>Ga0160466_100007_pt1 | contig 474135 bp, 434 predicted proteins | sample HID1971M_E11MG_FD_108245 | JGI IMG/M metagenome (GOLD analysis project Ga0160466, IMG submission 108245) | Enriched millipede-associated microbial communities from UW Madison campus, WI, USA - HID1971M_E11 MG | ecosystem: Host-associated > Arthropoda: Insects > Digestive system > Unclassified ... | reverse complement strand
GGCGAATCGTCGCCCTGACGCGTTTGCCGAGCTTGATGTACAGCTCGACCGCTCGAATTCTGTCTTCGTATGAATACATGAACTACCTCCAAAGGTAGTCCAAGATTTCCGCCGCACCCCCCTCGGGTCAGAGATCGATGGAATCCAACACTGGGACGACTTCTTCTCTAGAAGATCGGCCGCATCGGGGCGAGTTGCCCTGCGGGATTCGGGCGTGGTTTGCCCGGCGATAATTTGATCAGCCATTTGGTGTGCTCTCTTTCCAAAGTCATGCACGTCACTTGGTCAGACGGTCAGGGTGTTAGCGCACCCTGGCCGTCGCCTTTTGTGCCTCACATCGACATCGCTGCGGTGTGCATCGGTGTCCCGCCGTGAGGCGCGGCGGTCGTTCAAATGTAGGGAGAGAAGCGGGTCAGCGGAAGCCTCTCACGGTGAACAAATGAGGACTCGCGTCGACTTGTAGTGGCGCACGCGAAGACGATCGCCCTGCGAGCCGCTCGCCTGCCTCAACCAGCCCCCGCAGCCCACGCCTCCACCCGCCGCACCAACGCATCCCGCCGCGCCACCACCTCCGCCAGCAGGTACTGCCGCGCCTGCTCTTGCGCCACGTCGCTCGACAGAAACCACTGCTCGCGCTCGGCGCTGCCTTGCGGTGGCGGGGTGCCCCACCCTGCTTCGCCGTTGGCGCCTCTGAACGCTTCGGTCATGGGCAGGCGGCCGTCGGTCTTGCCGATGCTCGACAACGCATCGGGCGGGCCGTCGAGCGCGATGCGCACGTGCACGACGCTCTCGCCTTCGGTGCGGATCGATGCGCCCAGGCCGCCCTCGCGGTGCACGCGCCACAGCTCGGCCGCGGAGGCGTTGCGGACCCAGCTCTCCAGGGCGCGGACCAGGCTCTCGAGAATGATTTGTTGGTTCATGAGGAATATTTCACACGTTTCTGTCTGGTGTCGGCAAGCGGCCACGGTGCGATGGGGCCAAAAAGCCGTTGTAACTTCTTGCCTTGACGCCTGCGCTATATTTCTTGGCATGGAAAAGGCATCCGACATAGGCAAACCCACGGTTCCGATCGATCTGATCGGGCCGGAGCATTGGGTCCGTTCACGGCGCGGCCCTCGCCGTACGACGAAGGTGCTCTTCATCTTGCTCGGCGGCCTCGCAGCAGCCACCGCAGTGGCCTACAGCTTCTTCGGCGCGGGGCGCTGAACACAAGCAAACAAGCAAGCCGCCCACACCTTCACTGATTCACTCACTCGCTCACCGCGAGCCGCACAAGGCAAAGCCCGCTGTCCGTTGATCCAACGGGCAGCGGGCTTTTCTCTTTTTGCGCGTGGCGCTACTGCAGCCGCGAGCCGCGCGGCAGGCGCCTGGCCAGCCACTCGTGCACGTCCGCACGGATGTTGCGGCCTTCGAGCAGGAAGTTCTCGAAGCGGCTCGGCACGTACGGCAGGTAGACCAGCGGCATGCCCGCTTCTTCGGGCGTGCGCGCGGCCTTGCGGTTGTTGCAGACGGCGCAGGCGCTGACGAGGTTGGTCCAGCTCCACGGGCCGCCGCGCGACTCGGGCATGACGTGTTCGCACTGCAGGTCGCGGTCGGCGAACACCTGTGCGCAGTAGGCGCAGGTGTGGCGGTCGCGGCGCAGCAGCTTGGCCTTGGTCACGCCGGGCACGACGTCGAAGAGGTTGATCTTCGACGCGCCGCGCAGCGCGATGATGGGTGCGACATCGATGCGCGACTGCACACCGCGCGCCACGTTGAAGCCGCCGCGCAGCGTGGCCAGCGGCAGCGCGCCGTCTTCCCAGGCCACGTTGCCGGTGGCGTAGTGCAACACCGCCTGCTCCAGCGAGATCCAGGCTTGCGGCGTGCCCTGAATATCGAGTTGCAGGACGTGTGAATGCATGACGAATCGCCTCCCTTCGCGGCGATGGCTTGTGGTGAACGGTTGGGGTGCACGAACGGAATCGAACCGTTGTCAGCGGGACCACAACCCGCGGCTCTGCCATTGAGCTACACGCACCATTGAAGAAACAGAAGACGAGCAGTGCGGAGCTGCTACCACTCGCCCGACGCGCGCACGCGCTGGTCGAGGTCGAGGCTGTCGAGTGGCGCCTCGCTGCCGCCCGGCAATGCCGACGCGCGATCGGCCACGTAGCGCGGCCCGAGCCCCACGCCGAAGCGCTGGGCCAGCGACCACACCATGTGCCTGCGCGGCAGCGGTGACGGGTGCACGGCGATCATCCGGATCGGTGTGTTGCGCTTGCGCATGAGGGCCTCCTTGGTGGGTGACAGAAAAATAAAAACAACGACTTGAAAAATGTCCGGTGACGGGTTCCGGCGCCGCCCTATCTTTGCGGCCGGTTTCCGCGGGGCGGGCCACGCGTTGGCATGGCCCGGTCCCGCTCGGGTGTGGTCCGTGTGGCAGGAGTTGAACCTGCGACCCTCTGGTCCCAAACCAGATGCGCTACCAGGCTGCGCCACACACGGAAGAAAAACAAACAAAGCCTGCCCGCGCTTCCATTTCGGTTGTGTCCTCACGCGACGGGCCGCGCGCTGGGCGCGGCCCCGTCGAACGTCGCTGCACAGGAGTGATCAACTCATGCACATCCCGCCAGACCGTCGACGCGGCAATTTCTGGCGGTGGGGTGAAGGCACACCCGAAATGGAAAGCGGCAAAAACAAAAAGGCCCGGAACCTTGCGGTGTCCGGGCCTCTTTGCGAGAGAGCTTGAGAGATGCGCGCCTACGCGCGACCTCCACCCGGGGGCACCTGATGAGCCTCGAACTGACCACCCACGCGCAGACGGGCTGCGGCTTTGGCGGCGTACGCGGTGTTCAGGTGCGAAGACAACGACAGGGGCGACGGCATGTCGAAACCATGGCAGAACCCGACGCGCACGAGCGGTCGGCCCGAGGCGGGTCGATGGCTGGTGAGGGTCAGTGCGGTGTTCACGATGGTTCCTGGTCAAAAATTGCCGCTGTCGGCTGTAAGGGGTTGGAAAAAAGGGACGGCTTGTGCCGTGAATTGGAGGCAACTGTAAAGAGTGTTTACGGCGACGTCAACAACCGGGACAATCTTTTCTTGTCTTGTTGTTGTTTTTGAACAGTGCCCCATACCACCGTCGCGCGCCGCCGCAATGCGCTTGTGCTGCATCGCCGCTTTCTCGAGGACGCCGTCGCGGCGGGCCTGCCCGCCAAGGGGCTCGACCAGGCCTTCGCACGCAAGCTCGAAATCTCTCCGAGCATGTGGAGCCAGATCAAGAGCGCGCGACCCATCGGCGACAAGCTCGCACGGCAGATCGAGCGGCACTGCGACGTGGCCGCTGGCTGGCTCGACGAAGACAACACACCGCCTTCAGAAGCACCGCCCGATGCGGCGGAAGAACGCTTCGTGGCCGCTGCGCGCGAGGCGTGGCGCCAGGCCAATGCGAAGGGAAAGCGGGAGCTCAGCGGCTGGCTGAAGAAGCACGCGCTGGAGAAGAAGGCGCTCGAACCTGCTGACGGCGCTGCGCCGGCGCCCTAGCCTTGCTCAGGCCTTCAGGCCTTGCCAGTGGCCTCGGCAACGGCCAACGCCGGCGCATCGCGCAGGATGGCCGCGCGCATGTCGTCGGGCACGGCGATGGCGCGGTGCGTGTCGAGCGAGGTCGTCACCAGCACCTGCCGCACCTGCATGCGCACCTCGCCCGTGGTGGGCTCGAAGCAGCGCAACGCGAGCGTGATCGAGCGCGAGCCCAGTTGCGCCACCGAGAGGCCGAGCATCACGCGGTCGCCCATGCGGCTCACGGCGCGAAAGTCGGCGTCGAGCTTCACGGTCGGCAGGCCGACGCGGCGTTCGCCGATCAGTGCGTGGTAGCCCACGCCGAGCCCCTCGCTCACCCAGTCTTCGACCAGGCCGTTGAGCATCACGAAGTACTGCGGATAGAAGACGATGCCCGCCGGGTCGCAGTCGGAAAAGCGGATCAGGCGCGGGCGCTGGAACTCCGCACCACCGCCCTCGCCGCTCATGCGCGGTCCTCGACCGCGCCGTCGCCGCGCATCACGTGCACGCGCAGCAGCCCGAGCTGGTTGTGCATCTGCTTGACGGTCTTCATGTCCAGGCCCGAAAACATCTCGAGGATCCACTGCTCGTGCTCGGTGGCCATGGCTTCGAAGGCGTTGCGGCCTTCGGGCGTGAGGCTCACGATCCAGGCGCGGCGGTCGTCGGGGCTGGGCGCGCGCGCCACCATGCCTTCGCGCTCGAGTTCGTCGGTCAGGCCGGTGACGTTGCCGCCGGTCACCATCAGGTAGCGCGAGAGCACGCGCATCTTCAGGCCGTCTTCGTAGCGGTACAGCTGCGCCATGTAGTCGAAGCGCGCCAGCGAGATGCCGAAGCGCTCGCGCAGCCGGCGCCGGATCTCGGCCTCGATCTGCGTGGTGCTCGCGAGCATGCGCAGCCACAGCTTGAGCATGGCGTGGTCTTCATGGCCGGCGCGGGCTTCGTGGCCGAGTTCTTCGGCGTCGCTCAGCACGGCGTGGGAGGCATCGTTGCGACTCATGTGACTTCTCCTCCTGAAACGGAGATCGACTGGCCCGTGACCGACGCGGCGCCTTCGCCGCACAGCCAGCGCACGGCGTCGGCCACTTCGGCGGGCTGCACGATGCGCTTTTGCGGGTTCACGCTGGAGAACTCGGCCAGCGCATCGGCTTCGCTGCGGCCGGTCTTGCCGACCACGTTGGCGACGCTGTTGCGCAGGATGTCGGTGTCGGTGTAGCCCGGGCACACGGCGTTCACGGTGATGCCCTTGCGCGCCACCTCGAGTGCCAGCGCGCGCGTGAGGCCGATCACGCCGTGCTTGGCCGCCGTGTAGGCCGACACGTAGGCGTAGCCCTTCTGCCCCGCCGTGCTGGCGATGTTGACGATGCGGCCCCAGCCGGCGTCGAGCATGTCGGGCAGCGCGGCCTGCGCGCACAGGAAGCTGCCGGTGAGGTTGACCGACAGCATGCGCTGCCACAGCTCGACCGAGGTCTTCAGGAACGGCGCGCTCTCGGCGGCGCCCGCGTTGTTGACCAGCACGGTCACCGCCCCACGCTCGGCCCGCGCCTGCGCAAAGGCCGACTGCACAGCCTGCGGGTCGGCCACGTCGGCCGCCACCACGCCGTGGCCGCTGCCGGCCAGGGTCTCGGCCACGCGCTGCAGGGCCTGCGCATCGCGGCCCAGCAAGGTCAGCACTGCCCCCTGGGCAGCGAGGGTGCGGGCGATCTCTGCGCCGATGCCGCGAGCGGCGCCGGTGACGAGGGCATGACGGCCAGTGAGCGAATTTGTGTGCATACCTGAATGGTTTAGTTCTGAATCATTTTAGCCATTTGCGCCCCGAGGTGGTGCTACCGCATGAAACGGCCGCCGTTGAGGTCCAGCGTCGCCCCGGTCATGAAGGCCGCGGCCGGCGAGGCCAGGTAGACGGCGGCGGCGGCCACCTCGTCGGCCAACCCGAAGCGGCCGAGCGGGATGCCGGCCTTCAGCGCCTGTTGCCGCTCGGGTGGCAGCGCAGCGAGCGCGGGGCTGTCGATGGCGGCGGGGGCCAACGCGTTCACGGTCACGCCGTGCGGCGCCAGCTCCTGCGCAAAGGCGCGCGTCAGCGCCAGCAGGCCGGCCTTGCTGGCCGCGTAGTGCACGCCGGTGGCGCTGCTGACCTGCTGCCCGGCCAGCGAGGCCAGGTTGACGATACGGCCCGTGCCGCGCGCGCGCATGTGCCTTCCGGCGATGCGGCAGCCGAAGAAGCTGCCGCGCAGGTTGATGGCGAGCACGTCGTCCCACTCGGCGGGCGTGATGTCCCACAGCGAGGTGGTCGGCGTGCGCGCCGCGTTGTTGACCAGGATGTCGACCGCGCCGAAGTGCGCCACGGCCTGCGCGAAGCGGTCGCCGAAGGCCTGCTCGTCGCGCACGTCGAGCGGCAGCGCGAGGCCGTTCGCCTCGGCGGCAACGGCCTGGGCATTGGCTTCGTCGATGTCGGCCAGCGCCACGCGCGCACCGGCCTGTGCCAGCCCGCGCGCGATGGCCGCGCCCAGCCCCTGCCCCGCGCCGGTCACGAAGGCCACGCGCCCTGCCAGCGGAAGCGCGGTGGCGTGCGTCATCCGGCTTTGGCGGGCCGACCGTCCCAGGTCTGCGGCTCCACGCCGCGCTCGCGCAGCTTGAACTTCTGCACCTTGCCGTTCTCGGTGCGCGGCAGGTCGGGCACGAGGTCGATGTAGCGCGGCACCGCGAAGTACGGCAGGCGGCCTTCGCAGAAGCGCGCCAGTTCGGCCGGGTCGATGGCGACGCCCTCGCGCGCCACCAGCGCGGCCATCACCTCGTCTTCGGCCAGCTCGGAGCGCACGGGGTACACCGCGCACGAGGCCACGCCGGGGTGGCTCAGCAGCACCTGCTCGACCTCGAAGGACGAGATGTTCTCGCCGCGCCGGCGGATCGCGTCCTTGATGCGGTCGACAAAGCGGAACGCGCCGTCGGCATCGCGCACCACGCGATCGCCCGTATGGAACCACAGGTTGCGCCAGGCCTCGACGGTCTTCTCAGGCATGTGAAAGTAGCCGCTGGCAAAAGCATAGGGCTCGTCGGCACGCAGCAGCAGCTCGCCGGCCTCGCCGGGCGGCAGCGGCACGTCGTCTTCGTCGGCCACGCAGGCCTGGAAACCGGGGCGCAGCCAGCCCATGACGCCGCCGCGCGGCGAATCGGGCGCGGTGGCGATGGCGAAGTTGGTCTCGGTCGAGCCGTAGCCTTCGAGCAGCGCCACGCCCGTGCGCGCCTGGAAGGCCTGCCCCGCGGCCGCGGGCACGCCGGGGCCGAGGCCGGTGCGCACGCGGTGGTTGCGCTCGCCCTCGCCTTCGGGCTGGGCGAGCAGGATGGGCACCATCGCGCCGAGCAGGTAGACCACGGTCGCGCCGTTGGCGCGCATCGCCGGCCAGAAGCCCGAGGCGGAGAAGCGCGACTCGAACACCACCTCGGCCCCGGTGAGCGCGGCCTGCGCGAAGGTGTTGAGCGCGTTGATGTGAAAGAGCGGCAGCGTGGTGCACAGCACGTCGTCGCGGCCCACGCCGAGCACCTCGGCGCTGTTCACGCCCCACCAGAAGTACTGCGCCTGCGGGCAGATCACGCCCTTGGCCGGGCCCGTGGTGCCCGAGGTGTAGAGGATGGCGAGCGGGTCGCCCGGCTGCACCGCGGCGGGCGGCAGCACCTGCGCGCCCGGCGGGTAGGCCGACACGCGCACGCCGGCGGGCGGCGTCCATGGCGCTTCGGCCTCGCCCACCACCCACACCTCGCGCAGCGCCGTGCGGGCCAGGTCGGCCGTGGCCAGCCGCTCGAGAAAGCCTGCCTCGATCACCAGCAGCTTCGCCTCGCTGTTCGCGAGGAAGTACTCGATCTGCGGCCCCATCGACGCGGTGTTGACCGGCACGACCGACGCACCGAGCCAGCCCGCGCCGAGGAAGGCGTCGAGGAACTCGATGCGGTTGCCGCACATCACGGCGATGCGGTCGCCGCGCGCCACGCCGTGCTGCGCGAGCGCGCCGGCGCGCGTGGCCGCCGCGTCGGCCGCGTCGGCATGCGTCCATTGCCGGCCCGCGATGCGCAGCAGCGGTCGGCTGCCGAACAGCGCCGCCTGCCGCTGCAGCATGGCGGGCAGCGTGCGCTGCGCCGGCGGCACCGCGCGCGGGTCACTCGTCATCGTGCGTGCCTCCGCCGAGGTAGGTGGCTTGCACGCGCGGGTCGCTGGCCAGTTCGGCCGAGGCGCCCGAGAGCGCGATCTCGCCGGTCTCCAGCACATAGCCTTCGTCCGAGCTTTCGAGCGCGGCGCGCGCGTTCTGCTCCACCAGCAGGATCGACACGCCGTCGTCGCGCAGCTTGCGCACGATGGTGAGGATGTCGCGCACGATCAGCGGCGCCAGGCCCAGGCTGGGCTCGTCGAGCATGAGCAGGCGCGGTGCCGACATGAGCGCGCGGCCCACCGCCAGCATCTGCCGCTCGCCGCCCGAGAGCGTGTCGGCGCGTTGCGCGCGGCGCTCGGCCAGGCGCGGGAAGCGGTCGTACACCGATTGCAGCTGCTTCTTCATCGCGTCGCCGCGCAGCCGCTTGGCGTAGGCGCCGAGCTGCAGGTTGTCGAGCACGGTGAGCTCGCCGAACAGCTCGCGCCGCTCGGGCACGAGGCACAGCCCGCGCTCCACGCGCGACTCCACATCGAGCCCCTGCAGGTCTTCACCTTCGAAACGCAGCGTGCCCTTGCACGGCAGCAGGCCCATGGCCGCCGCCAGCAGCGTGGTCTTGCCCGCGCCGTTGGGGCCGATCACCGAGATGATCTGGCCCCGCTGCACGTCGAGCGACACGCCGCGCACGGCTTCGACCTGCCCGTACGACACGTGCAGATCGCCAATCTCCAGCATCGCGGTCATACAACGCTCCCCAGGTAAGCCGCCTGCACACGCTCGTCGGCGCGCACCGCCGACGGCACGCCCTCCACGAGCTTGGAGCCGAAGTTCATCACCACCAAACGGTCCACCAGTTTCATCACGAAGTCCATGTCGTGTTCGACGATCAGGATGGTCACGCCCTCCTCGCGCAGCTTGCGCAGCAGGTCGCCCAAGGCCATCTTTTCCTTGCGGCGCAAGCCGGCCGCGGGCTCGTCGAGCACCAGCAGCACGGGGTCGGCGGCCAGCGCGCGCGCGATCTCCAGGATGCGTTGCGTGCCCAGCGGCAGGCTGCCCGCGAGCTCGTGCGCGCGGTCGCCCAGGCCGATGCGGTCGAGCTGGCGCTGCGCCTCCTGCAGGATCTGGCTTTCTTCCGTGCGGTCCAGCCGCAGGCCCGCCTTCAGGATGCCCGAGCGCGTGCGCGAGTGCGCGCCCAGCGCCACGTTGTCCAGCAGGCTCATGTGCGGGCGCAGCTTCACGTGCTGGAAGGTGCGCGCCAGCCCGAGCCGCGCCACCGCGCGCTGCGGCATGCCGGCGATGTCGTGCTCGAGAAAGCGCACCTGGCCCGCGCTCATCGGCAGCGTGCAGGTCAGCAGGTTGAACATGGTCGACTTGCCCGCGCCGTTGGGCCCGATGAGGCCGATGATCTCGCCCGCCTTGACGTCGAAGCTCACGTCGTTCACCGCCACCAGCCCGCCGAAGCGCTTCACGGCGCCGTTGACCGACAGCACCTGCGTGCCGCGCGCCGGCAGCTGCCGGTGCGGCAGCGGCTCGACCGGCGCTCCGGTGTAGCGCGAGGCGCCCTGCGGCGCGGCGCGCCGGCGCGTCCAGCGCCGCAGCAGGCCCATCACGCCACCGCGCGCAAAGTGCAGCAGCAGGATGAACAGCGCCGCGAAGGCCACGGCCTCCAGCTGGCCCGCGCGCTGCGTGAGCATCGGCAGCACGTCCTGCAGGCCGTTCTTCAGCACCAGCACCAGCGCCGCGCCCACCAGCGCGCCCGCCAGCTGCCCGAGCCCGCCGGCGACGGCCATCAGCAGGTACTCGATGCTGGCGCGCACGTCGAAGGGCGACGGGCTCACGAAGCGGTTCATGTGCGCATAGAGCCAGCCCGCCAGCCCCGCGTACAGCGCCGCTGTGACGAACAGCGACAGCCGCACGCGGTAGGCGTCGGCCCCCACGCTGGCCAGCAGCGTGGCGCCGCCGCGCAGCCCGCGGATGGCGCGCCCGGGCCGCGACTGCAGCAGGTTGTGGCTGAACAGGCAGGCCAGCCCGACCACCACCCAGATCAGGTAGTACATCGCGCGCGGATCGGCCAGCGACCAGCCGCCGATCTGCAGCGGCGGGATGTTCGACAGGCCCGTGTGGCGCCCGAGCGCATCGACGTTGCCGAACAGCATCGCGATCGACAGCCCCCAGGCGATGGTGCTCAGCGGCAGGAAGTGCCCGCCCAGGCGCAGCGTGAGCATGCCGATGGCCAGCGCCGACAGGCCGGTGAGCAGCAGCGCGAACAAGAGCCCCAGCCACGGCGACAGGCCCTGCGCGGTCGTGAGCCACGCCGTGGCGTAGGCCGCGATGCCCACGAAGGCCGCCTGGCCGAACGAGGTGGCGCCGCCCACGCCGGTGAGCAGCACGAGGCCCAGCGCCACCAGCGCGCCGATGCCGATGTCGTTGAGCAGCGAGACCGTGAAGCTGCCCGCCACGGCCGGCACCAGGGCCAGCACGACGATCACGCCCGCGATCCACGCCATGCGTTTGGTGTTGCCGTTCATTGGTCCACCTCGTCTTCTTCCTCTTCCGAATGGGCCGCCATGAAGGAGCGCAGCATGAGCACCGGGATCAGCAGGCTGAACACGATCACGTCTTTCAGCGCGCCGCTCCAGAACGACGCGAAGCTTTCGACCACGCCGACCGCCAGCGCGCCGATGGCCGTCATCGGGTAGCTCACGAGCCCGCCGATGATCGCGGCCACGAAGGCCTTCAGGCCGATGATGAAACCCGAGTCGTAGTACATGGTGGTCACCGGCGCGATCAGCACGCCGATGAGCCCCGCCAGCAGCGAGGCGCAGCCGTAGGCCAGCAGCGCCGTGCGCACCGGCCGGATGCCGACCAGCCGCGCGCCCACGCGGTTCACGGCCGTGGCGCGCAGCGCCTTGCCGGCCACCGTGCGCTCGAACACCAGGAAGAACAGCCCGCTCAGCACCACGGCCGCCCCCACCATCAGCACCACCTGGCCGCTGACCGTGAAGCCGTCGCCCAGTGTGAACACCGCGCTCGTGAGCGGCGTGGTGCGCGAGCCCTCGGGCCCGAAGAACAGCAGGCCCAGGCCCGACAGCAGGAAGTGCAGCGCCAGCGACACGATCAGCAGCACCAGCACCGAGGCGTCGGCGATCGGCTGGAACACCACGCGCGCCAGCAGCGGCGCGATGGGCACCACCAGCAGCACGGCCACCGCGATGTGCACCGCCACCGGCACGCCGGGCCGCGCCGCCAGCCAGGCGAGCACGCACGGAATGGCGGGCAGCACGCCCCACATCAGCACCGCCTTCGGGATGCGCGCGGCCTCGCCGCGCCGCAGCAGGCTGCCGATCTCGGTGGCCAGCGCCAGCGCGGCCAGCACCGCGACCATGCCGATGGTCGGCGGCACGCGGCCGGTTTCGAAAGCCGCCAGCGACAGCGCGGCAAAGGCCGCGATGTCGCCGAACGGCACGAACACCACCCGCGTGACCGAGAAGATCAGCACCAGCCCGAGCCCGGCCAGCAGATAGACGGCACCGTTGGCCAGGCCGTCGGTGACGAGGATCAATGCCACGTCCCAGTTCATAGAAAAACCTCTGTCGGAGTCATCGTTGTCGTTGTCGTGAAGGGAAACAGGAGATTCAAGGGGCGAGCTTCCATTGGCCGTTGTCGAGCTTGACGATCACGCGGGCGCGCTCGTCCACGCCGTACAGGCTGCCGGGCTTGAAGGTGTAGACGCCGTGCGTGCCGACCACTTCCTTGGTGCTGAAGATGGCGTCGCGCAGCGCCACGCGGAACTCGGGCGTGCCCGGCTCGGCCTTCTTCATGGCGCGCGAGGCGGCGTCCACAAACACCAGCCAGCCGTCGAACGAGTAGGCCGAGAAGGCGTCGCTGGTGGGTGCGTTGTTGACCTTCTGGAACACGGCGCGGAAGTCGGTCGCGATCTTCTTGGTCGGGTAGTCGGCCGGCAGCTGCTCGGCGACGATCACCGGGCCCGTGGGCATCAGCGCGTTCTGGCCGGCCGCGCCGACCACGCGCACGAAGTCGGGGTTGATCAAGCCGTGCTGGCCGTACACGCCGCCCTTGAAGCCGCGCTCCTGCAGCGCCAGGAACGGCAGCGCGCCCGGCGTGCCGGCGCCGCCGGTCATCACCGCGTCGGGGCGCAGCGCCACGATCTTCAGCACCTGGCCGGTCACCGAGGCGTCGGCGCGTGCGTAGCGCTCGTTGCTCACCACCTTGATGCCGGCGCCCGGCGCGGCCTTCATAAGGGCCTCGTAGACCAGGTCGCCCCAGGCGTCGGAAAAGCCGATGTAGCCCACGGTCTTGACGTTGTTGCGCTTCATGCGCTCGACCACCGCGTCGATCATGAGCTGCGTGGGCTGCGCCACCGTCATGACCCACGGGTTCTCGTTGGGGTCGAGCAGGATGGGCGTGAGGCCGATCATCGGCGTCTTGGCCTCCTTGCCCACCTGCGCCATCGCGATGGCCGACGGCACGCCCGAGGTGCCCATGAGCACGTCGACCTTCTCGTCCTCGATGAGCTTGCGCGCGTTGCGCCCGGCCGTGGTCGGGTCGGAGCCGTCGTCCAGCACCACGAGCTGGATCTTGCGGCCGTTGACCTCGCCCTTGTAGGCCAGCGCGGCCTGCATGCCCTTGGCGTACGGCACGCCCAGCGAGGAGTTGGGCCCCGACAGCGACACGCTGAGTCCGACCTTGAGGTCGGCCGCCAGTGCGCTCGCCACACCACAGGCGGTCAGCGCCGCGGCGAGGGCACCGCGCGTCAAGGTCTGCATCAGGTTCTTCATGTCGTAGCTCCAGTGAGGAAGGATGGAAGGAACAGAAACTCAGATGAACAACTGGATCGCGGGCAAGGCGCGCGTGGCGTTGAGCAGGTCGATGCGCTTCTCGCGGATGGACCAGCCCGTGGGGGTGCGAATGAGGTGGTGGCGGGCGGTGCCGCTCAGCAGGATCTGGTCGTCGCCGCGCGCCTCGACGTAGAGGAAAGGCGTGCGCAGGCGAACTTCGTCGGCGCCCTCTTCCTCGACGCGCGAGGGCTGCAGCACATGCTGGCTGTGGCTGGCCGGGTGCTGCGAATGCGCGCGCGGGTTCTTCAGGCGCTCCACGCGCAGCTGCAGCAGCAGCCGGTCTTCGTAGGCCAGCGAGTTGTGCGAGAACGGATCGGCCTGCGCCGCGCCGAGCAGAGGCACCCAGTAGTGGCCGTCGTCGGCGAACAGGGCCAGCCAGTCGTCGAAGCGGCGCGCGTCGAGCAGGGCCGCCTCGTGGGCGATGAAGTCGCGCGGGTCGTTCATGCCGCCACCTCCGGCGTCATGGCCCGGGCCCAGGCGCGGAACTGGTTGCGCATGAGCAGCTCGTTGGTGCCGTTGGTGGTCACCGTGGCCTGCTGCGTCTCGGCCGGGTCGTGGTTGCGGTGCAGGCTGATCCACTCGTTGCCGCCGGCGCGCAGGCCCTGCTGGATGCTCTCGAACAGGTGCACGTCGTCGTGCGCCACCACCGACATGGGCGAGAACACGAGCCGGTTGTAGCTCATGGCACGCTCGAACAAGAGCGCGGGCGCACCGGCCGCGCGGAAGCTCCAGGCCTCGATGAGCGTGCGGTCGGCCGCCAGCGGGCGGATCACGCGGATGGCCTGCGGCGAGCCCTTGACCGACAGGCTGGGGTACAGCACCGAGTTCTGCGGCGAGCGCTGCAAGATGTCGGCGGCGCGCTCCACGCCGTGCGCGGCCTGCATCGCGGCCTCGTACTCGGGCAGCTGCGCGTAGTTGGAATGGATGCTGAAGTTCACGCCCAGCACGCTGTGGCCGTTGGCGAACACGCGCCCGCCCATCTGATCGAAGAACTCGTAGCCCGAACCGAAGGGCAATATCTGCTCCATCGCCATCGGCTTGGGGTCGGTGGGCGCATGCCCTTCCCACAGCGCCTCGGCCGCCTTGGTGGCCGACTCGTGCGTCGACATCGGGTGCACCGTGTCGTTGATGTTCTCCAGGTACATCTTCCAGTTGCAATGGACGATGTTGCGCAGCACGCCGCCGCCCACCGTGAGCCTGCCCTCGGTTGAGCGGTCGACCATGTTGTCGAGCGCGCCCAGCACGTCGCCGAAGTAGTCCTCGAACGACGGGCCGGTGTCGGACAAGCGCACGAACACGAAGTCGCGGTACACCTTCACGTGCTTCACCACCGACAGCCCCTGCCCCGACTCGCAGGCCTTGAGCTGCGTGCCCTCGTAGCCGGCCTTCAGCGGCAGGCCCAGCGGCGCGCCGTCGAGCTTGTAGGTCCAGGCGTGGTACGGGCAACGAAAGAAACGGCCTGTGTTGCCGCTCTCGTCCGTCACCAGCTGCGTGCCCTTGTGGGCGCAGCGGTTGTACATGACGTGCACCGCGCCGTCGGGCTGGCGCACCATGAGCAGCGGGCGGCCCGCGATCTCCTGCGTGACGAAATCGCCCGCCGCCCGCACTTGGCTGGCATGGCCCAGGAAGACCCAGGTGCGGGCGAACAGGCGCTCCTGCTCCAGCGCGAACAACTCGTCGCTGAGGTACAGGTCGCGGTGCACCCGGTCGTCGCGGACCAGCGCCGCGACGAGATCGGGGCGGTTGCGGTAGGCGGTCATGGCGGTGGGCTTTGGCTAGGCCGGGGTCAGGGAACGAGCTTCCACTGGCCCTTGTTCATCTGCACGATCACGACGCCGCGCTGGTCCGAGCCGTAGCGGTCGTCGGGCTTGAAGGTGTAGATGCCGTGCGTGCCCACCAGCTCCTTGGTGCCCACGATGGCATCGCGCAGCGCCGTGCGGTACTGCGGCGTGCCAGGCTCGCCCTTGGTGCGCGAGGCCGCGTCGGCCAGCAGCAGGTAGGCGTCGTAGGTGTACGACGAGAACGCATCGGTGGGCACCGCGCCGTTCGCCTTCTGGTACGCAGCGCGAAAGCCCATCGCGACCTTCTTGATGGGGTTGCTCTCGGGCAGCTGGTCGGCCACGAGCACCGGGCCGCTGGGCACCTGCAGGCCGTCGATGGCCGTGCCGCCCACGCGCACGAAGTCGGCGTTGATGAGGCCGTGTGTGCCGTAGATCTTGCCCTTGTAGCCGCGCTCGGCCAGCGCCAGGTAGGGTAGCGCGCCCGGCGTGCCGGAGTTGCCGGCGAACACCGCGTCGGGCCGCGCCGCGACGATCTTCAGGATCTGCCCGGCCACCGAGGAGTCGCTGCGCGCATAGCGCTCGTTCGCCACCACCTTGATGCCGGCGGTGGCGGCGCTCTTCACGAGCGAGTCGTAGGCCAGGTCGCCCAGCGCGTCCGAGAAGCCGATGAAGGCCACCGTCTTCACGCCCGACTTCTGCATGCGCTCGACCACGCCCGCCACCATGAGCGGGAACGGCTGCGACACGGTGACGGTCCACGCGCCGTCCGCGCCCGGGATGGTCACGGGCGTGGGCGAGATGAGCGGCGTGTTGAGCTCGCGCGCCACCGAGGCGATGGCCATCGCGCCCGGCACGCCCGAGGTGCCGATGAGCACGTCGACCTTGTCTTCGGTCACCAGCTTGCGCGCGTTGCGCCCGGCGGTGGTCGGGTCGGACGCGTCGTCGAGCACGATGAGCTGCACCTTGCGCCCGCCGATCTCGGGCCGCTCGGCGATGGCCGCGCGGATGCCCTTCTCGTAGGGCACGCCCAGCGCCGCGACCGGCCCCGAGAGCGAGCTGATGAAGCCGATCTTGAGGTCTGCCGCCGCGGCACCGACGGCGGTGAAGGCGGCCAGCAGCGCGAGGCCAAGGCGGGAGATTTTCTTCATGGGAGCTTCCTCTTCGGGGGTTGGAATGGGGACGAGGGACGGGTCAGTAGCGCAGGGTGCGGCGCGATTCGAGGTCGGCGTCGACCTGCGCGGGCGTGAGCCGCTCCGGCTTGCATTCGAAGCGCTCGAACAGCGCCAGCTGGTCGGCGTAATGGCGGTCGCGCACGCCGGCCGGGCTCACGAAGCCGCTCTGCCCCGGCGCGGCGACCGAGCACATGTCGAGCGCACCCGGGCGCAGCACGACGCGGTAGTTGAGCGTGCCGCGGTTCATGTAGGGGCTGACCTCGGGCTCGTCGCCCACGCCGGCCCACGGCACGCCGATGGCGTTGATGCGCGAGAAGCGGTGCCGCACCACGGGCGTGGTCCACGCGGCCATGTCGGGCCCGAGGCGGGTGCGCAGCTCGCCCACCGCATCGGTCAGCGCGGCGCGCACCATCGTGCGCGGGTCCTGCCCGTTGAAGAAGTCGTGGCGCTGCGGCACGCCCGAGGCCGGGCCGCTCAGCGCGTTCCACAACAGCTTGGCCACGGCCGCGGGCTGGGCGCTGCCCGGCGAGCCGCGCGGCGTGAGCGTGGGATAGCCGAGGTTGGCGTAGGTGGCGAACACGGCCGGCGGCAGGTCGTCGGCCAGCAGGCGCCGCGACATCGCGCCCAGCCACGCGCGCAGCACGGTGGTGGCGCGGTTGTCGTACACCTCGCCGCCCGGGGCGACGCGGTTCTTCAGGTCCCAGTTGGCGAGCAGGTCGGCCGCGCGGCGCGCGGGGTCGCCGGCCGGCAGGCCCTTGGCCGCATCGACGATGAGGGGCACGAAGTAGCGCGCGTTCAGGTCGGCCAGTGCCGCGCCCTGGCTCACGCGCCAGACCTCGTCGGCGCCCAGCTTGGCCGTGCCCTGCAGCTGCGCATGGATTTCGGCCACGCGGTCGACATGTGAGAAGTTCGCGCCATCCGCGCGCAGGCCTTCGGCGATCTGGTTGTTCCAGCTCGCGAGGTAGCCCTGCGCGGGGTTGTAGGCACGCGGGTTGGCGCTGAACGGCAGGCTGCCCTGCCACTCCATGCTGCCGTCGCCGCGCGCGGGAAAACGGATGTCCTGCGTGGCCGGGCGGCGCGGCATGCGGCCCAGGCCCACGGCGCCGATGTTGCCCGCCACGTCGGCATAGAACCAGGTGATGGACGCGGCCACGCGCTCGCCCTGCGCAAGAAAGCCCGACCAGTCGCGCGCCCGTGCGGCACGCGCCCAGCCCAGCATGGTCTCGACCTCGCGGCCCTGCCAGGTGCTGCGCGCGGTGTAGGCGCGGGCGTTGTCCACGTCCCAGCTCTGCACGAAGCCGTGCACCGTGGCGTAGATGTCCACGCTCTGCGGCGCGGCGCCCTTCACGCGGATCACGTCGGTGCGCCGGGTCATCGGGCGGTAGGCGCCGTCGTACTTGTACTCGTGGCGGTTGGCCGGGTTCAGTTCTTCCTGGTAGATGTCGTTGGTGTCGAGCGAGCCCACCGTCGATCCCCAGGCGATGGTGCCGTTGGTGCCGAACAGCACGGGCAACAGGCCGATGGGCGTGAGGCCCGTGAGGTCGTAGCCCGCGCCGTGCAGGCCGATGCCGTGCACGAACGACGGGTTGTTGAAGCCCTGCTGCGGGCCGTTGTACAAAACGGCCACGCCTTCCTTGGTGCGCGAGGGGCCCAGCACCCACGCGTTGCTGGCGGTCGGCATGCCTTCCGTGGCGGCCAGGCCCATGCGGGCGACCTGCGTGGCGCGGAAATCGGCGGCGGCCTGCGCGGAGACCGGCGCGAGCGCGGCGTCGCCGGGTTCGGTGCTCGCCAGCCGGTTCGCGTTGCCGCGCGGCACGATGGTGGGCGCGGTCGGGTCTTCGAGCCAGCGCAGCTGCTCGTACAGCTGCAGGCCGGCCACGTCGCCGCGCGCGGCCTTGAGCTGGTTGAGCAGCGAGAGGTTGGCGACCTCGGCGGTGCCCGCGAAGAAGCGGTTGAGGATGAGGCCGATCCAGACCATGGTCACGTCGTCGGCGGTCCACGGTGCCGGCTCGAAGCCGTTGTCGATGAACTCGCGCGGCATCAACTTCGCGCGGTCGGCCAGCACGTCGCGGATGCGCGCGTTGACGCCCGCGGCGTAGCCTTCGAACATGGCGCGGTCGTCCGCGCTCAGCGCATCGATCTGGCGGCGGATCGACACCGGATCGATGTTGGCGCGCGTGGCCTTGTCGGTCGCCACGAACTCGGCCCCCAGCACCTCGGCCACGCTGCCGTTGCCCGAGCGCCGCGCCATCTCCAGCTGGTAGAGCCGGTCTTCGGCGACGGCATAGCCGAAGCCGTGGAACAGGCCGCGCGTGTCGCTGGCGTAGACGTGCGGCACGCCGTAGCGGTCGCGCTTGATGGTGACTTCACCGCTGGCCGTGCCATTGCCGGGGGCGGTCGCGGCGCAGCCGGCCAGCAGCGCGGCGGCGAACAGCACGGTGCCGGTCGCGCGCGGGCGACGCAGGGAACGAAGCAGCGGGTGCATGGGGTGGGCGGCGTTCATCGGATCGACGCGAGGGCGTTCAGGGCACCAGCTTCCACTGGCCCTTCTCGAGCTTCACGACGACACGCGAACGGTCGTCCGAGCCGTAGCGCTCGGTCGGCTTGAAGTTGTAGACGCTGTGCGTGCCCACCAGCTCCTTGGTGCTCACGATGGCGTCGCGCAGCGCCAGGCGGAACTGCGGCGTGCCGGGCTCGGCCTTGGTGGCCAGCGCGCGCTGGGCGGCGTCCAGGTACACCAGCCAGGCGTCGAAGGTGTAGGCCGAGAAGGCGTCGGTCGGCGGCGCGCCGTTGGCTTTCTGGTACGCCGCACGGAAGTCCATCGACACCTTGCGGATCGGGTTGTCGCTCGGCAGCTGCTCGGCCACGATCACCGGGCCCGTGGGGGCCAGCAGGCCTTCGACCGAGGCACCGCCCACACGCACGAAGTCGGGGTTGATGAGCGCGTGCATGCCGTAGATCTGGCCCTTGTAGCCGCGCTCCGAAAGCGCCAGGTACGGCAGCGCGCCGGGCGTGCCCGAGGTGCCGGTGATCACCGCGTCGGGGCGCAGCGCCACGATCTTGAGCACCTGCCCGGTCACCGAGGCGTCGCCGCGCGCATAGCGCTCGTTCGACACGATCTTGATGCCGGCCGGCTCGGCGCTCTTTTGCAGCGCGCCGTACACCAGGTCGCCCCAGGCGTCGGAGAAGCCGATGTAGCCCACCGTCTTCACGCCCGACTTCTTCATGCGCTCGACCACAGCGCTCACCATGAGCGGTGCGGGCTGCGGCAGCGTGACCATCCACGCGCCCTCTTCGCCCGGCAGGTTGGCGTTGGCGATGGAGATCAGCGGCGTTTTCGTTTCGCGCGCCACGCCGGCAATGGCCAGCGCGCCGGGCGAACCGGCCGTGCCGATGATGACGTCGACCTTGTCCTCGTCGATCATCTTGCGTGCGTTGCGTGCGGCCGTGGTGGGGTCGGACGCATCGTCGAGCTGCACCAGCTGGATCTTGCGGCCGCCCACGTCGGCCTTGTAGGCGAGCGCGGCCTTCATGCCCTTTTCGTACGGAATGCCCAGCGACGACACCGGCCCCGACAGCGAGGTGATGAAGCCGACCTTCAGATCGGCGGCCCACGCGCTGGCGGCGCTCAGCGCGCCGAGGCCCGCGGCGACGGCCGCGAGGGTGCGAATTCGGTTCAGGACTTTCATGGCGATGCTCCAGAGGTGATGTTTTTGAACGGAACGAAACGGACGCTGAAATGAAAACTAGAGGGCGAGGCTGCCGACGCTGGTGCCGCCGCAGACATACAAGACCTGACCGGTGACGAAGCTGTTCTCGGGCGCGGCGAAGAAACGCACGGCGCGTGCCACGTCGGCCGATTCGCCCAGGCGCTTGACGGGCACCGAGGCCGCGAGCGCGCGCTCCTTCTCGCTGCCGGCCTCGACCACGTCGTAGAACATGTCGGTGCGGATCGGGCCCGGCGCCACCACGTTCACCGTGATGCCGTCGGCCGCGAGCTCCAGCGCCCAGGTGCGCGCCATGCCCAGCATGCCGGCCTTGGTGGCCGAATAGCTGGTGCGCGTGGCCAGGCCCAGCGCGGCGCGCGACGACAGCAGCACCACGCGGCCGAAGCGCTGCGCACGCATCGCGGGCAGCGCGCCCTGCACGAGCTGGATGGCGCAGCCCAGGTGCAGCTCGACCAGCGCATCGAGGTCGTCGAGCTTCACGTCGGGCAGCAGCGCGGCGCGGATGACGCCGGCGTTGTGGACGATCGTGGTCGGTGCGAAGCGTTCGACCAGTTCGCGCACGGCCTGGCCGGTGGCGGCGCGATCGGCCAAGTCGACCTCGAGGCTGTGCATCTTGGGGTGGTCGATCTCGGCCTTGCGGCGCGCGAGCGAGATCACTTCGTAGCCCTGCGCGAGCAGGTCTTCGCAGATGGCCTTTCCGATGCCGGCGCTGCCGCCGGTGACGGCCGCGACCTTGGGTGCGGCGGCGCTCATGCCGTGGCTCCCACCAGGGCCAGCACGCGCAGCGGGCTGCCGCTGCCCTTCTCGATCTTCAGCGGCGGGCAGATCAGCACCGCGCCCGATGCCGGCAGCAGGTCGAGGTTGCTCAGGCACTGCAGGCCGTAGCGGCCCGCGCCGTGCATGTAGTAGTGGCAGGGGTACGGCGGACGCAGGTGGTAGCCCTGCCCCGCGTCGGTGCCGATGGCTTCGGAGCCGAAGCCCAGCACGTCGCGCTGCTCGACCAGGAAGCGCACGGCCTCGGTGCTCGGGCCGGGCGTGTGCTGGCCGGTCTCGTCGAAGTTCTGGTAGGCCTCGGGGTCGGTGCGCTTGGACCAGTCGGTGCGCATGAGCACCCACGCGCCCTTGGGAATGCGGCCGTGCGCGGCTTCGTAAGCCTCGATGTCTTCGAGCGTCAGCAGGTAGTCGGGGTCGTCCTTCACCTGCGGCGAGCAGTCGATCACGCAGGCCGGCGCCACGAAGTGCTGCACGGGGATGGTGTCGACCGAGTTGTTCGGCAGGTCGCGGCCCGAGATCCAGTGGATCGGCGCGTCGAAGTGCGTGCCCGTGTGCTCGCCGCAGGAGAAGTTGTTCCAGTACCAGCCCGGGCCGCGCTCGTCGTACTTCGACACTTCCTCGATGCGGAAGGGCCAGCACTGGCCCATCTCGGGCGGCAGCGCGATCTGCGGGAACTCGGGCGTGAGCGTCTGCGTGAGGTCGATCACGCGGATGCGGCCGCTGGCCATGGCGGTCACGAGGCTGCCGAGGACTTCGGCGGCGGACATCAGTTCGGTTGTCGTGGTCATTCGTGTGGCTCCTGTTCTCAGCCGCCAGCGGCCAGTTCGCGTTCGAGCACCTTGGGGTTGTCGCGCCAGCGCTCCAGCCACTCCTGCGCCACGTCGCCGGGGTACACGTCTTCCACGCCGTCGCGCAGTGCCTTCACGATGGCGTTGGCCAGCGTGGTGGGTGCCAGCTTGGGCGGCGGCGTGTGCTGGTTCCATTCGTCGTCGATGGGGCCGGGGAACACGTTGATCACGCGGATGCCGGCGGGCCGCATCTCGGCGCGCAGGCACTGCGCCAGCGAATGCGCCGCGGCCTTCGAGGCGCTGAAGGTGCCGTGCGGCGGGAAGTTGCTCAGCGCGTAGATCGACAGCAGGTTGACCCACGCCGTCGCGCCCGTGGCGCCGTCGGCCGAGCGGCCCTTGAGCGCGGGACCGAACTCCTGCGCCAGGCGCAGCAGGCCGAAGTAGTTGATGTCCATCTCGGCCTTGGCCACGTCGGTGCCGCGGCGTGCGCCGATGCCGAAGGTGCGGTGCACCTCGGCGTTGTTGATCACGATGTCGACCTTGCCGCCGATGGAGCCGGCCAGCTCGGTCACCTGGCGGCCGTTGGTGAGGTCCAGCGGCACGAGCGTGACCTGCGGCAGCGCCGAGATGTCGTCCAACCCGTCGCCCATCTTCTTCCAGGGCTCGGCATGGCCGACCCAGACGATGTCGGCGCCGGCCTTCACCAGCGCACGCACGAGGGCCTGGCCCGTCTCGGTCTTGCCGTCGGTCACCAGCACCTTGCGGAACTTCGGGTCGCTGGTCATTTCGCGCAGCATCTTGTCGTCGGCCATGTGGGGACTCCCTTCAGTCGGAAAAGCAATGAGGACGGCCTGCCCGGCGCGGTCGAGCCGGGCGCCGACACGCACGCGCGTGGGCGCATCGCCGACCTCGCCGTGCAGGTGGACCATGAGCGTGGGGCCGGCATCCAGGTGCACCAGGCCCAGCCGCCAGGGCAGCCGCTCGCGAAAGAACAGGTCGTTGCTGTGGTGCAGCGTGGTGCTGCCGAGCAGCGCACCCTCGCCGCTCTGCTGGCGCCAGCGCAGCGCCGACGACAGGCACTTGTGGCAGACCTCGCGCGGCGGGTACTGCACGGTGCCGCAGTCCTCGCAGGTCTGCAGCTCGAAGCGGCCTTCGGCGGCGGCGGCCGTGAGGCCGAGCGCGACACGGCCACGCGCGCCGGGCGGCAGGTTCATCTGCCGGGTGCGCAGCACCGGGTTCTTGCGCGGGGGGCGCATCATCGGCATCGTCATGCGGGTCTCCCGAGGATGACGGCGCCTGTGCAGAGGCAGCGGTCGTAGGTCACCATGCCGAAGCCGGCGACGAGGCCCAGCTGGGCGTTGGGCACGGCGCGCGCGCCGGCCTGGTCGGTCAGTTGGCGGATCGCCTCGACCATGCCGAGGAAGCCGCCCGCCGCACCGGCCTGCCCGGCCGAGAGCTGGCCGCCGCTGGTGTTGTTCGGAAAGCTGCCGTCGAAGGTCATGGTGTTGGCCTGCACGAAGGCCGAGCCCTCGCCCTTCTCGCAGAAGCCCAGGTCCTCGAACTGCATCATCACGATGACGGGGTAGTCGTCGTAGGTCTGCACGAAGTCGAGCGCGGCGGGCTGCACGCCGGCCTGTGCGTAGAGGTCATCGCGGTCCTTGCGCCAGCCGCCCTGCACCATCACCGGGTCTTCGGCGTAGGCGTTGTGGCGCTCGATGGCGCCGCGGATCACGACGTGCGCCAGGCCCAGGTCGCGCGCGCGCTCCTCGCTCATCACGAGAAACGCGTCGGCGCCGGCGCAGGGCATCACGCAATCGAACAGGTGGATCGGGTCGGAGATGGGCCGCGCGGCCATGTATTCGTCGAGCGTGAGGCCCTTCTTGAACATGGCGTTGGGGTTGCCCAGCGCGTTGGTGCGCTGGTCGACGCAGATGCGGCCGAAGTCTTCGCGCGTAGCGCCGTAGGTGCGCATGTAGTTGGCGGTGATGAACGCGAAGATCGAGTTCGGTCCGCCCGAGCCGTAGGGGTAGCTGGCATCGCGCGCGAAGTTGCTGAAGCTGCCCAGCGTCTGGCGGAAGGAATCGACGTGGTTGGTGTCGGCGCCCACGCAGGCGACGATGTCGGCATCGCCCGCCTGCACCGCACGCGCCGCGCGGCGCAGGCACATCACGCCCGAGGCACCGCCGGTGGGCATGTGGTCGAGCCAGCGCGGCGACAGGCCCAGGTGCTGCGTAACGCCCACGGCCGTGTCGGGCGAGAGCGAGAAGCTGCTCAGGCACAGGCCGTCGATCTGTTCCTTGGCCACGCCGCTGGCCTGCACCAGCGCGTCGATGGCCTGGCCGACGAACCAGTGCGCGGTGCGCGTGGAGTAGCGCACGTAGGGCACGGTGACGGGCACCGCGACCGCGACGCCTTCATAAGAGAGCCGTCGCTTGGTCATGCCTGCCTCTTTTTCATGGAGCGCGTGTCGATGCAATGGCCCTGGCCCGGCAGCGACTGCGCCATCTCGCGCAGCTGGCCGCGCTGGATCTTCTGCGAGGGCGTGAGCGGCAGCGCGTCGACGAAGGCCACGTAGCCCGGCGCCTTGTAGTACGCCAGCTGCGCCAGCGCGTGCTGGACGATGCTGGCCGCGACCGCTTCGCGCTGCGACGCATCGCTGCCGTCGCGCAGCACGATGCAGGCCAGCACCTCGTCGCCGCGCACCGTGTCGGGCGTGGCGGCCACAGCCGAAGTCTTCACGGCCGGGTGCTGGTTGAGCACGCTCTCGACCTCGACGGCCGAGATGTTCTCGCCGCTGCGGCGGATCACGTTCTTCTTGCGGTCGACGAAGAAGAAGTTGCCGTCGGCATCGCGGCGCACGAGGTCGCCGGTGTGGAACCAGCCGTCGGCCCAGGCTTCGCGCGTGGCCTCTTCGTCCTTCAGGTAGCCGGAGAAGAAGTAGCGGCGCGGGTCGGCGCCGGCCGAGCGCACCAGCAGTTCGCCGGGCATGTCGGTGCCCACGTCGCTGCCGTCCTCGCCCATGAGGCGGATCTCGACGAAGTCTTCCTGCCGTCCGAAGCAGCTGGTGCCCACGAGGCGCGGCTCGCGGTTGGCCATGATGCAGGCGGCCGCGCCGGTCTCGGTCATGGCCCAGGCCTCGACCAGCGGGAAGCCGAAGCGCTCCTCGAAGGGCGCGTGGTTCTTGCGGTCGACACCGGCGCCGAAGCCCCAGCGGATCGCGTGGTCGCGGTCGGCCGCCGACGCGGGGGCCGACAGCAGCATCGCGGGCATCACGCCCAGGTAGTGGACGATGGTCGCGCCGCTTTCCTTCGCGCTGGCCAGCCAGCTCTTCGGATGGAAACGGTCGAGCTGCACGAGGCAGCCGCCCGCGACCAGAACGACCATGGTCGAGAACGCCATCGCGTTCATGTGGTTGAGCGGCAGCGGCGTGATCACGCGTTCGGCGTCGGGGCGGATGCTGCACACGCCGTCGAGCGCGGCATACCACTCACCGGCGCGCAGGAAGTACGCGTTGCTCAGGATGCAGCCCTTGGGCCGGCCGGTGGTGCCCGAGGTGTAGAGCAGGCCGCATTCGGTGTCGGTGCCCACGGGCTCGCCGGCGCGCGGCGCGGCGGTCTTCGCGGCCGGCACGGCGTCGTCGGGGCCCATGGTCTCGAAGGCCACGCCGGCCTGCGCGGCGGCGGCCTGCAGGTCGGCGGCGCGCTCGGGCAGCGTGACGGCCAGGCCGATTTCGCTGTGGCCGATGAGGTAGACCAGCTCGGCCGAGCGCATCTCGGCGTTGATCGGCACCACGCTCGCGCCCAATGCGTTCAGCGCCAGCCAGTGGAAGATGAAGGCGGGCCGGTTCTCCAGCAGCAGGCCGACGCGGTGGCCGTGGCCGTAGCCGGCCTGCGCGTAGGCGGCGCGCAGCCGCTCGATCTGCTCGGTGGCTTCGCCCCAGCGGATGGCGCCGGCGGCGATGCCATAGGCGGCGGCGGTCACCGATTCGGTGAAGAGGAATTCGGCCTGCGGGGTGCGCGCGGCCGTGGCGGCGAACACCTGGTGGACGGTGGCGTGGGTCATCGCGTCCCTGTCAGATGAAGAGCTGCACGGCCGGAAGCGCCGCGTCGCAGTTGAGCAGGTCGACGCGCTTGAGCGTCATGCGCAGCGCGCCGTCCTGCACCGTGAGGTGATGGAAGAAGGTGCCGACGTAGAACTGCAGCTCGTCGCCTTGCGACTCGGTGTAGTGGAACTCGGTGCGCACCACGAAGCGGCGGCCCTCGGTGTCGAAGGTCTCGACCACGGGCACCTGCAGCAGGTGGTGGCAGCGGCTTTGGGGCTGCTGCGAGAACGCACGCGGGCTCTTCAGGCGCTCGATGCGCAGCTCGCGCAGCAGCTTGTCTTCGTACAGGTGCGAGGTGTGGTTCAGGCCGTCTTCCTGGTCGGGCAGGAGCGGAATCCAGTAGAACGCGTCGTCGGTGAAGAGCGCGTTCCACGCCTCGTAGCGGCGGGTGTCGAGCAGGCGCGCTTCGTTGACGACGAAGTCGACGAGGTCCTGGCGGGTGATATCGGCGGCGGCCATTACATCGTCTCCGTCATGCGCTGCACCCAGCTTCGATATTGGTTGCGCATGGGCAGCTCGTTGGTGCCGCCCGTGGTGATCTCGCCGCCCTTCAGCTCCGATGCGTCGTAGTCGCGGTGCAGGCTCACCCACTCGTTGCCGCTGGCGTGCAGGCCGGCCTGCATACCGCGGTAGGCCTGCAGGTCGTCGTGCCCCACCACCGAGAACGGCGAGTTGATGAGGCGGTTGTACATGGTGGTGCGCTGCAGCAGCTCGGGCGGCGCGCCCTTGAGGCGGAAGGTCCAGCTCTCGATGAGGGTCTTGTCGGCCGAGATCGGCTTGACCACGCGGATCGCCTGGATCGCGCCCTTGATCGTGAGGTTCGGGTAGTACACGGTGTTGTGCCGCGCCATGCCCAGGATCTGCGCCGTCTTCTCTTCGCCGTAGCGCGCCTTCATGGCGTCGTCGTACTCGGGAATCGCCTTGTACTTGCTGTGGATGCTGAAGTGCACGCCCGTGAAGCTGTGGCCATGGTCGTAGGTGCGGATGCCCATGTCCTCGAAGAACTTGTAGTCGGACATGAAGGGCACGAACTGCTCCACGGCCATGGGCTTGGGTTCGTCCTCGGGCTTGTCGGCCCACATGCGCTTGGCGGTGCCGGCCGACGACTCGTGCGCCACCATGGGGTGCATGGTGTCGTTGAGGTTCTCGACGAACATCTTCCAGTTGCACTGGTGCATGAAGCGCAGGCAGCCGCCGGCGATTTCGAGTTCGCCTTCGGGCGAGCGGTCGGCCATGTTGTCGATGGAGCTGAGCGAATCGCCGAAGTACGCGTCGAAGTCGGGACCCGCGTCGTTGATCTTCACGAAGATGAAGCCGCGGTGGCTGCGCACGTGCTTCACGGGGGTGAGGCCCTTGCCCGACTCGCACTCGTGCAGCTGCGTGTGCTCGTAGCCGGTCTTCAGCGGAATGGCCAGCGGCGCGCCGTCGGTCTTGAAGGTCCAGGCGTGGTATGGGCAGCGAAAGAACTTGCCGGTGTTGCCGCAGGGCCCGTTCACCAGGCGCGAGCCCTTGTGGGCGCAGCGGTTCATCATGACGCGCACGCTGCCGTCGCTGTGGCGCACGACGATCAGCGGGCGGCCCGCGATCTCGTTGGTGATCCAGTCGCCCGACTTCGGCAGCTGGCTCTCGTGGCCGACGTAGTTCCAGGTGTTGGCGAAGAAGTGCTCCTGCTCCAGCTCGAAGAGCTCCTGGCTGGTGTACAGGTCGCGGTGCACGCGGTCGTTCTGCACGAGCGCGCGAACGGCATCGGGGTTGTCTCGGTACGAAGGCATGGTTCTCCTGGCTCCTTCCTGGCTGGCTTTTCTCAGAGGTCGAGCACCAGGCGCGCTCCCTTGGCGCGCGAGATGCAGATCTGCATGACGGTGCCTTCCGCCTTCTCGCGGGCGGTGAGCACGTAGTCGCGGTGGTCGATCTCGCCCTCGATCACGGGCACGGCGCACACGCCGCATTCGCCGCGCTTGCAATCGAACATGGGGTCGCAGCCGTGTTCGATGAGGCAGTCGAGGATGCTCTGGCCGACCGGCACGGTGAAGCGCTGGCCCGACTGGGCGAGTTCCACTTCGAAGGGCTGGTCGCCCTCCTCCACGACGGGTTCGGTGAAGAGCTCGAAGTGCACGCGGTCGTGCTCCCAACCGCGGGCCTGGGTGCGGGCGAGCACGGCGTCGAGCATGACCTTGGGGCCGCACACATAGAGGCGGTCGCCGGCGGGCACGGCGTCGAGCAACGCGTCGATGTCCAGCGGCGCGCCGGCCTCGGCATCGGCATGCACGCGCAGGTCGTCGCCCAGCAGCGCCTGCAGCTCGGGCAGGAAGGCCATCAGGTCGCGGCTGCGGCCGGCGTAGTGCATGCGCACGGCAGCGCCTTCGGCGCGGCGGCGCGCGGCCATCGACGCGAGCGGCGTCACGCCGATGCCGCCGGCCACCAGCACCGTGCCGCCCGGGCCGGTGTGCAGCGGAAAGTCGTTCTTCGGCGGCTCGATGGTGAGCACGCTGCCCTCGGCCAGTCCTTCGTGCATGAAGCGCGAGCCGCCGCGGCCGTCGGCCTCCTTGCGCACGGCGATCACGTAATCGGTCGGGGCGTTGGTGGCGTTGCGCTCGGTGGCGAAGTTGATGAGCGAGTAGTGGCGCCAGTCGGTGGTGCCGTCGGCCAGCGTCACCTGCACGCGGATGTGCGCGCCGGCGGCGAAGCCGGGCAGCGCGCGGCCATCTTCGGCGCGCAGGCGCAGCAGGCGGATCAGCGGGTTGAGGGCGCGCGCTTCGGCGACGCGAAGCTGGAGCGTGGGGGCGGTCATGGTTCGGGTCCCTTCAGGCCAAGGCGTGCTGCACCAGCGCGGCCTGCAGCTTGTGGCCGTGTTCGTCGGCCAGCGCCGCGTCGCGCAGTTCGCGCAGGGTGGCGGGCGCCAATGCCGCACCTGCACGTTCGAACGCGCGCATCACGGTGTCGTAGTTGCGCAGGCCGCGTTCGTGCGTGTCGCTGTAGCCCTTGACCAGGCGCTGGCACTGGGCGAGTTCGACGGCGAGCGCGGGGTTGCGTGGCGCGGTGGCGGCGATGCGTTGCAGCCATTCCTCGATGCGGCGGTTTTCGTCGGCGTAGCGCATCGTCGAGCGGCGCCAGCCCTTGCAGGCCGCGACCATGCGCAGCATCAGGTAGCCGCGCAGCGAGCTGGTGCGGATCACGCGGCCGTGCTGCGTGAAGCGCTCGACGATCTTCCTGGGCAGCGTGGAGTGCATGAGCCAGCGGCCGAGGCCGCCGGGCAGCGTCTCGCAGATTTCCTGCAGGCGCGGGTGCATGTACTCGTGGATGGCGAGCAGCTGGCCCGGCTGCACGCCGGCCTCGCCGTGCACGCGCTCGAAGCGGGTCGCGCGGGTCTTCAGGGCGGCGACGCGCGCCGTGTCTTCGTAGGACATCCACAGCGCCAGGTGGCGCGCGGTTTCGCGCAGCAGGCGGTGGGCGTCGTCGGGCAATTTCGCAACGGCGGCCATGCGGTCGAGGTAGAGGCCGGCGTAGGCCAGGTCCTGGTAGTCGATGAGGCGGCGCACGCCTTCGAGCAGGAAGTCGTGCGCGGGCAGCGGAAAGTCGCGCTGCACGCGCTCGACCAGCGCGCGCACGGCCGGGTGGCGCGGCTGCGGTGCGGGCGTGGCGGCCGGTGCCACCTTGGCGGGTTCGCCGTCGTCGCCGTCCTGTGCGCGATCGAATGCTGCACCGAAGGCCTTGAGGCTGGGCTTCACGCCCACGCCGCCGCTCTCGATGGTGGCCTCGAACTGCGCGCGGCCGAAGGGCAGCACGCCCGAGCCCGCGAGCGTGCCGAACAGCACGGCGCTGATCACGCTGCCCGAGGCTTCGGCGGCCTGCGCCATGTCGAAGCGGATGAAGCGCTTGGCGGCGCGCGCGGTGTGGGCGAGCAGCTGCTCGCTGTCGACGCGGCCGTCGCCCATGGCGCTCTTTTCGGCGATGGAGAAGACGCGGTGCGTGGAGGCGATGAGCGTGGTGCGGTCGCGCGTGACCAGCCCGCGCTGCACCGCGCGGCCGGCTTCCATGAGCTCGGAGGCGAGCACCACGTCGACGTCGCCCGGCAGCGGCATCAGCGCGAGCACAGGGCGCCCGCCGTCGGCGTGGGCCTGTGCATCGGGGTACAGCTCGACGTAGTAGATGGTCGCGCCGGTGCGCTGGGCCACGCCCGGCACCGAGGTGGTCTGGGCGACGTAGCCGTTGGCCTCGCCCATGTCGACGATCCAGTCGGCAAGCACGCCGCCGCCCTCCCCGCCCATGGCGAGGATGGCAATCTTTATCGGTTGAACCTTGTTCGTCATGGCGTCAGAAGGCATAGGCGTCACGGCGGCGCGCATCGCCGCGCTGCAGCCAGCCGATGACGGTGGTGCGCACGCGCTGGCGGAAACGGTCCCAGGCGGTCGGGTTGCTCACGACCTGGGCCTTGTAGAACGAGGGGCACAGCACGGCGGCATGCGAGACGTCGCCGCAGTTGCCGCAGCCCACGCAGCTGTCGAGCACGGTGGCGACGGGGTCGATGCGCAGCGGATCAGGGTTGGGCTTGATCGACAGCGACGGGCAGCCCGACAGGCGGATGCACGAGTGGTCACCGGTGCAGGTGTCGGCATCGACGCCGAACTTGTCGCGCACCATGCGCTTGCCGTCGGCGATGGCCTTGCGCACGAGCGGCTTCTCGCGGCGCTGCTTGTTGAGCATGCACTCCGACTGCGCGATGAGGACCTTGGGGCCCTTCTTCGTGGTGGTGAGTGCGTCTTTGAGCGCGTCGCGCATGCCGGCGACGTCGTAGGTGCGGCGCATCGTCTTCACCCATTCAACGCCCACGCCGCGCACGGCGCGTTCGATCTCGTGGCCGGTGCTGCGCGTCTTGTTGACGGCGGTCGACGAGAGGATGTCCTGCCCGCCCGTGGCCGAGGTGTAGTTGTTGTCGACGATGATGGTGAGGTTGTCGCTCTTGTTGAAGACCGCGTTGGCCACACCGCTCGTCAGGCCGTTGTGCCAGAAGCCGCCGTCGCCCATCATCGAGATCGCGCGCTTGCCGGCCGGTGCGTTGAGTGCCGAAGCGCCCGCACCGCCGAGGCCGTAGCCCATGGTGGTGTTGCCGATGTTGAAAGGCGGCAGGATCGAGAACAGGTGGCAGCCGATGTCAGCGCTCACGTGGTGCGCACCGAGTTCGCGCTCGACCAGCTTCATCGCGCTGAAGATCGGACGCTCGGGGCAGCCGGTGCAAAAACCCGGCGGACGCGAATGCACCACGTCGCCGAGCGCGCTCGACGGCTCAGCGGGTTCAGGCGCGGCATCGACGCCGATGGCCGCCACCTCCTTCAGCGGAATCACCTTGCGCACCGGTGCGGGCACCGGCAGCGGCGCAAGGCGTTCGTAGCGCTCGCAGAAGGTGCGCGTGCCCTTGAGCAGTTCGAGCGTCGTGTACTCGCCGGCCACGGGCAGCATGTCCTTGCCGTGCAGCGCGGTGGTGGAGCCGGCCTGGCGCAGGATGGTCGCGAGGTTCTGCTCGACGAAGTTGGGCTGGCCTTCTTCCACGATGAGCACGGCGCGCTTGCCTTCGCAGAAGCGGATGACTTCGCTCTCGATGACGGGATAGGCCACGTTCATCACGTACAGCGGCACGCGGGTCTCGCCGTACACGTCGGCCAGGCCCAGGCGTTCGAGCGCACGCAGCAGCGTGTTGTAGCTGCCACCCTGCACGATGATGCCGATGTCGTCGGCGTCTTCGGAGAAGAACTCGTTGAGCTGGCGCTCCTCGATGAAGCGCACGGCGGCGGGCCAGCGGTCTTTCACCTTCTCTTGCTCGTGCACGAAGCTCGCGGGCGGCAGCACGATGCGGCTGACGTCGCGCTGCGGATTCTCCAGCGCCTCTTTCAGCGTGAACTTGGCGCGCTTGTTGTCGCCGGCGATGAAGTGGCCGTGCACGTGGCAGGCGCGGATGCGCAGCTGCAGCATCACGGGCGTGTTGCTGGCCTCCGAGAGGTCGAAGCCGGTCTTCACCGCATCGACGATGCTCGGCAGGTTGGGCCGCGGATCGAGCAGCCAGATCTGCGACTTCATGGCGAACGCATGGCTGCGCTCCTGCATGATCGACGAGCCTTCGCCGTAGTCCTCGCCCACGATGATGAGCGCGCCGCCGGTGACGCCGCCCGAGGCCAGGTTGGCCAGCGCATCGGACGCCACGTTGGTGCCGACGGTCGCCTTGAAGGTGACGGCGCCGCGCAGCGGGTAGTTGACGGAGGCGGCCAGCGTGGCAGCGGCGGTGGCTTCGCTGGCGCTGTTCTCGAAGCGGATGCCGTGGTCGGCCAGGATGTCTTGTGCATCGGCCAGCACGTCCATGAGGTGCGAGATGGGCGCGCCCTGGTAGCCCGCCACATACGACACCCCCGACTCCAGCAGGGCCTTGGTGACGGCCAGAATGCCTTCGCCGCGGAACACTTCTCCACCAGTAAGTCTCAGCTTCTTGACTTCTTCGACGAACGAACGCTCAGCCATGGATGTCCTTCTTCTTTCTCGTGGGAGGATGCGGCCCCGGGGTCACATCACGGTTCCTATAATGTTTAGAAATGAATGTATCCACAATCATGAATTACCCTAGCCATGCAATCCGCATGCCTGCGGCAAACAGGAGGCGCCTTCATGTCTGAACCATCCAAGGAAACGCATCGCTTCGTCGATGACTACCTGCCCGCGCTGCTTGCGCAGGCCAGCCAGCTGATCTCTTCGGAGTTCCACGAGGTGGCGCGGCAGCAGGGTTTTTCGGTGTCGGAGTGGCGCGTGATGGCGTCGCTGGCCGGCAGCGACGCGGTCAGCATCGGCCAGCTCGCGCAGGTCACGGTGACCAAGCAGCCGACGGTGACGCGGCTGCTCGACCGCATGGAAGCGCGTGGCCAGGTCGAACGCCTGCCCCATGAAAGTGATCGCCGCATCACGCTGGTGCGCATCACGCCCGCGGGGCTGAAGGCGGTCGAGCACCTGATGGAACTGGCGCGCGAGCACGAGCGCCGCGTGCTCGAGCCCTTCGGCCTGCGACGCGCCGAAGAGCTCAAGCAGACGCTGCGGCAGATGATCGACCTGCATGTGCATGTGCCGGTCGAGGTGCCGGACGAAGACTGAAGCGTGCGGCCTGACTAAGGTACGAGCACCGCGCGGCCGCGATGGCCGCCATGACCGCGTCTGGCGATCCAGTCGAGCGCGAGGGCTGCATCGGCGAGCGCGAAGGGCTGCACGTCGAGGTGCAGGCGGCCGTCGGCCAGCCTCGCAAGCAACTCTGGAGCGGCTGCGCGGCCTGCGGCTTCGCGCCGGAACATGTTGAGCGGCAGCAGCGCCACGTCGCGCTGCAGGAAGTGCGCGATGTCCAGCTGCAGCGTCGGGCCGGCGGTGTAGCCGATCAGCACGGCTCGGCCACCGGGGCGCACGGCAGGCAGGGCCGCCGCGAGCACGTCGCCGCCGACGGTGTCGATGAGCAGGTCGGTGCTGGCGACTTCAGGCGGGCCTGCCTTCGGATCGACCGGCGTTGCGGTGCTGCCTGCATCGCGCGCCAGCTGCATCACCAGAGAACCCACCGCGCCGCTCGCGCCCGTCACCAACACTTGCTCTCCAGACTGCAATCGGGCGACCTCATGCAAGGCGACCCACGCCGATGTGGTGGGCGAGAAGAACGCTGCACCGAGTGCCATTGGCACGGCATCGGGCAACACGCTGAGTGCATCGTCAGGCGCATCGATCAGCTCGCACCACGTGCCGTCGAGCAACGTGCCCAAACCACTGCCACGCAACCACACGCGTTGCCCTTCTGCATACCGCTCGCTCGCGACGACCACGCCCGCGGCTTCCACGCCCGGCGTGTACGGCAACGGCGGATGCCGCAGGAAGCGGCCTTGCCACACGGTGCGATCGATGTGGCCGACGGTGGCGGCGTGCATGCGCACGAGGGTGTGACCGGGTCGCGCCACGGGCTCGGCCACGTCTTCGAGCACCGGCACGGCATCGAAGCCATGGATGCGAACGGCCTTCATGGCCGTGTCGCCAGAAAGTCGAGCACCGTGCGCGCGAAGGCCTCGGGCAGCTGGTCGGGCAAGGGCACCATGCCGCCGTCGATGTCGACGATGCGCGCCTGCGGCAGGTGATGCTGCAGCTCGGCCGCATGCGGTGCGGCGAAAGGGTCGAGCGTGGCGCGCACGATGAGCGTCGGCTGCGTCACGCGGCCGATGCGCTCTTCCATGCGGTACGAGGCCACGGCGCGGTGCCCTTCTTCGACGCGGTGGCCAACCTTCATCGCATCGCGCACGAAGGCCTCGAGCAGGTCGGGGCGCCCCGGCGGATAAAAGGCCTGCCGCTTCTGCCACAGCGCGGCGAGGTGGCTGCCGTCGTCGCTGGGTGCCACTTCGTCGATGGGCGGACGCTGCGCGCGAGCGCGGCGAAACACCTCGTCGGTGTACGGCGTGGACGAGAGCACGAGGCTACGCACGCGCGCGGGAAACGCAGCGGCCAGCTCGATCGCGACCACACCGCCGGTGTGGTGTCCCACCACGTCGGCCTGCGCGATGCCGAGCGCATCGAGCAGCTCGCATGCCACGCGCGCCCACTGCGCAATGCTCGCGGGCACGCCGCCGTCGGCCGAGTCGCCGAAGCCCGCCGTGTCCATGGCGATGGCGCGGTAGCCCGCGCCGGCGATCAGCGGCAGCACCTCGCGGTACTCGGCCCAGCTGCGCGGCGACTGGTGCAGCAGCAGCACGGCCGGTGCCTGCGCGTCGCCGCACACGGCGTGGTGCACCTGCCCCACCGACAGGTCGGCGAAGGCGCGGCGGATTGTCATGACAGCGTCTCGTCGGCCGGCGCGCGCCACAGGCCCGCGTGCTTCAGTTCGCCGAGTGTGCGCGAGAGCACGTCGCGCCGGTAGGCGGCGGTGTCGCGGCCCGCGTAGTCGTAGAAGCCGCTGCCGCTCTTCAGGCCCAGCCGCCCTTCCTCGACCATGCGCCCGACGATGGCCGGCGCGGTGTAGCGGCCCGCATCGAGCGAGGCCGACATCTCGCGGCTCGCGTGGTGCAGGATGTCGCAGCCGCCGAAGTCGATGAACTCGACCACGCCGAGGGCCGCGAAGCGCAGGCCCAGGCCGTAGCGCGTGGCCTTGTCGATTTCTTCCGCTGTGGCAGCGCCTTCTTCGATCATGCGGGCCGCCTCGTTCATCACGAGCGCCTGCAGGCGCGGCACGATGTAGCCCGGCGACGCGCCGCAGACCACGGGCAGCTTGCCGATGGCCTCCATCAGTGCCTTGGTGCGTGCGAGCACGCCGGCGTCGGTGCCGGGGTGGCAGCTCAGCTCGACCACGGGAATCACGTAGGCCGGGTTGAGCCAGTGCATGTTCAGGAAGCGCTCGGGCCGGCGCACCAGCGCGGCCAGCTGCGTCACGAGGATGCTGCTGGTGGTCGAGGTGAGGATCGCGTCGTCGCGGCAATGGCGGTTGAGGTGCTCGAAGGCCTCGCGCTTGGCGTCCATGGTTTCGGGCACGCCTTCGAACACCAGTTCGGCAGCGGCCAGTGCGCGCGGTGCTTCTGCCGCGTTCACGAAGTCCACGCGCGCGGCGATGCGTTCGACCTGCGAGGCGTCGATCACGCCGAGCTGCGCAAGGCCTGAGAGGCTCGCAGTGATTTCCGCTTGCGCCTCGTCGCGCAAGCGCTGCCACGCCTCGGGCGTGCGCGGGCGCAGGTCGATCAGCGCGATGCGGTGGCCCGCATAGGCGAATGCGATGGCGATGCCGCGCCCCATGCGGCCGGCGCCCACGGCGGCAAAGCGCGGCGGCGCGGGCTCATTCGCCATCGTGCAGCCTCTGCTTGAGTTGGCTCGCGCTCAGGCTGGCCAGGCCCAGACTTTCGAAGGTGCGCGGGCCCTGGCGCAGGTCGCGCCCGAGGAAGCCGCCGACGATGGCCAGCAGGCCGTGGGCAATGGGCGCATCCACGCCCGCATGGCGCGCGGCCGAGGCCAGGAAGGCCAGGCCGAGCTCGGTGTCTTCGGTGATGTAGCGGTGCGTGTGCAGGTCGATGTTCTCGCGCCAGTCGCCCGACTTGACGAGCTGCTTGTGCGCGTCGCCGTACATCCACTGGTCGTTGTTGTAGTGGTCGGCCAGCGGATAGTGCGGCGCGCCCTGCCCGAAGGCCTCGCGCACGGCCATGCGTTCGCGGTCGAGCCGGTCGGTCACGTCGCGCACGGCGCGCTGCGTGCCCTCGTTGTGGATGTCCCAGCGCTCGAAGTGCTGCAGCGGCGCGGCGTTCATCACCATCAGCGGCGGGTGGATGACGGGGCCGGCGTTCATCAGCGCGCCCGAGAGCGCGTCGCCGCAGCCGTGCACGGCCGGGTAGGCGCGACGGATCACCTCGATCGCCTGCGCCTCCTTGCGCGCCGGATAGACGCCGGTGGGCAGGCGGATGGCGCGGATGGTGACGTTGACTTCGCGCTCGCCGTGCTTGCGCGCGAGGTACGGCAAGGTGCCGGTCTCGGCCCAGGCCACGTCGGCGCGGTTGCCGGCGGCCTTCACTGCCTGCGCCATCACGTAGCTGCCGAAGGTGCCCGGCGGCAGGAACACGACCTGGCCGTCGACCAGGTGCGGCGCCATGGCCAGCGCGATGTCGTGCTGGGCGATGGCGGGCGTGGGAATGACGATGAGCTCGGCGCCCTTCAGCGCGGCGCCGATGTCGGCGGTGGCCAGCGCGATGGGCACCTCGCGCGCACCGGCGGCGTCTTTCAGCGTGATCGCGCCGGCCTGCACGACGGGCTCGAGCGCGGCGGCGTCGCGGCGCCACAGGCGCACTTCATGGCCGGTTTCAGACAGGTCCGCGGCGGCCGCATAGGCGCCGTGGCCACCCCCAAGAATCGCAATTTTCATGATCGAAAGTCGAGAACAGGTGTCGATGAACCGGCAGCCGTGAACGGACCGGGGAGAAGCAATGCGCTATTACATTACTTTTCATCGATTCAGGTGTCAACCAACTTCATGGGCGACGGAGTGCTCGGAAACCCGACAACGAAAAAGCCCGCGTTCGTGAGAAGCGCGGGCTTTTTGAGGGGGAAGCGGCCCTTTTCAGGGCCGCTTGCGGGGGCGATCAGCGGCTGGGCTTGAACGCGCGCTTTTGCGCGTCGCGGGGCACGAACACCTTGCCCGGGCCGCCGTGGCCGGCGCCGTTGCCGCGCGGTGCGAAACCTTCGCGGGGCGCAAAGCCTTCACGGGGTGCGAAACCGCCGTCGCCGCGACCGCCGCCATGGCCGTGGCCGCCGCGCGGGGCGCTGTCGCCCCAGCCCGGCTTGCGACCGTAGCCGCCGCCGTTGCCGCCTTCGTCACGACCGCCGCCGAAGCCGGCGTTCTGGCCGCCCTGGAAGCCGCGCGGGCCTTGGCCTTGGGCCGGGCCGCGTGCGTTGCGGTCGTTGAAGCCGCTGGCGCCGGCATAGCCGCCGCCGTTGTTGTTGCCGCGGTAGCCACCGCCGCCGCCCGCACCGCCATTGCCGAACTTGCGATCGCGCGAGAAGTTGTCGCCGCGGCCACCGCGGTACTCGCCCATCGGGGGACGCGATTGCGGCATGCGCTGTTGCGGCTCGAGGCCGGCAACCACTTCCGCCTTGAACTGCTGGCGGCTGTACTGCTCGATGTCCATGATCTTGCGGCGATCGCGGAACTCGGCGAACGTGATGGCCAGGCCATCGCGGCCGGCACGGCCGGTGCGGCCGATGCGGTGGGTGTAGTCCTCGGCCTTCATCGGCAGGCCGAAGTTGAAGACGTGGGTGATGGTCGGCACGTCGATGCCGCGGGCGGCAACGTCGGTGGCCACCAGGATCTGCACCTGGCCCTGGCGCAGTGCCATCAGGCGGCGGTTGCGCAGGCCCTGGCTCAGGGCGCCGTGCAGCGCGACGGCGCTGAAGCCTTCTTGCTGCAGGTCGTTGGCGAGGCCGTCGCACTCGACTTGCGTGCTGGCGAACACGATCGCCTGGTTGATGCTGGTGTCGCGCAGCCAGTGGTCGAGCAGCTTGCGCTTGTGCTGGCTGTTGTCGGCCCAGTACAGCGACTGCTTGATGTTGGCGTGCTTTTCTTGCGGGCTGTCGATGGTGATGCGCTGCGGCTCGCGCATGACGCGCTGCGCCAGCTGCTGGATGCGCGGCGCGAAGGTGGCGCTGAACATCATGGTCTGCTGGCGCTCGATGGTGAGCTGGTTGACTTCAGCCAGGTCGTCGGCAAAGCCGAGGTCGAGCATGCGGTCGGCTTCGTCGACCACCAGGAACTTGACTTGGTCGAGCTTGAGCTGCTGCGAGCGCTGCAGGTCGAGCAGACGGCCCGGCGTGGCGACCACGAGGTCGGCGTTCTGCAGCTTGGCGATCTGCAGTTGGTAAGGCATGCCGCCCACCACGTTGGCAACGCGCAGGCCGCGGCAATGACGCACCAGTTCGATGGCGTCGTGTGCAACCTGCTGCGCGAGTTCGCGCGTCGGGCACAGGATCAGGGCGCCGGGGGTGGCGGCCTTGAAATGACGGGCGTTGGTCGGGTCCTTGCGCTTGGGCTTCTTGAGCGGCGCTTCGCCACGGGCAGCGGCTTCAGCGGCCAGGCGCTGGAACTCGGCCTTGGCTTCGGCTTCGGCCTCGGCCTGGCGCTTGATCAGCGTGTGCAGCACGGGCAGCAGGAAGGCGGCGGTCTTGCCCGAGCCGGTCTGGCTCGACACCATCAGGTCGACGAAACGGGCCGAACCGGCTTCGCCCATGGCGATCGGCACGACCTTTTCCTGCACGGTGGTCGGCTGGGTGAAACCCATGTCAGCCACGGCGGCGATCAGTTCGGGGGCGAGGCCCAGCTTGATGAAACCGTTGGGCGCGGCGGGCGCTTCGGCTTCGGCGGCCTCGGGGGCTGCGGCGTCCAGTGCGTCGAGGATCGGAGCCTCGGACACGGTTTCCGCGACAGCGGTGAATTCGTTATGGGTAGCGGATTGCACAGGCGCGAGTTCGCCCTGCGCTTCAAAAGCGTCGGTCATGAATATCAATCTCAAACGCGAGCGCTGCCGTAGGCGGCGCCCCGTTGGTGGTTAAAAACATCAACCATCCAACGACATTCAACTTCCGGCTTTCGTCGGAGGCTGCGGCCCTTTTTGATCAGCGGATGCGATCGGGCGCGGTGTGCAAGATAGGGAGATGCGAGAGACGCTGATCTGTGTCCAAAGACGCGTTCAAATCAGCGAAGCCTGCGATTATGGCACGGCTTCGGGTTTTTACCTAATTCTTGTCAATCCACCAAGCGCAGGAAGGTTTCCCGGTAGTGCGCCAGCTCCTCGATGGACTCGTGCACGTCGGCCAGCGCGGTGTGCGCCTGCTGCTTCTTGAAGGCGGTGTAGGCCGCAGGCTTCCAGCGCTTGGCCAGCTCCTTGAGGGTGCTGACGTCGAGGTTGCGGTAGTGGAAGTACGCCTCGAGCTTGGGCATGAACTTGACCAGGAAGCGCCGGTCCTGCCCGATGGTGTTGCCGCACATCGGCGAGCCGCTCCTGGGGATGTACTTGGCGATGAATTCGAGCAGCTGCTGCTCGGCCGCGGCTTCGTCCAGCGTGGAGGCCTTGACCTTGTCGATCAGGCCGCTGCGGCCGTGGGTGCCCTTGTTCCAGGCGTCCATGGCGTCGAGCACGGCGTCGCTCTGGTGGATGACGAGCACGGGGCCGTCGATGCGGGGCGTGAGGTCGGGGCCGGTGACGACCACGGCGATCTCGAGCAGGCGCTCTTTCTCGGGGTCGAGGCCGCTCATTTCGCAGTCGAGCCAGACCAGGTTCTGGTCGCTTTTCTTCAGGGTGGGGACGGTTGCGGGGGGCGTCGGGTCAAGGGATTCGGGCATCGCAGGATTGTCGTCGAAGGCCTGCACCCCGATATACCGGGGACTAAACTCGCCGCTTCATGATGTCTTATTCGCTCATCTTCACCCTTGCCTTCGCGGCGGCGCTCGTGGCGGGCCTGCTCGTGAAGTTCTGGCTGGCCACCCGCCAGGTGCGCCACGTGGCGCGCCACCGCGGCGCCGTGCCGGCCGCCTTCGCCAGCACGATCACGCTGGCCGCCCACCAGAAGGCCGCCGACTACACGATCGCCAAGGCGCGCTTCGGGCTCGTCGAAATGGCCTGGGGCGCCGCCCTGCTGCTGGGCTGGACGCTGCTCGGCGGGCTCGACCTGCTGAACAAGCTGTTGCTGGTGTGGCTGGGCGGCGGCATGGTGCAGCAACTGGCGCTGCTGGCGGCCTTTGCCGTGATCGGCGGCCTGCTGGAGCTGCCGTTCACGCTGTGGCAGACCTTCCGGCTCGAGGAGCGCTTCGGCTTCAACAAGATGACCTGGAAGCTCTGGCTCACCGACGCCGTCAAGTCGACGCTGCTCGGCGCGCTGATCGGGCTGCCGATCGCGGCGCTCATCCTGTGGCTCATGGGTGCAGCCGGCACGCTCTGGTGGCTCTGGGCCTGGGGTGCGTGGATGGGCTTCAACCTGCTGCTGATGCTGATCTATCCGACCTTCATCGCCCCGCTGTTCAACAAGTTCAAGCCGCTGGACGACCCCACGCTCAAGGCGCGCGTCACGGCGCTCATGAAGCGCTGCGGCTTCGCGGCCAAGGGCCTGTTCGTGATGGACGGCAGCACGCGCAGCGCGCACGCCAATGCCTACTTCACCGGCTTCGGCGCCAGCAAGCGCGTGGTGTTCTACGACACGCTGCTGCGCCAGCTCAACGCCGGCGAAGTCGAGGCCGTGCTCGCGCACGAGCTCGGCCACTTCAAGCACCGCCACATCGTGAAGCGGCTGGTCGCGATGTTCGCGCTGAGCCTGGCCGGTTTCGCGCTCCTGGGCTGGGTCTCGACGCAGGTCTGGTTCTACGCCGGCCTGGGCGTGCAGCCCAACCTGTCGCCGGCCGCGCCCAACAACGCGCTGGCGCTGCTGCTGTTCATGCTGGCCGTGCCGGTGTTCAGCTTCTTCGTCGCCCCGCTGCCGGCGCGCCTGTCGCGCAAGCACGAGTTCGAGGCCGATGCCTACGCCGTGGCGCAGACCAGCGGCGCCGACCTGTCGGCCGCCCTGCTCAAGCTCTACCAGGACAACGCTTCGACGCTCACGCCCGACCCGGTGTTCGTCAAGTTCTACTACTCCCACCCGCCCGCCTCCGAGCGCCTTGCGCGCATGGCCGCGGCGTGACCCTCGACCCACCTTTTCAGCGAAGCCCCTCATGAGCAGCATGTTCAAACCCAAGGACTGGAAGAACCTTCCGCCCCGCAAGGCCCTGAGCGCCACCGAGATCGTCTCGGGCCTGGCCCAGCTCGACGGCTGGAAGCTCACCGGCGACGGCGCCGATGTCGCGATCGAGAAGACCTTCACCTTCGCGAACTACTTCGAGACCATCGCCTTCGTGAGCGCGCTGGCGATGGTGGCCCACACGCAGGACCACCACCCCGACCTGTCGGTGCACTACAACCGCTGCGTGGTGCGCTTCAACACGCACGACGTGAACGGCCTGTCGATCACCGATTTCGACTGCGCTCGGCAGGCCGACGCGCTGGTTGCGAGCCCCGCCGCATGAGGACACACGCCTGTGGCTAAGCCGGGCCGCGCCGCCTTCACCCCCGCTGCGCACAACACGGGGAAGGCGCACCACGACGGCCTCGTCGTCGCCAGCCACGGGCGTCACTGCCTCGTCGAAACGCCCACGGGCGAGCGGCTGATCTGCCACCCGCGCGGCAAGAAGAGCCAGGCCGTGGTCGGCGACCGGGTGCGCTGGCAGGCCACCGAAGACGAAGGCACCATCGAAGAAGTGCTGCCGCGCCGCAACCTCTTCTACCGGCAGGACGAGATCCGCACCAAGTCGTTTGCGGCCAACCTCGACCATGTGCTGATCCTGATCGCGGCCGAGCCGGAGTTCTCCGAACACCAGCTGGCACGCGCACTGATCGCGGCCGAGGCCCAGCGCATCACACCCATCATCGCGCTCAACAAGAGCGACCTCGTCGAACCCTTTGCGCGCGCCTGGACCAAGCTGGCGCCCTACCGCCGCATGCACCACGGCGTGCTGCCGCTGTCGCTCAAGGCCTCGGGCGAAGCGGACTACGCCTCGCTGATGAAGCTGCTGGCGGGCAAGTCGACCCTGGTGCTCGGCCCGTCGGGCTCGGGCAAGAGCACGCTCACCAACCTGCTGGTGCCCGGCGCGAGCGTGCTGACGCAAGAGATTTCGCAGGCGCTCAACTCGGGCAAGCACACGACCACCAGCACCACCTGGTACTGGATCGACGAGGCCCGCACCACCGGCCTCATCGACTCGCCGGGCTTCCAGGAATTCGGCCTGAACCACATCGAGCCGATGCAGCTCGCGGGCCTCATGCCCGACATCGCCGAGCACACGGGCGACTGCAAGTTCTACAACTGCACCCACCTGCACGAGCCCGGCTGCGGCGTGATCTCGAACGTCGAAACGGCGACGCAACCCGGGCCGATCAGCGCCTCGCGCTACAAGATTTACGGCGAGCTGTTCGCCGAGCTGAGCCAGACGCGCTACTGACGGCGCACTGCGCGACGGCCGCGCTCAGGCCTGCCAGGTGCGGTACGACTTCCAGGTCGGGTCGAAGGCCAGGGCCAGCGTCACCGGCAATTCCAGCGCTTCCTGAACCGATTGCGCATGCGCAATGGCCGCCTGCGGATCGGCCACATGGAAGTGCACGGTGCGAACGCCCTCCTCCAGCACGATGTGCGTGCAGCAGCCTTCGCCGTGCGTCTGCAGCAGCGCGGTCAGCCGGTCTTCGTAAGCACGGGCCTCGTCCAGTTCCTCGCCCGATTCGACGGGGATGGCGGCCGAGAGCCGATGGCCCAGGTCGGCACGCCCGAGCAGTGCGTTCGCGGCGTCGTTTCGCATCACGACCGCCTCGACCTCGCTGCCGTCCTCGGCGGTGCGCGTGGCGGTCAGGCCGGACCAGCCGTGTTCGCCTGCGGGAAACACGCCGGTGTGGCCCAGATCCTCGCGCCAGCACGCATCGAACAGAGACACGAAGTCATCGAGCGGCACACCCTCGAAATCCGCTTGCGCATCGGCCTCGACGTGATCGACCGGCCCGACCTTCACGGCGAAGTCGTACTCGCCCAGGATGTGGTCGAGCATGATCAGGCTCATGTGGCGCGCGTGATCCTGCATGTCCATCGGAATGGGCTTGGCAAAGCCGATCTCCAGCGCCACCCGCCCCTTGTAGGGCTCGTGCTTCACGAGAACGCCCGAGCAAGCAAGTTCGAAGTCGTTCATGCGCATGCTGAAACCTTCGCGCATGCGCTGCCGGAAGGCCTCCACCTCGACCTGGGGCAACGCGGGCGCGCTGCGCACCAGCGCCATGAGGTCTTCGAAATCGGCTTCGGCGCCATGCGCCGTCAGCACGAGCGTGAAAGCCGGCGGATCGCCCAGCACTTCGGCGGCCAGGTTCGGAAAGAAGGGCTGCAGCAGCGCATTCAGCGCCTCCACCAGCGCGGGGCCCGACAAGACATGCAGGCTCTCGAGCCTGTCGCTCAAGGCTTGCCAGAACGATGTGCAGGCGACGGCGCGCGGATCGGCGTGAAGGGTCGACATGGGCTTGCCTCGGGATGTCAGGCCAAGATGTCCTGCAGGCACTGCACGAGCGTGCTGCACTGGTCCCGCGTGCCGATGCTGATGCGCAGGTACTGCGCGATGCGCGGCTGCTTGAAATGCCGCACCAGCACCGCGCGCTCGCGCAACAGTGCGGCCAGCTCGGCCGCATCGCGCTGCGGGTGGCGCGCGAACACGAAGTTGGCCTGCGACGGCAGCACCTCGAAGCCCAAGTCCTCGAGCTGCAGGCCCAGGCCTTCGCGCGTGTCGACGACCTGGCCGCGTGTCTTGCGAAACCACGCCTCGTCGTCGAGCGAGGCCACGGCGCCGGCGGACGCCAGCCGGTCGATCGGGTACGAATTGAAGCTGTCCTTGACCCGCACCAGCGCGTCGATGAGGTGCGCCTGCCCGCAGGCGAAACCGACACGCAGGCCGGCCAGCGAGCGCGACTTGGACAGGGTCTGCACCACGAGCAGGTTCGGATACCGACTGATCAGCGACAGCGCGCTCTCGCCGCCGAAATCGACGTACGCCTCGTCGACCAGCACGACGCGATCCGGGCACGCCGCAAGCAGCTGCTCGATGCGCGCCAGCGGCTGGCCGATGCCGGTCGGCGCGTTCGGGTTGGCGATGACGATGCCGCCGCAGCCCTGCCGTGCGCGCGCCGCGAACGCATCGATGTCGATGCGCAGGCCGTCATCGACCGGCAACTGCTCGCAGGCGATGCCGTAGAGCTGGGCATAGACCTTGTAGAAGCTGTAGCTCACGTCAGGCATCAGCAGCGGTTGCGCCTGCTGGAAGAAGGCGAAGAACGCGTGCGCGAGCACTTCGTCCGAGCCGTTGCCCGCGAACACTTCGCCCACCTGCAGGCCGTGGCGGCGCGCCACGGCTTCGCGCAGCGCGAGCGACGTGGGGTCGGGGTAGCGTTCAAGGCCGTCGGCGGCCGCGCGCTGGATCGCCGCAATGGCGTCCGGCGACGGCGGGTACGGGTTCTCGTTGGTGTTGAGCTTGACGAGGTTGGCGATGCGCGGCTGCTCGCCGGGCACGTAGGGCTCGAGCGCGCCGATGCGCGGGCTCCAGAAGGCCGGTGCGGACGGGGTGGTCATGGGGTCAGCCGAGCAAGCGCGCGAGCGTGAGCAAGGCCAGCAGCACCATCCACATCACGACCGAGCGCCAGACCAGGCCGACCACGCTGCGCAGGTGGCCGGGCTCGGGCTCGCGCCCCGGCGTGCTGCCACTGTCCGGGCGCCGCCCGACGCTCGGCGACTCGCCGGCCTGCGCGCGCGGCAGCGGATCGGCCACCGGGATCGGGCTCAGCGAGCCGCCGCCCAGGCGCACGTTCACCGCGCCGGACGTGGCTGCGAGGATCACGCCGTCGTTCTCGTTGGGGAAGCGCCGCGCATCGTTGCGCCAGCAGTCGATGGCCTCTTCGAAGCTGCCGACCACGGCGAAACCGAGCGCCGTGATGCGCGCGGGCAGCCAGTCGACGGCATGCCAGGCGCGCTCGGCCGCGTCCTGCACCGCCACGCTCGAGGGCTGCACCGGCGCGCCGTTCTTGTGGGCCCAGTAGCGCGCGACGAACTCGCTCATGCGATAGAACACCGCGCCCGCCGGCCCCAGGCCGAGCGCAGCAAGCACCGAGAACCAGGCCAGCACGCCGAAGACATGCCGGTGCGCCGCAATGACCGAATGCTCGATCACATGGCGCACGATTTCGCTGCGCGGCAGCTCGGCCGCATCGACGCCTTGCCAGTGCGCCAGCAGCGAGCGCGCGAGCGGCTCGTCGCCCTCGTCGAGCGCATCGCGGATGTCGGTGAAGTGATGGCTGAACTGGCGAAAGCCCAGCGTCATGTAGAGCACCGCGACGCTCCACAGCACGGCGAACGGCAGGCCCAGCGTGAGCACCAGCAGCCAGTGCACGCCCAGCGACAGCAGCGTGGGCACGAACACCGCGAGCCCCCAGGCGATCCATCCGTGGTGCGGCTTGCCCGCATCGAAATTGCGGCTGGTCCAGCGCGTCCACGCCAGGACGCCGCCGTACACGGGGTTGTGCGGGCCCAGCGGCCGCACCTGCTCGATCAGCAACGCGCACAGGATGGCAAAGAAGCTCATCCTTCGATGATAGCGAGAGCACCTGAAGGTTTTGGCCCCAGGTGACGCCCGACCCGGCTCAGGCGGCGAGGAAGCGGTAGAGGTTGCGCAGCATGCCCGCGGTGGCGCCCCAGACGAAGCGCTCGTGCGGGCCATCGACGTACGGCATCGAGTACCACTCGCGACGGACCCCATCGGTGGCGCTGACCGCGTGACGGCGGTGGTTGGCCGGGTCCATCAGCCAGGCCAGCGGCACCTCGAAGGCCTCGGCCACCTCGAATGGATTGATGTCCAGCACGAAGTCGGGCTGCACCAGCGCGACCACCGGGGTCACGACGAACGAAGTGACAGTCGTGTAGGTCGGCAAGGTGCCGAGCACCTCGATGAACTGCGCCGACAGGCCCACCTCTTCCCAGGCTTCGCGCAGCGCGGCGGCCTGGATGTTGGCGTCCTCGGGGTCGACGCGCCCGCCGGGAAAGGCCACCTGCCCCGAATGGGTCGACAGGTGCGTGGTGCGCTCGGTGAGCAGCACGGTCGCGCCTTGCGGGCGCTGCACGATCGGCACCAGCACGGCGGCCTGGGCGGGCACCCGGTCGGTCATGCGGGGCTCGCGGCGCAGCTCGGGCGTCCACACGGGCGGCGAGGCAAAGCGCGCGCGCAGGGCCGTTGCCGTCAGTTGCGCCGGCGCCACCGCCGGCAGACCGTCGCTTCCGTCCACGAAGGGCGCCTGGCGCGGGTCGATCTGCAGCAACGTGGGCGGCACCACGGCATTGACGGGTTCGACGACGGCGGCGGACGTGGGGGCGGAAGTGGAGGAGGTCAAGAGAGGATGCGGCCTGTGGCGGAATGAAAGGAGTAGAGCGTAAAAATGGAAAACTGTCTTGAAGCGCGGCGCCAACGCAAAAAGCCGCCAGAGCGGCGGCTTTTTGAGCAGAAAGGACGGCGGCTGATTAAGCGGCCGACGCAGCCTTCTGCGACTTGCCCGGCAGCTTTTCCTTGATGCGTGCCGAACGACCGCTGCGCTCGCGCAGGTAGTACAGCTTGGCACGGCGCACGTCGCCGCGGCGCTTGACTTCGATGCCGGCGATCAGCGGGCTGTAGGTCTGGAACGTACGCTCCACGCCTTCGCCGCTGGAGATCTTGCGCACGGTGAAGCCGCTGTTGAGGCCACGGTTGCGCTTGGCGATCACGACGCCTTCGTAGGCCTGCACGCGCTTGCGGCTGCCTTCGACGACGTTCACGCTGACGATGACCGTGTCACCGGGCATGAAATCGGGGATGGTCTTGCCGAGACGGGAAATTTCTTCCTGCTCGAGGGTCTGGATGAGGTTCATGATTTCCTGGATATCGATCGTTTCGGGCTGCACTAAAGGCGCCGTGGGCTTTGGCGGAAAACCACCAACAAACCGGGCGCGGCCGGACAGAGGATCGGGGAACCGCGGATTATAGCTTTTTTTTCAGCGCGGCCTCATCGGCCTTGTTCAGCTTGCCTGCCGCCCGTGCGGCATCGATCAGTTCGGGGCGCCGCGCGGCCGTGATGGCCAGGCGCTGGTCGCGCCGCCAGCGCTCGATCTGCGCATGGTGGCCCGAGAGCAGCGGCGCCGGAACGCCCTGCCCGTTCCACTGCTCGGGCCGTGTGTAGTGCGGGCAGTCGAGCAGGCCGTCGAGCGCCGGGTTGAAGCTGTCCTGCACATGGCTGGCCTCGTCGCCCAGCACGCCGGGCTGCAGGCGGGCCACGGCGTCGAGCAGCGCCATGGCCGCGATCTCGCCGCCCGACAGCACGAAGTCGCCGAGGCTGACCTGGTGGGTGACACGCGCATCGATGAAGCGCTGGTCGATGCCTTCGTAGCGTCCGCAGACCAGCACCGCACCTTCGCTCGCCGACCAGCGCTCGACGGCCTCGTGGCGCAGCGCCTCGCCGATGGGCGAGAACAGCACCACCGGTGCCGGTGCGCCGCGGGCCGCCAGCGCGGCATCGAGGCAGGCCGCCAGGGGCTCGGCCATCATCACCATGCCGGGTCCGCCGCCGAACGGGCGATCGTCCACGCGCTTGTAGTTGCCCTGGGCGAAATCGCGCGGATTCCACAGCACGACCTCGACCTGCTTCGATTCGTAGGCGCGGCGCGTCACGCCGCTGGCCATGAAAGGCGCGAACAGTTCGGGAAAAAGCGTGAGGACGTCGAAGCGCATGCGCGCGCGGCCCGGATCAGAAATCGGGTTGCCAGTCGACCGTGATGAGGCGGCCGGGCAGGTCGACCTTGTCGACGAAGACCGAAACGAAAGGCACCATGCGCTCGATGGCCTTGCCGTCTTCTTCGGCCGTCAGCACCAGCGTGGTCTGCGGGCCGGTGGCGAGCAGTTCGCGCACCGTGCCGAGCACGACGCCTTCGCGGTTGACGACCGACAGGCCGATCAGGTCGACCCAGTAGTACTCGTCGTCGCCAGCGGTCGGGAAGCTCGAGCGCGGCACGAACACGCGCGCGCCGCGCAGCGCCTCGGCCGCATTGCGGTCGGGCACATCCTCGGACGAGGCGACGATGCAGTCGGAATGTTCTTTGGCTTCGCGGACCGCGAGCCGGAAAGCGGCGGGTGTGGAGGCTCCGGGAGCCTGCAGGAACCAGCGCTTGGAAGAAAAAAGCGCCTCGGGCTGGGCGCTGTGGGGCAGGACCTTGAACCAGCCCTTGATGCCCCAGGCATCGGCGATGCGTCCGACCTCGATCGCATCCGCCGGCAGTTCGGCGGCTTCGAGTGTGGGCAGCATCGCCGTGCGGGCGGCTTAGGCGGCCGCCTTGGGGGCCGCGGCAGCGGCTTGCTTGATCAGGCGCAGCACCGTGGGCGAAGCCTGGGCACCGACGCTCTTCCAGTACGCGAGGCGGTCCTGGGCGATGCGGATGCTTTCTTCGTTTTCCTTGGCGGTCGGGTTGTAGAAACCCAGGCGCTCGATGAAGCGGCCATCGCGGCGAACGCGCTTGTCCGACACGACGATGTTGAAGAACGGACGGCCTTTGGAGCCGCCGCGGGAGAGTCGAATGACGACCATGATTTATCCTTGGGTGGTCAGCGAGCCAGTTCAAATAGAAAGAGGCCCGCTCACGATGTTCTTCCAGCGTCGAGACACGCGACATGGCCACCCGGCCAGCGCACGCTGAAAAGCCCACGATTATAGCCCGACCCGGGTTTTTCTCCGAATTCCGGCCCCGCGCCGCCTGCCCCACCCGCATGACTCTCACCATCCGCCCCAGCCGCGACGAAGACATCGCAGCCATCACGGCCATCTATGCCCATCACGTGCTGCACGGCACCGGCACCTTCGAAACCGAGCCTCCATCCGAGGCCGACATGGCCTACCGGCGGGCCGACGTGCAAGGCAAGAACCTGCCCTACCTCGTGGCCGAAGAAAACGGCGAAGTGTTGGGTTTTGCCTACTGCAACTGGTTCAAGCCGCGTCCGGCCTACCGCTTTTCGGCTGAAGACTCGATCTACATGTCCGACGCCGCACGCGGCAAGGGCCTGGGCTCGCAGTTGCTGGCGGCGCTCTCGCAGGCGGCCGAGGCGGTCGGCGTGCGCAAGCTGATCGCGGTGATCGGCGATTCGGCCAACGCCGGCTCGGTCGGCGTGCACCGCAGCCAGGGCTTCACGCACGTGGGCGTGCTGAAAGACTGCGGCTGGAAGTTCGACGCCTGGCGCGACGTGGTCCTGATGGAAAAAGTACTCGGCGAAGGCAGCCGCACCAAACCCGAATGATGTGATGAAGAAAATGAAAAGCAAGACCGTGGCCGCCTGGCTCTCCTTCCTCGGTGGCCCGCTGGGCCTGCACCGCTTCTACCTGCGCGGCATGGGTGACTGGCTCGGCTGGCTGCTGCCCATTCCCACGGCGCTGGGCATCTACGGCATCGAGCGCCTGCGCATGTACGGCGTGGACGACGGCGTGAGCTGGGCGCTGATCCCGCTGCTCGGCTTCACGATCGCGGGCTGCGCATTGATGGCGATCATCTACGGCCTGATGACGCCCGAGAAATGGAATGCCCGCTTCAACGCCGGCGCAGCGCCCGACGCCGCGCCGGGCCAGACCAACTGGCTCACGATCGGCGCCGTGGTCGCGTCTTTGTTCTTCGGCAGCTCGATCCTGATGGCGAGCATCGTGTACAGCTTCCAGCACTACTTCGAGCACCAGATCGAAGAGGGTCGAAAGATCTCACAGTAGCCGGATCAAGCGCGGCGGCCTCTGCGAACGAGGCGCCGACGCTTCAGTGCTTCAGAAGATCTGCCAGCTGAACCAGTAAGCCATCGCCGCGACGAAGGCTGAGGCGGGAATGGTCAGGACCCAGGCCCAGACGATGTTCCCCGCCACGCCCCAGCGCACCGCGCTGGCGCGCTGCGTGGCACCGACGCCGACGATGGCGCCCGTGATGGTGTGCGTGGTCGACACCGGAATGCCCAGCGCGGTGGCCAGGAACAGGGTCAGCGCCCCGCCGGTCTCGGCGCAGAAGCCGCCCACGGGCTTGAGCTTGGTGATCTTCTGGCCCATGGTCTTCACGATGCGCCAGCCGCCGAACATGGTGCCCAGCGCAATGGCGGCGTAGCAGCTCACGATGACCCAGGTCGGCGGCACCGCGTCGCTGGCCGAGGCGTAGCCGGTGGCGATCAGCAGCATCCAGATGATGCCGATGGTCTTCTGCGCGTCGTTGCCGCCATGGCCCAGGCTGTAGGCGCCGGCCGAGACCAGCTGCAATCGCCGGAACCACCGGTCCACCCGAGAGGGCGTGGCACGCCGGAAGCCCCAGGCCACCACGATCATCATCAGCGAGCCCAGCAGGAAGCCCAGCAGCGGCGACACGAAGATGAAGGCCACGGTCTTCCAGATGCCGGAAGCCACCAGGCCGCTGGTGCCGGTCTTGGCGATCACCGCGCCCACGATGCCGCCGATCAGCGCGTGCGACGAGCTGCTCGGGATGCCGTAGTACCAGGTGACGAGGTTCCAGCTGATCGCGCCGATGAGCGCCCCGAACACCACGTGCACGTCGACCACCCCGGGCTGGGCGATGCCCTTGCCCACGGTGGCCGCCACGCTCAGGTGGAAGACGAAGATCGCGATCAGGTTGAAGAAAGCCGCGAACACCACGGCCTGCCCCGGCTTGAGCACGCCGGTGGACACCACCGTCGCGATCGAATTGGCGGCATCGTGGAAGCCGTTCATGAAGTCGAACAGGATCGCGAGCGCGACCAGCACCACCACCACCCAGAGGGCGACCTGCACCGTTGTCATCGGCTGCTACCCGCTCAGGAATTCTCGAGGACGATGCCCTCGATCACGTTGGCCACGTCCTCGCACTTGTCGGTGATCGTCTCGAGCAGCTCGTAGATCGCCTTGAGCTTGATGACCTCGCGCACGTCCGGCTCCTCGCGGAACAGCTTGCTCATGGCGCTGCGCATCACGCGGTCGGCGTCGGATTCGAGGCGGTCGATTTCCTCGCAGGTCTTGAGCGTGGCCTCGGCCACGGCCGGATCGGCGATCTTGCCGAGGTACTTCACGGCGTCCTTGAGGCGGTCGCAGCACTTCACGCTCAGGGCCGTGAGGCGCACGATCTCGTCGGTCATGTGGCGCACGTCGTACAGCGCCATGGTCTCGGCCGAGTCCTGGATCAGGTCGGCCACGTCGTCCATCGTGTTGATGAGCTTGTGGATCTGCTCGCGGTCGATGGGCGTGATGAAGGTCTTGTGGATCAGGCGGTTGACGTCGTGCGTCACGCGGTCGGCGGCGCGCTCGGCGTTGTCGACGTCGCGGTTGTACTGTTCGCGCAGGTGCACGTCCGCATAGTGGGTGACGAGCTGCTCGAACGCACGCGCCGCCTCCACGATGCGCTCGGCATGCTGGTTGAACATTTCAAAAAAATTGCCCTCTCGGGGCAGCAGCTTGCCGAACATGGAAAAAACTCCTGGGACGCGCCAATCACAATTTCATGACGCCTTCGTGAAAACTTCCCGAGTTTAACGGGCGCGACCGGAACGACCGGTCGGGCCGACCTTCCGGCCCCGGCTTGACCGGCTCGCTCAGGCCGGCAGCTGCAGTGCCACGACCAGCCGCACGCACGCGGCAACGCCGGCGAGATCGGGCAGTTGCGGCCGCATGCCGGCGGCCCCCGAGGGTCAGCGGATTTTCTGGATGACCTGGCCGGTCACGCGCGCCAGCGCGGCGCGTGGCACCTTGTCGGGTGCGATCTCGGCCAGCGGCTTGAGCACGAAGGCGCGCTCGCGCATGCGCGGGTGCGGCAGGGTCAGCGTGGGGCTTTCGATCACCGAATTGCCGTGCATCAGCAGGTCGAGATCGAGCGTGCGCGGCGCATTGGGAAAGGGCCGCTCACGGCCGGCCAGCGTTTCCAGGCGCTGCAGCGCGATGAGCAGCTGCTCCGCGTCCAGCCCGGTGCGCACGGCCACCACGGCGTTGATGAAGTCGGGGCCTTCGGCATCGACCGGCGCGCTGCGGTAGAGCGACGAGCGGGCCGTGACCTGGGTGCGCTGCAGCGCACCGATGGCGGCCATGGCCTCCTTCACGGTCGCCTCGGCATCGCCCAGGTTGGCGCCGATGGCGACGAAGGCCTGCACGGTCGGGTAGTCCTCGCGCGGACCGCGTGGACGCGAAGGCGCGCGGCGCACGGGCGGACCGCTCTTGCTGCCGGCCGATGGCGGCTTGCCTCCGGCGCGCGGCGCGGGCTTGCCCCCCTTGGCTGCCTTGGCAGCCGGGGCGCTCTTCTTGCCGTCCTTCGGCCGGTCGGGCGTACTCATTCGCCTGCGGCGCTCCCGCCGCCCTCGCTGCCACCACCACCGCTACCGCCGCCCACGGGGCGCGGCTTGCGCCGGCGCTTGCGCTTGCGCGGCGCGGCGGCTTCGCCGTCCGGCGGCACGGCATCGGCCTCGATGTCGGGGCCGTCTGCGTCCTCCGACCCGGCGGCGGCCTGTTTCTGGCGCGCCGGCTGCTCGCTGCGCGGCTTGGGCGCAGCGGCCGGGTCGCGCAGGCGCACGCGCTGGCGCACCTTCTGTTCTTCGCGGACCTGTTCGAGCAGGTCCTGGCGGCGCAGGTCGTCGGCGGTGCTGAACTCTTGCCACCACTCGGCGATGGCTTCACCGACCTCGCCCACGTCGGCACGCAGGCGCATGAAGTCGAAGGCTGCGCGGAAGCGCGCCTGCTCGACCAGACTGTAGGGCGTGGAGCCGGTGCGCTTGTCGAAGCGCGGCTGCATCATCCAGATCTCGCGCATGTCGGCGGCCAGCTTGCCGCGGCCCGACACGTCGCCGATGCGCGAATTGAACACGTCGTCGATGGCGTCCTGCAGCGCCGGGAACGGCGGCTGCGGGCGCTGGCCGTGGCGGCCTTCCTGGCGCTGGGCCCAGCCGTCGCGCACATCGGCCCACAGCACGCAGGCCAGCAGGAAACTGGGCGCCACGGGCTTGCCTTCGCCCACGCGGCGGTCGGTGTCCTGCAGGGCGGCCTTCACGAAGGGCTGGTCGGCGCGCTCCACCACCACGTCGAGCAACGGGTAGATGCCGGTGGCGAGCCCCAGCTTGCGCAGCTGCTCGACCGTGGCGATGGCATGGCCGGTCTGCAACAGCTTGAGCATCTCGTCGAACATGCGGCTTTGCGGCACGTCGGCCAGCAGCTTGCTCGATTCGATGAGCGGCGCGGCGGTCTTGGCTTCCATCTTGAAACCGAGCGCGGCGAGCTTGGCCGAGAAGCGGATGGCGCGAATGATGCGCACCGGGTCTTCGCGGTAGCGCGTGACCGGGTCGCCGATCATGCGCAGCGTGAGCTTCTGGGCGTCCTTGATGCCGTTGTGATAGTCGACCACCACCTGGTTGGCCGGGTCGTAGTACATGGCGTTGACGGTGAAGTCGCGGCGCGCCGCGTCTTCTTCCTGCGGGCCCCAGACGTTGTCGCGCAGCACGCGGCCGCTGGCGTCCACGGCGTGCTTCATGCTCGCGAGTTCGCCCTTGCTGGTGCGTTCGTTGCCGGCCACCTGCTCGGCGGCGGCGCTGTCCATGTAGGCGCGGAAGGTCGAGACCTCGATCACTTCGTGTTCGCGGCCCCGGCCGTACACCACGTGCACGATGCGAAAGCGCCGGCCGATGATGAAGGCGCGGCGGAACAGCGACTTGACCTGCTCGGGCGTGGCGTTGGTGGCCACGTCGAAGTCCTTGGGGCGCAGGCCCAGCAGCAGGTCGCGCACCGCGCCGCCCACCACATAGGCCTCGTAGCCGGCCTGCTGCAGCGTGGTGACCACGTTCTTCGCGCGTTCGTCGACCAGGGCGGGATCGATCTTGTGAACCTCTGCCGGCACCTCCTGGCGCTTGCCGAAGCGGCTCTTGCCCTGCGTGCTGCCGGCGGACTTGCCGAGCAGCTTGTCGATGAATTTCTTGATCATTGGTTGTTTTTCGAGGAGGAGCAGGCGCTTCTTCTTATCTGTCTATTCGTTTTCGAGCATGGAGCGGATCAGCGGAATGGTGATCGCGCGTTGGGTCTGCAGGGCGTAGCCGTCCAGCTGCGACAGCAGCTCCATCAGGCTGCCCAGGTCGCGGCTGAAGCGGTGCAGCATGAAGTCGAGCACGTCGTCGGACAGCATCACGCCGCGCGCGTCGGCCGCCTGGCGCAGCACCGCGCGGCGTTCGCTTTCGCTCAGCACCTGCAGGTGGAACACATGGCCCCAGCCGAGGCGGGTGCGCAGGTCTTCGCGCAGCGGCAGGTCGGCCGGCGGCAAGGCGCCGGCGGCGACCACGCCGCGCTGCAGGGTCTGGGCGTTGACAAACCAGTTGAAGGCCGCGTGCTGCTGCACCGCGGTGTAGAGGTGGACGTCGTCGAGCAGGACGGCGCCCCAGCGCTCGTCGAACTCGGGTGGCTCCAGCAGGCCGGCGTGCAGCCAGCCCACGCTGGCGCCCTGCTCGGCCAGTGCGACACGCACGGATTCGAGCAGGTGGGTCTTGCCACTGCCGCTGTCGCCCCAGAGGTAAGTCGGCACCGGCGAGTGCAGCGCGGGGCTGCCATCGGCGCCGCCGACCCACACTTGCAGGTGTCGCAGCGCCGCCTCGTTGGGGCCGGCAAAAAAGGCGTCGAAGCTGGGGCCCGTCGCAATGCCGATATCGAGCGCGAGCTGTTTCATCCCGGGAAGGTTCATGGAGGGGGCCCGGAGGGCCCTTAAAATCGTGAGGAATTCTATCGGCCCGGCCGCCTCGGTCGCCGGCGCCTCCCCTGCCCGCCCTTCCTCGCCGCTTCGCGAACCTTTTCGCTCCTTCTTCTCGACACCGCCCGCCCATGACCTCCTCCACGCCCACCCCGCTCAGCTACAAGGACGCCGGTGTCGATATCGACGCAGGCGACGCCCTGGTCGACCGCATCAAGCCGCTGGCGAAGAAAACCATGCGCGAAGGCGTGCTGGCCGGCATCGGCGGCTTCGGCGCGCTGTTCGAAGTGCCCAAGCGCTACAAGGAACCGGTGCTGGTGAGCGGCACCGACGGCGTGGGCACCAAGCTCAAGCTGGCCTTCGAATGGAACATGCACGACACGGTCGGCATCGACCTCGTGGCCATGAGCGTCAACGACGTGCTGGTGCAGGGCGCCGAGCCCCTGTTCTTCCTGGATTACTTCGCCTGCGGCAAGCTCGACGTGGACACGGCCGCGGCCGTGGTCGGCGGCATCGCCCGCGGCTGCGAAATCTCCGGTTGCGCCCTCATCGGCGGCGAAACCGCCGAAATGCCCGGCATGTACCCGGCCGGCGAGTACGACCTGGCCGGTTTTGCGGTCGGCGCGGTCGAAAAGTCCAAGATCCTCACCGGTCAGAACGTCAAGCCCGGCGACGTGGTGCTGGGCCTGGCCTCGGCCGGCGTGCATTCCAACGGTTTCAGCCTCGTGCGCAAGGTGATCGAGCGCGCCGGCGCCGACCTGCCCGCCACCCTGGACGGCAAGCCCTTCCGCGAGGCCGTGATGGAGCCCACCCACCTGTACGTGAAGCCCGTGCTCGAGGCGCTGGGCAAGCACCCGATCAAGGCGCTGGCCCACATCACCGGTGGCGGCCTGCTCGAGAACATCCCGCGCGTGCTGCCCGAAGGCACCGCCGCGCACCTCACGAAGGGCAGCTGGCCGCAGACCGAGCTCTTCGCCTGGCTGCAGAAGGTGGCCGGCATCGACGACATCGAGATGAACCGCACCTTCAACAACGGCATCGGCATGGTCGTGGTGATCGATGCGGCCGAAGCCGCCGCCTGCGCCGCCACGCTGCGCGCCGCCGGTGAGTCGGTGCACGAGATCGGCGTGATCGCCGAGCGCGGCGACGGCGCGGCCGTGGTCGTCGCCTGATCGCGCGCCCGTTCTTTTTTCTTTTTCTCACCGCACGCCCCGCTCCCCGGATGGCCACGCCGCTGCCCGACGCCACCCTCGCCGCCCCGCCCCCGGCCGCCGCCTCCCGCCACGTGGTACTGGCCAGCTACCTGCTGATGCTCGCGGGGCTGATGCTCGTGATGTGGCAGCACCTGCTGCCGGGGCTGCTGTGCGTGTGCATCGGCTTCCTGGTCGCACGCTGGTTCGCCCGGCTGCTGGGCGGCTGGCTGTCGCGCCTGAAGCCCCTGCGTTCCGCCGCCGGCAGCCTGGCCCGGGTGGTGGCGGTCACGCTGGTGCTGCTGGGCCCGATCGGCCTGGCCACGCTGGGGTTCTCGCAGGCGCGCGAGTACGTGCTCGATGCGCCCGACCAGTACCGCGAACTGCTCGACTACACGGCCCGCACGGTGCTCGAGCTGCGCTCCAAGCTGCCGCCCGACATCGCCGTCTACCTGCCCGAGGGCGCGGCCGAGGTGCAGCGCATCGTCGCCAACTACCTGCGCACGCAGGCCGGCTCGCTCGCCATGGCCGGGCGCGCCTGGCTGGGCGGGCTGCTGTTCGCCTACGTGGGCCTGATCATCGGCGCGCTGGCCGCCGTGGCGCCGGCGCCGGCCCAGCGCCGGCCGCTGGCGCAGCAGATGTTCCTGCGCATCACCACCTTCGGCGAGGCCTTCGGCCAGATCGTCGCGGCGCAGTTCTGGATCGCCGCCTTCAACACGCTGCTGACCGCGATCTTCCTGCTGTTCCTGATGCCGCTGTGGGGCCTGGAGCTGCCCTACACACCCGCGCTCATCACGCTGACCTTCGTGGCCGGGCTGGTGCCGATCGTGGGCAACCTGGTCTGCAACTCGGTGATCACGCTGGTGGCGCTGTCGGTGTCGCCGGTGACGGCCGCGGCCTGCCTGGCCTTCCTGATCCTGATCCACAAGGCCGAGTACGTGATCAACGCCAAGGTGGTCGGCGCGCGCACGCAGATGCGCGTGTGGGAGCTGCTGTCAGTGATGTTCGTGGCCGAAGCGGTGTTCGGCCCGGCCGGGCTGGTGGCGGCGCCGCTGTACTACGCGTACCTGAAAAAAGAACTGCACGCGGGTGGCCTGGTCTAGCAACCGGGCAATGTCCTGATCTGATCGGTTCCGGTCCGCTTCGGCGCGGACGAAGCGCTGGCGGCGTCCAAGAATAGGCGGCATCATCCACTTTGCCTTGCCCGCCACCGCCATGACCACCTGTCTGATTGTGATCGACGCCCAGGAATCGTTCCGCCACCGCCCCTACTGGAACGCCGCCCTGCTCGCGCCCTACCTCGAGGCCCAGAACGCGCTGATCGCCGGCGCCGTGGCGGCCGGACTGCCGGTGGTGCGCGTCTTCCACGTCGATGCGCCGCCATCCCCGGCCAACCCCTTCGCGCTCGAATCGGGCCACGTGCGCCCGATCGAGGGCCTCGCGCCTTTCGAGGCGGCCGCCACCTTCACCAAGCACCGCCACAGCGCGCTGGTCAACAGCGGCCTGGACGTGTGGCTCACGCAGCACGGCATCCGCCGCCTGATCGTGAGCGGCATCCGCACCGAGCAGTGCTGCGAAACCACCACGCGCCACGCCTCGGACCTGGGCTGGGAGGTCGACTACGTGACCGACGCCACCCTCACCTTCGACATGGTGCAGCCCGATGGTCGGCCGCTGTCAGCCGCCGACATCAAGGCGCGCACCGCGACCGTGCTGGACGGACGCTTCGCCACGGTCTGCAGCGTGGCGCAGGCGCTTGAGCGCGCCACGGAAGGCGCGACGACATGACCCCGCTGCGCGTGCGCATCCTGGCCTACGACGGCGTCGAGGCGCTCGATTTCGCCGGCCCCTTCGAGGTCTTCACCACCGCTGCCCGCGTCCACCAGCGCCTGCAGCCGGGTGCGCCCGCGCCGTTCGAGGTGGCCTCGGTCGCCCACACCCGCGCCGGCGAGCCCGTGCAGGCGCGCGCCGGCCTGCGGCTGCTCGCCGACCACACGCTGGCCGACGCTGCCGCCACCGCCGACGTGCTGCTCGTCCCCGGCGGCGTGGTCGACGCGCCCATGGCGAGCCCCGACACCCTGCGCTGGATCGCCCGGTGCGCGGCCGGCGCGCAGCTGGTCGCCTCGGTCTGCACCGGCGTCTTCCTGCTGGCACAAAGCGGCGTCGTGACGCGCGAGGCGGTCACCACGCACTGGGAAGACCTCGCCGACCTGCGCGCCCAATTCCCGCAGCTCGACGTGCGCGACGGCGTGCGCTGGGTCGACACCGGCCGCATCGTCAGCTCGGCCGGCATCAGCGCGGGCATCGACGTGAGCCTGCACCTCGTCGAGCGCCTGGCCGGACGCGAACTGGCCGAGCGCACCGCGCGCCAGATGGACTACGCATGGACCCGCAACGAGCCCCCCTCCGCGTAGTCTTCGTGCTCCTGCCCGACAGCCTGGTGCTCGACTGGGCCGGGCCGGCCGAGGCGCTGCGCATCGCCAACCAGCGGCTGCGCGCGGCGGGCCAGCCCGAGCGCTTCGTCATCGAATTCGCGGGGCCGCGGCCCAGCATGAGGGGCTCGGTCGGCGTCGCGCTGTCGGGGCTGTCGCCGCTGCCGACGCAGTGGGACGGCCCGGGTTGGGTGGTGCTCGTCGGCCTGCCGGGCGACACCATCGCGACCGACACGCCCGAGGCGCAGGACCTGCTGCACTGGCTGCGCGGCCAGCGCTTCACGCGCGGCGGCGTCGAGCTGGTCACGGTCTGCGCGGGCGCGCTGCTCGCGGCGCACGCGGGCGCGCTCGCGGGCCGGCGCGTCACCACGCACCACCATCACCTGGACGAGCTGCGCGCCGTGGAGCCGCGCTGCGAGGTGGTGAGCAACCGCGTGTTCGTGATCGACCCGCCGGTCTACAGCAGCGCGGGCGTCACGACGGGCATCGACCTGATGCTGCACCGCATCGCCGACACCTGCGGCGAGGCGCTGGCGGCCCAGGTCGCGCAGGCGATGGTGGTGGCGCTGCGGCGCGGCCCGCACGACCCGGAGCTGTCGCCCTTTCTCGCCTACCGCAACCACCTGCACGCGGCGCTGCACCGGGTACAGGACGCGGTCAGCGAACAACCGCAGGCCGACTGGAGCGTGCCGCGCATGGCCGAGGTCGCCCACACCTCGGCGCGGCACCTGACGCGGCTGTTCGTCGAGCATGCGGGCGTGGCGCCGCTGGCCTACCTGCGCCGGCTGCGGCTGGCGGCCGCGCAACTGGCGCTGGCCTCGGGCGCCAGCGTGACGCGCGCGGCCGAGCTGTCGGGCTTCGGCTCGGACACGCAGCTGCGCCGCGCGTGGCACCAGTTCGGGTTGCCAGGTTCGCCTTCCGCGGGCACGTCGGCGCCCGTCCGCTAAGGCTTGTCGCCGCAGGCCTCGGCGCGCGCCCGCAGCAGCGCCTGCTCGCGCGTGTTGCGCGTGAGCGAGGCGGCACGCTGGAACTCCCGGCGCGCCTCGTCGCGGCGGCCCAGCTTGAAGAGCAGGTCGCCGCGCACGGTCGGCAGCAGGTGGTAGCCCTTCAGCGCGGGCTCGTCCTGCAGCGCATCGACCACCTCCAGCCCGGCGGCCGGCCCGAAGGCCATCGACAGCGCGACCGCGCGGTTCAGCTCGACGATGGGCGACGGCGACAGCGCGGCCAGCGCGTCGTACAGCGCCGCGATGCGGGCCCAGTCGGTCTCGCCCGCGGTGCGCGCACGGCCGTGGCAGGCGGCGATGGCGGCCTGCAGCGCGTAGGGACCGAGCGCGCCGCCCAGCGCTTCGGCGCGCGCCAGCGCCACCAGGCCGCGGCGGATCAGCATCGGGTCCCAACGTGCGCGGTTCTGGTCGAGCAGCAGCACCGGCTCGCCCGTGGCCCCCACGCGCGCGGCGGTGCGCGAGGCCTGGATTTCCATCAGCGCGACCAGCCCGTGCACCTCGGCCTCGCCGGGCACCAGCTCGGCGACGATGCGGCCCAGGCGCAGCGCCTCGTCGCACAGCACGGGGCGCATCCAGTCGTCGCCGGCGGTGGCCGAGTAGCCTTCGTTGAAGATCAGGTAGAGCACCTCGAGCACCGAGGCCAGCCGGGCTTCGAGCTCGTGGCGGCGCGGCACCTCGAAGGGCACGCGCGCCTCGGCCAGCGTGCGCTTGGCACGCACGATGCGCTGCGCCACGGTGGCCTCGGGCACGAGAAAGGCGCGCGCGATCTCGTCGGTCGTCAGGCCGCCCATCAGCCGCAAGGTGAGCGCCACGCGCGCCTCGGTCGAGAGCACCGGGTGGCAGGCGGTGAACACCAGGCGCAGCAGGTCGTCGCCGATGTCGTCGTCGAGCGCCGCATCCACCGCCTGCGCGAAATCGGCCTGGGCCATGGCGTGCAGCGCATCGAGCTCGCGGCCGATCTCGGGCGCCTTGCGCTCGGCCAGCTGCACGTGGCGCAGGCGGTCGAGGGCGCGGTGCTTGGCCACCTGCGTGAGCCAGGCAGCGGGGTTGTCGGGCACGCCGTCGACGGGCCACTGCTCGAGCGCGGCCACCAGCGCGTCCTGCGCCAGCTCTTCGGCCAGGCCCACGTCGCGCACCTTGCGCGCGAGCGCGGCGATGATCTTCGCGGACTCGATGCGCCAGACCGCCTCGATGGCGCGGTGGATGGCGGCGGTGTCCGGTCCGCTGCTCATGCGGCCTCGCTGCGGCCCGGCGGGCCGGATAGCATGCGGCCATGACACCACGCCTCGTCTTGTGGAGCCTGGGTTTCGCGTTCGGCCTCGCCTGCGGGGGCGTCCGGGCGGACGACCTCGCCGTGGAACGCAACAGCCTGGGCATGGCCTTCGTGCGATTGCCGGCCGGCGAATTCCTCATGGGCAGCGACGAGGCGCCCGAGGCGCTGGCACGCGACTACCCGCAGCTGCCCAAGGAGCGCTTCACCCAGCTGGCCGACGAAGGGCCGGTGCACAAGGTGCGCATCACGCGGGCGTTCTGGATGGGCCGGCACGAGGTGACGGTGGGCCAGTTCCGGCGCTTCCTCGAGGCCTCGGGCCACGTGCCCGAATCGGTGGCCGACGGCACCGGCGGCTACGGCTGGCGCGCCGACTACGACCCCGCCACCACGCGGCGCGGCGATGCCTTCGAAGGCCGCGACCCGCGCTACTCGTGGCGCAACCCGGGCTTCGCGCAGGGCGACGACCACCCGGTGGTCAACGTGAGCTGGAACGACGCGCAGGCGCTGGCCGCCTGGCTGAGCAAGACGGAGGGCCGGCGCTACCGCCTGCCGACCGAGGCCGAGTGGGAGTACGCCTGCCGCGCCGGCACGCGCACGCGATACAGCACGGGGGACGATCCGGCCACGCTGCTGCGCGGGGCCAATGTGTTCGACACGCGCAGCGCCGCCCATTGGCCGCGCTGGCGCGCGATGGCGCTCGCGGGCGACGACGGTTTTGCCTTCACCGCCCCGGTCGGCAGCTTCGCGCCGAACGCCTGGGGCCTCTACGACATGCACGGCAATGCGTGGGAGTGGGTGGCCGACTGGCATGGCGACGAATACTACGCGCGCTCACCGGTCGACGACCCCCAGGGCCCGGCCACGGGCACCGTGCGCGTGCGCCGCGGGGGCTCCTGGCACACCTGGGCCTTCTATGCCCGCTCGTCGTACCGCAACTGGAATGCGCCGGACACGCGCTACACGCTGGTGGGCATCCGGCTGGTGCGGGAAGACTAGAGTCGGCTCACTTCTTCAGCGTCTGCTGCATCGACGTGAACTCGCTCGCCACGTCCTGCACCTCGGGCGAGAAGTCCTCCATCTCCTGAACCTGGCGGATCTCGATGACCTCATCTTCGCTGCCCGGGCAGCGGCTCGCCCATTCGATGGCCTCGGCGCGCGAGGCGACATCGATCAGCCAGTAGCCGCCCAGCACTTCCTTGGCCTCGGCGAAGGGGCCGTCGACCACCTTCGGCTTGCCGCCCGGAAAGCTCACGCGCGCGCCCATCGACGGCGGGTGCAGGCCCTCGCAGCCGATCAGCACGCCGGCCTTCTGCAGGGACTCGTTGAAGGCCATCATCGACCCCACGCGTTCGACGTCGTCGGGCACGGTGCCTGGCGCGGCGTTTTCGTAGCCGTGGGGAATCATCAGCAGCATGAATCGCATGATCGTTTCTCCTTCGAGGAATGGATGAGGTTCAGCGGCCGGCCTTGGCGGCCGACTCGGCGCGCAGGCGGTCTTCCTGGGCCAGCAGCTCGGGCGTCATGGCCTCGCCGAAATCCGTGGCTTCGAAGACCTGGCGGATCTCGATCTCGCCTTCCTGGAACGGGCTGCGCTTGATCCACTCGATGGCCTCTTCCTTCGACTTGACCTGCAGCAGCCAGAAGCCCGCGAGCAGCTCCTTGGTCTCGGTGAAGGGGCCGTCGATGACGGTGCGCTTCTTGCCTTCGCAGCGCACGCGCGCGCCCTTGGACGACGGGTGCAGCCCTTCGCCCGCCAGCAGCACGCCGGCCTTGACCAGTTCCTCGTTGAACCGGCCCATCTCGGTGAGGAGCTCGGTGCTCGGCATCACGCCGGCTTCGGAGTCCTTGCTCGCCTTGACCAGAACCATGAATCGCATGTCGTTTCTCCTGAAAGTGGGTGGGGATCGGGAGACGCCGGAATCTGCGTGCTCCTGTTCACACGTCGCGCGAGCGGGCCACGGATCGACACGGCCGCATCGATCTGTTTGTAATTTTGTGTTTCAGAGATAGCCGCAGAACCGCAGCACGTGGCCGTCGGGTTCGCGGATCGCGAATTCGCGCAGGCCCCAGGGCTGGGATGTGGGCGGCTCGATGATGGTCACGCCGCGCTTCACATAGGCGGCATGCAGGCCGTCGATGTCCTTGCCGACGTGGATCACGATTTCGCCGCGCCACGGCCGGGCCTCGCGGCTGCCGCACTGCCACAGGCGCAGGTACACGGGGTCGCCATAGCTGCGGTCGCCCTTCATCACGCGGGCGTAGCTGGGCGGCTCGCCGGCGATGAAGTCGATCTCGAACCCCAGCACCTCGGAAAACCAGCGCGCGGCGCGCGAGACGTCGGACACCGGCAACACCGGCTGCACGCCGTGGAATTCGTGCAGCGTGCCCAGGTCGGGCGCCGCGCTCACGCCGGTGCGGGTGTCGGTCATGGGCGTTGTGGCTGTCGTGGGCGGTTAGTTGGCCAGGCGCCGCAGCAGTGCCACGCGCTCGGCGATCGCGTCGATGTCGAGCGCGTCTTCGGCGTTGGCGAGGTAGGTTTCGAGGTCGCGCACGGCCAGCGCCGCATGGCCCTGCTCGGCATGCGCCACGCCGCGGTCGCGGTGCTCGCCCCAAGCGGTGGGCAAGAGGGCAATGAGGCGGTTCTGCACCGCGATGTAGCGCGGCCAGTCTTCCTGCGCGTGGTGCACTTCCTTCAGGTTGCGCAGCATGCGCGCGATGATCTCGCGCGGGCTCGCGGGCTGCAGGTACAGGCCCAGCGGCACGTCGAACTCGCCGACCAGCCCGTTGCCGCGCTTGTAGGGTTCGAGCCGCTCGCCCAGCTCTTCGCGCGAGAGCGACTTGCCGGTGAACGGGTCGATCACGACCTGCCCCTTGGGCAGCGTGACCTTGACCATGAAATGCCCCGGGAAGCTGATGCCGCGCGTCTGCAGGCCCAGGCCCTGAGCCAGCTCCATCCACAGCACGGCCAGCGAGATCGGAATGCCGCGGCGGGTGCGCAGCACGGCGTTCAGGTAGCTGTTGTCGGGGTCGTAGTAGTCGTTGACGTTGCCGCCGAAATTCAGGTCGCTGAAGAAGAACTGGTTCAGCGCGCGCAGCCGGGCCAGCGGCGCGGCGTCGGCCGGCAGGCGGCGCTTGAGGCGCGCGAGCAGCTGGTCGACGTCGCCCAGCACCTGCTGCACGTCGAGTTCGGGGTATTCGTCCTGCGCGATGCTGGCGGCCGCTTCGAGCAGCGGAAAGTGGTCATCGCTGCCGACCAGCGACTCGAAATATTCCAGTGCCGTGGGAACCTGGTAGCTGAACGTCATATGGCTTTGTAGAGGAGCCCGCGGGGAGCGTCAAGGCAGTGTTTTCCGGCTCGCCAACGGCGCTTCAGCGGCGCATGAAACTGCGCAGGCGCACGCCTGCGGCGGTGAGCACGGCGAAATAGAGCAGCGCGGCGCCGGCGATGAGCGCGGCCAGCAGGCCGATGCGGTGCAGGCGCTGCGCGCGCAGGCCGACCCAGTCGAAATAGTGCGCGCCCCACGCCAGCAAAACCGCCAGCACCACGGTGCCCAGCAGCACCTGCAGCGCAAACTTGCCCCAGCCGGGCTCGGGCGTGTAGCTGCCGCGGCGGATCAGGCCGATCAGCAGCCACAGCGCGTTGACCAGCGCGCCGATGCCGATGGTCAGCGTCAGCGCCGCGTGCTGCAGCAGCGGCACCAGGAAGAAGTTGAGCACCTGCGTGAACACCAGCACCGTCACGGCGATCAGCATGGGCGTGCGCGTGTCGTGTTTGGCGTAGTAGCCGGGCGCGAGCACCTTCACCGCCACGAGGCCGACCAGCCCCACGCCGTAGCCCATGAGCGCCACGGTGGTGCGGCCCACGTCCTCGCCGGTGTAGGCGCCGTTGTGGAACAGCACGGCCACCAGCGGCTTGGCGAACAGCAGCAGCGCCACCGCGCACGGCGCCGCCAGCAGCACGACGAGGCGCAGGCCCCAGTCGAGCAGCGAGGAGTAGCGCGCGTCGTCCTTGGCGGCGCGGGCGCCCGCGAGTTGCGGCATCAGCACCACGCCCAGCGCCACGCCGAGCATGGCGGTCGGGAATTCCATCAGCCGGTCGGCGTTGGTGACCCAGGTCACGCTGCCGGTGGCCAGGTGCGAGGCGATCTGCGTGTTGATGAGCAGCGAGATCTGCGCCACGCTCACGCCCAGCAGCGCCGGCAGCATGAGCTTCATGACCTTGCGGGTGGTCGGGTCGGTCCACGCGGCGCGCAGCGCCTTGAAGCTGGCGCCGATGCGCGGCATGAGCCCCAGCGCGCGCAGCGCCGGGATCTGCAGGGCCAGCTGCAGCACGCCGCCGACCATCACGCCCACGCACTGGGCATAGATCGGTTCGATGCCGTAGCGGCGGAACAGCGGCGCGCCGATCGAGATCGACAGGATCAGCGCGATGTTGAGCAGCACCGGCGACGCCGCCGGCACCGCGAACTTGCGCCAGGTGTTGAGAATGCCGCCCGCCAGCGCCACCAGCGACATGAAGCCGATGTAGGGGAACATCCAGCGCGTCATGACCACGGCGGCGTCGAAGCCCTGCAGGCCGCTGGCCATGGCCCAGACCAGCAGCGGCGCACCGGCCACGCCCGCCACGCACAGCACCACCAGGGCCCAGGTCAGCAGCGTGGCGACGTGGTCGACCAGCTCCCGGGCGCCCTCCTGCCCCGCCTCGGTCTTGCGCGCGGCCAGCACCGGCACGAAGGCCTGGCTGAAGGCGCCTTCGCCGAACACGCGGCGAAACAGGTTGGGGATGCGAAAGGCGACGTTGAAGGCGTCGGTGAGCGCGCTGACGCCGAACACCGAGGCAAACAGCACGTCGCGCACGAGGCCCGTGATCCGCGAAGCGAGGGTCAGCAGGGAGACGGTGGAGGCGGATTTGAACAGGGACACGGGGGCGAGTGTAGGGCTGCGAAAGATGGCAAAAGCAGGCAATTCGGCAAAAACCGGAACCCTGCCTATAATGGAGGGCTTTGCTGCATCATCCTCAGACACCTAAGGAACACTAAATATGGCATCCGCCAAGCCCAAGAAGAAGAACCCGCGCCTCGCGTCGGGCCGCAAGCGCGTCCGCCAGGACGTCAAGCTCAACGCTGCGAACACCTCGCTGCGCTCCAAATACCGTACCGCTGTCAAGAACGTCGAAAAGGCTGTTCTGGCTGGCGACAAGACCAAGGCAAGCGAACTGTTCGCGAAGGCCCAGAGCATCGTCGACACCGTCGCCGACAAGGGCATCTTCCACAAGAACAAGGCCGCCCGCGACAAGAGCCGCCTGTCGGCCAAGGTCAAGGCCCTCGCCCTGGCGCCTGAAAAGGCCGCCGCCTGACACCTGTCAGGCAAGCCCGGACCGGAATCCTCCGGTCCGCCGTTTGATCGGGGTGCGCTGCAGCAAGCAAAAGTGAAAAACCGCCTTCGGGCGGTTTTTTCATGGGCGCTCGAAAAGCATCCAGGCGCGAGCAACCCGCGCAGCCCAAAAAAAAGACCTGGAAGTCAGGTCTTTTTGGGAGGGGGCGGCGTGTCCGCCGGGTCGGGCACCAGGCAGGCCTCGGCCACCTGGAGGTTGTTGTCTTTCGCGAAGTTCACGCAGAAGTCCCAGGCCATGGGCTCGGCGTCGCGCAGGGCGCGGTTCACCACCACGCATTTCACGCCGTTGATGGTCGTGGGAATGCACCAGGGCGAGTAGCTCAGGTGGCTGCCCGGGTAGGCGCCGCCGGGGCGGAAGGAGCACATGACGCCGGCGAGGCGTTCGGCCCAGTCGCTGGGGCGAAAAGTGCGGCCATCGTGGGTGATGCCCTGGATGAAGATTTCTTTGGCGTTGGGGGAAATCATCGTGAAGTGAGGCGACCGGAACAGGTGCTGCGGTGCAGCAAGCGATTGTATCCGGGGCCCTTTTTGCATCCTGAATGGGGGGCATTGCTGTGATGCGGAATCCTCAACGAAGCCGTCAAACCGCACGCCTAGAATTCGCGTTCCCTATCTGGAGAACCGAATGAGCGCCACCGCCCAGCAACCCACCTCGCCCCACGTCATGAACACCTACGGTCGCCTGCCGATCGCGCTGTCGCACGGCCAGGGCTGCCGAGTCTGGGACACCACGGGCAAGGCCTACCTCGACGGGCTGGGCGGCATCGCCGTCAACACGCTGGGCCACAACCACCCCGAGCTGGTGCCCGCCCTGCAGGACCAGCTGACCAAGCTGATCCACAGCTCCAACTACTACCACGTGACCGGCCAGGAACAGCTGGCCACCAAGCTCACCGAGCTGTCGGGCCTGACCAACGCCTTCTTCTGCTGTACCGGCCTGGAAGCCAACGAAGCCGCCCTGAAACTGGCCCGCAAGTTCGGCCATGACAAAGGCATCGAGCGCCCCGAGATCGTCGTCTACGAAGCCGCCTTCCACGGCCGCAGCATCGCCACGCTGTCGGCCACCGGCAACCCCAAGGTGCAGGCCGGCTTCGGCCCGCTGGTCGAAGGCTTCATCCGCGTGCCGCTGAACGACATCGAGGCGCTGAAGAAGGCCACCGAAGGCAACCCGAACGTGGTCGCCGTGTTCTTCGAAACCATCCAGGGCGAAGGCGGCATCAACCCGATGCGCGTCGACTACCTCAAGCAGGTGCGCCAGCTGTGCGACGAGCGCGACTGGCTCATGATGATCGACGAAGTGCAGTGCGGCATGGGCCGCACCGGCAAGTGGTTCGCCCACCAGTGGGCGGGCATCAAGCCCGACGTGATGCCGCTGGCCAAGGGCCTGGGCTCGGGCGTGCCGATCGGCGCCGTCGTGGCCGGCCCCAAGGCCGCCAACATCTTCGGCCCGGGCAACCACGGCACCACCTTCGGCGGCAACCCGCTGGCGATGCGCGCCGGTGTGGAAACCATCCGCATCATGGAAGAGCACAAGCTGCTCGAGAACGCCGCCACCGTGGGCGCGCACCTGAAGGCCGCACTGGAGCGCGAAATCGGCAGCCTGCCGGGCGTCAAGGAGATTCGCGGCCAGGGCCTGATGCTGGGCATCGAGCTCGACCGGCCCTGCGGCGCGATCCTGAACCGCGCCTGCGACGCCGGCCTGCTGCTGAGCGTCACGGCCGACAAGGTGATCCGCCTCGTGCCGCCGCTCATCCTGAGCATTGCCGAAGCCGACGAGATCGTTGCGATCCTCGCGCCGATCGTCAAAACCTTCCTCTCGGAGCCTGTTGCGCAATGACGACCGCCGCCGCACCGAACGCCCTGCGCCACTACCTGCAGTTCTCGGACCTCACGGCCGACGAGTACGTCTACCTCTTCGATCGCATGGCGATCATCAAGAAGAAGTTCAAGACGTACGAAAAGCACCAGCCGCTGGTCGACCGCACGCTGGCCATGATCTTCGAGAAGGCCAGCACGCGCACCCGCGTGAGCTTCGAGGCCGGCATGTACCAGCTCGGCGGCAGCGTGGTGCACCTGACCACCGGTGACAGCCAGCTGGGCCGCGCCGAGCCCATCGAGGACAGCGCCAAGGTCATCAGCCGCATGGTCGACCTGGTGATGATCCGCACCTACGAGCAGACCAAGATCGACGCCTTCGCCGCGCACTCGCGCGTGCCCGTCATCAACGGCCTGACCAACGAGTTCCACCCCTGCCAGATCCTGGCGGACATCTTCACCTACATCGAGCACCGCGGCTCGATCCAGGGCAAGACGGTGGCGTGGGTGGGCGACGGCAACAACATGGCCAACACCTGGCTGCAGGCCGCAGAGATCCTGGGCTTCACCGTGCACGTGAGCACGCCCAGCGGCTACGAGGTCGACCAGTCGATCGCCGGCATCCGCTCGGGCGACAGCTACAAGGTCTTCAAGGACCCGATGGAAGCCTGCCGCGGCGCCGACCTCGTCACCACCGACGTGTGGACCAGCATGGGCTACGAGGCCGAGAACGAGGCGCGCCGCAAGGCTTTTGCCGACTGGTGCGTCGACGAGGACATGATGCGCATCGCCCAGACCGACGCCCTCTTCATGCACTGCCTGCCCGCGCACCGCGGCGAGGAAGTGCAGGCCGAGGTCATCGACGGCCCGCAGTCGGTCGTGTGGGACGAGGCCGAGAACCGCCTGCACGCGCAAAAAGCGCTGATGGAGTTCCTGCTGCTCGGCAGGCTCTGACAGGCACCGAACCGCTGACCCACCCAGGCGCCGCATGGAGCTGATGAACCGCTACCTGCCGCGCTACCAGTTCGCGGAGACGCACAGCCTCCACGTGCCCGCGTCGCCTGCGCGCGTGCTCGACGTGGCGGCCCGGCCCGAGATCACCGACGACCCCGTGGCGCGCAGCCTGATCGCGCTGCGCGAACTGCCGAACCGGCTGGCCAGCCGGCTCGGCCTCGCCGCCCCCACACTGCGCCAGCGCGAGGCCTTCGGTTTTGCCGACTTCACGCCGCTGGGGCGCGACGGCGAACGCGAGCTGGCCTTCGGCCTGGCCGGCCGCTTCTGGCGCTTCGACTACGGCCTGGTCCCGCTGGCCGACGGCCCGGCCTTCGCCGCGCTCGATGCCACGGGCCTGGCCAAGCTGGTGCTTCACTTCACGGCCGAGCCCGAAGGCACGGGCACACGGCTCACCACGCGCACCCGGGTCTGGTGCGGCGATGCCGCCGCGCAGCGCCGCTTCACCGCCTACTGGCTGCTGATCCGCCCCGCGAGCGGGCTGATCCGCCGCCGCATGCTGCAGCGCGTGCGTGACGCCGCGCTGCTCCCCTCATGAATCCCTGCCAGACCTGCGGCGCCTGCTGCGCCAGCTACCGCGTCGACTTCAGCGTGCACGAGCTCGACGACCACGGCGGCCGCGTGCCCTCGGGCCTGGCGGTCGACGTGAACGACGCCCTGTGCCGCATGCGCGGCACCGACCACACGCCGGCGCGCTGCGCCGCGCTCACCGGCAAGATCGGCCAGTCGGTGGCCTGCGGCATCTACGAATGGCGCCCCAACCCCTGCCACGAGCTGCAGGCCGGCAGCGACGCCTGCCAGCGCGCGCGCCTGCGGCATGGGCTCGCCATGCTGTCCGACGAACTGCACTGACCGCTCAGGCCACGGGCACTGGCAGTCCCCCCAACTGCCCCTTGAACTCCTGTAGAGAGAAATGCGTCTGCACATGGCGCACGCCCGGCAGGCGGTGCAGCTTGCGCTGCAGCAGGTCGGAATACGCATCGAGGTCCTTCGCGACCACCACGAGGATGAAATCCGCCGGCCCCGAGATGCCGTGGAACATCACCACCTCGGGAATGGCGCACACCGCGTCCTCGAAGGCGCGCGACGAGATCTCGGTCTGGTGGTCGATGCCGACCATCACGAAGGCCAGCACGCCGAAACCCAGCGCGCGCCGGTTCAGGCCCGCGTGGTAGCCGCCGATCACGCCGTCGTCTTCCAGCTTCTTCACCCGGCGCCAGCACGGCGACTGCGACAGGTGCGCCATCTGCGCCAGCTCGCCCGAGGTCAGGCGGGCGTTGTCCTGCAGCGCGCGCAGCAGCTGGAGGTCGGTTCGGTCTAGGTCGGCTTGCATGATTTGTTCTCCATTTTCTTTCGATTGAATAGATTATTCAATCTTTCGATGATTGATGGATAACTTCTCGACTCAAGGCATTCACTGCGCATAGCATTCGGCACCCGCCGGCCCCTTGGGACCGACTCCAACCGGCCCACACTGCCCTTTTTCTTCCTTCGCCCTGCCGCCCGCCATGACCGCCCCGCTCCGACTCTGGGACATCTCCGCCCCCGTGCACGCCGGCAGCCCGGTGTTCCCGGGCGACACGCCGTATTCGCAGCAGTGGTGCGCCACCATCGGCCCTGGCTGCCCGGTCAACGTGAGCGCGATCACGCTGTCGCCGCATGTGGGCACCCACGCCGACGCGCCGCTGCACTACGCCCCCGAGGGTCAGACCATCGGCCAGGTCGACCTCACGCCCTTCCTCGGCCCCTGCCGCGTGATCCACGCGATCGGCCGCGGCCCGCTGGTCACCTGGGAGCACATCGCGCACGCCGTGAACGACACGCTGCCCCCGCGCGTGCTCGTGCGCACCTACCCGGCCATGCCCGTCGACCGCTGGGACCCGCAGCTCGCGGCCTACGCGCCCGCCACTGTCGAACGCCTGGCGGCCATGGGCGTGAAGCTCATCGGCATCGACACCGCCAGCATCGACCCGGCCGACAGCAAGACGCTCGACAGCCACCAGCGCATCCGCCACCTCGACCTGCGCGTGCTCGAGAACCTCGTGCTCGACGACGTGCCCGAGGGCGACTACGAACTCATCGCGCTGCCGCTCAAGCTGACGAGCGCCGATGCATCCCCCGTGCGCGCCGTGCTGCGCGAACTTCCCCGCTGAAACCCTCCCTTCCATGACGACGACCCTCGCCGACTGCCGCGCCCTCGACGCGCAAGACCCGCTGCGCGCCCTGCGCGACCAATTCACCCTCCCCGAGGGCGTGCTCTACCTCGACGGCAACTCGCTCGGCGTGCTGCCCAAGGCCGCGCCCGCACGCATCGCCGAGGTGGTGGCCAAGGAATGGGGCGAAGGCCTGATCCGCTCGTGGAACACCGCGAGCTGGTTCGACCTGCCGCAGCGCCTGGGCGACAAGGTGGCCCGCCTGATCGGCGCCGCGCCGGGCGAAGTGGTGTGCACCGACAGCACGTCGGTCAATCTCTACAAGGTGCTGTTCGCCGCGCTCTCGCAGCAGAAGGCGAGCGGACGCAAGCTGGTGGTGAGCGAGCGCAGCAACTTCCCCACCGACCTGTACATCGCCGAATCGCTGTGCCGCGAACGCGGCTTCACGCTGAAGCTCATCGATGCAGCCGAGCTGCCTGCTGCGCTGACCGACGAAGTCGCCGTGCTCATGCTCACGCACGTCAACTACCGCACCGGTGCCATGCACGACATGAAGGCCGTCACCGCCGCCGCGCACGCCGCCGGCGCGCTCACCGTGTGGGACCTGGCGCACAGCGCGGGCGCCGTGCCCGTGGCGCTCAACGACAGCGACGCCGACTACGCGATCGGCTGCGGCTACAAGTACCTCAACGGCGGCCCCGGCGCGCCGGCCTTCGCCTGGGTGAACACGAAGCACGCAGGCCAGTTCGAGCAGCCGCTGTCGGGCTGGTGGGGCCACGCGGCGCCCTTCGAGTTCACGCCGCACTACCGCCCCGCCCCGGGCGTCGGCCGCTACCTGTGCGGCACGCAACCGGTCATCGCGCTGGCCGGTCTCGAATGCGGCCTGGACACCGTGCTGGCCGCCGAAGCCTTCAACGGCACCGGTGGCGCGATGGCCGCGCTGCGCACCAAGTCGCTCGCGCTCACCGACCTGTTCATCCGCCTGGTCGAAGAACGCTGCGCCGGCCAGGGCCTGTCGCTCGTCACGCCGCGCGACCACGCACTGCGCGGCTCGCAGGTGTGCCTCAGCCGCGACGAAGGCGCCTACGCCATCGTGCAGGCGCTGATCGCGCGCGGCGTGATCGGCGACTACCGCGCCGGCGATTCGCAGATGCCCGACATCCTGCGCTTCGGCTTCACGCCGCTGTACCTCGGCTTCGAGGATGTGTGGCACTCGGTCGAACACCTCGTGCAGGTGCTCGAGACCGGCGAGTGGCGACGCGCCGAATTCAACCGCAAGAACGCAGTGACATGAGCACCGACAACGACAACAACAAGACCCCCGAGTCCATCGTCCACGAAGAGAAGGCGCAGCTGGACTTCAGCAAGTCCATGAGCTACGGCGACTACCTGCACCTCGACGAGATCCTGAACGCGCAGCATCCGCTGTCGCCCGCGCACGACGAGATGCTGTTCATCGTGCAGCACCAGACCAGCGAACTCTGGATGAAGCTCATGCTGCACGAGCTGCACGCCGCCGTGCAGTGCATCGCGCAAGAGCGCCTGCCCGACGCCTTCAAGATGCTCGCGCGCGTGAGCCGCATCATGGAACAGCTGGTGAGCGCATGGACCGTGCTCTCGACCATGACGCCGCCCGAGTACACGGCGATGCGCCCCTACCTCGCCAACTCCAGCGGCTTCCAGAGCGCGCAGTACCGCTGCATCGAGTTCCTGCTCGGCAACAAGAACGCCGCCATGCTCAAGCCCCACGCGCACCGCGCTGACCTGCTCGCGCAGGTGGACGCAGCCTACCGCGCGCCCTCGCTGTACGACGAATCGCTGCGCCTGCTCGCACGCCACGGCCTGCCCGTGCCCGCCGACCGGCTGGAGCGCGACTGGACCCAGCCCTACGAATCGAGCGACGGCGTCGAGGCCGCCTGGCTCACGGTCTACCGCAACCCGCACGACCACTGGGATCTGTACCAGCTCGGCGAAAAACTCACCGACCTCGAAGACGCCTTCCGCCTCTGGCGCTTCCGCCACGTGACCACGGTCGAACGCGTGATCGGCTTCAAGCGCGGCACCGGCGGCACGGGGGGCGTGAGCTACTTGCGCAAGATGCTCGACGTGGTGTTGTTCCCCGAGATCTGGAAGCTGCGCACCGATCTGTAGTGCGTCATGCAGGGGCTTGCAGCAGCCCCGGGCGAACGAGGGTTGCTCCCTCGGCGCAAAGCGCTACATTTTGGAGAACACGGAGGCTGCCGCCATGAACAACAACACCTCGTTCTCTGCCGAAGAGCTCTCCACCCTGCGCGAACATGGCGTCGTGCTGTTCGCCGACCGCGTGATCTTCGACGCGCAACCGCCGATGCCGCAGCAGCAGATCGATGCGGTGCAGGCCTTGTGCGCCGGCCCGCTGCCCGAGGCGCTGGTCGCGCTGTGGCAGCACACGGCAGGCGGGCGCCTCGACTACGACCTGGCGCTGCCGATGAACGGCAACGTGGAAAGCGTCAGCTGGTCGGAACTGTTCTGGGACGGAAGCGACGGCTACCGTGACCTGCAGGGCTGGATCGAGCATGAGCAGGAACTCGCCGAGGAAGCGGCCGAAGACAGCGGCACGCCCTGGAGCGGCAAGCTCACACACCTGCCCTTCGGTGGCTTCGAGTACTGCGACCGCGTCTATGCGGTGGTCGAGCCCGGCGCCACGCATGGCCAGGTCATCGCGTGGAAGCAAGGCCTGCCGCCGGCCTGGACCCATGCGCTGCACGAAGACGGCCTGAGCCCCGTCGCCGCCGACCTGTACGGCGCCTTCGCGGCGCTGCATCTCGACGAAGACCCGCTGGCGCCGACGGGCGACTACTTCTCGGGGCAGGCGCTGCTCGCCTACCTCGACGACCGCCACGAAGGCTACGGGCTGGACCTCGACCTGATGGACAAGCTGGTCACCTTCTATTGCCGCGCCATCGTCGACTGGCGCACGCCGCTGGCCGACGGCACGCTGCGCCATCACCCGGCGCTCGCACGCGCGGCGCTGCGCCACGCCATCGCCACCGACGACGCTGCGCTGGTCGCCGAACTTGCCGCCGCAGGCCTGAACTTCGAAGGGCCGCATGAAGGCAGTGCACTCGCCACCGACGTGGCCGTGGGACACAGCGCCTTCGCCGCCGCGGCAGCGCTGGTGCGCGCAGGCGCGCCGGTGGCGCCCGACGTGCTGCGCAACATCGACGGCCAGATCTCGCCCGAACTCACGAGCGCCCTGCTGGACAACGGCGCCGAGCCGACCGTGGCGGCCATCGTGAAGTGCGCGGCCTGCGGCGCGCCCGCCAGCGCGCACCTGATCGCCGACGCCTGCGCGCAGATCGGCATCGACGTGCCGCCGGCCTTCGTGGCCGATCGCGACGCGATGCTGGTCGAGCTGGAAACCACGCTGGCGCAGATGCGCGATGGGACGCATGGGCATTACCTGGGGCAGGAAGGCTTGGCCGAGCGCATCGAGCATCTGCAGACGTTCCGGCTCTGATTCTTTCAGGGCGACGCTCCCGCCGACGGGGAGCCTTGCTCCGCGAATGTCCCCCGGCCTGCGGCCTCCTCCTTGATTTCGCTGCGCAAGGCACCCCATCGGCGTGAGCGTGATGCGCAGCGGTCGTTGATCGGCGAGCACCAGCAACATGTCTTGTGCCCAGGACACTGGGTGCTTCCCGCAGCGAAATCAAGGAGGAGGGGCGAAGCCCCGGGGGACATTCGCGGAGGGAAGTACCCGGTGGCCTGGGCACGCGCCCTGAATCAACCGCCGTACAGCCAGGGCTGATCGAGCAACCGGGCCCCCAATAAGCGCATCGCCATGTCACGCCCGAAGCGCACCGCACCCGTGGCATGAAAGATCTCGCCGTTGCGACGCGCCCGCGCCTGTACCTGCGCATTGCGTTCCCAGCGCGCCTCGGCATAACGTGCGAACGCAGCCGGCACACCCAACGCCGAGGCATCGCCCAAGGCATCCGCCAAAGCGACCGCATCCTCGATCGCCATGCCAGCGCCTTGCGCGAGGTACGGCACCATCGGATGCGCAGCATCGCCCACCAGCGCCACGCGCTCGTGCGCCATGTCGCCAGGCCCGGCCACGGGCGCGCGATCGCTCAGCGTCCACGCACGCCAACTCGGCATGGCATCGAGCAATGACTGAAGGCTCGCACAGCTGCGCCCCATCGCCTGCTTCAGCACGACAAGGCTGCTGGCCTGATCCCAATCGCGCGCATCACCAGCCGGTGCAGATTCGGCAATCACAACGACGTTGAGCGCATCCCCCGCGCGCACCGGGTACGCGACCGCATGCAAACGCGGCCCAAGCCACACATCCACACGCGAACGACGCAACGCTGCAGGCAGGTCAGCCTGACGCACCAACGCACGCCAGGCCGTGTGACCCGTCACGCGCGGCGGCGCTTCGGCAGATGCGGATTCGAGCTGCGCGCGCACCAGGCTCCACAGACCGTCGGCCCCCACCAGCGCCTCGCCCTCCCACGCACGCGCGTCGGTGCTCGAGACGCAGACAAGGTCGTCGCTGGTCTCGACCTGCCGGATGCGCGCGGCCGTGACCAGCGAGCCCGTGCCCTGCGCGCGCACGGCATCGAGCAGCAGCGTGTGCAGGTCGGCGCGGTGCACGCAGCAGTACGGCGCGCCGTAGCGCTGCTGCATGGCATCGCCCAGCGGCATGCGGGCCAGTTCAGCGCCGCTGCCGGCGCTGTGGACCACCAGCGCCTCGGGGCGCGCCGCGATGGCTGCGAGGCCGCGGCCGAGGTCGAGTTGGTGAAGGCGGCGGGTGGCGTTGGGGCCGAGCTGCACGCCGGCGCCGATTTCGCCGAACTCGGTGGCCTGTTCGAAGACGTCGGCGCGGTGATGGGCGCGGGACAGCGCCAGCGCCGTGGCCAGCCCCCCGATCCCGCCCCCGGCGACGAGGATGTGCGCGGGCATCGGACTCAGCGTCCGGTGCTGGGCGTGGTGGAAGTCAGCGCGGGGCTGCTGTAGCTGTCGGCCGGGTCGGCGCCAGCGGGTTTCTTGGGGGCACAGCTGCCGCAGCTGTCGCACGAGCCGCAGCCCGAGATCTTGGCCAGCGAGGCGGCGAGCTGATCGGCGCGGGCCTGATCGATGAGGCCCGCGCGCTGCGTGCCGGCCGCGAACTTGCGCGCGGCGCCACGGCGCCAGCCGGCAGGCATCCAGCGCCAGACCGCGTAGAGCGCGGCGGCCGCGACGATCAATCCGACGATCAGTTGCTGTGTCATGTCTTCTTCAACCCTTTCCCTGTGGTTTTACCCCGCGCCGAAAGCGAGTGCAATGCGATAGGTCAAGAAGCATGCCACGTATGCCAGGGCGAATAAGTAGCCCGCCATGATCCACACGTATTTCCACGAGCCGGTTTCGCGCTTGACGGCCGCCAGCGTCGAGATGCACTGCGGCGCGAACACGTACCAGACCAGCAGCGACAGCGCGGTCGCCAGCGACCAGCTGCCGGCGATGAGCGGCTCCAGCGCGCTGGCCACGTCGTCGCCGGTGGCCGAGAGCGCATACACCGTGCCCAGCGCGCCCACCGCGACTTCGCGTGCGGCCATGCCCGGCACCAGCGCGATGGAGATCTGCCAGTTGAAGCCGATGGGCGCAAAGATGTGCTCCAGCCCGCGGCCGATCATGCCGGCCAGGCTGTACTGGATGGCGGGGCCGGTCGCGCCCTCGGGCGGCGACGGGAAGGTCGACAGGAACCACAGCAGGATCGTGAGCGTGAGGATGATCGTGCCCACGCGCTGGATGAAGATCCACGCCCGCTCGTACAAACCGAGCAGCAGGTTGCGCGGATTCGGCCAGCGGTAGGCCGGCAGCTCCATCAAGAGCGGCGAATGCCTCGTGCTGTCGCGGAAGCGCTTCATGACCCAGGCCACGGCCATCGCCGAGACGATGCCGAACACATACAACGCGAACAGCACCACGCCCTGCAGGTTGAACACGCCGCCGACGGTGCGCGCCGGAATGAAGGCCGCGATGAGCAGCGCATACACCGGCAGCCGCGCCGAGCAGGTCATGAGCGGCGCGATCATGATGGTCGTGATGCGGTCGCGCCAGTTGCTGATGGTGCGCGTGGCCATCACGCCCGGAATGGCGCAGGCAAAGCTCGACAGCAGCGGAATGAACGAGCGGCCCGACAGGCCCACGGTGCCCATCAGGCGGTCGAGCAGGAAGGCCGCGCGCGGCAGGTAGCCGGAGTCTTCGAGCGCCAGGATGAACAGGAACAGGATCAGGATCTGCGGCAGGAACACGATCACGCCGCCCACGCCCGCAATGACGCCGTCGACCAACAGGCTCTGCAGCATGCCTTCGGGCATGTGCGTCTTGATGAGGTTGCCCAGCCCTTCGGTGCCGGCCTTGATGGCGTCCATCGGCACGTTGGCCCAGCTGAACACGGCCTGGAACATCAGGAACATGGTCACGGCCAGCACCAGCATGCCCCACACCGGGTGCATCACGACGCGGTCGATGCGGTCGCTGGTGTCCAGGCTGCCCACGGGCTCCTTCACGGCCAGGCCGAGGATGCGGCGCACTTCGCGCTGCGTGGCGAGCACGTCGTCCAGGCCGGGCGCCTGCCACGGCTGCGGCGCGGCGGCGGCGACCGGTGCGTCGAGCGCTTCGAGCAGGTTCTTCGCGCCACCGGTGTGGACACCCACGGTCTCGATCACCGGCACGCCGAGTTCGCGCGAGAGCACGGCGGTGTCGACCGCGATGCCCTGCTTCTTGGCCATGTCGGTCATGTTGAGCGCCACCACCATCGGCAGGCCCAGCTGGCGCGCTTCGAGCACCAGCCGCAGGTTCAGGCGCAGGTTGGTGGCGTCGGTCACGCACACGAGCAGGTCGGGCAGTGCCTCGTTGCTCTGGCCGGTGACGATGTCGCGCGTGACGGCTTCGTCGGCACTCAGCGCGTTCAGGCTGTAGGCGCCCGGCAGGTCGAGCACGAAGACGCGGCGGCCGGTCGGCGTGCGCAGCGTGCCTTCCTTGCGCTCGACGGTCACACCGGCGTAGTTGGCGACCTTCTGGCGGCTGCCGGTCAGCAGGTTGAAGAGCGCGGTCTTGCCGCAGTTCGGGTTGCCCAGCAGCGCGATGCGCCCGGGCTGTGCGGTGGCGCCGAGGCGGCCCGGCCCCTGGATGACGGCTTCAACCATGGTTCGCGGCCCCCGGCGTGACGTGGATCAGCGCGGCCTCGTGGCGGCGCAGCGCGAAGGTGGTGTGGCCCAGGCGCACGGCCAGCGGCTCGCGGCCCGGGGTGCCGGTGGCGACGATGCGCACGGCCTCGCCCGGCACGAAGCCGATTTCGGTCAGGCGCAGCACCAGCTCGCGGTCGTCCGCGCTGTCGGGACGGGCCACGTCGAGCACGGTGGCCCACTGATGGGACGGAAGCTGGTCGAGGCTCAGCGCGGTGGTGGTCGGCGCTGCGCCGAGGTCGTTGTTTCGCACGGTGGAGGTGCGCCCCCCGGAAACCCCGGGGCACGCCAGTAAGCAAAAGCCAGATGCTAGCAATTCTCACTCGCGAAAACCTGACCAACCCCAAAAAGTACCGGGTGTCGGCCAGGAAACGGCGCCCCCAGGGCCGGATTCAGTTCAATCCGAGCATCCCACGCAGCTTGGACAGGTCTTCGGCCAGCGTATTCACCCGCCCGGCCAGCATCTTGCGGTCGCGCTCGGTGAGCTTCGAATAGGTTTCGAAGCCGCCGTCGGCCGTGCGGTACTTGGCCAGCGTGTCGAACACCACCTTGAAGTTGGCGTCGGCCTTCTCGGCAAACGGCTTGTCCTGCTTCACGACCAGCGGACGCAGCAACTCGACGATCTTGTAGGCGCCCTCGAAGTTCGACTGGAAGTCCCACAGGTCGGTGTGGCTGTAGCGGTTTTCCTCGCCGGAGATCTTGGTGGCGGCCACCTCTTCCATCAGCACGGCGGCACCGCCCACGACCTTCTCGGGCGGGAAGGTCAGCGCGCCCAGGCGCTTTTGCAGCTCGAGCACGTCGGCCAGCAGCTTGTCGGCCACGGGGTTCAGGTCCTTGGTGCTCTTGAGCGTCCACAGGCTGTACTCGATGCGATGGAAACCGATGAAGGCCGGGTCTTTCTCGGCCTTCTCATGGTCGTCCGCGCGCGAGTCGATCGACTGGTCGAGGTCGGTGAACAGCTCGGCCACGGGCTCCACGCGTTCGTAGCTGGTGCGCGTGGGCGCGTAGAGCTTCTTGGCCTTCTCGATGTCGCCGGCCTTCACGGCGGCGGTGAACACGCGCACGTCGGCCGCCAGCTTGCGCACGTTCTGTGTCACGTAGATCTTGTAGTCCGAGATCGGACCGACCAGCTCGAGTGGCGACACGGCGGCCTGCGCGCCCACGGCATAAAGGCCGGCAAAGCCTGCGACGAAAGCGGCGAGGAAGCGGCGGCGGAACTGCACGGTCATGGATCTCCTTGGATGCGGTGCGGTGGTGATGAAAAGGAAGGGAGCGATCAGGCGGCCAGCAGGCTGCGCCCGAGCCAGTCGTCGGCGCCCTGCACGCCCGGCAGCGTGAAGAAGAAGCCGCCGCCGATGGGCTTGATGTATTCCTCGAGCGGCTCGCCGTCGAGGCGGGTCTGCACGGCGACAAAGCCCTTCTCGAGGTCGGCCTGGTAGCAGATGAACAGCAGGCCCATCTCGAGCTGGCCCGACTTGGTGACGCCGTTCGAGTAGTTGAAGGGCCGGCGCAGCATCAGGTTGGCGTCCGAGGCCTTGGTGCGCGGGTTCGCCAGGCGGATGTGCGCGTCCATCGGCGTCGCCTTGCCTTCGGGGTCCTTGGTGTAGTCGGGCACGTCGTGCTCGGTCTTGCCGCCGTCCAGCGGCGCGCCGCTGGGCTTGAGGCGACCCATGATGGCCTCCTGCTCCTGCAGCGGCGTGCGGTCCCAGCGCTCGACGAAGTTGCGGATGATGCGCACCGCCTGGTAGCTGCCGCCCACGGCCCAGGCCGGCTCGTCGCCGTTCGGCTGCACCCAGACGTGCTTGTTCATGAGCGTGTCGTCCGCGGAGTCGGGGTTGGCCGAGCCGTCGCGAAAACCGAGGAAGTTGCGCGCGCTCTCCGCGGGCTGCCCCGCCACCGCGGGAATCGGCGGCACGGAGCCCTCCTGCTTCCAGTGCAGCACCAGCAGGTCGGGCGTGTTCTTGATGATGTCGCGCAGCGCGTGGATGTTGGTGTCGGGCGTGTTGGCGCAGAACTGGATCGACAGGTCGCCGTGGCACAGCGCGGCATCGAGCGCGTCGTTCGGATGGCGCTGCATCGGCTTCAGGCGCAGCGGCTTTTTCTTGACGAGGCCGAAGCGCTCGTCGAACAGCGACGCACCGACCGACACCGTCACGGTGAGCCCGTCGGGCTGCACCACCGGGCCGAGGATGCCGGAGCCCGCGGGCGGCAGCTTGGGGTCGGGGTCGGTCTGCGGGCCGCCCTGCGTGAGGAAGGCGATGCGCTCGGTGAGCGTGCGCATCAGCCGCTCCAGGTCGGCGCGGTTCTCGGCCAGCACGTAGAACGAGGCGATCATGCCGGCCGTCGGGCGTGGCGTGACGACGCCTGCCTGGTGCTTGCCGCGGAAGGGCACGCGGTCTTGCGTGTGGGTGCTCTGCGGGGCGTCGGTGACCTGCGCGCCGGTGTCGGGCGGGCCCGGGATGGCCGCGCCGGCGCGCGCGCTGGCGGCGAGCCCGGCAAAGGCCACGCCCGCGGCGCCGAGCATGCGGCGGCGGTGCGGCGAGGCGGGATGTCCCGCGACGGGGTCGTTCTTCTTCGTCGGTTCCATGGGGTCGTCGTTCTCTCTCAACTCATTCCAGACCGAGCGCGGCGTTCACCTTGCCCAGTTCCTCGGCCAGCGCGCGCACGGGCACGGCCAGCGCCTGGCGCTGCGCGTCGTCCAGCGGCGCGGGCTGGAAGCCTTCGCCGGCGCGGTACGGCGCCAGTGCGGCGTCGAAGGCGGCAAAGCGCTCGTCCACGGCCTTCTGCTGCGCGGGCGCGGCCTTCACGAGCAGCGGCTGCAGCAGGTCGGCGATCTTCTTCGTGCCTTCGTAGCTGCCCTGCAGGTTCACCAGCTCGGCATGGCCGTAGTGGTCTTCGCCGCCGGCCGGCAGGTTGTCGGCCACGCGGCGCAGCAGCTTCGAGGCGGCGCTGGCGAGCCGCTCGGGCGGCACGCTCAGCTCGCGCAGGCGCGCCTGCAGCGTCTCGGTGTCGGCCAGCAGCTGGTCGAGAACCGGTGCCAGCGCCTTCGCGTCGCCCTGGCCGTACAGCGCGTACTCGATGCGATGGAAGCCGCTGAAGCCCGGGTCGGCCTCGCGCTTCTCGAAGTAGTCGGCGCGGGCGTTGATGCGCGCGTCGAGGTCGGCGAACAGCTCGGCCATCGGCTCGATGCGCTTGTAGGCCTGGTGGGCCGGCGCGTAGAGCGCGCGCGCCTGCGCCAGGTCGCCCGCCTTGACGGCATCGGCCAGCGCGCGCACCGCGTCGTCGAGCGTGGCGGCCTCCAGCCGCAGGAACACCTGGTACTCGGCCAGCGCGCCCACGTAGTTGACGAGCGAGGGCCGCGCCTCTTCGGCCAGCGAGGCCGCCGACGGCGTGACGTGCAGCTTGCCGCGCGGGTTGCTCAGCAGGCCGCAGGTGATGGCGAAGTCGCCGGGCGAAAGCTTGACCGTCATGGTCTGCGAGAAGCCGGGCGCGATGTTCTCGCGCTCTTCGACCACCATCACGCCGTCGAGAATTTCCCACTCGAGCGCGCGGTTCGACTGGTTGACGATGGTGAAGGTCGTGCGCCCCGCGGGCACGGTGATCTCGTTCGGGTCGCAGGCGTTGCCGCGGATCGTGACGGTGACGGCATGGTCGACCGCCTTGGGCGGCGCCTTGCGCGCCTGGTTCGAGGCGTACCAGAAGGCCGCAAGGCCGGCGACGACCAGCAGCGCCGAGGCGCCCACGGCGACGCGCATGAGCGTCGATGACGAAGAAGAAGAGGAAGAAGACATCGGGGAAAAAGATCAGCCGGCGGTGGCCGTGCGCGGCGCCGCAGCAGTAGCCGGGCGCAGGAAGAAGAACAGGGCCACGACCAGGAAGGCCAGGTAGACGATCACCTCGCCCACCACGGGCGCGGCCTGGTAGCCCAGCAGGCCCGACAGCACGGCGCCCACGGGGCTGTCCATCGGCAGGGTTTCGCTCATGTCGAACACCACGGTCTGCAACTGGTTCCACACGCCGGCCTCGTGCAGCTTGCGCAGCACACCGGCCAGCAGCCCGGCCGCGACCAGCAGGATGAACAGGCCCGTGAAGCGGAAGAAGCGGCGCAGGTCGAGCCGCACGCCGCCCGAGTAGATGCCCCAGCCGACCACCACCGACACCGCGATGCCGGCGAGCGCGCCCACGGGCGCTTCCCAGCCGGTGCTCTGCTGGAACACGGCCAGCAGGAAGAAGACCGACTCCAGCCCCTCGCGCGCGACCGCCAGGAACACCATGCCGATGAGCGCCCAGCCCTGCCCGTCGGCATGCTGCGCCAGCGCCTTGTCGATCGACGCGTGCAGCTCGCCCTTGATGGAGCGGGCCGCCTTGCGCATCCAGAACACCATCGTGGTCAGCATGACCACGGCGATGAGCCCCACCACGCCTTCGAACAGCTCCTGCTGCTTCTGCGGAAACTCGGCCGCCAGCAGTTGCAGGCCGGCGCCGGCGAACAGCGACAGCGCGGTGGCCAGCAGCACGCCGACCCACACCGCGGGCATCAGCACGCCGCGACCGCTTTGTTTCAGGTAACTGGCAACGATGCCGACGATGAGCGCGGCTTCGATGCCTTCGCGCAGCATGATGAGAAAGGGAATGAGCATCTCGGGACAGAAGAATGTCCTTTGAAAATGCCCCGATGTGGTGCATTTCTCAAGGAACGGCCCGAGGATACCCCATCAAATAAGATTTATTCTCAATTAGGGGTATTCGACCCCGCCCCGCTCACAGGGGCAGTTCGACGATGCGCGCGCTGACGGCGTCGCCGTCGACGATCAGTTCGGCCACGGCGATAGGCAGTTTGAATCGGCGCGGGCCGGCGCTGCCCGGGTTGACATAGAGCACGCCGCCGCGCTCCTCGACCTTGGGTTGGTGCGAATGGCCGGAGATCACGACACGCACGCCCGCACCGGCGGGGTCGATGTCGATCTGAGAAAGGTCGTGGATCGCGTAGACATGCACGTCGCCGACCTTCAGGAATGCCGTCTCTGGGATGGCCTCGGCCCACGCCTCGCGGTCGTTGTTGCCGCGCACCACCGTCAGCGGCGCGATCGCGGCGAGTGCGTCGAGGATGCCGGCGTCGCCGATGTCCCCGCCGTGCACGATGAAGTCGCTGCCCTGCAAGGCCGCCACGGCCTGCGGGCGCAGCAGGCCGTGGGTGTCGGAGATGAGCCCGACGCGGATCAAGCGATCAGGCCGCCAGCAGCTGCCGCAGCACGAACGGCAGGATGCCGCCGTGCTTGTAGTAGTCGACCTCGATCGGCGTGTCGATGCGCAGGCGCACCGTCACCTCCTGGTGGCTGCCGTCGGCGCGGTGCACGACCAGCTTCACGTCCATCTGCGGCTTGAGTTCGCCGCCGATCACGACGTCGATCTTTTCCTCACCCGTGAGGCCCAGCGTCTGCCACGAGTCGGCGCCGCGGAACTGCAGCGGCAGCACGCCCATGCCGACCAGGTTGGCGCGGTGGATGCGCTCGAAGCTGCGCGCCACCACGGCCTTGATGCCCAAGAGCTGCGTGCCCTTGGCAGCCCAGTCGCGCGACGAACCGGTGCCGTACTCCTCGCCGCCGAACACGATGGTGGGCGTGCCCGCTGCCATGTACTTCATGGCGGCGTCGTAGATGAACATCTTTTCGCCGCCCGGCTGGAACAGCGTGACACCGCCCTCTTCCTGCGTGCCGTTGGCGTCCGGCGGAATCATCAGGTTCTTGATGCGCACGTTGGCGAAGGTGCCGCGCACCATCACGTCGTGGTTGCCGCGGCGCGAGCCGTAGCTGTTGAAGTCGGCCTTGGGCACGCCGTGCGCCTTGAGCCAGATGCCCGCGGGCGAGCTTTCCTTGATGGAGCCGGCCGGCGAGATGTGGTCGGTGGTGATCGAGTCGCCGAACAGCGCCATGACGCGCGCGCCCTGGATGCCCGCGTCCGACGCGTGCGGCTGCATCTGGAAGCCTTCGAAGAACGGCGGCTCGGCGATGTAGGTCGAGGTCGGCCAGTCGTAGACCTGGCCGGTCGTGCCCTTGATGCTCGTCCAGAACTTGCCCGGATCGCTCTTGACCTTCTCGTAGTTCGCGCGGAACGACTTGGCGTTCATCGCGAAACGCAGGTTGTCGTCGATCTCCTTCGGCGTGGGCCAGATGTCGCCCAGGTACACGTCCTTGCCGCCCTTGCCCTTGCCCACGGGCTGGGTCATGAGGTCGGTCATCACGTTGCCCGCGATGGCAAACGCCACCACCAGCGGCGGCGAAGCCAGGAAGTTGGCCTTCAGGTTCGGATGGATGCGCGCCTCGAAGTTGCGGTTGCCCGAGAGCACGGCCGCGCCGATGAGGTCGTTCTTCGTGATGGCTTCGTTGATCTCGGGCGTGAGGTCGCCGGCATTGCCGATGCACGTGGTGCAGCCGTAGCCCGCGAGGTAGAAGCCCAGCTTCTCCAGGTACGGCAGCAGGCCCGCCTTCTCGAGGTATTCGGTGACGATGCGCGAGCCCGGGGCCAGCGAGGTCTTGATGTGCGGCTGCACCTTCAGGCCCGCTTCCACCGCCTTCTTGGCCAGGATGCCCGCCGCGAGCATCACGCTCGGGTTGGAGGTGTTGGTGCACGAGGTGATGGCCGCGATGAGCACGTCGCCGTTGCCGATGGTGACGTCGCCCTTGGGCGCCGACGGCGCCGTGGCGCTGGTGTGGGCCGCGGCCTTGGTCGAGCGGTTGGCCACCATCTCGATGACCGGGCGCGGCGAGCCGGGCGGCGGCGGGGGCACTTCGGTGTCGCCGCTCTGGCCTTCGCGCGTCAGCGCGTAGCGCTGCTTGAGCTTGTCGGCCGGCTGGTTGAAGCCGTTGGCGTCGTTGGGCTTGCTGTACAGCTCGGCGAACTTGGTCGACAGGTCGCCCAGGTTGATGCGGTCCTGCGGGCGCTTGGGGCCGGCCAGGCTGGGCGAGACGGTGCCCAGGTCGAGCTTGACGACCTTGGTGTAGTCGATGTCGCCCGGCGCGGGCATGCCGAACAGGCCCTGCGCCTTGTAGTAGGCGGCGAAGCGCTCCACTTCCTCCTTGGTGCGGCCGGTGCCTTCGAAGTAGGCCACGGTCATCTCGTCGACCGGGAAGAAGCCCATGGTGGCGCCGTACTCGGGCGCCATGTTGCCGATGGTGGCGCGGTCGGGCACGGCGATGGACGCGGCACCGGGACCGAAGAACTCGACGAACTTGCCCACCACCTTTTCGGCGCGCAGGATCGAGGTGACGTACAGCACCAGGTCGGTGGCCGTGACGCCTTCGCGCAGCTTGCCGGTGAGCTCGAAGCCCACCACGTCGGGCGTGAGCATGTAGACCGGCTGGCCCAGCATGGCGGCCTCGGCCTCGATGCCGCCCACGCCCCAGCCGACCACGCCGATGCCGTTGATCATGGTGGTGTGGCTGTCGGTGCCCACCAGCGAGTCGGGGTAGTACACCGGCGTGTCGCTCTTGTCGGCCGGGCTCTTGTAGACGCCGCGCGCAAAGTACTCGAGGTTGACCTGGTGCACGATGCCGAAGCCCGGCGGCACGACGCCGAAGGTGTCGAAGGCCTGCATGCCCCACTTCATGAACTGGTAGCGCTCGTTGTTGCGCTGGAACTCCAGCTTCATGTTCAGGTCGAGCGCCTTGGGCGTGCCGTAGTAGTCGACCATCACCGAGTGGTCGACCACCAGGTCGACGGGCACCAGCGGCTCGATGGTCTTGGGCGACTTGTTCAGCTTGGCGGCCACGCTGCGCATGGCGGCCAGGTCGGCCAGGAGCGGCACGCCGGTGAAGTCCTGCAGCACCACGCGGGTGACGACAAAGGGAATTTCGTCGGTGCGCTCGGCGTTGGGCGCCCAGTGGGCCAGCTCTTCGACGTGCTTGGCCGACACCTTCTGGCCGTCGCAGTTGCGCAGCACCGACTCGAGCACGATGCGGATCGACACCGGCAGGCGCTCCACCGAGGGGTACTGCTTGGCCAGTTCCTTCAGCGACCAGTACTTGCCGGACTTGCCCGACGCGGTCTTGAAGGTCTTGAGGGTGGACGCAAACGCGTGCGCCGGGGCTTTGGCCATGAGAAGACTCCTGTGTGTTCGTGGAAGCCTCTCAAGGATAGCGAGGTTCAATGTCAGTGGCTGTAGTCGGTCTTCCTTGTCGGGCTCTCCCGGAACTATCGTTCTCATAGCGAAAACGCCCGCCGCACGGGGTGCGGCGGGCGTGGAGCGGACGGTCGTCAAGCGTTCAAGCCATCGCCATGTGGGCACTGGCCCGGCTGCGGCGCAGCCCGGTCCATTGCAGTTCGGCCAGCACGACCACGCACAGCGCCTGCGCCAACACCCAGGCCGTGCCGAGCGCGGTGACCGCGAACACGCCGCTCACCAGCAGCGCCACGCAGGCCACGGCCCAGGCGAAGTTGCCGACGACCACGAGGCCGATCAGCGTGCGCGGCGGCGTGGCGCGGCTGGCCATGAAGGCGGCGGCTGCTGCGTAGGCCAGCAGGAACACGCCGGTGCCCATGAGCAGCCAGGCCGGCAGGCCGGTCAGGTGGGCGAGAACGTCGGTGAACGCCACCTGCAGCGCGCCGGTCGCGGCGCACGAAGCGGCATCGGCCCACATCACGTTCGACAGGAAGCGGGGGGAAGCGAAAACAGACATGTGGATCTCCTGGGTGGGTACGCTGCAGGCCAGTCCTGCTGCGTTGGGGTCGATGATTCCGCCGGGCGTGGATCGCGTCGATGACCTGGGAGGTCATGGCGCCGCGCCGCCGCCGCGCCAGAATGCGGCTCCATGAACACCCCCCGCACCCATTCGTCCAAGGCCGCCGCCGCCGGCCTGCCCGGCGCGCGCGATCCGTTCGGCGCCCACCTGCGGCACTGGCGCACCCACCGCCGCCTGAGCCAGCTCGACCTGGCGCAGGAGGCCGAGGTGTCGACCCGTCACCTGAGCTACGTGGAAACCGGCCGCGCCGCGCCCAGCCGCGAGATGGTGCTGCGCCTGGCCGAGCGCCTGGACGTGCCGCTGCGCGAGCGCAACGCGCTGCTGGTGGCCGCCGGCTTCGCGCCCATGTACCGCCAGCGCTCGCTCGACGACCCGGCGATGGCCTCGGCGCGCCGCGCCATCGACCTGGTGCTGAAGGGCCACGAGCCCTTCCCCGCGCTGGCCGTGGACCGCCACTGGAACCTGGTGGCGCACAACGCGCTGGTGCCGCTGCTCATGGAAGGCTGCTCGGCCGAGCTGCTGAAGCCGCCCATCAACGTGCTGCGCCTGAGCCTGCACCCCGAGGGCGTGGCGCCGCGCATCGCGAACCTCGCGCAATGGCGCACGCACCTGCTGGAGCGGCTGCAGCAGCAGATCGCCGCCACCGGCGACACCGTGCTGCAGGCGCTGCACGACGAGCTGGAGGGCTACCCGCCGCCCGCCGTGAGCCACGACGCGCCGCTGCTCGACACCGCGCTGTCGGCGGTGGCCGTGCCGTTCCAGGTGGTCATGCCCAGCGGCGTGCTGAGCTTCATCAGCACCATCACCATCTTCGGCACGCCGGTGGACGTCACGTTGCAGGAACTCGCGGTGGAGTCGTTCTTTCCGGCGGACGAGCAGACGGCGGCGGCGCTGACGGCACTGGCGGCGCAGCAGGCGCGCTGAGGCCGGCGCTGCCGTCCGCGTTGCGCGCCGGCCCCTCGAAGTCGTCGACCTGGATCACCTTGTCGGCCGCCTGCAGGTAGGCCAGCGCCAGCGCGGGGTCGCTGGCCGAGCGCGCGGCCTCGTCGAGCGAGCGCGTGCGGCGCAGCACCTTGTTGAGCGCGGCGGTCTCCTCGCCCAGTTGCGCACCGAGCGCCATCGCCTGCATCAGGTCGCGCAGGCCGCCCGGGCCGGGCTCCGACAGATCGGGCACGAGCCGCGCGACCACGTCCGGGCGCGTGCGCAGCAGCTCGGCCAGCGCCATCAGCTGCACGTCGCGCAGCGGCGCCAGGTGCGCGGTGCGGCGCAGCACCAGCGCACCGAGCAGGCGCCGCCCCGGCGTCGGCAGGTTGGCGTACAGGTCGCGCAGGATCTTGCCGGCCTCGTCCAGCTGCAGCCGGATCGCTGCCTGCGCAAACGGCAGCAGCTCGGGCGCCGCATCGACGCGGTAGCGCCACACGCAGGCGCTCGCCAGGTAGAGGTGGGCCAGCACGTCGCCCAGCCGTGCCGACAGCAGCTCCATGCGCTTGAGCTTGCCGCCGAGCAGCCCCATCGCCAGGTCGGCGGTGAGCGCGTACTTGGCGCTCATGCGCGCAATGAGCCGCGCTTCGCCCGCCAGCGCCTCGGGCGGATCGCCGCGCACCGGCGCGCCGAACAGGCTGTGCCACAGGTTGCGCGCCACATGCCGGCCGTGCGCGAGGAGCGCCTGGCCGAGCGCTGCTTCGTCTTTCGCCTGCACCGCCGCCATCTCGTCGAGCACGTGCGGGTGGCAGCGCACCGCGCCCTGGCCGAACACGATGAGCGCGCGCGTGAGGATGTTCGCGCCCTCCACCGTGATCGCGATCGGCGCCTGCCGGTAGGCCACCCCGAGCAGGTTCGACGGGCCCGAGATGATCCCCTTGCCGCCCAGGATGTCCATGCCATGGTTGACCGCGCGGCGCCCGGCCTCGGTGAGCTGCACCTTGAGGATCGCGCTGGCCACGCTGGGCCGCTCGCCCTTGTCGAGCGCGGCCGCCGTGAAGCGGCGCGCGGCATCGGTCGCGTACAGCTGCGCCGACATCTGCGCGACCAGCCCCGCCACCGCATGGAACTTGCCCACCGGCAGGCCGAACTGCTCGCGGATCTGGCCGTAGGCGTTGCTCACGTACAGCGCGGTCTGCTGCATCGCCGAGCCCAGCGCGGGCAGCGAGATGGCGCGGCCCGCGGCCAGGCATTCCATCAGCATGCGCCAGCCCTGCCCCACCTGCGCCTCGCCGCCGATGACCCAGTCCATCGGCACGAACACCTGGCGGCCGTGGATCGGGCCGTTCATGAAGGCGCTGTCCATCGGTCGGTGGCGCCGGCCGATCTCCATGCCCTCGTGCGGCACGGGAATCAGCGCGCAGGTGATGCCCAGCTCGCGCTGGCCTTCGGGCCGGCTTTCGTCGATGGCATGGAACGCCAGGCCGACCACGGTGGCGACCGGCGCGAGCGTGATGTAGCGCTTGTCGAAATCGACCAAGAAGCCGCGCGTGCGCCGGCCCTGGAACTCGCGCTCGACGAGCACGCCGCGGTCAGGAATCGCGGCGGCGTCGGAGCCCGCATAGGGCGAGGTCAGGCCGAAGCACGGCAGCTCGCGGCCGTCGGCCAGGCGCGGCAGGTAGTGGTCTTTCTGCGCGTCGGTGCCGTAGCGCAGCAGCAGCTCGGCCGGCCCGAGCGAGTTGGGCACCATCACCGTGACGGCCGTTGCCACGTTGACGCTCGCGATGCGCGCAACCACCGTCGCGTGCGCGTAGTGGCCGAAGCCCAGGCCGCCGAATTCCTCGGGAATGATCATTCCGAAGAAGCGCTTCTCGCGCAGGAAGCGCCACACCTCGGGCGGCAGGTCGTGCGCCTGGTCGATGGCGTGGTCGTCGAGCATGCAGCACAGCGCGGGCACCTCGTTCGCCAGGAAGGCTTCTTCGCGCGCGCTGAGCTGGTTGGGGCCCGCGGCCGTCAGGGCATCGAAATCGGGGCGCCCGGCAAAGAGCTGGCCTTCGAACCCGACCGTGCCGGCCTCGAGCGCGGCGCGCTCGGTGTCGCCCAGCGGCGGCAGGGCCTTGGAGAAAGGCTGCATCGCCCATCGGCCGATCAGGGTCGCCAGTGGCATGGGGTCTCCTTGCGCCGCACCGGAGCGCGCGGCATGCGTCCATTCTTGGACGGCACCGGCCCGCACCGGGCCGGTCAAGGGCGTTCACGCGTGTCGGAGACGGGCTCGCGCGCCCCGCAGGCTCAGCGGCGCTTGGGTGCCTGCCCCGCCGGCGCGGCGGCCGGCACGGGCGCATTCGGATCGCGCCAGCCGTACTCGACGTAGCGGCGGATCACGAGGCAGCCCGGCGGCGAATCGATCAGCGAGACCGACGAGGTGGGCTCCTTGTCGTCGGTGTAGACCGTGTAGATCGGCAGCAGCGGCGTGCGCTTGTAGTTCTTCAGTTCCTGCTCGGCCACGCTGGCGCAGGTGAAGGGCGCCACCGAGATGCGCTCGGCCGCCACGGTGCAGGCGCCGCTGTCGTCAGGAATGGCGGTGATCGACGCGGCCACGCCCGCGTTCGGGTACTGGATGCCAACCAGCGAGAACACCGGGCCGGCGTCGGGGCGCTTGCGGTCCCAGTCGAGCAGCACGTCGTGCGCCCGGCTGCCCTGCACGGTGAGCGTGGCCAGCCGCGTGATGGCGGGCAGGCAGCGCTGCACGCCCACGCTGGCGGCGGCGCGCGTGAGCGTGTCCTGCGGCGCCACGGGCGGGGCCAGCACGCCTTGCGCGAGCGCGCTGCCGGCCATCGCCAGCACACAGGCTGCGGCGGTGAATCGGGCCAGGGCGGTCATCGGTGTCGTCTTCACGCGTAGAGGCTCTCGATGGCCGCCGAATAGAGGCGCACGTTCTCCTCGCCTTCCGGGTCGAGCCTGGCGATGAGAGCGCGGGCGCGCTCGCGGTAGGCCGGCAGGTTGGCGTCGTGCTCGGCGAACGCGCGCCGCAGCGCCTGGCCGCCCTCCTCGCAGTCGAAGCCGTGGTAGCGGTAGCCGCAGTCGCCGATCAGGTGCGAGTTGTGAATGAGCGGCCAGCCGCCGTACAGCGCCTCGTAGTACAGGTAGTTCTGCGCGTTCTCCCAGTGGTGCGCAAAGACCGCGTCGATCGCGCCCGGCAGCACCTGGTACAGCGGAAAGCGCCCTTCGAAGGTCGCCAGGCCGTGCCGCACCAGATCGAGGCTCTGCGCGAAGGCGACGAAGTTCGGCTTGTCCTTCAGGTGGAAGCTGTTGTAGACCCACATCTTCTCGATGAGGCGCGGCTGCGCGCGATGCGCCGACTCGCAGCCCAGCATCGGGATGAAGCTGGTCTTCACCATGCAGATGTTGGGCTCGAAGATGGCCACGCGCCACTGCTTGCGCCCCGGCTCGTAGGCGAAGCGCTTGCCCTCGGCGCCGCGCGCCATCGCCTTCTCGACCACCATCGGGCTCCACAAGTGCGGCATGAGCTTGGTGGGTGCGCGGAAGGTGCTCGCGAAGTACGGCTTGCAGGAGGTTTCGTACTCGGGCAGCGTCCACACCTCGTCGTAGGGCGCGCCGCTGACCAGCATGCCGTGCGGCTTGTTGAAGGTCATGCGCTCGATGTCGATCACGTAGTCGTTGCCCACGCGCATCGAGACGATTTTTCCGCCGCGCTCGCGAAACGCCACCGACCAGTCGCGCCCGAGCTGCGCGCTCATCTCGATCATGAGATCGAGCTCGTGCGCGGCGGTGGCCATGTCGATGATCGGCACCGGCGAATCGGCCAGGAAGTTGGTGGCGTCGGCCGGGCCGCCGTCGCCGCCGCCGGCCACCAGCACCGTGCGCTCGACGCAGGGCGAGCGCAGCAGCAGCATCACGAGGAACAGGCAGTTCTGGTAGACGCCGTTCTCCCACAGGCTCTGCTCGCCCTTGCGGATGAAGATGGAGACGCCGACTTTCAGCCGGGTCGGTGAAGCGGCCGCGCGCGGGCCTGCGGTGGGGTTGTGCACCTCGCTCATGCGGCCACCTTCGCGTTGCCGGCACGGAACGCCGGATCGCCGCCGACCAGGTTCAGCAGCCGCCGCGCGTAGCCGTCGATGTTGGCGGGGTGCATCGGATCGATCGCGTCGAACACGCGCTGGCTGCGCGCGCGGTAGTCGTCGAGTTGCGCGTCGTGGCCGCACACGGCCGCGGCCAGCTGTTCGGCGCCGACGGCGATGTCGAAGTCGGGGTAGTAGTAGCCGGCGTCGCGCAGCCAGGGCGAGTTGTGCACCAGCGGGTAGTTGCCGTACAGCGCGTCGAGGTAGCTGTAGTTCTGGTCGTTCTGCCACTGGTGCGACACCACCGCGTCGGCGTGCTGCACCATGAAGCCCGCGAAGTCGTGCCGCCCGTGGAAGGTGGCCTTGTGCTGGCGCACGATGTCCAGCGAGTTGGCCAGGTAGAGCATCGTCGGATGGTCTTTCAGGTGCAGCGTGTTGAGCACGTGCATCGCCGCGACGTGCTCCGGGTTGGCGCGGTAGGCCTCGTCGGTGATCAGCATCGGGATGCTGCACGACTTCACGACCGAGATGTTGGGCTCGAAGATCGCCACCCGGAAACCCGGCTGCTGCGCCGTGCGCGGCTGGTAGCCGAAGCGAAAGCCCTGCGCCTGCACCTCGTCGACGCGCTGCGCCAGGAACTGCGGCGACCACAGGTACGGCACCTCGTGCACCGGGCAGCGGTGCAGCGTGCGCATCATCGGCGCAAAGGCCGTGTCCTTGGGCAGCAGCCAGATTTCGTCGCAACGGTCGGTGGCGCCGAAGTGCCCCTGGTCGGCAAAGACGATCGGCTCGGCCAGCGCCACGAAGGGCTGCCCCACGCCGTGGAAGGCCACGCGCCCGCCGCAGGCGCGGAAGTACGACAGCCACTGCACGTCGAGCGCGCCCGCCATTTCGATGACCACGTCGAGCGCGTCGGTCAGCTCGCGGGCGCGGCCCAGCGTGAGCCCCATGGCCGACAGGTCGACCTGCGGCGGCATCGCCTGCTGGTCGCCCGCGTCGATGAGCGTGACGGACTCGACGAATTCGATGCGTTGCAGCAGCCGGGCCAGGAACAGGACGTTCTGTCCCATTCCGTTTTCCCAGATGTTCTGCCCCGCGTGGGAGAGGACTGAAATACCGATGCGCATGGCCGAAGTGTGTACCAAAAAAACAATGGCTCCCGCGCGCAGGGCGCGGGAGCCACCGGACCGGGGGGCGTCGGCCTAGCGGCCTTTTACTTCCACTTCCAGCCGATGCCCGCGTTGACGCCCCACTCCTTGCCGGTGGAGCTCAGGCCCGCGCCCCAGGAGATCTTGCCGTCGTCCGACAGGGCCTTGAAGGTCAGCGCCACCGCGCTGTAGCCCTTGTACGAACCCATGCCGATGCCGATCGTCTTCTCGCCCGGGTACAGCGTGGGCAGGTAGGTGCCCGACATCGCGAAGGCCATCGCCGAGCCCGAGTAGGCGATGCGCGCCACGTCGCCCACCTGCTTTTGCACCTGCTGCAGCTGGCCCAGGTTGACCGCGTCGCCCGGCAGCACGCCCGGGGCCACGTTGCTGATGCGCGTGGGACCCGAAGTCTCGGTGCCCAGCGTGATCTGGTTGTAGTTCACCGACCCGTCGGGGTTGGTGGCGTACTGCACGCTGCTGGCCTTCGCAGCCGCCGAGACCGCCTTCAGCTGCGCCACGTTGGTCGCGTCGCTGTCGGCCGAGCCGGCTGCCACGCCCGTGATCTGGCGGAACTGGTTGTTGGCCGCATCGCCCACCGACACCGCCGCCTGCGTGCTGGTCGTGGCCTTGATGGCCGCTTCCTGCTGCGCATTCGCGCTGCCCGGCACGTAGCCAGCCACGCCCGCCGCCCGCGAGGCCACCGAGTTCGCACCCAGTGCCACGCCGCCGGTCTGCTGGACCACCGCGCCGAAGCCGATGGCCGTGCCCTGCGCGATGTTCTGCGCCTTGCTCAGCGGCGTGCCGCCGGCGTCCGCACCGTCACCCAGGGCCACGCCGCCGCCGCCGGCACGGGAGTTCGCGCCGATCGCCTGCGAGCCCGTGGCCAGCGCCCCGGTGCCGATGGCGATGGCGTTGGTGCCCGTGGCCTGCGCCCCGAAGCCCACCGCCACCGCGCCGTCGGCCGTGGCCCGCGCGCCGTTGCCGGCCGCGAAGGAGTTGGCGCCGCTGGCTTCGGAACGCGGCCCGATCGCCACTGCTTCCGCACCGCTGGCCTTGGAGTCGGTGTTGGTCGAGTTGGCGTGGAAGTACTTCGTGCCCTTGTCGTTGATCGTGTTGACCGTCGTGCTCAGGCTGCTGATGCTGCTCGTGGCGGTGCTCAGGCCGGTCGACGTCGAGGTCGACAGGCTGGCGATGCCGCTGGCCGCGCCGCCCACGCTGGTGGACAGGCTGTCCAGGTTGCTGTTGGTGGTGCTCAGGCCGGTCGACAGGCTGTTGACGGTGCTGTTGGTCGTGCTCAACCCGGTGGACAGGCTGCTCACGTTGCTGTTCGTCGTGCTCAGGCCCGTCGACAGGCTGCCGACGGCGCTGTTGGTCGTGCTCAGGCCGGTCGAGAGGCTGTCGACGCTGCTGCCCACCGTGCTCAGCCCGGTCGACAGGCTGTCGATGCGGCTGGCCGAGGTGCTCAGGCCGGTGGACACCGAGCTCGACAGGCTGTTCACGCTGCTCGTGACCGTGCTCAGGCCGGACGACGTGGAGGTCGAGAGGCTGTTCAGGTTGCTGTTCGTCGTGCTCAGGCCCGACGAGAGGCTGCCGACGTTGCTGTTGGTCGTGCTCAGGCCGGTGGACAGGCTGTTGATGCCGCTGTTGGCAGTGCTCAGGCCGGTGGACAGGCTGCCGATGCTGCTGTTGGCGGTGCTCAGGCCGGTCGAGGTCGAGGACGACAGGCTGCCCAGGTTGCTGTTCGTCGTGCTCAGGCCCGTCGACAGGCTGAAGATGCCGCTGTAGGCGGTGCTCAAGCCGGACGAGAACGAGGTGGACAGGCTGCTGACGTTGCTGTTGGTGGTGCTCAGTCCGGTCGACAGGCTGTCGATGCTGCTCGTGGCCGTGCTCAGGCCCGACGAGGTCGAGGTCGAGAGACTGTCGACGTTGCTGTTCGTCGTGCTGAGGCCGGTGGAGAGGCTGTCGATGTTGCTCGTGGCGGTGCTCAGGCCCGAGGACGTGGAGGTCGAGAGGCTGCTCACGTTGCTGTTCGTCGTGCTCAAGCCCGTGGACAGGCTGGAGATGCCGCTCGACGTCGAAGTCGACAAGCTACCCACGGTGCTGTTCGTGGTGCTCAGGCCGGTGGACAGGCTCGAGATACCGCTGGTGGCGGTGCTCAGACCGGTCGACAGGCTGTCGATTCCGCTCGTGGCGGTGCTCAGACCCGAGGACGTGGACGTCGAGAGGCTGCTGACGTTGCTGTTCGTCGTGCTCAAGCCAGTGGACAAGCTGGAGATGCCGCTGGTCGCGGTGCTCAAACCGGTCGAGAGGCTGTCGATGTTGCTCGTGGCCGTGCTCAAGCCGGTGGACAGGCTGGAAATGCCACTGGTGGCGGTGCTCAGACCGGTCGAGAGGCTGTCGATGCCGCTCGTCGCCGTGCTCAGGCCTGACGAGGTCGAGGTCGAGAGGCTGCTCACGTTGCTGTTCGTGGTGCTCAGGCCCGTGGACAGGCTGGAGATACCGCTCGTAGCCGTGCTGAGACCCGACGACGTCGACGTCGACAAGCTGCTGACATTGCTATTGGTGGTGCTCAGTCCCGTAGACAAGCTGGAGATGCCACTGGTCGCCGTGCTCAGGCCCGTCGACAGGCTCTCGATGCTGCTCGTCGCGGTGCTCAGACCCGACGAGGTCGAGCTCGAGAGGCTGCTCACATTGCTGTTGGTCGTGCTCAGACCGGTCGACAGGCTGGAGATGCCGCTGATTGCAGTGCTCAAACCGGACGACGTGGACGTGGACAGGCTGTCCAGGTTGCTGTTCGTGGTACTCAAGCCCGTGGACAGGCTGGAGATACCGCTCGTAGCCGTGCTGAGACCCGACGACGTCGACGTCGACAAGCTGCTGACATTGCTATTGGCGGTGCTCAGGCCCGTAGACAAGCTCGAGATGCCGCTAGTGGCTGTGCTCAGGCCGGTCGAAAGGCTGCTCACGTTGCTGTTCGTGGTGCTCAGACCAGTCGACAGACTGGAGATGCCGCTGGTAGCGGTGCTGAGGCCGGACGACGTGGAAGTCGACAGGCTGCTGACATTGCTGTTCGTCGTGCTCAAGCCGGTGGACAGGCTGTCGATGCTGCTGGTCGCAGTGCTCAAGCCAGACGACGTCGAAGTCGACAGGCTGCTCACGTTGCTGTTCGTCGTGCTCAAGCCGGTGGACAGGCTGGAGATGCCGCTGGTGGCAGTGCTCAAACCCGTCGACAAGCTATCGATTCCGCTCGTGGCCGTGCTCAGGCCAGACGACGTAGACGTCGAGAGGCTGCTCACGTTGCTGTTCGTCGTGCTCAAGCCGGTGGACAGGCTGGAGATACCGCTGGTTGCGGTACTCAGACCCGTCGACAAGCTGTCGATGCCGCTGGTAGCGGTGCTGAGGCCGGACGACGTGGAAGTCGACAAGCTGCTCACGTTGCTGTTCGTCGTGCTCAAGCCGGTGGACAGGCTAGAGATGCCACTGGTGGCAGTGCTCAGGCCGGTCGACAGGCTGTCGATTCCGCTCGTAGCGGTGCTCAGGCCACTCGACGTGGAAGTCGACAGGCTGCTGACGTTGCTGTTGGTCGTGCTCAGTCCAGTGGACAGGCTGGAGATGCCACTGGTCGCCGTGCTCAAACCAGTCGAGAGGCTGTCGATGCCGCTCGTGGCGGTGCTCAGGCCCGTCGACAGGCTGGAAATGCCGCTCGACGTCGACGTCGACAAGCTACCCACGGTGCTGTTCGTGGTGCTCAGGCCCGTGGACAGGCTGGAGATGCCACTGGTCGCCGTGCTCAGACCAGTCGAGAGGCTGTCGATTCCGCTCGTCGCGGTGCTCAGACCAGACGACGTGGAAGTCGAGAGGCTGCTGACGTTGCTGTTGGTGGTGCTCAGGCCTGTGGAGAGGCTGGAGATGCCGCTGGTGGCGGTGCTCAGGCCGGTCGACAGGCTGGAGATGCCGCTCGACGTCGAAGTCGACAAGCTACCGACGTTGCTGTTCGTGGTGCTCAGGCCCGTGGACAAGCTGTCGATGCCGCTGGTAGCGGTGCTGAGACCGGACGACGTCGACGTCGACAGGCTGCTGACATTGCTGTTCGTCGTGCTCAAGCCGGTGGACAGACTCGAGATGCCACTGGTCGCCGTGCTCAAGCCGGTCGAGAGACTGTCGATGCCGCTCGTCGCTGTGCTCAGACCCGACGATGTCGAAGTCGACAGGCTGCTCACGTTGCTATTGGTGGTGCTCAATCCCGTTGACAGACTCGAGATACCGCTGGTTGCGGTGCTCAGGCCCGTCGACAGGCTGTCGATGCCGCTCGCGGCCGTACTCAGGCCGCTCGACGTGGAGGTCGAGAGGCTGCTGACATTGCTGTTCGTCGTGCTCAGGCCCGTGGACAGGCTGGAGATACCGCTGGTAGCAGTGCTGAGGCCGGACGACGTCGACGTCGAGAGGCTGCTGATGTTGCTATTCGTGGTGCTCAGGCCGGTCGACAGGCTGGAGATGCCACTGGTCACTGTGCTGAGACCCGTCGACAGGCTCGAGATACCGCTGGTCGCCGTGCTCAAGCCCGACGACGTCGAAGTCGAGAGGCTGTCCAGGTTGCTGTTCGTGGTGCTCAGTCCCGTGGACAGGCTGGAGATGCCACTGGTCGCCGAGCTCAAGCCGGTCGAGAGGCTGTCGATGCCGCTCGTGGCCGTGCTCAGTCCCGACGACGTTGAAGTCGACAGGCTGCTGACGTTGCTATTCGTCGTGCTCAAGCCGGTGGACAGGCTGGAGATGCCGCTGGTCGCCGTGCTCAGGCCAGACGACGTCGAGGTCGACAAGCTGCTCACGTTGCTGTTCGTAGTGCTCAGGCCCGTCGACAGGCTCGAGATGCCGCTAGTTGCCGTACTCAAACCCGACGACGTCGAGGTCGAGAGACTGCTGGCGTTGCTGTTGGTCGTGCTCAGCCCGGTCGACAGGCTGTCGATGCTGCTCGTGGCAGTGCTCAGGCCAGACGACGTGGAGGTCGACAAGCTGCTCACGTTGCTGTTCGTCGTGCTCAAGCCCGTGGACAGGCTGGAGATGCCGCTGGTCGCAGTGCTCAAACCCGACGACGTCGAAGTCGAGAGGCTGCTGACACTGCTGTTGGTCGTGCTCAAGCCGGTCGACAAGCTATCGATGCCGCTGGCAGCAGTGCTCAGGCCGGACGACGTGGAGGTCGACAAGCTGCTCACGTTGCTGTTCGTCGTGCTCAGGCCGGTGGACAGGCTGGAGATGCCGCTGGTGGCGGTGCTCAGGCCAGACGACGTGGACGTCGACAGGCTGCTGACGTTGCTGTTGGTCGTGCTCAGGCCAGTGGACAGGCTGGAGATGCCGCTGGTTGCCGTGCTCAGGCCGCTCGACGTCGAAGTCGACAGGCTGCTCACGTTGCTGTTCGTGGTACTCAGCCCGGTCGAGAGGCTGTCGATACTGCTCGTCGCCGTGCTCAGGCCAGACGACGTCGAGGTCGACAAGCTGCTGACGTTGCTGTTCGTCGTGCTCAGCCCCGTGGACAGGCTCGAGATGCCGCTGGTGGCCGTGCTCAAACCCGACGATGTGGACGTGGAGAGGCTGTCGATGCTGCTCGTCGCGGTGCTCAGGCCAGACGACGTCGAGGTCGACAAGCTGGAGATGCCACTGGTCGCCGTGCTCAAACCCGACGACGTGGACGTCGACAGGCTGTCGATACGGCTGTTCGTCGTGCTCAAGCCAGACGAAGTCGAGGTCGACAAGCTGCCGACGTTGCTGTTCGTGGTGCTCAGACCCGTGGACAGGCTGGAGATACCGCTGGTGGCCGTGCTCAAGCCGCTCGACGTGGACGTCGACAAGCTGTCCAGGTTGCTGTTGGTGGTGCTCAGGCCGGTGGACAGGCTCGAGAAGCCACTGGTCGCCGTGCTCAAGCCCGTCGACAGGCTGTCGATGCTGCTCGTGGCCGTGCTCAGGCCGGACGATGTAGACGTCGACAAGCTGCTAATGCTGCTGTTCGCCGTGCTCAAACCCGACGACGTGGAGGTCGAGAGGCTGCCGACGTTGCTGTTCGTCGTGCTCAACCCAGTGGACAGGCTGGAGATGCCGCTGGTGGCAGTGCTCAGACCCGACGAGGTCGAGGTCGAGAGGCTGCTGACGTTGCTGTTCGTCGTGCTCAGGCCGGTCGACAGGCTGGAGATACCACTGGTCGCGGTGCTCAAACCAGAGGACGTAGACGTCGAAAGGCTGTCGATGCTGCTCGTCGCCGTGCTCAGGCCGGACGACGTCGAGGTCGACAGGCTGCTCACATTGCTGTTTGTCGTGCTCAAGCCAGTCGACAGGCTGGAGATACCACTGGTGGCAGTGCTCAAACCAGACGACGTGGACGTCGATAGGCTGTCGATGTTGCTCGTCGCCGTGCTCAGGCCGCTCGACGTGGATGTCGACAGGCTGCTGACGTTGCTGTTGGTCGTGCTCAAGCCAGTGGACAGGCTAGAGATGCCGCTGGTCGCAGTGCTCAGACCCGAGGACGTAGACGTCGATAGGCTGTCGATGCTGCTCGTCGCCGTGCTCAGGCCGCTCGACGTGGATGTCGAAAGGCTATCGATACGGCTGTTGGTCGTGCTCAGGCCCGACGACGTCGAAGTCGACAGGCTCGAAATTCCACTGGTTGCAGTGCTCAGACCGCTCGACGTGGAGGTCGAAAGGCTGTCCAGGTTGCTGTTCGTGGAGCTGAGGCCGGTAGACAGGCTGGAGATGCCACTGGTCGCGGTGCTCAAACCAGAGGACGTCGAGGTCGACAGGCTGCTCACGTTGCTGTTCGTCGTGCTCAGACCCGTGGACAGGCTGGAGATACCGCTGGTGGCCGTGCTCAAACCAGACGACGTCGAAGTCGAAAGGCTGTCGATGCTGCTCGTCGCAGTGCTCAAGCCGGACGACGTCGAGGTCGAGAGGCTGCTGACGTTGCTGTTGGTCGTGCTCAGGCCCGTGGACAGGCTGGAGATACCGCTGGTAGCGGTGCTCAAACCGGACGACGTCGACGTCGAGAGACTGTCGATGCTGCTCGTGGCCGTGCTCAGACCGGACGAGGTCGAGGTCGACAAGCTGCTGACGTTGCTGTTCGTAGTGCTCAGGCCAGTGGACAGGCTGGAGATGCCACTGGTCGCCGTGCTGAGCCCCGACGACGTCGAGGTCGACAAGCTGCTGACATTGCTGTTCGTGGTACTCAGGCCGGTAGACAGGCTGGAGATCCCGCTGGTGGCGGTGCTCAGACCCGATGACGTCGACGTCGAAAGGCTATCAATGCTGCTCGTGGCCGTGCTCAATCCCGACGACGTGGACGTCGACAGGCTGCTGACGTTGCTGTTCGTGGTGCTCAGACCGGTCGACAGGCTGGAGATCCCACTGGTCGTCGTGCTCAAACCCGACGACGTCGAAGTCGAAAGGCTATCGATGCTGCTCGTAGCCGTGCTCAAACCAGACGACGTCGAGGTCGACAGGCTGCTCACGTTGCTGTTCGTCGTGCTCAGGCCCGTGGACAGGCTGGAGATACCGCTGGTTGCGGTGCTCAGCCCCGACGACGTCGAAGTCGAAAGGCTGTCAATGCTGCTCGTGGCTGTGCTCAATCCCGACGACGTGGACGTCGACAGGCTGCTCACATTGCTGTTGGTCGTGCTCAGACCGGTCGACAGGCTGGAGATCCCACTGGTCGCCGTGCTCAGACCCGACGATGTCGAAGTCGACAGGCTGCCCACGTTGCTGTTCGTCGTGCTCAGGCCCGTGGACAGGCTGGAGATGCCGCTGGTCGCCGTGCTCAAGCCACTCGACGTCGAGGTCGAAAGGCTGTCCAGGTTGCTGTTCGTGGTGCTGAGGCCGCTCGACGTGGAAGTCGACAGGCTGTCGATACGGCTATTGGCTGTGCTCAGACCCGACGATGTCGAAGTCGACAGGCTGCCCACATTGCTGTTCGTGGTGCTCAGGCCTGTAGACAGGCTGGAGATGCCGCTCGTGGCGGTGCTCAAACCCGACGACGTCGAGGTCGACAGGCTGCTGACATTGCTGTTTGTCGAGCTCAGGCTCGTGGACAGGCTAGAGATCCCGCTGGTCGCCGTGCTCAGGCCACTCGACGTAGAAGTCGACAGGCTGCTCACGTTGCTGTTGGTCGTGCTCAGGCCCGTCGACAAGCTCGAGATGCCGCTGGTCGCGGTACTCAGACCGCTCGAAGTAGACGTCGAGAGGCTGTCGATGCTGCTCGTGGCGGTGCTCAGACCCGACGACGTCGACGTCGACAGGCTGCTCACGTTGCTGTTCGTGGTGCTCAGCCCGGTCGACAGGCTCTCGATGCCACTCGTCGCCGTGCTCAGCCCCGAGGACGTGGAGGTCGAAAGGCTATCGATTCGACTGTTGGTCGTGCTCAAACCACTGGACGTCGAAGTCGACAAGCTGCCCACGTTGCTGTTCGTGGTGCTCAAGCCCGTCGACAGGCTGGCGATGCCACTGGTCGCAGTGCTCAGGCCCGACGATGTCGAAGTCGACAGGCTGCTCACGTTGCTGTTGGTCGTGCTCAGGCCAGTAGACAAGCTGGAGATGCCACTGGTCGCGGTGCTCAATCCACTCGACGTGGAAGTCGAGAGGCTGTCCAGGTTGCTGTTGGTGCTGCTCAGAGCCGTAGACAGGCTCGAGATGCCGCTGGTCGCCGTGCTCAGGCCGGACGACGTCGAGGTCGAGAGGCTGCTGACGTTGCTGTTGGTCGTGCTCAGACCAGTCGAAAGGCTGTCGATGCCACTCGTGGCTGTGCTCAAGCCGCTCGAAGTGGAGGTCGACAGGCTGCTGACATTGCTGTTTGTCGAGCTCAGGCTCGTGGACAGGCTCGAGATCCCGCTGGTCGCTGTGCTCAGGCCGCTCGACGTAGAAGTCGACAGGCTGCTCACATTGCTGTTCGTCGTGCTCAGGCCTGTGGACAGGCTCGAGATGCCGCTGGTCGCCGTGCTCAGGCCGGACGACGTCGAGGTCGAGAGGCTGCTGACGTTGCTGTTGGTCGTGCTCAAACCAGTCGACAGGCTGTCGATGCCACTCGTGGCTGTGCTCAAGCCGCTCGACGTGGAGGTCGAAAGGCTACTGACATTGCTGTTCGTCGTGCTCAGACCCGTGGACAGGCTGGAGATGCCGCTGGTCGCGGTGCTCAGACCAGACGACGTCGAGGTCGACAGACTGCTTACGTTGCTGTTGGTCGTGCTCAGGCCCGTCGACAAACTGGAGATACCACTAGTCGCAGTGCTCAGACCGCTCGAGGTAGACGTCGACAAGCTATCGATGCTGCTCGTGGCCGTGCTCAGGCCCGACGACGTAGACGTCGAGAGGCTGTCGATACGACTATTGGTGGTGCTCAGACCCGAGGACGTCGAGGTCGACAGGCTGCTCACGTTGCTGTTCGTCGTGCTCAGGCCCGTCGACAAGCTCGAGATGCCGCTGGTCGCGGTGCTCAGACCGCTCGACGTAGACGTCGAGAGGCTGTCGATGCTGCTCGTGGCCGTGCTCAGGCCCGAGGACGTGGAGGTCGAAAGGCTATCGATTCGACTGTTGGTCGTGCTCAAACCACTGGACGTCGAGGTCGACAAGCTGCCCACGTTGCTATTCGTCGTGCTCAGGCCCGTGGACAGGCTGGAGATACCGCTCGTGGCCGTGCTCAGTCCCGACGACGTAGACGTCGAGAGGCTGTCGATGCGGCTATTGGCCGTGCTCAGACCCGACGACGTCGAGGTCGACAAGCTGCCCACGTTGCTGTTCGTGGTGCTCAGACCCGTCGACAGGCTCGAGATACCACTGGTTGCAGTGCTCAGACCGCTCGAGGTGGAGGTCGAGAGGCTGTCGATGCTGCTCGTGGCCGTGCTCAGGCCGGACGACGTGGACGTCGACAGGCTGCTCACATTGCTGTTGGTCGTGCTCAGGCCCGTCGACAGACTGTTGATGCCGCTCGCAGCGGTACTCAAACCGGACGACGTGGACGTCGACAAGCTGCTGACGTTGCTGTTCGTGGTGCTCAGGCCCGTGGACAAGCTGGAGATGCCGCTGGTGGCAGCGCTCAGGCCCGACGACGTCGATGTCGACAGGCTGCTCACGTTGCTGTTCGTCGTGCTCAGGCCCGTGGACAGGCTCGAGATTCCACTGGTCGCAGTGCTCAGGCCGCTCGACGTGGACGTCGAGAGACTGTCGATGCGGCTGTTGGCCGTGCTCAGACCCGACGATGTCGAGGTCGACAAGCTACCCACGTTGCTGTTCGTGGTGCTCAAGCCCGTGGACAGGCTGGAGATGCTGCTCGTGGCCGTGCTCAGGCCGGACGAGGTCGAAGTCGACAGGCTGCTGACGCTGCTGTTGGTCGTGCTCAAGCCCGTCGACAAGCTGGAGATGCCGCTGGTCGCGGTGCTCAGACCCGACGACGTGGAGGTCGACAAGCTGCTGACGTTGCTGTTCGTCGTGCTCAAGCCCGTGGACAGGCTCGAGATTCCGCTGGTCGCCGTGCTCAGACCCGACGACGTCGACGTCGAAAGGCTGCTCACGTTGCTATTCGTAGTGCTCAGGCCTGTGGACAGGCTGGAGATGCCGCTCGTGGCCGTGCTCAGGCCGGACGACGTCGAAGTCGACAGGCTGCTGACGTTGCTGTTGGTCGTGCTCAAGCCCGTCGACAGACTCGAGATGCCACTGGTCGCCGTGCTCAGACCGGACGACGTCGAAGTCGACAGGCTGCTGAGGTTGCTGTTGGTCGTGCTCAGGCCCGTCGACAGACTCGAGATGCCACTGGTCGCCGTGCTCAGACCGGACGACGTCGATGTCGACAGGCTGCTGACGTTGCTGTTCGTGGTGCTCAGGCCCGTCGACAGACTCGAGATGCCACTGGTCGCCGTGCTCAGACCACTCGACGTCGATGTCGAAAGGCTGTCGATGCGGCTGCTGCTGGTGCTCAATCCGGACGACGTGGAGGTCGACAGGCTGCTGACGTTGCTATTCGTTGTGCTCAACCCCGTGGAGAGGCTGGAGATGCCACTGGCAGCGGTGCTCAGGCCAGACGACGTGGACGTCGAGAGGCTGTCGATGCGGCTGTTGGTCGTGCTCAGACCCGACGACGTCGAAGTCGAGAGGCTGCCGACGTTGCTGTTCGTTGTGCTCAGGCCAGTCGACAGACTCGAGATGCCACTGGTCGCCGTGCTCAGACCGCTCGACGTCGATGTCGAAAGGCTGTCAATGCGGCTGCTGCTGGTGCTCAGCCCGGACGACGTGGAAGTCGACAGGCTGCTGACGTTGCTGTTGGTCGTGCTCAGGCCGCTTGAAGTCGACGTCGACAGGCTGTCGATGCGGCTGCTGCTGGTGCTCAGGCCCGACGATGTGGACGTCGACAAGCTGCCGACGTTGCTGTTCGTGGTACTCAGACCTGTGGACAGGCTGGAGATCCCGCTCGTCGCTGTGCTGAGGCCCGACGACGTCGACGTCGACAGGCTGTCGATGCGGCTGTTGGTCGTGCTGAGGCCGGTCGACGTGGAGGTCGAAAGACTGCCGACGTTGCTGTTCGTGGTGCTCAGGCCGGTCGACAGGCTCGAGATGCTGCTCGTGGCAGTGCTCAGTCCCGACGACGTCGAAGTCGACAGGCTGTTGATGCGACTGCTCGCCGTGCTCAGGCCCGACGATGTGGATGTCGACAGGCTGGCGACGTTGCTGTTCGTGGTGCTCAGGCCCGTCGACAAGCTGGAAATGCCGCTGGTCGCCGTACTCAAACCGCTCGACGTGGAAGTCGACAGGCTGTCCAGTTCGCTGTTCACCGTACTCAAGCCCGTGGACAGGCTCGAGATGCCGCTGGTCGCCGTGCTCAAACCGGTCGATGTGGAGGTCGAGAGGCTGTTGAGGCGGCTGTTGGTCGTGCTCAGGCCGGACGACGTGGACGTCGACAGGCTGCTCACGTTGCTGTTCGTGGTGCTCAGGCCGGTCGACAGGCTGGAGATGCCGCTCGATGTCGAAGTCGACAGGCTGCTGACATTGCTGTTCGTTGTACTCAGCCCTGACGACGTCGAGGTCGACAGACTGTTGACGCGGCTGTTGGCGGTGCTCAGCCCCGAGGACGTGGAGGTCGACAGCGACCCCACCGTGCTGGCGACCGAGTACAACTGGCTGCCATTGATCGCATCGGTCGAGGTGGAGGTCACCTGGCCCGCCGCCACATTGGTGATCTGGCGCTCAGCGCCCGCCGAACCAACGCTCACGACACTGGTCGGTGTGGCGCCGGCAAACCCGCCCAGCACAACCCCGTTGACCGTCGCATTGGCAGTCGGAACCGCCGCGGCGGTCACGCTGTTACTACCAAGCGCGACGCTGTTGTCGTTGCCGGCGCTGGCTCCCGTGCCGATCGCCACGGCGTTGGCGCCGGCGCTCTTCGCGCCGCCATCCACCGTCAGGTTGCCGCCGATGGCCACGCTGTTCGTTCCGCTGGCATTTGTCGCCCGGCCGATGGCCACGGCCTGCTCGCCCGACGCGACCGAGCCACCGTTGCCGGTTCCGTCCCCGCCCCCTACCGCGACCGATGAAGTCCCGCTGGCCTTGGCGTCGTTGCCCAGGGCGTAAGCCCCTTTGCCCGAGGCTTTGGCACCAGAGCCGATTGCCGTCGAGCTGTGAGAGCTCGCCTGGGCGTTGTTCCCGATCGCGAGAGAGTAATCAGCAATTGCATACGCACTGTTGTTGCCCGACGTGCCGCTGCCATTGCCATTGCCAATGGCGATGGCATTGGTCACCGAGTTCGGTGCGTACCCGCCGCCGAGCTGATAGGAAGCGTGTCCCCCCGTCGCGACAGCCATGAGCGTCGCCGCTGCGACTGCCGCTCGAACCAGCTTCGATGTGCTCTTCTTTCCCCTCGCCGAAGTGATTTCAGACGCCGCAACCCAGGCCCCCAGGGCTTCATTCCAGATACTTCGGTAAGACTTGTTCATATTCTTCGAGCTCGGTTCGCAGAGGGCGGGCGCGGTATCAACGGCGGAGGAAGGCAACGACCGCCCGCGGTTCGTCGCCCCAGCCAGGGTCGTAGTTACCCTGACGTTCACAATGGACGCGGTAATGTACGCAGCCGTTTACATTTGCAGCCATTTCGGTCTACCGGAAACCGTGAAATGATGATTTAGTTCACAAACTTTCACGATTGGCGACAAAGGCGGCCCCGCAGATGTCGCCGTGGAACGTCGATCCGAACGCCACGCCTAGAATCGCCGCCGCTGTCTGTCACAGCGGTTTTCCTCACAAAAGGTGCCCAATGAAGCCGTTTCTCCCCCGTTTCCTGGCCACATGCACGCTGGCCCTCGCCGGTTCCTGCGCCCTGGCACAGGACGGCAATTCCGCCGACGAACTCGTCCAGGCGGGCCTCAGCAGCCTCAAGCAGATCGATGAGAACCGAGCGGGAGAGATCTGGGACACCGCATCTGCGTTTGTGAAGACTCGCTTTCCCAAGGCCGAATTCGTTGCCAACACGCAACGCTCGCGCCAGACCGTGGGCGTCGTGGCCCGCCGTGACTGGGCCAGCGTGACCCGCATCCGCTACCTGGACGACAGCACCGGCATCCCTGCAGGCCTGTACGCCAACGTCGACTTCGCCACCCGCCTGACCAACGACAAGACGGTCTTCGAAAAAGTCAGCTTCCGCCTCGAACCCCAAGGCTGGCGCCTGACCGGCTACGTCCCCCGCGAAAACCAATGACCACCGCCTCGGGTGCCGGCCTGCGCATCGGCATCACGATCGGCCTTCACCACGAGGCCGAGACCCTCTGGAACAACGGCATCAAGCAGAACGCCGTGTTCCTGGCAGAGGCGCTGAAGCACTGCCCCAGCGTCGCCTCCGTGGTGCTGGTCAACACCACCGCCACGCCCATCACTCCCGCCCTGCCCTGGGACCAGGCCCGCTGGCCGACCGTGACCTTCGAGGCGGCCAAGGACAGCGTGGACGTGCTGATCGAGCTGGGCGGCCAGATCGACGGCGACCAGACCGACCACCTCAAGCGTCGCGGCGCGCGGCTGGTGTCGTATTGCTGCGGCTTCGAGTACGTGCACGCGATGGAGTCGATGCTGTTCGGCAAGCCGCTGTGGGGCCGCAACCTGTTCATCAACCAGCGCTACGACGACATCTGGATGGTTCCGCAGGTGGCCCACATCAGCCAGCCGTACTTCGAGGTGCTGCGCCGCGCCGAGGCGCGCGCCGTGCCCTTCGTCTGGAGCCCGGTGTTCCTGCAAGAGCGCGCCCGTGCCCTGCCCGACGGCGGCGCGTACCAGCCGCGCAGCGGGCCGCGGCGGCTCAGCGTGATGGAGCCGAACATCAATGTGGTGAAGTTCTGCGTCTACCCCATCCTGATCGCCGAGCTGGCCTACCGCGCCCGCCCCGACGCGATCGGGCTGCTGCAGGTCACGAACGTGGAGCGCATGGCCAAGGACAGCATGGAGTTCATCACGCTGATGAACCAGCTCGACCTGGTGCGCCAGCACAAGGCGGTCTTCCTGGGCCGGCACGAGACCCCGGTGTTCCTGGCGCAGAACACCGACATCGTGGTCTCCCACCAGTGGGAGAACCCGCTCAACTACTTCTACCTCGAGACTTGCTGGCAGGGCTATCCGCTGGTGCACAACGCCCACCTGTGCGCGGACCTGGGCTACTACTACGCAGAAAACGACGTGGCCGCGGGCAGCGCCCGCGTGCTCGAGGCCATCGACAGGCACGACGCGCAGGCCCAGGCCTACCGCGACCGGCAGCGCGCACTCATCGCGCGCTACCTGCCCGGCGACGCAGTGGCCACGCAAACCTACGACACCCTGCTGCAGGGCCTGGTGCAGCGCCCTGCCCGCTAGCCAGGCACCCGACACACGGAGCCCCCTCGCATGCTCGATCCGTCCGAACTCCGGAACTTCTACCCCGTGATCGTGACGCCGAGCCACGACGGCAAGTTCTTCCAGAACTACGTGGCGTCGCTGCTGAACTTCACCGTGAGCGCCGAACGCGCCGGCATGAAGGTGCAGGTGCTGATGCACCAGGGCGAGAGCCTGGTCACGCGTGCGCGCAACAACTGCGTGGCCCAGTTCCTGGCCAACACCGAGTGGACCCACCTGTTCTGGATCGACGCAGACATCGGCTTCTCGGCCGAGGCGGCCTTCCGCCTGCTGCTGTCGGGCTACGACATCGCCGCCGGCGTCTACCCGCTCAAGCGCGAAGACTGGCCAGCCGGCGGCGTGGCGGCCGGCACCACGCAGCAGCAGTTCGAGGCCGCCTTCACGCGCTACACGGTCAATGCCAGGGCCGAAGAAGGCGCGACGCAGATCGAGCTCGAGGTGCAGCCTGACGGCTTCATGAAGATGACCGAGGCGCCCACGGGCTTCATGGCGATCCGGCGCGGCGTGTTCGAGCGGCTCATGGCCGCCTACCCCGAGCTGCAGTACGTGCCCGACAGCATCGGCGAAGCCGACCGCGGGCTGCACTACCGCTTCTTCGACGTGATGGTCGACCCGGTCACGCGGCGCTACCTGTCGGAAGACTACGGTTTCTGCCGGCTGTGGTCGGGGCTGGGCGAGTCGATCTACATCGACGCCAATTCGAACCTGACCCACCAGGGCGCCAAGCTGTACCGGGGCGATTTCGCCCACTCGCTGCAGGCATCGCTGCCTTACGCGGTGGGCGGCCCCGCCGGCATGGCGATGGTGCTGAAGGGGCAGGAACACCTGAAGCCGAATCCGCCGCCGGGCTGACACCGGCAGCGAACGCCCATGAAAAAGCCCCGCCGAAGCGGGGCTTTTTCATGCGGCCGGCGAATCGCTCGCCGGCTGCAACGACCGTCAGGCCGTGACCGTGTCCGCCACGCCCTTGTAGTCTTCGATCTTGTCGAAGTTCAGGTACTGGTAGATCTGCGCGCTGGACGCGTCGATCACGCCCGTGGCGGCCATGTACTCCTCGCGGGTCGGGATGCGGCCCAGGCGCGAGCAGATGGCGGCCAGTTCGGCCGAGCCCAGGTACACGTTGGTGTTCTTGCCCAGGCGGTTCGGGAAGTTGCGGGTGCTGGTCGACATCACCGTCGCGCCTTCGCGCACTTGGGCCTGGTTGCCCATGCACAGCGAGCAGCCCGGCATTTCGGTGCGGGCACCGGCGTTGCCGAACACGCCGTAGTGGCCTTCTTCGGTGAGTTGCTGCGCGTCCATCTTGGTCGGCGGCGCGATCCACAGCTTGACCGGGATGTCGCGCTTGCCTTCGAGCAGCTTCGACGCGGCGCGGAAGTGGCCGATGTTGGTCATGCACGAGCCGATGAACACTTCATCGATGGTGGCCCCGGCCACGTCGCTCAGCGTCTTCACGTCGTCCGGATCGTTCGGGCAGGCCACGATGGGTTCGTGGATCTCGGCCAGGTCGATCTCGATGACGGCGGCGTACTCGGCGTCGGCATCGCCCTTGAGCAGCTGCGGGTCCTTGAGCCAGGCTTCCTGCGCGGCGATGCGGCGTGCCAGCGTGCGGGCGTCGGCGTAGCCTTCGGCAATCATCCACTTCATCAGCGTGATGTTGCTGTTGATGTACTCCTGGATCGGTTCCTTGTTCAGGTGCACCGTGCAGCCAGCGGCCGAGCGTTCGGCCGAGGCATCGCTCAGTTCGAACGCTTGTTCGACCTTCAGGTCGGGCAGGCCTTCGATCTCGAGGATGCGGCCCGAGAAGATGTTCTTCTTGCCTTGCTTGGCCACAGTCAGCAGGCCCGACTTGATGGCGTACAGCGGAATCGCGTTGACCAGGTCACGCAGCGTGACGCCGGGCTGCATCTTGCCCTTGAAGCGCACCAGCACCGATTCGGGCATGTCCAGCGGCATCACGCCGGTGGCGGCCGCGAAGGCCACGAGGCCGGAGCCCGCGGGGAAGCTGATGCCGATGGGGAAGCGGGTGTGGCTGTCGCCGCCCGTGCCCACGGTGTCGGGCGTCAGCAGGCGGTTGAGCCAGCTGTGGATCACGCCGTCGCCCGGACGCAGCGACACGCCGCCGCGGTTGGCCATGAACTCGGGCAGTTCGTGGTGCATCTTAACGTCGACCTTCTTCGGGTACGCCGCCGTGTGGCAGAACGACTGCATGACGAGGTCGGCCGAGAAGCCCAGGCAGGCCAAGTCCTTCAGTTCGTCGCGGGTCATCGGGCCGGTGGTGTCCTGCGAGCCGACCGAGGTCATCTTGGGTTCGCAGTACGTGCCCGGACGCACGCCCTGGCCTTCGGGCAGGCCGCAGGCGCGACCGACCATCTTCTGTGCCAGCGAGAAGCCCTTCTTGGTGTCGACCGGGCTTTGCGGCAGGCGGAACAGCGTGGACACGGGCAGGCCCAGCGCCTCGCGCGCCTTGGCCGTGAGGCCGCGGCCGATGATCAGCGGAATGCGGCCGCCGGCGCGCACTTCGTCGAACAGCACGTCGCTCTTGACCTGGAATTCGGCGATGACCTTGCCGTCCTTCAGGGCCTTGCCTTCGTAGGGACGCAGCTCGACCACGTCGCCCATGTTCATCTGGGTCACGTCGAGCTCGATGGGCAGTGCGCCCGAGTCTTCCATCGTGTTGTAGAAGATGGGAGCGATCTTGCCGCCGAGGCAGACGCCGCCGAAACGCTTGTTCGGCACGAAGGGAATGTCTTCGCCGGTGAACCACAGCACCGAGTTGGTGGCGCTCTTGCGCGACGAACCCGTGCCGACCACGTCACCGGCGTAGGCCACGAGGTGGCCGCGCGCGCGCAGGTCTTCGATGAACTTCACCGGACCGCGCTTGCCGTCTTCTTCAGGGACGATGCCGGGGCGGGCGTTCTTGTGCATCGCCAGGGCGTGCATCGGAATGTCGGGACGCGTGGTGGCGTCGGGTGCGGGCGACAGGTCGTCGGTGTTGATTTCGCCGGCCACCTTGAAGATGCTGACGGTGATGCTCTGCGGCACTTCCGGGCGGCTGGTGAACCACTCGGCATCGGCCCAGCTTTGCAGCACGCCCTTGGCGTGGGCGTTGCCCTTGTCGGCCTTTTCCTTGACGTCGTGGAACTGGTCGAACATCAGCAGGGTCTTCTTCAGGCCCTCGGCTGCGACGGCGCCGACTTCGGCGTCGTCCAGCAGGTCGATCATGGGGCTGATGTTGTAGCCGCCGAGCATGGTGCCGAGCAGTTCGGTCGCGCGGGCGCGCGAGATGAACGCGTTCTGCTCGGTGCCGTGGGCCACGGCCGCGAGGTAGCTCGCCTTGACCTTGGCGGCGTCGTCGACGCCGGCGGGCACACGGTAGGTGAGCAGGTCCAGCAGGAAGGCGCCGTCCTTGGCATTCGCGCTCTTCAGGAGCTCGATCGCTTCGGCGGTCTGCTTCGCGCTCAGGGGCAGCGGCGGGATACCGAGCGCGGCGCGTTCGGCAACATGATCAACGTAGGCTTGCAACATCTTCTTTTCTCCGGAAACTAGGCTATCGGGCGTGCGCAGCGGTCTCTAGCGGCCAAGCAAGAGCCGCGCCGCACCCCGGGTTCGGTGCTCTTCTTACTTCTTGGCTGCGTCGGCACCTTCGAAAAGGGCCTTCGGCGGGTTCTTCTTCATCTCGTCGGCAAAGGCGACCTGGGCGGCGGTCTGGCATTCGTCGGCAATACGCAGGCCTGCCTTCTGGTTCATCAGCATCGACTTGTTGCCCAGCTGGAGCCACATGGCGCCGGCACGCGGGTCTTCGAGGCGGATGGCGCCAGTGCGGCTTTCGACCGGGTGCATGCGGTACTTCAGGCCCTTGGTGGTCACGGTGAAGAAGCCGGGCTTCTTCTCGTCGGGCGTCACGGTCACGTCGGCGCCGAGTTCGCACTGGGCCTTGCCGGTGGACACACGCTGCGCCACGGCCAGGTCGGACTCGGACAGCACGATGTTGGTGTCGTCGGCGATCGGCGTGACCTCTTCGACAGCCTTGGCCGCCTTGCGGGTGACCTGGCGCTTCGGCGGGGTCTTCTTGGCTTCGGCCTTGGCCGCGGCCGGCTTGGTGGCGGTGGCGTTCTGGGCCACGGCGGCGAAAGGCAGGGCCAGCGCAACGGCGGCGATCAGTGCAATTTTCTTCATGAGCGGGGTTCCTTCAGGCTGATTCAGTGGGTTTCAGGAGACCGCGATGCAAACCAGGCTTTCGCCTCGGAGGGCAACGCGCGCCCTGTTGCGTGGGCGCGCGTCAGGACCTGCCAGAAGTGGCGGTAGCTCGCGCGGTCGTGCAATGTGCCATCAATTTGTGTCGGTGCCCAATCCGCGTCTGCGGCTTTTGTAATGATTTTTGTGGCAATTTGAATCTGCGCCTCGTCGGGCGCGAAGGCCTCGAGGATCGGCCGGATCTGGTTCGGGTGGATGCTCCACATGCGCGTGTAGCCGAATTCGGTGGCCGCCTTGCGGGCCGCCAGGCGCATCGCATCGGTGTCGTTGAACTCGGTGACCACGCAGTGCGAAGGCACCTTGCCGTAGGCATGTGCCGCCGAGGCCAGTGCCAGCTTGGCACGCACGACCAGCGGGTGGCTGAACTGCCCCGCCGCGCCCATGCCGTCGGCGGGAATGGCGCCGGCATGCGCCGACACGAAATCCATCAGGCCGAAGCTCAGCGACTGCACGCGCGGATGCGCGGCGATCTCGAAGGCGTTGTGCACCGCCAGCGGCGATTCGATGAGCACGTGCAGCGGCAGCGCGGCGGCATCGGCGGCGTCGAGCGCGGCAACAGCCTGACACACATCGGCCACGGATTCGACCTTGGGCACCATGAGGTGGCTCAGCCGATGGCCGGCGCGTCCGGCGATGGTGACCACGTCGCCGGCGAAGGCCGGGTGGTCGACCGGGTGCACGCGCACGCCCACGCGCATGCCGGGCTTCGCGGCCAGCGCGAGCTCGGTGACGAGCGCGGCATGCTCGGCCTCGCCGCCGACCGGGGCGCCGTCTTCGCAGTCGAGGGTGACGTCGAACACGCAGGCGCCGAACTCCTGCGCCATCTCGGCCTGGAGCGCGAGGCTCTTCTTCATGCGGGCTTCGACGCCGCTGTAGTGGTCGCACACCGGCAGGGTCACGGCGCCGGCCTGTGCGCCGAGCAGCACGTCCGCGGGATGGGCAGCGGCGGTCTTCGTCGTCATGCGTCTTTTTTCTTGTGCGCCACGATGAACATGCGCGGGAAGGCGAGCAGGCGCTTGCCGTCGGTGCGCACCGGATAGGCCTCGTCCACCCGGCGCTCGTATTCGGCGAGGTAGCTCGCCTGCAGGTCGGGCGGCAGGCGGTCGACGAAGGGCTTCAGGCCCGTGCCGCGCACCCATTCGACGATGGCCGCGGCGTTGGCCATCGGGTGCTGGTAGATGGTGTGCCAGACATCGACATGGGCCGCACGCGCGGCCAGCAGGTCGTAGTAGCCGCCGAGCGGCAGCAGCAAGGTGCGCAGCTTGTCGGCGTCGCCGATGGGCTCGGCCCAGGGCGCTTCGGCCGCCACCGCGCGCATCAGGCGGTGCGTGGGCTCCTGGCGGTTGTCGGGCATCTGGACGGCGAGCACGCCGCCCGGGGCCAGCGCGTCGAACAGGCGGGGGATCAGCGTCTCGTGATCCGGCACCCATTGCAGGGACGCGTTGGCATAAATGAGATCGGGCGCTTCTGTTTCACGCGGCGCCCAGGTCGCGATGTCGCTCAACTCGAAGCGCGCCGCCGGCAGGCGCTCGCGCGCGCTGACCAGCATGGCTTCGGAGTTGTCGGTGCCCGTGACCTGCGCCTTCGGGAACCGATGTGCCAGCAGCTCGGTGGAATTGCCCGGTCCGCATCCGAGGTCGACCACGCGAGCGGCCTCGGCAAGCGGGACCCGCGCCAGGAGTTCCTGTGCGGGCCGGGTGCGCTCGTCCTCGTAGCGACGGTAGAGCGCGGGGTTCCAGTCGAGCATGCTGGCGGGTTTGCTTTACAGCAGGTGGGCGACGCCGGCGCGTTCGCCTTCGAGCTCTTCGAGCGTCTTGTTGATGCGTTCCTGGCTGAATGCATCGATCTCGAGGCCTTCGACCAGCTTGTACTCACCGTTTTCGCAGGTGACCGGGAAGCCGAACATCACGTCCTTCGGAATGCCGTACTGGCCGTCCGACGGGATGCCCATCGTGACCCACTTGCCGTTGGTGCCCAGGGCCCAGTCGCGCATGTGGTCGATGGCGGCGTTGGCGGCCGAGGCAGCCGACGACAGGCCGCGGGCTTCGATGATGGCCGCGCCGCGCTTGCCGACGGTCGGCAGGAAGGTGTTGGCGTTCCATTCCTGGTCGTTGATCATCTTGGCGACGCTTTCGCCGTTGATGGTCGCAAAGCGGTAGTCGGCGTACATCGTGGGCGAGTGGTTGCCCCAGACGGTGAGCTTCTCGATGTCGGCCACGGCCTTGCCGGTCTTGGCGGCGATCTGGCTGGCAGCGCGGTTGTGGTCCAGGCGCAGCATGGCGGTGAAGTTCTTGCGCGGCAGGTCCGGTGCCGACTTCATGGCGATGTAGGCGTTGGTGTTGGCGGGGTTGCCGACGACCAGCACCTTCACGTTGCGCGAGGCGACGGCGTTCAGCGCCTTGCCCTGTGCCGTGAAGATGGCGCCGTTGACGGCCAGCAGCTCGGCACGTTCCATGCCGGGGCCGCGGGGGCGCGAACCGACCAGCAGGGCGTAGTCGGCGTCCTTGAAGGCGGTCATCGGGTCGCCGTGGGCTTCCATGCCGGCCAGCAGCGGGAAGGCGCAGTCGTCGAGCTCCATCATCACGCCCTTGAGCGCCTTCTGGGCCTTCTCGTCGGGGATTTCGAGCAGTTGCAGGATGACCGGCTGGTCTTTGCCGAGCATTTCGCCGGAAGCGATACGGAACAACAGGGCGTAACCGATTTGACCGGCGGCACCGGTAACGGCAACGCGGACAGGCTTTTTGCTCATGGGAAGACTCCAGAAGGTGGTGAAACGGGTTAGCGCTCTCGTGGGGCGCCGCGGTCCAGCGGGGGGGAAGCTTTCCCGCGGCGCGGGACCGGGCCGCATTTTAAGCCGATTCGACAAAGGCCGTCTTATGTCTTATATAAGATATCCTCTGGGGGTCCGCCACGGCGCACCCCACCGCTGCCATGAACACGCCCTCCACCCTCGACGAGCCCACGACGCCGTCCTTCAGTCCGCTCTACCAGCAGATCAAGACCCTGATCCTGCAGAGCCTGCAGGCCGGCGAGTGGAAGCCGGGCGAGCCCATCCCCAGCGAGATGGACCTGGCGGTGCGCTACCGCGTGAGCCAGGGCACGGTGCGCAAGGCGATCGACGAGCTGGCGGCCGAAAACCTGGTGGTGCGCCGCCAGGGCAAGGGTACCTTCGTGGCCACGCATGCCGAGCAGCATGTGCAGTACCGTTTTCTCAAGCTCGTGCCCGACGCCGGCAGCCCGAGCGCCGAAGGTCCGGCCGAGCGCACCATCGTCGACTGCAAGCGCCTGCGCGCCTCGGCCGACGTGGCGCGCGCGCTGAGCCTGCGCACCGGCGACGCCGTGCTGCAGGTGCGCCGCGTGCTCGCCTACGGCGGCGTACCAACCATCCTCGAAGATCTCTGGCTGCCCGGCACGCCCTTCAAGGGACTCACGGCCGACCGGCTGCGCGCCTGGCCCGGCCCGATGTACGCGATGTTCGAAACCGAGTTCGGCGTGCGCATGGTGCGCGCCGAAGAAAAGATCCGCGCCGTGCTGCCCGATGCCGAACAGGCGCAGTTGCTCGACGTGCCGCTGCAGATGCCGCTGCTGAGCGTGGAGCGCGTGGCGCACACGTACCACGACATGCCGATGGAACTGCGCCGCGGCCTGTACCGCACCGACACCCACCACTACCGCAACCAGCTGGGCTGATCCGATGGCGCCGAAGAACCTCGCCCGCGCGGGCACAAACGCGCACACTCAGCCCGCGCAACGCAACCTCGAGCCCCGAGCATCCGACTGCCGCAGTGCGTTGACTCCTGTGCGTCCGATGCGCGATGGTGCATTGCAATAGAATTTTGCGTTGTTTGCATTCCGCAGAAGAAACAAAAGCGTTCGCTCTCAGAACAAGCCAACAAGTCACAAAGCCACGAAAGCCATCTCCCTATGACAGAGCTTGCAACTCCCCCCCGGCCGCCGCGTCGCGAATTCCGGAACATCAACGCCTTCACCGATCTCACGACCTACCGGCTGCCGCCGGCCGGCATCGTGTCGATCCTGCACCGCGTGAGCGGTGTGCTGATGTTCCTGCTGATGCCCTTCATCATCTGGATGTTCGACACCTCGCTGTCATCTGACTATTCGTTCGCGAAATTCAAGTCTGCTTTCAACGTCGGCGTCGGCTTCGCTCCGGGATGGTTCTTCAAGCTCGTCGCACTGGCGCTCATCTGGGCCTACCTGCACCACTTCATCGCCGGCCTGCGCCACCTCTGGATGGACGTGAGCCACTCCGCCGTGACGAAGGAATTCGGTCACAGCTCGGCCATGTTCACGCTGGGCGCAAGCATCATCCTCACGCTGGCGCTCGGCGCCAAGCTGTTCGGCCTGTACTGAGAAGGAGCCCCCCATGTCTGTGAATTACGGCTCCAAGCGCATCGTCGTCGGCGCGCACTACGGTCTGCGCGACTGGCTCAGCCAACGCATCACCGGCGCCCTGATGGCGCTGTTCACGATCATCCTGCTCGCGCAGTTGGTCTTCTCGCGCGGCCCCATCGGTTACGACCTGTGGGCCGGCATCTTCGCCGCACAGTGGATGAAGGTCCTGACCTTCTCCGTGATCGTTGCCCTGCTCTATCACGTGTGGGTCGGCATGCGCGACGTGTGGATGGACTACGTCCAGCCTGTCGCCATCCGTCTCGTGCTGCAAGTTTTCACCATCGTCTGGCTTGTCGGTTGTGCGGGTTGGGCCATTCAAGTGCTTTGGAAGATCTGACCCACCATGACCTACACAAAAGAAAACATCACCAAGCGCAAGTTCGACGTCGTCATCGTCGGTGCCGGCGGCTCCGGCATGCGCGCCTCGCTGCAACTCGCCCGTGCCGGCCTCAACGTGGCCGTGCTCTCCAAGGTGTTCCCGACCCGTTCGCACACCGTCGCTGCCCAGGGCGGCGTGGGCGCCTCGCTCGGCAACATGAGCGAAGACAACTGGCACTACCACTTCTACGACACGATCAAGGGTTCCGACTGGCTCGGCGACCAGGACGCGATCGAGTTCATGTGCCGTGAAGCACCGAAGGTCGTGTACGAGCTCGAACACTTCGGCATGCCCTTCGACCGCAACCCCGACGGCACCATCTACCAGCGTCCGTTCGGCGGCCACACGGCCAACTACGGCGAGAAGGCCGTGCAGCGCGCCTGCGCCGCGGCCGACCGCACCGGCCACGCGATGCTGCACACGCTCTACCAGAAGAACGTCGAAGCCCGCACCCAGTTCTTCGTCGAATGGATGGCGCTGGACCTCATCCGCGACAACGAAGGCGACGTGGTCGGCGTCACGGCCCTCGAAATGGAAACCGGCGACCTGCACATCCTGCAGGCCAAGACCGTGCTGCTGGCCACCGGCGGCGCAGGCCGCATCTTCGGTGCGTCCACCAACGCGTTCATCAACACCGGCGACGGCCTGGGCATGGCCGCACGTTCGGGCATCCCGCTGCAGGACATGGAGTTCTGGCAGTTCCACCCCACCGGCGTGGCCGGCGCGGGCGTGCTCCTGACCGAAGGCTGCCGCGGCGAAGGCGCCATCCTGCTGAACAGCAACGGTGAACGCTTCATGGAGCGCTATGCGCCCACCCTGAAGGACCTGGCACCGCGCGACTTCGTCTCGCGCTCGATGGACCAGGAAATCAAGGAAGGCCGTGGCTGTGGTCCCAACAAGGACTACATCCACATGAAGCTGGACCACCTGGGTGCCGACACCATCCACAAGCGGCTGCCGTCGGTCTACGAGATCGGCATCAACTTCGCCAACGTCGACGTCACCAAGGAACCGATTCCCGTGGTGCCCACCATCCACTACCAGATGGGCGGCATCCCGACGAACATCAACGGCCAGGTCGTCATCCAGAAGGGTGAAGACAACAGCGCCGTGGTCAACGGCCTGTACGCGGTGGGCGAATGCTCCTGCGTGAGCGTGCACGGCGCCAACCGCCTGGGCACCAACTCGCTGCTCGACCTCCTGGTGTTCGGCCGCGCGGCCGGCAACCACATCGTCGAGTTCAACGACAAGCTCAAGGAACACAAGGAACTGCCCAAGGATGCGGCCGACCGCACCCTGCAGCGCCTGAACGAGCTCGAAGCCTCCACCGGCGGCGAATACGCCCAGGACGTGGCCGGCGAGATCCGCGCCGTCATGCAGCAGCACGCCGCCGTGTTCCGCAAGCAGGCCTCGATGGACGAAGGCGTGGTCAAGATCGCCGCCGTGCGCGAGCGCGTCAAGTCGATCGGCCTGAAGGACAAGTCCAAGGTGTTCAACACCGCCCGCATCGAAGCGCTGGAAGTCGACAACCTGATCGAAGTGGCGCAGGCCACCATGGTCTCGGCCGCCGCCCGCAAGGAATGCCGCGGCGCCCACACGGTGGAAGACTACGAGCGTCCCGCGGACGACCCGGTCGCACCGCTGGGCCGCGACGACGCCAACTGGATGAAGCACACGCTCTGGTACAGCGCGGACAACCGCCTCTCGTACAAGCCCGTCAAGCTGCAGCCGCTGACGGTGGCATCCGTGCCGCCCAAGGTCCGCACGTTCTAAGAATATTTACAAGGTCCATACGATGAAGCGCACATTCCAGATCTACCGCTACGACCCGGACAAGGACGCCAAGCCCTACATGCAGACGGTCGAGGTCGAACTCGACGGCCACGAACGCATGCTGCTGGACGCCCTGATGAAGCTCAAGGCGCAGGATCCCACGCTGTCGTTCCGCCGCTCGTGCCGCGAAGGCGTCTGCGGCTCCGACGCGATGAACATCAACGGCAAGAACGGTCTGGCCTGCCTGACCAACATGAACACGCTCAAGGGCACCGTCGTGCTCAAGCCGCTGCCGGGCCTGCCCGTCATCCGCGACCTGATCGTCGACATGACCCAGTTCTTCAAGCAGTACAACTCGATCAAGCCGTACCTGCAGAACGACACCGTGCCGCCCGAGAAGGAGCGCCTGCAGTCGCCCGAAGAGCGTGAAGAGCTCGACGGCCTGTACGAGTGCATCCTGTGCGCGAGCTGCTCCACGAGCTGCCCGAGCTTCTGGTGGAACCCCGACAAGTTCGTCGGCCCAGCCGGCCTGCTGCAGGCCTACCGCTTCATCGCCGACAGCCGCGACGAAGCCACCGCCGAGCGCCTGGACAACCTGGAAGACCCGTACCGCCTGTTCCGCTGCCACACGATCATGAACTGCGTCGACGTGTGCCCGAAGAGCCTGAACCCGACCAAGGCCATCGGCAAGATCAAGGAACTGATGGTGCGCCGCGCCATCTGACGGTTTTTCCGAGAAGCCTTACTTATGTCGCCCCCCGCCAACGCCCCCGATACGCTGCTCGGCGAACGCGCGCTGAGCAAGCTCAAGTGGCGTTGCCGGCGCGGCCTGCTGGAGAACGACCTGTTCATCGCCCGCTTCTTCGAGCGGCACGAATCCCACATGACCGTCGGTCAAGCGGGAGCGATGGAGACATTGATGGACCTGTCGGACAACGACCTCCTCGACCTGCTGCTGTGCAGAAAGGAGCCCGAGCCCGCATGGGCCGGGGCCGAGGTGGTCGCATTGCTGCAGCTGATGCGTACCGACGGCGCTCAGCGTCCTGCCATTTTTTCTCCTTCGTCCTGAATCCACCTCTGAAAGTAAACCGAAATGAAAGCATCCGATACCAAGGCCACGCTGTCGTTCAGCAATGGCGGCGACAACGTCGAACTGCCGATCTACAAGGGCACCATCGGGCCCGACGTGATCGACATCCGCAAGCTGTATGCACAGACCGGCATGTTCACGTACGACCCGGGCTTCATGTCGACCGCCGCCTGCCAGTCGGCCATCACCTACATCGACGGTGACAAGGGCGAGCTGCTGTACCGCGGCTACCCCATCGAGCAGCTCGCGACCAACTGCGACTTCATGGAAACCTGCCACCTGCTGCTGTACGGCGAGCTGCCGGACGCAGGCAAGAAGGCCAGCTTCACCAAGCTCGTGACGAACCACACGATGGTCAACGAGCAGATGCAGTTCTTCCTGCGCGGCTTCCGCCGTGATGCCCATCCGATGGCCATCATGACCGGCCTCGTGGGCGCCCTGTCGGCCTTCTATCACGACAGCACGGACATCAACAATCCCGAGCACCGCGAGATCGCCGCGATCCGCCTGATCGCGAAGATGCCCACGCTCGTGGCCATGGCCTACAAGTACACCGTCGGCCAGCCGTACATGTACCCGAAGAACGAACTCAGCTATGCAGGCAACTTCCTGCACATGATGTTCGCCACGCCGTGCGAAGAGTACAAGGTGAACCCGGTGCTCGAGCGCGCGCTCGACCGCATCTTCATCCTGCACGCAGACCACGAGCAGAACGCCTCGACCTCGACCGTGCGCCTGTGCGGCTCGTCGGGCACGAACCCCTTCGCGGCCATTGCAGCCGGCGTGGCGTGCCTCTGGGGCCCGGCCCACGGCGGCGCCAACGAAGCGGCGCTGAACATGCTGTACGACATCCAGCGCGAAGGCGGCGTGGAAAAGATCGGCGAGTTCATCAAGAAGGTCAAGGACAAGAACTCGAACGTCAAGCTGATGGGCTTCGGCCATCGCGTGTACAAGAACTACGACCCGCGCGCCAAGCTCATGCAGGAAACCTGCAACGAAGTGCTGACCGAGCTGGGCCTGGAAAACGATCCGCTGTTCAAGCTCGCCAAGGAACTCGAGAAGATCGCCCTGGAAGACGAGTACTTCGTGTCGCGCAAGCTCTACCCGAACGTCGACTTCTACTCGGGCATCGTGCAGCGCGCCATCGGCATCCCGGTGCCGCTGTTCACCGCGATCTTCGCGCTGGCCCGCACGGTCGGCTGGATCGCCCAGCTGAACGAAATGATCGGCGACCCCGAGTACAAGATCGGCCGCCCGCGCCAGCTGTTCGAAGGCTCGCCCAAGCGTGACGTGAAGCCGATCTCGGCCCGCTGATCGACCGGCTGCGGAACCTCCGCTCCCTGAAAAAGCTGCCTCCGGGCAGCTTTTTTATTGCCCGTTCGGCATGCCCCTCCTCGCCAGCCGGCAGCGAGGTCATCGCGCATCGCGATGGCAAGGGCTTCAAAACAGGAAGAAAATAGCCAACTCATCGCCAAACGCGATGCCCAAGCCCCCATGAGCACGTCCGAACGCAACTTTGCCCGCCGCATCGACCTCACGTCGCTGCAGCTGTTCGTGGCCGTGTGCGAGCTGGGCAGCATCGGGCGCGCGGCGGAGCGCGAGTTCATCGCGGCTTCGGCCGTGAGCAAGCGGCTGTCCGACCTGGAGGCCACGCTCGGCACCGCCCTGCTCTACCGCCATGCGCGCGGCGTCGACCTCACGCCGGCCGGCGAAAGCCTGCTGCACCACGCCCGCTCGGTGCTCTACAGCCTCGAGAAGATGCAGGGCGAGCTCAGCGAATACGCCGATGGCGTGCGCGGGCACGTGCGGGTGCACGCCAACATCTCGGCCATCGTGCAGTTCCTGCCGGAAGACCTGGGCGTGTTCTCGCGCGCGCACGAGGCCATCAAGATCGACCTCGAGGAGCACCTGAGCAGCGAAGTGATCCGCGCGGTGCAGGAAGGCGCGGCCGACCTGGGCGTGTGCCACGTGGCCGGCGGCGCGGGCGAGCTGCAAAGCCTTTCCTACCGCCACGACCGCCTCGCGCTGATCGTTCCCGAGGGGCACGCGCTGGCCGCGCACGAAGCGATCGATTTCGTCGACTCGCTGGCCTTCGACCACGTCGGCCTGCACACCAACAGCTCGATCTACGTGGCGATGCACGAAGCGGCGCTGAGCGCCGGCCGCAGCGTGAAGCTGCGCATCCACGTCACGGGCCTGGACGCCATGTGCCGGATGATCGACAACGGCCTGGGCATCGGCGTGATGCCGCAGCGCGCCTTCGAACTCATGCACAACGGCATCGGCCGCGGCCTCGTGAGCGTGACGCTCAACGACGCCTGGGCGGCGCGCGAGATCCGGCTGGTGGCGCGCGACTTCTCCACCCTGCCGGTGGCGGCACGCACGCTGGTGAACCACCTGCACGCGGCGGCCGATTCGGCCGACGCCACCGAACGACTCGCGGCCTAGACCGCCTCGACAGACAATCCATTTCCCCACGAAAGACAAGAGACCGACATGGCACGCACGCTCTACGACAAGATCTGGGACGAACACGTCGTCCACACCGAGGAAGACGGCACCGCGATCCTCTACATCGACCGCCACCTGGTGCACGAAGTGACCAGCCCGCAAGCCTTCGAAGGCCTGCGCGAAGCCGGCCGCAAGCTGTGGCGCATCAGCTCGGTGGTGGCCACCGCCGACCACAACACGCCGACCACCGGCTGGGAGCGCGGCTATGAAGGCATTGCCGACCCGACCAGCAAGGAACAGGTCACCACGCTGGACCACAACATCGCCGAGTTCGGCGCCGCCGCGTTCTTCCCGTTCCTGAGCAAGCGCCAGGGCATCGTGCACGTGATCGGCCCGGAAAGCGGCGCGACGCTGCCGGGCATGACGGTGGTCTGCGGCGACTCGCACACCTCCACGCACGGCGCGTTCGGCGCGCTGGCGCACGGCATCGGCACCAGCGAGGTCGAGCACGTGATGGCCACGCAGACGCTGCTGGGCAAGAAGGCCAGGAACATGCTCGTGAAGGTCGAAGGCAAGCTGCCTTTGGGCTGCACCGCCAAGGACATCGTGCTGGCCATCATCGGCAAGATCGGCACCGCCGGCGGCACGGGCTACACGATCGAATTCGCAGGCTCGGCCATCCGCGACCTGAGCATGGAAGGCCGCATGACGGTCTGCAACATGGCCATCGAGGCCGGCGCACGCGCCGGGCTGGTGGCGGTCGACGAAAAGACCATCGCCTACGTGAAGGGTCGCCCGCTCGCGCCCACCGGCGTCGAATGGGACCAGGCCGTGAGCTACTGGCGCACGCTGCAGTCCGACCCCGGCGCGACCTTCGACGCCGTGGTCGAGCTCGACGCCACGCAGATCCAGCCGCAGGTCACCTGGGGCACCTCGCCCGAGATGGTGGTCGAGATCAACGGACGCGTGCCCGATCCCGACAAGGAAAAGGACGCCAGCAAGCGCAGCGCCATCGAGCGGGCGCTGGTCTACATGGGCCTGGAGCCCAACAAGGCCATGAACGACATCTTCATCGACAAGGTGTTCATCGGCTCGTGCACCAACAGCCGCATCGAGGACATGCGCGAAGCCGCCGCCGTGGTGAAGAAGCTCGGCCAGAAGGTCGCCAAGAACGTGAAGCTCGCGATGGTCGTGCCCGGCTCGGGCGTGGTGAAGGAACAGGCCGAGCGCGAAGGGCTCGATGTGATCTTCAAGGCCGCGGGCTTCGAATGGCGCGAGCCCGGCTGCTCGATGTGCCTGGCGATGAACGCCGACCGGCTCGAGCCCGGCGAGCGCTGCGCATCGACCAGCAACCGCAACTTCGAAGGCCGTCAGGGCGCGGGTGGCCGCACCCATCTCGTGAGCCCCGCGATGGCCGCCGCCGCAGCCGTGCACGGCCACTTCGTCGATGTGCGCACCTTCGCCTGATCAGGAGACATCACATGCAGAAATTCACCGTGCACAAGGGCCTCGTGGCCCCCATGGACCGCGAGAACGTCGACACCGACGCGATCATTCCCAAGCAGTTCCTCAAGTCGATCAAGAAGACCGGCTTCGGCGTGAACCTGTTCGACGAGTGGCGCTACCTGGACGCCGGCTTTCCGGGCCAGGACCCGGCCAGCCGCAAGCCGAACCCCGACTTCGTGCTGAATCAGCCCCGCTACGCCGGCGCCTCGGTGCTGCTGGCGCGCAAGAACTTCGGCTGCGGCTCGTCGCGCGAACACGCGCCGTGGGCGCTCGACCAGTACGGCTTTCGCGCCATCATTGCGCCGAGCTACGCCGACATCTTCTTCAACAACAGCTTCAAGAACGGCCTGCTGCCGATCGTGCTGCCCGAGTCGCAGGTCTCGCAGCTGTTCGACGAGGCCTTCGCCTTCCCGGGCTACACGCTGACCATCGACCTGGAACGCCAGGTCGTCGTGAAGCCTGATGGCCAGGAGTTCGCGTTCGACGTGCAGGCCTTCCGCAAGTACTGCCTGATCAACGGGCTGGACGACATCGGCCTGACGCTGCGCCACAAGGACAAGATCAAGGCCTTCGAGACCGAGCGCCTGGCGCAGAAGCCCTGGCTCGCGCACACGATGATCTCGTGATCGGCGGCCTTTCCGTTTTCAAGAAAAAACCTCAGACCAACTTATGAAAATCGCAGTTCTCCCGGGTGACGGCATCGGCACCGAAATCGTGGCGGAAGCCGTCAGGGTGCTCGAAGTCCTCGACCTGAAGTTCGAGATGGAATCGGCCCTGGTCGGCGGCGCGGCCTATGAGGCGCACGGCCACCCGCTGCCCGAATCGACGCTGAAGCTCGCGAAGGAATCCGACGCGGTGCTGTTCGGCGCCGTCGGCGACTGGAAGTACGACAAGCTCGACCGCCCGCTGCGTCCCGAGCAGGCCATCCTGGGGCTGCGCAAGAACCTGGGCCTGTTCGCCAACTTCCGCCCCGCCATCTGCTACGAGCAGCTGGTGGACGCCTCGAGCCTGAAGCCCGAGCTGATCGCGGGCCTGGACATCCTCATCATCCGCGAGCTGACCGGCGACATCTACTTCGGCCAGCCGCGCGGGCGCCGCATCGCCACCGACGGCCACTTCCCCGGCGCTGAAGAAGCCTTCGACACGATGCGCTACTCGCGCCCCGAGGTCGAGCGCATCGCCCGCGTCGCCTTCGAGGCGGCCCGCAAGCGCAGCAAGCGCGTGACCAGCGTGGACAAGGCCAACGTGCTGGAGACCTTCCAGTTCTGGAAGGACATCGTGACCGAGGTCGGCAAGGAGTACCCGGACGTCGAGCTCGACCACATGTACGTCGACAACGCGGCCATGCAGCTCGTGAAGGCGCCCAAGAAGTTCGACGTGGTCGTCACCGGCAACATGTTCGGCGACATCCTCTCGGACGAGGCCGCGATGCTCACCGGCTCCATCGGCATGCTGCCCTCGGCCTCGCTCAATGCGAGCAACCAGGGCCTGTACGAGCCCAGCCACGGCAGCGCGCCCGACATTGCTGGCAAAGGGGTTGCCAATCCTTTGGCTACAATCCTGTCCGCTGCCATGATGCTCCGCTTCTCCCTCAACCAGCCCGAAGCTGCCGACCGTATCGAGTCGGCGGTCAAGCACGTGCTCGCCTCCGGGCTGCGCACGGGCGACATCTGGTCCGAAGGCACGAAGCGCGTCGGCACCCGCGAAATGGGCGACGCGGTCGTAGCAGCCATCACCAAAAAGACGATTACCGGCTAACCGCAGCCCGCTTCGTCACGCCCTCCCCCGGCCGACGAGTCGGGGGCAAAAAAGACTGATTTTTTCTTTCTTCACTAAGGGCAAACTGAAATGGCGAACGCATCCAAGCAACCTCTGGTCGGCCTCGTGGGCTGGCGCGGCATGGTCGGCTCGGTCCTCATGGACCGCATGCAGGCCGAAGGCGACTTCGGCCTCATCGAGCCGGTCTTCTTCTCGACCTCGAACGCGGGCGGCAAGGCCCCGGCGATGGCCAAGAACGAAACCACGCTGAAGGATGCGAACGACATCGAGGCACTGAAGAAGTGCGACATCGTCATCACCTGCCAGGGCGGCGACTACACCAGCGAGGTCTTCCCCAAGCTGCGCGCCGCCGGCTGGAACGGCCACTGGATCGACGCGGCCTCCACGCTGCGCATGAACGATGACGCGATCATCGTGCTCGACCCCGTCAACCTGCCCGTGATTCAGAACGCGCTCGCCAAGGGCGGCAAGAACTGGGTCGGCGGCAACTGCACCGTCAGCTGCATGCTCATGGGCGTGGGCGCCCTCTACAAGGCCGGCCTGGTCGAGTGGATGACCAGCATGACCTACCAGGCAGCCTCGGGCGGCGGCGCGCAGCACATGCGCGAGCTGCTGACCCAGTTCGGCACCCTGAACGCCGAAGTGCGCGCGCTGCTCGACGACCCGAAGTCGGCCATCCTCGAGATCGACCGCAAGGTGCTGCACAAGCAGCAGAACCTGAGCGCCTCCGAAATCGCCAACTTCGGCGCCCCGCTGGGCGGCTCGCTGATTCCCTGGATCGACAAGGACCTGGGCGACGGCATGTCCAAGGAAGAGTGGAAGGGCGGCGCCGAAACGAACAAGATCCTCGGCCAGGGCGCGGGCTTCGGCACCGCCGCCACGCCGGTGGACGGCTTCTGCGTGCGCATCGGCGCCATGCGCTGCCACAGCCAGGCCCTGACCTTCAAGCTCAAGAAGGACGTGCCGGTGGCCGACATCGAAGCGATGATCGCCGCCGACAACCCCTGGGCCAAGGTCGTGCCGAACACGCGCGAAGCCACCGTGAAGGACCTGACGCCGGTGGCCGTGACCGGCACCATGGACATCCCGGTCGGCCGCATCCGCAAGCTGGCGATGGGCCCCGAGTACGTCGGCGCCTTCACCATCGGCGACCAGCTGCTGTGGGGCGCGGCCGAACCGCTGCGCCGCATGCTGCGCATCCTGCTCGAAGCCTGATGCGGGCAGCTCAGGGCCTTGAAATACAAAAATGTTGCCGAAAGGCAACACAGGATGTCATCGGAAGTATGCGCGCACTGGGTAGATCAGGCGCATTGCCTTGTCAGTGCATGTTGATGATGCTAACGTCCTCTTACAAATTCAGGGCCTGAGCCGCCCCTATCAGCATGACAAGACATCTGTTGCCCGCGGCCCGCCCTTCGGCCGCCCGCCCCGCCCTGCCGTCGAATGGCTGGCGCCTTTCCATCCTGGGTGCCGCTGCGGCCCTGACGCTGGGACTGGCCAGCGCCGACGCCAGCGCCTTCGCGCTGGGACCGCTGCGGGTGCAGTCGGCACTGGGCGAACCGCTGCGCGCCGAGATCGATGTCACCGAAATGGCCGCCAATGAGGCGGAAGGCCTGAAGATCAACATCGCCACGGCCGAAGCCTTCAAGAACGCAGGCATCCCGTACAACGCGGCCCTCGGCGACGTGAAAGCCACGCTGCAGCGCCGCGCCGGCGGCCAGTACGTCGTGCGCCTGGCCGGCAACCGCCCGCTCAACGATCCCTTCATCGACCTGCTGCTCGAAGCCAATGGCGCCTCGGGCCGCATCGTGCGCGACTACACCGTGCTGCTCGATCCGCCGGCCACGCGCCAGGCGGCAGCCGCACCGGTCGCGCCCATCGCGCCGCAGATCGCCACGCCGGTCGAGCGCCCCGCGCCCGCCCCGCGCGTGCGCCGCGAACCCGCGCCTGCAGTGGCTGCAACGCCCGCACCCGCTGCGGCTGCGCCGGCCCCTGCGGCCGCATCGGCTCCCGCGCCGGCACGTGCCGCCGTCGCCGCCCCCAGCGGCGGCAGTGGCGAGCAGGTCACGGTGCGCCGTGGCGACACCGCCGGCAAGATCGCCTCCGCCCACAAGCCCGCCGACGTCTCGCTCGACCAGATGCTGGTCGCGCTGCTGAACGCCAACCCCGACGCCTTCGTCGGCGGCAACGTCAACCGGATGAAGGCCGGTGCCGTGCTCGACCTGCCGAGCGCCGCCGCAGCGAGCGCCGTGCCGGCCGCCGACGCACGCCGCACGATCACCGCGCAAAGCCGCGACTTCGGCAGCTACCGCCAGCGCCTCGCCGAAAACGCCCCAACCACCAACGTGGCCGCCGCGAGCCGCCAGGCCTCAGGCAAGCTGCAAGCCAGCGTGGAAGACCGCAATGCCGCCGCCAGCGCACCCGACAAGCTCACGGTGTCGCAAGGCAACGCCGCCGCGCGCGCCGCCGATGAAAAGGTCGCGCAGGCCCGCCAGGCGCAGGACAGCAGCAACCGCGTTGCCGAGCTCACGAAGAACATCAACGAGCTGAACAAGCTCAAGGCCGGCACCGGCACGGGCACCGGATCGCCCGCTGCCGCCGCCGCGCCCGCAGCGCTGGCCACCACGCCCGGCATCGCCGTTCCCGCACCGCTGACCGGTGCCACGACGCCGACGCCAGCGGTCGCGGCCGCTCCTGCGCCCGCCGCGGCCCCTGCCGCCGCAGCCCCCGCACCGGCAACGCCGGCGCCTGCAGCCGCGCCAGTGGCTGCTGCAACGCCCCCGGTCGCCGCGGCCTCCGCTGCAGCAGCCGCCGCACCGTCGGCCACCGACGCAGCCGCCTTGCCCGTGGCAGCCGCAGCCAGCGCTGCAACCGCCGCCGCGCCCATCGTCGCGCCCAAGCCCGTGGTCAAGGCCGCACCGCCGCCGCCCCCGCCGGAGCGCAGCTTCCTCGAGGAGCTGCTCGACAACCCGCTGATGCTCGCCGGCGCCGCACTGATCGCGCTGCTGGTCGGCTTCCTGCTGTACCGCGTGCTGGGCCGCCGCCGCGAAGAGATGAGCGAGAGCGTGTTCCTCGAGAGCCGCATTCCCAAGGACTCGTTCTTCGGCGCCAGCGGCGGCGAATCGGTCGACACCAAGAACCGCGGCGACTCCACCGTGTCGTCGCTGTCGTACTCGCCGAGCCAGCTCGATGCGGGCGATGTCGACCCGGTCGCCGAAGCCGACGTCTACCTCGCCTATGGCCGCGACCTGCAGGCCGAGGAAATCCTGCGTGAAGCGCTGCGCCTGAACCCGGACCGCACCGCGATCCACCTGAAGCTGCTCGAAATCCACGCCAAGCGCCGCGACGTGCGCGCCTTCGACGGCCTCGCCACCGAAGTGCACAAGCTGACCAACGGCGCGGGCTCCGAATGGAACCGCGTGGTCGACATGGGCAAGGACCTCGACCCGGGCAACCCACTGTACGAATCGGGCACGGGCACCGCGCGAGGCGCCAGCCAGGCCGAAACCGCCGCATTCGCCGGCGCGCTGGCCGCCGCCGCCAAGCCGGCTGCCGCAGTCGCAGCAGCCGTCGTGGCACCGCCGCCCCCGGCCGCACCGCCCGTGGCGTCGGCGCCGCCGGCCTTCATGCCCTCGGTCGCGCCGCTGGACTTCGACCTCGACCTGACCCAGCCGCCCGCACCGGCACCTGCTCCGGTGGGTGCCAGCCTGCCGAAGTCGGTCTACGCGCCGACGGCCGCACCGGCCCCGCTGAGCAACGGCCACGCCGCAGCGCCTGTCGATCTCGAAAACGACTTCGACACGGCGCCCGGCGCCCTGACCGCCCACACGCGCCCCTCATCGCTCAACGACGCGGAGCACAACACCCGCCCGGCCATGCTGCGCGACACGCTGCCCGCCGATTCAGGCTTCATCGAGTTCGACATGAGCGCCCTCGCCGGCCTGCCGGCCCGCTCCGCCGCCGCCGAAGCACCGCGCTCTGCGGCCGTGGCCACCTCGCCGTTCGCCCTGGACGACGACGGTGACGACAACCCGCACGCCGTGAAGCTCTCACTGGCCCGCGAACTGCAGGCCATCGGCGACGTCGAAGGCGCGCGCTCGCTGGTCGAGGAAGTCGAAGCCGAAAGCGCCGGCGACCTCAAGTCGCAAGCCAAGCAGCTGCTCGCCGAACTGCGCTGAGCCGGTTGCCGACTGCCGTTCTGATCGCTTCGTGAGGCTGGCACTCGGCATCCGCTACAACGGCCAGGCATACGAGGGCTGGCAGAGCCAGCGCTCGGGCCGCACGGTACAGGACAAGCTCGAAGCCGCCCTCGCGAAGTTCGCCGGGCTGCCCGCCGGCAGCCGGGTCAGCACGCTGTGCGCCGGCCGCACCGACGCCGGTGTGCACGGGCTGATGCAGGTGGTGCACTTCGACACCGACATCGAACGCGATCCGTTCTCCTGGATGCGCGGCACCAACCGCTACCTGCCCGACGACATCGCGGTGCAGTGGGCGCACCCGGTGCCCGACGAATTCCATTGCCGCGCCAGCGCCCTGGCGCGCCGCTACGTCTACGTGCTCTCGCAGTCGCCCGTGCGGCCCAGCCTCGATGCGGGCCGGGTCGGCTGGTCGATGTACCCGCTCGACGGCGATGCGATGCGCGCCGCGGCGGCGCTGCTGGTGGGCCAGCACGACTTCAGCTCGTTCCGCGCCTCGGCCTGCCAGGCCCTCTCGCCGGTCAAGGACCTGCGGCGCCTCGAGATCACGCGCGTGGGCGACGGCGAGCGCTGCCGCTGGCACTTCGAGTTCGAGGCGGACGCCTTCCTGCACCACATGATCCGCAACCTGATGGGCAGCCTGGTGCGCATCGGCCGCGGCGACGAGCGGTCCGAATGGATCACCGAGGTGCTCGAAGCACGCAGCCGCAAGGTCGCGGCGCCCACCTTCTCCGCCGACGGCCTGTACTTTCTCGGCCCGTTGTACGACGCCAAGTGGGGTCTGCCGGCCGAGGCCACGTTCCAGGGCGAGCGGGCTTCGTATGATGGCCCGCCATGACATCTCCTGCTCCTCTCGCCCCACGCACGCGCATCAAGATCTGTGGCCTCACGCGTGAGGCCGATGTGGACGCGGCGGTCGAGGCTGGCGCCGACGCGATCGGCTTCGTGCTCTACCCGAAGAGCCCGCGCGCCGTGAGCGTCGAGCGCGCCGCCGAACTGGCCTCGCGCCTGCCGCCCTTCATCACGCCGGTGCTGCTGTTCGTGAACGCGGACGCTCCCGAAGTCCTGGCCTCCCTGGCCCGCGTGAAGGGCGCCATCGCGCAGTTCCACGGGGAAGAAACGCCCGAACAGTGCGAGGAAGCCACCGGCCCGGGACGCTTTCGTTACATGCGCGCCGCCCGGATTCCGCTGGGGGCTGCCGGGGCCGGCTTCGACCTCGTAAAATACGCGTCCGATTACTCCCGCGCCCAGGCCATCCTGCTCGACGCCCATGTCGAAGGTTATGGCGGAGGCGGCAAGGCTTTCGATTGGTCACTTCTTCCACCCGCCGTCGACGCTCACCTCGTCTTGAGTGGTGGGCTCACAGCTGCAAACGTGAGCGATGGCATTCACAGCCTGCGGACGCGCTGCAAGACGCTGTCCGTTGATGTGAGCTCGGGCGTCGAAATCGACGGTCCCGGGCACAAGGGCCTCAAGGACGCCGGAAAGATCCGGGCATTCGTCGCCGCCGTGAGAGCCGCAGATGCGGCGAACACTGTCAAAGCCTCGGCAGCCGACGCTTCGTCCTTCTCCAGTTAGCCGCCGCACCCGATCGCATTCGGGCTGCGGCCCATCGATCGAGAACCATGCAAAGCCAATTCCAGGACTACCAGCAACCCGACGCCAGCGGCCACTTCGGCCCCTACGGCGGCACCTTCGCGAGCGAAACGCTCACCCACGCGATCAACGAGCTGCGCGACGCGTATGCGAAGTTCAAGGACGACCCGGCCTTCCTGGCCGAGTTCCACTACGAGCTGAAGCACTTCGTCGGCCGCCCCTCGCCGATCTACCACGCCGCGCGCACCAGCCGTGAAATGGGCGGCGCGCAGATCTACCTGAAGCGCGAAGACCTGAACCACACCGGCGCGCACAAGATCAACAACGTGATCGGCCAGGCGATGCTCGCGCGCCGCATGGGCAAGCCCCGTGTGATCGCCGAAACCGGCGCCGGCCAGCATGGCGTGGCCACCGCCACCATCTGCGCGCGCTACGGCCTCGAATGCGTGGTCTACATGGGCAGCCAGGACGTGAAGCGCCAGAGCCCCAACGTCTACCGCATGAACCTGCTGGGCGCGACCGTCGTGCCCGTCGAATCGGGCAGCAGGACGCTGAAGGACGCGCTCAACGAGGCCATGCGCGACTGGGTCACCAACGTCGAAAACACCTTCTACATCATCGGCACGGTGGCGGGCCCACACCCCTACCCGACCATGGTGCGCGACTTCCAGAGCGTGATCGGCACCGAGTGCATCGCGCAGATGCCCGCCATGCTGGCGGCCGACGGCATCACCGGTGAAGCCGAGGGCAAGCAGCCCGACGTGGTGGTCGCCTGCGTGGGCGGCGGCAGCAATGCGATCGGCATCTTCCACCCCTACATTCCGTTCGCGGGCACGCGCCTCATCGGCGTGGAAGCGGCCGGCGAAGGCCTGGACAGCGGCAAGCACGCCGCCTCGATCCTGCGCGGCAGCCCTGGCGTGCTGCACGGCAACCGCACCTACCTGCTGCAGAACGACGACGGCCAGATCACCGAAACGCACAGCGTCAGCGCCGGCCTCGACTACCCGGGCGTGGGCCCCGAGCACGCCTACTTGGCCGACATCGGCCGCGCCGAGTACGTCGGCATCACCGACGTCGAGGCGCTCGAAGCCTTCCACTACCTGTGCCGCACGGAGGGCATCATTCCCGCGCTCGAATCCAGCCACGCCATGGCCTACGCCCTGAAGCTCGCCAAGACCATGCGCCCCGACCAGTCCATCCTCGTGAACCTCTCGGGCCGCGGCGACAAGGACATCGGCACCGTCGCCGACCTGTCGGGCGTCGATTTCTACGACCGCCCCTCAATGCGCGGTCTGAGCGTGAAGGGAGGCAAGTGATGAGCCGCATTGCCGCCAAGTTCCAGGCCCTGCAAACGCAAGGCCGTCGCGCGCTGATCCCTTATGTCACCGCCGGGTTCCCCTTCGCCGACATCACGCCCGAGCTCATGCACGGCATGGTCGAGGCGGGTGCCGACGTCATCGAGCTGGGCGTGCCCTTCTCCGACCCGATGGCCGACGGCCCTGTGATCCAGAAGGCCGGCGAGGCCGCGCTGGCGCTGGGCGTCGGCATGAAGCAGGTGCTCGCCATGGTGGCCGCCTTTCGCGCCAAAGACACGACCACGCCGGTCGTGCTCATGGGCTACGCCAACCCGGTCGAGCGCTACGACCTCGTGCACGGCAAGAAGGCCTTCATCCGCGACGCGGCCGCGGCCGGCGTCGATGGCCTGCTGGTCGTCGACTACCCGCCCGAGGAATGCGAGGACTTCGCCGCCGACCTGAAAGCCGCCGGCATCGACCTGATCTTCCTGCTGGCCCCCACCAGCACCTCCGAGCGCATGGCGCAGGTGGCGCGCATCGCGAGCGGCTACGTGTACTACGTGTCGCTCAAGGGCGTGACCGGCGCTGGCCACCTCGACACCGAGGCGGTCGGGCGCATGATCCCGCGCATCCGCGAGCACGTGAGCATTCCGGTCGGCGTGGGCTTCGGCATCCGCGACGCGCGCACGGCGCAGGCCATCGGCTCGGCAGCGGACGCCGTGGTCATCGGCACGAAAATCATTCAACTCATCGAAGACCAGCCGCGCGAGAACGTGGTGCCCACGGTGAGCGAATTCCTGGCCGGCATCCGGGAGGCGCTCGACGCCCTGCCGGCCGCCACGGCCAAGAACGCGGCTGGTCGATAATCACTGCCCTCACAAGGAGCCCCCATGAGCTGGCTTGAAAAACTGCTACCCGCCAAGATCGCACAAACCGACCCGTCCGAGCGCCGCCAGGTGCCCGAGGGCCTGTGGATCAAATGCCCGGCCTGCGAGACCGTTCTGTACAAGACCGACCTCGAGCACAACCAGAACGTCTGCCCGAGCTGCAGCCACCACCACCGCATCGGCGCCCGCGCCCGCCTGGACGCCTTCCTGGACGCCGAAGGCCGCTACGAAGTCGGCCAGGAAGTGCTGCCGGTCGACGCCCTGAAGTTCAAGGACAGCCGCAAGTACCCCGAGCGCCTGAAAGAAGCGCTGGAGAACACCGGCGAGACCGACGCGCTGGTCGTCATGGGCGGCTCCGTCCACAGCATCAGCGTGGTCGTGGCCTGCTTCGAGTTCGAGTTCATGGGCGGTTCCATGGGCAGCGTGGTCGGCGAGCGCTTCGTGCGCGGCGTCGAGACCGCCATCGAGCAGAAGGTGCCGTTCATCTGCTTCACCGCCACCGGTGGCGCGCGCATGCAGGAAGGCCTGCTCTCGCTGATGCAGATGGCCAAGACCAACGCCGCGCTCACGCGCCTGGCGAAGAAGGGCCTGCCCTACATCAGCGTGCTGACCGATCCGACCATGGGCGGCGTGAGCGCCGGCTTCGCCTTCGTGGGCGATGTGGTGATCGCCGAGCCCAAGGCGCTGATCGGCTTTGCCGGCCCGCGCGTGATCGAGTCGACCGTGCGCGTGACCCTGCCCGAAGGCTTCCAGCGCGCCGAGTTCCTGCAGACCAAGGGCGCGATCGACTTCATCAGCGACCGCCGCGAACTGCGCAAGACCATCGCCAGCACGCTGGCCATGCTGCTGCGCCAGCCGGCCGACGCGGTGCTCTGACCTTCACCGTAGCTCAGGCTTCGGCCTGAACGCCCGCACGCCGAAAGGCGGTGCGGGCGTTTTGCTGTCTGGGGTTCCCCGACGCGTCAGGCGCCGAGCCGGAACGCGAAGACCAGCAGGTTGCCCAGCACGATCGCCACCACCTGCAGCACCACGATGGCGGCCAGCGGCGACAGGTCGACACCGCCGATCAGCGGAATGAAGCGGCGGAACGGCCGCACCAGCGGCTCGGCCAGGCGCGAGATCAGGTCGAGCAGCATCGGCGAAGCGCCGGGAATCCACGACAGCACCGCGTACACCACCAGCAGCGCCGTCAGGCCCGACACCGCCAGCTGCAACAGGCCGACCAGCGACACCAGCGGCAGCGCCGTGATCCGCGCCAGGCTGCCGGCCAGCAGCCACAGCACCAGGAACTTGAGCATCACCAGCAGCCAGGCCGCGATCAGGCTCGCGAGGTCCCAGCGCTTCACCGCGGGCACGATGCGCCGCAGCGGCAGCACGATCCAGTCGGTGATGGCGAACACGAAACGCCCCAGCGGATTGCCGAAGGGCACGCGGTGGTATTGCATGTACAGGCGCAGCAGGCAGGCGCCGCCGAGCAGGCCGACGATCACGTCGAGAAGAAACGAGGGTATCTGGTACAACATGTCGAATGGGCAGGGAGGTGCGCACGCGCGCGACTGCTCCGATTCTGGACCACAAGCCTCGCCCCCGGCCACACCGCCCTACGGAACCCCATGCCTTTGCTCAGCGTCGTACTCCCCACCTTCAACAGCGGCGAGTTCCTCATCGAGACGCTGCAGTCGCTGCAGGCACAGACCTTCACCGACTTCGAGCTGCTGGTCATGGACGACGCCAGCACCGACGGCACCTGGGAGCGCGTGGCCGCCTTCGACGACCCGCGCATCCGGCGGCACCGCAACGCCTGCAACGTCGGCCTGCCGGCCAACATGAACCTCGCGATGGCGATGGCCCGGGGCACCTACCTGGCGCGCGTCGACCACGACGACTGCGCCACGCCGGAGCGCTTCGCCAAGCAGGTCGCGTTCCTGGAAAGCAACCCGTCGGTCACCGTCGTCGGCAGCCAGCTCGAGCACTTCCAGGACCAGGCCGGCGTCACCGGCCTGCCGCTGGACGACGCGACGATCAAGGCCCGCATGGTGGAGGGCTACGACTACCTCGCGAACCAGAGCACGACCGGGCGGCTGGACTTCTACCGCGCCCACGGGCTGCAGTTCGACCCCAACCTCTACGCCGTCGACGACCTCGGGTTCTGGGTCGACTGCATGCTGCACGGCGCGCGCTTCGCGAACCTGCCCGAGCCGCTGACGCGCTACCGCATCCACCCGGGCATGACCTCCCGCACCTTGCCGCGCGACCGGCTCTACGCCTCGAAGGACCGCATCTACCGGCGCCTGCTGCCGCTGGTCTTCCCGCGCCTGCGGGGCCGCGAGTGCGAACAGCTGCTCACGCTCTACCGCAACCCCGGCGACATGCCCCAGACGCTGGCCCACCTGGTCGACCTGCATCGCGCGGCGCACAGCGCCCTGTCCGAGGTCGACACGCGCTGGGGCCAGAGCGCCGGCGAGTGCCAGCAGTCGATCCTGAACCTGCTCAACCACGCGCGCCACGCGTTCCAGATGCAGGGGATACTGCGGCCCGAGCACGCGACCGTCCTCAACCTGATCCTTCAACCCAGCTGACCGCGGCGACTGGCCCGGCCTTTTCAACGTGCGCATTCCTCTCTTTCCGCTCGGTACGGTCCTGTTTCCCGGCGGCCTGCTGCCGCTGCGTGTCTTCGAGGTCCGCTACCTCGACATGGTCGGCAAGTGCCGCAAGGCCGGCACCCCGTTCGGCGTCGTCAGCCTGACGAGCGGCGCCGAAGTGCGCAAGGCCGGCGCCGAAGCCGAGAGCTTTGCCGCCGTCGGCACGCTCGCCGACATCCGCACCTTCGACGCGCCGCAAAGCGGCCTGCTGCAGATCGAATGCGTCGGCACGCAGCGCTTTCGCGTGCGCAGCAGCGAGCTGCAGAAGCACGGCCTGTGGATCGCCGAGGTCGACGCCGTCGCCGACGATGTCGACCTCGAGATCCCCGACGACCTGCGCCACACCGCCACCGCGCTGCGCCGCCTGATCGACACCCTCGAAGAGCGCCGCCACGCGCAGGGCGACACCGTCCGCCTGCCGATCGGCACGCCCTACCGCCTCGACGACTGCGGCTGGGTGGCCAACCGCTGGTGCGAGCTGGTGCCGATGCAGCTGGAACTCAAGCAGCGCCTGATGGAACTCGACAGCCCGCTGATGCGCCTGGAGCTGGTGAGCGATCTGCTGGCGCGCGCCGGCATCACCGACTAGACACGGCCCGCCGCGAGATGAGCCCGGCGCCGGTCCGCTTCCATTCGATCCTGCTGCGCACGGGCGCGGAAGCCTTCGAAGACAACCACCGCGCCTACTGCGCCCGCTGGGGCTACGCGCACCGCCTGCACGCCATCGGCACGCCGCACAACAGCGCGCGCACGCTGCTGGTCTACAAGTACAGCGTGGTGAGCGCCGCGCTGGCCGATGCGCCCGACGGCACGCTGCTGGTCTTCGCGGACGACGACGCGGCCTTTCTCGCGCCCCTGCCGGCACCCTCCGTGATCGGCGACGCGACCCACTGGATCGCCGAGAACGAGCACCACCACCGCCCCGAAGGCAGCTGCTTCATGCTGCGTGCGGGCCCCGAGGCGATGGACCTGGTGGCCCAAGTGCTCGAACGCCTGCGCACCGCGCCCGACGCGGGCACCGACCGCTGGGCGCACCGGGAGCTCGAAGGCTTGGCGGCCCATCCGCACCACCAGCTCATCGACGGCCGGCACTACCCCAACCTGCTGTTCGCCCGCTTCGGCCACTACCTGCCGGAGGTCTCGGCCTTCGTGCTCTCGTTCAATCCCGCGGTCCACATCGATGTCCAGGACATGCGGGTGCGGGGCCTCTTCGTCGCGCACCTGAACGCAGTGCTCGCGCGCGACGGCCAGCTCTACGACGACCTGCCGCCAGCCCCCACGGGCCAGCCGGACTACGAAGTACGCAACCCCGGCCGCCCCGTCGCCTTGTTGACCAGCTACACGCCCAACATCGCCGGCTACGCCACGCTGTCGGAACGCAACATCGCCGCGTACGCCGACCACCACGGCCACACCCACCACGTCTACCGGGACCTGCCCGCCGAGCTGCGGGGCCGGGTGGCCGGCAACTGGATCAAGCCCCGGCTGCTGCTCAAGCACCTGGCTGAGCACGAACAGGTCGCGTGGGTCGATGCCGACATCCTCATCCACGACCGCACACGGCCGCTGGCTGCCCTGCTGCGCGGCCGGCCCGTGGCGCTGGCGCGCGACGTGTCGGGCTACGAGTTCAACAGCGGCTTCATGGTGTTCTCGAACACGCCGGCCTGCATCGCGTACCTGGAGCGCGTGCAGGCGCTCATCGACGCCGTGCAGGACAAGCGCGGCGTCTACGCCTCGGGCGGCGACCAGGCCTTCTTCGTCGCCGCCTGGGCCGAGGCCGGCGGCGACGCGGCCATGCCGCGTTCCGACGGCGTGTCCTTCAATTCGCACCCCGCGCTGTACGACGGCGACAGCTTCATGCTGCACTACATGGGCTATCCGGATCGCCTGCGCACGCTGGTGATGCAGCACGACGCCCAGCAGATCGCGCACCGCCACGCAGGCACGCCAGACGCCGAGACACCGCCGAACGGCTGAAAACGTTGAGGGTCAAGCTCTACTTTTGATAGCAACCCTCACAGAACTGACGGGCGCTTCAGGCCGATTCCGTTCAAGGCCGATGGGCTAAAATGCACGGCCCGCGCACACCCTCCCCCTTCTTGCTGCGCCCCCACACGCCTCCCATGTCCGACGAACAACTGCCCTCCTCTTCTCCCACGTCCACGGCCGACGACAACCAGCTCATCGTCGAACGCCGCGAAAAGCTCAAGCTGCTGCGCACGGCGCAGACCGAAGGCAAGGGGGTCGCGTTCCCGAACGACTTCAAACCCGGCCACCGCGCCGCGGCGCTGGTCGAGCAGCATGACGGCACCGAGCCGGAAGCCCTGGAAGCACAGGCCGTCGCCGTGAGCGTGGCCGGCCGCATGATGCTCAAGCGCGTGATGGGCAAGGCCAGCTTCGCGACCGTGCAGGACGCCACCGGCCGCATCCAGCTGTACGTGACGCGCGACGCCATCGGCGAAGAGGCGTATGCCGACTTCAAGCGCTGGGACCTCGGCGACATCCTCGGTGCCGAAGGCACGCTCATGAAGACCAAGACCGGCGAACTGTCGATCAAGGTCAGCCGCCTGCGCCTGCTCACCAAGAGCCTGCGCCCGCTGCCCGACAAGTTCCACGGCATGGCCGACCAGGAGCAGAAGTACCGCCAGCGCTATGTCGACCTGATCACCGACGAGTCGGCCCGCGTGCGCTTCACCGCGCGCAGCAAGGCCGTGAGCGCGCTGCGCGAGTTCATGGTGGCCAACGACTTCCTCGAGGTCGAGACGCCCATGCTGCACCCCATTCCGGGCGGCGCGAATGCCAAGCCCTTCAAGACACACCACAACGCACTCGACCAGGAAATGTTCCTGCGCATCGCGCCCGAGCTGTACCTCAAGCGCCTGATCGTCGGCGGCTTCGAGCGCGTGTTCGAGATCAACCGGAGCTACCGCAACGAGGGCATCTCGGTGCGGCACAACCCCGAGTTCACGATGATGGAGTTCTACGCGGCCTACTGGAACTACCGCGACCTGATGGACTTCACCGAGACGCTGATCCGCACCATCGCCGACAAGGCCGTGGGCACGCAGCAGCTCACCTACGGCGGCAAGGCCGTCGACCTGACGCAGCCCTTCGAGCGCCTGACGATCCGCGAAGCGATCCTCAAGCACACCGATGCGGGCGATGGCGTGGACGACACCGCCTGGCTCATCAACGCCCTGCGCAAGCTCGGCCTGAGCGAAGAAAAGGACAAGCTCTCGCAGCGCAGCCTCGCCAGCCTGCAGGTCATGTACTTCGAGGAGACCGTGGAAGAGAAGCTCTGGCAGCCGACCTTCATCATGGAGCACCCGACCGAGATCTCGCCGCTGGCACGCGCCAACGACGAGCGCCCCGAGGTCACCGAGCGCTTCGAGCTGTACATCACGGGCCGCGAATTCGGCAACGGCTTCAGCGAGCTGAACGACGCCGAAGACCAGGCCGCGCGCTTCAACGCACAGGTGGCCGCCAAGGACAGCGGCGACGACGAAGCCATGTTCTACGACCACGACTTCGTGCGCGCCCTCGAATACGGCATGCCGCCCACCGGCGGCTGCGGCATCGGCATCGACCGCCTGATGATGCTGCTGACCGATTCGCCGAGCATCCGCGACGTGATCCTGTTCCCGGCGCTGCGCCGGGAAGGCTGACCCACCCGACGGGGACGCTGTCCGTGACCGACTTTCTCTGGCAAGACCGCGACAAGAAGGAATACGTCTACCCGTTCAACCCCAGGCCCGAGTGCCTGGACATGATCCAGCGTCCTCCCACGGTCGCCCTCGACATCGGTTGCGGCTCCGGTGGCGTGGGCCACGAACTGCGCCGGCGCCACCCCGGCTGCGAACTCTGGGGCTGCGAGTTCAACGCCTCGGCGGCGCAGGTGGCGCGCGAACATTTCGACAAGGTCGTCGAGCAGGACGTGGAAACCGTCGACTTCGCCGCGATGGGCCTCACGCGCCCCTTCGACCTCGTGTGCCTGTTCGACGTGCTCGAGCACCTCGTCAATCCGTGGCAGCTGCTCAGCGGCCTGAAGCGCATCGTCGCGCCGGATGCGCAGATATTGGTCAGCCTGCCGAACGCGTCCAACCTGCCGATGCTGTACGACGCCATGCGCGGGCATTGGCGCTACACCCACTGGGGCCTGCTCGACTTCACGCACCTGCGCTTCTTCACGGACTTCGATGCCCGCAAGATGTTCTACCAGACGGGCTTTCGCGTGATCGACCGCCGGCTCGACTACCTCGGCGAAGGCCGCGGCATCTACGAGCGCCACCAGGCCGAGCCCTTCCCCCTGGTGCTGACGCTGGGCGGGCTCTCGCTGCAGGTCGCATCGGCCGACGACCTGGCCCGGCTGTGCGCCGACCGCAACCTTTATCTGCTCAGCCCGCACCACGGCGACTTCCGCGACGACAGCGAGCGCGAGATGGCGTCGAGCAGCTACCCCACGACCTATACCTTCGGTGGCTGAAGCGCGGCGCGCGCCGCCCGCTCAGCCCAGGCGCTTGGAGCGCGCGTCGACGTCCGCCATGTACACCGACCGGTAGGGCTCCCCGAGCCCCACGAAGTGCACCAGCAGGCTGTCGTCACCCGCCAGGTGCGGCGGCGTGTTGATGCTCAGCAGGTCGGTCACGACCGCGTCGCCGATCAGGCCGTGTTCGCCCAGCACCACGTTCGTGTAGTACTGGTCGCCCTGGCTGGCGTACACGGTCGACTTGTCGCCGACGCCGGTGATGCGCCCCCACAATTGCGTGAGCAGTTCGAGGTTGCGCTCGGTGTGGCGGAACCCCATCACGCCCGAGTTGACGTCCCACGCGCCGATGTCCTTGGCGAACAGCAGGTCGCGGCCTTCGAGCAGCGGCTCGATGCGTTGGATCTGGTTGACGAACAGCGTGTCGGCGTCGATCCACACCACCCACTGGTGCTGCGCGAGATGCCGCTTCACAAGCCAGCTCTTCACCCAGGCGCCGCTGATCGACGGATCGAGCTCGTCCGGGATGGCGCGGTAGACGTGGTAGCCGTACCCGTGCCGCTCGCAGTAGCGCCGCACGTTGTGCTCCGACACGCGCGCGTAGTCGTTGATGTGGTGCGTGTAGAGCGTGACGAAGGCAACGGGCGCCTGCGGGTTGACGCATGAATACACGTCTTCCGAGATCGCCGGATAGGCCGGCGGCGGCAACACGGGCTCGCCGTCGATCAGCGCCGCGTTCACCCGGCGCACCAGCAGGCGCTGCAGGTTCGCGTCGTGCAGCAGCTCGTCCAGCACGCGACCTTCGGCATCCAGCTCCACCAGGGGCGCCAGGTGCACCACGAAGATGCGGGCGGTGAACCAGTTCGCGATGCGCCACGAGACGTTCACGTAGCAGTCGCCGATGAGCCCATTGCACGACAGCATGCCGGCCGGGCGCAGCAGCACCGCGGCGTCGAGGCGGAGCGTGACGCGCGCGACGACCTGGCTCGCCGCCCGGATGAGCGCATGCAGCAGCGCGCGGTTGGCCGCCGTGTTGCGCAGGATCATCAGGTTGACGAGCGGCAGGCCCTTGGGCCCGTCCACCACGAGCAGGTCGCGGCCTTCCAGCAGCGTTTCGACAGCCACCGGGTGGAACACCACCGAATCGCCGTCGAGAAAGAGCAGCCAGTCGCCCTCATCGAGCCCACGCAGGCGGCGCAGCATCTCGGCGTACTTCGCGCAGTCGCGCAGTGCCGGATGCCCGGCGCCCTCGCTCTCCACCCAGGCATGGGGGTAGCCGAACCGGCGGCAGTAGTGGCTGTGGTTGCGCAGCACCGGCTCGTCGAGCCGGTCGAAGAAGGTCAGGCACAGCGGCATCGACGGCGTCCGGGTGGGGTGGTCATTGGGGCGCAGTCTATCGCGCGCTCCGGCCGACCCTCTACACTCTTGGGCCCTCCGATTTCCTGCTTGAATGAATCCCTTACGCACCCCGGCCATCGGCATCGATTTCGGCACTTCGAATTCCGCGGTTTCCTTTGCCTCCCCCGGCGAGGCCGCGCGCCTGCTTCCCATCGAGGGCAGCGCCACCACCCTGCCGACCGCCCTCTTCTTCAACGCCGAGGACCGCAGCACGCACTTCGGCCGCGACGCCATCGCGCTGTACCTGTCCGGCGTCGAAGGCCGGCTCATGCGCTCGCTCAAGAGCCTGCTCGGCAGCCCGCTGATGCAGGAAAAAACCGCCGTCTACGACGGGCTGGTCAGCTTCGAGGACATCATCGCGCGCTTCCTGCACGAGCTGGTGACGCGCGCCGAACGCGAGCTGGGCCAGCGCCCCGAACGCGTGGTCATCGGCCGCCCGGTGCATTTCGTCGACGACGACGCCAAGCGCGACCAGCGCGCCGAGGAAAGCATGCGCCACGCCGCCCGCGCGGCCGGCCTGCGCGACGTGTCCTTCCAGTACGAGCCCATTGCGGCGGCCTTCGACTACGAGCAGCGCGTCACGCGCGAATCGCTGATCCTGATCGTCGACATCGGCGGCGGCACCTCCGACTTCACCGTGGTGCGCCTGGGCCCCGAGCGCATGGCGCGCGCCGACCGCGCCGACGACGTGCTGGCCACCAGCGGCGTGCACATCGGCGGCACCGACTTCGACCAGCGCCTGAACCTGGAGCGCGTGATGCCGCTGCTCGGGCTGCGCCACCTCGGCCCGAGCGGGCGCGAGGTGCCCAGCAAGGTGTTCTTCGAGCTGTCGTCCTGGCACCTGATCAACTGGCTCTACGCCCCGAAGGCCGTGCGCCAGGCGCGCGAGCTGCGCACCAGCTACAGCGACCGCCAGCTGCACGACCGCCTGATGACGGTGCTCGAGGAGCGCCACGGCCACCGCATCGCCAGCGAGGTCGAGCAGGCCAAGATCAACGGCTCGGTCAGCGACGCCGAGGTGCAGATCGACCTGTCGTGCATCGAGGCGGGGCTGGCTTCCGCGCTGACGCCGGCCGACATGGCGCAGCAGCTCGCGGCGCCGCTGGAGAACGTGGTGGCCTGCGCTCACGCCTGCGTGAAGCGCGCCGGCCTGCGCAGCGGCGACCTCGACGCCATCTACCTCACCGGCGGCTCGTCGGCCCTGCGCCCGTTCCAGCGCGCGCTGCGCGCGAGCTTCGCCGGCGTGCCGCTGATCGAGGGAGACCTGCTCGGCGGCGTGGCGGCCGGTCTCGCCTATTCGGCGCGCACGGCGGGGTGAGTCGCAGATGAAGTACCTGTCCGCGTACCCGCCCGCGCTGCTGGCGCAGGTGAGCGAGCTGATGGCGGCCGACAAGCTCGGCGCCCTGCTGCGCGGACGCTACGCCGGCCTGCACGACATCCGCACCGACCGCGCGCTGTACGACTACGCCTGCGAGCTCAAGGGCGAGTACATGCGCAAGGCCGAGCCGCTGGCCAAGGCGGTGTTCGACAACAAGCTGCACGTGGTGCGCCATGCGTTGGGCACCCACACCACCATCGCGCGCGTGCAGGGCAGCAAGCTCAAGACCAAGCGCGAGATCCGCGTGGCCAGCCTGTTCAAGACCGTGCCGCTCGAATGGCTGCGCATGATCGTCGTGCACGAGCTGGCCCACACGCGCGAGAAGAACCACGACAAGCCCTTCTACGCGCTGTGCACGCACATGGAGCCCGAGTACCACCGCTTCGAGTTCGAGCTGCGCCTGTACCTGACGCACCTGGAGGCGGGCGGCGCGCCGCTGTGGCCCGCGGCCGTGGGCGCGCCGGCCGCGGACTGACCCGGTACAGTCGTCGCCCATGACCCTGCCACGGCTGCACTTCACGTCCCTGTCCGAAGACGCGGTCTGCGGCGACATCGTGCGGACCTACCGCCTGGCGGCCGAGCGGCTAGGCTACCCGACGAGCTACACGCCGGCGAACATCGACCCCGGCGCGATCAACATCCTGTTCTTCTTCTGGAACTTCCCCTGGCAGAGCCTCGAGCCGTTCCACCCGAATTGCATCGTCGTCAACTTCGAGCCGATGGTCGAAGGCACGCATGCCTGGAACGACCGCTACCTCGACCTGCTCCCGCGCTGCTACCTGTGGGAGTACAGCAAGGCCAACTTCCATCGCCACCGCGAGCTCGGTTACCAGAACGCCGACTACGTGCCGCTGGGCTGGGAACCCGACGCGGCCCGCATCCTTCCGTTGTCGGAAGTCCTGCCCGAGGAGGAGCGCGACATCGACGTCTGCTTCTTCGGCTCGTTCACGCAGCGCCGGATCGACGTGCTGGAAGCGCTGATGGCGCGCGGCCTGCGCGTCGAGATGACGCGCGGCGGGTTCTGGACCCAGGCCGAGCGCGAAGACCGCATGCGCCGCGCCAAGGTCATGCTGAACCTGCACAACTGGGAAGCGTCCCGCGTGGTCGAAACGCCGCGGCTGTCGATCCTGCTGCGCCATCGCAAGGCCGTGGTCTGCGAGCTCTATCCCGACAGCGAGATCGACCCCGCCTTCCGCGATGCGGTGGTGGGCGTGCCCTACGACCAGCTGGTCGACACCGTGGTCGCGCTGGTCGCCGATGCGCCGCGCCGCGCGCAGCTCGAACGCGACGGGCTCGACACGCTCGAGCGGGCCTTCGCGCCGCCGGACATCGGCCCCGCGCTCGAACGCTACTTCGCCTGGCGCGCCCAGCAGCCCGACCGCGTGCCGCCTGTGGCGATGCCGCGCGTGACGGTCTGCCTCACCGTCAGCGTGGTACCCGACGGCAGCCGTGACGACTGGCTGCAGGACCTGCGCGACTGGGCCGCACAGGCCGATGTGGCGCTGGAGCTGGTCGTGGTGGCGGCGGGTCTGCCTGCGTCAGCTGAAAGCGAGGCGCGCGCCATCGCCCCCGACCTGCGCTGGATCGTGCTGCCCATGGCCTGCGACCGCGCCACCTTGCGCAACCTCGCGCTCGCACAAGCCACCGGCGAGCACGTTGTCTTCGCCGATGCGGGCGACCGCGCCCTGCCCGGCCGCCTGCAGCGGCAAGCTGCACTGCTCACCGCCTGCCCGGATCTGGACATCGTCGGCTGCTGGAGCGAGACGCCCGCCGGGCCGTTGAAGTACGCCCAGCGGCACGATGAAATCGTGGCCGAAGCGCTGGGCCCCGAGCCGCTGCGGCTGTCGGCCTGCCTGGTCCGCCGCCGCTTCCTGGAACGCACCGGCGTGCGCCACGACCCCGAGTTCGCGGTGCACGACGGCCTGCAGATGCTGTGCCGCTGCATCGTGGCCGGCGCGCACTTCGCTGTCATTCCGGAGGTGCTGCACCGCCCCGCGCCGGCCGCGCCGCCAGGAGACCTCGCGCACGCCGCCTCGCTCGCCATGCGCGCGCGGCGCGCGGTGCTGCGTCACCTGCTGCCGCGCAGCCGTGTGGAAGACATCGACCTCATCGCCCAGCTCTACGCGCACCTGTGGCCGCCGCAGCGCGACTTCGCCGAACAGCTGCTGCGCACCGTGGCGCAGGCCTGCGCAGCGTCCGCCGGCACGCCGCGGATCGACGCTGAAATGCTGACGCGCGCGCTGCGCACCGAAACCCTGCGGCTGCTGCAGGTGTTCTTCCAGGCCGGCCTGGCCGACAAGCCCTGGCTGGAGTCGCTGTTCGAGACGCCCGAGGTGGCCGCATTGCTCGGCCCCGCGGCGAATCAGCTGCCGGTGCGGCCCTTCCGGGGCTGAGCGCCGGCCAGCAGGCGCTGCGCCTGCACGTAGCGCGTCGAGGCCGTGAGCGCCTGCCAACCCAGCGCTTCACCGCCCGGCAGCAGCGACCGGCGCCGCGCCTCGCTGGCCGCATCGCCCTGCCAGCGACCATCGGCCGCCGCGGCGGTGAAGCCGTCGAGCATCTCGTCCAGCAGCCGGCCTTCGCCGATGCTCTGGTTGCACAGCAGCGCCAGGTCGCAACCCGCCGCAAGGGCCGCCAGCACGGCGTCGGTGTAGCTCAGCAGCTGGCCGTCGATGTAGCGCCCGGCTTCCATGCTCAGGTCGTCGCTGAACACCGCGCCGTCGAACGCGAAGCGCTGGCGCAGGATGTCCTTCAGCCACTTTTCGGAGAAACCCGCCGGCCGCTTGTCGACCTTCGGGTAGATCACGTGCGCCGGCATCACGGCCGCAAGCGTGCCGCCCAGCCAGTCGTAGGGCCGCGCGTCGTCGGCCAGGATGGCTGTCAGGCTGCGCCGGTCGACCGGGATCTCGACGTGCGAATCGGCCTGCACGAAGCCGTGCCCCGGAAAGTGCTTGCCGCAGTTGCGCATGCCCATCTGCAGCATGCCGTGCATCACGCTCTTGGCGAGCAGCGCGACCACGCGCGGGTCGCGGTGGAAGCTGCGGTCGCCGATCACGCTGCTGCCGCCGTAGTCCAGGTCGAGCACCGGCGCGAAGCTGAAGTCGACGCCGCAGGCGCGCAGTTCGCCGGCCAGCACCTGCCCGGCCGCAGTGGCGACCTGCGTAGCGCGCAGGGCATCGTGCATCCACAGCTCGCCCAGGCTGCGCATCGAGGGCAGCCGCGTGAAGCCGTCGGTGCGAAAGCGCTGCACGCGGCCGCCTTCGTGGTCGACGCAGATCAGCAGGTCGGGCCGGATCGCCTTGATCTCGGCGTTCAGCGCGGTCATCTGCGCGCGGTCCTGCCAGTTGCGGGTGAAGTGGATCACGCCGCCCACATGCGGGTTGGCGAGGCGCCGGCGGTCGGCGGCGGTGAGTTCGGTGCCGGCCACATCGATGAGGAGCGGCGCGTGGGTCAGGTCGGTCATGTCTCGGTGTCTGTCGGTCGGTCGGCGTGGCCGCCGGGAGTCTTCAGGCCTTTTCCACCACCACGAAGCTGGCGGCGTACTCGGTTTCGTCGGTGACGGTCACGTGCGCCGTCAGGCCCTGCGCCTCGAACCAGTCTTTCAGCTCGCCGTGCAGCACGATCACCGGCTTGCCGCTGCGCAGGTTGGCGATCTCGCACAGGCGCCAGCTCATCGGCATGCGCATGCCCAGGCCGATGGCCTTGCTGAAGGCTTCCTTGGCGGAAAAACGCGTGGCAAGGTAGCTCAGGCCGCGCTTGGGCCAGCGCGCGGCACGGGCCTGCCAGATGGCGAACTCGGCGTCGCTCAGCACTCGGCGGGCGAAGCGCTCGCCCTGGCGCTCGAAGGTGGCCGCGATGCGGCGCACGTCGCAGATGTCGGTCCCGATGCCGTAGATCATGCGGCGTCGGCGATGCAGCGCAGGTAGTCGCGCGTGGTCGCGGCGTACCCGAGTTCGAGCGCATCGGCGACAAAAGCATGGCCGATCGACACCTCGTGCACGCCGCGCACGGCGCGCAGGAACGGCGTGAGGTTGTCGCGGCTCAGGTCGTGGCCGGCGTTGACGCCCAGGCCCGCCACATGGGCGGCCTGCGCCGCGGCCACGTAGCGCGCGAGCACGGCGGCTTCCTGCGGCGTGCCGCGCGAGGCGGCGTAGCCCTCGGTGTAGAGCTCGACGCGGTCGGCCCCCACCGCTTTGACCGCGGCCATCATCTCGGGGATCGGGTCCATGAACAGGCTCACGCGCACGCCCAGCGCCTTGGCTTCGGCGACCAGCGGGCGCAGGCGCTCGGCGTCTTCCGGGAAGCTCCAGCCGTGGTCGCTGGTCGACTGGGTTTCGCTGTCGGGCACGAAGGTGGCCTGGTGCGGCTTGAGCTTGCGCACGAAGTCCATCAGGTTGTGGAAGGGGTTGCCTTCGATGTTGAACTCGATGGCCGGCCAGTCCTTGGCGAGCAGTTCCGACAGGTCGCTCACGTCGTGTGCGCGGATGTGGCGCGCGTCGGGACGCGGGTGCACGGTGATGCCCTGCGCGCCTGCGGCCAGGCAGGCCTGGGCGGCGCCCACCACGCTGGGGATGCCGAGGTGGCGCGTGTTGCGCACCAAGGCCACCTTGTTGAGGTTGACCGACAGGGCCGTGGTGGTGCGAGGGAGGGAGGACGAGGTATCGCTCATGGACGCAATCGCTTTCTTCTCTTCGTTCATGCGCCGCCCGCGCCGGCCCGGAGGTCGTCGGTGGGGGTGACAGCAAGCCAGTGACAGTAGCCGCCGAGCGTCGTCCTGTCGATGTCGCCGGGCGCCATGTGGTCGTAGGCGCCGGCACGGAAATGGTGCTTGGACCAGTACTGGTCGGTGTGCCAGCCGTGGATATGCAGCACGTCACCGCCCAGCCTGCGATCGGTGTACGGCAGGTGGTCGAGCAGGCCCAGCGAGCAGCGCTGCGGGTAGGTGCGCCGCAGCGCCAGCTCGCCGGCGTACATGGTGAGCACGTTCTTGCACCAGCCGGGCCACTCGCCCTGGAAGTCGCGGAACTCCTCGTCGAGCAGCTTGTGGCAGTAGTCCAGCTGGGCCTGCACGAAGTTGCCCACGAACTCGGTCGGCCCCAGCACCGACGCGCCGACGTTGTGCAGCCCCGAATGCGGAAAGCCCCAGCGCGCGCTGCACTCGGAGAGCTTGCGGCGTACCTCTTCCTGGTACGCATAGGCGCCGAAGCCGAAGCACAGGCCGGTCGGCTCGAAGCTGGCCAGCGCCGGCGTGACGAAGGTATCGCAGTCGGTCTTGAGGATCGCGTCGTAGTTGCGGCACACGGCGAGCACCGCCGGGTCGCACAGGTTCGCGATCGAATTGATGTAGCCGTAGCCGGCCCATTCGGGGTGCTGGTCGGCGTAGGGCAGGCCCGGAATCACGACGATGCGGTCGTCGGCGGGCAGCTGCGCGATGACGTTCGGGTGGCACACCGCGATCAGTTCGCCGCCGCGCGCGAAGACGCCGGAGACGATCATGCTCCGGTACAGCCAGTGGAACTCGTCGACGATTTCTTTCTTGTCGTCGACGTAGACGAGGACACCCAGACGCATGGCTTCGGTTCTCAGGTTGGCGTTTCGATCGATCGTGCGCCGGGCTAGAGCGCTTGCAGGTCTCTCATCATCTGCCGCGTGCGCAGCGTGGTCACGCCGCAATGGTAGTTGAGCAAGGCCCGCAGCTGGTTGCGCAGGGCACTGTTGCTGCCGGCGTTCATCGTCGCGACCTCGCGCAGGGTGGCGGTGAACGGGGTGCGGTCGTCGAGCACGCTCTGCAGCACCTGCCAGTCGGCGCCGGCCAGCGCAGCCTCCTCCTTGGCCGCCTGGCGCAGGCCGGCTTCGGGCACGAGGGTGTAGCGCGTGCGGGCCGCCAGCGGCTCCAGGGTGAGCGTCTGCACGTCGAGCGAGGGCAGCAGGCCGACCGAACGCAGCAGCAGCAGCTCGAAGGCGCGCAGCGCGGCGGCCTGCGTCGCGGCCTGGGCGCCCGCGTGGTCGCCGGCCAGCACCTGCACCACGCCGGCGTAGGCGTCGAACAGCGCCTCGTGCGCGTCGTCGCGCGCCAGCAGGCGCAGCAGGAGTTCGTTGACGTAGTAGCCCGAGAGCAGCGCCTCGCCGGTCGGCATGACGTGGCCGCCCATCCATTCGGCGCCCTTGAGCGTGCGGATCTCGGCGTCGCCGCCGTAGTTGAGCTGCAGCGGCTGCAGCGGCAGCAGCACGGGACGGAAATTGGAACTCGGCCGCTTCGCCCCCTTGGCCACGAGCGCGATGCGCCCGTGGTGGCGGGTGAAGACCTCGAGGATCAGGCTCGACTCGCTCCAGTCGTAGCGATGGAGCACGTAAGCCGGTTCATGCGAAACGCGATGAGCGGCAACCACTTCATTCGTAGCCGAAGGAGCGCACGCGCGCCTCGTCGTCGGCCCAGCCGGAGCGCACCTTCACCCACAGCTCGAGGAACACCTTGGCGTCGGCCAGCTTCTCGAGCTCGACGCGGGTTTCCATGCCGATGCGCTTGATGCGCTCGCCCTTGTCGCCGATCACCATGGCCTTGTGGCCGTCGCGCTCGACCACGATGGTGGCGGCAATGCGCAGCAGGCGCTTCTGGCCCTTCTTCTGGGGCGGCTCTTCCTCGAACTTGTCGATGATGACGGTCGAGGTGTAGGGCAGCTCGTCGCCCGTGAGGCGGAAGAGCTTTTCGCGCACCAGCTCGCCGGCGAGGAATTTCTCGCTGCGGTCGGTGAGCTCGTCTTCGTCGTAGAACCAGGGCTGCTCGGGCAGGTATTTCTCGCAGATGCCGAACAGGCGCTCGACGTCCTTCGCGTTCTTGGCCGACATCGGCACGAACTCCGCGAAGCTGTGCTTGGCCTGCATCGTCTGCAGCCACGGCGCGATGTCGCCGCGGCGGTGCACGTTGTCCAGCTTGTTGGCCAGCAGCACGGTCGGGATGCCCTTGCCGAGCAGCTTGAGCACGCGCTCGTCGGCCGGCGTGAAGCTGCCGGCCTCGACCACGAACAGGATCAGGTCGACATCGCCCACCGCGCCCTGCACGGTCTTGTTGAGCGACTTGTTCAGCGCGTTGGCATGCAGGGTCTGGAAACCCGGCGTGTCGACGAACACGAACTGCGTGGCGCCCAGCGTGCGCATGCCGGTGATGCGGTGGCGCGTGGTCTGTGCCTTGCGCGAGGTGATGCTGATCTTCTGGCCGACCAGCGCATTGAGCAGCGTCGACTTGCCCACATTGGGCTTGCCGACGATGGCGATCAGGCCGCAGTGCTGCGGCCCGGTGGCAGGCGTGTCGCCTGCGGTGTCTTCGGATCCCGCTGCGGGATTGGTTACATCGTTCATTCTGATTTCACGCGGCGCCGCGTGCCTTGAGCCGGATCAACATGGCGGCCGCGGCAGCTTGCTCGCCGGCGCGGCGCGAGCCGCCGATGCCGCGCTCGCGAAGGCCCAGCTCGGGCACCTCGCACTCGACATCGAAGGTCTGCTTGTGCGCTGCACCCAGCGTCGCTGCCACGCGGTACACCGGCAGCTTCATTTTGTGGCCCTGCAGCCATTCCTGCAATTCGGTCTTCGGGTCTTTCGCGGCGGCTTCCATGCGCGGATTGATCTCGACCGCCTCGTAGAGCCGGTGCACCAGCGCCTGCGCGGCGGCGAAGCCGGCGTCCAGGTAGACCGCGCCGATCAGCGCTTCGAGCGCGTCCGCCAGGATGGAAGGCCGGTTCGGGCCGCCCGAGCGGGCCTCGCCTTCACCCAGGCGCAGCAACGGCGACAGCGCCAGCCCCAGCGCGAGCCGGTGCAGCGTGTCCTGCTTGACCAGGTTGGCCCGCACGCGCGACAGGTCGCCCTCGGGCAGTTCCGAGAGGCGGATGTACAGCAGATGCGAGACGGCCAGGTTCAGCACCGAGTCGCCGAGAAACTCGAGGCGCTCGTTGTGATCGGCCGAGAAACTGCGGTGCGTGAGCGCGAGCTGGAGCAGGCGCGGGTCCGAGAACGTGTACTGAAGGCGCGCCTGCAGCGCGACGAGGCTGCCGTCCACCTTCTTGTTCGACACCGCGGTCAGCGGGACGCGCCCTTGTATTTGAGCGTCAGGTAGGCCGGCCCGAACAGGGGGATCTCGCGCTCGTACGCATACGACACGACGACCTTGTCGCCCACCTTCTTGATCTCGAGGTCCCGGCCGCTCACCGACTTGAAGTCGTCGATGGCCTGGGCGCGGTCGAAGATCGCGCGGATCTCGGGCACCGTGGCGCCTTCCTTGGCCTTGTTGGCGGCCTTGTCGATGGCCTGCCATTCGATCAGCGTCGGAATGACCTGCGCGACGACAACGCCCACGCAGCCCAGCACCGCCGCGACGAACACCAGGCCGATGAACGAGATGCCGCGCTGGTGCGCGGCACTGCCACGGACGGACCGACTGTTGGTTCTCATGCCCTCTTACCCCTCGAACAGTAACGTTGACTGTTGATTAATTATTGAAACGGACCGATGCGACCGAGATCGCCGAAGTTCATCCAGACGAAGAAGGCCCTGCCCACGATGTTCTTGTCCGGTACGAATCCCCAGAAACGGGAATCGGCCGAATTATCGCGGTTGTCGCCCATCATGAAATAGTTGCCTTCGGGCACCTTGCACACCACGCCCTCGACCGAGTAGCGGCAGTTCTCGCGGAACGGGAAGTCGCTGGCACCCGGCACGAAGGCGGGGGCGTTCTCGTCGTTGAGGATCTTGTGCTGCTTGCCGCCGAGGTCTTCGTCGAACTGCTTCAGGATGCGCATCGACTCGCCATCGAGGTAGTCGGCGATCGGGGCCTTGCCCACCGGCTGGCCGTTGATCGTGAGCTTCTTGTTCAGGTAGGCCACCTCGTCGCCCGGGATGCCGACCACGCGCTTGATGTAGTCCATGCTGGGCTTGGGCGGATAGCGGAACACCACCACGTCGCCGCGCGCCAGCGGCGTGCCGTCGGTGAGCTTGGTGTTGACGACCGGCAGGCGCAGGCCGTAGGTGAACTTGTTGACCAGGATCAGGTCGCCGGTCAGCAGCGTGGGCATCATCGAGCCCGAGGGAATCTTGAAGGGCTCGTACAGGAACGAGCGCAGCAGGAACACCACCAGGATCACCGGGAACAGGCCCGCCGTCCAGTCGAGCCACCAGGGCTGCATCAGCAGGCGTTCGCTGGCCTTGGCGTCGGTGGTGTCGACCTGGGTGATGCCCTGCCCCGCCAGCCGCGTGTTGCGTTCGGTGATGGAGCTCTCGAGCGTGGCGGCGGCGCGTTCGCGCTGCGGCAGGAAGTAGAAGCGCTCGGCCAGCCAGTAGACCCCGGTGACCACCGTGGCCACGAACAGCAGCAGCGCGAAGTTGCCTTCGAGCGCGCCGAAATACCAGGCGCCGACGTAGCTGGCGAACGCCGCGAGAACCAGGGTGGTGAGGTATGCCATGTTCGTGGTGATCAGTCTTCGACTTGCAGAATCGCGAGGAAGGCCTCTTGCGGGACTTCGACGGAACCGATCTGCTTCATTCTTTTCTTGCCCGCCTTCTGCTTCTCGAGCAGCTTTTTCTTGCGGGAGATGTCGCCGCCGTAGCACTTGGCGAGCACGTTCTTGCGAAGTGCCTTGATTGTCTCACGCGCAATGATCGTGACCCCGATGGCCGCCTGGATCGCCACGTCGTACATCTGGCGCGAAATGATCTCGCGCATCTTCGACACCACCGCCCGGCCGCGGTACTGCGACTGGCTGCGGTGCACGATGATCGACAGCGCATCGACCTTGTCGCCGTTGAGCAGGATGTCGACCTTGACCACGTCGGAGGCGCGGTACTCCTTGAACTCGTAGTCCATGGAGGCGTAGCCGCGGCTCACCGACTTCAGCTTGTCGAAGAAGTCGAGCACGATTTCGCCGAGCGGCATCTCGTAGGTCAGCATGACCTGGCGGCCGTGGTAGGCCATGTTCAGCTGCACGCCACGCTTCTGGTTGGCCAGCGTCATGACGGAGCCGACGTATTCCTGCGGCATGTACAGGTGCACGGTGACGATGGGCTCGCGGATCTCCGCCATCTTGCCGACGTCGGGCATCTTGGACGGGTTCTCGACCATGATGACTTCGCCGTCGTTGCGCACCACCTGGTAGACCACGCTCGGCGCCGTCGTGATCAGGTCCTGGTCGAACTCGCGTTCCAGGCGCTCCTGCACGATCTCCATGTGCAGCAGGCCCAGGAAGCCGCAGCGGAAGCCGAAGCCCAGCGCCTGGCTCACTTCGGGTTCGTAGCGCAGCGACGAATCGTTGAGCTTGAGCTTCTCGAGCGCGTCGCGCAGCGAGTCGTACTCGCTGGCTTCGGTCGGGTACAGGCCCGCGAACACCTGCGGCTGGATTTCCTTGAAGCCGGGCAGCGCCTCGGTGGCCGTGGCGGCGGCGCCGCCGGTACCGGGACGGATCAGCGTGACCGTGTCGCCGACCTTGGCCGCCTGCAGCTCCTTGATGCCCGCGATGATGTAGCCCACCTCGCCGGCTTCGAGCGACGCGCGCGCTTCGTTGGCGGGCGTGAAGACGCCGATGCTGTCGGCGTTGTACATGGCGCCCGACGCCATCATCTTGATGCGCTCGCCCTTCACGAGGCGGCCGTCGACCACGCGCACCAACATCACGACGCCGACGTACGGGTCGAACCAGCTGTCGATGATCATCGCGCGCAGCGGGCCGTCGGGATTGCCGCGCGGCGCGGGCATGCGCGCGACGATGGTCTCGAGGATGTCGTCGATGCCGACACCGGTTTTTGCGGAGCACGGAATCGCGTCGGTCGCATCGATGCCGATCACGTCTTCGATCTCAGTGCGCGCGTTGTCGAGGTCTGCATTCGGCAGATCGATCTTGTTGAGCACCGGGATCACTTCGACACCGAGGTCGAGCGCGGTGTAGCAGTTGGCCACCGTCTGCGCTTCGACGCCTTGCGATGCGTCGACAACGAGCAATGCGCCTTCACATGCCGACAGCGAGCGGCTCACTTCGTACGAGAAGTCGACGTGGCCCGGCGTGTCGATCAGATTGAGGTTGTAGACCTGTCCATCGCGTGCCTTGTAGTGCAGCGCGGCGGTCTGCGCCTTGATGGTTATCCCACGCTCTTTTTCGATGTCCATCGAGTCGAGCACCTGCGCTTCCATCTCGCGTTCCGCGAGGCCGCCGCAACGTTGGATCAAACGGTCTGCGAGCGTCGACTTGCCATGATCGATGTGCGCAATGATCGAAAAATTTCTGATGTGATTCATCAACGGGAACGCTTAAGTACTTGAATTGGCTCGGGCGCCGAGGGGCGGGGCCAAGAAAAAAGGGCGCGTCTTCTGGAGACGCGCCCTGAACCAACAAGCAATGGCAACTGCAGTAGTTGGAACTTCATTGTAGGCAAAAAGGGAAGCACGTACATCCGGGAACAGGGTCCAAAGGGCTCGTTGCAGGTCCACAACATCAAAGATACTCACAACTTATCAACAGGATCAGTGGAGCAGTAGCTGAACAACTTGTGGGCGATCTGTGGAGCACCGGTGGACGGCTGTGTGACATCTCGCATCGTGAAGGCCATCGCCCTCTTTATGCGCTGACTGGCCGCCAGGAGCTGTCTATTCTACCGAAATTCGTCCTTAGCCCTTTTATAAGTTAGTGATCGCAAACAAATATTGGCGTTTTCGAGGCCTCGGATTTTTTTAGAGGCCGGCGCCGAAGCGTCGTAAAGACCTCGAAAAAATGGCCCCAAACCCGACTGCCGGGTGGGGCCACTTGACGCCGCCGCCGTATCAGCGTGCGGGTCGGATCAAGGCGTACTGCGCCCAGTCGCCTCGGCGGTAGAGCACGCTGAGCGACTTGGCCTTGTCCGCCTTGGCGACCGCCGCCTCGAATTCGCGGGCATTCGCCACCTCGAGATTGCCCACAGCCAGGATGACGTCACCCTCGCGCAGGCCGGCCCGCGCCGCAGCGTCGTTGGCGGCATCGACCTTCACGCCGCCCTTCAGCTTGAACTCCTTCTTCTGCGCATCGCTGAGGTCGCTGACCGCGAGGCCGAGCGACTTGAGGGCCGCGGAAGCAGACGGCTTCGCAGCCGGCTCGTCGCGGTCGGTCGCGCGCTTGGCGGGCTTGTCGGGCTCGATCTCGGCGATGGTCACGCTGAGGTCGCGCGAGCTGCCGCGACGGAACACGGTGAGCGTGCTCTTGGTGCCCGGCTTGGTGTTACCCACGAGACGCGGCAGGTCGCTCGGCTTCTCGATCGCCTTGCCGTCGAACTTGGTGATGACGTCGCCCGGCTCCACGCCGGCCTTCTCGCCCGGCGACCCGGCTTCGACGCCGCGCACCAGCGCGCCCTGCGCCTTGCCCAGGCCGATGGCTTCAGCCACGTCCTTGGTGACCTGATCGATCTGCACGCCGATGCGCCCACGCGAGACGCGCCCCGAGGTGCGCAGCTGCTCGCTGACGCGGATCGCCTCGTCGATCGGGATCGAGAACGAGATGCCCATGAAGCCGCCCGAGCGTGAATAGATCTGGCTGTTGATGCCCACCACTTCGCCGCGCATGTTGATCAGCGGGCCGCCCGAGTTGCCGGGGTTGATGGCCACGTCGGTCTGGATGAACGGCAGGTACTCGCCCGTGTCGCGCTGCTTGGCGCTCACGATGCCGGCCGTGACGGTGTTCTCTAGGCCGAAGGGCGAGCCGATCGCCATCACCCACTCGCCCACGCGCAGCTTGGAGATGTCGCCCACCTTCACCGCGGGCAGGCCCGTGGCTTCGATCTTCACCACGGCCACGTCGGTGCGCTTGTCGGCGCCGATGATCTTGGCCTTGAACTCGCGCTTGTCGGGCAGCGTGACCAGCACCTCGGAGGCGTCTTCCACCACGTGTGCGTTGGTCATGACATAGCCGTCGCCCGTCAGGATGAAGCCCGAGCCCACGCCGCGCGGGCGCTCTTCCTCCTGCTGCTGCGGACGGTTCGGGCGCGACCCCTGGCGCGGGGTGCCCGGCAGCGGCTGGCCGAAGAAGCGGCGGAAGAACTCCTGCATCTCCTCGTCCATCTCGCCGTTGCCACCGCCGCGCTGCGCGACCTTCTCGACGGTGCGGATGTTGACCACAGACGGACCGACCTGGTCGACCAGGTCGGTGAAGTCGGGCAGCGTGCGCGTCTGCGCATGCACCGACTCGATCGGCAGGAAAGTGGCGCCGGCCGTCAGCGCCAGCGCAAAGGCCAGCAGACCGGAACGAAGCTTGTGTCCCTCGACTTTGAACATCATCGGTTGTCTTTCAAAAAGAACAGAGCTGCAAATAACGACAGAGGCTATGAGTACCCGGCGCCGGCTTGGTTCAGCCCGAACGCCTGCACGGCGTCAGCGCATCGCCCGTCAGCGCGTGCGCGCGAGGCTCTGGGCAAAGGCATTGAGCGTCTGCTGCGGCACCTCGCCGACCGCGGTCAACCACCAGTCGCTGGCCGGTGCGGGCAGTCGCCGGCGGATCGCGTTGGTGGCGCCGATGGTCAGCACGCCATCGCCGGGCGTGCGCGCGGGGTCGTAGCGTTCGATGAAGAGCGAGACCGTCGCCAGGCCGTCGGAGAAGGTCCACTGGACGGTGGTCGCCTCGGGCTTGGGCGGCTTGCCGTCGCCGGCGGGCAGCGCGGGGCGTCGGAAGAAGCTTCGGGGCTTGAATCCGGCCACGGGTGTGCGCAGCATCCAGCCTTCGTCCTGCGCCGTGCTGCGCTCGAGTTCGAGCTTCTCGATGCGGTAGCCGCTCGTGTTGGCCATCATCTGCGCCAGTGCCTGCGCCTTCACGGGCGCATCGAGCTGCAGCTCAGAGAACGCCGACTGCTCGACCACGCGGGTGTCGCTGTCGACGGTCTGGAGCTTCACCACGAGGCCGGAGCGGCGTTCGCTCCAGATGCGGTAGCCGAAGCGCAGGCCGTCGCGCGGCACCAGCTGCACCACGTCGGCATCGAAGCCCGCGACGCGGTCCTTGCCGATGGCGCGCACGTCGTAGTAGTCGCCCACCGACGAATCGGGCTTGTCGGGCAGGTTGGGGAAAAGGTCGAGGTTCTCGCGCTTCTCGACCTTCACGACCTTCGCCTCGGGCAGGAAGGTCATCACGTTGCGGTTGCGCCGGAAGGTCGAGCGCGGCGGGCCCGACAGCGCTTCGATGCGCTCCAGCTGGTGATCGCCGTCGCGCACATGCCAGATGCGCGCGCTCGACAGGTCGCCGCCCGGAGCCGACACCACGAAGGTGCCCACGTAGCTGCGCTGCCGCGCGCCCGCATGCATGCGCTGCAGCCACTCGGTCACGCCCATGGCCGGCGGTTCGTCGGTCTGCGCCGAGGGCACGCTCTTCGTGTTCGCCGCACCGTAGCGGGTCTGCGCGGTGGCCATCTGCCCCAGGCAAAGAACAGCAAACGCGAGCACCAGGGTGCGTGCGGAAATCGGCATGTGAACAACGGTCATTGCAGGCGGCGACGGGCGCGCAATCAGCGCGTGGGGCCCTCGAAGGTGGCGTTGCGCAGGAAGCCGGACGGCATTTGCGATGCGCCACCGGCCTGCTGGTGAGCTTCGAGCAGCTGGTCAAGGCGCGGATCGCGCAGCATGACCTGCGGATTGCCGCTGCCGACCAGCACGCGGGTCGGTGTCAGGGCGCCATTGCCCGGCAGTTCGCTGCCACCGGCCGCGGCCGCCAGCACCGAGTTCGCCACGGGCGGCTGCACCGCGGCCAGTTGGGCACCGCCGTTCGGCACCGCAGCGCCGTTGCCGACCAGCGTCCAGCTGATGGCCGCCACGGCCATCAACGACGCGGCGCCAGCCACCAGTTTCCAGCGGAACACCGGCTCGTTGGCCGCCTCGGCGCGTTGCCGCACGGGCATTGCGGCCGGCACGGCGGCCAGCGGCGCCACGGCCGCGGGCGGAGCGATCACGACCGGCTCCTGCGCCAGCCGCTGCTGGAAGCGCGCCAGGAAGGCCGAGGTGTCGCTGCAGCGCGAATGCGCCGACGAGCGCAGCACATCGCCCACCACGTGGTAGGCGTGCCAGGCGTCGCGCGAGTCGTCCTCGCCGCAGACGGATTCGATCGCACGCGCGAACGCCTCGCCCTGCAAATGGCCGTCCGCCAGTGCGGACACCTGTTCCCGAACCGTCATCGTCTGATTCATGTCATTCACCTGCTGATCTACCAACGCTTGCCGGACTGGTTGTCCAGCAGCGGCTTGACCCTGGCCGAAATGGCCTCGCGCGCCCGGAAAATACGCGAGCGCACCGTGCCGATCGGGCAATCCATGACCTCGGCAATCTCTTCGTAACTCATCCCCTCGATCTCGCGCAGCGTGACCGCCTGGCGCAACTCGGTCGGGAGCGCTTCCATGGCAGCCTCGACGGCACTGGCGATTTCATTCGCCGCCATGACCGATTCGGGGGTTTCATCGCTGGTTGGTTCGTTTCCAGGACGGTAAGTTTCATCTTCGTCGTCCGAGGACGAACGCAGTGCGCTTTCGGAGACGGTCGGATCGCGCTTCATGTCCACCAGCGCCTTCTTGGCGGTGTTCACGGCGATCCGGTACAGCCAGGTGTAGAACTGGGCCTCGCCGCGAAACTGGTGCAGCGCGCGGTAGGCGCGGATGAAGGTTTCCTGGGCGATGTCCTCGATCAGGTCGACATCGCGCACCATGCGCCCGATCAGCCGTTCGATGCGGCGCTGGTACTTGATGACCAGCAGCTCGAACGCCTTCTGGTCGCCCGCGACGGTGCGCTGGACCAACTGGAAATCGACCTCACCCGGGCGCGGCGCCTGCGCCGCCTCATCGGGCAACGCGGACTCCGGAGGCACGGGCGGCAAGGACGTGGTCATTGAAACGGGTCAGGGCGCGTCGGCCGGAGCGGTCGCGCGCCAGGGGTCGCCGGCCGGCTCGGCGACCGGGGGCCGCGCGTAGACCGCACGGCGCACGTCGCGCCAGCGTTCGGGCATGGCCCGCTGCTCAAGCCAGACCCAGCGCGCCGCGCGGCCGGGTTCGGCCAGGCGGATCAGCAGCAGCGACTGGAAATCGAGCGCCACCACGGCGCGCGCGGCGAGCACGCCGCGCGTCGGATCGGCACCGGTCAGCGACCAATGCGATCCATCGAAATGCAGCGTCGCCACCCCGTCGCGCCGCAGGCCGAAACCTGCCGCGACACCGGAAAAGACGACGCTGAGGAGCAGCAGCAACTGGCGCCAGCCATTGCTATCGAACAGATAGCAGGCCGCGCCGGCGCAGCAGACGCCCAGGGTCCAAAGAACCAGAAGAATCCGGGTCGCGCCGCGGGTGCGCCCCACCGGATAGGTCACCGACGGTGCGCTGTGCATGGGAGAGCGACGCTCAAGCGCGCTTGAACACCAGCGTGCCGTTGGTGCCGCCGAAGCCGAAGTTGTTCTTGACCGCGACATCGATCTTCAGATCGCGCGCCTCGTTGGCGCAGTAGTCGAGATCGCACTCCGGATCCTGGTTGAAGATGTTGATCGTCGGCGGGCTCTTCTGGTGATGCAGCGCGAGCACCGTGAACACCGATTCGATGCCGCCCGCGCCGCCCAGCAGGTGGCCGGTCATGGACTTGGTCGAATTGACGACGAGCTTCTTCGCGTGATCGCCGAAAGCCAGCTTGACCGCGTTGGTCTCGTTGAGGTCACCGATCAGCGTCGAGGTGCCGTGCGCGTTCAGGTACTGGACCTCGTCGGCGTTGACACCCGCATTGGCCAGTGCCATCGCCATCGAACGGCGCGGGCCGTCGACGTCGGGTGCGGTCATGTGGTACGCGTCGCCCGTCATGCCGAAGCCGGAGACTTCCGCGTAGATCTTGGCGCCGCGCGCCTTGGCGTGTTCGTACTCCTCGAGCACCAGCACGCCGGCGCCCTCGCCCAGCACGAAGCCGTCGCGGTCCTTGTCCCACGGACGCGAGGCCGTGGCGGGATCGTCGTTGCGGGTGCTCAGCGCGCGAGGCGCGGTGAAGCCGCCGATGCCGAGCGGAGAGATGGTCGATTCGGCGCCGCCCGCGATCATGACGTCGGCATCGCCGTACTCGATCATGCGTGCCGACGTGCCGATGGCATGCAGGCCGGTTGTGCAGGCGGTCACGACGGCGATGTTCGGGCCCTTGAAGCCGTACTTGATCGAGACGTGGCCCGAGATCATGTTGATGATCGATGCCGGCACGAAGAACGGCGAAATGCGGCGCGGGCCGCGGCTCGCGTACTCGCCATGCGTCTGTTCGATCATCGGCAGACCGCCGATGCCCGAGCCGATGTTGCAGCCGATGCGCACGGCCTTTTCATAGGACAGCGCTTCGCCGGTCGGCAGTCCGCTGTCCTGCACCGCCTGGATGGCGGCGGCGAGTCCCAGATGAATGAAGCGGTCCATGTGACGCGCTTCTTTCTCCGAGATGTATTGGGTGATGTCGAAACCCTTGACCTCACCGGCGAACTTGCAGGCGAAGGCGCTTGCATCGAACGCGGTGATGTTCGCAATGCCCGACTTCCCGGCCAACAGGTTGGCCCAGGATTCGGTTGCGGTGTTTCCGACAGGAGCGATGCAACCGAGTCCGGTCACGACGACGCGGCGTTTGGTCATGCCGGCAAACCTTTCTGGAAGCGCTGAGCAGCTGCCGATCGGCGCGGGCGGTTGAAAAAAGAGCCGCCGGCCGTCGTTGCAGTGTCAGCTGGCCGATCAGGCCTTTTGATTCTTGGTGGCGTAGTCGACGGCGTTCTGCACCGTCGTGATCTTCTCTGCGTCTTCGTCCGGGATCTCGATGCCGAACTCGTCTTCGAGTGCCATCACGAGTTCGACCGTGTCGAGCGAGTCAGCGCCGAGGTCGGCCACGAAAGCCTTTTCGTTCGTCACTTGGGACTCTTCCACGCCGAGCTGCTCGGCGATGATTTTCTTGACACGTGCTTCGATATCGCTCATTTGATTCCCTCTAAGGGTTGTAGGTAACTGGTGGATTTTAGCCGGGCGGCCCGTGGCATTTGCCCCGCGCTCCGGTACGGAAAAAGATTGCGCCTTTCGGCTACATGTGCATGCCGCCGTTGACGTGCAGTTCCTGCCCCGTCACGTACGAGGCCTGCGGCGATGCGAGGTAGGCCACCGCATGCGCGATGTCGGCCGGCTTGCCCAGGTGGCCCAGCGGGATCTGCGAGAGCAGCGCCTGTTGCTGGGCTTCCGGCAGGCTGGCCGTCATGTCGGTTTCGATGAAGCCCGGCGCGACGCAGTTGACCGTGATGTTGCGGCTGCCGAGTTCGCGGGCCAGCGCACGGGTCATGCCCGACACGCCGGCCTTGGCGGCCGCGTAGTTGGCCTGGCCGGCATTGCCGGACGCGCCCACCACGCTCGTAATGCTGATGATGCGGCCATAGCGCTGCTTCATCATCGGGCGGATCACCGCGCGCGAGAGGCGGAATACGGCCTTGAGGTTGGTGTCGAGCACCGCATCCCAGTCGTCGTCCTTCATGCGCATGGCAAGCGTGTCGCGCGTGATGCCGGCGTTGTTGACCAGCACATGGATCGCGCCGTAAGCCTGCACGATCTCGTCGATCAGGGCTTCGACGGCAGCACCGTCGTTCACGTCGAGCGCACGGCCGCGGCCGTCGAACGCGCTCAGCGCCTGGGTGATCTTGGCGGCGCCATCGTCGGTGGTGCCGGTGCCCACGACCTTCAGGCCGCGCTGCGCCAGTTCGAGCGCAATGGCAGCGCCGATGCCGCGCGTTGCGCCGGTGACCAGGGCGACCTGGCCTTCGAATTTGGGAGTGCTCATAAGAGAGAAAAAGTATCGGGGCCTGGCGGCGTTCAGCCGGCGAGCGATTGTCGGACGTCCGCGAGGGTGGCCGGGTCGTACACCGACGCGGCTTCCAGTTCGGGGGCGATGCGCTTCACCATGCCGGCCAGCACCTTGCCGGGACCGCACTCGATGATGGCGGTTGCACCGCGCAGTTTCAAGGCCTGAACGCTCTCGACCCAGCGCACCGGACCGGCGGCCTGGCGCACCAGGGCGTCGCGGATGCGGTCGGCATCGGTCTCGACGGCCACGTCGATGTTGTTGAGCACCGGAATCTGCGGCGCGGCCAGCGCCACGCTCGCGAGCTTCTCGCGCAGGGCTTCGGCCGCGGGCTTCATCAGGCTCGAATGGAACGGCGCCGACACCGGCAGCGGCAATGCGCGCTTGGCGCCGTTGGCCTTCAGCAGCTCGCAGGCCTTGTCGACCGCGGCCTTGCTGCCGGCGATCACGGTCTGCATCGGATCGTTGAAGTTCACGGCCTCAACCACTTCGGCGCTGCCGGGGCCGAACGTGGCGGTGGCTTCGGCGCAGCCGGCGACCACCTTGTCGGACGCCATGCCGAGGATCGCCGCCATCGCGCCGACGCCGACCGGCACCGCCTGCTGCATGGCCTGCGCACGGAAGCGCACCAGCGGCGCGGCCTGCGAGAGCGTGAGCACGCCCGAAGCCACCAGCGCCGAATACTCGCCCAGCGAATGGCCGGCGACCACGGACGGCGTGGCGCCGCCTTCAGCCAGCCAGGCACGCCAGGCGGCCACGCCAGCCACCAGCATTACGGGCTGCGTGTTGGTGGTGAGCGCCAGCTCTTCCTTGGGACCGTTCTTGATCAGCGCGCCGATGTCTTCGCCCAGCGCTTCGGAAGCTTCGCGCAGGGTCTCGACCACGGCCGGGTGATCGCCCCAGGCATCGAGCATGCCGACCGCCTGCGAGCCCTGACCCGGAAAGACAAAAGCAAAGGATTTCATTGTTGTTTCTTCGTCACCGCGCCGACGCCCGCTCCAGGGCGCCGCGACGCACTACAGATTCAATAGCACCGCGCCCCAGGTGAAGCCACCGCCCACGCCTTCCAGCATGAGGGTCTCACCCTTCTTCACCTTGCCCGAGCGCACGGCTTCGTCGAGCGCCAGCGGGATCGAGGCGGCCGAGGTGTTGCCGTGCTCGTGCACCGTGACGACCAGCTTCTCGCGCGGCAGCTTCAGCTTCTTGGCCGTGCCTTCCATGATGCGGATGTTGGCCTGGTGCGGGATCAGCCAGTCGATGTCGGCCTCGGTCTTGCCGGCCTTGGCGAGCGTGGCGCGCGCGGCATCTTCGAGCACGCGCACCGCCAGCTTGAAGACGGCCTGGCCGTCCATGTGCAGCAGCGGCGTGCCGAGCACGTTGCCGCCCGACACGTGGCCGGGCACGCACAGGATGCCGACGTGCTTGCCGTCGGCATGCAGGTCGCTGGCCAGGATGCCGGGCTCGTCGGAGGCCTCGAGCACCACCGCGCCCGCGCCGTCGCCGAACAGCACGCAGGTGGTGCGGTCGTTGAAGTCGAGGATGCGGGAGAACACTTCGGCGCCGATCACCAGCGCGCAGCGCGCGGTGCCCGTGCGGATCATCGCGTCGGCCACCGTCAGTGCGTAGACGAAACCGCTGCAGACCGCCTGGACGTCGAACGCCGGGCAGCCGGCGATGCCGAGCTTGTGCTGGAGGATCGCGGCCGACGACGGGAACACCATGTCGGGCGTCGAGGTCGCGACGATGATCAGGTCGACATCGCTCGCCTTGCGACCGGCGGCTTCCAGCGCGTGTTTCGCGGCTTCGAGGCCGAGATCGCTGCTGCTGACATCGGGCGCCGCGAAGTGGCGCGCGTGGATGCCGGTGCGCTCGACGATCCACTGATCGGAAGTTTCGATGCCGCGTGTCGCCAGATCCTTGGCAAGGTCGTCATTGGTGACGCGGCGGGGGGGCAGGTAGCTGCCGGTGCCGGTAATGCGCGAAAAAGGGGTCATCAAGCGTGAAGGGCTGTCGCGTCGGCCGGCACCGCCGACTCCTGCCGCGCTAGCAAAGGCGCGGCGTGGGCGATACGGGCCCGCACGCGATCGAGCAGGTTGTTGCGAGCGGCATCATAAGCGCGATCCAACGCATGACCGAAAGCCACTTCGTCGGCCGAGCCATGGCTCTTGAACACCAGCCCGCGCAGGCCGAGCAGGGCCGCGCCGTTGTAGCGACGGTGATCCAAACGACCTTTGAATGCTTTTAGAACCGGGTAAGCAACAATAGCCGCCAGTTTCGTGAGAATGTTTCGCGAAAACTCGACGCGAATGAACTCGCCGATCATCGACGCGACGCCTTCGCTGGCCTTCAGCGCCACGTTGCCGACAAATCCGTCGCACACGACGATGTCGGTCGTGCCCTTGAAAATGTCGTTCCCTTCGACGTTGCCGTAGAAGTTCAGATCCTTGGAGTTGGCAGCTGCACGCAGCAGTTGGCTGGCCTTCTTGATGGTTTCGCTGCCCTTGATGGCTTCTTCGCCAATATTGAGCAAGCCAACCGAAGGCGATTCGTTGCCGGTCAATGCCGAAACGAGCGCCGAGCCCAGCACGGCGAACTGGAGCAGGTCTTCGGCGTCGCAATCGACGTTCGCACCGAGATCGAGCACGGTGGTCGCCCCGCCCTTCACATTGGGCAGCTGCGGCGCGATGGCCGGGCGATCGATGCCATCGAGCGTTTTGAGCAGATAGCGCGCGATCGCCATCAATGCACCCGTGTTGCCGGCAGATATCGCCGCTTGCGCCGCGCCATCCTTGACCTGCTGGATCGCGACGCGCATCGAAGAGTCTTTCTTCTTGCGCAGGGCGATTTCGATGGAATCGTCCATGCCGACCACTTCGCTGGCCGGCACGATGCGGGCGCGCGGATGGTCGGCAAACCCCGCCAATGCGGCCGGCGCACCGACGAGCAGCAACGAGGCTTCGCTGTGCCGCTCGAGAAACGCGCGGCAGGCCGCGAGCGTGACACGCGGCCCATGATCACCCCCCATGCAATCCACGGCGAGCGTGATTGCGGCGGGCGCAGCAGTGAGTTCGGGAGAAAAAGGCGCAGCCATCAAAACAAAGGCCCGACGCTACAGCAAAAGTAGCTTCGGGCCTTGGCCTTGGGATTCGAGATCAGGCTTCGGACTTGTTCTTGAGCACCTGACGGCCGCGGTAGAAACCGTTCGGGCTGATGTGGTGGCGCAGGTGCGTTTCGCCGGTGGTGGGCTCGACAGCGATGCCGGGCACGCCCAGGGCGTTGTGGGAACGGTGCATGCCGCGCTTGGAAGGCGACTTCTTGTTTTGCTGGACGGCCATGATGGCTCCTGGACGGTTAGGTGGGTGACTGGATGCGGGCTCAAGCGGTGGCAATGAGGCGAAAGCTCCGGCGGCATGCATGGAATGCCACGTTCTGCCTTTGCCTTGTATGCATTGCTGCTCACGGCGGCGCGCGCGAAGCCCATGATTATAGCCCAGCCAGAGAGAAAGGGCTACTTGCCCTCTTCGGGCTTGCGCGGACGCAACGCACCGAGCACAGCAAAGGGGTTCGGCTTGGCCTCTTCGGCCGCCTGGAAATCGTCGTCGCTGGAGGACAGACGGACCGGCGTCGGGCACACGTCGTGGACCGGCATGACGGGGATTTCCATCAGCAGCTCGTCCTCGATCAGCCCGCGCAGGTCGAAATCGCGGCTGACGACCAGCAAGTCTTCGTCGGATTCCTCGTCTTCTGCCTCGGCCGTGGCCTCGTCGGCCACGAAACGGAACCAGCGGTCCACGAACAGCTCGGTATCGACCGGCGACAGGCAGCGCTGGCAGACCAGCGGCACGGTGGTTTCGACGTCCAGGTGCAGCCAGGGCGTCGCCTTGCCGTCGGCGCCGGGGCGCTCTTCGCCGGTCGCTTCCCAGCGGACCACGGCGTCGGTGGCCGGCGTCGCCAGTTCGGCGACCAGGCGCGCGAAACCCGGGACCGGATCGGCGCCTTCCAGCGTGGCGGCCGCCGCGGTGAACGCGGGCACATTGAGCCTTTCGGGGGCAAATTCTCTCTTCATCCGCCCCAGTCTAGCGCGCCGGCCGGCCTCCCAGGCAAGCAACCCGTCGAGCCGGTCGGGTCCGCTCGCTCACGCACAATCGCTGCATGCAACGCACCGTGATCCTCGCCTCGACCTCGCGCTACCGGCGCGAACTGCTCACCCGCCTCCATCTGCCCTTCGAGGTGCACGCCCCCGAAGTCGACGAAACCCCGCTCGACGGCGAAACGCCCCGCGCGTTGGCCGAGCGCCTGGCACTGGAAAAGGCCAACGCCGTGGCCGAGCGCTTTCCCGACGCGGTGGTGATCGGCTCCGACCAGGTTGCCGACCTGGCGGGCGAAGCGCTCGGCAAGCCCGGCGACCACGCACGGGCCACCGCCCAGCTGCGCCGCATGCGCGGCCAGACGCTGATCTTTCAGACCGCCGTGGCCGTCGTCTGCCATGCGACGGGCTTCGTCCAGCGCGACATCGCCCCCGTGCGCGTGGTGTTCCGCGACCTATCGGACGCCGCCATCGAGCGCTATCTATTAGCGGAACAGCCCTACGACTGCGCCGGCAGCGCCAAGAGCGAGGGCTTCGGCATCGCGCTGCTCGACGCCATCGACAGCGACGACCCCACCGCGCTGGTCGGCCTGCCCCTGATCCGCACCTGCCGGATGCTGCGTGCCGCGGGAGTCGACCTGCTGTGACCACAAAAGGCAAGCTCTACCTCGTCCCCGCGCCGCTCGATTTCGGCTGCGACCTCCAGGCCCCGCTGCAGGACGCCCTGCCGCTGGGCACGCTGCAGGCCGCCGCCGGCATCACGCACTGGATCTGCGAGAACGCCAAGTCGGCCCGCGCCTACCTGAAGCGCATCGACGCCGTCGCCCCGCTCGCCGCGCCGCTGCAGGCGCAGGACATCCAGGAACTGCCGCGCGAAGTGCACAAGAAAGGCGACCACGCCGGCCAGTTCGATGCCCGCCCGCTGCTCGCCGCCGCGCTCGAAGGCCACGACATCGGCCTGCTGAGCGAAGCCGGCATGCCCGCCGTGGCCGACCCCGGCTCGTCGGTGGCACGCGCCGCGCACGACCTGGGCATCACCGTCGTGCCGCTCACCGGACCGGTGTCTTTGCTGCTGGCCCTCGCAGCAAGCGGCTTGAACGGACAGAACTTCGCCTTCGTCGGCTACCTGCCGCAGGACGGCGGCGAGCGCCAGGCGCGCATCCGCGAGCTCGAGGCGCTCGCACTCAAGACCGGCCAGACGCAGCTCTTCATCGAAACGCCGTACCGCAACGCCGCCCTGCTGCAGGCACTGGTACAGACACTGCAGCACAACACCCGCCTCGCCGTCGCGCGCGGCCTGACGCTCGCCACCGCGCAGGTGCGCAGCGAGACGGTGAAAGCCTGGCGCGCCGCCAAGCCGCAGGCCGCGACCGACGAGCGCCTGCCCGCCGTGTTCGCGATCGGGCGCTGAGGGTGGGGCCGGGCGTCACGGCCGGTACGCGCTGGGCGTCGCGCGCCCAGTTCTTCGCGTCGGGCTTCATCTTCGCGACCTGGGGCGTGCACGTGCCGACAGTCAAGGCGCACTACGCCATCGACGAGGCGCAGCTCGGGCTCGCCATGCTTGCGGCCGGTGCCGGCGCGATGGTCGGTCTGACCAGCGCCGGGCGCTGGATCGGCCGCCACGGCCCGCGCCGCATGGCCGCGCTGTGCGGCTGCATCTACGCACTGTTGATTGCCGGCCTGATCGCGATGCCCGGCTATGCCGCGCTGCTGGGCCTGCTGGCGGTGTTCGGCCTGGTCACCAGCGTGTTCGACGTGGCGATCAACACCGAGGCCGCGCAGCTCGAGTTGCGCGGCAATCAGCCGCTGATGAGCGGCATGCACGGCATGTTCAGCCTCGGCGGCATGGTCGGCGCCGCGAGCGGCAGCGCGGCGCTGGCCGCCGGCATGGCGCCGCAGACCCACTTGTGGACGGTGGCCGTGGTGATGATCGGGCTGGTCGCGATTGCAGCAACGCGCATGCTGCCCACGCCGGCTGCACCCGCCGACGGCGCGGCCGCAGCGGACCACGGCTTTCGCCTGCCGCGCGGCGTGCTCGCGGTGCTCGGCGTGCTGGCCGCATTGGGGCTGATCGCCGAGGGCGCCATCTACGACTGGAGCGTGCTCTACATGCAGCAGGAGCTGGGCAGCCCACAGCAGCAGGCCGCGCTGGCCTATGCGAGCTTTTCCGCCGCGATGGCAGCTGCGCGTTTCGGTGGCGACGCGATGCGCGCCCGTTTCTCACCCACGGCCTTGCTGCGCGGCAGTGGCCTCCTCGCGGCGGGGGCGATGACGCTGGTATTGCTGACCGACCTGCCCTGGCTCGCACTGCTCGGCTTCGCAGGCGTCGGCGTCGGTTTTGCGAACGTGGTGCCGATCCTGTTCGGCGCCTCGGCCCGCGTACCGGGCGTGGCGCCTGCCAACGGCATCGCCGCCGTATCGGCCATTGCTTATTTGGGGTTCATGGCAGGGCCTGCGGTGATCGGCCTGCTGGCGCGGGTCAGTTCGCTGACCGCCGCGCTCTATGTGGTGGTGGCCTTTGCCGCCGCGCTGGCAGCCTCGGCCCGGTTCACCGGCAGCAACGACAGCAGCGCCGCCTGACAAAAGCCGCGCTCAGCGCAGCGCCGGCGAGGTCTTCAGCGCACTCACCGAGGCCGCACCCATGGCGGCGCCGAACTTCTTGGCCAGCTTCTCGGCCACGTTGTCGCGGCGCGTGTAGTCGATGACTTCCTCGGCCTTGATCACCTCGCGTGCCACGAAGTCGACGTTGCCCAGCTGGTCGGCCAGGCCGAACTCGACGGCCTGCTCGCCACTCCAGAACAGGCCGCTGAACAGGCCCGGGGTGTCGAGCTTGAGGCGGTCGCCGCGGCCTGTCTTCACCACGTTGATGAACTGGGTGTGGATCTGGTTGAGCATCGCCTGGGCGTGCGCGCGCTGCGCATCATTCATCGGGCTGAACGGGTCGAGGAAGCCCTTGTTCTCACCGGCCGTCAGCAGCCGGCGCTCGACGCCGACCTTTTCCATCACGCCGGTGAAGCCGAAGCCGTCCATCAGCACGCCGATGCTGCCGACGATGCTGGCCTTGTCGACGAAGATCTTGTCGGCGGCCGCGGCGATGTAGTACGCCGCCGAGGCGCAGGTTTCTTCGACCACCGCGTAGACCGGCTTCTTGTGCTTGGCCTTCAGGCGCTTGATCTCGTCGTTGATGATGCCGGCCTGCACCGGGCTGCCGCCGGGCGAGTTGATCAGCAGTACCACGCCCTTGGCGCCCTCGTCCTCGAAGGCCGTCTTCATGGCGGCGATCACGAACTCGGCGCTGGCGTCGCCGCCGTTGGCGATCTCACCCTTGATCTCGACGACGGCCGTGTGGGCCGTGGTCTTGGCGGTGCTGGGCGTGCTGCGCGAGAACGCGAACCAGGCCAGGAACACGAAGAAGGCCAGCCAGCCCAGGCGCACGAAGGTCTTCCAGCGGCGCGTGGCCTTCTGCTCATTCAGGGAGGCGAACGCGAGTTTCTCGAGCGTGGCGCGCTCCCACCCGGGGCGCTGCGTGGGGTCTTGGGCCATGGTGCGGGGGCTGTCTTGGGATGTCGTGAGGGGGACGGCCGGCTCCAGCGGTTCGAAACCCTGGGGTTCCCTGCGGTTCGGATCGGTCATGTCAGAAGGAAAGAGGTTGGAGGTTCCAGTCAGTATGCCAGTGCACCACGCCGTCTTCTTCGCTCAGCGCGATCTTCACGAGCCCGCCGCGGCACGGCCCGCCCGCGCATTCGCCGGTGTCGGGCTTGTAGACGGCGCCGTGGGTGGCGCACAGCAGCCACTGGCCGCTGTCGTCGAAGAAGCGGTCGGGCTGGAAGTCCATCTCCATCGCCACATGGCTGCAGCGGTTGAGGTACGCATGCGGCAGGCCCTCGAAGCGCACCGCGAAGGCGCGGCAGGTTTCACCGCCGTGGACCACGTCGAAGGGCACGGCGTTGCCACCCTCGACCAAGTCCGAGGCATTGCACAGCGGGATGCGCGAGTCGCTCATGCCTTGGCCCTCAGGCGTTGTCGAGCAGCCAAGCCTGCAGCTCGGCGATCGACTGCGCCACGTACAGCGGCTTGAACTCGTCGAAGGTGGACGACGCATGCGCGCCGAAGCCCACGCCCACGCTGGCGCAGCCGGCGTTCTGCGCCAGCTGCAGGTCGTGCGTGGTGTCGCCGATCATCAGCGTGCGCTCGGCCGGCACGTCGAGCTCTTCCATGAGTTCGAGCAGCATGCGCGGATGCGGCTTGCCGAAGGTTTCGTCGGCGGTGCGCGAGGCGTCGAAGCGGTCGCGCAGCGCCACCGTCTTCAGGGCCTCGTTGAGGCCGCGGCGCGACTTGCCCGTGGCCACGGCCAGCTTGTGGCCGCGCGCGCGCAACGCATCAAGCATGGGCAGCACGCCGTCGAACAGCACGAGGTCGTCCTGGTGCTGCAGGAAGTGGTAGCGGTAGCGGGCGCCGAGCTCGGGGTATTTTTCCTTGGGCACGTCGGGTGCCGCGCGCGCGAGCGCCTCGGCCAGGCCCAGGCCGATAACCCAGGCGGCATCGTCTTCGCTGGGCTTGGCACCGCCGACATCGACCACGGCCGCCTGGATGCAGCGCACGATCAGGCGGGTGGAGTCGTAGAGCGTGCCGTCCCAGTCGAAGGCGATCAGGTCGAAGCGAGGGGAACGTGCAGGGCTGGCGGAAGAATCAGTCATGGGCCGTGGGGGTGGGGTGTTGCGCCATCGCCTCGAGCGCCGCGCGCGACATCAGCGCATGCAGCTCTGGCGGCAGCCCGGCCTGCAGCGCAATGCGCTCGCCGCTGACCGGGTGGTTGAATTGCAGCCGCCACGCATGCAGGAACATGCGCTTGAGGCCGAGTTTGTGCAAGGCGCGCTGGCGCTCGGACTCGCCATATTTGTCGTCGCCGGCAATCGGATGCCCGGCCGAGGCCAGGTGCACGCGGATCTGGTGGGTGCGCCCGGTCTTGATGGTCACCGCCAGCAATGACAGCGGCGTGAGGTCGCCCGGCAGGCTGAGGCGGGCCAGCACGCGCACCAGCGTGACGGCCCGCATGGCGTCGGGGTGGTCCTTGGCGACCACGCGCACGCGGCGTTCGCCGGCCCCGGCGCCCGAGCCGTCGGGCAGCAGGTACTTGGCCAACGGCGCGTCGAGCACCTTCTTGTTGGCGGGCCAGTCGCCTTCGACCAGCGCCAGGTAGGTCTTGCCGGTTTCACGCTCGCGAAACTGGTCCTGCAATGCCACCAGTGCGCTGCGCTTCTTGGCAACCAGCAGGATGCCGGAGGTTTCGCGGTCGAGCCGGTGCACCAGTTCCAGGAACTTGGCGCCCGGGCGCGCCGTGCGCAATTGCTCGATCACGCCGAAGCTCACGCCGCTGCCACCATGCACCGCGACACCGGCCGGCTTGTCGATGGCCAGCACCGCCTCGTCTTCGAGCAGCACCGGAAACTCGCGTGCCGGTGCGGGTGGCGTGGCACCCTCTTCGGCGCGCGGCGAAATCCGCACCGGCGGAATCCGGACCTGGTCTCCGTCTTCGATGCGGGTGTCAGCCTGGGCGCGGCCCTTGTTGATGCGCACCTCGCCCGACCGGATGATCCGGTAGACGTGCGTCTTCGGCACGCCTTTCAGATGGCGAAACAGGAAGTTGTCGAGCCGCTGCCCGGCGGATTCGGCGTCGACGGTCAGGAAGTGGATGGCGGCGTGCGGCGTGCCGGTGTCGGCGCCCGCGGGTCGATCCGCGGGATTTGGAGCCCCCGCGGGGCTTTTCTTCGCACCTATAATGTTTTTCACCAGCGCGGTCGTGTAAGTGCTTGATTAGACAGAAGTTTAGAGCACTGACGACCATGCTGTGAGGTCGATGCCGCTTTGGCGTCCAGCCCGCAAACCCCGCGCAATCGCGCAAAGTGGCAGGCCAGGCACCCAAGTCAAGCCGACACCCACGAAACACCGATACGGAATACCCAGCCTGCAGCTTCCAAGCTGCAGGCGGATCGAAGCGAGTCCCTTGTTGTGTTGATGCTGCTGATTCAAATATGCCTGCGCTGGTCGACCTGGTTTCGACCAGTCGCCTCAGGCATTGAATCGCCCGCAGTGCGCGCCACCCTTGCGCAACCGGCTGTCAAAAAGGCAGCCACCCAACACCGAATCTGGCTCGCGCCCATCCACGCGCCCCCACCCCGGCTGTCTTCTTGAGCTGACGCTCGAGAGGCCTGCTCGCGCCTGGCGCGGCAGTCACAGCATCCGGGGCCAAGCGGCAATTCCCTGGTTTCGCGGGCGTCGTCCGTGCATCGTTGGCTCGTCATGAGCCGCAAGAACGATACATATAAGGACAACGCATCATGAAGCGGATGCTGATCAATGCCACGCAGGCCGAAGAACGCCGCCTGGCCATCGTCGACGGGCAGAAACTGCTCGACTACGAAATCGAAATCGAAGGACGCGAACAGCGCAAGGGCAACATCTACAAGGCGGTCGTGACCCGCGTCGAGCCGTCGCTCGAAGCCTGTTTCGTCGACTACGGCGAAGACCGCCACGGCTTCCTGCCGTTCAAGGAAATCTCCAAGCAGTACTTCGCCGAAGGCGTGTCGGCCAGCCAGGCCCGCATCCAGGACGTGATCCGTGAAGGCCAGGAACTCACCGTCCAGGTCGAAAAGGAAGAACGCGGCAACAAGGGCGCCGCCCTCACCACCTTCATCTCGCTGGCCGGCCGCTATGTCGTGCTGATGCCCAACAACCCCCGTGGCGGTGGCGTGTCGCGCCGCATCGAGGGCGACGACCGCGCCGAACTCAAGGAGGCGATGGACCAGCTCGAGTACCCGAAGGGCATGAGCATCATCGCGCGCACCGCCGGCATCGGCCGCTCGGCGCCCGAACTCCAGTGGGACCTGAACTACCTGCTCAAGCTGTGGACCGCCATCGACGGCGCGGCCAAGGGCGGCAAGGGCGCCTTCCTGATCTACCAGGAATCGTCGCTCGTCATCCGCGCGATCCGTGATTACTTCAATCACGACATCGGCGACATCCTGATCGACACCGACGACATCTACGACCAGGCGCAGCAGTTCATGGCGCACGTCATGCCCGAGCATGCCGCCCGCGTGAAGCGCTACCGCGACGACGCGGCCCTGTTCAGCCGCTTCCAGATCGAGCACCAGATCGAGTCGGCCTACGCCCGCACCGTGCAGCTGCCTTCGGGCGGCGCCATCGTGATCGACCACACCGAAGCACTGGTCTCGGTCGACGTGAACTCGGCCCGCGCCATCAAGGGCGGCGACATCGAAGAGACCGCCACCCGCACCAACCTCGAAGCCGCCGACGAAGTGGCCCGCCAGATGCGCCTGCGCGACCTGGGCGGCCTGATCGTCATCGACTTCATCGACATGGACGAGTCGAAGAACCGCCGCGAAGTCGAAAGCCGCCTGCGCGACGCGCTGCGCCAGGACCGCGCCCGCGTGCAGTTCGGCTCGATCAGCAAGTTCGGCCTGATGGAAATGAGCCGCCAGCGCCTGAAGCCGGCACTGTCCGAAGGTTCGTCGATCCCCTGCCCCCGTTGCGGCGGCTCGGGCCACATCCGCGACACCGAATCGAGCGCGCTGCAGATCCTGCGCATCATTCAGGAAGAGTCCATGAAGGACAACACGGCCGCCGTGCATGTGCAGGTGCCCGTGGAAGTCGCTTCGTTCCTGCTGAACGAAAAGCGCCCTGAAATCGCCAAGATCGAGCTCAAGCAGCGCGTCACCGTGCTGATGGTGCCCAACAAGACGCTCGAAACGCCGAACTACAAGCTCGAGCGCCTGAAGCACGACGATCCGCGCCTCGATCACATCGAAGCCAGCTACAAGATGGCCGACGAGATCGAGGACCCGACCTCGGTCACGCGCCGTTCGCAAGAACCCACCAACAAGCAGACGCCGGTCATCAAGGGCGTGCTGCCCGACGCACCCGCGCCCGTGGTCCCGCCCAAGCCCGAAGCGGTGCGCGCTGCGCCCGCGCCCGCGCCGGTGGCCCCGCCCGCGGTGGTCGCTCCGGCCCCGGCACAGACCGGCTTCATGGCCTGGATCAAGAGCTTCTTCGGCGGCGCCTCGCCGGCGCCCGCACCGGCACCGGCCCCCAGCGCCATTCCAGTCGAAGCACCGAAGCCCCGCCGCGAAGGCGGTCGTCCGGGCCGTGACGGCGAAACGCGCGGTGCGCGCGGCGCCGACGGCGAACAGCGCCGCGGCGGACGCGGCGGCGAAGGCCGTGGCGAAGGCGGCGGCCGTTCGGGTGGACGCGACGGCGACCGCCGTGGCGGACGCGGCGGCGAGCGCCGTGAAGGCGGCGGTGGCGAACGCCGCGGCGAGGCTCGCAACACCGAGCAGCGCAACGACAGCACCAACCCGGCACGCGAGCAACGCGAGCCCCGTGAAGCACGCGCACCGCGCGACGGCGAACAACGCCGTGGCGGTCGCGGCGAGCGCCGCGAAGGTGGCGAAGGCCGCAACGCGCCGGCCGAAGCCCTACTCGACGGCAACCTGAACCTCGACGCGCAGCAACAGCAGCCGGCACCCGGCGGCGACGAGAACGGCAATGCCGCAGCGGAACGCGCACCCCGCGCCCGCGGCGAGCGCCGTGAGCGTGGTGAACGTGGCGGCGAACGCAACGAGCGCGGTGAGCGCAACGGCGACGCGCAGCAGCAACAGCCGCGCGACGAAGCCACCGCCGGCGACGGCGAGCGCCAGCCCCGCAACGGCCGTGGCGACGAGTCGCGCGGCCCGCGCGGTGAGCGCAACGACGGCCGCCGCGAGCGCCGCAACGACGCGCCTGCCGCCAACGAAGGCGACGCACGCGTGGCCGAATCGGCTACCGCCGGCGATGCCGAGCAAGGCAACAGCAACGAAGGCAACGAGCAGCAAGCCCCGCGCCGCGAAGGCGAAGAGCGTCGCGGCCGTTCGCGCGACCGTTACGGCCGTGACCGCCGCGAACGCGGTCCGCGTGACGACGCCGGCAATGGTGGCAACGAAGCCAACGGCGCAGACGCCGCACCGGTCGCCGAAGGCGCCGTGGCTGCCGAAGGCCAGGCCGAGCGCCAGCCGCAACAGCAACTGCCGCTGGTGGCGGAAGCCGCCGCAGTGGCCGTGGTCGCCACCGCGGTCGAAGTGCGCGAACCCGCGCCGCAGGTGCAGGAGCAGCCGCGCTTCGAGCGCCCCGCCGCACCGGCACCGGCACCCGTCGCAGCGCCCATCGTGGTCGAAGCCGCGGCCAAGCCCGCAGCGGCAGCAGCGCCCGCCGGCAACGGCCGTGCACTGCCCAAGGTGCAGGCCTTCGAACTGCCGCTGAACGAGCTCGCGCAGATCGCCGAAAGCTCGGGCCTGCAGTGGGTCAACTCGGATGCCGAACGCATCGCGCAGGCGCGCGCCGCGATCGCCGCCGAGCCGAAGCCGGTGCACGTGCCGCGCGAACGCCCGCCGGTGATCGTGCTCGACGAAGGTCCGCTGGTGCTGGTCGAAACCCGCCGCGACCTCGGTTCGATGTCGCTGCCGTTCGAGCAGCAACAGCAGCCGCAGGAACAGCAGCGCTCGCTCTGAGCCCTGCCTCCTCGCAAATGAAAACGGCGCCTTCGTGGCGCCGTTTTTTTTGCTTCGGAATTCAGGCCTGCGGTGGCAGCGCCTCGACACCGGGCAGGTCCGGCATCTCCAGGATCAGTTGCCCGAAGCGGCAGGCGCAGGGCGTCTTGCCGTTCTCGCTCCAGATCAACGAGAAGTTCACGCTCGGCAGCGGCGGCAGGCCGTAGCGGCCGTCGACGATCTTCATGCCCGGCTCCACCTCCTCGCGCGTGAGCACCGTCACCGCCAGCCCCGCCAGCACCGCGGCGCGAATGCCCTGCGGGCTGGCCGAGGTGAAGACCACGTGCCAGTCGAGCGACGACGCGAGGTCGAGCGCCGACCCGGCCACCTGCCGGTTGACGCAGGGCTTCGGAAAGAAGGCCAGCGGCAGCGATGCGCCCTTCGGCGCCTCGAAGGCCTCGGCCGCGGCCCACACCAGTTGCGTGCGCCGCAGGCAGGTGCCCTCCACCACGTCGGGCGGCGACATCACGACCGCGAGGTCGAGCTCGCCGGCGCGGATGGCCGCGCGCAAGTCGGTGTGCATGCTCACGCAGACCTCCATGCGCACCGCCGGGAACCCGCGCGCGAACTGCGAGAGCAGCGGCGGCAGGCGGTCGCCCATGAAGTTGTCCGGCACGCCGAAACGCACCACGCCCGAGATCGGCGAGGGCTGGAAGCGCCGCGTCATCGCGTCGAGCGTGTCGAGGATCTGCGTCGCGTAGCGCAGGAAGTCTTCACCGTCCTCGGTCACCGTGAGGCGGCGCGTCGTGCGGTGCAGCAGCGGCCGGCCCACCTGCTCCTCGAGCTTGCGGATCTGGTGGCTGATGGCCGACTGGGTCAGGTGCAGGCGCTCGGCGGCGCGCGTGAAGCCGCCGGTTTCCTTGACGGCCACGAAGGCGCGCAACAGCGTGGGGTCGAAGTCCATGGCGAATCTTGATCAATGATGTTTCCTAATTAATTCTAGGAAATCAAATCATTTCCATCATGAAGAGGGTTTCACCAGAATCGGCCGCTCTGCCTTTTTGGAAACCGTCCGATGTCCCTCTCCCCTGCCGGCAAGAACCGGATCGCCCTGTCCGCGGTCTGCCTGATTGCCCTGATGTTCGGCCTGGAAATCTCCAGCGTGCCGGTCATTCTTCCCACGCTCGAAAAATCACTGCATGGCGACTTCAGCGACATGCAGTGGATCATGAACGCCTACACCATCGCCTGCACCACGGTGCTGATGGCCGCCGGCACGCTGGCCGACCGCTACGGCCGCAAGCGCGTGCTGATCGTCGGCGTGGTGCTGTTCGGCGTCACCTCGCTGGCCTGCGGCATCGCGGGCAACGCGCCGGTGCTGATCGTCAGCCGCTTCCTGCAGGGCCTGGCCGGCGGCGCGATGCTGATCTGCCAGCTCGCGGTGCTCTCGCATCAGTTCCAGGAAGGCAAGGAGCGCAGCAAGGCCTTCGCCATCTGGGGCGTGGTGTTCGGCATGGGGCTGGGTTTCGGGCCGATCGTCGGCGGCGCGATCGTGGCGCTGTCGAGCTGGCAATGGGTGTTCCTGGTCCATGTGCCGCTGGCCGTGGTGGCACTGGCGCTGGTCCTGGGCAGCGTGGAAGAGTCCAGCGACCCCGATGCGAAGCGGCTCGACCTGCCGGGCATCGTCACGCTGTCGCTCGCGGTGTTCGGCCTCACGTACTTCATCACGCAGGGGCCGGGCCTCGGGTTCGCGAGCCCCATGGCCGTGGGCATCCTCGTGGCGACGCTGGCCTGCTTCGCGGTCTTCGTGTGGGTCGAGAAGATCAACCCGCACCCGATGTTCGACTTCTCGGTGTTCCGCATCCGCAACTTCTCGGGCTCGATCGTCGGCTCCATCGGCATGAACTTCAGCTTCTGGCCGTTCATGATCTACCTGCCGATCTACTTCCAGAGCGGCCTGGGCTACGACGCCGTCACGGCCGGCTCGGCGCTGCTGGCCTACACACTGCCCACGCTGGTGCTGCCGCCGCTGGCCGAGCGGCTGTCGATGCGCTACCGGCCCGGCGTGGTCATTCCGGCGGGGTTGTTCGTGATCGGCCTGGGCTTCGTCGCGATGCGCTGGGGCAGCGGCGTGGCGCATGCGAGCTGGCTCACGCTGCTGCCCGGCTGCCTGCTGGCCGGCATCGGGCTGGGGCTGACGAACACGCCCGTCACCAACACCACCACCGGCTCGGTGTCGAGCGCGCGCGCGGGCATGGCCTCGGGCATGGACATGAGTGCGCGGCTGATCACGCTGGCCATCAACATTGCGCTGATGGGGTTCCTGCTGCTCGAAGGCATTCACGCGCACCTGAAGCAGGCCTTGTCCGCGTCGCTCGATGCGGTGCAGCTGCGCGCGCTGGCCGAGAAGGTCGCGGCGGGCAGCTTCGCGTCGCTGCCCGAGCAGTTCCCGACGCTGGCGCAGGCCGATCCGTCGGGCGCCGCCGTGCATGCGGCGCTGGTGCACAGCTTCGGCTGGGTGATGCTCTACGGCGGAATCGGGGTGTGGGTGCTGGCCGGCTTCAGCCTGCTGATCTTCGGCAACGGCAAGCCGTCGGTGCGAACAACAGGCCTGGCGACCGCCAAGGAATCCGCGTGCTCCTGAAGCCAGGCCGCACTGCGGACCGGGACAACGCTCAGGGCGTGTTGTCGACCTGCGCCGCGCGCTTCCACGCGTCGGCAGCCTGCGCGTGGTCTTCGCGCGCCTCGGCCAGCTGGGCCAGCGCGAGCCAGGCGCGCCGGTAGAGGTCGGGGTCTTGCAAACCGAGCCCGGCCTGCGTGAGCAGCTGCTGGGCCTTGCCCCAGAGCTGGCGCTTCATGCAGGCCATGCCGGCGAGGTACTGCAGGTTGGCGTCGCGCGGATTGTTGCGCTGCGCGCTTTCGATGCGCGCGAGCCAGTCGGCATCCACCGAATCGAGCCCTGCTTCGAGCGCGCGCGTGAGCTTCACGCGCAGCCCGTCGCCGAGGCCGCGCGGGTTCGCCACCATGCGCTCCCAGGCCGGCAGCAGCCAGCCGCGTGCCAGTGCCAGGTCGCCACGCAGCGCGACCATGCGCTGGGCCGCGTGGATGGCCACCTCGGGCATCTGGCGTTCGGCGGAATCGAGTTCGGACCATGCGCGCAGCAGCTGCGCCGGATCGTGCGCGCCGGTCAGCAGTTCGGTCGCGAGGCCGCGCACGATGCTTTGCGCCGCCGCGTCGGAGAAGGCGCGGTGCTTGGCCAGCAGGCGCGCGGTGTCGAGCGCCTCGACCGTGCGGCGGTCCTGCCGCGCGGCCTTGAGGCGCAGCCGCAGCGCCAGCGTGCGGCGCTGCGCACCCTGCGGCAGTTCTTCGAGCCGTGCGAGCGCGGCCGTCGGGTCGCGGTCGTCGAGCGCCCAGCGTGCGGCGCGCAGCTGCACGCCTTCGCGGGTTTCGGGGCTCGCGAGCACGGTGCGGTCGGCGCTTTCGTTGAGGGCCTGCTGCAGATGCGCGTCGCGTGCCGCCTTGTCCTGCAGGGCCTGCGCGCTTTCGGCGGCCAGCAGGTGCGACAGCACGCGCACCTGCTGCGCCTGCGGCAGCTCGGCGCCGAGCGCGGCCAGTGTCTTTTCCTGCGTGAGCGCAGCCTGCGCGGCCTTGCGGGCGCGCGAGAAGCGGCCGGCGATCAGCTGCACCATCGCATCGAGCAGGGCGGAGTGCAGCATGCGTTCCTTCTGCTGCAGCCGCCAGTGGCGCGCCTGCGTGGGCAGCGAGAACAGGGCAGCGAGCGCGCGCAACGCGACGTGCAGCAGAACGAAGGTCAGCAGCAGGATCACGAGCACGAGGTTCAGCGAAAGGTCGACCCGCCACGGCGGCCAGAACACGGTGATCGTGCCCTGGTTGTTGCCGGCGAACAGCGCCACCGCCGCAGCGACGGCGAACAGCGCGAGGAGCCAGATTGCAGCGCGCATGAACGGATCAGCGCCCTGCGGCCGCGGTGGTCAGCGCGGCCAGCGTGTCGTCGATGCGCACCGGCTCCGTGCTGCGCACGAGCTGCTGCAGTTGCTGCAGCTGCGTGGCCGCGGCCTGCGTGCGGCGCGAGGCCGGATCGAAATAGCGGTTGAGCGATGTGGTGACCTGGCCCAGTTCGCCGCGCGCGGCGTCCATCTGGCGCGACAACAGCGACAGCCGCGCGTTGAGCAGCTTGAGCTTGAGGTTCTCGCGCAGGAAGTACGACTGCTCGGGCGCCAGCAGCACCGCCTCGGGGCTTTCGATGCGACCCACGCGCACCAGCGAGCGGGCCTCGCCGCGAATCGTCAGCAGCACGCGCTGCCACCAGGGCGCATCGGCGGGAATGGGTTCGGGACGCCAGGCATTGACGCCGTTGCCGCGCACGGCCACCGCATTGAGCGTGGGCAGGTCGTCCACGCTGCGCACCAGTTCGTCGAGCTTCTGCAGCGCTTCGGCGCTGTCGGTGCTGGCGCTGCTGCGCAGGCGGTCGGCATCGCGCTGCATGGCGCGCTGCACGGGCGCGAGCCGGGGCTGCGCGGCGCGCGCGATGCGCAGGTCGCCGGCCTTGAGCGCCGCGAGCAGCGGCTCGAGGCTGCCGGTGACCTGTGCCTGCTGCAGCGCGAGGCGCACGGCGGATTCGATGTCGATCACCAGGTTCTCGTCGCGCGAACGCGAGAGGCTTTGAATGAGTTCTTCCAGCTGTGAGCGCTGCAGCGCGACTTCGGCCACGCGGGTCTCGATGAGGGCCACGCGGGCGGCGGCGTCGCGCACGGTGTCGCTGGCCTGGCGGGCCAGCGTGCGCGCTTCCATGGACTGGGCGGTGGCCTCGGCGCTCTGGCGCGCGAGCTGTTCCTTCATGCCGCCGACCTTCTGCCACAGCGCGATGGTCGACAGCAGCGCGATCAGCGCCACGAGGGCCACGAGGCCCATGCCGATGCGTGCCAGCAGGGTGGCCGCGGCCGCTTGGGCGGCGGGCGTCTGGTGCGGCGCCACCGTGGCGGGCACCTGCACCGGGGCGGCGGAAGGGGGAGAAAGGTCGTCGGACGGGGACGCGGCGCTCATGCGAAGGATTCTATCGACGCGATCAGCGCTTCCCGCAGGGGTGTGCAGACACGCAACGCCCCGAAACCCGCGGCCTGCGCGGCTTCGCCGATGCGTGCATGGGTGGCGATGGCGCGCGCGGCCTGCCAGGAGGTGCCCGGCATGGCGCGCTGCAGGTTGCCGATGGCTTCCGAACTGCTGAAGAGCCAGATGCCGTGTCCGGCGGCGGCTTCGGTCGCGATGCGGCGCTGCGCGTCGTCGAGCGCGGGCGCCAGGCGCCGGTAGGCCACGACGGTGTCGCGCACGCCGCCGGCGGCATCGATCTCGCGGGCCAGCCATTGGCGCCCGGCCGGCTGGCCGGCCTCGTCGCCGCCGCGCACGATGAGCACGCGCACGCCCGGCGACACCTGCCCGGAGGCCAGCGCCCACAGCGCCTCGGAGTCGAAGCGCGTGGCACCGGGTGGTGGCGCGTCGATGGCGGCGGGCGGCACGCCGGCACGCAGCAGTGCGCGCTCGGTGCCGGGGCCGGTGGCCCAGAAGCGGCAACCGGCGAGTGCCGCGGTGCCCCGGTGCTGGAAGAAGTGGTCGACGGCGGTGGCGCTCACGAACATGAGCGCCGCGTAGTCCGCGAGCCGCGCCCACGCGGCACGCAGCGGTTCCACATCGAGCGCAGGCGCAATGGCGATCAGCGGCAGCGCCACGGCCTCGAGACCGGCCGACTGGAAATCGCGAACCCACGCCGCCGCTTCGTGCGCGGGCCGCGTGACGATGACAGGCCCCGCGCGCATCGCTCGGCGCCCACCGTGATCAGTGGGCACCGGCGTCGCGCAGCAGCCCGGCGGCGCGCTGGCCGAGGGCATCGGCCCCCGCGAAGTCGCCGGCCTCGGCTTGCGCATGCACGCGCACCAGCGGCGCATCGCCTTCCGGGTCGCCCCAGGCGGCGTCGATGCGCAGCGTGCCGTCGGCCTGGCGGCGCGCATGGGCTGCGAGCGGCATGGAGCAGCTGCCGCCCATCGCGCGGCTCACGGCGCGCTCGGCGGTGGTGCTGAGCCAGTCGCCGCAGTGCGCCAGCGGCGCCAGCAGGTCGATGAGGTCCTGGCGGTCGGCGCGCACCTCGATGCCGAGGGCGCCCTGCCCCGCGGCGGGCAGCATGGTGTCGGGGTCGAAGGCGACGCGGATGCGGTCTTCGAGGCCCAGCCGCTTGAGCCCGGCCGCCGCCAGCACGATGGCGTCGTAGTGGCCTTCGTCGAGCTTGCGCAGGCGGGTGTCGAGGTTGCCGCGCAGCGGTTCGATGCGCAGGTCGGGCCGCTGCGCGCGCAGCAGCACCACGCGGCGCAGGCTGGAGGTGCCGACCACCGCGCCCTGCGGCATTGCGTCGAGCGAGGCGTAGCGCGGCGACACCAGCGCGTCGCGCGGATCTTCGCGCTCCAGCACGCAGGCCAGCGTGAAGCCCTCGGGCAGCTCCATCGGCACATCCTTGAGCGAATGCACGGCGATGTCGGCGCGCCCGTCTTCGAGCGCGGCTTCGAGTTCCTTGACGAAGAGGCCCTTGCCACCGACCTTGCTCAGCGTGCGGTCCAGGATCTGGTCACCACGGGTCGTCATGCCCAGCAGGCTGACCGTGTGGCCTCGTTCTTGCAAAAGCGTTTGCACGTGTTCGGCCTGCCACAGGGCCAGCCGGCTTTCGCGCGTGGCGATCACGATGTTGCTCAAGATCGCTCCCAAAAAAGTACATGGTTTCTGACCTCTGGAATGCTAGCATGTTGCGCCGCAGCAACGGAGGCGGCGCGTCCATTCAAGTCCCCAGGAACAACATCGAATGAAAGCCAGCAAGACTCCTGCATCTCCCGCCAAGCGCCGCCAGACCGAAGACCAGCCATTGATCGACGACATCCGGCTGTTGGGCCGAATCCTCGGCGACGTGATCCGGGAGCAGGAGGGTGACGAAACCTACGCGCTGGTCGAGAAGATCCGCACCCTGTCGGTGTCGTTCCGGCGCGACGCCGACCATGCCGCCGACCGCGCGCTGAAGAACCTGCTCAAGGGCCTGAGCGCCGCCGAAACGGTGCGCGTGATCCGCGCCTTCACCTACTTCAGCCACCTGGCCAACCTGGCCGAAGACCGCCACCAGATCCGCCGCCGCACCGAGGCCGAGCGCGAGGGCGTGCAGGCCGACGGCGACCTGCAGACCGCCCTGGCCCGCATCCGCAAGGCCGGCATCAAGCCCGACGAGATCGTCGCCTCGCTGGCCCACAGCTACGTCTCGCCCGTGCTCACGGCGCACCCGACCGAAGTGCAGCGCAAGAGCATCCTCGACGCCGAGCGCGCCATCGCCCTGCTGCTGACCACGCGCGACGAGATCAAGCTGCGCCAGAACGCCTATGCGGGCGGCAAGGACGCGCTCTCGCCCATCGAGCTGGCCGACAACGAAACCCAGGTGCGCATCCGCGTCACGCAGATCTGGCAGACGCGCATCCTGCGCTTCTCCAAGCTCACGGTGGCCGACGAGATCGAGAACGCGCTGAGCTACTACGAAGCCACCTTCCTGCGCGAAATCCCGCGCGTGTACGCCGACCTCGAGAAGGCCCTGGTGCAAGGCGGGCAGACGCCCTCGGTCGCGCCCTTCCTGCGCATGGGCCAGTGGATCGGCGGCGACCGCGACGGCAACCCCAACGTGACGGCCGAAACGCTCGAGTACGCGCTGAGCCGTCAGTCGGAACTCGCGCTGCGCCATTACCTCACCGAGGTGCACTACCTGGGCGGCGAGCTGTCGCTGTCGGCCACGCTGGTCGACGTGTCGGTCGAGATGCAGGCACTGGCCGAGCGCTCGCCCGACACCAATGAGCACCGCAAGGACGAGCCCTACCGCCGCGCCCTCACCGGCGTGTACGCGCGCCTGGCGGCCACGCTGCGCGAACTCAGCGGCGGCGAGGCCGCGCGCCATGCGGTCGCGCCGCAGAACCCGTATGCCAATGCCGAAGAATTCCTGGCCGAGCTGCGCACCATCGAAGAGTCGCTGGTCGAGAAGCACGGCACCGTGCTCGCGGCGCCGCGCCTGCGCCCGCTGATCCGCGCGGTGGAAGTGTTCGGCTTCCACCTGGCCACGGTCGACCTGCGCCAGAGCTCCGACAAGCACGAGGCCGTGATCGCCGAGCTGCTGGCCACCGCGCGCATCGAGCCCTCGTATGCGTCGCTGGCCGAAGAGGCCAAGCAGACGCTGCTGCTCAAGCTGCTCGACGACGCGCGTCCGCTGCGCGTGCCCGACGCCGACTACTCGCCGCTCGCCAGGAGCGAGCTGGCCATCTTCGCGGCCGCGCGCACGGCGCGTGCGCGCTACGGCGCAGCCGCCATCCGCCACTACATCATCAGCCACACCGAAACGGTGAGCGACCTGCTCGAAGCGCTGCTGCTGCAGAAGGAAGTGGGCCTGCTGCGCGGCGCGATGGACAGCAACGCGACCTGCGACCTGATCGTGGTGCCGCTGTTCGAAACCATCGAAGACCTGCGCAACGCCGCGCCCATCGTGCGTGCCTTCTACGCGCTGCCGAACATCCAGGCGCTCATCGAGCGCTCGGGCGCCGAGCAGGACGTGATGCTGGGCTACTCCGACAGCAACAAGGACGGCGGCATCTTCACCAGCAACTGGGAGCTGTACCGCGCGGGCATCGCGCTGGTGTCGCTGTTCGACGAGCTGAACAAGAAGAAAAAGAACCCGATCCGCCTGCGCATGTTCCACGGCCGCGGCGGCACGGTGGGACGCGGCGGTGGCCCGAGCTACCAGGCCATCCTGGCGCAACCGCCCGGCACGGTGCGCGGTCAGATCCGCCTTACCGAGCAGGGCGAAGTCATCGGCTCCAAGTACGCCAACCGCGAGATCGGCCGGCGCAACCTCGAGACGCTGGTGGCCGCCACGCTCGAAGCCACGCTGCTGCCGCAGGGCAAGTCGGCGCCGGCGAACTTCCTCTCGGCCGCGGGCGAACTCTCGACCGCGAGCATGGCCGCGTACCGCAAGCTGGTGTACGAGACCCCGGGCTTCGGCGACTACTTCTTCGGCTCCACGCCGATCCGCGAAATTGCCGAACTCAACATCGGCTCGCGCCCCGCCTCGCGCAACCCGAGCCACAAGATCGACGACCTGCGCGCCGTGCCGTGGAGCTTCAGCTGGGGCCAGTGCCGCCTCACGCTGCCGGGCTGGTTCGGCTTCGGCTCGGGGGTGGAGCAGTTCCTGGCCGCCGCCGGCACCGCCGCGGGCAAGAAGGAACGCCAAGCGCTGCTGCAGCGCATGTACGCACAGTGGCCGTTCTTTCGCACGCTGCTGTCGAACATGGACATGGTGCTGGCCAAGAGCGACCTCGCGCTGGCCTCGCGCTATGCCGAGCTGGTCACCGACCGCAAGCTGCGCCAGAAGGTGTTCTCGATGATCGAGGCCGAGTGGCAACGCACCTCGGACGCGCTCACGCTCATCACGGGCGCCAAGCAGCGGCTCGAGGGCAATGCCGAGATGCAGCGCTCGGTGCGCCACCGCTTCCCGTACATCGACCCGCTGCACCACCTGCAGGTCGAGCTGATGCGGCGTTATCGCGCGGGCGACGGCGGCGAGCGGCTGCAGCGCGGCATCCACATCTCGATCAACGGGGTGGCGGCGGGGCTGCGCAACACGGGCTGACCTGCACACAGCCTCCATGGACAAAGGGCGCCTTGTGCGCCCTTTCCTACGTGCGCTGTCGGCAATGAGGTACCTGTAAGGTCATTTAAAAGGGTACGGTCGGGACACGTTCACAGTTCTCGCAATCGCGCGGCAGCTCGAAGTCGTTTCACAGGAGCCCGTTGCAATGTCCGTCCCGCAGTCCCTTTCCCATTCGCATGTCGATTTCGTCGGCAGCGATTTCGAAGCCCTGGCTTCCCACATGCACCACTGTGCACGTGCCCATGGGCGATGGTTCTCGCTGCGAAGCCACATGCAACGTGTGCGCGCGCTCGCTGCGGGTCGCATTGTCACGATGGCCTGCGTGGCCGTGGTGTTGGGCATCGGCCTGTTCGCGGTCACTTGAGCGCCGCTGCCGTCGTCGACCGCCTCCAAGGGCTCAGTCACTACGCCCGGACCCTTCTGCTCGGTCCGCACGACCCGGTAGCCCTCCCGATTCGCGCCGAACTCTTCGGCGCCCAACGTTTCGAACAGCACGGCCACAGCCTGGCCCGTGCCCAGGTGGTGGAAGACGAACACCACCGCGCGCGCGAAGGCGCGCCCTTCTTTCCGCGGGTCGACGAGAACCTCGAGTCGCTGCGCGCCGCCTTCGACTACATCGCGCTGATCTCGCTGAGCGGGCGCTATGTGTCGCCGGCGGCCGAATGGCTGCTCGACAACTTCCACCTCGTCGAGGCGCAACTCCAGCAGATCCATGACGGCGTGCCGCGCAGCTACTACGCACGCCTGCCCAAGCTCGTCACGCCGCCGCTGGCGGGACTGCCGCGCGTGTACGGCATTGCGTGGGCCTATGTGGCCCACACCGACAGCGTGCTCAACAAGACGCTGTTCACGGCCTTCCTCAACGCCTACCAGGACATCGACGAGCTCATGCTCGGCGAACTGTGGGCGCTGCCCACCACCCTGCGCGTGGTGCTGCTCGAAAACCTGCGCCGCGTGGCCGAGCGCATTGCCGAGAACAAGGTCGCGCGCGAGATCGCGCACGCGGCCTGGGACGCAGCACCGCACCTCTCGGTGCAAGACCTCGACGTGCTCTACCGCGCATTACAGAGCCACGGCCTGCAGGACAGCTACCTCACGCAGCTGTGGCAGCGCCTGCCCGTCGAGCACGGCGACGACATGCCCGCGCTGGTGCGCTGGACCGAGCAGCACTGCCCCAACGGCCCGGCGCTGATCGGCGACGCGCAGAACGCGCAGGCCGCGGCCAACCTCACGGTCGGCAACATCATCACGACCTTGCGCATGATCGGCCAGGTCGAATGGAGCGACCTCATCGAACCGGTGAGCCGCTCGCTGCGCGTGCTGCGCGAACTGCCGAGCTTTGCGAACGAGAGCGAACTCACGCGCCAGCAGATCACGCATGCGATGGAGCAGGTGGCACGCAGCACCGAACGGCCCGAGCGCGAAGTGGCGCAGGCCGTGGTCACGCTGGCATCGGGCGCGCCGGCCGACGAAGCCGGTGCCGAGACCGACCGCGCCGACGGCACTGCGGGCTACTACCTCTTCGGCCAGGGCCGGCCCGCGCTGATCGCATCGCTGCAAGCGAACGCAGCACCGGGCCAAGCCGCACGCGCTGCGAACACACGCCCCGCGCGCAGCCATCGCGGCTGGCGCCTGCCCGTCTACGTGGGGTCCGTCGCCCTCGGCACTGCGCTGCTGCTGGCCGCCGTGCTGCACAGCCTGCCGCATCGCGGCGACTGGACCGCCGTCGCGGCGTTGCTGCTGCTCGCGTGGCCGCTGTCCGAAGCGCTGATTGCGCTGGCGCAACGCATCATGGCGGAGTCGGTGCGCGTGCAGGCCCTGCCACGCCTCGATTTTGCGAACGGCATTCCCGAGCGGCACCGCGCGCTCGTCGTCATGCCCACGATGCTGGGTTCGACCGCGAACAACGCCAGGCTCGCGCACCGGCTCGAACTGCACTGGCTCGCCAACCGCGAGGCGCACGCACAGTTCGCGCTGCTGACCGACTGGGCCGACGCCTCCCAAGCATCGATGCCCGACGACGCGCCCTTGCTCGATGACGCCCAGCAACGCATCGCCGCGCTCAACGCCAAGTACCCACCTGCGGAAGGCACTGCGCCGCGCTTCCTGCTGCTGCACCGTCCGCGCAGCTGGAGCGAGACCGAGCAGCGCTGGATGGGCTGGGAGCGCAAGCGCGGCAAGCTCGAAATGCTGATGCGCCTGCTGGCCAGCGGCGACGCCAGCGGCTTTCTGCCGCTCGCACCGGGCCAGCAGCTCGCGCCCGGCCGCACGCCCTATGTGCTGACGCTCGACAGCGACACCGGCCTGCCGCCCGGCGCGCTGCGCGACCTCGTGTCGATTGCCGCGCATCCGCTGAACGCGCCCGAGATCGACATGCCGAGCCGGCGCGTGGTCGCGGGCTTCGGCATCCTGCAGCCGCGCATCGTCACGCCGTTCCCGATGCGCAGCGAGCGCTCCTTCTTCCACTGGGTGTTCGCCGGGCAGTGCGGGCTCGACCCCTACGGCAGCGGCGCCTCCGACATCTACCAGGACGTGTTCGGCAGCGGCTCCTTCACCGGCAAGGGTTTGCTCAACGTGCGCGCGGTGCACGCCACGCTGAACGACCGCCTGCCCGACAGCGCCGTGCTGAGCCACGACCTGCTCGAAGGCAGCGTCGCGCGCTGCGCGATGGTCAGTGACGTGGTGCTGGTCGAAGACCATCCGCACCATGCCGGCGTGGCCGCCTCGCGCGTGCACCGCTGGGTGCGCGGCGACTGGCAGCTGCTGCCGCTGATGTGGCGCGCGCGCCGTTTCGGCATCGACGCGCTGGGCCTGTGGAAGATGAGCGACAACCTGCGCCGCTCGCTGGTGGTGCCGGCGTCTTTCGCGCTGCTGGTGCTGGTGATCTTCACGCAGGCCATGCCGCTGGGCTGGGCGCTGGCCGCCGTCGGCGCGGCGCTCACGCTGGGCCCGCTGCTGGGCGCGCTGGCCGGCCTGGTGCCGACACGCCGCGCCATCGAGTTGCGCCACTTCTTCGACGCGGGCGCGGTCGAGCTGCTGCGCGCCCTGGCCGGCGCGGCCTGGCAGTTCGTGCAGCTGGCGGCGCAGACGCGCCTGCTGCTCGACGCGGCCTTCCTAGCCACCTGGCGGCTGGTCGTGAGCCGCAGGCACCTGCTGCAGTGGACGACGGCCGACCAGGCGCAGGCGCAATCGAGCCAGCGCCTGAAGCCCTTCGTGCGCAGCGCGGCCCTCAGCAGCGCGGTGTGCCTGGTGCTGGCCGTGCTCGCCAACTGGAGCGCCTGGCCGGTGCTCGGCCCCCTGCTCTTCGTGCTGTGGTCGCTGGCGCCCATCGCGGCCTGGTGGGGCAGCCGCGTCGATACGCAAGCCGAAGACCCGCTCGCGCCCGCGCAGCGCAGCTACCTCGAGACGCTGGCGCACGACACCTGGCGCTTCTTCGAGCATGTGGTCGGCCCGGACGACCACCACCTGCCGCCCGACAACCTGCAGCTCGAGCCGCAGCCGACCCTCGCGCACCGCACCTCGCCGACCAACATCGGCATGTACCTGCTGGCCACCTGCTGCGCGCGCGAGTTCGGCTGGCTCGACACAACAGCTTTGCTGGCGCGCCTCACCGCCACGCTCGACACCGTCGACCGCATGCACAAGCACAACGGCCACCTGTTCAACTGGTACGACACGCAGACGCTGAAGCCGTTGCCGCCGGACTATGTGTCCAGCGTGGACAGCGGCAACTTCGCGGGCCACCTCGTGGCCGTCGCGCAGGCCTGCCGCGCCTTCGCGGCGGACGCAAGCTGCCAGCCCCACGAAGCCCCCGCGCTGGAAGCACTGGCCCGACGTTGCGACGCGCTGCACGACGGCACGGACTTCAGCGGCCTCTACGACGCCAAGCGCCACCTGTTCCACATCGGCCTGCGCGTCGAGGAGAACGTGCTCGACGCGAGCTACTACGACCTGCTGGCCTCCGAGTCGCGCCTGTTGAGCTTCCTGGCGATTGCGAAGGGCGACGTGCCGCGCCGCCACTGGATGGCGCTGGGCCGGCCCTTCCTTCTGGTGGGCTTCCAGCCCAGCCTGAAGTCGTGGTCGGGCTCGATGTTCGAGTACCTGATGCCCGCGCTCGTGATGACCGAGCCCATCGATGGCCTGCTGCAGGTGGCCAACGCCGCGGCCATCGCCGAGCAGCAGGCCTTCGGCCGCGCACAGAACATGCCGTGGGGCGTGTCCGAGTCGGCGTACTTCGCGCAAGACCATTCGCTGGCCTACCAGTACTCGCCCTTCGGCGTGCCGCGCCTGGCGCTGCGGCGCACGCCGCCGACCGACCGTGTGGTGGCGCCCTACGCCAGCCTGATGGCCGCGCCGTTCACGCCCGAAGCGGCGGTGCGCAACCTCGCGCTGCTCGAATCGCTCGGCGCGCGCGGCGAGTTCGGTTTTCACGACGCGATCGACTTCACCACCTCGCGCCAGGCCGAGGGCCAGGACTTCACCGTGGTGCGCAACTTCATGGCGCACCACCAGGGCATGTCGCTGGTGGCGCTGTGCAACGTGCTGCGCGACGACGCGCCGCGCCGCTGGTTCGGCAGCGCCGCGCTGGTGCAGGCGCACGAGTCGCTGCTGCACGAGCGCACGCCGCGCCAGATCATCGGCAGCGCCGACCCGCGCACGCCGCCCGAGCCCAGCCAGGCCGAGCTGGCGCCGCTGTTCCAGCCGCGCGTGGTCGATCCGACGGGGCCGGGCTTCCAGCCCACGCACCTGCTGTCGAACGGCCGCTACACGGTGGCGCTGCGGGCCAACGGCGCGGGCGTGAGCCGCTGGCGTTCGTTCAACGTGACGCGCTGGCGCGACGATCCGCTGCGCGACAGCTACGGCACCTTCTTCTACGTGCGCGACGAGGGACAAGCCGAACTCACTTCGCTCACCGCCCTGCCCTCCCCCGGCGCCGACTGGCACTACCGCACCCGCTTCCTGGCCGACCAGGTGCAGTTCGATGCGACCGGCCCCGGCCTGCAGGTGCGCACCACGGTGCTCATCAGCCCCGAGGACGACACCGAGCTGCGCAACATCACGCTGCACAACTCGGGCGACGAAACGCGCACGCTCGAACTCATCTCGTACTTCGAGCCGGTGCTGTCGAATCCCAAGGCCGACGAGGCGCATCCGGCCTTCGCCAACCTGTTCGTCGAGTCGCGCTGGGAGCCCACGTGGCGCGCGCTGCTGCTGTCGCGCAAGCCGCGCCTGCATGGCGATGCCGTGGTGGCCGCGGTGCACTTCGTGGCCTCGGTCGATGCCAACGTGCTGTCGATCGACTGCATGACCGACCGGCGCGCCTTCATCGGCCGCAACCGCACGCTGGCCGACCCTGCGCTCGACAGGCAACCGCTCACGGCCCAAGGCAAGCCGATGAACGGCCTGGACCCCATCGCCTGCTTGCGCGTGCGCCTGTCGATCGCGCCGGGCACCACCGCGCGCCTGAGCTTCGCCACCGCCGCCGACGAAAGCATCGAGGCGCTGATGCCCTGCATCGACCGCTATCTGCAGCCCATGCACGTGGAGCGCGCCACCCGCATGGCGGCCACGCTGGCGCAGGTGCGGCTGCGCGACCTGAGCATCGCGCCCGCGCAGAACCTGGCGCTGCAGGACCTGACGACCATCCTCACCTACACCACGCCGCGCGTGATGCGCGACCGCGGGCTGATCGACCTGCGCCAGATCTGGCGCTTCGGCATCTCGGGCGACAAGCCCATCGTGCTGGTCTACATCCACTCGATGAACGGCATGGGCCTGATCAACACGCTGCTGCGCGCGCAGCCGTGGTGGGGCTTCGGCGGCGTGGCCTGCGACCTGGTGGTGCTCAACAGCGAACCCAACTCGTACCTCATGCCGCTGCAGCGCGAGATCGAGATGCTGCGCACGCGCGTCGCACAGCAGACGCAGAACAGCTTTCCGCGCAACGACACCGCCGGCTTCTACCTCTTGCGCGACCAGGACGTGGTGCCGTCGGAAAAGGCCGCGCTCTCCAGCCTGGCGCGCGTGGTGTTCACGGCCGACGGCCGCGCGCTCGAAGTGCAGGTGGCGGCGCTGCATGAGGCACGCAGCCCGACGATTGCGGACGACAGCAGCGCACCGGTGCAGCACCGCGCGCCGCTGCTGACGCGGCAGGCCACCTCGTCGAATGTCACCGCACCCACCGGCGACTTCGACGCCGAGAGTGGCGAGTTCCGCTTCGAGGTCGGCCCCGACCGCCGCACGCCGCGCCCGTGGATCAACGTGATCGCCAACGCCACCTTCGGCTTCCAGGTGTCCGAATGGGGCACCGGCTACACCTGGGCCGGCAACAGCCGCATGCACCAGGTCACGCCGTGGTCCAACGACCCGGTGCAGGACCCGGCCTTCGAGCACTACCTGCTGCAGGACGTCGCGACGCGCGAGATGCTGCCGCTCACGCCCGCCGGTGGCAGCGATGGCGCCACCCGCCACCGCGTGCGGCACGGCCAGGGCTACACCGTCTTCGAATGCCGCCAGGGCGACCTCGCACTCGAAACCACCTTCTTCGCGGACCGCGACGAGGCCGTCAAGCTGGTGCACGTGCGCGTGCGCAACGAAGGCTCGGGCCAGCGCCGCCTGCGCGCGCTCGCGATGGTCGAGTGGCAACTGGGCGCCGCGCGCGGCGAACGGCGCACCGTGCATTGCTGGAAGCCCGAAGACCAGCCGGCCGTGTTCGGCCAGCAGCGCGAATCGAGCGCGGGCTTCGGCGGCAGCGCGGCTTTCCTGCTGCTCGCCGGCCTGCAGGGCGCGACGACCGGGGCCACGCAATGGACCTGCGACCGCAGCGAGTTCTTCGCCGGCCGCGGCATCGTCGAGGTGCCCGACACGCTGGCGCGGCGCGCCGGCAGCGGGCTCGACGCCTGCGCGGCCCTCGGCGGCGAATTCGTCGTGGCGGCGGGCGAAACCGCAAGCTTCAGCTTCGTGCTGGGCCACGCGGGCAACGCCGACGCGGCGCTCGAGCTTGCGCGCCGCTGGCGGCAGCGCGACGTGCCCGAGGCACTGGCACAGGTGCGCGGCTTCTGGGACGAGTTGCTCGGCCGTCTGCAGGTGCGCACGCCCGACCCGCTGTTCGATGCGCTGGTCAACCGCTGGCTCGTGTACCAGACGCTGGCCTGCCGGCTCTGGTCGAAGGCCGGCTTCTACCAGGCCGGCGGTGCCTTCGGTTTTCGCGACCAGCTGCAGGACGCGATGGCCTTCGCGCTCACCGACCCGCCGCGCCTGCGCGCACAGATCCTCGTGAATGCAGCGCGCCAGTTCCCCGAAGGCGACGTGCAGCACTGGTGGCACATGCCCGGCGGCGCCGGCGTGCGCACGCATTTCTCGGACGACCTGCTGTGGCTGCCGTACGCGTCGGCGCACTACGTCGAGGTGACGGGCGATGCCTCGCTGCTCGACGAGATGGTCGGCTTCATCGAAGGCCCCGGCATTCCCGAGGGCGCCGAAGACGCCTACTACGCGCCGCAGAACAGCGGCCGCATGGCCACCGTGTTCGACCATGGCGCGCGCGCCATCGACCGCAGCCTGAAGACCGGCGTGCACGGCCTGCCGCTGATGGGCACCGGCGACTGGAACGACGGCATGAACCGCGTCGGCCACGAGGGCCGTGGCGAATCGGTGTGGCTCGCGTGGTTCCTGTGCAGCGTGGTCGAGCGCTTCGCGCCCATCGCGCAGGCGCGCGGCGAACACGAACGCGCCGCGCGCTGGACCGCGGCACGCACGGGCTGGATCGCCGGGCTGCACGACGCCGGCTGGGACGGCGCCTGGTTCCGCCGCGCCTTCTTCGACAACGGTGCGCCGCTGGGCTCGTCGATCAACAGCGAGTGCCGCATCGACCTGATCGCACAGGCCTGGTCGGTGCTCTCGGGCGCCTCGGACGCGGTCCACACCGGCCCGGCCATGGCCGCCATCGGCAAGCACCTGCACGACGAACCGGCCGGCCTGCTGCGGCTGCTGGCGCCGCCTTTTTCCCAGTCGACCCACAACCCGGGCTACATCCAGGCCTATCCGCCGGGCGTGCGCGAGAACGGCGGCCAGTACTCGCACGGCGCCGTGTGGGCGCTGATGGCGCAGGCGCTGCAAGGCGACCATGAAGCGGCTTGGCAGAGCTTCGAAGGCCTGAGCCCGGCCCACCGTTCGCAGCACCCCGCGCGCGGCCCGGTCTACGAGCTGGAGCCCTATGTGATGGCGGGCGACGTCTACGGCGCCGCGCCCTATGTGGGCCGGGGCGGCTGGAGCTGGTACACCGGCTCGGCCGCGTGGCTGCACCGCGCGGCCGTCGAGACCTTGCTGGGCCTGAACGTGAAGGGCAGGCAGTTGTCGATGACGCCGCATGTGCCCGCGCACTGGCCGGGCTTCGAGCTCGCGCTGCGGCTCGGCACGCACCGGCTGACGCTGCAATGGGGCACCGTCGAAGGCGCCGCCGCGCCCACGCACCATGTGGCGGTGGGCGAATGGATCGACTGGCAGGCGCTGCCGGCGGATGCGGTGCTGCGGGTCGCTCAAGCGGCAGGCAAGGGGCAGATGACGGCGTAGGTTATGGTCCGGACCCGCTTTCACCCCGCGCATTCATGACCAAAATCCAGTTCCGCCGACGCGTCATCGTCCTGATCCTCCTGTGCATGGCCGTGGGCGGCGGCGTCGTGCGGCACTACGCGGCGCCCGGCACCACCACGCGCGACATCGCCACGCTGCTGATGGTGCTGTGGGTGCCGATCATCGGCAACGTGATCGGGTGGCTCATCGGCAAGCTGCCGCGCCGCACGCCGAAGCAGGCGCCGCCCGCGGGCTTCGACGCGCTGCCCGAGTTCACGCCGCACCTGGCCGTGGAACTCACCTTCCGCCGCCCCTCGGTGCCGGCGCAGGACGTGCCGCTGGGCCCCGGCGAATACCGGGGCGCGCTGGTGCTCGACACCGAAGGCTTCTCGGCGCGCTGGCGCGTGCCGCAGGGCACCTCGCTCGCGCGCGGCACGCCGGTCGCGCTCGACATCGAATTCCTCTCGCCGGCCGTCGCGCAGCCGAAGTTCGTCCAGGGCACGGCCTTCCGCGTGCTGGTCGACGAATCGTTCGTGGCCGACGGACAGGCGCTGCAGTTGCGCCCTGCCCACACTTAATCTCGGCAACTCAAAAAGACGGTGATGGCGAAAGACGCCATCGCCGCATCCCCGGACGGCTTCAGGCACCAAAGGGGTCGATTGTTCGCCGCAGGGAAACTGTCTACTGCTCCACCGCCCCTTGGTCGCAAGGCGGCCGGCTCGCACACTCCAATGCCCCCTCACCGGCATTGGCGCCTTCATCGCCGATGCGTTCAAGGACTGCATCTCCATGATGAATTCTTCCGGCAGCAACCCCTGCATCGACGACCTGGCGGCGCCCGCGCGCGACGCCGTGGCCGCCCCCACCCGCTCCGCGTGGCTCGCGGTCGGCTCCATTGCCGTCGGCACCTTCGCGATGGTGTCGACCGAGTTCATGCCCATTGGCCTGCTCACCGACATCGCGCGCGGCCTGAACGTGTCGGACGGCACGGCCGGCCTGATGATCACCATGCCCGGCGTGCTCGCCGCCTTCGCCGGGCCGGCGCTGATCGTCGCCTCGGGCCGCCTCGACCGGCGCACAGTGCTGATCGCACTCACGCTGCTCTTGATCGCCTCGAACCTGCTGGCCGCGTTCGCGCCCAACTTCACGACCATGCTGGTCGCACGCCTGATGCTCGGCCTGGCCGTGGGCGGCTTCTGGACCTTCGCGCCCGCCGCCGCCACGCAGCTCGTGCCCGACGCCTCGAAGGCGCGTGCCATGTCGCTGGTGCTGGCCGGCGTGTCGGCCGCCACGGTGCTCGGCGTGCCCGCGGGCTCGTGGCTGGGCACGATGTTCGGCTGGCGCGCCTCGTTCGCCGTGACCGGCGCGCTGGCCGCGGCGGTGCTGCTGGTGCAGCTGTGGCTGCTGCCCGCGATTCCGCCGCAACGCGCCATCGGTGCGCGCGACCTGCTCACGCCGCTCACGCGCCGCATGGCGCAGGTCGGCCTGCTCGCGGTGCTGTTCTTCATTGCCGGTCACTTCGCGGCCTACACCTACCTGAAGCCGCTGCTGCAGCAGGTGTTCGGCCTGCAGGCCAACGCGGTCTCGACGCTGCTGCTGGTCTATGGCGCGGTGGGCTTCATCGGCACCTTCCTGGGCGGCAGCCTGGTGGCGCGCAGCGTGCGCGGCACCACCCTGCTGGCGGCGCTGATGCTCGCCACGGCGCTGCTGCTGTCGACGCTGATCGGCACCGGCATGGTGGCCGGCGCGGTGGTGGTGGTGATCTGGGGCGTGGCCTTCGGCCTGATCCCGGTGGCGCTCACCGGCTGGATGATGGAAGCCGTGCCCGACGCGCAGGAAGCCGGCCAGGCCCTGCTGGTGACGGGCTTCCAGGTGGCGATCGCCTCGGGCGCGCTGATCGGCGGCCTGATGGTCGACAGCCGCGGCATCTCGCCCACGATGGTGCTCAGCGGCGTGCTGGTGCTGATCGCCGCGCTCATCGTCGGCACGCTGGGCCGCGCACGCGGCGGTGCGGCGCCGCTGGCGGCCATTCCGGAGTAAGTACCTTCAACGGCGGCCGGGCTTCCTGCCGGCCGCCACGATCGCCTCGAGCACCGTGCGCAGCGCCTTGTTGAGCGGCTTGTCGCGACGGATCACCACCGCCAGCGTGCGGTGCATGCGCGGGGCCAGGCGGCTGGCCTTCAGCGCCGGATGGGCACCGCGCCCCGCCATCGACATGCCGGGCACCAGGCCGTAGCCCAGCCCCGCGGCCACCATCTCCTTCATCGCCTCGACGCTGCCCAGCTCCATCACGGGCTGCGGCTGCAGGCCCTCGGCCGCGAACCAGCGGTCGACCAGCTTGCGCGTGTTGGCCGCAGGCTCGAACAGCACCAGCGGCAGCGTCGCCAGGTCGGCCGGCGTGACGCGGGCCTTGAGCGGCGCGAGGTCGGCGCGGCCGATGGCGACGAACTCGTCGTCGCACACCGGAATCACGCTCAGCGAACGCCCGGCCGCGGGCAGCGTGACCAGCGCGAGGTCGATGCTGTTGTCCTCCACCTTGCGCACGTGCTCGTCGGTGTTGCCGGTGCTCACCACCACGCTGAGCGCCGGAAACGCCTCGCGCAGCTGCCGCAACACGGCCGGCAGGAAGTACAGGCAAGCCGTGGCGCCCGTGCCCAGCCGCACGCGGCCCGTCACGCCGCGCGCATGGTCGGCCACCGCGTCGACGGCGTTCTCGACCGCCGCCTCGATCTGCGGCACATGGCGCAGCAGCTCCGCACCGGCCGGCGTGGCCCGCGCACGCTTGCCGACACGCTCGATGAGCCGCACGGCCAGTCGGCGTTCGAGCTGGCGCACCTGCAGGCTCACGGCCGGCTGCGACAGGCCGAGCCGGTCGGCCGCGGCGGAGAAGCTGCCGGTGTCGATCACCAGGGCGAAGGTGGCGAGCTGGTCGAGGTTGAGGTTCTTTTCCAAAGTATTCCTTATGCGCTGCATAGGCAGGCCAAGCTTCACTTATCGATCTTGCCTCGTCAAGATCGGGCCATGTCCTCCCCCACCCTTGCTTTCACCGCGCTAGACATCGCCGATGCCGAGCCCCACCACATGGCCCGCGTGCAGGCCATCTACAGCCACTACGTGCTGCACGACCTGTGCTCGTTCGAAGAAGAAGTGCCCACCCTCGCGCAGATGCAGGCACGCCGCATCGACGTGCAGGAACGCAGCCTGCCCTATCTCGTGGCGCTGAAGGATGGCGAGGTGGCCGGCTACGCCTACGCCAGCCCCTACCGCGCGCGCTCGGCCTACCGGCACACGGTGGAAGACTCGATCTACGTCGCGCCCGACATGCACGGCCACGGCATCGGCACGGCGTTGCTGCAGGCGGTGATCCACCGCTGCACCGAGGCGGGCTTCACACAAATGGTCGCGTGCATCGGCCACAGCGGCAACGCGGGCTCGCAGCGGCTGCATGCGAGCCTGGGCTTCGAGACCGTCGGCGTGCTGCGCAATGTCGGCTTCAAGTTCGGCCAGTGGGTCGACACCGTGCTGATGCAGCGTGCACTGCGCTGACCACACCCCAACGCCGCAGCGCGGATGGCTCGCGCTGCTGTGCGCCAGCCGCCTGCTGCAGGGAATGATCGTCACCGCCTACTCGGGCGTGCTGCCGTTCATGCGGGACGACTGGCAGATGACGGCCGCGCAGGCCGGTTCCATCCAGAGCGCCTGGCACGTGGGCTACATGAGCTCGCTGTTCGCCGTGGGCCTGCTGGCCGACCGCTTCGGCCCGCACCGCATCTTCGCGATCGGTGGCGCGATCGGCGCGGCCGCCTCGCTGGCCTTCGCGCTCTTCGCGCACGACCACCGCTCGGCGCTGCTGCTGTACGGCCTGGCGGGGCTGTGCGCGGGCGCCTCGTACACGCCGGGGCTGCAACTGCTGTCGCTCAACACCGGGCCGGCGGTGCGCGGGCGTGCCATGGGGCTCTTCCTCGGCGCGGCATCGATGGGCTATGCGTTGTCGCTCGCGGTGGTGGCGGGCTTCAGCGTGGTGGCGCACTGGCGCACCGGGCTGCTGGTGGCCGCAGGCTGCACGGTGGCGGGCGTGCTGCTGGCCCAGCTCGCGCTGCGGCGCATGGCACCGCCCGTGCCACGGGTCGCCGGTGCCCCGCGCGAAGGCGTGCTGCAGGCGCTGAACGCGACCGTGCGCGACCGGCCCGCGATGGCCGGCAACTGGGCCTACGCCTTCCACTGCTGGGAACTGATGGCGCTGTGGGCCTGGCTGCCCGCCTACCTCATGGCCTCGTCGCGCGGCGGCGCGAGCGCGTGGCCGGCTGCGGGCATCGCGCTGGCGGCGTTCGCGCACCTCGTGAGCGTGTTCGGCAGCGTGGTGGGCGGCACCGCGTCCGACCGGCTGGGCCGCGCGCGCGTGATGATGATCGCCACCGTCGCGAGCCTGAGCCTCTCATTCGCCTTCGGCTGGATGTGGACCTGGCCGCTGTGGGCGCTGGCCGCGATGGCGGCGCTGTACAACCTGCTGGCCATCGCCGATTCGTCGGTCTACTCGACCGCGCTGGCCGACGTGGTGGCGCCGCACCGGCTCGGCGTGGCGTTCTCGGTGCGCTCGGTGATGGGCTTCGGCGCGGGCGCGCTCAGCCCGTGGGTGTTCGGGCTGGCGCTCGACTGGGGGCAGGCGCGCTTCGGTTTCGGCAGCACCTACGCGTGGGTGGCGGCGTGGAGCTCGGTCGGACTCGGGGCGCTGCTCGGCCCCTGGATGATCGTCCGCTTTGCCCGACTCAGCGCGGCAGTGCCTGCGCCCCCCGATAGCCCAGCATCGCGTCGTACAGATCGGTTCGCCGGTCGCGGTGCAGGTCGTTGAGCGGCGTCCAGATCGGCGCGGAGCGCGCGGCACCCAGGTCGACGTCGGCATAGAGGATGGTTTCTTCCTCGGGCCCGGCGATGCGCCCCATCGGCCAGCCGTTCGTGCCCGCGATCAGCGAGTTGCCCATGAAGCCCGTGCCGCGCTCGCGGCCCACGCGGTCGGCGGTGGCGATGAAGACGTTGTTGGTGTGCGCGGCCGTCATCGTCAGGTAGGCCGCCATGCACACGCCGCTGGCGTCGTACAGCGGCGGCGGCGTCCAGACCCAGCCCGTGGGCACGCAGATGATGTCGGCGCCCTGCTGCGCCACGATGCGCGACGCCTCGGGAAACCAGATGTCCCAGCACACGAGCAGGCCGATGCGGCCGATCTTCGTCTCGAACACCGGGTAGCCCTCGTTGCCGGGCGTGAACCACAGCTTCTCGTGGTTCCACAGGTGGGTCTTGCGGTAGCGGCCGATGTAGCCCTCGGGGCCGACGAGCACGGCCGTGTCGAACAGCTGCATGCCGTCTTGTTCGGCCAGGCAGCCGACGAGGTACACGCCGTGCTGCGCCGCGAACGCCACCCAGCCCTGCACCGTGGGGCCGTGCGGCACGGGCTCGGCGTGGGCGAAGGCCTCGGCGCGGCCGCTGAAGCAGTAGCCGGTGGTCGCCAGTTCGGGCAGCACGATGAGCTGCGCGCCGCCGGCCACCGCCGCTTCGAGTTGTGCGCGCACCGCGGCGGCGTTGCGCGCGAGGTTCTCGACGCCGACCTGCGGGTCGAACTGCACGACGGCCACGCGCACGGGGCTGGCGCGCAGGCCGGGCACGGCGTCGCCGCCGGAAGGGATGTCGTGGGGAACGGGGGTTGGGAGGGTCATGGTCGTTTCAGGTTTCAAATTAAAACCATATAGATGCTAGTCGCATCGGTTTTAATTTGCAACCAATCGAGCACTACGGTCTAATCCCGCCATCCCAGGGACGCACAGGAAACACACGATGGCCAGGAGAAAAAGTCTGAGGTTCGACGCCTGCCCGATGGCGCGCGCGCTCGAGATCGTCGGCGACCAGTGGTCGCTGCTGATCGTGCGCGACGCCTTCGACGGCATGCGGCGCTTCGGCGAGTTCCAGCAGAGCCTGGGCGTGGCCAAGAACATCCTGGCCGACCGGCTCAAGTGGCTGGTGCAGGAAGGCGTGTTCGACCTCGTACCGGCCTCGGACGGCTCGCTCTACCAGGAGTACGCGCTGACGGCCAAGGGCCGCGGCCTGTTCCCCGTGGTGGTCGGCCTGCGGCACTGGGGCGAGGCGAACCTGTTCGCGCCCGGCGAGCCGCATTCGGTGCTGCTGGAGCGCGAGAACGGTGAGCCGGTAGCGCCGATCGACCTGCGCACGCGCGACGGCCAGCCGCTCGACCCCGCCGCGACCTTCGTGAAGAAGCTGCCCGTCACGGCCCCCTGACAGCGCCGCCCGCTCAGTCGTTGCCGATCGGGTACTCCAGCGCGACGCGGATCTGGCGCGTGTTGAGTTCGGCCTGCGCCTTGTTGTTGCGGTGCTCGCCGTAGCGCAGCAGGAAGGCCAGGCCCTTGGCGCTGCCTTGCTGCACCGTGTAGCGCAGCCAGAGGTCGCGCTCCCAGTGCCGGCCGCCCTGCCCGTAGCCCAGCCATGCGTAGCCTCCGCGCGGCGGCACCCGGCTGCCGTCGATGCCACTGCCGCGGATGTAGGCCGCGCCCAGGCTCAACCCGGGCGCTCCCCAACGCGCGGCATCGACTTCATAGCGCAGCTGCCACGACCGCTCGTGCGGCGCATTGAAGTCGGACAGCTGCGCCGCATTGCCGAGCCAGACGGCGCCGCGCGTCACGTAGTCGAACGGCGTGTCGCCCGCGACCTTCTGCCAGCCCAGGCCCACGCGGTGGGGGCCGTGGGCGTAGCTGGTCATGAGGCTCGCGGTGGTGTTGTCCACCGGGCCGGCCAGCGCGCGGCCCGTGTCCTTGCTGCGGTACACCTGCAGGTCGAAGGACAGCGCGCGCTTCTCCGGGAGCGGCACCGTGTAGTGGGCGCCCAGGTAGCCGGTGCGCCAGGTGTCCTGCAGGCGTGCGACATAGGCCGTGAGCGACAGCGAAGCGCTGCCCTTCCAGGTTCCGCCGGCAAAGTCGAACACGTCGCCGCGCGGTGACTTCGGGTCGAGGTAATTGACGATCAACGGGTGGTTCGTTCCGCGCGCATGGCGGTCGGTCGACCCGGTGAAGCGGCCGGCCTGCAGCGTGAGCGTGTCGAACTCGCGGCTCGTCAGCAGCCAGCCGCGCATGGTCTCGGGCAGCAGGCGGGAATCGGACGCGCTGAAGACCGGCGTCTTGACGCGTTGCTCACCCACCGTCAGCACGGTGGCGGAGATTCGCGCCTTCAGCGCCACGCCGCCGCGCGCGATGCCGTGCTGCGCGTAGCCCGCGCCGTCCACCGGCAGCATGCGGATCTTGCCGACGCGCAGGTCGTCACCGTCGAGGCTGCGCGCGAGCGAGGCATGCGCGTCCACGCCGAAGCCGATCCAGCCCGGCGTGAAGCCGGACGCGAGGGTGCCCATGACGCCGTAGCCCCACTCCTGCGCGTGATCGCTGCGCCGCGCCCGGGGCAGCGAGGCATTGCGCCCGCCGTTGCTGCGATCGCCGTGCAGGTAGCTACGGTGCTCGTACACGCTGCGCTGGAGCAGGTGCCAGCGCGTGTCCTCGACGAAGCCGCCGCCTTCGGCCGCGAGGGCGGACGTGCCCAGCATGGCGAGGGCCGCGCCGCAGACCCACTTCATCGCCGGCCCTTCACAGGTACTTGAGCCACGCGATGTCGCGGCGCCGTGCCTTCAGGGCGGCGAAGGCGCGCACCGCCGGATACAGCGCAAAGGCCAGCACCCCGGTGACCAGCCACACCATCCAGACGGCGTCGAAGCCGAACAAGCGGCCCTGGTTGGGGCCCCAGACCGCCTCGGCCCCCAGGTAGAGGAACTTGAGCACGTACAGGTGCAGCACATAGAAGAACATGGGCGCCGCGCCGAACACGGCCAGCGGCGCGAGCCAGGCCGCGCCCTGCCGGCGCTCGAACAGGCGCAGCAGCCACAGCCCCGCGCCGAGCGTCAGCGCGATGAACAGCAAGGACGGCGGGTACTTCGTGACGTTGAGGAAGGCCATCACGGTCGTCAGCGCGCTGTCGCCTGCTGCCCAGGGCTTGTCGCCGTAGGCATCGAGTGCGCGCAGCGCCACGAAGCCAATGAGCAGGCCCACGGCCCACGCGAGCAGCCGCCGCTGGCGCTGCGGCGCATCGGCGCCGGGCAGGAACCACGGCCCGGCGACATAGCCCAGCGCGATGATGCCGATCCACGGCAGCAGCGGGTACGACGTGCGCAGCCTCAGGGCGTCGGACAACTCGATCCAGCCCCGGTCGTGCAGCACCGCCCAAGGAACGTGCAGCACATGGCCGACGGGAAAGTGCACGCCGTCGAGCAGGTTGTGCCCCGCCACCAGCACCACGCCCAACACGACCAGCGCCCGGCGCGGCAGCCACACCAGCGCCGACAACGCCAGCATCGACAGCCCGATCACCCAGATCACCTGCAGGAACACGGTGGCCGGCGGGAACTGGAAGGTCCAGGCAAAGTTGACGACCGTGACCTCCAGCAGCACGAGGAACAGGCCCCGCTTCCACAGGAACGAGGACGCCGCCGCGCGGCCGCCCGCCTGCTTCGCACCGTAGAGAAAGGCCGACAGCCCGGTCAGGAACACGAACACCGGCGCGCACAGGTGCGCCAGCAGGCGACCGAAGAACAGCGCCGACGGCGTCTGCGCCACAAGCATCGGGTCGGGCACCTGGTGGTGCAGGTAGAAGGTCTCGCGCACGTGGTCCAGCAGCATGAACAGGATCACGAGGCCGCGCAGCGCGTCGATGGAGAGCAGCCGGGCCGGGGCGCCGGCCCCGGGTGGCAAGGAAGCGGATGAAACGTCGGGCATTTAATTATTGCGAATTGATTCGCAATAATTTACAGCATCGGACGATGCACCCTCCTGAAGGGTCTGAAGGGCCGGTTTATTCGCCCAGCAGTTCGCCGATCGGCTGCAGGTCTTCCACCCGGTCGCAGATCGACTTGATGACCATGGTGATCGGGATGCCCAGCAGCAGCCCCCAGATGCCCCACAGCCAGCCCCAGAAGATCACGCCCACGAACACCGCCACCGGGTTCATGCGGCTGGTGCGGCTGGTGAGCCAGGGCATCAGCAGGTTGCCCACCACCGTGTGGATGGCCAGCGACACACCGCCCACCAGCAGCGCCATCTCGATGCTGCTGAACTGAAGGAAGGCCATGAGCCCCGCCGCCACCAGCACGATCACCGAGCCGATGTAGGGAATGAGGTTGGTCACGGCCGCGATGATTCCCCACACGGCCGCGTTCTCAACGCCGAGCAGCCAGAACGCCAGGCCGGTGGTCAGCCCCACCAGCCCGCTCACCAGGATCTGCACCAGCAGGTAGCGTTCGATGTTGCGCGTGATGTCGTCCAGCACGTGCACCGTGACCTTCTTCTTCTGCAGGCTGGGCCCGGTGATCTTGATGAGCTTGCGCCGGAAGGTGTCGCCCGAGCACAGCGCGAAGTAGGTGAGGAAGGCCACCAGCGTGAGCTGCCCCATCGCGTTGAGCAGGCCGACCGTGCCGCTCACCAGGTAGTCGCGCACGTTGAAGCCCGGCCGCTCGATCACGACGCGCGCCACGCCCTTGCGCGAGGCGACGCGCGCCGAGTTTTCCTCGGCCGCTTTCTCCAGCTGCGCGGCGGCCTGCTGCACGCTGTCCAGCGGGGTGGCGCTGGCGTTCTTGTCGCGACGCATGGCCTGGCCGAGCTTTTGCGCGGCGACCGGCAGCGAGTCGAGCAGCTGCGAGGCGCTGCCCGAGAGCGAGTAGCCGGTCCACCCGAGCCCGCCGAACAGGCCCAGCAGGATCGCCGCCGCGCCGATCCAGCGCGGCACGTACCAGCGGTGCAGGCGCTCGACCAGCGGCGACAGCGCGTAGTTCAGCAGCAGGCTCAGCATCAGCGGCACGAACACGGCCTGGCCCCAGCGCAGCGCGAAGACGCTGGCGAGCACGGCCAGCACCACGAGCGAGGCGCTGCGCACGTCGACCGGCATGTGCAGCACGAAGCGCCTGCGCAGGGCGGAGGTCGCCTCTTCGGCGGTCGCGCTCGGCTCGACCGGCGCTGCGGGCTCGACGGGCTCGACGGGGTCGACCGGCGGCGCCGGCACCGGTGCGGGCGCAGGCGGCGGCTCATCCGCAGCCACCGGCCGTTCGGGCGCCGGCTTCGGGCCGGCCGGGGTGTCGTCGGTCATCGCGATTCCTTCAGCATCTCGCGCACGGCGGCCAGCTGGCGGCGCGACACCGCCACGGGCTCGGGCACCGAGTCCAGCCGCAGCGCCCAGCCATCGGCGTCCTCGCCGTCGTCGTAGCGCTCGAGCGCGCGGATGGCCGAGCGCGCCACCAGCGCATTGCGGTGCACGCGCAGGAAGCGGTTCGGGTAGCGCTCCTCGAAATCGTTGAGCGAGCCGTCGAGGATGTGGCTGCGCGTGGCGGTGCGCACCGTGAGGTACTTGTATTCGGACTTGAGGTAGAGCACCTCGGACAGCGGCACGCGCTCGGCGCGGCCCCGGTCCTGGATCAGCACGCACTCGGGCGTGGCCTCGGTCGCCGGCTGGGCGGCGCGGCGCTCCTTCAGGAAGCGCTCGACCTTCTGCAGCGCCTGCTGCAGCCGCTCGGCGCGCACGGGCTTGGTGAGGTAGTCGACCGCCTCCAGCTCGAAGGCCGTGACCGCGTGGCTGGCGTGCGCCGTCACGAACACCACAGCCGGCGCGTCGGGCCGGCTGCGCAGCGCGCGCGCCACCTCGATGCCGTCGACGCCGGGCATGTGCACGTCGAGCAGCACCAGGTCGAGGTCCATCGCGGCCAGGTGCGCCAGCGCCTCCTCGCCCTGCGCGGCCTCGGCCGCCACCTCGGCGGCGGGCGAGGTGCAGTCGCGCAGCAGCGTGCGCAGGCGCGAGCGGGCCAGGGCTTCGTCGTCAACGATCAGGGTCTTGAGGCTCATGATTCGGCGGGGATGGCAATGCGTACGCGGTAGTTCTTCTGGTCCATGCCGGCGCTGAACTGCATCTGCATGTCGTGCAGCAGCCGCAGCCGCTCGCGCACGTTGTCCAGGGCGATGCCGTGACCGCGCGGCAGCGGCTCGTCGGCCCAGCGCAGCGGCGGCAGGCTGTTGACCACCTCGATCACGACCATGCCGCCGCGCCGCTCGGTGCGGATGCGCAGCTTGCCGCCCTCGGGGCTGGGCTCCACGCCGTGCTTGATGGCGTTCTCGACCAGCGGCTGCAGCAGCAGCGGCGGCAGGCGCGCGTCGCTGGCGGCGGCATCGAGGTCCCAGCGGATGCGCAGGCGCTCGCCGAAGCGCACCTGCTCGATGGCCAGGTAGCGCTCGGCCAGCGCGATCTCGTCGGCCAGCGTGCCCGATTCGCCGGGCACGGTGAGCGCCTGGCGGAACAGCTCGGCCAGGTCTTCGAGCATGGTCTCGGCCTTGGCGGGCTCCTCGCGCACCAGCGCGATGGCGCTGTTGAGCGTGTTGAACAGAAAGTGCGGGCGGATGCGCGACTGCAGCTCTTCGAGCCGGGCCGTGGTCGCGGCCGGCGTCTGGCCGCGCGCGCGCAGCACCATCGTCGCCATCACCAGCCCCGCGAACAGCGCGCCGGCCAGCGCGCTGGCCAGCCAGGGCGCGCTGGCGATCACGCCGGTCAGGCGCAGCAGGCCGCAGCCGTACAGCGACGCCACGGCGCCCAGCACGGCGCCCGCGGCGTACTGCCCCGGGGGTGGCAGGCGCCGCAATTGCTTCTTGAGCCCGCAGGCCGCCACCAGCCACAGCAGCGTGGCGGGCAGCGCGCCACCGGTGACCGTGGCCGCCTGCACCAGCCATTCGCCGAAGGAGCCGACCACGAACAGCGTGGCCACCGCCACCACCGCTTCGACAAACACCACGGTGCGCAGCACCACGCCGATCTGGCAGGCGTCGAACAGCGCCGGGCCGCCGCGCACGGGCGCGCGCACGCGTTCCGGCGACGAAGCGGACGTGGAGGGGGAGCTGGCCGATAAAATCGCCGGGTTGCGCATCGCAGACATCAGATCCATCGGGTGACCAACCCATTATTGCCTTCCTGGACGGCTCCCATGACCCAAAACCAACTCGACAAGAAATCCGAAGCCTGGTCGGCCCTGTTCTCCGAACCGATGAGCGACCTGGTGAAGCGCTACACCTCCAGCGTCTTCTTCGACAAGCGCCTGTGGCAGGCCGACATCGAGGGCTCGCTGGCGCACGCCGGCATGCTCGCGGCCCAGGGCATCATCAGCGTGCAGGACCACGCCGCCATCGAGCGCGGCATGGCGCAGATCCGCGGCGAGATCGAGGCCGGCAGCTTCGAATGGAAGCTCGACCTCGAGGACGTGCACCTGAATATCGAGGCCCGCCTGACCCAGCTCGTGGGCGACGCCGGCAAGCGCCTGCACACCGGCCGCAGCCGCAACGACCAGGTCGCCACCGACGTGCGCCTGTGGCTGCGCGGCGAGATCGACCTCATCGGCGACCTGCTGGTCGAGCTGCAGAAGGCGCTGGTCGACATCGCCGAGAAGAACGTCGAGGTGATCCTGCCCGGCTTCACCCACCTGCAGGTGGCCCAGCCCGTGAGCTTCGGCCACCACATGCTGGCCTACGTGGAAATGTTCAGCCGCGACGCCGAGCGCATGGGCGAGGTGCGCAAGCGCGTCAACCGCCTGCCGCTGGGCGCCGCCGCCCTGGCCGGCACCAGCTACCCGCTGGACCGCGAACTGGTGGCACGCACCCTGAAGATGGACAGCGTCTGCCAGAACAGCCTGGACGCCGTGAGCGACCGCGACTTCGCGATCGAGTTCACCGCCGCCGCCAGCCTGTGCATGGTGCACGTGAGCCGCCTGAGCGAAGAGCTCATCATCTGGATGAGCCAGAACTTCGGCTTCATCAACATCGCCGACCGCTTCACCACCGGCTCGTCGATCATGCCGCAGAAGAAGAACCCCGACGTGCCCGAGCTGGCGCGCGGCAAGACCGGCCGCGTGGTCGGCCACCTGATGGCGCTCATCACGCTCATGAAGGGCCAGCCGCTGGCCTACAACAAGGACAACCAGGAAGACAAGGAGCCGCTGTTCGACACCGTCGACACGCTCAAGGACACCCTGCGCATCTTTGCCGAGATGATCGGCGGCATCACCGTGAAGCCGCAGGCCATGGAAGCCGCCGCGCTGCGCGGCTACGCCACCGCCACCGACCTGGCCGACTACCTCGTGAAGAAGGGCCTGCCCTTCCGCGACGCGCACGAAACCGTGGCCCACGCCGTGAAGGCCGCCACCTCGCACCAGGTCGACCTGTCGGAGCTGCCGCTGGCCGTGCTGCAGCAGTTCAACCCGAACATCGAAAAAGACGTGTACGACGTGCTGAGCCTGCGCGGCTCGCTCAACGCCCGCAACGTGCTGGGCGGCACCGCGCCCGTGCAGGTGAAGGCACAGGTCGCCCGCCACCGCGCCCGCCTGGGCTGAAGCCCGCGGCCACGCCACCGAGGGCCGCGCTTCATGTTCTACGCCATCCCGCTCGAAAACAAGCCGAGCTGGCGCAACCCGCCGTGGATGACGGTGCTGCTGATCCTCCTGAACATGCTCGTGTTCTGGGGGCCGCAGCGCAGCGAAGAGAACGGCCGCGAGCGCGCCGCGCAGTTCTACGTGCAGAGCGTGCTGCCCGAACTGGAGCTGCCGCCCTTCGTCGAGTGGCTCGAAAAGACCGACCCCAAGCGCGGCAAGCTGGCGCGCCGCATGCTGGCCCATGAAGAGGCCTACCCACAGCTGCTCGAAGGCCTGCAGAACGACCAGCCCTTCCTGAAGAAGCTGCGCGCCGACCAGGTCGTGACGCCCGCGAACCCGCGCTTCGACGAATGGCAGCGCGACCGCCGCCAGTACGAGGCGATGCTGCCCGCGCCGTTCACCGCACGCTGGTCGCAGGACTACGGCAAGGACGCCGAATTCAAGCCCTGGACCTGGCTCACCGCCGCCTTCCTGCACGGCAGCACGGGCCACCTGCTGGGCAACATGCTGTTCCTCTTTTTGTTCGGCTTCTCGGTCGAGCTGGCACTCGGGCGTGGCACCTACCTGAGCTTCTACCTGCTGGGCGGCGTGGGCTCCGCATTGCTGGCCGGCTGGGCCTATGCGGGCAAGGGCGGCTACGGGCTGGGCGCCTCGGGCGCGATCTCGGCATTGATGGGCATGTACGCCGTGATGTACCGGCTGCGGCGCATCCGCTTTTTCTACCAGCTGTTCTTCTATTTCAACTACGTCACGGCACCCGCCCTGCTGTTGCTGCCGGCCTGGATCGTCAACGAGCTGGTGCAGCACTGGATCGGCGGCCAGGGCATCGCCTACATGGCCCACCTGGGCGGCCTGCTGACGGGCGCGGCGCTGATGGCCGGCGCCATGTGGCTGGGCCGCGTGAAGACGCCCGAGATCGTGAAGTCGGAAATGGTGACCGACGACCACCGCTTCGAGCAGCACGTGGCCGCCGCGCGCAAGCTGTCGGCGGCGATGAAGTTCGAGCCCGCCTGCGTTGAATGGCGCGCCGCCGCCACCCTGCGCCCCGGCGACACCGACACGCTGCGCGCCTGGTTCCACACCGCGCGCCTGCAGCCCGCGAGCGACGACTTCCACCAGGCCGCGCGCCGCATCTTCCGCCTGCCCGCCACCGATGAAGACACCCTGGCGCTGCAGCACAGCAGCTTCACGACCTACCTCGACCAGGCCAAGCCGGGCGTGCGCCTGAAGCCCGACGACATGGCCCGGCTGGCGCGCCGCTTCGCGCGCATCCGCCAGTTCGGCGACGCCGACAAGCTCTGCCGCATCCTGCTGAAGACCGCACCCGACCACCCCGAGCTGGCCGACACGCTCTCGGTGTGCGCCAACGGCCTGCTGCATGCGGGCGAACGCGAGCGCGCCCTGGGCCTGCTGCCGCACCTGCTGCGGCTGGCGCCCAACGACATGGTCACGCGCGCGTTGCAGCGCACGTAAAAAACCCGGCACGAGGCCGGGTTCGGTCATGAAGCGGCGCTGCGCTTACTTGTCGTTGTGCAGGTAGGTGGCCTGCTTCGGCAGCAGCAGGCTGACCAGGAAGGCCACGCCCATCATCGCCGTCACGTACCAGTAGAAGTACGACTCGTGGCCGATCGACTTCAGGCCCAGCGCCACGTACTCGGCGCTGCCGCCGAAGATGGCGTTGCCCACCGCGTACGACAGGCCCACGCCCAGCGCGCGCACTTCGGGCGGGAACATCTCGGCCTTCACGATGCCGCTGATCGAGGTGTAGAAGCTCACCACCGCCAGCGCCAGCGTGATCAGCACGCCGGCCATCAGCGGGCTGCTCACGCTTTGCAGGTTGCTCAGCACGGGCACCGTCATCAGCGCGCCCAGGGCGCCGAACAGCAGCATGTTGCTGCGACGGCCGATGCGGTCCGACAGCGCGCCGAACAGCGGCTGCATGCACATGTACAGGAACAGGCAGGCCGTCATCACGTTGCTGGCGGTCTTGATCGACATGCCGGCCGAGTTCACCAGGTACTTCTGCATGTAGGTGGTGAAGGTGTAGAAGATCAGCGAGCCGCCGGCCGTGTAGCCCAGCACCACGAGGAAGGCGCGCTTGTGGTGCTTGAACAGCTCCGCGACGCTGCCGGCGCCCTTGGCGGCGCGGGTCTTGGTGCTGGCGGTCTCGGTCAGCGTGCGGCGCAGCATCAGCGCCACGACGGCGGCCAGGGCGCCCAGAACGAAGGGAATGCGCCAGCCCCAGGCCTTGAGCTCGGCCTCGGTGAGCAGCTGCTGCAGCACCACCACGGCCACCACGGCCAGCAGCTGGCCGCCGATCAGCGTGACGTACTGGAACGACGAGAAGAAGCCGCGCTGGCCGCGCATCGCCACTTCGCTCATGTAGGTGGCGGTGGTGCCGTACTCGCCGCCGACCGACAGGCCCTGCAGCAGGCGCGCGGCCAGCAGCAGCGCGGGCGCCCAGGCGCCGATCTGCGCGTAGGTGGGCAGGCAGGCAATGACCAGCGAGCCCACGCACATCATGACGACCGAAGTCACCATCGACGTCTTGCGGCCCTTGCGGTCGGCCAGCCGGCCGAACAGCCAGCCGCCGATCGGGCGCATCAGGAAGCCGGCGGCGAACACGCCGGCGGTGTTCAGCAGCTGGACCGTCGGGTCCGACTTGGGGAAGAACGAGGGCGCGAAGTAGATCGCGCAGAAGGCGTAGACGTAGAAGTCGAACCACTCCACCAGGTTGCCGGACGAGGCGGCAAAGATGGCGAAGATGCGCTTGCGCTTTTCCTCGAAGGTGTAGGGGGTGGTGTCGCGGGTCGCGTCCGGGCTGGAAGCGCCGGCGCTCGTGCTGCTGCTGGCAATGGCGGTCATGCGGGGGGTCCTTGTCTCTGGCTGCAGCCCCCGCGAAGCCCGCGGAAAGCCGTGCCGGGGAGTCTGGTCCGCCGGGGGCACGCTGTCGTCCGTAGGGCCCCCGCCGCGGGACTGCGTACCGGTACGCAGGGGTAAACCCTAAGTTCTAGCCAGAAGTTGGGGCGCCTTCAGGGCGACGCTCCCGCCGACGGGGCACCTTGCTCCGCGAATGTCCCCCGGGCTTCGCCCTCCTCCTTGATTTCGCTGCGCAAGGCACCCCATCGGCGTGAGCTTGTTCAGTGCAGTCGTTGATCGGCCGCACACCGACGCCGCTTCCCGTGCCCAGGACACCGGGTGCTTCCCGCAGCGAAATCAAGGAGGAGCCGAAGGCGGGGGGACATTCGCGGAGGGAAGTACCCGGTGGCCTGGGCACGCGCCCCGAACGGCCCCTACAGCCCGTGCTCGCGCAGGAAGCGATCCAGCTCCAGGCTGCTCGAAAAGCCCAGCTTCGCGAACATGTGCGCCCGGTGCGTTTCCACCGTGCGCAGCTCCAACGGCGCGAGTTCCTGCGCGATGCGCTTGTTGGGCAGCCCTTCGGCCACGAGCCGGGCGACCTGCATCTCGCGCGGCGTGAGCTTGGCCCACAGCGCCTGCGCGGCCTGCCGGGCCTGGCGGCGCACGGCGATCTCCTCGGCCTTTTGCAATGCCTTGGCGATGCTGTCGAGCAGGCGCTCGTCGTTGCAGGGCTTTTCCAGCCAGCCGAAGGCGCCGTTCTGCACCGCCTCGACCGCCATCGGGATGTCGCCGTGCCCGGACAGGAAGATCACGACCAGCGGGCTGTCCTGCGCGCGCAGCGCGTCGAACACCTGCAGCCCGCTCATGCCCTCCATGCGCAGGTCGAGGATGGCGCAGCCCGGGCGCTGCAGGTCGGCACCGGCCAGGAAGGCCTCGCCCGAGGCGAAGGCCTGCACCGCATGGCCGCGCGACAGCAGCAGCAGGCCCAGGGAGCGGCGCACGGCCTCGTCGTCGTCGACGACGCACAGGTGGTTGGCAAGCAGGGGTGCGTTCACGGGGAAGCCTCCAGTTCGAGGGTGAAGACCGTGCCGCCGCCGGGCCGGTCGGCGAACGACAAGCGGCCGCGATGGGCCTCCACGATGGTGCGGCAGATGTTCAGGCCCAGCCCGAGCCCGCCGGCCTTGGTGGTGAAGAAGGGCGCGAAGACCTGCTCGGCCAGCGCGGCGTCGATGCCGGGGCCGTGGTCGGCGATGCGGATGTGCACGCGACCTTCGCGCAGCTCGGCCTCGACCTCGACCACGCGCCGCTCGGGCGGCGTGCCCTGCTGCATCGCCTGCAGGCTGTTGGACAGCAGGTTCAGCAGCACCTGCTCGAGCAGCACGCGGTCGCCGCGCACCGGCGGCAGTGCGGGCGGAATGCGCACTTCGGCGCGCACCTGCCGCTGGCGCATCTCGCCCTGCAGCAGCGCCAGCGCATTGGTCACCAGCGCGGCCACGGCGCAGTCCTCGGCGCCGGCGGTGCGCTGGCGCACGAAGCCGCGGATGCGCCGCACGATCTCGGCGCTGCGTTTGGCCTGCGCCACGGTCTCGTCGAGGCTGCTGGCCAGCAGCGGCTGGTTGCCCTGCGCGGCGAAGGCCTTGGCGGCGCTGGCGAAGTTGCTCAGCGCCATCAGCGGCTGGTTGAGTTCGTGCGCCAGCGTGGAGGCCATCTCGCCCAGGCTGGCCAGGCGCTGCGCGTGCTGCAGCTGCTCGTCGTTCTGGCGCTGGCGCAGCTCGGCGCGCTTCTGCTCGGTGATGTCGACCACCGAGCTCATCCAGCCGCTGTGGCGGCCGTCGGCGTCGATGAGCCGCGCGGTGTAGACCATGGTGATGACCTCGTGCCCGTCGCGGTGCCGCAGGCGCGACTCGAAGCCCGAGCGCGCGGGCTGCCCGCTCATCATGGCCTCGTAGTGGAACCAGTGCTGCGTCACGTCGTCGGGGTGCCAGTAGGGGTACGGCGGCAGCCGCCCCAGCAGCTCGTCGGCGCCGTAGCCGGTCATCTCGCAGAAGGCCGGGTTGACGTAGATGATGCGGCCCTGCAGGTCGCGCGCGCGCATGCCGACCAGCAGCGAGTCTTCCATCGCCTTGCGGAAGGCATGGGCCTGGTCCAGCTCGTGGGTGCGCTCGCGCACGCGCAGCTCCAGGTCGCGCCGCGCGTCGCGCTGCTCGGCGAAGCGGCGCTCGCGCAGCCGCCAGTACAGCGCGCCCAGCAGCAGCACGCCCGCGCCCAGCAGGCCGAGCATCCAGGTGCGCTCGCGCGCGCGGGTGACTTCGGCGTGGTCGGCCATCACCGTCAGGGTCCAGCCCAGGTCGGGCAAGGGCTCGTCGACGGCGAGAAAACGGCGCGCCTTGCCGCCGACCGTGGTGCGCACCAGGTAGCCCGGCGCGCCCTCGATGTGCTCGACGCGCCACGGCAGCGGCGCGAAGCGGGTGCGCGCGCCGTACTGCTGGTCGTGCTCGATGCCGGCCAGGTCGGCGGGGCTCAGCGCCCGCGTGGCCTGGTACATCCAGCCCGGCACCGAACTCAGGAACACGATGCCGCGCGCGTCGGTCAGCAGGATCGGGTCGCGCACGAAGGCCCAGGCGTCGTGCAGCTGGCGCAGGCTGACCTTGACGGTGACCACGCCCAGCACCTCGCCGCCGCCCTCGGCGCGCACCGGCGCCGACATGAACAGCCCCGGCTCGCCCGTGGTCTGGCCCACGCCGTAGAACAGGCCGCGCCGCCCGGCCCGCGCGTCGAGAAAGTACGGCCGGTTGGCGTACGACTCGCCCACGAAGCTCTGCGGCGTGGCCCAGTTGCTCGCGGCCAGCGTGAGGCCCTGCGGATCGGTGAGGTACAGCGCGTCGGAGCCCGCGAGGCGGTTCACTTCCTCGATGTGGTGGTTGGCGCGCTGCCGCGCGGCGGGGTCCTGCGGGTGGGCCAGCACGGCCAGCACGTCGGGGTGCATGCCGGCGGTGAACGGCAGGTAGCCGTACTTGCCGGCGGCGTCGCGCAGGCCGAGCACGTGCACTTCCATGGCGCGGCGGATCGAGTCGGCCTGGAAGTTCGCCTCGCGCCGCGCGGCCCACTGGCCGGCCACGGCGATCAGCAGCAGCGCCAGCGCCACGGCGCCCGCCCAGGCCACCAGCGCGCGGCGGCGGGAACGCGCCGGCGATGCAGAAGAAGAGGAAGCAGGAAGGGACGGTTCGGGCGAAAGGGGCGGCATGGGGGGCAGGTCCGGCCGGCGCGGCGTGCGGAATTTTGCCCTGATCCGCGGGCCGGCCCCCTCTCAGGCCGCCGGCCGCAGCAGCCAGCGCACTTCCTGCGTCTGCTCGCTCTCGGGGTAGCGGGCCTCGAGCGTGGTGAGGATCGGCTGCGCCATGTCCGTGCGGCCCAGCCCCTGCACCAGCGCGCGGGCCGCGAGTTCGTAGGCCTGCGGGATCGCCGCGTGGCCACGGAAGCGCTTGTCGAAGCCCGACAGCAGCGCCAGCGTGCCGTGCGCGTCGCCGCCGCGCCATTCGGCGCGCGCCATCGCGATGACCATCGCCGGGTCGTCGAGCACGAAGCTCTTGTCGATGGCGCGGCAGGCCTTGAAGACCTTCAGCGCGTCCGATGCGAGGTCGCGCCGCATCAACAGCGGAATGAAGCGGCGCGCGTGGTCGAACAGCGTGTCCTTCTTCTCGGGCATGAGCGCCAGCACGCGGTGGTAGCGGCGCTGCGCGGCCAGGTCGTCGGCGTCGGCGGTGCGCTGCGCCTCGTAGGCAATGCCCAATGCGGCGGCCAGGTCGCCATCGGTGATGCACTGCGCCACCTCGGCGTCGGTGCGCTGCGCGGCGATCTGCGCGGGCGTGCGGCGGTCGACCGGTGCACCGATGTCGGCGCCCGCGCCGGGCACGAGGTCGATGCCGAAGGCGTCGTGGTGCTGGTACATCACGTAGCCCAGGAGGCTGGCCATCACCCAGCCGAAGTAGATGAACGCGAAGTTGACGATCGGCAGCACGATGCGCCCGTCGAACACAGGCAGCACCATCGAGATCGCCACCTGCGCACCCGTGCTCAGCAGGAACAAAAAGAAGCACAGCAGCGCATAAGGCCAGCCGATGGTGCGCATCGCGTCCATCACGTAGCTCGGGTTCATCGCCTGGAAGAAGCTGCCCGACTGCACCAGCACGATCACCGCCGCCGGGAAGGTGAAGGACATGATGAAGAGGCCCACCGTGCCCAGCACCGGCTCGTACCAGGCGAGCCAGCCGATGAGCATCGTCTGCACCAGCGAGATGGCGAAGAGCTTCCACGGCAGGTAGGTCCACTCGTCGCTCGATTCGCGCCCGAAGTCGGCCGAGTCGCGGATGCCGCGCGCGCCCAGCGCAATGACCTTGAAGCCGTAGCGGCTGGCCGCCAGGATGATGCCGACCTCGATGACGACGAAGGCCAGCGCATCGGGCAGGAAGAACACGGCCTCGAACAGCAGGCTGCAGAACGACAGCACCAGCCCGTAGGCCAGTGGCCGCAGCTGGAGCGGAAAGGCGAAGAAGCTGTTGAGGCGGTGCCAGAACGGCGGGGGCGGCGGCAGGGAGTCGCGGTCGATCATGGCGGGGCCTGTGATGCTGCGGCTACTTGCGGAAGAAGTCGCTCTGGCTCATGGCGCCCGCGCCGCCCATGCGCACCACGGTGACGCCATTGGAATGCACGAGGCGCATCTGGCCGAGTTCGCGCTCCAGGCGCTGGGTGAAACTGCTCTTGTACTGCAGCACCGACTCGCCCATCTTCAGCACGCTGGTGCCCGTGACGGTGGCGCTCTTGCGGTCGGTGGCCACCTCGATGCTGTCGATGTGGTAGTCGTACTCGATGGTGAGGATGCCGCCCATGCGGTCGCCGACGGTGCGAAACAGCTCGATGTTTTCCTTCACCGTGTCGCAGGCTTCGTCGCGGTTCTGGGTGGTCTCGAGGGTGCGGCCCATGGCCGTGACCTTGCTCTCGATCACCGCCTTGCGGCTGAGTTGCTTGCAGATCGCCTCGGCGTCGCGCGAGTACACGGCGTGGGCGTCCTTCCGGTAGTAGTCGCGCACCATCGCCTCGTCGAGCTTGCGGCCGCCGACAAAGAAGAACCACGCGCCCACGCAGAGCGCGATCACGATCGCAATTTGCTTCATTCCCGCCCCCGCGCGCACGCGGTCCCGCTCCGTTTTGCGGCGCAGTATACGTTGCCGAATGTTTCCAAACGGCGGCGCGGCGGGGGTTCCCGGCGCTTCAGCCGGCGCGGTAGAAGATGTAGTCGGCCTGGTACTTCACGACCTGTTTCTGGCCCAGGTTCGTGGCGCCACAGGCGGCAGCGGGGGCCACGCCGCCCTGCGTGGCGACGCGCTGGATGTAGCTCACGCCCTGCATCGCGCCCATGCCGGTGGCGGGGTTGGCCTTCACCAATTGGTGGGGAATGTTGCCGGTGCCGTTCGGCGCCACCGCCACCTGCGTGGCCGTGACCTTCGAGCCGTCCGCGTTCTCCCAGGTGGCGGGCGGGCCGTAGTACGTGCCGACCTGCTTGCCGGCGCGGTCCATCAGCTTGGCGTCGGGGCCGACGAAGACCCATTCGTGCGCGCCCGGCGTGTTGGCCTTGGCGCGGCATTCGTAGGTGATGTCGCCGGCGCCCACGGTTTCCATGGCCACGCGGTGGCCGGCGGGCACCTTCACGGCGTCGGGCAGGCTGGCCTGCGAGAACATCGGCAGGGGCTTGGCGCCCATGCCGGAACAGGCGGCCAGGCCAAGCGCCGCTGCGGTGGTGGAAGCCAGGACGGTCAGGGTGCGGATGTGCATGGTCGTTTCCTTGGTGTTTGATCGGTGGTGAAAAAGAAAGAGCCGCCGTCTGGAGTTCTGCATGTCGACGCGCCCCTGCCTCGTGTACGCAGCCCGACGCCCGTTGGATTCAGACCGGCCGCGCTGAATCCGCCCGCGCCGCCGGGCCGTACCTCGGACATGCGCACCGATGCCCCACAATCCGCCGATGACCGCACCCAGCCCCGACGCCGAACTGATGGCGCTGATCGACCGGATCGGCCATCGCGACGAAGCCGCCCTGCGACAGCTGTACGACCGCACCGCGCCCCGCCTCATGGGGCTGGCGATGCGGGTGGTGCGCCAGCGCGAGTGGGCCGAAGACGTGCTGCAGGAGTCCTTCCTCACCATCTGGCGCGTGGCCGGCGACTACCGCGCTTCGCTGAGTCCGCCGCTGGCCTGGCTGGGGCTCATCGTGCGCAGCCGCTCGCTCGACCTGCTGCGCCGCCGCACCGCCGACCGCGCCCAGCTCACGCAGGAGTTCGACGAGCTGATGGCAGACACCTTCGAATCCGACACGCCCAACCCGGCCGACATGGCCGATGCGAGCGAGCAGGCCTGGGCGCTGCACCAGTGCCTGAGCCAGCTCGAGGGCCGCCAGCGCGAGGTGGTCAGCCTGGCCTACCTGCGCGAGATGAGCCACGGCGAACTGGCCGAACAGCTCAAGCTGCCGCTGGGCACCGTGAAGACCTGGATCCGGCGCGGGCTCGAGAAGCTGCGCACCTGCATGGGCCGCTTCGCCTGACCACGAGACCCGCCCCATGAACCTCCTTGCCCACCCCGAACTGCTCGAACTGCTGGCCGCCAGCCATGCGCTGGGCACGCTGCGCGGCGGCGCCCGCCGCCGCTTCGAAACCCTGGCGCGCGAGCAGGCGCCCGTGCGCGCCGCCGCGCTGGTCTGGCAGGGCCGGCTGGCCGGCATGACCGAGCTGCAGCAGCCCGTCGCGCCCGACCCGGCCGTCTGGACCCGCATCCGCAACCTGATCGACGCCGAGCAGGCGCAGCAGGCCCTCGAGCGTCAGCGCGACAACGCCGCGCCCCTTGCGTCTGCCTCGACGGGCGGCTGGCTGCGCAGCCTCGCGCTGTGGCGCGGCGCCGCCGCGGCCGGCGCGCTCGTGGCCGTGCTGGCCGTGGGCGTGGGCCTGAACCTGCGCGAGCAGCTGGTCAACGCGCCCGCCGTGAAGTACGTGGCCGTGCTGTCCGACGACAAGGCCGCCGCCTCCATGCTCGTGACCTTCGACCCGAAGAAGAAGCAGCTCGTGCTGCAGCGCGTGGGCAGCTTCCGCGAAGGCGCCGACAAGTCGCTGCAGCTGTGGGCCCTGCCGCCCGGCGGCGCGCCGCGCTCGCTCGGCGTGCTGGACAATGCACCGGCGCTGCGGCTGGCCGCCTCGGAATCCGATGTGCGCGTGCCGGCGCTGGCGATCAGCCTGGAGCCCAAGGGCGGCGTGCCGAGCGCAGGCGGCCCGACCGGGCCGGTGCTGTTCCATGGGCCGCTGATCGAAAAAACGCTCTGACCCTGTCCTGAATTTCTCCGCTTCCGTTCTCTTTCCGATGCCTTCGATGAAATCCGCGCTGGCGGCCACCGCCGCCCTGCTGCTGGCAACCGCCGCCTTCACCGCCCAGGCCCAGACCGCGGCCGCCGCCTTCCCCTACGAAGCCGACGGCGCCACGGCCGCCGACACCACCTCCGCCTACCTCGCCGCCAAGGCCCGCTGGCACAACGAGCTGGCCGCCTTCGCGCGCGCCGACCAGGAGCGCTTTCCGCAACCCGGCGGCGTGGTGTTCGTGGGCAGCTCCACGGTGCGCATGTGGACCCGCCTCTCGCAGGATTTTTCCCGCGTGCCGGGCGGCATCGTCAACCGCGGCTTCGGCGGCTCGACGCTGGCCGACTGCGCCCTGTTCGCGCACGACCTCGTGGTGCGCTACAAGCCCCGGCAGGTGGTGCTCTATGCGGGCGACAACGACCTGGCCGAGGGCCGCACGCCGCTGCAGGTGCTCGACAGCTTCGCGCGCTTTGCCAACACGGTGCGCGCCGAGCTGCCCGACGCGCGCATCAGCTTCATCTCGGTCAAGCCCAGCCCGTCGCGCGAGCAGCTCATGCCGCAGATCCGCGAGACCAACCACGTGATCTCGGCCTACCTGAACCTGCTGCCCAACAGCGAGTACATCGACATCCACACGCCGATGCTCGGCGCGGACGGCCGCCCGCGCCCCGAACTGTTCCGCGGCGACCGGCTGCACCTGACGGACGAGGGCTACCGGCTGTGGCAGTCGGTGGTGGCGCCGCACCTGCCACAGCCGCCTGCGGTACCGGCCTCGCCTTCCAGCGCGCCCTGATCAGGGCGGCGGCAGCAGGTCCTGGTATTCGGGGAGCGTGAGCAGCTCCAGGTCGGGGAACTTGCGCACCGCCGCCTGGATGTTCTTCAGCGTCTGCGCCATGCGCGCGCGCACTGTCTTGCGCACCCAGGCCTGGTCGTCGGGCGGCAGGCTGGCCAGGTAGTAAGCGCCCGGCACGCAGCCGTGCAGGAAGTTCTCGGCCTTCGCCTTGGCTTCGTTGAGCCGCTTCGCGTGGACCTGGGCGATCACCTGCGCCAGGTCGGCGCCCGGTGAGGCCTTGCGCGCCGTGTTCAATTCGCTCATCACGGGACCGTCGCTGTCGAACGACGCGGGGTGGCAGTGGACCCACGACAGGAACATCCGGTCGGCCGCCGATTGGCGGTCTGTCCCGTCGAAGTCGATGCTTCCGCCCAGATGTTTCGCCGCAGCGGCGTGGCCGTGCTCAGCGGCCAGCCAGCGCCATTGCAGGCTCTCGCTTCGACCGGCACCGCGCCTGAGAAAGACCGCGAGAGATTCATAGGCCGGCGTATAGCCTTCCGCTGCCGCCGAGCGGAGGTCTTCCATCGCGCGGGCACGGGTCGCGGCATCGACCTCCACGCCCAGCAGGAGCGCCGAGCCGCGATGCACGCGGCCGAACGGGGTGCCGCTGTCGGCCAGCGTGATTTCGCAGGCCGATGGGTTGGCGGCGCCGTAGCAATCCAGCCGCCGTTGCACGTCCTGTTGCGCTGCTTGCGGCAAGGCCGAATGCGCCGCCGCACCCCACGCCAGCACGCAGGCCGCCAGCGCACGTCTCCAAAAAACGGAATCGATCATCGCCCTCCCCCTCTTCTCAAAAAAACGAGCGGCGCTCCCTGCAGACACCTACGCCGGCGCAGGCTCCGAAGGCACATCGTCCGCCGGCGGCGGCACGTCGGCACCGCGCGTGAAGCGCGCCACGAAGTACATCCCCGCGAACACCGCCGCCAGCAGCAGGCCGTCGCCCCACCAGGGCCGTGCCATCTGGTTGTCGCCGTAGAAGGCCAGCACCAGCAGCACCGCCACGAGGTGCGCGCAGAACACCGGCAGCGAGGCCGAGCCCATGGCCTCGAGCCAGTGCAGGCGCGGGATCTTGCGCATGAGCCAGGGCCCGAAGCGCACCGCCAGGATGCCCAACGCCACCAGGTTCACGATGCGCAGCGGGCCGAGCTGCCACTTGTCGAACAACAGGTTCATTTCCACATCGCCGCCGAACGGCGCCTGGCCGTTGATGCCGGTGTGGCGCCAGTAGAAGCCGTACAGCGCGATGCCCGCCGCCAGCACCAGCAGCCAGGCCGGAAAGCGCAGCGGCCGGGCCTCGGGCGCGTTGCGGCTGGCGCCCAGGCACAGGCCCGCGAACCACAGGAACTGCCACGCGTAGGTGTTGAAGGCACCCATCTCGTGGAACGGCACCGGCACGCCGAGGTAGCGCACCGCCAGCCCGTAGACCCATTCGCTGAGCCCGAACTGCGCCATCGCCCAGACCGTGGCGCTGGCCACCATCACGAGCGTCCAGCCGTGGCGCATGGCGAAGGCCAGCACCCAGGGGCTCATGAGCATGAAGAAGATGTACATCGGCAGGATGTCCAGCAGCGGCGGCTCGTAGATCAGCAGCAGCCCGAACAGGAAGCCGTCGCGCGGCTCGGCCAGGTAGTACGACACGAGGTTCTTGACCGCCGGCTGGTCGATGTGCACGCCGAGCGCGGCGATCACGGTGAACAAAAACAGCAGGATCGCCGCCTGGCACAGGTAGACCTTGAGCACGCGCCGCCAGAAGGCCTGGCGCATCGAGTCGACGCCGCGCACGTGACCGATGCGGCTGTAGACCAGCCCCGCCACGAAGGCCGACAGCAGCACGAAGCCCTCGGCGGCCGACACGAAGCCGAAAGGCTGACCCAGTGGATCGGTCAGCCGCGTGGGCAGGTGGGTGACGGTCATCAGCACGAGCATCAGCCCGCGCAAGGCGTCTATTTCCCAGTAGCGTTTCATTCGGTCGGCGGCGAGGTCTTGGTGGCGGTCTGCGCAGCGCACGCACGACGTCAGCGATTGTAAGAAGACCGGCGTACGTCGACCGAACGCGCGCTTCAAACACGGACGGCCTATGACGCTTGGCACTCCCGGAGCGCCATGCAAATCGGCTACGCTGCGCGCTGCCTCAAGGTGGAGAACTCCGTGAACCGTTTCATTCCGACATTGCTACTGGCCGCCGGCGCGCTCGCGGCGGGCCCGGGCTTTGCACTTCAGATCACCAGCCTGACCCCGCAGGGCGAAGTGGCGCGCGTGCGCCAGGTCGTCGCCAAATTCGATCAGGCGGCGGTCAACTTCGGCGACCCCAAGGCGCCCGCGCCGCTCACCGTGAGCTGCTCGGACGCGCAGGCCGGCAAGGGCACCGGCCGCTGGACCGACGCCAAGGCCTGGGTCTACGACTTCGAGAACGACCTGCCGCCCGGCGTGCGCTGCTCGGTCACCCGCGTTCCCACCTTCAAGCCAGCCGGCGGCGGCGAGCTGACCGGCCCCGAGCGCTATCAATTCAATAGCGGCGGCCCATTCGTGCGCAACTACATGCCGGGCACCTACGCCCGCATCGACGAGCAGCAGATGTTCGTGCTCGAGCTCAACGGCGCGGCCACGATCGACAGCGTGCGCCAGAACGTCTGGTGCGCGGCCGACGGCGTCGGCGAACGCATTCCGGCCAAGCTGCTCGAGGGCGAGGCGCGCACCGAACTGCTCAAGGCCTTCCACCGCGAGAAGGAAGCCGCCAAAGACCCGCTGCGCTTCATCACGATGCAGTGCAACCGCACCCTCACGCCCGGCGCCAAGGTGCAGGTCGTCTACGGCAAGGGCGTGGCCACGCCGTCGGGCGTGGCCAACAACGTGGAACGCCGTTTCGACTACCAGGTGCGCGAGCCTTTCGCCGTGTCCTTCACCTGCGAGCGCGAGAACGCGCAGGCCGCCTGCCTGCCGCTGCGCCCGATGCAGCTGCAGTTCAATGCGCCGGTGACGCGCAAGGTGGCCTCGCAGATCGTGCTCAAGGGCGACGGCAAGACGATCAAGGCCACGCTCGAAAGCGGCGGCGGCTCGCAGAACGACGACGACGTGGTCAACAGCGCGAGCTTTGGCCCGCCGCTGGCCGAGAGCACGCAGTTCAGCATCGAGCTGCCTTCCGGCTTCCAGGACGCCTCGGGCCGCGCGCTGGGCACGCCCGGCAGCTTTCCGCTGAAGGTGGCGACCGGCGCGATGCCGCCGCTGGCCAAGTTCGCGGCCTCGCCGTTCGGCGTGATCGAGCGCCTGGCCGAGCCCGGCACCCCGGCCATGATGCCGGTCACCGTGCGCCGCGTGGAGCCGCAGCTGATGGTGCAGGCGCTCACGCCCGGCAAGGTGAGCGACCTCAACCCCAAGACCGACGCCGAGATCATCGCGTGGTACCGCAAGGTGCGCCGCTACGACAGCTACACGGTCAGCCGCGACACCGCGCGCCGCGACGTGAAGGGCGCCCTGCCCCCGGTGATCGACAAGAACGAACGCTCGCACGTGCAGACGCGCATGGTGTCGCTGCTCGGCGGCCAGCCGGGCGTGAAGGCCCTGGACATGCCCAAGGCCGAGAGCGGCGACCCGCGCCCCTTCGAAGTGGTCGGCATCCCGCTCACGCCGGGCTTCCACGTGCTGGAGATCGCCTCGCAGAAACTCGGCGAAGCCCTGCTCGACGAACGCTACAACGCCGGGCGCACGATGTACGTGCGCACCACCGCGCTGGCCACCAATCTGGCGGTGCACTTCAAGCTGGGCCGCGAGAACTCCATGGCCTGGGTCACCACGCTCGACAAGGGCAAGGTGGTGGCGGGCGCCGAAGTGCGCGTGTCCAGCTGCGACGGCAAGGCCGTGGCCACCGGCACCACCGACGCCAGCGGCATCGTGATGCTCAACGGCGTGTCGCCCGATGCACCGAGCTGCAACGGCCCGAACGAGTACGAGACCAGCGCCTGGTTCGTGAGCGCGCGCGCCAAGGACGACAAGGGCGTGGAAGACCTCGCCTTCACCTGGAGCGACTGGCAGCGCGGCATCGAGCCCTGGCGCTTCAACGTGCCCACCAGCCTGGACGTGCGCCCCGACGGCATCGCCCACACCATCTTCGACCGCACGCTGCTGCGCGCCGGCGAGACGGTGTCGATGAAAAGCCTGCTGCGCACCCAGACCAGCAAGGGCTTCGGCCTGCCGGCAGACCGGCCCGACACGCTGGTCGTCACCCACATGGGCAGCGGCCAGCGCTTCACCCAGCCACTGGCCTGGCGCAAGACCGCCACCGGCGGCCTGAGCGCCGAGAACAGCTTTGCCATTCCGCCGGCCGCCAAGCTCGGCGTGTACCAGGTCGAGCTGCGCAGCGGCGACGGCACCAGCGACGAAGGCAACAACCGCACCTACTCGACCGGCATCTTCCGCGTCGAGGAGTTCCGCCTGCCCGTGCTCGAAGGCCGCATCGCGCCCACCGAGAAGAAACCGCTGGTGGCCGCCACGAGCGTGCCCACCGACGTGCAGATCAACTACGTGGCCGGCGGCGGCGCCGCCAACCTGCCGGTGCGCGTGTCGGCCATGGTGCGCGGCAAGGGCCTGAGCTTTTCCGACTACGACGCCTTCAGCTTCAACCCGCCGCGCGCTTCCGGCGACGGCAGCGAAGCCGCCACCGCCGCCGATACGAGTGCAGGCGAAGAAGACCTCAACAGCGTGAACGACACCCGCGTGATCGCCGACAAGCTGCCGCTCACGCTGAACAAGGACGGCGCCGGCAAGGTCACGATCGACAAGGTGCCCAAGGTGAAGGCCGCGCGCGAGCTGCTGCTCGAAGCCACGTATGCCGACCCGAACGGCGAGGTGCAGACCCTCCGCAGCACGCAGACGCTGTGGCCCGCGTCGGTCATCGCCGGCATCAAGACCGAGGGCTGGGTCTCCACCAGCCAGAAGCTCAAGTTCCAGGCGCTCGCGCTCGACCTCACGGGCAAGCCCCAGGCCGGCGTGACGCTCAACGTGCGCGCCGTGGCGCGCATCACCACCACCAGCCGCAAGCGCATGGTGGGCGGCTTCTACACCTACGACAACAAGACCGAAACGAAGGACATCGGCACCGTCTGCTCCGGCAAGAGCGACTCGCGCGGCCTGCTGCTGTGCGAGTCGGAGCTGAAGGAGGCCGGCGAGGTCGAGCTGGTGGCCAGCGCCACCGACAGCGACGGCCGCAGCGCCAGCGCCGTGAGCTCGGTCTACGTGACCAAGCAGGGCGAACTGTGGTTCGGCGGCGAGGACAACGACCGCATCGACGTGCTGCCCGAGAAGAAGAGCTACCAGCCCGGCGAGGTCGCCAAGTTCCAGGTGCGCAGCCCGTTCCGCTTTGCCACCGCACTGGTAGCGGTGGAACGCGAAGGCATCATCGAAACGCACGTGGTGCAGCTGGACGGCAAGGACCCGACGGTCAGCCTGCAGGTCAAGCCCGAGTGGGGCCCGAACGCCTACGTGAGCGTGCTCGCGCTGCGCGGGCGCCTGCGCGAAGTGCCGTGGTACAGCTTCTTCACCTGGGGCTTCAAGGCGCCGCGCGAGTGGTGGACCGCCTTCTGGTACGAGGGCAAGGAATACGTCGCGCCCACCGCGATGGTCGACCTGAGCAAGCCCGCCTACCGCCTGGGCATGGCCGAGATCCGCGTCGGCACGCGCGCGCACCAGATCGACGTGACCGTCACCAGCGACAAGCCCAGCTACCCGATCCGCAGCAAGGCGCAGGTCACCATCACCGCCAAGCTGCCTGACGGCAAGCCGGCCGCCGGCGCCGAAGTGGCGCTGGCCGCGGTCGACCAGGCGCTGCTGGAGCTCATGCCCAACGACAGCTGGAACCTGCTCAACGCGATGCTGCAGCGGCGCAGCTGGGGCGTGAGCACCTCCACCGCGCAGATGGAAATCGTCGGCCGGCGCCATTACGGGCGCAAGGCCGTGCCCGCGGGCGGCGGCGGCGGCAAGGGCCAGACGCGCGAACTGCTCGACACCCTGCTGGTGTGGAACCCGAAGATCGTGCTCGACGCCAACGGCCAGGCCGTGGTGACGGTGCCGCTGAACGACGCGCTCACCACCTTCAAGATCGTGGCCGTGGCCGATGCGGGCACCAGCCTGTTCGGCACCGGCCAGGCCAGCATCCAGGCCACGCAAGATTTGCAGATCATCAGCGGCCTGCCGCCGCTGGTGCGCGAGGACGACCAGTTCCGCGCGCAGATCACCTTGCGCAACACCACGCAGAAGCCGATGAAGGTGGAAGCCACGCCGCGCGCCACGCTGCTCACGCTCGAGACGCAGACCGTCGACATCCCGGCCGGCGAATCGCGCGAAGTGGCCTGGAACGTGACCGCGCCCGCGCAGCTCGCGCAGACGCGTGCCGAAGCGATCCTGTGGGAGATCGAGGCGAAAGACACCGTCGGTGGCGCGCGCGACGCGCTCAAGGTGCGCCAGCGCATCGTGCCCGCCGTGCCGCTCACGGTGCAGCAGGCCACGCTGGTGCAGGTCGACGGGCCGTTCACGCTCGACGTGGCACCGCCCGCCGACGCCCTGCCCGGCCGCGGTGGCCTGAAGATGTCGCTGCAGCCCAAGCTGGCCGAGGGCCTGCCGGGCGTGCGCGACTGGTTCGCCAACTACCCCTTCAGCTGCCTCGAGCAGAAGACCAGCAAGGCGGTCGGCCTGCGCGACGCGAAGATGTGGCAAGGCGTGCTGGCCACGCTGCCAACCTACCTGGACAGCGACGGCCTGGCCAGCTACTTCCCGCCGCGCGACGGCGAAGCCAACCGCGGCAGCGACATCCTCACGTCGTACCTGCTCGCGGCCACGCACGAAGCGGCGCAGCTCAACCCGGCCTTCGCGCTCGCCGACGACGCGCGCGCACCGATGGAGTCGGGCCTGATCGCGTTCGTCGAAGGCCGCGTCACGCGCGAGTTCTGGAGCCCGCGCAAGGACCTGGACGTGCGCAAGCTCGCCGCGCTCGAAGCCTTGTCGCGCTACGGCAAGGCCAAGGGCAGCATGCTCGGCAGCATCACCATCGCGCCGAACCAGTGGCCCACCAGCGCGGTGATCGACTGGGTCAACATCCTGAAGCGCGTGAACGACGTGCCGCAGCGCCAGCAGCGCCTGGACGAGGCCAACAACGTGCTGAAGGCGCGCCTCTCGTACCAGGGCACCAAGCTCATCTTCAGCACCGAGCAGGACGACTACTGGTGGTGGCTCATGACCAACGGCGACGTCAACACCGCGCGCCTGCTGCTCACGGTGATGGAAGACCCGGCCTGGAAGGACGACATCGGCAAGCTCGCCAACGGCTTCATCGGCCGCCAGCAGAACGGCGCCTGGCACACCACCACCGCCAACCTGTGGGGCGGGCTGGCGCTGGAGAAGTTCAGCAAGGTGTTCGAGAGCACGCCGGTGGCCGGCGTCACCGCCGCCACGCTGGGCGCGGTGAAAGCGCAGGTCGATTGGAGCAAGGTCGAGCGCGTGAAAGCCAGCGACGCGACCGGCGCCCCGAACCAGACCACGATGTTCGGCGCGCCCGCCTCGCCGGGCAACCTGCGCAACAACACGATGTTCCTGCCCTGGTCTGCATCGCCCACGGGTGCACCGGTGCGCGACACGCTGCTGGTCACGCAGCAGGGCACCGGCAAGCCGTGGCTCACGCTGCAGTCGCTGGCCGCCGTGCAGCTGAAGGCGCCGTTCGCGGCGGGCTATGCGCTGAAGAAGACCGTCACGCCTGTCGAGCAGGCCGTGGCCGGCAAGTACACGCGCGGCGACGTGCTGCGCGTGAGCATCGAGGTCAACGCCAGCACCGACATGACCTGGGTCGTGATCACCGACCCGGTCCCGGGCGGCGCCACCATCCTGGGCAGCGGCCTGGGCCGCGACTCGCAGATCGCCACGCAGGGCGAGAAGAAGTCGGGCAGCGGCTGGCCGGCGTTCGAAGAGCGCAGTTTCGAGGCCTTCCGCAGCTACTACGAGTACCTGCCCAAGGGCGTGGTGAAGATGGAATACACCGTGCGCCTGAACAACGTCGGCGACTTCGCGCTGCCGCCCAGCCGCGTGGAAGCGATGTACGCGCCCGAGATGTTCGGCGAGACGCCGAATGCGCGGGTGAAGGTGGAGGCGGCGAAGTAACGCGGTCATGGTGAAGGCGGGCCGTCATCCCGCCTTCACCGCGCCTCGTCACCATCGCGACGAACCCACAACCTGGAGAACCCCATGGGCCTGGCCATTTGCGTCGGCATCCTCGCCGACCTGATCGAGAACGATCCCGAAGGCGCCGAACACTTCGAGGCGGATTTCGCCGCCGCGAACCGCAAGCTCGCCGAAGCCGGCCTGCCGCCGCACGTCGAGCCCCGCACCCTGCCGCCGCTCGAATCCCGCGCGCCGCTCGACGGCCTGCCCTACTCGTTCATCCACTACCTGCGCCGCGCCTACGCGCACCGCGTGACGACGCCCGGTTGGATCGCCACGCCCCTGCCGGAGGACGCCGACCCCACGGAAGACGAGACGCTCGAAGACGTGGCGGGCATGTTCGAAAGCCACTTGCTGTGCCACTCCGACGCGGAAGGTTTCTACCTGCCGGTCGACTTCGACGAAGTGATCTTTGCCGGAGAAGACGAGACCGACCTGCCGGGCGGCATGCTCGGCTCGTCGTACCGCCTGCTCGAGGAACTGGTGCTGGTGGCGCCCGCCCTCGGCATCACGCTCTCGGACGGCGAGCTGTCGGACGAGGAAGCGGCGCGGCTCAGCGACAGCATGGGCGAGGACGAAGGCCTCTACCGGGAGACCGAGTCGTGGCTGCTGCTGTACGAATCGGCGCGGCTGAGCATCGCGCACAAGACGGCGATCGTTTTCACCTGAGGGCGATGCGGCTGATCGATCGGCTGTAAGGTCCGCAGACCATGTTCGAGACCACCATCCACTGGGTCCGCGACATACCGCCGCATCGGCTGGGCCTGATGGCACGTCCGCGCGGCGGTGACCTGCTGCGCGCCGAGGTGGCGTCCTGGCAGCGTGCCTCGCTGGACATGGTGGTCTCCCTGCTCGAGGCACAGGAAATCCGGGCACTTGAACTCCGGGAAGAGCCTGCGCTGTGCGCCGAACATGGCATCGTGTTCCGGCATTTCCCGATTCCGGACCGAGGCCTGCCGGCATCGCAGCAGGACGCGGCGGCCTTCATTGCCGAACTGGGCGCCGAACTGGCGAGCGGAAAGGCCATCGCCATCCACTGCCGCGCAGGCATCGGCCGTACGGGCCTCATCGCGGGCAGCCTGCTGCACGGGCTCGGCGTTCCGCGCCAGAACATCTTCCACCTGCTGAGCCGCTCCCGGGGCGTCGACATGCCCGACACACCGGAACAGGCGGAATGGGTCGCGCAGTACATCCTCGGCACCCACCGCCCACCGCCCCCATGAAGAAGTCGATTCGCATCGGTCGCGCGCCCGTCGATCCGCAGACGCCGTCGATAAGCGCGCACGACGGATCGCTCTCGTGCCCCAAGCCCTGGGACGCACTCGAAGCCACCGCCACACCCGGCATCCGGTATTGCAGCGACTGCGGCAAGAACGTGTTCCAGGTGAACACCACCGAAGAGGTGCGCGAGGCCGGCCTGCTGGAGCGCTGCATCGCGATCGCGGACGACAGCGCCCATGCCCGCGCACACGACAGCGCAACGAACACGCACGACACCCGCCCCATGACGCCTCCAAACCGCATTCACTTCGCCGGCAACCCCTGGCCCGAAGGCCATCCCGTCAAGGAGTTCCGCTGGACAGCGTCCGTGAGGAACAACGAGGTGTGGTTCGACCTGCACCTGCGCAGCGAGGACTACGACGCCGAGCGCGAGATCGACGAGCCCGAAGACGAGGACATCGACTATCCGTCCGACTGGGACGCGCCCGGGGTCTGGACCAACTACCACCGCTGCACGCTGTCGTCGACCGCCTGGGGCGACGGCGGCGGCTTCGCGGTCTGCGCACTGTCCGACTTCAGCTTGGCGCACATCGACGGGCTCGAGGTCAGCATCGACCTGCCACCGCCCGAGGACATGGAAGACAACGTCTTTCACATCTACCTGCTCGGACACGACGCCGCGGCCCACCACCGCATCCGCTTCGACCGCATCGCGGGCACCGACCGCTTCGACATCACGTGGACCGGAAAGATCGCGCTGGCCTACGCCGGCGACTACACCTACAAGTACGACTTCAGCGCGCGGCTGCACAACGTCGAAGCGCCGCGCATTCCCGCATGAACGCTGCCGTCCATTCCCATGAAGTGCCTGCTCGAAATCCGCACCTACCGCCTCAAGCCCGGCACCCTCGACGACTTCCACCGCGCGATGCATGAGCGCGCGGTGCCCATGCTGCGCGGCAAGGGCATGGACGTGGTGAGCTACGGCCGGTCGGACCACGAGGAAGAGAGCTACCACCTCGTGCGCGCCTACGCGAGCCGCGAGGCGCTGGAGGCCGAGCAGGCGGCGTTCTACGGTTCCACCGAATGGCGCGAGGGCCCGCGCAGCGCGCTGGTCGACCGCATCGAGACCTACCTGAACACGCTGCTGTGGCTCTCGCCGGAGGGCGTCGACAGCCTGCGCGCTCTCAACGAACCAGCGCGTTGAACATCTGTCGACGACGCACGGTGCGCGGGCCTACACTGCGCCTCCCGTCATCCCCCCAACTCACTGGAGAAACGCATGAACACCCAGGAAATCGCCGCCAAGCTCGTGGCGCTGTGCAAAGCAGGGACATTCGATGAAGCCCAGGCGCTCTACGCGCCCGAGGCCGTCAGCGTCGAGGCCAGCGCGCCGCCCGGCATGTCGCGCGAGTCGGTGGGCCTGTCGGCCATCCGCGCCAAGGGCGAATGGTGGGTGGCCAACCACGAGGTGCATTCGTTCCAGGTGGCCGGCCCCTGGCCGCACGACGACCGCTTCATCGTCGGCTTTCGCTTCGACGTGACCATGAAGCCCACGGGCCAGCGCTTCACGATGGAAGAGATGGCGCTGTACACCGTCAAGGACGGCAAGATCGTGCGCGAAGAGTTCTTCTACGACGGCGACTGAGCCCGGGCAGGCGCGCGCCGCGACCGGATCGCCCGCCTGCTTCACCATTGTTGACGATTGAATCGTTCTCTCCATGGCAACGCCAATGGGCACCTCCCGCCTTCTGAACTAACGTCGAAAGCGACGCCTGCACGGGCTGTCCGGCAGGCGCACCGGCGTTCATTCACAGAGGGAGGAAATCATGGTCACAGGACTCCACGTCACGCAACAACGCTCGTTCACCAACCCGGCGGACTACGAGGCTTTCTCGCTGATCCGCGTGCACAACCTGCGGCTGGCGCCGCTGGGCGGGCGCAACGCCTGGGTGGTGCTGAAGACGAACGCCGGCAAGCGCTGCTGCCGCATGATCCGGGGCATCGGCCGCGACCCGGGCTTCCCCGAAGACGGCATCGAGATCGACTACGAGACCCGGCTCGCGCTGCAGATTCCCAAGAGCAGCATCAACATGCAGGGCTTTCACTGCTGCGCGATGGAAATCCGCCGGGCCACCGCGCTCGAGGTGCTGCGCGCGCACTGGGACCACCCCGATCCCGCCTACCGCATCCCGCTGCAGATCAGCCTCGTGAGCTTCGTGCTGGGTGTCATCGGGTTGGGGCTGGGTGTCCTGAGCCTGAAGTAGCCTTTGCCCGGCGGATGCTGCGCAACCAGGCGCTGTTTCGCTAGACTGGCCGCGCGGCCCCTGCGCCGCGCCTGACCGGAGCATTCGCCATGTGCCGCAGCATCAAGACCCTCTACAACTTCGAGCCCCCTGCCACCGAGCAGGAGATCCGCGCCGCCGCCCTGCAGTTCGTGCGCAAGCTCAGCGGCTTCAGCGTGCCCTCGCGCGCCAACGAGCAGGCCTTCGAGCGCGCCGTGGACGAGGTGGCCGCCACGGCCACGCGGCTGATCGACTCGCTGGTCACCACGGCCGAGCCGCGCGACCGGGCCATCGAGGCCGAGCGCGCCAAGGCGCGGTCCGCGCTGCGTTTCGGCGCACCTGCTTCGACCTCGGACGCATGAAAAAGACTTCGTTCCCGCGCTGAACGGCGCACCGCCCTTCCCTCTCTTCCTCCCTCTTTCAGGAACACCCATGCCCATCGAACTCTGGCTCGCCTTCGTCGCCGCTTCGGCGCTGCTGTTGATCATTCCGGGGCCGACCATCCTCACGGTGATCAGCTATTCGATGTCGCATGGCCGCCGCGCCAACGTGCCGCTGGTGGCCGCGGTGGCGCTGGGCGATTCGACCGCGCTGGTGGTGTCGCTGCTGGGCCTGGGCGCGCTGCTGGCCGCGTCGGCCTTCTGGTTCACGGTGGTGAAGTGGGTCGGCGGCCTGTACCTGCTGTACCTGGGCATCAAGCTGCTGCGCGCCGGCATCTCGTCCACCGAGACCGCCGCGCCGGCCGCACCGGCCTCGCGCTGGCGCCTGTTCGCCAACACCTACCTGGTGACGGCCCTGAACCCCAAGGGCATCGTGTTCTTCGTGGCCTTCCTGCCGCAGTTCATCCGCCCGGGCGCCGACGTGTCGCATCAGATGTGGGTGCTGGCGCTGACCTTCGTGGCGCTGGCCACGCTCAATGCCACGCTCTACGCGGTGTTCGCCAGCTCGGCCGGCCGGCTGCTCGCCTCGCCGCGCGCGCAGCGGCGCTTCCACCTGGCGGGCGGCTCGCTGCTGAGCGCGGCCGGCCTGTGGGCGCTGATGGCGCGACGCGCCACCTGAGCACATCCACACGCGCACAAGAAAAAAGACCGCGGGGCTGCGCGCCTCGCGGTCTTTTTCTTTGGGGGGCTTCGGCCCCGGTGTCAGTAACGGTAGGGGTTGTTCGGCCGGCGGTCGTAGCGGTTGGGCACGCCGTCGTTGTCGCGATCGCGGTCGTAGCGGTTCGGCACGCCATCACGGTCGCGGTCGTAGCCATGGCCGCGCGGGGGCGGACCCCGGTCGTAGGGGGCGACCACGCAACCAGCCAGGATGGCCGAGGCGGCCAGCAGAAGCGCGAGTGTTTTTGTCATGCGGAGTTCTCCTTGGGTGAGCTGTACGGTCGGGCCCGCCTCCTGCGAGCCCGTACCGTATTGAAGCCCCGCTGCGTGCGCATCGGGTGTCCAGATGCAGGCGCTTGTGTGAAGTTCGTTACCGGATGTGGAACCTTTGCCTGCGCTTGAGCACGCCGTAGCGACGTGGCACGATCCCGCCGATGACCGCCACGCAGCCCCAGCCCTCTCTGCCCGACCTCGCACGGCTGCGCCGCGTGCGCGACCGCATCGACCGCGAACACGCGCAGCCGCTGGACGTGGAAGCGCTCGCGCGCGACGCGAACATGTCGGCCGGGCACCTCAGCCGCCAGTTCCGCCTGGCGTATGGCGAGTCGCCCTACGCCTACCTGATGACGCGACGCATCGAGCGCGCGATGGCGCTGCTGCGCCGCGGCGACCTCAGCGTGACCGAGGTCTGCTTCGAGGTCGGCTGCGCCTCGCTGGGCACCTTCACCACGCGCTTCACCGAGCTGGTGGGCGTGTCGCCCGGCGTCTACCGGCGCGAGGCGGCGCAGGCGACGGCGGGCATGCCGGCGTGCGTCGCCAAACAAGTGACGCGGCCGATCAGGAATCGAGAAGCGCGAAACCCCGAGTCGCACCTAGCATGACGGCCCGTACACACTTCGGACCATCGTCACCATGAACCTCAGCATCCACTCGAGCTTTCTCCCGCACACCGACCCGCAGGCCTCGCTGGCCTTCTACCGCGACACCCTCGGCTTCGAGGTGCGCAACGACGTCGCCTACGGCGGCATGCACTGGATCACGGTCGGCCCGGCTGGCCAGCCCGCCACCTCCATCGTGCTGTACCCGCCGGCCGCCACGCCCGGGCTCACCGACGACGAGCGCCGCACGATCGCCGAGATGATGGCCAAGGGTACCTTCGCCTCGCTGCTGTTGGCCACGCCCGACCTCGAGGGCACCTTCGAGCGCCTGCAGGCCTGCAACACCGAGATCGTGCAGGAGCCCACGGACCAGCCCTACGGCGTGCGCGACTGCGCGGTGCGCGACCCGGCGGGCAACCTGATCCGCATCCAGCAGACGCGCTGAGCCGGCCTCCGGCGCCGCAGCCCCCTGACCTCCTGCACGGGCGCCGCCGCCGTGGCGGCCCCGTGTCCCTTCCAGAGAAAGACCCGATGAGCAGCAAGGCCCCGAAGAAGGAAGCAAAGAGCGCAACGCGCACGCAGGGCGCGAACGGCAGGCACGCCGCCGACCACCACGACCTCATCCGCGTGCAGGGCGCGCGCGTGAACAACCTGAAGGACATCAGCGTCGAGCTGCCCAAGCGGCGGCTCACGGTGTTCACCGGCGTCTCGGGCTCGGGCAAGAGTTCGCTGGTGTTCGGCACCATCGCGGCCGAGTCGCAGCGGCTCATCAACGAAACCTACAGCGCCTTCGTTCAGGGCTTCATGCCGACGCTGGCGCGGCCCGAGGTCGACGTGCTCGACGGCCTGACCACCGCGATCATCGTGGACCAGGAGCGCATGGGCGGCGACCCGCGTTCCACCGTCGGCACCGCGACCGACGCCAACGCGATGCTGCGCATTCTGTTCAGCCGCCTGGGCAAGCCGCACATCGGCTCGCCCAGCGCCTTCGCGTTCAACGTACCGTCGGTGAAGGCCACCGGCGCCATCACGGTGGAGCGCGGCGCCAGCAAGACGGTGAAGCAGACCTTCAGCCGCACCGGCGGCATGTGCCCGCGCTGCGAAGGCCGGGGCGCGGTCACCGACTTCGACCTCACCGCGTTCTACGACGACAGCAAGTCGCTCAACGAAGGCGCGCTCACCATCCCGGGCTTCAGCATGGAAGGCTGGTACGGGCGCATCTTCAACGGCTGCGGCTTCTTCGACCCCGACAAGCCGATCCGCAAGTTCACGAAGAAAGAACTCGAGGCCCTGCTCCACAAGGAGCCGACCAAGATCAAGATCGACGGCATCAACCTCACCTACCAGGGCCTCATTCCGCAGGTGCAGAAGTCGTTCCTGGCCAAGGACGTCGAGGCGATGCAGCCGCACATCCGCGCCTTCGTGGAACGCGCCGTGACCTTCACCACCTGCCCCGAGTGCGAAGGCACGCGGCTGAGCGAGGCAGCGCGTTCGTCGCGCATCAAGAAGCTCAACATCGCCGAGGCCTGTGCGATGCAGATCAGCGACCTCGCCGCGTGGGTCGGCGGCCTGAACGAGCCCTCGGTGGCGCCGCTGCTGGCCAAGCTGGCGCACACGCTCGATTCCTTCGTGGAAATCGGCCTCGGGTACCTCAGCCTCGACCGCCCCTCGGGCACGCTCTCGGGCGGCGAGGCGCAGCGCGTGAAGATGATCCGCCACCTGGGCTCCTCGCTCACCGACGTGACCTACGTCTTCGACGAGCCGACCATCGGCCTGCACCCGCACGACATCCAGCGCATGAACGAGCTGCTGCTGCGGCTGCGCGACAAGGGCAACACGGTGCTGGTGGTGGAGCACAAGCCCGAGGCCATCGCCATCGCCGACCACGTCGTCGACCTCGGCCCCGGCGCGGGCTCGGCGGGCGGCACGGTCTGCTTCGAGGGCAGCGTGGCAGCGCTGCGCACCAGCGGCACGCTCACGGGCCGGCACCTGGACGACCGGGCCGCGCTCAAGAAGAAGCTGCGCCAGCCCACCGGCGCATTGCCGATCCGCGGCGCCAAGGCGCACAACCTGCGCAATGTCGATGTCGACATTCCCCTCGGTGTGCTGGTGGTCGTGACCGGCGTAGCGGGCTCGGGCAAGAGCTCGCTGGTGCACGGATCGATCCCGGCCGGCGCGGGCGTGGTGGCGGTCGACCAGGGCGCGATCCGAGGCTCTCGGCGCAGCAACCCGGCCACCTACACCGGCCTGCTCGACCCGATCCGCAACGCCTTCGCCAAGGCCAACGGCGTGAAGCCGGCGCTGTTCAGCGCCAACTCCGAGGGCGCCTGCCCCACCTGCAACGGCGCGGGCGTGATCTACACCGACCTGGCGATGATGGCCGGCGTGGCCACCGTTTGCGAGGAGTGCGAGGGCAAGCGCTTCCACGCCTCGGTGCTCGAGCACCGCTTCGGCGGGCGCGACATCAGCGAGGTGCTCGCGATGCCGGTGACCGAGGCCGCGGCCTTCTTCGGCGAAGGCCCGGCGCGCACGCCGGCCGCGCACGCCATCCTGCAACGGCTGGCTGACGTGGGCCTGGGCTACCTGAGCCTGGGCCAGCCGCTCACCACGCTGTCGGGCGGCGAGCGCCAGCGGCTCAAGCTGGCCACGCACATGGCCGAGAAGGGCGGCGTGTACGTGCTCGACGAGCCGACCACCGGCCTGCACCTGGCCGACGTGGCGCAGCTGCTGGCCCTGCTCGACCGGCTGGTGGATGCGGGCAAGTCGGTCATCGTCATCGAGCACCACCAGGCGGTGATGGCGCACGCCGACTGGATCATCGACCTGGGCCCCGGCGCCGGCCACGACGGCGGGCGCGTGGTCTTCGAGGGCTCGCCGGCCGAACTGGTCGCCAAACGCGCCACGCTCACAGGACAGCATCTCGCGGCGTACGTGGGCACCTGACGCGCCCGGGGGCGAGCCCCGCAAGGCATGGCGGAGAATGGGCCGTCTCCGCTTTGCCTGCCGCCCCGCGGCCCCGTCTGCTGCGATGCCTCTTGCGTTCTCGTTTTCTTCCACCGCCCGGCACACCCTGGCCGTGGTCCTGCTGACGGCAGCCGCCGCACCCTCGGCCTGGGCGCTGGCCAGCTTCGAGGAGGTGAAGCGCGACTTCCGTTCCTCCGAGACCGCCGTGCTCGACCGCCAGGGCGAGCTGCTGCAGCGCGTGCGCACCGACCCCACGGTGCGGCGCGGCCAGTGGACCGCGCTGGCCGACGTGTCGCCCGCGCTGCGTGCGGCCATGGTGCTGAGCGAGGACAAGCGCTTCTACGAACACAGCGGCGTCGACTGGCGCGCCGCCTCGGCCGCGGCCTGGGGCAACCTGTGGAACACGCGCACGCGCGGCGCCTCGACCATCACCATGCAGCTGGCGGGCCTGCTCGACGACGACCTGCGCCGCGCGGCGGGCGGGCGCAGCTTCACGCAGAAGATCGGCCAGACCGTGGCCGCCACGCAGCTGGAGCGCCGCTGGCGCAAGGACCAGATCCTCGAGGCCTACCTGAACACGGTGCCCTTCCGCGGCGAGATCGTCGGCATCGACGCGCTCTCGCGCACGCTCTTCAGCAAGGCCCCGAGCGGGCTCGACGCACGCGAGGCCGCCGTGGCCGCCGCGCTGGTGCGCGCGCCCAACGCCCGGCCCGCCCTGGTGGCGCAGCGCGCCTGCGAGGTGCTGCGCGTGATGGAGCCCGGCGCCAAGACCGACTGCGAGGCGCTCGACATGTTCACCAGCGCCGTGGTGCAGCGGCGCGCGTTCGAGCCCAACGAAGGCATCGCGCCACATGCCGCGCGGCGGGTGCTGCGCGAACTGCGTGATGCTGGGAACGACAAGCCCGTCGCGCCCACCAGCGTGCGCACCACGCTGCGCGCGCCGCTGCAGCGCTACGCGCTCGACAGCCTGCAGCGCCACCTGCGCGAACTGCGCGACCGCCACGTGGAAGACGGCGCGCTCGTGGTGCTCGACAACGCGAGCGGCGAGGTGCTGGCCTGGGTCGGCTCCTCGGGCCCGCTGAGCCAGGCCGCCGAGGTCGACGGCGTGACCGCGCTGCGCCAGCCCGGCTCCACGCTCAAGCCGCTGCTGTACGCGCAGGCCCTGGCCGAGAAGCGCATCACGGCGGCCTCGCTGATCGAGGACTCGTCGGCGCAGATCAGCACCGCGAGCGGCCTCTACATTCCGCAGAACTACGACCGCCGCTTCAAGGGCCCGGTGTCGGCGCGCACCGCGCTGGCCGCCTCGCTCAACGTGCCGGCCGTGCGCACGCTGGTGATGGTGTCGCCCGAGGCCTTTGCACGCGAGCTGCGCGCCGCCGGCCTGCCGCTGCGCGAGAGCGGCGACTACTACGGCTACAGCCTGGCGCTGGGCAGCGCCGAGGTGTCGCTGCTGTCACTGGCCAATGCCTACCGCATGATGGCCAACGGCGGGCGCTTCGGGGCGACGACGCTCACGCCACGCCCTGCCCCGGCCACCAAGGCGAAGCCCGTTGAAGCCGCGCCATTGCTCGATCCGCGCGCCGCCTTCATCGTCAGCGACATCCTGTCCGACCCGAACGCGCGCACGCGCACCTTCGGCCTGGACAGCATCCTCTCGACCCGCTTCTGGACCGCCGTGAAGACCGGCACCAGCAAGGACATGCGCGACAACTGGGCCGTGGGCTGGTCGCAGCGCTACACGGTCGGCGTGTGGGTCGGCAACGCCAGCGGCGCCTCGATGTGGGACGTGAGCGGCACCAGCGGCGCCGCGCCCGTGTGGGCCGAGGTGATGCGTTTCCTGCACGCGCGCGAACCCAGCCGCGCGCCCGCGCCGCCCGCCGGGCTGGTCGAGGCGCGCGTGAGCTTCGGCCCGGGCGCCGACGGCAGCCCGCTCGAAGCGGCGCGCAGCGAATGGTTCCTGCAGGGCACCGAGCAGCCACTGTTCGCGCTCGACACCGGCATGGCGAGCGACGCCGCCTCGGCGCGCATCACGGCGCCGGCCGACGGCACGATCCTCGCGCTCGACCCCGACATTCCGCCGCAGCGCCAGCGCGTGCGCTTCGAATCCGAAGGGCGCGGCGTGCAATGGCGCATCGACGGCAAGTTCCACGCGCGCGGCAACAGCGCGCAGTGGCTGCCGTGGCCGGGACGGCACCTGATCGAGCTGGTGGACGCCAGCGGCAAGGTGGTCGACCAGCGCCGGGTCGAGGTGCGCGGCGCGGGCGTGGTGGCGGCCAAGGGCGCGCGCCGATGAACGCGCCGATGCGCGTGCCGCTGTCGATGCCCCGCTGGCTGTCGCTGTGCCTGGGCCTGCTGCTGTTGGTGCTGTGCCTGGCCGGCCCGCGCGCCGCGCAGGCCAAGCCCGTGCCGGTGCCGCCGATGAGCTCGCGCGTGGTCGACCTCGCGCAGGCGCTGCCGGCCGGCGAGGCCGAGGCGCTGCGCGCGCAGATCGCCGACATCCAGAGCCGCACCCAGGCCCAGCTCGCGGTGCTCATCGTGCCGACCACGGGCGAGGACACCATCGAGAGCTACGCCACGCGCGTGTTCGCGAAGTGGCGGCTGGGCCGCAGCGAGGCCGACGACGGCATCCTGCTGCTCGTGGCGCAGAAAGACCGCCGCATGCGCATCGAGGTCGGCACCGGGCTCGAAGGCACGGTGACCGACATCCAGGCGGCCCGCATCATCGACCGCGAGATGGCGCCGCGTTTTCGCGAGGGCGACTTCGCCGGCGGCGTGCAGGCGGCCGTGGGCGCGCTCGCGCGGCTGCTCGACGGCGAGGTGGGCGTCGTCGCGCCCGAGTCGCAGCAGATCGTCGTGGACCACGCCGCCGCACCCGTCTCCGCACCCGACGACGAGAAGGTCACCAGCCTGACGAGCGGCGGCCGCGTCACGCCCGAAGGCTGGGGCCTGCTGGGTGTGGTGCTGTGGGGCCTGGGCCTGGGCATCTACCACGGCCGCGGCGTCCCGCGCGACCCGCCGCGCGGCAGCTCGGCCTCGCGGCGTGCCGAAGAGAAAAAACGCAAGGGCCAGCGCAAGGGCAGCGCGCGCCCCGAACCCTGGGCCGACGCCCTGGCGGCGATCGAGCCCGAACCGGCGCGTGCGCGCCCTGCCCCGCGCGACCTTCGCCTGATGCTCGGCCTGCTCGGGGCCGGCCCACTGGCGGCCGGCGCGGCGCTGCTGAACCCGGCCATCGCGCTGGTGCTGGCGATGCCGGCGATCTTTGGCTACGGCCTGGGCTTTCTCTGCGGCATGTCGCGCACGGCAGCCATCTTCATGGGCGGCTTCGTGCTCGTGATCGCGTCGCTGGTCGCCGTCGCGTGGACGGTCGGCGCCGACCGCTTCTGGTGGGGCTTTTTGTGGGCGCTGTGCATCGGCGGCGTGACGCTGTTCGCGGTGATCATCGTGCGCTGCATGGTCAACACCTTCCAGCGCAGCGTGGTCAGCTTCGTCGTGCGCCTGGTCATCGTGGCGGGCATCTGCGGCTACGTGTTCCACATCACCTCGCCCGGCCCCGTGCCGGACACCTCGTGGATTCCCATCGCGCTGGCGGCGTTCTTCTCGATGCTGATCGGCTTCCTGCCGCCCGGCGTCATGGAATCGAGCGACGACGACGGGGACAGCGGCTGGAGCAGCAGCAGTTCGTCGTCGTCCTCCTCTTCCTCGTCGTCTTCGTCCTCCTCGGACAGCGGCGGTTCGAGCAGCGGCGGCGGCGCCTCGGGCAGCTGGTAAAGCGGGCGGCCAGGCACCCCGCCGCGCCGCCTCATGCCCCTCCCGCCGACCGCGTCTTTTTGACAATGGTTAAATTCATCCAATCATTGAATGAATAAGTCGCCCTGATCCCATGCTCGTCCAACCGCCCCGCACCTCCCTGGCCGACGCCGCCGCGAACAGCATCCGCACCGAAATCGCGGCGGGCCGCTGGCCCATCGGCTCGCGCATTCCGATCGAGCCCCAGCTGGCGCAGCTGCTGGGCGTGAGCCGCGGCACGGTGCGCGAGGCGGTGAAGACGCTGGTGTCGCGCGGCCTGCTCGAGGTGCGGCAGGGTTCGGGCACGTACGTGCGCTCGGGCTTCGACCCCTCAGCCAGCCTGCAGAAGCTGCGCCTGGCCAGCCTGCGCGACCAGTTCGAGGTGCGCCGCGCGCTCGAGGTCGAGGCCGCCCGGCTCGCCGCCGTGCGTCACACCGCGAAAGACCTGCGCCGGCTGAACGCCCTGCTCGACAAGCGCGGCCAGCCCGACCTGGCCGACGGCGGCGCGGCCTTCATCGAGCGCGACCTGGCCTTTCACCTGGCCATCGTCGATGTGTCGGGCAACCTGGCGCTGGTCGAGACCTGCCGCTTCATCACCGGCTACATCAAGGAAACCATCGCCAGCACGCTGAGCGCCAGCCTGCCCGAGCCCGACGAAGCGGCGCACCGCGCCATCGTCGAAGGCATTGCCAGCCGCGACCCCGAGCGCGCCGCCGCCGCCGTGCGCGAGCTGATGGCGCCGACGCTCAACGCGCTCGCACTGGGCACCGCATGAACTCCATGACCTTGCCCACGGGTGTTGCTGCGCGCACCCAGGCGGCGCCATCGGGCGCCGAAGAACTGCTGATCGACGCCGAAGTCGACAGCCTGCCCGCGCCGCGCCCCACGCCCACGCCCAGCCGGGGCCGCCGGCTGCTGCTGGGCCTGACGGTGGTGCTCATCGCCTTCAACCTGCGCCCGGTGTTCGCCAGCCTGTCGGTGGTGCTGCCGGAAATCATCCGCGCCACCGGCCTGTCGGCCACCGCGGCCAGTCTGCTGACCACGCTGCCGATCGTCTGCCTGGGCGTGTTCGCGCCGATGGCGCCCTGGCTCGGGCGCCGCTTCGGCACCGAGCGCACGCTGCTGGGCTGCATGGTGCTGATCGGCGTGGGCACGGTGCTGCGCGGCACCGGCAACATCCCGCTGCTGTTCCTGGCCTCGGCCATCGCGGGCAGCGGCATCGCGGTGTCGAACGTGCTGCTCTCGGGCCTGGTGAAGCGCGACTTCGCCAAGCAGGCCGCGCTGATGATGGGCCTGTACACCATGGCCGTGTGCGGCGGCGCCGCCAGCGCCGCGGGCCTGACGGTGCCGCTGGAGCACGCGCTGGGCGGCGGCTGGACGCTGGCACTCGCCATGTGGGCCGTGCCGGCCGCGCTGGTCACGTTCATCTGGGCGCCGCAGGCGCTGCCGCTCAAGCCGGTGGCCAGCGAGTCGGGCTTCACCGTGCGCGGCCTGTGGCGCGACCGGCTGGCCTGGCAGGTCACCTTCTTCATGGGGCTGCAGTCGGCCCTGGCGTACATCGTGATGGGCTGGCTGGCGCCGATCCTGCGCGAGCGCGGGCTCAGCGGCGAAATGGCCGGCTACGTGGTGTCGCTGTCGGTCATGACGCAGGTCGTGACCTGCCTCGTGGTGCCGGCGCTGGCCGTGAAGCTGCGCAACCAGCGTGCGCTGGCGGTGGTGCTGTCGGCGATGACGGTGGCGGCCATGCTGGCCATGCTGTTCGCGCCGCTGGACGCCCCCGGCGGCATGTGGACCTGGGCCGTGGTGCTGGGCATTTCGCAGGGCGGCACCTTCGCGCTGGCGCTCACCATGATCGTGCTGCGCTCGCCCGATTCGCACATTGCCGCGCACCTGTCGGGCATGGCGCAGGGCGTGGGCTACATGGTGGCGGCCTTCGGCCCGCTGCTGGCCGGGCTGCTGCACGGCTGGACCGGCAGCTTCCGCGCCTCGGCGTGGCTGTTCGTCGGCCTGGGCGTGGTGCTGGTCATGGCGGGGCTGGGCGCGGGACGCACGCTGCACGTGGGCGCGGTGACGGTGCCGCGGCACTGAGCCGCTGTCTGCTGTCGACCTACTGCAGCCCGCCGTCGCAGGCGGTCGGTTTCCGGGCGCTGTCGTCCGTGAAGTCGACGCTGGTGCGCTTGTTGCCGGCCGGCCCCGTGTGCGCCGGCCATTCGCTCTGCAGCCAGGTGTAGCGCCACACATAGGGACCGCCGGCCTTCGCCGGCGCGTCGTAGGCGATGCGCAGGCTGCCGCGGCTTTCGTCGTGGCAGTGCTTCGAGGTCTTGTATTCCTTCTCGCTGAAGCAGGCGCGGATCGACCGCGAGCACCAGTACGGAACGCCCTCGCGCGCGGCCTTGGCGCGCTGCCCGGGCGGCGTGTCCAGCGGCACGAAGTCGGCCGTCACATAGGACGCGCCGCCGCCCGAATAGCTTTCCGATTCGCGCTGGGTCACGGCCACGGCCCAACGGCCTTCGGCCAGCGGGTAGAGCACCGGCGCGAGGGCCAGGTGCAGCTCGGGGTCGGTGCTGGGGCGGTCGCGCTGCTGCGAGGCCACGTAAGTCGAGAAATCGTGCAGCTGCGCGAGCTGCCAGCCGCCGGTGCCGGCGTCGCGCTTCAGGCGTGCCATGGCCAGGGGCTTGTCCGAGGTGAGCAGGTAGTCGTCGGGCGCGCCGCCGTCGCGCGGGCGGTGCAGCTTCAGCGCCTGCGCATCGCAGGGCTGCGGCAGCAAGGCGCACAGGTGGGCGCGCCACATGGCGTCGACGGCCTCGGGCGTCTTGACGGCCACGAAGACCTGCGCGGCAGGCGCGGCGAGCACGGGGCCGGCCGGCAGCGCCGCGAGAAGACCGACGATCCCGGCAAGAGGCAGCTTTTTCATGGGGCGCAATGGTAGCCATCGCGGGAAGCCCTGGCAGAGGGGTCATCGGGGTTTCTCCGGCCGCGCCCCGGCCCGACCGGGCGACAATGGGGGGCTCCGGCGAAAGTCCATTTCGCCCAATGAAATTTCAGCCCTCTCGACAACCCAGAACCTACGGAAGCAAGCGCATGAGCACGAAGCAACCCACCATCGTCTACACCCTCACCGACGAGGCGCCCCTGCTGGCGACCTACGCCTTCCTGCCCATCGTGCGCGCCTTCACGGCTCCGGCCGGCATCAACGTGACGACGAGCGACATCTCGGTGGCCGCCCGCATCCTGGGCGAGTTCCCCGAGTTCCTGAGCGACGACCAGAAGGTGCCCGACAACCTGGCCGAACTGGGCAAGCTCACGCTCAAGCCCGAAGCCAACATCATCAAGCTGCCCAACATCAGCGCCTCGGTGTCGCAGCTCAAGTCGGCCATCAAGGAACTGCAGGGCAAGGGCTACAAGATCCCCGACTACCCGGAGAACCCGACCTCGGACGAGGACAAGGACATCCGCACGCGCTACAACAAGTGCACCGGCAGCGCCGTGAACCCCGTGCTGCGCGAAGGCAACTCCGACCGCCGCGCGCCCCGCGCCGTGAAGGAATACGCCCGCAAGAACCCGCACAGCATGGCCGAGTGGAGCCAGGCCTCGCGCTCGCACGTCTCGCACATGCATGGCGGCGACTTCTATCACGGCGAAAAGTCCATGACGCTGGACCGCGCGCGCAACGTCAAGATGGAACTGCTCACCAAGAGCGGCAAGACCATCGTGCTCAAGCCCAAGGTCGCCCTGCTCGACCGCGAGATCATCGACTCCATGTTCATGAGCAAGAAGGCCCTGCTGGCCTTCTATGAAAAGGAAATCGAAGACGCGCACAAGACCGGCGTGATGTTCTCGCTGCACGTGAAGGCCACGATGATGAAGGTCTCGCACCCCATCGTGTTCGGCCACTGCGTGAAGATCTTCTACAAGGAAGCCTTCGAGAAACACGGCAAGCTGTTCGACGAGCTGGGCATCAACGTCAACAACGGCATGGTCGACCTGTACAACAAGATCGCCACGCTGCCCCAGAGCACGCAGGACGAGATCAAGCGCGACCTGCACGCCTGCCACGAAGGCCGCCCCGAGCTGGCCATGGTCGACTCGGCCAAGGGCATCACCAACTTCCATTCGCCCAACGACGTGATCGTGGACGCCTCCATGCCCGCCATGATCCGCAACGGCGGCAAGATGTGGGGCGCCGACGGCCGCCTGAAGGACGTGAAGGCCGTGATGCCCGAATCGACCTTCGCCCGCATCTACCAGGAGATCATCAACTTCTGCAAGTGGCACGGCGCCTTCGACCCCAAGACCATGGGCACCGTGCCCAACGTCGGCCTCATGGCCCAGAAGGCCGAAGAGTACGGCTCGCACGACAAGACCTTCGAGATCCCCGAAGACGGCGTGGCCAACATCACCGACCTGGACACCGGCGAAGTGCTGATGAGCGAAGACGTGGAGAAGGGCGACATCTGGCGCATGTGCCAGGTCAAGGACGCCGCGATCCGCGACTGGGTGAAGCTGGCCGTGAACCGCGCGCGCAACTCCGGCATGCCGGTGGTGTTCTGGCTCGACGCCTACCGCCCGCACGAGGCGCAGCTGATCACCAAGGTCAAGATGTACCTGCACGAGCACGACACCACGGGCCTGGACATCCAGATCATGAGCCAGGTGCGCGCCATGCGCTACACGCTGGAGCGCGTCGTGCGCGGCCTGGACACCATCAGCGCCACCGGCAACATCCTGCGCGACTACCTCACCGACCTGTTCCCCATCATGGAACTGGGCACCTCGGCCAAGATGCTGTCGATCGTGCCGCTCATGGCCGGCGGTGGCATGTACGAGACCGGCGCGGGCGGCTCGGCCCCCAAGCACGTGCAGCAGCTGGTGGAAGAAAACCACCTGCGCTGGGACTCGCTCGGTGAATTCCTCGCGCTGGCCGTGAGCCTCGAAGACCTGGGCCTGAAGACCGGCAACGCGCAGGCCAAGATCCTGGCCAAGACGCTCGACGCCGCCACCGGCCAGCTGCTGGACAACAACAAGAACCCGTCGCCCAAGACCGGCCAGCTCGACAACCGCGGCAGCCAGTTCTACCTGGCCATGTACTGGGCCCAGGAACTCGCCGCGCAGACCGAGGACAAGGAGCTGCAGGCCAAGTTCAAGAAGCTGGCCGAAGCGCTCACCGCCAACGAGAAGAAGATCGTCGACGAACTCGCGGCCGTGCAGGGCAAGGCCGTGGACATCGGCGGCTACTACCTGGCCGACCCGAAGAAGTACGAAGCCGTGATGCGCCCGAGCGCCACGCTGAACGCGGTGCTGGCACCGGCGGTCTGATTCCGCTGCGTTGCGCCTCCCGGGCCTGACCAGGCCCGGAAGTGCCCACACCAACGGCCTGTCGCTCACGCGGCGGGCCGTTGGTCTTTGTGCGCGACTAGACTCCGATTTCTCCCGCCCCCACTGCACGCAAGAAAGAAAGGCAGGCCCCTCATGAAACGCCATTGGCTTGCTGTTGCCGCCGCCTGGCCCCTGCTCATGGCCGCCGGCAGCGCCCATGCCCAGAACCTGAGCCCGAGCAACTGCGAAACGCTGCGCGCCCAGATCGAGGCGAAGATCGCCGCGTCGGGCGTGACGAACTTCAGCGTCGTCACCGTCGATGCCGCCGCCACGGCGAGCGGCCAGGTGGTGGGCAGCTGCGAGCTGGGCACCAGGAAGATCGTCTACCAGCGCGAAGGCGGCGCGGCCTCGCCGGCCCCGAGCGCCACCTCGGCGCCCGCATCGCGCGGCGAGCCCATCCTCACCGAATGCAAGGACGGCTCGGTGTCCATGGGCGGCAGCTGCAGGCCCTGAGGACCGGCATCCCATGGCCTGGTCCGCCCTGCGCCTCTTCTTCGGCCTGCTGACCCTGGTGGCGATCGGCTGGCAGCTGGCGATCCATGTCCGCATGGGCTTCGACGTCGTCAACTTCTTCAGCTTCTTCACCAACCTCTCGAACCTGCTCGCGGCCATCGTGCTGGTGCTGGGGGCGCGTCGCCTCTGGCGGCCGGCGTCCACGGGGCCCGACGAGGGGCTGCGCGCCCTGTCGGCCGTGAACATGGTGGTGGTCGGCATCGTCTTCTCGCTACTGCTGCGCGACGTCGACCTCGGCGCGCTGCGGCCGTGGATCAACACGCTGCTGCACCACGTGATGCCCTGCGTCGTGCTGCTCGACTGGCTGCTGCAGCCGCCGCGCAGGCGCCTCGGCGGCCGGCATCTGCTGTGGACGCTGGTCTTCCCGATGGCCTACCTGGCCTACACGCTGGTGCGCGGCAGCCACACGGGCTGGTACCCCTACCCTTTCCTCAACCCTGCCCACGTGGGCGGCTACGGTGGCGTGGCCCTCTACGCCGCAGGCATCGCGCTGACCTTCGGGCTGGCGGGATGGGGGCTGCTGGCGTTGGGGAATCGGCTGGGCCGGCGCGCCTGACGCGACCCCGCGCACGACCCGCCTGTTTCTGCATTTCGCAGGATCAGGCAAAAACCTCGTTCGATCCGGATACCGCCTCCGGCCCCTTCGGCCCGAGACTCCTCTGCATGCCCGGCGCACCCTTCGCGCCATGGCGCACCGACCCGCATGAGGAGTTTTGTATGAGTGCAATCCAGGACACAGTGGTTCTCGTCACCGGCGCCAGCAGCGGCATCGGCGAGGCGACGGCGCGGCGGCTCGCGCGGCGCGGCGCCCATGTGGTGCTCGGCGCGCGCCGCACCGAACGGCTCGCGGCGCTCGCGGCCGAGATCAACGCCACCGGCGGCTCGGCGAGCTTCCGGCGGCTGGACGTGACGCACCGGCCCGACATGGAGGCCTTTGCCGAGTTCGCCCTCGACACGCACGACCGCATCGACGTGCTGGTGAACGCCGCCGGCGTGATGCCGCTGTCGCCGCTGTGGCAGCGCAAGATCGAGGAGTGGGAGCTGATGATCGACGTCAACCTGCGCGGCATGCTGCTGGGCGTGGCGGCCGTGCTGCCCACGATGCAGGAACAGGGCTGGGGCCACATCGTCAACGTCGCGCCGGTGGCCATGGGCGGCGCCACGCCGGACTCGGCCGTCTACCACGGCACGCAGTACGCGGTGCAGGCGATTTCCGAAGGGCTTCGGCGGGAACACGCGGGGCGCGTGCACGTCTCGCTGGTGAGCCCCGACGTGGCCGAGGCCGCCGACCCGCTGGCCGAGCGCATCGCCGACAGCTACGCCTTCGAGCGCATGCGCACGCGGCGTCGGCTGACGACACCGGTCGACGGCGTGGCGCGCGCCATTGCCGGTGCGATCGAGGGCGCGCGCTACGGCATGGCCGGCCCGGGCTGGCGCCCGGCCCCGACGCCGCGGCCGAAGCCGGCGGCGCCGGTGTGCTGAAAGCCGAACGTCAGTAGCTCTTGTACGGCAGGAACTTGCCCGACAGCACCACGTTGACGCGGTCGCCCTTCGGGTCGGGCTGGCGCTGGATGTCCATGCTGAAGTCGATGGCACTCATGATGCCGTCGCCGAACTCTTCATGGATCAGCTCCTTGATGGTGGTGCCGTACACGCTCACCACCTCGTACCAGCGGTAGATCAGCGGGTCGGTCGGCACGGGCGTGGGCAGCGAGCCCTTGTAGGGCACGACCTGGAGCCACTTCTGCTCCTCGGGCGTGAGGCCGAAGATCTTGCCGATGACCTTGGCCTGCTTGTCGTCGAGCGTCATCTGGCCGAGGCAAGCCGCGGTGGTCCACTCTTTCGACAGGCCGACCTTTTTGGCCACGTCGGCCCACTGGATGCCCTTGGACACCTTCACGGTGATGATCTTCTCGGTGACGTCGTTGCGGTTCATGCGGCTTGGCTCCTGGGTATGAAGGGATGCGACAGGGCAAGCAACAGGCATGCCCGTTGTCGCCCCCTGCGCCTCAGCGCTCCCAGCGGAACTTGCGCTCCGATTCCGCAATGGGCTGGTCGTTGATGCTCGCGTAGCGCTTTTGCATCAGACCGTTCTGCGCAAACTCCCAGTTCTCGTTGCCATGGCTGCGGAACCACTGGCCCGCGGCGTCGTGCCATTCGTACTCGAAGCGCACCGCGATGCGGTTGTCCATGAAGGCCCACAGCTGCTTCTTCAGGCGGTAGTCGTGCTCGCGCTCCCACTTGCGCGACAGGAACGCCACCACCTGCGCGCGGCCGTTGACGAAGTCGGCGCGGTTGCGCCATTCGGTGTCGGGCGTGTAGGCCAGGCTCACGCGCACGGGGTCGCGCGAGTTCCAGGCGTCTTCGGCGGCCTGGACTTTCTGGAGGGCGGATTCGAGGGTGAAGGGCGGCAGCGGCGGGCGGGATTCCATGGCGGTCTTTCAGTCAAGAAATGAAGTGATGAAGGCCCGCAATGTGCCACGAGTAGACAGACCTGTCTACATGCCTACAATCGCCGCATGGACATCTCTGCACTGCCCGCGCGCGAGCGCATCCTGCTCACGGCGCACGAGCTCTTCTATGCCGACGGCATCCGCGCCACCGGCATCGACCGCGTGATCGCCGCGTCGGGCGTCACCAAGGTCACCTTCTACCGGCACTTCCCCTCGAAGGACGACCTGGTGCGCGCCTTTCTCGACCACCGGCACGGCGTGTGGATGGCCTGGTTCGTCGATGCGCTGGGCCGACGCGACGCGCAGCAACGCATCGCGCAGGGGCAGGCGTTGCCGGTGCTGGCCGACGTGATGGCCGAGTGGTTCGCCGACCCGCTGTTTCGGGGCTGTGCCTTCATCAACTCGGTGGTGGAAGTGGGGGCCAGCGTGGCCGGTGCCGCCGACATCGCGCGCGAGCACAAGCGCGAGATGGTCGAGGTGATCGCCGGCCTGCTGCCCGACGGCCCGCAGCGCATGGCCATCGCGCAGGCGGCCGCGCTCGGCGTCGACGGCGCCATCGTCAAGGCGCAGATGGGCGATGCGGCCCTGGCGCGCGAGGCGGTCGACGACCTGCGGCGGCTGCTCGATGCGTTGGTCGCCCTTCGATAACATCGCATCGCTCACTCCCCAAAAAACACATGGCATCGACGCGACTCCCCTCGACCCAGGGCCTGCAGGCCTTCGAGGCCGTCGCGCGGCTGCGCAGCGTGAACCTGGCGGCCGAGGAGCTCAGCGTGACGCCCAGCGCGGTGAGCCACCGCATCCGCCAACTCGAGACGCAGCTCGAGCTCAAGCTCTTCACGGGCAACGACTTCGGCCTGAGCGCCGACGGCGTGGCCTACCTGGCGCGCGTGCGCGAGGCCATCGCGGCGCTGCAGCAGGTGCCGGGGCGCGAGCCCGCGTCGCAGGTGCGGCGGCTGCGCGTGGCGGTCACGCCCACCTTCTCGCGCCAGATGCTGCTGCCCCGGCTGGCCGAGTTCCGCGACGCCTACCCGACCATCGAGCTGATGCTGCAGGTGACCATGCCGGTGCGCAACTTCACGGCCGAAGACGCCGACATCGAGCTGCGCTTCGGCACCGGCCCCTTCCACGACCGCGAGTTCTGCCAGCTGCTGGCCGACGACGTCTCGCCGGTGTGCAGCCCGGCTTACCTGGAGCGCCACGGCCCCTTCGAGCAGCACTTCTCGACCGACGCCGAGGTGGCGCGTGTGCAGCTGCTGCGCACGCCGCTGGAGTCGTGGCGCATCTGGTTCAAGGCCTGCGGCATCGGCCTTCCCGAGCCGGCCGTGGGCCATCAGTTCAACGACCTGGGGCTCGCGCTCGATGCGGCCGCCGAAGACTTCGGGGTGGTGCTCATGCACCTGCGGCTGGGCCGCGCCTGGCTGGACAACGGCCGGCTGGTGCGCCTGTCGCCGCACAGTGCGCCCTCGCCCAACGCCTACTTCCTGTGCTGGCGCCCCGGCACCATGGAACGCTGGGAATGCGCCACCTTCGTCGAATGGCTGCGCCAGGCGCTGCGCGAGCCGGGCTGAATAATTTTCAGCCGGGGTGTGGGCTTTTTTCAGGTGACCGGCGCGTTTCCCCTGCAGACTCGACCCCCGGCGCTGCCGTGGCCCGCATGGGCTGCAGCGCGCCGCGCCCCCCATAACACCAGCCAGGAGACCTCCCCCGTGCCCGACCTTTCCAAGATCACCTGCATCGAAGACCTGCGGGCGATCGCCCAGCGGCGCGTGCCGAAGATGTTCTACGACTACGCCGACTCCGGCGCCTGGACCGAGGGCACCTACCGCGCCAACGAGAGCGACTTCCAGAAGATCAAGCTGCGCCAGCGCGTGGCCGTGAACATGGAAGGCCGCTCCACCCGCACCACCATGATCGGCCAGGAGGTGGCCATGCCCGTGGCCATCGCGCCCACGGGCCTGACCGGCATGCAGCACGCCGACGGCGAAATTTTGGGCGCGCGCGCGGCCAAGGCCTTCGGCATTCCGTTCACGCTCTCGACCATGAGCATCTGCTCGCTGGAAGACATTGCCGAAAACACCGACCGTCACCCCTTCTGGTTCCAGCTGTACGTGATGAAGGACCGCGACTTCATCGAACGCCTGATCGACCGCGCCAAGGCCGCCAACGTGTCGGCATTGCAGCTCACGCTCGACCTGCAGATCCTCGGCCAGCGCCACAAGGACATCAAGAACGGCCTGTCGACGCCGCCCAAGCCCACGATCAAGAACCTCATCAACCTGGCGACCAAGCCGCGCTGGTGCATGGGCATGCTGGGCACCAAGCGCCGCACCTTCGGCAACATCGCCGGCCACGCCAAGGGCGTGAAAGACCTGTCGTCGCTGTCGTCGTGGACCGCCGAACAGTTCGACCCGGCCCTGAGCTGGGCGGACGTCGAATGGATCAAGAAGCGCTGGGGCGGCAAGCTGATCCTCAAGGGCATCATGGACACGGAAGACGCACGCCTGGCCGTGGCCAGCGGCGCCGACGCGCTCATCGTGTCGAACCACGGTGGCCGCCAGCTCGACGGCGCGCCCTCCTCCATCGCCGCACTGCCGGCCATCGCCGATGCCGTGGGCAGCCAGATCGAAGTGTGGATGGACGGCGGCGTGCGCAGCGGCCAGGACGTGCTCAAGGCCCGCGCCCTGGGCGCGCGCGGCACGCTGATCGGCCGCAGCTTCCTGTACGGCCTGGGCGCCTACGGCCAGGAAGGCGTGACGCGCGCACTGCAGATCATCCACAAGGAACTGGACATCACGATGGCCTTCTGCGGTCGTACGCAGATCGACGATGTGAGGTCGGACATCCTGTTGCCTGGCACGTTCTGACGCGGTCTGGCAGGGCCACGCCCGACGGTTACCCGCTCACTTCGTGAACCGTCGGAACGGCGCGCTCAACAGGCAGCCCAGCCAGAGCGTCGCCAGCCCGTCCGATGCCTCGTCGTGCCAGCCGCTCTTGTCGTTCCAGAGCAGCATCCTGTCATCGATGCTCACGCTCCACCTGGCATCCGGCAGCACTTCGCGGCGAATCCGGTTGAGGCAGGCCACCCAGTGGCTGGCCCCCTTGTGCATGGCGAACGCCTTGTTATCGGGGAGTTTCGTGGCGCCTTCCAGTACCTTTCCCCCGGTGAGTCCGGACGCCTCGTAGAGCGTGAAGGTCTCCCAGTTGAGGCCCTTACCTGAATGCGCATGGCGGTCGGCTTCGTCGACTTTGTCGAAGGCAGCCACGATCGCGTCCAGGCGCTGCGCTTCCTCGCGGGTCAGGGGACTGTCTCGTCTTGCGTCGTAGTAGATGCTGAAGCTCATGGAGCCGATTTCTGATGAACAGGATCGACGAGGGTAATGGCTCTGAGCTGCGCCCTGGTGCATTCGATGCGGTAGGGCTAACTCGTTCACGATCGGTTTGCGATTGCCACGGCAAGCAAACCACTTGCGTCACGGTCATTGCTGATTCCAGCGCGACCTGCTGCATGTGCATGAGACAGCTCTCCCTAAGATTTTGAGGAGGCCACAACGGTCCAACAGGGAGAGAAAAATGACAGCACAGAACTCACGCAGCACCGCGCGACGCGATTCGATGAATGCCGGCCTGCGGCTGGTGCTGAGCGCGCTGATGTGGGCCGTATCGATCCCGGTCCTCAATGTCCTGCTCACCGGCCTGGCGCGACGCCAGGCCCTGACATTGACGGGGACCGGTGTAGCCCTCGTCGCCTGCGCCCTGCTGTTGTGGGCAGGGTTGATCTACTGGTGGCAGGTTCCAGCCACCCCCAGCATCGCAAGACGCGTGACGTACTTCATTGCCTACGTCGCCGTCATGGTGCTGCTGGGGCTGATCAGCGTCTGGGCCGCCTTCTGGGCCACCGTTGCCATCCACGGGCTCTGAGCGCGATGCGCGCGGCCGACAACCTCAGTCCGCATACACCCCCGCCGCCTTGATGATCGGGCTCCACTTCGCAATCTCCGCCGCCACGAACTTCTTGTGCCCCTCGGGCTCGATGCGGCCGTCGGTGGCGACCACGGCGCCGAGTGCTTCCTCGCGCTTGATGAAGTCCGTATCTTTCAGTGCCGCTTTCAGCGCATCGCTGATCTTCTTGAGCACCGGCGCGGGCGTGCCCTTGGGCGCGTACAGGCCGTGCCAGATCGTCACCTGGAAGTTCTTCAGGCCGGCCTCGTCGAGCGTGGGAAGGTCTTTCAAGAGCGGCGTGGTCAGGCGTTTGGGCGTGGTCACGGCATAGGCCTTGACCTTCTTCGCCTCGATCTGCGGCGAGGTGTTGGTGCTCTGGTCGCACAGCAGGTCGATCTGGCCGCCGATCAGGTCGGTGATGGCGGGCGCCGTGCCCTTGTAAGGCACGGGTGTCATCTCGGTCTTCGTGGCGCTCTGGTAGAGCAGGCCGCACAGGTGCGAGGCCGAGCCGATGCCCGCGTTGCCCAGGTTGATCTTGCCCTTGTTGGCGGCGATCCAGGCGGTCAGTTCCTTGTAGTTGGTGGCCGGCAGGCTGGGCTTGGCGATGAGCGTCATGGGCACGTCGTTGACGATGCCCAGGTACTCGAAGTCGGTCTCGACCTTGAACGGCACATTGCGCACCAGCGTCGGCACGGTCGCCATCGCGATGTGGTTGAGCAGCAGCGTGTAGCCGTCGGGGTTGGCGCGCGCCACCTTGGCCGCGCCGATGGAGCTGCCCGCGCCGGGCACGTTGTCGATGATGACGCTGGCGCCGCCCAGCGGCTTGCGCAGTGCCTCGGCGAGATCGCGCGCGACGCGGTCGGTCGGGCCGCCGGCCGCGAAGGGCACGACGATGGTCACGGGCTTGCCCGCGGGGAAGTCCTGCGCGTGGGCGCACACAGCCAGGGCCAGCGCCGCGAGGGCGAACAGTTTTTTCATGGAGGTCTCCGTCAAGGTCAAAAAGAAAAATCAGGGCGCACGTGAAGGCACGCGGCTTTCGAGCGTGGGCGGCTGCCACTCCGGCTGGATGTGGCAGCCGTTCTTGCCGTCGGTGTCGTAGCGCGGCATGAGCGCCACGCAGCGCTGGGCGAGGCTCTGGGGCGTGGGCTTCTCGCCCTTGTCGATCCAGTCGAGCAATGCGCCGAAGAGCGCGGGGTATTCCGAATCGCTGAGGTAGCTGTGCTCGCGCTCGGCGCTGAAGCTCTGCACCAGGTGCCCGCCGGTGCCGGCCGCGTTGCGGATGCGGCGGTAAGCGTTCTCGAGTTCGACAAACGCCGTCGGGTCGTCGATGGCATGCAGGCCGACGGTGGGCAGCGAGGTGCGGCCGGTGGGCTGGCTGTCGGCCGCGAGCGCGCCCTGGGCCTGCGGGTCGGCCGCGTAGCGCAGCACGCCGGCATTGAGCGCCGCATCGTCGGTCGAGCCGCTGTAGACCACGCCGATGTTGCCGAAGGGGTTGCGGCCGTTCAGGCGCTGCTGCACGAGGTCCTGGAACAGCCACGTCGCCCAGTTGAGGTGACCGACGAGCGAGCGCTCGGGGATCTTCACGACCGACAGGATCGTCTTCAGCCGCGCCGCCTGCTCGGGCGTGCGCTGCGCGGCCGGCATGCCGACGCCGGTGCAGTCCTTGACGCGCGCCGCGAGGTCGGCGCGCGTGAGCTTCGCATCCATCGGCAGGCCCATCCACAGCGGGTACTGCGGCTCGTCGGGCTTGGGATGGTTGCGGCAGACGTACTGGTACACCACGCGCAGGTCGAGCCGGAAGTCGTAGGCGCTGTTGCCGCCGCCGAGCACGCCGCTGGTGAGCAGCAAGCCGTCGTAAGGTGACTTCGCATCGCCCACGGGCGCATAGAGTTCGGCCGCCTTCGCCGCCACGCCCGCGCCGTAGCTCTGCCCATGCAGCAGCGTGCGCTGGGGCTGGCCGAAGTGGCGCACGACGATCTGGCGCAGCCGCTCGGTGTCTTCGGCCGCCATGGTCACGCCGTAGCCGCCGCGCCGGTAGGTGGAGCCGGCCCACGCGTAGCCGGCCTTCACGGTGATGGCCCAGCGCTTCAAGTCTTCTTCGCTGCGCGCGAGCTTGGGCGCACCGGTCTCGGGGCCACCGTGCGCGTGCATCACGAGCACGCCGCGCTGCCAGTCTTTCGGAATGGCGATCCAGTAGAGCGACCCCGCGCCGTCTTCACCGGTGTAGCAGCGCGCGCTCTCCGGCACGGGCGACGGGCAGGCCGTGGGCTTCGGCGCGGTGGCGGGTGCCGCGTGGGCTGACAGCAGCGGCGCCGCGCCGAGCAGTGCGAAGGCGGCCAGTTGCGAGAGGTATTTTTTCAATGGCGTACTCCGAGGTCCAGCGCCGCGTTCGTTCCGTCGGTGGTGACGAAGGCCATCACGCCGCTGTTGAAGATGAAATGCCCCGGCCGGCCGGCGCCGGCCTGCGCCACGCCGAGCACCGGCGTGTCGTAGCCCAGCGTGGTGGCCGCGCCGCCGAGGTTGAAGGCCGTGCCGACCACGGTGGCCTCGCGGCTCTCGCCCTTCACGCTGGCCATGGCAAAGCTGCCGTCGGCCGCACCGGGCATCAGCGTCTGCTGCACCGCCAGCAGGCGCAGGCCCGGCTGGATGACGGTGGCCGCGCCGCTGCTGGTGTCGCCCGCCGGCACGGCGGTGGCCACGCGCCGCAGGTACAGCGGCGTGGACACGCCGTTGACCAGCCCGATCACCACCGAGCCGGTGAGCGTGCCGCCCTCGGTCTCGGCGGTGCCGCTCGACGAGGTCGAGGTCGTGTACATGTCGAAGGCCCCGCGCGCCGTGCTGTAGCTGAGGTAGCCCTTCTCGGTGTTCTTGCAGGTCTGGTCGTAGGTCATGAAGCTGTTCGACGCCGGGCTGCGGCAGAACTGGAAGGTGCCCGCATTGCGCAGCCGCCCCGCCGACGAGAACGCCGCCGTGGTGCCCGCGCCGAGCTGCGCCACGCCGGCCGCATTGAAGATCAGCGACACCGAGCGGAAGTCCGTCGACGGCGACACATTCTGGAAGGTGTTCTGGAACGCCACCAGCGGCGAGAAGCCACTGCCGCTCGGCGGATTCACGCCGCCCAGCAGCACACCGCCGGCCCCGAAGCTGAACACCGCCCCGCTCTCGCCGCTCGTGTAGCTGCAGCTGCCCTGCGACACGAGCGAGCCGCTGCGCTGCGTGCCGACCCGCGTGGGTTCGTGGCTCGCGTCGATGGTCACGGTGTAGGCCATGGTGGCCGGGTCGATCTGCACCTGCAGTTCCTCGCCGAAGCTGTTGCCGCCTTTGTAGCGCGTTGCGCTCGCCGGCAGGTTCGGGCAGGCGAGCGGGTCGCCGACCTCGGTCACGCAGCTGAAGTTGACGGCCGCATCGAGGCTGCCGCTGCCGCGGTACCTGGGCCACGACGGAAACTGGCACAGCGGGCGCGTGCGGCCGTAGCTGCCGGCCACGGCGTCCACCGCCACCGGCGTGGCGGGCGCCAGGCCGCCCTCGACCCAGCCTTCGAGCGCCGCGAGCGAGTCCCAGTTGGGAATGAAGCTGCCGGTGCCGTGGCCCATGCCGGGCACGGTGTAGAAGCGCACGTTCTGCGTGACCGCGGCCTGGCCCAGCGTGGCGACGAGCTGCCGGTAGTAGTCGATGGTCGAGTTGGGGCTGATCACCTCGTCGGCCAGGCCGTGCAACATGATCAGCTTGCCGCCGCGCGCGAAGAAGGGCGCGAGGTTCGGGTCGGTCGCGTCGGTGAGCTTCGACACCTCGGTCACGCGCGCCGCGTACGCACCGGGGTTCTGCGGATCGAAAGTGAGCGTGTTGAAACCGGCATCGCGCGTGACGAAGAACTTCACCCACTGGTCGCCCGTGACGTACATGTTGGCGTCGGCCGAGGTGGCGGGGTTGCCCGGCGCCTTGCGCGTGCCGAGGTCGCGCGTGGTGTACGGGCCGGCCACCAGCGCGCCTTCGAGGAGGTTGTAGCCGCCCGCGCGCTTCACGCCGTTGGCCAGCGAGTACGTCGTGAACTCGAGCGGCGATTCGATGGCGTGCACCGTGTCGATCTGCGCGTCCGACAGGCAGGTGTCGGCCGTGTCGGCGCCGTTGGGGCAGCGCAGCGACGCGAGGATCTGCGTGTTGAGCTGGCGGCAGCTCTCCACATTGCTCACGATGTTGTCGATGGCGCCGTCGAGCTTGTCGCAGGCCTGCATCGCGGCCTTCTGCACCAGCAGCGTCTCCGTCAGGTTGAGCCAGCCCTTGCCGCCGTCGTTGTACAGCGCTCGGCCCACCGCCACGTTCGACAGCCGCGTGCCGGTGTAGTTGAGCGCGGGCTCGTTGGCGATCACGCCGTCGTAGTCCTGCGGCCAGCGCTGGATGTAGCTCAGCGCGTCGCGCCCGCCGGTCGAGGTGCCGAGGAAGTAGGCGTGTTTTGGCTTGACCGCGTAGCGCGCGAACACCAGCGCCTGCGCCACGTCGCGCGTCTTCTTGAGCGACTGGCCGCCGTAGTTGGCCAACTGCTCGTCGTTGGCCGCGAACTTGCCGTCGGTGATGCTGCTCGACTGGTGGCCCGAGTCGTCACCGTAGGTCGCGTAGCCCAGCGCCAGCGGCGCGGGCTTGCCGGCGGGGCCGAAGCGGATGACCTCGGTGCCGTCGATGAGCACGCCGTCGAAGCCGCCGCCGCCGAAGTGGATGGTCTTCTGGTTCCACTGCTCGGGCAGGTTGACCGCGAAGTGGATGAGCTGCGAGGCCGGGTCCACCGGCGCGATGGTGCCGCGCACGCGGCAGTAATCGCCCAGGGTGTTGCCCGCGTCGCCCGCGGCCACGGGCGTGGCGCTGGTGACGGTGGCGCCCTGCGTGGGCAGGCTGATGAGCGCGGCCGGCAGGCTCTTGCCGGCCAGGTCGGCGCAGGCCACGACGGGCAGCACGGGCGGGGGCACTGTGCCGGGAGGCTCCTCGGCCGGCGGGGTGTTGCCGCTGGCGGGCGGCGGGGTCGACAGGAAGAAGCCGGGGCTTCCTCCTCCCCCGCTGCCGCCGCCACAGGCGGCCAGGATCAACGACGCGCCGATCAGCGCAACGACGACACGAAACTTCGAGGCAGGGCGCGGTGTGCGCATGGATTTGTCTCCGGCATGCAGCCTCGGTGGACTGCTTTTTGAATAGGCGGCCGGACGATAGATTCCGTGTGACCTAGGGTCAAATAAAATAACAAGGCCTATTCAATATAAAAAACATATGGACATACGCGCCCTGAGGTACTTCGTGGCCGTGGCCGGCACCGGCCACATGACGCGCGCCGCCGAGCAGCTGGGCATCCAGCAGCCGCCGCTGAGCCTGCAGATCAAGGCGCTGGAGCGCGAGCTGGGCGTGCTGCTGTTCAAGCGCCATCCGCGCGGCGTGGCGCTCACCGATGCCGGCCGGCTGTTCCAGGCCGAGGCGCTGCGCATGCTGCAGGACATGGAGGCCATGAAGCAGCGCATGGCGCGCGTGGCCCAGGGCCAGACCGGCACGCTCGCGGTCGGCTTCACCAGCTCGGCCGCCGCGCACCGCTTCATGCCCGAGGCGCTGCGCGCCTTTCGCCGCGCGCACCCCGGCGTGGAGCTGCAGCTGCGCGAAGACAACGCCGCCGAACTCACCGAGGCGCTGGCCGCGGGCCGGCTGCACTGCGGCCTGCTGCGCGTGCCGGTGGCGCGGCCCGAGGGGCTGATGTTCGAGACGCTGCTGCGCGAGCCCGTGTGGGTCGCGATGCCGAGCGACCACCGCTTCGCGCCTGCCGCAAATGGCAAGAAGCCCGCAAAGCCGCTGCCGCTGTCGAAACTCTGCGAAGAAGGCATCATCCTCGTGCGCCGCCCGGGCGCGCCCGGCCTCTATGCCGAGCTGCTCGCGCTGTGCCACGCGCAGGGCCTGCGCCCGCGCGTGGTGGCCGAAGTCGATCGCATGATGACCAACCTGAACCTCGTGGCCGCGGGCGTCGGCCTGTCGGTGGTGCCGACCTCGATGACCGGCGTGCACGCGCACGCCATCGCCTATACGCGGCTGGCCGACGGCGGCCAGCTCGACGCGCCGCTCACGCTGGTGTCGCGTGCCGACGAAGACAACCTGCCGGCGCGGCACTTCGCGGCGCTGCTGCGCGGGCTGGCCGAGGGGAAGCCGGTCGCATGACCCTGCCGCTGTTGCGCCGCCATTTCCTGCAACGCGTCGGCTTCGCGTCGGTGTGCGCGTTGCCTCATCTGTCGCACGCCGCCTCGTCGCCCTGGCCGAGCCGCCCCGTGCGCCTGATCGTCGTCTACCCACCGGGCGGCGTGAGCGACGGCATGGCGCGCGCGCTGGCCGAGCCGCTGGCGCAGTCGCTGGGCGTGCCAGTGCTCATAGAGCACCGCGCCGGTGCGGGCGGCAGCCTGGGCATGGATGCGCTCGCACGCGCCACGCCCGACGGCCACACGCTGGCCTTTTCCGCCATCAGCCCGCTCACCCTGCACCCGCTGCTCGCGCGTGCGCCCTACGACCCGCTGCGCGCCTTCGTGCCCGTGGCCAGCGTGATGCGCACGCCGGTGCTGGTCGTGGGCACGCCGGCCTTCGCGGGCCGCGGCTTTGCAGAACTGATCGCGCTGGCGCGCCGCCAGCCCGGCGCGGTGCGCTGGGCCACCTCGGGCGTGGCCACCATCGGCCACATGGTGCTGGCGCAGGTGCGCCTGCAAAGCCACACCGACATCACGCACATCCCCTACCAGGGCGGCGGCCCGCAGCTCAACGACGCGCTCGGCGGGCAGTTCGAGGTGCTGTCGACCAACGTCGCGGCGCAGCAGCTGCAGTACATCGAGAGCGGCCGGCTGCAGGCGTTGGCAGTCGGTGCACCTGCGCGCATCGAGGCACTGCCCGCCGTGCCCACGCTCGCGGAGTTGGGCTACGAGAAGGCGAACCGCGATTCACTCTTCGGCATCTTCGCGCCGGCGCGCACACCGGCGGCAGTGGTGCAGCGCCTGAACGCCGAGATCAACCGGCTGCTGCAAGGCGACCCACTGCGCGCGCGCCTGCGCGAGGCCTACAACCTGCCGGCCGGCGGGAGCATCGAGGACTTCGCGCAGGAGATCGCGGCAGACCGGCGGCGCAACCGCGCGCTGGTGGCGGGGGCGCGGGCGCAGTTCGACTAGGGCTGCGCGGCCACCCAGCCGAAGCCCGCGTACCAGGGGCTGAAGCGCGACGGGCGCTGTTCGATGTCGACCTGCTTCACCGCACTGGCCAGTGCGGGCGACACGTTGCGCAACGCCGTGACGGTCCATGCGCGGTCGAGCTGCTTGAGCAGGCGGGCCTCGCAGCCGGGGCTCTCGCGCAGGCCGACAGGTGCCAGGCCCAGCTGCACGGCGACATGCCCCTGCGCGGCGGCACGTTCCCAGAGCACGCGCTTGCGCTCCGAGCCCAGCAGCGTCAGTTGGCGCAGTTCGTACGTACCGGCCGGCAGCACGCCGGGCACGGCGTTCACCTGCAAGCGCACGTCCTTGCCAAGACCATTCCGATCAGCGTCGAAGAGCCATTCGAAGTGATCGGTGGGCACCTGCGCCTGGATCGCCATCAGGCAGGGCGCGGGCAAGGGTTGCGTGCCCCGCAGCGTCTGGCGCGTGAGCACCATCAGCTCGGCGGTCTTCGACACCAGCGACAACGGGACCGGTGCCTGGTCACCCGCCACGATCTGCGCGTCGATCGCGGCAGGCAGCGCCGGCACGGTGGCGGCGTTGGCCGCGTGCGCCAGCACCTGCGGGAACAGCACGGGGATCGTCCTGCCGTTGCCGAAGCTCTCGCCCGTGGCGATCTCCAGGCGATCGGCGGTCAGGCGGTAGTAGCTCGGCAGCGTCGCCTCGACGCCGTAGCCGCCGCGGCGCGTGGTGACGCGTTGGTAGAACTCGCGCGACGTGCTCGCCAGCAGCGGCTGCAGTGCGCGCACCAATTCCTGGCGCTGCGCGTCGCTGACAGCGTTCAGATCGATGCGGATGCGGTTCGACGGGTAGGTGAAGAGCTTGGCCATGCCTCGCTCAAGTTCCGCGGGGTCGGGCCCGCGCGTCACGTAGAGAACAAAGCCGCCCACCAGCGCGGCAATGCAGGTCCCCCACGTGAAGTAGCTCGTGAACTTGCGAAAACGGTCGGCGGCCCGCGAAGTGCCCATCCACCCCGCCAGCACCTCCCGGACGCCAAAGAGAACGACGCCGAGAACCAGGACGCCGAACATCAGCAGCACCACGGTGGCTGCATTGAAGGCGAAACTCAAAAAGCCCATGCCGCTGCGTTCAGGCGCAGCGCCCGACAACTCCAAGCAACGGGTCAGTCCTCCGCGCGCCAGAGCCGCGGATAGTCGCTCACAAACCCATCCGCCGTGACGCCCAACACCTCCGCGTAATCGAAGCGCTTGGCCTCGTACGCGTACGAGCTGTCGCTGCGCCGTTCATAGCGCTGCATCAGCTCGCTGAGCCCGCCGTCTTCGATGTCGACCCAGGCCGCCGGCGCATCGGCGCTTTCGCCGGGGGCGAGGTTCAGGCGGCGCAGTTGCAGCAGGTTGGTGGCGGGGGTGAAGCCCAGGTCGAGGTCGACGCAGTGCGACATGTCGGACACGGCTTCGTCGTTGAGCTTCCAGTGGCCGCGCGCGTCGCGCGTGATCGACAGGTCGATGGCCGACTCGCCGAGCCAGCCGCGCACGGTGCCCCATTGCGTGTGCCAGAGCAGGTCGCAGCGCACGCGGTAGTGCAGCTGGGCGATGCGCCCGCCCTCGGTGCGGAACACCGCCGCGCCGTCGAGCTGCCAGGCCGAGGCGTTGCGTTCGAGGCGGCAGGCATCGTGGCCCGGTGCATCGAGCCTGCGCCAGAGGATGGAGGCGACGGTTTGCATATGGCGCGGATCATGGCACCGGCATGCCGCGGGGCGCAAGCGGCATCCCGCAAAATGCCCTGCATGTCGAAAGCCCTTTCCGCGTCGTTGTCTGCCCTTTTCACCCTCCTAGCAGCCGGCGCAGGCCATGCGGCCACCGCACTGAAGGACGGCGACATCATCTTCCACACCTCGCGCTCGGCGCAAAGCCTGGCCGTGCAGCGCGCCACCGGCTCGCGCTACAGCCACATGGGCATCGTGCTGCTGCGAGAGGGCAAACCCTACGTGTTCGAGGCGGTCTCGACGGTGCGCTACACGCCGCTGGCGCAATGGACGGCGCGCGGCAACGGCGGGCGCTACGTGGTGAAGCGGCTGCGCGATGCCGACACGCGGCTCACGCCCGGCGCCGTGGCGCGCCTGCATGCGCGCACCTCGGACTTCGCGGGCCGCCCGTACGACCTGACTTTCGAATGGTCGGATTCGCGCATCTACTGCTCGGAACTGGTGTGGAAGCTCTACGACCGCGCGCTGGGCGTGCGCATCGGCGAGCTGCAGAAGATCCGCAGCTTCAACCTCGCCGACCCGGCCGTGCGCGCCAAGATGCGCGAGCGCTACGGCGACGCCGTGCCCATGGACGAGCCGGTGATCTCGCCGGTGGCGATGTTCGACTCGCCGCTGCTGGTGACGGTCGAATCGCGCTGACGGCCCGCTACCGCACCGCAGCCAGCACGCTGTCGAGAAACTGTTTCGCCGGCGTACCGAAATCTTCGGGGATGTAGTCGCGCGAGAAGTCGCGCGCGAACGCCGCTTCGAGGTCGTCGTGCGAACCGAGGTAGTCGGCGATCTCGGCGCGCAATGCGGCCAGCTCGGCCTCGGTGCTCGACTCGCGGTAGGAGGCCATGATCTCGGCGCCGGTTTCGCCGAAGAGGATGTCGGCGTCCTGGCCGAAGTAGACCTTGGTGAGGTGGTCGATCAGTTCGAATCGCATCGTGGGTCGTAGGGGAAAAATCAGAACGGATGGGCGGTGAGGATGTAGAACGGCTTGCCGTTGTACGTGCGCATGTTCAGCGTCACGCGCACCTTGGTGAGCTGGCTCACGGCGGTGCTGCCGCGCTGCACGCCGATGCCGACCACGGCGGCGATGTCGTGCTCGAAGGCCACGGGCTTGGAGCCCACCGCCGCGGAGCGCGACCACGCGCGAATGGCCCGTGCGTTGGCGCGCACGGTCTGGCTGATGGCCGACTCGGCGGTGGCCAGGTCGAAGAACGACGACGAGCGCTGCAAGCTGGGCTTCTTCGCGAAGCGGTCGAACAGTTCCTGCGCCGACTTGCCCACGTGCTCGCGGATGGTGTGGCCGCCGGCCTTGGAGCCCGCAATGCCCTCGTGCTCGATGAGGCGCACGGGCTCGAGCTTGAAGCGGCTCGCGCGCACCGCGATCACACGCGATGCGGCCAGCCCGCCGGCCACGAAGAGCGGCACCGCCACGTCGACCGCGAGTCCCACCTGCGCGCCGGTTTCGGGCGAGGCGCCCAGCGCCTGCGCGGTGGCGTCGGCGGTGAGCGCGGTGGCGGTGCGCTGCGTCTGGCCGGTCCAGATCTGGCGCGCGGCCGTGGCGGTGACGTCGCTGCCGTGCGCGCCCAGCACCACGCAGCCGACCTTGCTGGCCATGGTGGGCTCGGGGGCCACGCACAGCACGCCGGCGCCGACCAGTTCGATCACGCCGCCGATCAGCGCCGCCGTGCCCCAGAGCCGGTTGCTGAGGCTGGCCGACTCGGGCACGTCTTCGCCGCCGAGCACCGCCGCCATCTGCACCGGCGTCAGCGCGACCGACAGGCCGCCTTCCACCTCGTCGTCACCCATCGTGCATTCCTTTCCGTTCACCACCTGCGTGGGGATTGAAATTCCGCCGCATTCTTGCACGCGACACCGGAGCGGGCGAACATGCCCGGAGAGCGAGACAATTGTCACCGTGAGTTTCCAGCCCGCGCCGCCCCCGGCCCCTCCGATCCGCCGCATTGCCCACCTCGACATGGACGCGTTCTACGCGTCCGTCGAGCTGCTGCGCTACCCGCAGCTCAAGGGGCTGCCGGTGGTCATCGGCGGCGGCCGGCGCCGCGTCGACGAGGCGATCCGCGAACTGCCCGAGGGCGCCACGCTGGCCGACATTCCGATCGAGGCCTTTCCGCGCCTGAAGGACTACACGGGGCGCGGCGTGATCACCACCGCCACCTACCCCGCGCGGCAGTTCGGCATCGGCTCGGCCATGGGGCTCATGAAGGCCGCCAAGCTGTGCCCGCAGGCGCTGATCCTGCCGGTCGATTTCGACGAATACCGCCGCTTCTCGCGCACCTTCAAGCAGGTGATCCTGGACATCGCGCCGCTCATGGAAGACCGTGGCGTGGACGAGGTGTACATCGACTTCACCGACGTGCCCGGCGGCCAGCGCGACGGCGGGCGCTCGCTGGCACGGCTGATCCAGAAATCCATCTTCGACGCCACGGGCCTGACCTGCTCGATCGGCGTCGCGCCCAACAAGCTCATCGCAAAAATGGCCAGCGAGTTCGAGAAACCCAACGGCATCTCGGTGGTCTACGAGCACGACCTCGAAAGCCGCATCTGGCCCCTGCCCTGCCGCAAGGTGAACGGCATCGGCCCGAAGGCCGACGAGAAGCTCAAGCGCTTCGGCATCGAGACCGTGGGCCAGCTGGCGGCACGCGAGCGCGGCTGGCTCATCGACACCTTCGGCAAGGCCACCGGCGCCTGGATGCACGAGGTGGCCTGGGGCCGCGACAACCGCCCCGTCGTGACCGAGAGCGAGCCCGTGTCGATGAGCCGCGAGACCACCTTCGAGCGCGACCTGCACGCGGTGCGCGACCGCGCCGAGCTGGGCGCGATCTTCACGCACCTGTGCGAGAAGCTGGCCGAAGACCTGCAGCGCAAGGGCTACGTGGGCAAGACCATCGGCATCAAGCTGCGCTACGACGACTTCAAGATCGCCACGCGCGACCAGACCATCGACCGCTTCACCGACGACGGCAAGACCATCCGCCAGGTCGGCGGCCAGTGCTTGAAGCGCGTGCCGCTGGAGCGGCCGCTGCGCCTCTTGGGCGTGCGCGTGGGCGCGCTGGCCAAGGCCGGCAGCCCGGAGGCGCTGGCACCCGCTGGCAACGCTCGCAGCGCGGCGCCGGTGGCGACCACGGCCTCGCTCTTCTGACACCACCATGATCCGACGCTGGCTGAGACGCATCGCCCTCACCCTGCTGGGATTTCTGCTGGCCATCACGCTGTACGTGGCCGTGGCCTGCGCGCTGGTCTTCTTGCCAGCGAACGCGAAACCGCCGGCCGAGCCAGCGACCGTCGAGGCCTGGGTGCTGAGCAACGGCGTGCACACCGACCTGGTGTTTCCGGTCCGCTCGGCCACGGTCGACTGGCTGCAGCTCTTTCCGCTGCCCGATTTCAAGGCACCGCCGCCCGATGCCGAGTTCGTCGCCATCGGCTGGGGCGACCGCGAGTTCTACCTGCACACGCCGACCTGGGGCGACCTGACGGCCGCGCGCGCCTTCGGGGCGCTGTCGGGCGGCAACCGTTCGCTGCTGCACGTGACCTACCTGCAGCGCGCACGGCTGCGGCGCGGGGCCTACAAGCTGCCGCTCTCGCAGGCGCAGTACGCGCAGCTCGTGGCCTACGTGCGCGCCACGCTGCCTTCAGGCCGCGCGGTGCCGATCGCCGGTGCGCACTACGCGAACGACGATGCCTTCTACGAAGCCCAGGGCAGCTACCACCTGTTCGAGACCTGCAACACCTGGACCGGCCGGGGCCTGCGCCAGGCGGGCGTCACGGTGAGCCGCTGGACGCCCTTCGACTTCAACGTGACGTGGCACCTGCAGCCCGTGCTGCAGCCCTGACGATCTTCAGGGCTTGGGCACGCCTGCCGACCAGGTGGGCCAGTTCTTCACGATGTGGTCGACCACGCGCGTACCGACCAGCGCGATGTTCTCCACCGTCTCGGCAAAGCCGCCCGCCGTCTCGCCCGGCGCCGGGTCCAGGTGCTGCAGCGTGCTTTCCTTCGGGTTGCCCTGGTCGAAGTTGACCGCCCCGCGCAGGCTCATCACGCGGTCGGTGCCGTGGGTGCGCTTGATCACGAGGGTGATGGCGGCGGCTTCCATTTCGGTGATCACGTAGTCGTCGGCGCCATACAGCTTGGCGATGTACTGCGCCTGCTTCGACATGCCGGGGCCGTGGAAGAAGGTGTCGCCCGTCATGTGCGTGCCGGTGCCCACGAAGGGGGCGCGGCGCGCGGCGGCGTCGGGGTAGCGCAGGCGGTACTTGCGCGCCGATTCGGAGTCTTTCAGCGGCGTGTCGGCCGACAGCTTCATGGCCCAGCCGACGAGGTCGGGGTTGAGCTTGAAGCGGCGGTACTCCTCGTAGCCCTTGCGCGGCATGAAGGTGGGCTCGCCGGGCTTGTTCTCTTCGGGGGCCCAGCGGTGGCCGAGGTCGTAGTCGACCAGCCAGGTGGCCCAGTTCACCTCGCCGATGGTGCCGCGCTGGGGCGGCGTGCCGGCCACGCCGGAGATCACGTAGTAGGCCTGCGAGAAGTCGAACTTCGGATTCAGCAGGATGGCCTGCATCGACGACGACGAGTTGACCTTGCCCATGCCCAGCACCGCGCCGCACACGCCGTCGGCGTTGCAGTACACGGGCTGCAGCGCGCCGGGCACGGCCACGGGCGTCGCGCCCTTCCAGTAGCGCTCGTACCAGTGCTGGAACTCGCCGGCGCGGTCGCCGGTGTTCTGGCCGATCTCGAACATGGCGGCCACGAACACCTTCACCTTGACGGGGGCGCCGGTGGGGGCGGCAGCGGCAGCGCGCGTGTCGGCCGTGGGCGAGGTGGAGGCACAGGCCGTGGCGAGCAGCACGGCGCCGCACAGCGCCAGGCCGCGGCTGCCCAGGGAGAAGCGACGGGAGTTCAGGAGGGACATGGGTGAAATCCGAAGAGAAGGAAGGAAAGGAAAGCGCGCCTCGGCAACAGCGTGCGGCGTCCTACACCGCACGATTGTCGATGCTGGCACAAGCGCGATGTCATGCCTTCGATGCAAACCCCATGCCGGCCCGCACCGGCTGCCACCGCGCCGCTGGCCGGCGGGCTGGTCTACGTGAACCCCGGCATGCCGGGCATCCGCCGGCTGAAGTGGGGCGACGGCTTTCGCTACCGCGACGCGCACGGCCGCTGGCTGCGCGATGCCGACGCGCTCGCGCGCATCCGCAGCCTGGCGATTCCGCCGGCCTACACCGAGGTGTGGATCTGCCCGCTGCCGCAGGGCCACCTGCAGGCCACGGGCCTGGACGCGCGCGGCCGCACGCAGTACCGCTACCACCCCGACTGGCGCGCGCTGCAGGACGGCACCAAGTTCGAGCGCCTGGCGGCCTTCGGGCGCGCCCTGCCCCGTTTGCGCGCCCGCGTGGCGCGCGACCTGCGCGCCGGCACCCGCACACCCGGTCGCGCCCAGGTGATCGCCACGCTGGTGCGCCTGCTCGACACCACGCTGCTGCGCGTGGGCAACGAGGCCTACGCCAGCAGCAACGGCTCGTTCGGCCTCACCACGCTGCGCAACCGCCACGCGGCGGTGCAGGGCTCGGCGCTGCGGCTGCGCTTTCGCGGCAAGAGCGGCGTGGCGCACGAGGCCCGCATCGACGACCCGCGCGTGGCCCGCGTGGTGCGCCAGTGCCAGCAGCTGCCGGGACAGGCGCTGTTCCAGTACACGGACGAAGCGGGCGAGGTGCGCGGCGTGTCGTCCAACGACGTGAACGACTACATCGCCGACGCCACCGACACAGGCAAGGGCGAAGGCGAGCGCTTCACCGCCAAGGACTTCCGCACCTGGCACGGCACGGTGCAGGCGCTGGAGCTCACGCGGCGGGCCTGTGCCTGGGAGGGCGAGCGCCGGCCCGGCGCCAGGGACATCCTCGCGGCCGTGGCGCGGCAGCTCGGCAACACGCCGGCGGTCTGCAAGAAAGCCTACGTGCACCCGGCCGTGCTGGCGCTGGGCGAGGCGCTGGCGCGCGAGGACGACACGGCGGCGACGGGCACCTTGCTGGAGAAGATCGCGGCCCGCGCCGCGACGGCCGGCCCGGCGCGCGGCCTGGTGGCGGCGGAGCGGCGACTGCTCGCCTTCCTGCGGACGCCTCAGCCCGCGGCGAGGGCGAAGCGCACGGTGTCGGCGTCGAGCAGCACGGCGTAACCGAGGTCTTCGGCCAGGTTCTGCAGCGCCACGGTGTCGATGGCCAGGGCGCGCGGCGCGCGGTGGGCGTCGAGCACCGCGTTCGCGCCGCCGGCCTCGCGCACCCGGGCGTGCAGGCGCAGCGCGTCGGTGCCGTCGGGCTCGATGCGGATGGTGCCGGCCTCGTCCGCGCCGTCGTGCAGGTAGCCCAGCGCGCCCAGGAACAGGTAGCGCAGCGCGGCGGCATTGGGCCAGCGCGGCTCGTCGTCCTGCGGGGTGGCCAGCGCCTCGTCGACCTCGAGCGCCACGCCGTGCAGGTCGAAGGCCGAGCGCATCAGCGTCATGCACTGCGCCACCAGCGCACTGCGCGTGATGCCGTCGTCGGTGGTGGCCAGCTCCCAGTCGCGCAGCGAGCGGATCGCGGCCACCAGCTCGGACACCTGGCTGTCGATGAGGTTCACCCGCTCCTCGCAGGCCGAGGGGTCGACGGGGTCGGCCGCCACCTGGCGCTTGAGCATCAGCACCGCCATGCGGATCACCGAGACGGGCGCCGTCATGTCGTGCCGCAGCGCCGGCAGGGCGCGCGTGAGCAGCTCGTGGCGCACGCCGGCCGCAATCCAGCTGCGGGCGCTGGGAGACGACTTCATCGCGGCGCAGCGGCCCGCAAGGGCGCGCGGCCCGTGGGACAAGAGGCGGCAGGGAGCACGGTCAAGGCAGGATTCCTGAAGGCGGGAACAAGGCCACGAGTATCGGGCCCGCTCCGCGCCGCGGCTGTAGGAGCCTGCCTACGCGCGCCCTGCCCGCCGGGCCGCACCTGCAGCGCGCGCTCAGGGTTTGCCGAGGTAGGTGCGCACGTCCTTCACCTCGACCCCGGCGGCCGCGACGGCCGAGCGCAGCTGCGCCTCGGTCACGCCCAGCGTCTGGGTCCAGTAGCGAACCTCGTGGAGTTCGTTGACATTGATGCGGGCCGCATCCTGCGGTCCGCGCTTGCTCAGGTCATCGGCCATGGCGTGGATTCCTTGTTGAAGGCCCTTACGATGCGGCCTGCACGGCGCATCGGCTGGCGGACAGCAGCGCGGCTCCTTGCAGGATAAGTCCGAGAGCGCGTTGCAGATGTCCGGAAGCAGCGGGCCGGCGCAACGCGGCGCCCCTATCGTCGCCGCTCCTTCACTTCATCCGCCGCACCCCATGACCCCCGAGCAGAACAAGCGCGCCGTCGTCGACGCCTGGAAGGCCTTCGCCAGCCGCGACCCGCAGCGCGTGCGCGCCGCCTTCACCGACGACGCCGAATGGCTGGCGCCCAAGGACAACGCCACCGGCGTGGCCCTGGGCTTCACCGACCACATGATCGGGCCGGACACGATCGTGCGCTTCCTGGTCGAGGAGTTTCCGAAGCTGTTCGTGGCCGACGTGTCGGTGGACTTCACCCACCTGCTCTGCGAAGGCGACACCGTGGTGCTGGAAATGCGCCTGCAGGCCACGCTCGCCAGCGGCCGGCCCTACGACAACGACTACTGCTTCATCCTCGCGCTGCGCGAGGGTCGCATCGCCCGCATGCGCGAGTACATGGACACGCAGAAGGGCCGCCGCAGCGTCATCGGCGACCTGCCCTCTGACCTCAGGGCTGCCGGGCCCGTGATTGCAGTTCTCGCTTGAGCAGCTTGCCGTTGGCCGTGGTCGGCATCGCGTCGATCACCTCGATGCGCGCGGGCCGCTTGTAGGGCGACAGGTGCTCGGCCAGGTGCGCGCGCAGCGCCGCCTCGTCGAGCGACGCGCCAGGGTTCAGCTCGACGAAGGCGACGATCTGCTCGTTGCCGTCGGCCTCGGGCACGCCGACCACGGCGCACAGGTGCACGCCCGCGAAACGGCCGATCACCGCCTCGACCTCGGCCGGGTACACGTTGAAGCCCGAGCGGATGATCATTTCCTTGAGCCGCCCCACCACGAACAGCGCACCGTCGGCGTCGAAGCGGCCGAGGTCGCCGGTGGCGTACCAGCCGCCCGGGCGCATCACCTGCGCGGTGGCGGCCGCGTCGCGGAAGTAGCCCAGCATCAGGCCCGGGCCGCGCAGCCAGATCTCGCCGGTGTCGCCGACCGCGGCTTCGGTGCCCTCGGGCGTGACGATGCGCCCTTCGCCGCCCTCGACCACGTAGCCGGCCGAGATGTCGGCGCGTGGCGCCTCGGTGCGCGTGAGGAACACCGAGCCCGCGTACTCCGACAGGCCATAGCCGTAGTGCAGCGGCTGGCCGAACAGCCGCTCCACGCGCTGCTTGAGCGCCGGGTCGAGCGGCGCGGAGCCGGTGTACACATAGCGCAGTTGCGGAAAGCGCGGCGCCAGCTGCTGCGCCTCGATGTGCGCCAGCAACCGCGCGTACATGGTCGGCGGCCCGAGCAGGTTCGACACCTGCCCGTGCGCCAGCGCCTCGAGCATGTCGGCCGGCGAGAAGCTGCCGCGCAGCACCAGCGCGGCCCCGCCCGTGAGTGCGGCCATCAGCACGGTGCCGATGCCGAAGATGTGGGTCATCGGCAGGAAGGCGTAGACGCGGTCGCGCGTATCGAGCGCACGCACCGCCGCCGACACGCGGCCGAAGTGCAGCAATCCGCGGTGCGACACCATCACGCCCTTGGGCGTGCCCGAAGTGCCCGAGGTGAAGATGATCGCGGCGGCATCGGCGAGCGCCGGGTCGGGCTCGGGGCGGGCCTCGGCGCGTGCGGCGGTCAACATCACGCCGGGCAGCGTGGCCGGCACGGCCGACGCGCGCTGCGCATGCGTGCGCGCCGCGTCGGAGGCATCGGTGGTGAAGCCACACAGGCGCGCGTCGGCGCGCTCGGCAATCGCCGCGATCTCGCCCGGCGACATGCGCGCGTTGACGCCGCACGACCACGCGCCCACGCGGCTGCAGGCCAACAGCAGCGCGATGTGGGCGGCGCAGTTCTCGGCCACCAGCAGCACGCGGTCGGTCGGCCGCACGCCGGCGGCGAGCAGGTCGTTCGCGGCGGTCTCGACCATGGCCTGCAGCGCGCCATAGGTGGTGGTGCCATCGGGTTCGTGGAGGAACACCGCGTCCGGCGTGCGGGCGGCGCGGTCTTCGAGCAGGTGATGAATGCGGGGGGGCATCGGCTATTCCGCCTCGATGCCCTTGGAGGCGCTCGCCCACAGCTTGCGGTCCGACACGCCCTTGGTCGCCAGCACCTCCGGCGCGCCCGCCCAGACCTCGTAGCCCTGCTCGCGCAGGCGGTGCGCGATGTCTTCGCGCGCCAGCATCTTCTGCGCCGCGGCGTTCACGCGCGCCACCAGCGCCGGGTCCATGCGCGCCGGGCCGTACAGGCCGAACCAGCCGCCCACGTCGTAGCCGGGCACACCCGACTCGATCATGGTCGGCACGTCGGGCAGCATGCGGTTGCGCTGGCGCGAGGTGACGGCCAGCGCGCGCAGCTTGCCCGACTGGATGAAGGGCCGCGAGGTGGCGATGATGTCGAACATCATCGGCACGGTGCCGGCCATCACATCGGCCAGCGCCGGGGCGCTGCCCTTGTAGGGCACGTGCGTGAGCTGCACGCCGCTCATCTTCTCGAGCAGCGCGCCGCTCAGGTGGTTCGACGCGCCCACGCCCGCCGAGCCGTAGAACAGCTTGCCGGGCTTGGCCTTGGCATAGGCCAGCAGCTCGCCCACGTTGCGCACCGGCAGGTCGTTGTTGACCACCAGCACGTTGGTGTAGTCGACCAGCGGCGCCAGCGGCGTGAGGTCCTTCATCGGATCGAAGGGCATGCTGCGCTGCACGTTCGGGTTGATGGTGATGGTCGGGCTCGCGCCGAAGAACAGCATCGCGCCGTCGGGCGGCGCCTTGGCCACGGCGTTGCCGCCGAGCGAGCCGGCGGCACCGGGCCGGTTGTCGACGATCACCTGCGTGCCCAGCTCCTGGCCCAGCGCGGGCGCCAGCAGGCGCGCGGCGCCGTCGACCGGCCCGCCGGCCGAATAGCCGACCACCAGCTTGATGAGCGGCGGCAGCGGCTGCTGCGCGAAGGCGCGGTGCGGCAGTGCGGCCAGCGCCGCGCCGCCCGCCAGCGCGGCCATGAGCTGGCGGCGCGAAAAGAGGTCGAGGGATTGCATGAGCGTTGTCTCCAGTTGTATATGTTTTCTGCGGCTCACATCGCTCAGGCCGGCAGGTCGAGGACTTGCCGCGCGAGGATGTTGCGCTGGATCTCGTTCGTGCCGCCGTAGATCATGGCGGCGGTGGAACCGATGAGCGGCGAGAGCACGTTGAAGCTCTGGCCGTCGAGCACCTGGTCGCCCGCGACCGCGCCCTGCTCTTCGCCGGCTTCGACCAGCAAGGCGCCGATGCGGTAGTAGGTCTCGCTGGCCCAGATCTTCAGCAGCGACACCGAGGCCGGCAGCGGCTTGCCTGCGCGCACGATGTCGGCGAAACCCGTGTAGGCGGCCGACAGGTCGAGCACGTCGAGCCGCAGCGCCGCGAAGCGCTGCGCGAACACCGGGTCGGCGAACAGGCGCCGTGCCTGACCGAGCCGCGCCAGCTGGCCCAGCGCGTACTGCGACTGCTTGGGGCTGCCCAGGAAGATGCGCTCGAAGCCCAGCAGCGCCTTCGCGATGGTCCAGCCGCCGTGCAGCCGGCCCACGAGCTGGTCGGCCGGCACGCGCACGTTGTCGAAGAAGACCTCGCAGAACTCGGGCTCGCCCGCCAGCGTGTGGATCGGCCGCACCGTGACGCCCGGCGTGCGCAGGTCGCACAGCAGGAAGCTGATGCCCTCCTGCTTGCGCGCGCCCTTGTCGGTGCGCACGAGCATGAAGATGTGGTTCGCATCCTGCGCGAGCGTGGTCCAGATCTTCTGGCCGTTGACGACGAAGTGATCGCCCTGCGCGTCGCGCCCGGCCACCGCCTCGGTGCGCAGGCCGGCCAGGTCGGAGCCGGCATTGGGCTCCGAATAGCCCTGGCACCACACGTGCTCGCCGCTCAGGATGCGCGGCAGAAAGCGCTGCTGCTGTTCGGGCGTCCCGTGCTGGATGAGCAGCGGGCCGATCATCACGATGCCCTGGTCGGGCGCGCGCGCCACGCCGTGCTGCTCCAGCTCCTCGATCCAGGCGATGAGTTTGTCGGCCGGCAGGCCCATGCCGCCGTGCGACTGCGGCCAGGCCGGCGCGATCCAGCCCTGCGCCGAGAGCGTGAGGTACCACTCGCGAATCTCGCTCCAGCGCGCGCGGTGCGACAGGTAGCGCAGATGCGCCGGATAGCGCTGCTGCAAAAAGCCGCGCACCATGCGGCGGAACTCGGCCTCGGGCATGGCGGACCAGTCGGTGGTGCGCGCGAGGAACTCGCCGTTCCAGGCTGCAGCACTGCTCGCAGCAGCTTCAGCTTCGCCGGTCAGCGCGGCATGCCGGCGCTGGTGCGCCGTGGCATTGCCCAGCCACGCCGACAGGCACAGCACGCGCTTGTAGAACAGGCTCAGGTCGCACTCCTGCGTGTAGCCGATGGCCCCGTGCAGCTGCACCGCCGCGCGCGACGCCTGCAGCGCGGCAGCCGTGCAACGCGCGTTGACGCGGCTGGCCTCGGCTTCGAGCCGGTCAGAAGGCAAGGTGCCGTCGCTTGCCAGCGCCAGCACCTCGTTGAGCGTGGCCTGCGCCACCTCGAGGTGGATGAACATGTCGACGCTGCGGTGCTGCAGCGCCTGGAAGCTGCCGATGGGCTTGCCGAACTGCGAACGCGTGCGCAGGTAGGCCAGCGTCTGCGCCAGCATCGCCTGCCCCGCGCCCAGCAGCTCGGCCGCCTGCAGGATCTGCCCAGCCGCGAGCGCCTGGCGCAACGCCTCCTGCGCGGCCGGCCCGCTGGCCAGCACGGCGTCGGCTGGCAGCACGACCTCTTCGAAACGCAGGTTCGCCGCTTGGTTGCCATCGACCAGCGGCACGATCGTCTCGCTCACGCCCTCTGTGCCGCGCGGCACCCACAGCAGCACGGCGTCATCCTCGCCACGTGCCGACACCAGCCAGCCGCTGGCGGCGGCGCCGGGCAGCACCATGAGCTTGTCGCCCTGCAGCAGCACGCCGCCCCCCTGACCCGCGCGCGCCTCGCAGCCGCAGGCCAGCGGCACGGCGCTGAGGTCGCCCGCGCTTTCCTGCCAGGCCAGCGCGGGCAGGCTGCGGCCCGCCACCAGCTCGGCCAGCAGGGCGCGCGCGCCGGGCGATTCGAGCCGCGCCAGCAGCAGCGCGCTCAGGCCCGCCACCGCCAGCAGCGGCTCGGGCGCCGCGTGCTCGCCGGCCGCGCGCAGGATTGCCGCAGCGCCGTCGAGCCCCAGTGCGAGGCCGCCGGCCGTTTCGGGCGCCAGCATGCCGGGCCAGCCGAGCGCGGCGATCTCGCCCCAGCCGTTGGCCTCGTCGGCCTGCGGGTGTTCGGTGCGGGCGCGGCGTCGCGCGGTGGCGCCGCTGCGGGTGAAGTAGTCGAGCGCCGCTTCGCGCACGGCCAGGAGTGAGTCGGAATCCATCGCGCTGTCTGCCTTTTCTTTTCCGTTGCAATGACGAGTCGCAGCGTGCCCGAAGACCTCGCCGGCGGGCATTCGCGATTGCGGAAGGGAGGGTTTCGCAATCACTGAGCGCCTGCGGGCGCGCGCGGGGATAGATTTGCGGCCATGACAAAGATCAAGAAATCCCTGCACACCGACCTCGGCCACAGCACGCCCGACAAGATCACCGTGCGCGGGCGCGACCTGCCCTCGGAAATCCTCGGCCACCTCAACCTGGGCGACATGGCCTTCCTGGAGCTGACGGGCCGCATCCCGACGCCGCAGGAGTCCGTGACCTTCAACGCCATCGTCGTCACGCTGGTGGAGCACGGCGTGACGCCCAGCGCACTGGCCGCGCGGCTCACCTACGCCGGCGCGCCCGAAGCCCTGCAGGCCGCCGTGGCCGCCGGCCTGTGCGGGCTGGGCACCGTGTTCGTGGGCAGCACCGAGGGCGCCGCGAAGATGCTGTACGAGGCCATTCCCTTCGGCGAGAAGCCGAGCCGTCCGCTGGCCGACATGGCGAAGGACATCGTGGCCGACCACCGCGCGCGCAAGCTCATCGTGCCGGGGCTGGGCCATCCGCTGCACAAGCCGATCGACCCGCGCACGCCGCGCCTCTTTCAGATCGCGGCCGAGAACGGCCTGTCGAGCCACTACGTCGCGCTGATGCAGGCCGTGCAGGAAGAGGCCGAGCGCGTGTCGGGCAAGTCGCTGCCGATCAACGCCACCGGCGCCATCGGCGCCATCGCGGCCGAGTTCGGCTTTCCGTGGAAGATCATCCGCGGCTTCGGCGTGATGGCGCGCGCCATCGGCCTGGTGGGCCACATCCTCGAGGAGATCGACGACCCGATGGCCATCGAGATCTGGCAACGCGTCGAGAAAGAAGCGGGCGGCCCCCGCCAGGACTGAACACGATGATCGCTACCGACAACCGTTTCCCCGACATCCGCGACGCCGTGCGCGACCTGTGCGCGCAGTTTCCCAACGAGTACTTCCGCAAGGTCGACGAGGCGCGCGGCTACCCCGCCGAGTTCGTCGACGCACTCACCCAGGCCGGCTGGATGGCCGCGCTGATTCCCCAGGAGTACGGTGGCTCGGGCCTGGGCCTGACCGAGGCCTCGGTGATCATGGAAGAGATCAACCGCTGCGGCGGCAACTCGGGCGCCTGTCACGGCCAGATGTACAACATGGGCACGCTGCTGCGCCACGGCAGCGAGGCGCAAAAGCGCCAGTACCTGCCCAAAATCGCCAGCGGCGAGCTGCGCCTGCAGTCGATGGGCGTGACCGAGCCGACCACCGGCACCGACACCACGAAGATCAAGACCACCGCCGTGAAGAAGGGCGACCGTTACGTAATCAACGGGCAGAAGGTGTGGATCTCGCGCATCCAGCATTCGGACCTGATGATTTTGCTGGCGCGCACCACGCCGCTGGCGGACGTGAAGAAGAAGTCGGAAGGCATGTCGATCTTCATCGTCGACCTGCGCGAAGCCATCGGCAAGGGCATGACGGTGCGCCCCATCCTCAACATGGTGAACCACGAGACCAACGAGCTGTTCTTCGAGAACCTCGAGATCCCGGCCGAGAACCTGATCGGCGAGGAAGGTCAGGGCTTCAAGTACATCCTCGATGGCCTGAATGCCGAGCGCACGCTGATCGCGGCCGAGTGCATCGGCGACGGGTACTGGTTCATCGACAAGGTCACGGCCTATACGAAGGACCGCGTGGTGTTCGGCCGCCCCATCGGGCAGAACCAGGGCGTGCAGTTCCCGATTGCCGAAGCCTTCATCGAGACCGAGGCCGCGAACCTGATGCGCTACGAGGCCTGCCGCCTGTTCGACGCGCGCCAGCCCTGCGGCGCGCAGGCCAACATGGCGAAGTACCTCGCGGCCAAGGCGAGCTGGGAGGCTGCCAACGCCTGCCTGCAGTTCCACGGCGGCTTCGGCTTTGCGTGCGAATACGACATCGAGCGCAAGTTCCGCGAGACGCGGCTGTACCAGGTGGCGCCGATCTCGACGAATCTGATCCTGAGCTACGTCGCCGAACACATGCTCGGCCTGCCCCGTTCGTTCTGAAGGACTGCACATGAACGCCATCGACCACCCCAGCAAGGTGCTCGCGACCTTCGCGGCCGAGCTGAAGTTCGCCGACATTCCCGCGCCCGTGCTGCGCCGCATCGAGGACCTGATGCTCGACTGGCTCGGCTCGGTGCTCGCGGCCCGCACGGCGCGGCCGATACGCAGCATCGAGCGCTTCGCGCAGATGATGGGCCCCGCCGACGGGCCGAGCGAAATCCTCACCTCGCGGCGCACCAGCTCGCCGCTGTTCGCGGCGATGGTCAACGCGGCGGCCTCGCACTACGTGGAGCAGGACGACGTGCACAACGGCTCGGTGTTCCACCCGGCCGCCGTCGTCATCGCGCCCGCACTGGCCGTGGCACAGAGCCTCGGTGCCAGCGGCGCGCAGCTGCTGACGGCCGTGGTCGCGGGCTACGAGGTGGGCATCCGCGTCGGCGAGTTCCTGGGCCGCTCGCACTACCGCACCTTCCACACCACGGCGACGGCGGGCACGCTCGCGGCCGCCGCGGCGGTGGGCCGCCTGCTCGAACTATCGCCGCAGCAGATGCTGCATGCCTTCGGCTCGGCCGGCACGCAGTCGGCCGGTGTGTGGGAATTTCTGCGTGACGCGGCCGACTCGAAGCAGCTGCACTGCGCGCACGCGGCGGCCAGCGGGTTGATGTCGGCCTACCTCGCGCAGGACGGCTTCACGGGCGCGGCCAAGATCCTCGAAGGCGCGCAGGGGCTGGGCGTGGGCATGTCGAGCGACGCCGATCCGGCGAAGCTCACCGACGGCCTGGGCACGCGCTGGACGCTGGCCGAGACCTCGTTCAAGTACCACGCCTCCTGCCGCCACACGCACCCCGCCGCCGACGCGCTGCTGCAGGTGATGGAACAGAACCAGCTCAAGCCGACAGACGTGTCCCGGGTCACGACCCACGTGCACCAAGGCGCCATCGACGTGCTGGGGCGCGTGACGGTGCCCGCCACGGTGCACCAGGGCAAGTTCTCGATGGGCACGGTGCTGGGCCTCATCGCCGTGCACGGCCGCGCGGGCCTGGGCGAGTTCGACCGCGACTTTCTCTCGCCCGAGGTCTCGGCCTTCCGCGAGAAGGTGACGATGGCGCTCGACGACGAGGTCGACACCGCCTACCCCGCGCGCTGGATCGGCAAGGTCAGCGTGCACACGGCCGACGGCCGCACGCTGGCCGGCCGCGTCGACGAGCCCAAGGGCGACCCCGGCAACAGCCTGAGCCGCGCCGAGATCGAGGACAAGATGCAGCGCCTGGCGCACTACGGCGAAGGCGCGACGGCCGACGAAGCGAAGGCGCTGTGCGAGCGCGTCTGGCAGCTGGCCGGCACGGCCCGCGTGGGGCGCTGGCTCGGCTGAGGCCGTTCTTTCAGGCGAACAGCCGGCCCTGCCCCGGCGAGCGCGCATCGAGCCCGGCGGTGCGCACGAGGTCCCAGAAGCCCGCGGGCGAGCTGGACACCACGGGCACCCGCAGGCGCGCCTCGACCTCGCGCACGGCATCGAGCGTGACGAGGCCGCCGCACGAGATGAGGAGGCCGTCGGCGCCCGGCTGGTCTTCGAACACCTTCAGGCACAGGTCGACCAGCACCTCGGTCGACACTTGGCCCACGACCTGCACGTCGGAGATGGCCAGGCCTTCGAGCGCGAGCGGTTCGAAGTCGCTCTGTTCGAGGTAGGTGCGCAGCTGCGTGTTGACCTCGTCGATGTAGGCGGTGGCGACGGCCACGCGCCGCACCTTCAGGTGGCGCAAGCCCGCAAGGATGGCGTCGCTCATCGTCGTGCAGGGCAGGCCCGTGGCCTGCTCCATCTCGCGCTTCAGCTGGCGGGTGAAGGCGACGCCGCGAAAGAAGCTCAGCGAGGTGCCCATGAGGGAGACGGCGCTCGCACCTTCCGTCTTGAGTTCCAGCGCCTTGCCGATGACCGAGTCGATCACTTCGGTGTAGCCGCGGGTGGAGATTTCGCCGAGGCCCAGGCCCTTGGCGCTGAAACGGATGCGGTCGCCGTAGAGCAGCGGGCCGTCGACCGGCACGGCGCCGGCTGCGGGCGGAACGATGAGGCCGAGATGGGGTTGCGTCACCTCAGTTCCCCTCCGCCACGATGCGCTGGTCCGTGATGATGCGTTTCCATCGCGTCGTTTCCTCCGCCATGTCCTTGCCCAGCTGGGCCGGCGTGGCGTAGGCGCGCAACGTGCCTTGCGCAGCGGCGGCCGTGCCCGTCTCGGGCATGTCGAGCACGGTCTTCACGGCGGCCGAGAGCTTGTCGACCACGTCGTTGGGCGTGCCCGCCGGCGCGAGCAGGAAGATGCGCGGCGCCACGTCGAAGCCCGGCAGCGCCTCGGCCAGCGACGCCACGCTTTCGGCGCCTTCGAGCTTGGCGTTGTTCAGCAGCGCGAGCGCGCGCAGCTTGCCGGCCTTCGACTGCGCCATGGCGGCGGTGGCGCTCACCACGCCCAGCGGCACCTGGCCGCCGACCACGTCGGGCACGATCTGCGCCGCGCCGCGGTAGGGCACATGCACCACGAACGCGCCGGTGGATTGCTTGAGCATCTCGAAGCCCAGGTGCTGCACGGTGCCGACACCCGACGACGCGTAGTAGTAGCGCCCCGGGTGCGCCTTGAGTTCCTTGACGAGTTCGGCGGGCGTCTTCGCGGGAAAGTCGTTGCCCGCGACGATCATCAGCGGCGACACGAAGGCGCCGGCCACGGGCTTGAAGCTGGTCAGCGGATCGATCGCGATCTTCGGCTGCAGCAGCTTGGCGATGAGCAAGGCGCTGTCGCCCATCATCAGCGTGTAGCCGTCGGGCGGCGCCTTGGCGACGAGGTCGGCCGCGATGAGGCCGGTGGCGCCGGTGCGGTTTTCGACCAGCACCTGCTGGCCCAGCACGGCGGGCAGGCGCGCGCTGAGCATGCGCGCGACCGCGTCGACGCCGCCGCCGGCCGAGTAGCCGACGACGATGCGGATGGGCTTGTCGGGAAACTTCTGCGCCCACGCGGCGGGTGCGGCGGCCAGCAGGCCGGCCAGGGCCAGGGCGGCCTGCAGGGCATGCCGGCGCGATGGCCGCATGGCGTCTGTTCTTCTGTCGTTCATCTTGTCTCCGTGGTGGTCGGGAATCGCCGGCCGTCTGCGCGGCCTGGTCGTGGTCGGAAGTGTCGTTGCGCGTCAGGCCTTTCCCTTGCCGTGCGAGGTCGGCAGCTTCGCGAGTTCGCGCACGCGCTCGGCGTTGGGCGTGAAGCCCAGGCCCGGCGCCTCGGGCAGCGTGAGCCAGCCCTGGTCGGGCACGGGCAGGCCGTCGAAGATCTGCTTGAGCATCTGCACCGCGACGTAGTGGTACTCGACCAGCCCGCCGTTGGACACGCCCGCGTGCAGGTGCATGTTGTGGAAGGGCCAGGCGCCGCCGTTGTCGATGGGCACGTTGAAGGCCGCGGCCATGCCCGCGATCTTCAGGCACTGCGAATAGCCGCCCGAGATGGTCACGTTGGGCTGCAGCACGTCGGCCGCCTGGTTCACCAGCAGGTCGCGAAAGCGGAAGGCCAGGCCCTCGTTCTGCCCGCAGGCCAGCGGAATGCGCGTGCGCGCGCGCAGCTGGGCCATCTGGCGCACGTCGTTCTGCGTGAGCGGCTCCTCGAAGAAGCTGATGCCGTAGGGCTCGATGCGGTGCGCGAGTTCGGTGGCGTGGAACAGGTCGAGGCCGCAGTTGGCGTCGACGTACAGCTTGACGTCGGGGCCCACGGCCTCGCGCACGGCGGCCACGCGGCGCACATCTTCGGCAATGACCTCGTCGAGCGGACGCGGCTCGTCGCGGCGCGCCAGCGCATGGTTGCCGACGGTCATCTTCAGGCGCTGGAAGCCCTGCGACACCCACAGCCTGGCGGCGGCAGCGAGCTGGTCGCGCTCGAAGAAGCCGAAGCCGAAGGTGGCGTACACCGGCACCTTGGCGCGCGCGCCGCCGAACAGGCGCCACAGCGGCTGGCCCAGCGCCTTGCCCTTCAGGTCCCACAGCGCGATGTCGAGCGCGGCGATGGTGTGGCTCGCGTAGCCGGTCTGGCCGCGCGGCGAGAGCAGCCAGTAGAGCTTCTCCCACAGGCGCTCGGTGGCCATCGGGTCTTCGCCGATCAGCGCGGGGCCGGCCACTTCGCGCACGGCGGCGGCGATGATTTCTTCTTCGGTGATGGCCGTCATGCCGTGACCGACGAGGCCGGTGTCGGTCTCGATCTCGGTGAGGCACAGCGACAGCGAGGTCTGCTTGTTCAGGCCGACCACGTCGATGGTCACGGGGATGTTCAGCGGCGTGGCGCTGACGCGGATGATCTTCAAGGGTGTCTCCTTTGGTGTGCCCGCATCTTTGCGCGAGGGCCGCAGGAGAACAATTCGTTTTTGGCGAGTTCGAGCCTTCGCGCGACGCGAAGGCTCGCCGCCCGACTGCCTCGGATCAGTCGGGGCGGCCGAGGTGTTCGAGCACCGAGCGCGCGGCGGCCGTGAGCTCCTGCTGGCGCCGCACGCACAGCAGGTGGCGGCGCAGCGCCCAGGGCGCGTCGAGCTTGAGGCAGCGCAGCTTGAGGATCTGCAGCTGCGGCAGGATGGCCGCATAGGGCAGCACGCCGATGCCCACGCCCTGCTCCACCATGCGGCAGACCATGTCGAAGCTGCCCACCTGCATGCGCACCTTGAGCGGCACTTGCGCCTCGAGCGCGGCGGCGAGCAGCACGCGGTGCAGCGCCGTGCCTTCGCGCACCACGATATGGTCGTGGCGCAGCACCTCCTGCACATCGATGCGCTTGCGGCGCGCCAGCGGGTGATCGCGCGCGACCACCACGGCCAGCTCGTCGGTGCGGTAGGGCAGGCATTCGAGGCCGTCGGCGGGCGTCTGGCCCTCGATCACACCGATGTCGGCCAGGCCGGCCTGCACGGCCTTCACCACCTCGGTGCTGGCGCGCTCCTGCAGGTCGATCTTGAGCACCGGGTGCAGGCGCAGGAACGAGCCGATCTGCGCCGGCAGGAACTGCGCGATGGTCGAGGCATTGGCCGTGATGCTGACCACGCCCGCCACGCCGTTCTGGAAATCGTCGAGCTCGGCGCCCAGCCGGTCCATGGCCGACAGCACGGCGCGCGCATGCAGGAGAAGCCCATGACCGGCCGAGGTGAGCGTGACGCCGCGCGCATGGCGCACCAGGAGCGGCAACCGGGCGCGCGCTTCAAGATCGGAGATGCGCTTGCTCGCAGCCGCGAGCGCGATGTGGCAGCGCTTGGCGCCTTCGCTGATGCTGCCGTGGTCGGACACGGCCACGAACAGGCGCAGCGATTTCAGGTCGGCGGACATGGCCCGTCGCGCCTCAGGCCAGGGTGAGGTGATCGAACAGCTCGCGCGCGGAGGCCGGCAGCTGCTCGCGGTTGCGCGCGATGAGCTTGAGTTCGCGTTCGGCCCAGGCGTCGCTCAAGGGCACCGTGGCGATCCGCATCGCCATCGACAGCCGCTGCGCCGACGACGACGGCAGCACGCCGACGCCCACGCCCGCTTCGATCATCAGGCAGATGGCCTCGAAGCTGCTCACCTGGATGCGCGGGTTGAAGCCACGCCCCGCGAGTTCGGCGCGGCGCTGCAGGAAGCGGTGGATCGCGCTGCCGTGGTGCAGGCCCACGTGTTGTTCATCAAGTGTGTCGGCAAAGGCCACCGACGACGCGCCCGCCAGCGGGTGCGTGGGCGGCACCACCAGCACGAGCTGGTTGCGCCCGAAGGGGCGCGCATCGAACTCGCCGGTGTGCACGTCGCCCGCGAGGATGCCGATGTCGGCCTCGCCGTCGGCCACGGCGCGCACGATTTCTTCGCTCAGGTACTCGCGCAGGTCGACCTGCACGGCCGGGTGCTGCGTGAGAAAACCCGCGAGCTTCTGCGGCAGGTACTCGGTGATCGAGGTGGTGTTGGCGAACACGCGCACATGGCCCTTGATGCCCTTGCCGAAGTCCTGCATGTCGCAGCGCAGGTGCTCCATCTGCTGCATCACGCGCTTGGCGTGGTACAGCACGGCCTGCCCCGCCGCCGTGAGGCTCACGCCCTGCGCACTGCGGTGCAGCAGCTTGCCGCCCACCGCTTCCTCCATCTGCTTGATGCGCGTGGAAGCCGCGGCCAGCGAAATGCAGGCCTTCTCGGCGCCGCGCGTGAGGCTGCGCGCGTCCGCCACGTAGACGAACAGTTTCAGGTCGAACAGGTCGAAGTGCAGGTTCACCGGGCGGGCACGAAGGAAGCGGGAGGAACGCGCATTGTCCGGCGAACGGCGTCGCCTGCGGCCGCTTGCGGGTTTGTCCTCAGAAGGTGTGAATGAATCCGGACATGGCGGGTGCGTTCACACCTTCTCAGACCGGGTCCCAGCTGAACACGTCGGCCGAGCGGTCCAGCGGGAAGAAACTGGCGCGCATCGCGGGCATGGCGTGCTCGGCGATGCTCTCGGGCGTCCAACCTTCCGAGCGGTGGATGGAGCGCACCGGGCGCGGCTGGCTGATGAGCGAGATCTCGTTGTTGCGCACCGAGAAGATCTGCCCGTTGACCGCGGCGGCCGCATCGCTCGCCAGGTACACCGCGAGCGGCGCCACCTTGGCGGGTGTCATCTGCTTGATCTTGTCGACGCGCGCGCGCTGCTCGTCGGTGTCGGTGGGAATGGCGCCGATCATGCGGCTCCAGGCAAAGGGCGCGATGCAGTTGGAGCGCACGTTGAACTTGAGCATGTCCAGCGCGATCGACTTCGACAGCGCCGCGATGCCGAGCTTGGCCGCCGCGTAGTTGGCCTGGCCGAAGTTGCCGATCAGGCCCGAGGTGGAGGTCATGTGCACCAGCGCGCCCGCGTTCTGCTCCTTGAAGTGCGTCGCGGCCGCGCGGCTCACGAAGTAGGCGCCGTACAGGTGCACCTTGATCACCGCGTCCCACTCGTCGACCGACATCTTGTGAAAGAACCGGTCGCGCAGGATGCCCGCGTTGTTCACCACTGCATCGATGCGCCCGAAGCTGTCGACCGCACATTCCACGATGCGCCCCGCGCTCGCGGCATCGGCCACGCTGTCGGTGTTGGGCTCGGCCTGCCCACCCGCCGCGCGGATTTCCTCGACCACCTGCTGCGCCGGCCCGGCACTGCCGCCCGCGCCGTCGAGCCCTGCGCCGATGTCGTTGACCACCACCTTCGCGCCATGCCGCGCCATCGCGAGCGCGATGTCCCGCCCGATGCCGCCGCCCGCGCCGGTGACGACGACCACTTTGCCTTCAACCATGTGTCTTGCCTCTGCTTCGGATGTTCGTTCGCCCGCGAACTCGCGGGGGAATTTCAGAATGCCACAGGCGAGGCAGGCGCGGGTTTGGGGTTTCCGAAGAGGGGCTTCAGGCAGACGGGGTCATGACCTCGCGCGCGCCAGGATTTCCCGCCAGAGCAGGAGCGGGTTTGCGCCGGCGTACCCCGATTCCTGAGCGTCGTTGCATTCGATGATGATCCAGCGGCCGTCCCTGGCCTTGGCAAAGTCCACCACCAGGAACGGCACTTTCAGCCGAGCGGCCGCCTGCTGCGCCAAGGCCAGCCCCACGCGGGCGTCCGCAAGCTCATAGGGCGCCACCTGGTGCCAATAACGGCCCCACCCGACACACTCGCCGTTCCACCAGAACGATCGGTATTCCGCAGAGGGCACGACCTTGCCGGGCACGTGCCCGGCAACCGGCACCAGAGGAACGAACTCCCTGATAACGGGCTTCTGCCAATGAAGGATCGCGTCGTCGCGGTACCTGCTCGCGGCAACTTCGTAGTGCGCTCGACTCTGGATCACCGCAAGATCCGGGTTGTGCTTGCTGGTCTGCCTTGCGCCCTTCATGAAGACCGGCCATGTGAACAGGGCCTCGATCTGCGCCGCATCGGGCAGCGCATCGAAGACAACCGTTCGCGGCGTGAACTCCTCGATGAGGGGGTACCAGCTGTCGAGCTCACTGGCGAGCGCATGCTCCTGCGGTGAGTTGACCGGTCGCAGCCCCATGGCGACTTTCTCGGCATACACCGCGGCGTAATCTTCGATCGGTCCCACGCGAAGCACGCATGGCTCCTCGGCATCCAGGAGATACGGATGGTCGCAGGCGAAATTCAGTTCAAAGTTGAAGTCGTAGCTGGCCACGCCAACCGACTGGCTGACAACGAGCAGCTGCTGTTCGAGCCGAACAAGATTCACGAGGGCTCGCCGGCTCGGTTGCGTCTACTGCCGCGCCGTGCGGATGTTCGCCGGCAGCGCCTGCGGCCAGCTCGTGCGGAACGGGTTGATGTCCAGCCCGCCGCGCCGCGTGTAGCGCGCATACACCGCGAGCTTGGTCGGCTGGCACTGGCGCCAGATGTCTGTGAACATGCGCTCGGCGCAGGGTTCGTGGAACTCGTTGTGGTTGCGAAAGCTCACGATGTACGCCAGCAGGCCGGCCTGGTCGATGGGCGGGCCGCTGTAGCGGATCTGCACGCTGCCCCAGTCGGGCTGGCCGGTGACGAGGCAGTTGCTCTTGAGCAGCCGGCTGGTGAGGGTTTCGTTCACGTGCACCTGCGTCGTGTCGCTGCTCAGCAGCTCGGGCGCGGGCTGGTAGTGGGTGCATTCGATGTCGAGGCGGTCGAGGTCCAGGCCGTCGATCTCGTGCACGGGCTCGCGGTCGAAGAGGTCGGGCGTGAGCAGTTTCACGCCGATGCCGGCCGACTGGTCGCTGCCGCGCCATGCGGCTTCGGAGAGGTCGGTGCGCAGGTGCTCGCGCACCGCATCGATGCTGGCGAAGGTGCTGTTGTTGAAGCTGTTGAGGTACAGCTTGAACGACTTGCTCTCGATGATGTTCGGCGTTTCGCAGGGAATGGTGAAGTGCGCGATGGCCACCTGCGGCTTGCCGCGCGGGTTCAGCCAGCTCAGCTCGAAGGCGGTCCAGAGGTCGGCGCCGAAGAAGGGCAAGGCGCCGGCCTGGATGCCCATGGCTTCGCGCTGCGTGGTGCGTGCGATCGGGAACAGCAGGCTCGGGTCGTAGGTGTCGGCGTAGGCCGAGGCGCGGCCGAGCTGCGACTGCTCGGGGGTGTTGGGGTTCGTGTTGGGGTTGGTCGGGTCGTGGCTCATGGGGCGGTTCCGGCATCCGCCGCGTGTGCGAACGGAGCGATGTGGTGGGCGAGGATCGTGCAGACCTCGGGCGGCAGGTCGTGGCCCATGCCGGGCACGGCGATGAAGGTCGCACCCGGAATGCGCTGCGCCGAATCGCGGCCGCAGGCGATGGGCACGAGCGCGTCGGCGTCGCCGTGCAGCACCAGCGTCGGGCGCTGGATGCGCGCCAGCACCTGCGGGCGGTCGTCGTCGGCGCCGATGGCGAACATCTGGCGCATCAGGCCGGCCGGGTGGTAGGCGCGGCGCATGCTGAAGGTGAGGCGCGTGGCCAGTTGCTCGTCGGTCTGCGGGTAGGCCGGGCTCTGGATGAGCCGCAGCAGCTTGATGCTGTGCGCGACCAGCGCGGCCTCGTCGTGGCTGCGCGGGCGCCGCATGAGCATGGCCCCGACCTCGCGGCGCGGGCCCGGCAGGCCGCGCGCGCCGCTGGAGCTCATGATGCTCACGAGGCTGGCGGTGCGCCCGGGCGCGGTGGCGGCGATGCGCTGCGCGATCATGCCGCCCATCGAGGCGCCGACGATGTGGGCGCGGGCAATGCCCAGCGCGTCGAGCACGCCGAGCGAGTCGAGCGCCATGTCCTGCAGCGTGTAGGCGCTGCGCACCTTCAGGCCGATGCGGTGGCGGATGGTTTCCCACACGAGGTTGCCGGTGCCCAGGTGATCGAAGCCCTGGCTCAGGCCGATGTCGCGGTTGTCGTGGCGCACCACGCGAAAGCCCGCATCGACCAGCTGCTGCACGAACGCATCGGGCCAGGCGACCAGCTGCATGCCCAGCCCCATGATCAGCAGGATGACGGGGCGCCCTTCGCCGCCGGTGTCGTCGACTTCGATCTGCAGGCCGTTGGCGTTGACTTTCATCGGGTCCTTGTTTTTCTTTTTACTTGAACTCGCGCTCGCGCAGCCACTTGGTGGCGACCCATTTCTCGCCCGCGAGCACCGGCGCGCCGCCGTGCAGCGTGCGGGTGGCGGGGTCGGGCCGGTCGTAGCTGAAGAACACGCCGGTGCCGCGCACCGGGGCCACTTCGAGCCCGATGTCGGGGAAGGTGGTGGCGCCGCCCTGCTCGGGCTCCTGCAGGTACATGACGAGCGTGGCCACGCGCTGGCCGCCACGCTTGAGGATGGTGGGCGTGCCGGGCTCGTGCGGGTCGAAGTAGTCGTAGTGCGGGCGGTACTGCGCGCCGGGCGCGTAGCGCAGGATCTGCAGGCCTTCGCCGTACTCGAGCGGCCAGCGCAGCAGCATGGCCAGGCGCTGTTCGAGGCGCGCGACGATCTCGTTCTCGCCGCGCTCGAAGAACATGCCGTCGCTGGTGCGGTCGACGTTGAGCACCTCGCCGCCGGTACGGGTCTCGACGGTGAGCGAGCGCGCCAGCCGCACGCGCGCGGCGGCGATCAGGCCTTCGCATTCCTCGACCGACAGCAGGTTGCCGAACACCACGACGCGCGGATGCCGCACGGTCTGCAGCACCTGCACGCGGCGGTCACCGGCCTCGATGTACAGCGGCGCGCCGTCCAGGTCGGGGCCGGGCATCTCGGTGCGCGCCGGCGCCAGGGCCGCCTCCACATCAGGAAACCCGGCCTCCAGCTGGGCCAGTGCGAGGTCGGTGGCGGCATCCTGCCAGCCGGCCGCCCGCATCGACATGCGCAACGCGGGCACCGAATGGCCGGCCGCGAGCTGGGCCACCAGCCATTCGCGCAATTCCGGACTGATCGCTTGGGACATGTCAGTGCTCCTCCACTCTGCAATGAGACCCGCAACACATGACTCCACGCAGTTCTTCGCCAGAAACACCGCGGAACCGGCTTTGCCGGGCCGCTGGTGTTGCCCCCTGGAAGGGGGTTGGCGAAGCGACACGAAGTGCGCGCAGCCTGGGGGTCATGCTAGCTTTCTTCTGAACACCAGCCTTTCGGCTGTCGACACGCTTGCGTCGAAACCATAACCCTCGAGGTCGAATTTTTCCAGCGCCTTGGGCGTGGCCGCCTGGTGCAGCACGGCCCAGCGCGCCAGCAGGCCGCGGGCGCGCTTGGCGAAGAAGCTCACGATCTTGTACCTGTCGCCCTTCCATTCCTGGAACACGCATTCGACCACGCGCGCCTTGAGCACCTTCTGGTCGACCGACTTGAAGTACTCCTGCGAGGCCACGTTGACGACGACCGGCGTGCGGTCGGCCGCCAGGCGCTCGTTCAGGTGCTCGGCGATGCGCGAGCCCCAGAAGGCGTACAGGTCCTTGCCGTGGCGGTTGGCCAGCGCGGTGCCCATTTCGAGCCGGTAGGGCTGCAGGCGGTCCAGCGGGCGCAGCAGGCCGTACAGGCCGCTGAGGATGCCCACATGGTCCTGCGCCCAGGCGAGCTGGGCGGGCGTGAGGCTGCGGGCGTCGAAGCCGCCGTAGACGTCGCCGTCGAAGGCGAAGGCGGCCTGGCGGGCGTTCTTGTCGGTGCTCTTGGACGACCAGGCGGCGTAGCGGGCCACGTTGAGGGCCGAGAGCTTGTCCGACAGGTGCATCAGCTCGGCGATGTCCTGGGGCGACTTCTCGCGCAACAGCTTGATGAGTTCGACCGAGGGGCCGCGGGGGGCTTCGAAATGGGGCTGGGTGGCGGGGGTTTCGGAGGGGACGGGGGTGTCGTAGTCGAGCGACTTCGCGGGGGAAAGCAGGAACAGCATCAGCTGATTATGTGGGGCTGGGGTTTCCCCGAGCCGCCCCGGTAAAATCCCGGGCAATCCCACCCTGTCACCAACGGCACCCGAGGGTGCCGTTTTGCATTCCCCATGAGCGAACCTACCTCCCAGCCCGGCCTCGAGAGCCTGTCCAAATCGTTCGAACCCGCCGCCATCGAGGCGCACTGGGGCCCGGAATGGGAGCAGCGCGGCTACGCCAAGGCGGGCTTCCGCGGCACGCAGCAGCCCAAGGAAGGCGCCGAGTCGTTCGCGATCCAGCTGCCGCCGCCCAACGTCACGGGCACGCTGCACATGGGCCATGCGTTCAACCAGACGATCATGGACAGCCTCACGCGCTACCACCGCATGAAGGGCGCCAACACGCTGTGGGTGCCGGGCACCGACCACGCGGGCATCGCCACCCAGATCGTGGTGGAGCGCCAGCTGCAGGAGCAGAAGGTCAGCCGCCACGACCTGGGCCGCAAGAATTTCGTGGCGCGCGTGTGGGAGTGGAAGGAAAAGTCGGGCAGCACCATCACCGAGCAGATGCGCCGCATGGGCGACACGGTCGACTGGAGCCGCGAGTACTTCACGATGGACGACGACCTCTCGAAGGTGGTCACGCACACCTTCGTGAAGCTGTATGAAGAAGGCCTGATCTACCGCGGCAAGCGCCTGGGCAACTGGGACCCGGTGCTCAAGACCTCGGTGAGCGACCTGGAAGTCGAGAGCGAGGAAGAAGACGGCTCGCTCTGGCACATCGCCTACCCGCTGGAAGACGGCAGCGGCACGCTCACGGTGGCCACCACGCGCCCCGAGACCATGCTCGGCGACACGGCCGTGATGGTCCACCCCGAAGACGAGCGCTACAAGCACCTGATCGGCCAGCGCGTGAAGCTGCCGCTGGTGGACCGGCTGATTCCCATCATTGCCGACGACTACGTCGACAAGGAATTCGGCACCGGCGTGGTCAAGGTGACGCCCGCGCACGACTACAACGACTATGCCGTGGGCCAGCGCCACAAGCTCGAGGTGATCGGCATCCTGACGCTCGACGCGACCATCAACGACAACGCGCCCGAGAAATACCGCGGCATGGACCGCTTCGTGGCGCGCAAGGCCATCGTGGCCGACCTCGAGGCACTGGGCCTGCTGGTCGAGGTCAAGAAGCACAGGCTGATGGTGCCGCGCTGCGCGCGCTCGGGCGCCGTCGTCGAGCCCATGCTCACCGACCAGTGGTACGTGGCCATGACGCGCCCCGGCGCCGACGGCCAGTCGATCGCGCAGAAGGCCATCGACGTGGTGAAGTCGGGCGAGGTGCGCTTCGTGCCCGAGAACTGGGTCAACACCTACAACCACTGGATGGAGAACATCCAGGACTGGACCATCTCGCGCCAGCTCTGGTGGGGCCACCAGATTCCGGCCTGGTACGACGAAGACGGCAAGGTGTACGTGGCCGAGACTGAAGCCGAGGCGCAGGCCAAGGCACCGGGCAAGACGCTCACGCGCGACGAAGACGTGCTCGACACCTGGTACTCGTCGGCGCTGGTGCCCTTCTCGTCGCTGGGCTGGCCCGAGAAGACGCAGGACCTGGCGCTGTACCTGCCCTCGACCGTGCTCGTGACGGGCTACGACATCATCTTCTTCTGGGTCGCCCGGATGATCATGATGACCAAGCACTTCATGGGCACGGTGCCGTTCAAGGACGTGTACATCCACGGCCTGGTGCGCGACGCGCAGGGCAAGAAGATGAGCAAGTCGGAAGGCAACGTGCTCGACCCGGTCGACCTGATCGACGGCATCGAGTTGCCCGCGCTGCTCGACAAGCGCACGCAGGGCCTGCGAAAGCCTGAGACCGCACCGGCAGTGCGCAAGAACACGCAGAAGGAATTCCCCGAGGGCATTCCGGCCTTCGGCGCCGATGCGCTGCGCTTCACCTTCGCGTCGCTGGCCTCGCTGGGCCGCAGCATCAACTTCGACTCGAAGCGCTGCGAGGGCTATCGCAACTTCTGCAACAAGCTGTGGAACGCCACGCGCTTCGTGCTGATGAACTGCGAAGGCCAGGACTGCGGCCTGCTGGAGCACACCAAGGAAGACTGCCAGGTCGGCGGCGAGGCGCACGGCTACCTGAAGTTCAGCCGTGCCGACTTCTGGATCGTCTCGCAGCTGCAGCGCGTCGAAGCCGAAGTGGCCAAGGGCTTCGAGGAATACCGCCTGGACAACGTGGCCAACGCGATCTACCAGTTCGCCTGGGACGAGTTCTGCGACTGGTACCTCGAGATTGCCAAGGTGCAGATCCAGACCGGCGACGACGCGCAAAAGCGCGCCACGCGCCGCACGCTGATCCGCGTGCTCGAGGCGCTGCTGCGCCTGGCGCACCCGATCATCCCGTTCATCACCGAAGAGCTGTGGCAGAAGGTGTCGAAGGTCGCGGGCCGCGAAGGCGCGTCGATCATGATCGCGGCCTACCCGCAGAGCCAGCCCGAGAAGATCGACGAGGCCGCAGAAGCGCACGTGGCGCGCCTGAAGGCGCTGGTCGACGCCTGCCGCACGCTGCGCGGCGAGATGAACGTGTCGCCCGCCACGCGCCTGCCGCTGTACGCGGTGGCCGACGACGCCGAGGGCGCGGCCTTCCTGCGCGACGCGGCCCCGGTGCTGCAGGCGCTGGCCAAGCTCAAGGAAGTGAAGGTGTTCGACGACGAGGCCTCGTGGCAGGCCGCCGCCGAAGCCGCGCCCGTGGCGGTGGTGGGCACGACGCGCCTGTGCCTGCACATGGAGATCGACAAGGCGGCCGAGAAGCTGCGCATTGGCAAGGAAATTGCACGCATCGAGGGCGAGATCGCCAAGGTGCACGGCAAGCTCGGCAACGAGGCCTTCGTGGCCAAGGCGCCGCCTGCCGTGATCGAACAGGAGCGCACGCGCTTGGCCGATTTCACCGCCACGCTGGAGCGCCTGCGCGGCCAGCTTGTGCGCCTCGGCTGACAGACGAGGCCAGGGTGGGGGCTTAGGATGCGGATGCAGGCTTTGCGCTGCATCCTCTCCCAACCCTCTTCTTTCCTCTTTGAAACGACACTGAACTGCCCATGTCCACTTCTTCCCCGACGCGCATCCGCAAGGCCGTATTCCCTGTTGCAGGCTTCGGCACCCGCTTTCTGCCGGCCACCAAGGCCCAGCCGAAGGAAATGCTGCCGGTCGTCGACAAGCCGCTGATCCAATACGCCGTCGAAGAAGCCTATGCCGCGGGCATCCGCGACATGATTTTTGTGACCGGGCGCAACAAGCGCGCGATCGAGGACCACTACGACACCGCCTACGAGCTCGAAAGCCAGCTCGAAGCCAGCGGCAAGGATGCACTCCTTGAAATCGCCCGTTCGGTGTCGCCCGACGACATGACCTGCTCCTACGTGCGCCAGCCGCGCATGCTGGGCCTGGGCCACGCCGTGCTGTGCGCCGAGCACCTGGTGGGCAACGAGCCCTTCGCCGTGCTGCTGGCGGACGACCTGATGGTCGGCCCTGTCGACGGCCAGCCGGTGCTGGCGCAGATGACCGAAGTCTTCGCGCGCCTGGGCGCCTCGGTGCTGGCCGTGCAGGAAGTGCCGCTGGAGCACGTCAAGCGCTACGGCATCGTGGCCGGCGAGAACGTGGAAGACGGCCTCGTGAAGGTCAACCGCATGGTCGAGAAGCCCAAGCCCGAAGACGCGCCCTCGCGCCTGGGCGTGGCCGGCCGCTACATCCTCACGCCCGGCGTGTTCGACGAGATCCGCAACCAGCCCAAGGGCGCGGGCGGCGAGATCCAGCTGACCGACGGCATCGCGGCGCTGATGAAGAAGGAATCGGTCTACGCCTACTCGTACAAGGGCATCCGCTACGACTGCGGCAGCAAGGAAGGCTTCCTGCAGGCGTCGGTGGAGCTGGCGCTGGCGCACCCTGAAGTGGGCGCGCAGTTCCGCGAGTACCTCAAGAGCCTGAAGCTCTGAGGGCGCTGCAAAGCAGTGAAAACAAAAGGGGCCGCGAGGCCCCTTTTTCTTTTGCCGGTTGCTGACGCTAGCGCCGCTTCAGCACGTGGATGAAGTCGCTGCCCACGGTCTCCTGCGCCACCAGTTCGTTGCCCGTCTGGCGCGCGAAGGCCTGGAAGTCGCGCACCGAGCCCGGGTCGGTCGACACCACCTTCAGCAGCTGGCCGCTCGCCATGTCGTTGAGCGATTTTTTCGCCTTCAGGATCGGCAGCGGGCAGTTGAGGCCGCGCGTGTCGATTTCGCGGTCAACTTGCATTGCCAGGCTCCGGCGGCAGGTTCAGGCCGCGGCGACGCTCTTCGTTTTCCGCCGCGGTGAAGAACACCGGCTCGTGGCCACGCGTGCGCAGCCAGTCGGCCAGCGCATAGCCGGTGCCGGCCGGCCAGCACCGCAGGTCGGGCAGGTCGTAGAGGCGGTAGTCCACCAGCTCGGGCGAGAGCTTCACCTCGCCGTCGGCCACCACGTGGTACGCGATGATGATCTGGTTCATGCGCTGGAAGTCGTAGGCCCCGACGAGCTTGGCGGCGCTGACGTCCAGGTTGGTTTCTTCCTTGACCTCGCGCGCGATGCCCTCCTCGGGCGTCTCGCCGGCCTCCATGAAGCCGGTGATGAGCGCGAACATCTTGCCCGGCCAGGCCGCATTGCGCGCCAGCAGCACCTGGCCGCGGTACTCGACGATGGCCGCCAGCACGGGCGTGGGGTTGTTCCAGTGCGTGTGGCCGCAGTTGGGGCAGCGCAGGCGCTCCTTGGGACCGCCGTCTTCCATCAACGCGATCCATTCGAGCGGGGTGGCGCAGGCCTGGCAGAACTTGGGGTGGGGCATGGGAAGTCTCTGTTCTTTTTCTCGGACGTGCGGCGCCCCGTGGGCGCCGCCGCAGTGTGAAGGGATCAGGCGGGAAAGACGCCCGTGGACAGGTAGCGGTCGCCGCGGTCGCAGACCACGAAGACGATGGTGGCGTTCTCGACCTTCTTCGACACCTCGATGGCCGCCCACAGCGCGCCGGCCGCCGAGATGCCGCCGAAGATGCCCTCTTCGCGCGCCAGGCGCCGGCACATCTCCTCGGCGTCGTCCTGGCTCACGCTGATTTCTTCATCGACGCGGCTCGGGTCGTAGATCTTCGGCAGGTACTCGACCGGCCACTTGCGGATGCCGGGAATGCGCGAGCCTTCGGCCGGCTGCGCACCGACGATGCGCACCGCCGGGTTCTTTTCCTTCAGGTAGCGCGAGACGCCGGTGATGGTGCCCGTGGTGCCCATGGCGCTCACGAAGTGCGTGATCTTGCCGTGCGTGTCGGTCCAGATCTCGGGGCCGGTGGTCTCGTAGTGGATGCGCGGGTTGTCGGGGTTGGCGAACTGGTCGAGCACGCGGCCCTTGCCCTGGGCGACCATCTGCTCGGCCAGGTCGCGCGCGTATTCCATGCCGCCGCTCTTGGGCGTGAGCACCAGCTCGGCGCCGAAGGCCTTCATGGTCTGGGCGCGTTCCACCGAGAGGTCCTCCGGCATGATCAGCACCATGCGGTAGCCCTTGATGGCCGCGGCCATCGCCAGCGCGATGCCGGTGTTGCCCGAGGTGGCCTCGATCAGCGTATCGCCGGGCTTGATTTCACCGCGCTCCTCGGCCCGCTTGATCATCGACAGCGCCGGCCGGTCCTTGACCGAGCCCGCCGGATTGTTGCCTTCGAGCTTGCCCAGGATCACGTTGCCGCGCTTGGCGTTTTCCGCGGCATGGATGCGTTGCAGGGCAACCAGGGGGGTCTTGCCGATGGCGTCTTCGATCGTCGGATAATTCATGCCAGCCACTGTGCCATAATTTTGGGCTTCCTTCCGGATGTGCCCGGGTGGTGAAATTGGTAGACGCAGGGGACTCAAAATCCCCCACCGAAAGGTGTGCCGGTTCGATTCCGGCCCCGGGCACCACGAGACAACATCACACCGTCTCACCCAACATCAAAACCCGCTCGCTTCATAGGCGCAGCGGGTTTTTCTTTGCCTCAACCCGTCTCAGCCCATAGCATCCCATGTCGGCACTTTGTCGGTACTTCTGTCGGTACTGACAAAAGTGCCGAGAATGAAGTACCGACACACTGAGGGGGCCGAAATGGCGCTGACAGACACGTTCGTGAAGCAGGTGAAGCACAAGGGTTCGACGGTCGGCGAGCGGTACGCCGACGGCGGCGGAATGTATCTCCGAGTGAAAGCCTCAGGTAAGTACTGGCGCATGGATTTCCGGATCGACGGCAGGCCCCAGACCCTGGCACTCGGCGTCTATCCCGAGGTCTCCCTGGCCAAGGCCCGCCAGCGGCGCGAGAAAGCGCGTGAACAGCTCGCTGACGGCATCAACCCGAACGTGGCCAAGCGCGAGGAAAAGGCGGCCAAGGTTGCCGCCGCTGGGAACACCTTCGAAGTGGTCGCCCGGGACTGGCTGGCAAAAACCGCGAGCAAACGCGGTCCCAGCACCCACGAGAAGATCGAAACCTGGCTCACCAAGGACGTTTTCCCCTTCATCGGCCGCGACCCCGTGGCGGATCTCAAGGCGAAGGATGTGCTGGACAAGGTGGCCAGGCGCATGGAGGCTCGCGGCATCCACGAGAGCGCCCACCGTGTCGTGCAGGTCTGTTCTCAGGTGCTGCGCTTCGCCGTGGCGACGGGACTTGCTGAACGCGATGTGACAGCCGATCTGCGAGGCGCGCTGGCTTCGGTCGAGAAAGCCCACTATGCGGCGATCACCGAGCCCAAGGAGGTCGGCAAGCTCATGCGGGCGATCCAAGACTATGCCGGCCACCCTGCGACCTCTGCCGCGCTGCAGTTATCGCCTTTGGTCTTCCTGCGCCCTGGCGAGCTGCGCGCGGCCGAGTGGGCGGAGATCGACCTGGAAGCCGCGGAATGGCGCATCCCGGGCTCAAAGATGAAGATGAAGGTGGAGCACCTGGTGCCGCTGTCGCGCCAGGCTGTCGAAGTCCTCAAGGGCATCCAGGCGCTCACCGGGCACGGGCGCTACGTGTTCCCCAGCATCCGCACGGGCGAGCGCTGCATGAGCGAGAACACAATCAACGCCGCGTTGCGCGGCATGGGGTACGGGTCTGACGTGATGACTGCCCACGGCTTCCGGGCGATGGCGCGCACGATCATGGATGAGGTGCTGGGCGAGCGACCCGACCTGATCGAGCACCAACTGGCGCATACCGTGAAAGACCCGAACGGCCGGGCCTACAACCGAACCGCCCACCTACCCGCTCGTCGGGAAATGATGCAGCGCTGGGCCGACTACCTCGACAAGTTGCGGCTCGGCGCCGACGTGATTCCGATCAACAGGGCCGCGTGATGACATTTGCACGCCGAACGCAGATCGCCTTCCTGGCCGGAACGGTGATCTTGACAGGCTGCGCCGCGCACTTCACACCGGAGGCGGTCGCCGATCCATACGGGTTTTTCTCGGGCATCTGGCATGGATTGATCTTCCCCTTCACGCTGTTGGCAAACCTGATTTCATGGACGCTGAGCCTGGTCGGAATCTCCTTCCTTCAGTCGATAGAAATCATCGGGCGCCCGAACACCGGGCTTTGGTACTACGTCGGCTTTGCGCTCGGCCTCGGCTCTTGGGGCGGGACTGGCGCGAGTTGAGTGAGGAAGGCACCATGCAAATCAGCGACCTTGAACATGTCTCGAATCTCGCGGATGCTCGGCTTGGGGTAGCCGAAGAACTGGGGTGGTACGCAGCCGTGGCAACGGCAGTGGCGCTTGGCCTGAAGTGGGAGTGGTGGGTGGGCGTAGTTGCGCTGTTCCCCGTCTACTACTTCATCACCCTGCGCTTTCGAACCGCTGCCGCAAAAGCGGAGGATGCCTACTTCCGCGACGCCAAGATCGGGCGCTACGGCTATTTGCGAGACAAGCCGCCCTGACCCGCCCCGTGGATAACGTTGGCAATGCTGGCCGTCAAGGAAGCGCCCAGCCGATCGTTCTCGCGAAACACTCGCTGGTAACTCGTTTCATGAGTAGATGAGTTAAGGGTGACCGCCCCTTTCCCGTTCGACCAGCGCAAGGCCGCACTTCCGCAGGATGCGAATGCGCTGCATCGTTGTGACGAATCGCCGTGGTCATCCGGAATCAGGATCGTTCGATCTTGGGGCGCCAAGGATGATGAGGCGCGGGCCCCTGTGCAAGAGCTTGCGCGGTACGCTCCATGGGCGACGCAGACTGCATCGAGGCCCTGTGCTGGGGATCTGGATGAGGCGGAAGCGCTGGCCGCTCAACTGAACCCGCCTCTATGAAAGGAACCTCCAGCGCGCCTTTCAAAATCGCAGCCAACTCCACTTCGAGCCGAGAAGCATCGATGATGGCCTGGGAAACTTGAACTCGTAGCCGATGACGCGTGACGTCAATTGGCTTTGATGTATCAGATAGCTCTTCGAGCTGGGAAAAAAGCTGATCACGCAGTGTTTGAAGCGTCTTCTCGCTCACGGAGCCTCCTTCGAATCTTGTTGCTCAAAACAATGGCTTCCTGCAGCTCTTTCGGATATGCCGAGAACGCAATGGAAGGACGAGCCAGGTAGTAGGTCCGCGCACGTTTCAACCCCAGTGCGGAAACCCGTTGATTAACGGCCGTCTTGGACCGTCCAAGCCACTCTGCAATGTGCACGTTGCTGGTATGGGGATGCATTTCTCGGAGCGCAGCATCCTCTTCGGGCCTCCAGCGATTTAGCTTAGGCAGCGCTTGGCATACAAGCAGTTCTCGGCAAAGGCTTTTCTGCTGGGCGCGAGTGCGGATCGCCTTAGGCGAGCGTCCGAGCAGCAAGGCTAAGGCAGTGTCGCTCAGGATAGAGAACAACTCCTTCAATGCTGCATCGTCCGCATGAGTCCATGCAGGACGACGGCCATTGAAGGGGCCCCCAGGACCACAGAGTACGGCCGTGCCCTGACATTTTTTGGAGCAAAACCGACCACCGCCGCGCAACACCTTGTACGGTTCAACATCGAATTTCAGGCCGCACTGCTCGCACTCGCGGGGTAGCGTCTTCATGGCGTAAGAGGTTATGGCGCCTCCGCCGCCGATGCAACAGCACACCCGCCTTCACCCAGGATCGTGACGACGCGGCCGCGAAAACGGCATTGCCTCCTTTTTGCAAAAGGATTACCATATCAATATGCAAAATAAACTACACGGCAGGGGCGGACCGGGGCGAGGCGGGGGGCGCAAGCCGCTTCTCGGCGACAAACCGTTGATAGGCGTCACGCTCAAAATGTCAGAGGAGCAGCGCGAGAAGCTCAAGCGCTTGGGCGGCGCACCCTGGATCAGAGAAAAGATCGACAAGGCAAAGGAGCCGATCAATGACTGAGCTGATGAGATTGGACGACATTGCCGAGATGCATCACTGCTCATTGCGCCACGCGCGGGATGTGCTGATCAAGATCCCGGGATTCCCGACCGAAAGCACCAACAAGCACGCCCAGGAACAGGCTTTGGCTTCGATCTGAGATTTTGGCGTTCATTCATCGCCGATAACGTGCCGGCCTGCCACGCAAACGCAGGCTACAAAAGGCGACGGCCCAAGGTGTTCGAGCACCAAGGACCGTCTAACCACAACGTGCACCCGTGAAAGGAAACGCACACCATGGCTACGAGAATTATCGGGCAAGGTACGTCCGCCCCCTCCTCCCCTGCCCCTCAAGCAGGCTCCTGGCGTGAAGGTTTTGACAGAGCAGATGAAAAGCTGACTCAGCTTCGATCCCTCCTATTGGGTTGCTACGGCGTTGGTGCCGAATGGTTCGAAGCCATTGGCTCCAACCACCGAGAAAACTTGCTCTGGCTCGCCTCGGACCTCGCGGAGGACATTGATTCACTTCTCCATGGAAAGGAAGTGCAATCATGAAGACCACACTTGCAGACATCCGCGCCTGGATCATTTCAGCCGATGCGAAGCTAGAGGTGGCGTATGACGCAGCCGAAAAGGGCGCGCCGGTCGATGTGCTTCTGGATCACATCTGCCATTCGGTCATGCTTGAGCCGGTTCGCCTCATCCATCAAGAGGATTTGACGCAGACCGATGCCAAACGCCTCTATAGCGCCCTATTCCCTGTGCTGGCGTGCATTCAAGGCGCGATCAAGCTGGCTGACGGTACTCTCCTGCAGCACACCCTGGAAGGCGCTTTCGAACTGCTGGACTCCGCACAGACTGCTCTCGATCCGGTGAATGAGGCCGTTCGCACTCTCGCTGAAGGCGGCGCCGAGCGCGACTTTCTGCGAGGTCGCGACATCGCGATCAAGATGATCGACGAAGGTAGTGCTCTGCGCGGGGAAAGGGATTGCTACCGACGCCACCGTGACCCGGGCGCTACGCAGGACAACTTCGTCAACGGGTATCTTGCGGACATCATCGACGAGCCGGCGCTGCGTTTGGGCTTCACTGCCGTTCTTTCCCAGATCATTGGCAGCGGCGAGGGCTTCGACGGGAAGTACTTCGCGCAGCTGACACTCGCCGAGACACAAGCCGGGCAGTACGGCGCCGATGCAACGCAACCGCTCGCCGACGATGCTCCTTCATCGGCGACCATGAATGCCGGCTTGATGATGAATCAAGCCACAGAGGCGAAGGCACCAACACCCAACGAATGGGGAGACTTCGATCCCTACCGCCTCATGCAGCAGGCGAAGGACGTTGCAGAGGCAGCTGCCCTCAACGACGAAGGCACCGATGCCATGTGGGGCGTGCACAGCCTGATCGAAAAGGCGCTCGAGAAAGTCTCACAGGCGGTCGAGCACAGGGAAGCAGACAGTCAGGACCTTTTCAACAAGGCGAGCGACGAGTTGGCCTGCACGCTGGCAGTCCTCAGCGCGGTCAACAACGACGGGCTCGACAACGCACTGCTCTATGCCGCCGACACACAGATCCGGCTGGCGAAGCAGCAGATCGATGCCAAGATTCTGCAGTTGGTTCGAGGTGCCGCGTGACCGCAGCGCCAACAGGCATTCGTTGATGTGATAGCTTGAGCTTGGAAGGCGCTAGGGGTTGCTCCCGAACATCTGTTTCCCTGACGGACCCGCGCCGACCTTTTTGATCAGGGCCGCACTTTCAGGGGGTGCTCAATGAATAGGGACGATCGAGCCCAACGCTTGCGTCAAGTTCGGAAGGAACGTCGCGAGTTGCAAGCGCTGATTGATCGAGACCAGTTTCTGCAGGAATGGCTTGCAGAAATTGAGAGTTCACAAGCAGATTTCGCGAACGCAACATTCACCAACGAAGAGTTGGATGAGATGGCCGAACATGCTGGGTTTCGGAGCCATCGGGCCTGGAAAGGTGCTCGCGAAGATGTGCACAAGCTGCTTCATAATTTCATTCATGCGGAACCATTCAAGAAGCTCTGGAGCCGCCTTAAGACGCATGATCGAGAGTACGGGGACATCTGGGGGTACTCACCAGGAAATGCAGGAGTTCCGAGCCGCCTGGTCGAGGCCTTAAAAACCTGGCATCAAGCACCCAGATTCACAGCAACCGAACGCCGTGAACACTCCCAGAAGATTGCAGCAACATGCGCGGAACTGGAGCGATTGTTGGCCCAGCTGGAGCCCAGTCACAGCCTCGACGGTCAGTACAGTCGATTTAGGTTCGAGGATAGAGATCAAGCTCGCGCTGTTTTCCGCTCGTTCGGATCACCAACCGATGAACTTGAAGAAGAGTCATTTTTTGGTCTTGAATGGGCAGCGAGTCATCGATTGTTGGCCTGCGGGGTAACTCCTCTCTGGGCAGCTCGAAACATTCGGAAGATGGCTACTGAAGGCGCGCCGAGCTCTAACCCTTTGCCGCCCAAAGTGCGTGCCAAGTCGGCGAAGAAAACATACTTCATTGGCGTAGTTTCTGAAGCCATCCGTTCGGCAAATCCGTACGGCAACGATCTCCGCGTCGGCCCGCAGATGATCGCTGACATCGTCGAGCTGATCGCAGACACGGACTGCACCGCCGACGATGTGAGGAAAGCAGCGCCGAGATCTAAGCCGGAAGATTGAAGCGCAGATTCCCCGAGAATCTTCCGAGGTCAAAAGGGATCACAAGGACACAGTACATGTCATTCCGCGAAGGAGGCGGAAAGACATGGAAACCACTTCGTCCTTCGATAGATTGCCCGACAGCGCATTCATCCGTGAATCGCAATTGGTGCAGAGCCCCAAGCGACCCGATGTCCCGGCCCCGCTGCCCTTCAGCGCTCCAACGCTCTGGCGCAAGGTCAAGGCCGGCACCTTCCCCGCCCCGTGCAAGCTTTCCGAAAGGGTGACTGCTTGGCGGGTCTGCGACGTGCGCGCGTGGATCGGAGCGCAAAGCACGGGAGGTGCTGCGCAATGAAGAAAGCCCCCGCACCGACCAAAGTACAAGGGGCTTTCAATGACACCGCTATGCATTCTCCCATCGCCCAGTGCGTAGTCAAGGCGAGCCCCACCAACAAATCGACGGATGGAGAAGCCCAACGCCAGCGTATCGTCGAAGCACTGCGCCGCCGACCACAAACGAGCTATGACTTGCGCCGGGCCGGTTGCTACCAGTGCCCGACCCGCGTTTTCGAACTACGTCAGCGCGGCTACGACATTGCGACCAGTCGCGTTGTCGTCATCGACGCTGATGGTTTCGAGCATCGCCAGATCGCGCTCTATGAGCTGATCGCCGAGCCAGAAGGTGGTGCAGCATGACCGCCGCCGAAGAAAAGAGGTTTGCCACGCTGGCCGCTCAGTACGCGCTCTGCGGGCACGCATTGGTGCGCGGCCATGCAGGCCAGTCGGCAGCCTTCTACGCAGTGCGCTGGGGTTGGATCAAGCCCCTGGCCAGTCTTGATGCTGCGGCGCGCTTCCTGCGCGAGATCGGCGGCGCAAAGTGATGGCGGTGCGTGATTCCGTCGAAGCATTCGCATCGGCCATTGCATCGGCGGGCATGCAAGCCCCATGCGAGATTCACGGCGACGGCAAGCTATACCGCTTCAGCGCCACCGGCAAGCCGCGCGACCTCACGGCCTGGTATGTTTTCCACGATGACGGCATCCCGGCAGGCGTCTTCGGCGACTGGCGCACTGGCGAGCAGCAAAACTGGTGCGCCAAGTCCGATAACGAACTGAGCCCCATCGAACGGCAGGCGCAGCGCGAGCGCATCAAGGCGGCGCAGCATCAGCGCGAAGCCGAACAGCAGAGCCGCCAGGGCGAAGCCGCCTCTACGGCACTGGAAATCTGGAATGCAGCCGAGCCAGCCGTAAAGCATGCATACCTGACGGCCAAGGGCATCCAACCCCACGGCGCACGCTCTGATGGTCACGCCCTCGTGATCCCGATGCGTGACACTGATGGCAAGCTGCACAGCCTGCAGACCATCGCGTCGGACGGTTCCAAGCGCTTCATGCCAGGCGGCAGGGTACAAGGCTGCTACTTCGGCATAGGCAAGCCTGCCGGCATGTTGATCGTGTGCGAGGGCTTCGCTACAGGTGCCAGCATCCACGAAGCGACCGGGCACGCGGTGGCAGTAGCCTTCAATGCGGGCAACTTGTGCTCCGTGGCGACCGCTCTGCACGGCAAGTACCCCGCGCTCAAGATCGTGATCGCGGCCGATGATGACCACCTCACCGAAGGCAATCCGGGGCTGACCAAGGGCAAAGCGGCGGCGCGGGCGGTGGGGGGACCGATGGCTGCGCCCATGTTCCCCGCCGACCGCCCGGACAAGGCCACTGACTTCAACGATCTGCACCTGCTCGTTGGCGCTGATGCCGTGCGCGCTTGCATCGAAGCGGCGCAGTCAGTCACCGCTGACCTGCAACGTTCCGCGCGCGCGCACGAAGAATGGCCCGAACCGACACCGCTACCCGATGCCCTGCCACCGGTGCAGCGCTTCGACCCCGAACTGTTGCCCGAGGCCCTGCGCGGCTGGGTGATCGACATTGCCCACCGCATGCAGTGCCCGCCCGACTTCCCGGCAGTGGGCGCCGTGGTGGCGCTGTCGAGCCTGATCGGTGCGCGTGCCGTAGTGCAGCCCAAGGCCCGGGATGACTGGCAGGTAGTGCCCAATCTGTGGGGCTTGATCGTGGGCCGTCCTGGCGTCATGAAATCCCCGGCATTGGGGGAGTCGCTGAAGCCCTTGCATCGGCTGCAGTCCGCTGAGTTTGAGCAGCACGAAGCGGTGCATGCGGCATGGGCGCTCGACAGCAAGGTCGCCGAACTGGCCGGCGCCGAGCGCGAGAAGAAGGCCAAGGGGCTGGCATCCAAAGACCCGGCTGCGGCACGCGCACTGCTGACGCCCGAAGAGATCGCAGCCGAGCCCCTCGCACGCCGCTACATCGTCAACGATGCCACGGTGGAAAAACTGGGCGAACTGCTGACCGCCAACCCGTGGGGCACCCTGAGCTACCGGGATGAGCTGTACGGGCTGCTCACCGGAATGGACAAGCAGGGGCAGGAGGGCTCGCGCGCCTTCTATCTGCAGAGCTACGACGGCAATCAGGGCTACACCTTCGACCGCATCGGACGCGGCACGGTGCATATTCCGCGCGTGTGTCTGGCCATGATCGGCGGCATCCAACCGGGGCGTGTGCAGGAATACGTGCGCGGCGCCGTAGCAGGCGGCAGCGCCGACGACGGACTGTTGCAGCGCTTCGGGCTGACCGTGTGGCCCGACACTGGCGGCGAGTTTGTCCATGTCGATCAATGGCCCGACACGCCGGCCAAAGCCCAGGCGTGGGAGGTATTCGAGCGCCTGGCGCAATTGCAGCCGACCAGCGATACCGAGCCCCAAGTGTGGCGCTTCGATGCGCAAGCGCAAGCCCTGTTCGTGGAGTGGCGCACACCGCTGGAACAGGAGCTGAAGCGCGGGGATCTGCACCCGGCGATGGAAAGCCACTTGGCCAAGTTTCGCAAGTTGATCCCGGCGCTGGCGTTGATCTTCTCGCTGGTGGACACCCCGGAGGCTGGCGTGATCGGCAAGCGTGAGCTGATCCGGGCACTGGCATGGGGCGAGTACCTGCGCAGCCATGCCGAGCGGCTATACAGCGCAGCGATGACGCCGGAGACCGGCGCGGCGGCGGGGTTGCTGCGAAAGATCAACGCAGGGGCTTTGACCGACTCGTTCACGCCGCGCGAAGTGGCCGTCAAGGGTTGGGCCGGTATGCCGACACCGGACGCCGTGCGCAAGGCTGCCGATCTGCTCTGCGACTTCGATTGGCTGCGGCGGGATGTGGTGCGCGCAGGCGCGGCAGGCGGCAGACCGAGTGACCGGTACAGCATCAACCCGGCAGCGAAGGGAGGCGCACGATGAATTGGCTTGCTCGGCTGAAAAACCAGAATGCCCTAGACCCCCACCCTACAAAACCTACGAAACCGGGTTCTGTAGGTTTTGTAGCCCGCTCCCCAAGCCATATCCAGAAATTCGAGGGGGCTGCACCGTCTGCAGCGAACGACACCACGCCCGATCCTGATCGCTGGTGCTGGCCGCACAGCAGCGCCATGAACACTGCCGAAATTGATCGGATGGTGTCGCGCGTCGAACTGTTCGTGGCGCAGGGCTTGAACCTGATCGACGCCACGGCATTGGCCGACACGCTGGCGCTCCGTGATCGGGACAGCGACGACCGGCGGCTTTGCCTAGAGTGCTCAGGCCTAAGCGGTGGCGCAGGCAGGCGGTGCAGTACATGGCGCCGTGCCGGATTAGCTGGGCCTAACGTCCCTGTCGGCTGGGTCGACCTTTCGCAACGGTGCCCGGCGTTTGCGGCGAAGAGCGAAAAGGCAGCAACGCGAGCCCTGATCCCCTCACCCCCACTTGAAAGAAATCCCAAATGAAGAACTTCCTGAAGATCGCAGACGGCTGCGACGTGGTGCCCCTCATGTATGCCGTTCAACTGAAACCCGAGCTGTGGAACCAGAACAAGCTCCGCACGTCCATTCCGGAATCGCCGCACTTCGCGGTTTCCGACATCTGGCTGAGGTTCAATGACCTGACGCGGGCCGCCCAAACTGGTGATGCTTCCTACGTCATGGACGAGCATGAATCGATTGACTATCCCGCTTTCGCCCAGTTGCCTCAAGCACGGCCGCTCATCTTCGGCTTGATGTCCAGGGTTGGCGGGGAACGTCTGGGGCGTTGCCTGATCACCAAGCTTCCTCCAGGTGGCCGCATCACGCCACATGTTGATGGTGGATCGCATGCCGCTTACTACGAGCGGTTCCACATCGTCCTGCACGCCAAGGCCGGTTCGAGATTCCGCGCTGGAGATGAAGTTGTCGAGATGAAAACCGGCGAGATCTATTGGTTCGACAACAGCCAAGAGCATGAGGTACTGAATGCCAGCGACGACGACCGGGTGCACCTGATCGTCGATGTGCGCTGCAAATCGGCGCCATTCGATGGCGACTCCAGAGCACCCGGTGTGGTTGCGCCAGACGGGCTGCACTGGGCTACAGCGGAAGCCAACTTCCAACTTCACGACGGCTACGCCCGACCTGACGAGGGCTCGCCATGACTGCGAAGAAGAAAGCCAAGCCGCCCGCTGTCGTCAAGCCAGATCCGCGTGTGCTGCAGCTTGTGCAAGCTCCGGATGAGACAAGGGCGGAAATGATGGGCCGCATCGCCGCTGATCCTGCCGTCAATGCCGGCAGCGTCATGCAGTCGTTCAGCAGCCACCTGGGCGACGAGGTGGACCTGATGAGCATGATCGGTGCGATTCAGGGTGCCACGAAAAGGGTGAAGGCGGGCGACCTATCAGACCTCGAAGGCATGCTCGTCTCGCAGGCGGCTGCACTGCAGACGATCTTCACGAGCCTCGCCAGGCGGGCTCAAGCGCAGCAGTACCAGCGCAATCTCGAATCCTTCCTGAACTTGGCCCTCAAGGCCCAAGCGCAGAGCCGGTCCACCATCTCAGCGTTGGTCGATCTGAAGTACCCGAGAACCACGGTTATTGCCAAGCAAGCGAATGTCGCCAATGGTCCGCAGCAGGTGAACAACGGAAATTTCGAGACCAACCCGCCCGCCTACGCGCACGCGGCAGAAAACCGGATCCCGGAAATCAAAGAATTGGAGGCAAGCGATGGCCAATGGCTGGACACAAGAGCGCCGGGAACGGCAATCCCAACTCATCCGAACCTGGAGGCCGTGGGAGAAGGCAACAGGGCCGACAAGCCCAGAAGGAAAGGCCAAGGTGTCACGTAACGCCTATACGGGTGGAGCTTGGCGCGAGATACGGCAGCTTTCCAAGGGATTGAATGCGCTGCTTCGCGACCAGCGCGACGCGATGGAAGCCATCACGTAATTTCTTTTGACGTGCTCAGTAGCATCGATGAAATGGACCCTCTTCCATACCGCAACTTTTCGAACGTCACCTGCAACGTGCTCAGCTTTCCCGCAACCGCCGCTGACACCATCGCCTGAAAGTGCAGCTCAGAAAGGGACACGCCAGCCTCTAGGATCGGTTTGCACCGAAGAAATGACCCGACAGAAGAAATCGTGCTCCGTCCAGTATCAAGATTCGCCTCTGGGTAGATCAAAAAGTCGAACTTAGTAACGCCAGCGACTTCCTCGGTGAATGCTCCGCGCACAGTCAGGTGCAGGCCATCAGTCCGCTTCCAGTGCCCGCTCGTGTGCTCCTTTGCGGACCATGCATGCACGCTCAACTCCCAGTCCGACACAAAACCAGACCGGCTGAGGATTTCCGGCGCTCGCGCGACCTTCCGCTTACCGACCCGAGTCGTCATGCATGCCTCACTTCGCGCTACCCGCGCCGCAGTCGGTTCACCAATCGGCCATCTGACAAGACTTCAGCAATGTGTCTCGCCGTAGGTTCGACGTAGTAGGTGCGCCCGATCTTGAGGGGCGCTGGGACAATGCGTCCCTCGCGCACCCACAGGCGTAGTGTCCGATCTGCTGGTGGTGGGTCGAACTGCTGAGCCGCCCATTTGGCCAATGAGATTTTGAGAGGCATTCCAAGGGTTCCTTGAGAGATCGTCAAGCCGATCCTGCCGCATACACCTCCGATAAGGCAATGCCGAATCCCGAGGGGTCACAATGCCGCCATGCCTGACATCACATCAATCCTCAAAGCTGAAATCTCTCGTGTCGCTCGAAAAGAGGTCCGCGCAGAGATCGAGACGCTCAAGAAGGCCTCTACAAGCTATCGCTCGGCAATTGCAGATCTGCGCCGGCAAGTAGCAACCCTGGAAAAAGAGCTACGGCGCGTTGGCAAAGGCGCGGCGCGCCAAGCCGCTGCGGAGACTCCAGACGATGCAGACGGCTCAGACACAAAGCGCCGGTTTAGTGCAGCTCGGCTGGCGGCACATCGGGCGAAACTGGGGCTGTCCGCGGCGAACTACGGCGCGCTGGTTGGCGTTTCGGGCCAGACGATCTACCACTGGGAGCAAGGCAAGGCACGCCCGCGTGCGGCCCAGCTCGAAAGTCTGGCGACGGTGCGAAGCCTTGGGGCGCGAGATATTGCGGAGCGCTTGGCCGCTCAATGATCCAGCCGTTTGACGGCTACTGTAGGGCGCAACTCACTCGCAGTCAGTCGTCACGACACAGCCCGGGGCGACCTCCCCACACGTCCGGTGAGCAATGGAGGGTGGTTGCCTCTGTGTGCAGCGCCAAAGTGACGGGTTTTGCCACCCGATTGCTGCTTGCCATTGCAACCAGCAACGAGGCGAGCAGACAGAAGGCCGGGATTCTGGAAGTTGTTACCAAGAAACTTAGCAACTATTAGCCACTTGGGCGAAAACCGCAGAAAACTCGGCCTCTTCGCCGTCATCTCGCGAGTCTGAGGTCAGATTCAAGGGGCCTGGCAATGGCAAGATCACCGCATGGATCACGCGGACTATCTGAACTTCGACTACGCCTCTGCAGGCGAGCAGATTCGCCTGCTGGGGAGTACACGGGGAGAGTCTGCGGTATTCGCGGACGCGGTATGTGCTCTTTACTTCAAGGCCAAGTACGACAGCTTGTCGGCATCACTCCTATTCGCGTGTCTCGGTCCATCCGATAGCCAAGCGGCCGGGACATCTGGAGTGGACATTCACCAGTACAACTGGACCGGCTTCAATTCCATCGAATCGAGCACTCGATTCGCCATCCTAGGCGGTCAGGTTGTGGGAGTCGAAGGCCCCCTGCTCCGCCCCTAGCTTCGCCCCCTTTGATCATCGTCAAACTCGCCCCCCATGATCATGGGAGGGCGCTCGAAAACCCTCGTGGAACAAATCGCACGCAGCACCACACTTCGTGCTCCATCAAACCGAGGAGACAACATGAAGAAGATTGCGGTACTAGTCGCGGCGCTCTGCATGAGCTGCGGTGCGCTCGCTCACTCCGGAGGCACCGACAAGAATGGCTGCCACCGAGATCACAAAACCGGCACCTCCCATTGCCATTGATGCGGGACATGGAATGAAATCAATCATCGTTCTCGCAGCCGTCCTTGCTCTCGGCTCAACCGCCTTTGCCAGAGGCAGCGGCGGTGGACATAGTTCGAGCGGCCATAGCTCGCATTCCACGGGGTACGGCTCCAGTGCCGGGTCATCATCGGGTGGTAGCCATCCGACCAGCGGCTACACCAAGAGCAATGGCACCTACGTCGCGCCGGCCCACGCAACCAATCCCAACGGCACAAAGGCGGACAACTGGTCAACGAAGGGCAACGTGAATCCGTATACAGGCAAAGAAGGCATCAAGCCTTCTAACTAGGGCACTCCGTGCTCGACGGTCAGCGAAACTCGCAGACAAGCTGCGACAGAATGGGTCGATAAATTTCAAACGGAGGGGGGAAACTATGGAAGTGGTGATCGGGATCATCGTCATCGTCGTAGCAGCCGCCATTTGGTCAGGCATTCAAAAGCAGAAGGCCTTGGAACGCGCCAAAAAAGCGTACCTGGAAGCCCTGGCGCAGCTGAAAGGTTCACCGACTAATGCCGACCTAAAGCAGCACACGCTCGCATTGGGACGTGCGTATTCGCACCTGACGCGCGACAAGAAGGGCGTCTCTCTCTTTGACGAGGTGGCCCTGATGAACGACATCAACGCTGCCTGTGCTGCAGCAAGTGTCACGCCGGCGCAGCCGTCCAGCGGACACAGTGCTGGGCCATCAATCGAAGCTCGCCTGCGCACACTCACCGATCTGAAAGACAAGGGACTTGTCGCACCAGCCGAGTACGAGTCGCGCCGCAACGAGATCCTGGGCAGCATCTAAGCTGATCGCCCCTCCTCCGCTGCGATTCTGCGGCGTCTCGTTGGATTCGAGCGCCCATGAAAAAGCCGCCTCTAAGGCGGCTTCGCTTGGAGAGGAGCAGGCTACGAGGTTGCGAGCTGCTTCCGTGCGGACTTGTCGTCTTGGCCGGTTCTGATTCCTTCGCTTTGGGAGCGAAGCATCGCGCTGGCGGTCTTGGACAACTCCAACTTCGTCACTTTCATAACTGCGCCAGTATGGGAGACCACAGTTTTGGCGACAAACGAACCCTGCGGCTTGCGTGGGGCATTCGGGTTAGACATAGCGTTCTCCTGTATAGCGAACAATTCCTGTGCAACCACTGACCACTGCCTCGCTGACAGCTGAAGGACTGAAGAAATTCTTCTCGCTGCAATCTAAGTAGACCACACCCAGAATATCCTGTCCATTCTTGGACTGAACCGGAACCGCGATAGCCGAGTACCGGTCACTGGTGATATTTCGAACATCACTTTCGGTGTAATGCCAGTGTTTAATTAATTCCTGCTTGTAGCTCTCGTATGAATCGCTCTGCCGATCCATGACGAAGACCGCTTTCTCACGAATGGCTTTTCCAGTGATGCCTGATCGAATCGGAAATTTTCGACCCGCACCCCCTCCATCCCCTCCTACGTAGGGAACGATTTGCTCGATGTGGTCTGTCTCATCGAGCGGCGGAAGGACGCGATGAAAGGTCGCTCGCAAGCATTTGGCCTTCTCGTCATCCGGTAGGCCTCCAGCTTTTGCGACAACCTCGTGTAAAACATGAAGAGCTGCGACCAACCCGTCATGACTACGAAGGTCGTCTTCCTTTGAATCTTGGCGCTTAGCATGGATCACTTTGATAATTGATCCGATGGAAAGCCAAACGCAGCCGGCAGCCAACATCCATGCGACCAATTCCAGATTTGGTTCGGTGGAAGCTTTATATGCACCCGCTGCAGCCGCCAATACAGCAGGTCCGCTTGCAATAAGCTCCGGGAACCATTTCCGATCTAGCAGGCCTTTTTTTTGTAGGCCATGAATGGGATTTTTCTTTTTTGAGGCCATTTGGAAGACACTAGTTCGTGCGAAGTGTATCTCCGTGTGTCTGCAAACCAGCGCCTGCTCAAGGCGCCATTGGTGTTTGATTGCTCGGTGGTTTCCCGGGGTAAGGGTGCTACAGCCTCGCAAGGCCCGCGCAAACCTCGATCCGCTCCCCTTCTCGCAGCAATCGGGTCATCTTGAGATTTGTCGGCACTTTTGTCGGCACCTCACCGCGTCGGATTGAAAATATCCAGCATTCATGCGGCCTGCAGCCAGATCTGCGATTCCGGCCCCGGCACCACGAGACGACACCGTCTCACCCCCACATCAAGAAACCCGCTCGCTTCATCGGCGCAGCGGGTTTTTCTTTGCCTCGGGGCCTTTCAGGCCGGGCAGCGCCCCGCCCTAGCCAAGCACGTCGGCGAGCTTCACCTGCAGCGACAAGGCGGCCTGGTGCAGCAGCTCGAACTCGTCGTCCGGCAGCGGCACGGCCGTGAAGTTGAAGTGGCACAAGGTGCCAGCGACCGCGCCCGAGGGGTTCAACAGCGGAACGCCGTGGTAGCTGATGGTGTAGCCCCGCCCGGGATGCGTGGCAAAGCGCTCGTCCACGCTCGAGTCGTCGGTGCGGAACCACCCGTCGCGCAGGACAAAGGGACAGATGCTCGCCTCGAAGGGCACGACGGCAATGTTCTCGGGGATCAGCTCGCCTTGCTTGTCGTGCAGGTAGAGGCTCGTGACCAGGTCGGCGCGGATCTTGTAGATCCCGGTGTACCGATGCGGCACGCGCGCGTTCAAGTAGGCGAGGACAGCCTGCGCGCCTTGATCGGCAAGCAACGCTTCAATCGTTTGGGGCATTCGTTTCGTCCGCTTCGCTTCGATCGGTTCGATCTGGAACCTGTCCCGCCATGGTACGCCCGGCCCCTGGGCATCCGCTTCGGTGTCAGCCCGCTTGCGCGGTCTTCAACGCCGCCACCGCACGAATCTCCACCCGCAGCGCCGGCCGCGCCAGCGCCGCCACGCCGAGGATCGTCCAGGCCGGGAAATCCTCGGTGATGTAGCGGTCCTTCACCTCGCGAAAGCCCGCCAGTTCGTGCTCGACGTCGACGTGGTAGCTCACGATCTCCACCAGGTCGGCGAAGCCGAGCCCCGCGCTTTCGAGCACCACGCCCAGGCGACGGAAGGCCCAGTCGGCCTGCTCCGCGACGCTCTCGGGCACGCTGCCGTCGGCACGCAGGCCGACCTGCCCCGCCACGAACAGCAGGCCGCCGGCCTTGACGCCGGGCGCGTACTTGAAGGTGTCGAAGACGACGGTCGAGCCGAAGGTCGGATGGCCGTCGGGGATGCGGACGCTCTGTTTGCTCACGGGTTGCGTCCTGTCAGGCTTCTGCGGGCTGCAGGCCGGTGTGCACCGTCGGATGCGCGAGCCGCACGCGCAGCTCGCGCTTGAGCCGCGTGTTGTCGAGCCGGCGCGATTCGCCCATGAAGCTCAGCAGTTGCAGCGGCAATTGCCGCTGCGCCTCATCGCGCGCCACGCGCGGCGGGCGGGGCATGCCGTAGAGGTCGGCGGCCAGGTCGAAGTAGTCGCCCATGCGCAGCTCGGTGTCGTCCGACGCGTGCACCACGCGCTGGGGCTTGCCGCGGAACAGCGCCGCCACGCAGGCGCGTGCGAGGTCGTCGGCGTGGATGTGGCTGGTGTAGACGTCGTCCTCGCGGCGCAGCACGGGCGTGCCGCGTTCCAGGCGGCCGCGCGGCGTGCCGTTCTCGCGGTCGGGCGCGTAGATGCCCGGGATGCGCAGGATGCTGGTGCGCACGCCGGTGCTGCGGCCGAACCAGCGCACGGCGCGCTCGGCATCGACGCGCCGGTGGGAGCGCGGGGTGTCGGGGCGCACGCCGCGCGTTTCGCTCACGCGCGCGCCGCCGCAGTCGCCGTACACGCCGCTGGTCGAGCCGTAGACCAGCGCCGAGGGCAGCGAACGCAGCCGCAGCGCCTGCGCCAGTGACACGGTGCGCTGGTCGCGCCACCAGGCCGCGCCGCCCTCGCGCGCGGGCGGCGCCAGGTGCACCACGCGGGTGGCGATGCCTGCCAGGCGGCGCAGGGTGGCGCGGTCGTCCAGGTTGCCCACCAGCGGCCGGATGCCGGCCGCGCGCAGGGCCGCCACGCGGTCGACCGAGGACGTGAGGGCCACCAGCTGCATGCGCCCGCGCAGGTTGCGCGCCACGCGCTGGCCGACGTCGCCGCAGCCGACGATCAGCAGGCGCTCGCGCCGGAACCGGGCCGGCAGTGCGCCGGAGGGACTATTGATTGAAGGCAAAATCCGGGTTTCCTGTCTCAATTCAGTTGTCCCGGCCGCACGCAGCCGGGAAAGTTCACCCCCGAAGAATACCGATGACTGCTACAGCGCCGCACGAAGCGGGCTTTTCCATCACCGTCGAGCCCAGCGGGCGCCACTTCGTGGTCCAGGGCGACGAAACCATCCTCGCGGCCGGCATCCGCCAGGGCATCGGCCTCCCCTACGGCTGCAAGGACGGCGCCTGTGGTTCCTGCAAGTGCAAGAAGCTGTCGGGCGAGGTCACGCTCGGCCCGCACCAGAGCAAGGCGCTGAGCGCCGAAGAGCAACTGGCCGGCTACGTGCTGACCTGCTGCGCCCATCCGACGAGCGACGTGGTGCTGGAGTCGCGCCAGGTCACCGAGGCCGGCGCGCTGCCGATCCGCAAGATGCCGGTGCGCGTGATGGCGCTCACGCGTCAGTCGCACGACGTGATGATGCTGCGCCTGCAGCTGCCCGCCGGCGAGCCGCTGCAGTTCTATGCGGGCCAGTACGTGGAGTTCATCCTGCGCGACGGCGCGCGCCGCAGCTACTCGATGGCCAACGCGCCGCACACGGTGGCCGTGCCGGGCACGGGCCTGGAGCTGCACCTGCGGCACCTGCCGGGCGGCAAGTTCACCGACCACGTCTTCGGCGCGATGAAGGAAAAAGAGATCCTGCGCATCGAAGGCCCGTTCGGCAGCTTCTTCCTGCGCGAGGACTCCGACAAGCCGATGATCCTGCTGGCCTCGGGCACGGGCTTCGCACCCATCAAGGCGCTGCTGGAGCACATGCAGTTCAAGGGCATCGACCGCCCCACCGCGCTCTACTGGGGCGGGCGCCGCCCCGAAGACCTGTACATGGACGCCTGGCTGCGCGAGCAGTTGGCCGCGATGCCGAACCTGCGCTACGTGCCCGTGGTGTCGAACGCCACGCCGGAAGACAACTGGACCGGCCGCACCGGCTTCGTCCACCAGGCGGTGCTGGAAGACTTCACGGACCTGTCGGGCCACCAGGTGTATGCCTGCGGCGCGCCGATCGTGGTCGACTCGGCCAAGCGCGACTACGTGGCATTGGCCGGCCTGCCCGAAGAAGAATTCTTCGCCGACGCCTTCACCACCGAAGCCGACAAAGCCCTGCCCTGAGCCTTCGCGTTCCCCCCTTCCCTTTCCGTAGACCGTTACGCAGAACAACATGAAGACGAGACACCTCCTCCTGACCCTGATCGCCGGCGCCGCCATGCTCACCGCCGGCCATGCCGCAGCCCAGCAACACCGCCCGATCCGCCTCGTCGTGCCCTACGCGGCCGGCGGCCCGATCGACAACACGGCGCGCATCCTGGCCGAGCAGGTGAAGGACACGCTGGGCGGCCCGGTCATCATCGACAACAAGCCCGGCGCGGGCGGCAACATCGGCGCCGACTTCGTGGCCAAGGCGCCGGCCGACGGCCTCACGATCGGCATCGCGGCCACGGCCACGAACGCGGTGAACCCGTGGCTGTACAGCAAGATGCCGTTCAACGCCGCGACCGACTTCGCGCCGATCACGCAGATGGTGCGCGTGCCCAACGTGCTGGTGATGAACGCCGAGACGGCCAACCGCCTGAACATCCGCACGCTGGCCGACCTGATCCGCTACGCCAAGGCCAACCCGGCCAAGCTCAACTACGCCAGCGGCGGCAACGGCAGCGCCGGCCACCTGGCGGGCGAGCTGTTCAAGAAGGAAGCGGGCATCTTCGCGGTGCACATTCCGTACAACGGCGGCAACCCGGCGCAGCTCGCTTTGCTGTCGGGGCAGGTCGACTTCAACTTCGACAACCTCGCCACGGCCGCGCCGAACATCCGCTCGGGCAAGCTGAAGGCGATCGCGGTCACGACGCTCAAGCGCAGCAGCGCCCTGCCCGACGTGCCGCCCGTGGCCGACACGCTCAAGGGCTTCTCGATCGACACGTGGTGGGGCCTGGTCGCGCCGGCCGGCACGCCGCCCGAGGTGGTCGCGAAGCTCAACCAGGCCTTTGTCGCCGCGCTGAACGCGCCGGAAACGAAGACCCGCTTCGCCTCGATGCTGGCCGAGCCGGTCGGCAACTCGTCCGAGCAGTTCGGCAGCTTCATGAAGAGCGAACTCGCCAAGTACGAGAAGGTGGTCAAGGCCACCGGGGCGAAGGTGGACTGACGAGGTCGTCCAGGGGCGCTGCGGCCTGCGTGTCGGTGGCCGCCGCCACGGCCGCCGCCGCTTCGGCCGCCCCGCTCTGGTAGGTGCGCAGGCCCGCGAGGTCGAGCACTTCCACGCCGCCATGTTCGATGCGCAACAGGCCGTCGCGCTGCAGCGCATGCAGCGCGCGGTTGGCACGCTGGCGCGACACCGCCGACAAGAGGCCGATCTCGTCCTGGCTCAGCCGCACGAAACGGGTGGCGCGCGGATAGAGGATGGGGTCGAACAGGCTGGCCAGGCAGCGCGCCACGCGCGCGTCGGGGCCGAGCAGGCGATCGAATTCCATGAGGCCGATGAACAGGCTCAGTCGCGCATTGATGTGTAACAACAGAAACCGATTGAAGTCGATGCTGGTGGACATCAGCCGCTCGAAGCTGTGCCGCGGCACGCAGGCCACGCGCGTGGGCCGCAGCGCCACGCCGTCGTAGCGCCAGCATCCGGGGGTGAGCAGCGAGCCTTCGCCGCCCCAGCCGCCGGCGGTCACGCCGGTGAAGGTGGACACGCGCCCGTCGGGCAGCGACACCGACATCTTCATAAGGCCGTCGATCACGCCGATCCAGTGATCGGCCGGCTCGCCGCGCCGCACGACGAAGCCGCCGGCCGGCACCACGCGCTCGTGCGACTCCTGGACGACGCGGTCGAGTTCGTCGTCCGTGAGCGCGCGCGCCCACAAGCTCTCGCGAAGCATGTTCTCCAACGCGTTCGACATCGCGCCTCCTGCTGTCGTCCCTCGTGACATCGCATCGGCCGATCCGTCGCAGGCGCCGGTCGGCGGGGTCCGTAAGAAATGTCGTTGCAACGACATCTTCGGCGCGGCGATGGTGCCACAGTCATCCGCGTTCGCCAAACAACAAGGAGACAACGATGAAGCGTTCGAACAAGGACCCGCGCCCCGCGCGCGGGCCGGACGGCGGGGATGCGCACGGCCTGCGCCGGCGCGACGTGCTCGGCTACGCCACGGCCGCGCCGCTGGCATCGGCCGCGGCCGGCATCGCGGGGCTCGGCGCCCTCACGGCGCCCGCCTCTGCAGTCGCTGCGCTGCTGCCCATGACCCCGCCCGACACCACCGACCTGATCGACATCGGCGACGCGGTCACGCTGACCTCGCTGCCGACCATGCCGCTGGTGAAAGTGACGAACACCGGCGACGGCCGCGTGCGCCTGGCGCTGCCGCGCCTCGAAGTGGGCCAGGGCATCGCCACGGCGAGCGCGATGATGCTGGCCGACAAGCTGCGCCTGCCGCTGAGCGCCATCGAAGTCACCTCGGCCGACGCGAGCCCCGAGCTGATCTGGAACCAGCTCACGGGCGGCTCGTCGAGCGTGCGCTCGATGCACGCCGGCATGCCGGTGCTGGGTGGCCTCGGCGGCCTGCTCTCGGGCTCGACGCCTTCGGTGGTCGGCCAGCGCGTGACGCGGCTCGACGCACTGGACATCGTCACCGGGCGCAAGAAGTTCACGCTCGACCAGGCGGTGCCCAATGCCAAGCCGACGATGGTGCGGCGCCCGCCGACCATCAACGGCAAGTTCGTCGGCATCAACAACCTGAACACAGTGATGGGCATGCCGGGCGTGATCGGCGTGGTGCCGATTCCCGCCACCAACGGCATCACGCCGACGCCGCCGGGCGTGGCGGTGATGGCCGAGACCTTCGGCCAGGCCTGGGCCGCGGTGAACGCGCTCGACGTGACCTGGGCCGCCGGCCCGCTCGACGGCGAGTCGAACGCCACCATCATGCGCAAGCTGAAGTCGTCGCTGCTGCCCTTTGCGCTGCCGCCGCTGGGCGCGCTGACGGTCGAGGCCGAGTTCGAGTTCGCGCCGGCCGCGCACTGCCCGATGGAAGTCGAATGCGCGATTGCCGATGTGCGAGCGGATCGCGCCGAGATCTGGGCCGGGCTGCAGAGCCCCATCGTCACCCAGCAGGCGGTGGCCGCCGAGCTGGGCCTGCCGCTGAACAAGGTCGTCGTGCATGCGGTGCCCTCGGGCGGCTCCTTCGGGCGGCGCCTGTTCTGGGACCCGGTGCTGCAGGCGATCCAGGTGTCGAAGGCGCTGGGGCGCCCCTGCCGCCTGATGTACCACCGCACCGACGACATGCGCCACACGCGCATCCGCCCGCCGATCTACCAGAAGGCGCGCGCCACGATGCTGCTGGGCCAAGTCATCGCCTTCGAGCAGCGCATCGCCAGCGTGCGCCTCGACACGCGCCACGGCTTCGGCAACATGCTCGAGGCCGCCGCCATCGCGCTGCCCAACGCCTTCCCGCAGACGGTGGGCAACTTCGCGATCGAGCAGGTCATGTTCAAGACCATGGTCACCTCGCCCTACAACTTCGGCGTCACGACCAAGCTGCTGACGCCGGTGGCGATGGACATGAACACCTGCTCCTACCGCTCGGTGCACATCCAGCCCGCACGGCTGGTGGAAGAGATCCTGGTCGACGAGATGGCCCGCGCCGCGCGCAAGGACCCGGTCGCCTTCCGGCTCGAGTACCTGCGCCTGCCGCGCGCCCGCGCGGTGCTCAAGGCCGTGGCGGAGGCCGCGCAGTGGGGCAAGGCGATGCCGGCGGGCTTTGCACAGGGCGTGGGCGTGCACCAGGAGTCGAAGTCCTTCACGGCCTGCATCGTCGAGATCGACGCGCGCGTGCCGGCGCAGGCCCGCGTGGTGCGCGCGACCATCGCCATCGATGTCGGCACGCCGATCAACCCCTCGGGCATCGAGGCGCAGCTGCAGGGCGGTCTGTGCGAATCGATCGCGCTGGTGCTGTCGGCGGGGCTGCACATCCAGAACGGCCTGCCGCTGGAAGGCAGCTACTCGCAGTACCACTTCTCGCGCATGAAACACTACCCGAAGGACGTGAAGATCATCATCCTGCCGGCCAATGGCGAGGCCATCGGCGGCCTGGGCGAGGTCGGCCTGTCGGCGAGCTCGGGTGCGATCGCCAACGCCTATGGGCGCGCCACCGGCATCAAGCCGCGCAGCTTCCCGCTGAACTTTCCGGTCGACTTCACGCCGATCCCGCCGGGCAAGCTGCCCACGCCCGTCAACGTTCCGATCCCCGCCTGAGGAGACCCGCCATGCCTGTGCAATCTTTCAAGGTGAACGGCCAGAACGTCGACGTCGAGGCGCCCGACGACCTGGCGCTGCTGTGGGTGCTGCGTGACAAGCTCGGCATCACCGGCCCGAAGTACGGCTGCGGCATCAACGTGTGCAAAGCCTGCACCTGCCACGTCGACGGCAAGGCCGTGACGACCTGTTCGGTGCGCGTGTCCGACGTGCGCGGGCGCCAGGTGACGACCATCGAGGGCCTGGCCAACGGCAGCACGCTGCACCCGGTGCAGCAGGCCTGGATGAACCTGGACGTGCCGCAGTGCGGCTTCTGCCAGCCGGGCCAGATCATGGCCGCGGTCGACCTGCTGCGCCGCACGCGCACCCCGACGGATGCCGACATCGACGCCATCGAGAACGTGTGCCGCTGCGGCACCTACGGCCGCATCCGCGAAGCGATCAAGGCCGCCGCCGCGATGATGGGCTAGGGACCGACGGAAAAACGGCCAGCCACCGCGCTCTGCGGTGCTGGCCGGTTGACGCTGGCGGCGCTTACTCGCCGAGGTAGGCGGCGCGCACGCGCGGGTCGCGCAGCAGTTCCTTGGCGTCGCCGTTCATCGTGATGAGGCCCGACTCCATGACGTAGCCACGGTCGGCCAGTTGCAGCGCGCGGTTGGCGTTCTGCTCCACCAGCAGGATCGTGACGCCCTGCGAGGCCACGGTCTGCACCACTTCGAAGATCTTGTCGCACATGATGGGCGACAGGCCCATGGTGGGCTCGTCGAGCAGCAGCACCTTCGGACGCGCCATGAGTGCGCGGCCCATGGCCAGCATCTGCTGTTCGCCGCCCGACATCGTGCCGGCCAGTTGGTCCTTGCGCTCGCGCAGGCGCGGGAAGGTCACGAACACGCGCTCCATGTCGCTGGCGATCTCGGCCTTGTCGTTGCGGATGTAGGCGCCGATCTGCAGGTTCTCGGTGATCGTCATGCGCGTGAACACGCCGCGGCCCTCGGGCACCATCACGAGGCCCTCGCCCACCAGGTCCCAGGCGCCGCGGCCCTTGATGCTGCGGCCCAGGAACTCGATGTCGCCCGCGCCGGCCGGCAGCGTGCCGGTGATGGCCTTCATGGTGGTGGTCTTGCCGGCGCCGTTGGAGCCGATGAGCGAGACCAGCTCGCCCTCGAACACGTCGAAGTCCACGCCCTTCACGGCCTGGATGCCGCCGTAGCCCACCTTCAAGCCACGGACCTTGAGCAGGTTCTTGCCTGCGGCCTTGGCGGCGGCCGCTGCCGTCGTGGGTGCCATCGTTGCTTCTGCGGTGCTCATCTCAGTGTCCTCCGGTGCCGAGGTAGGCCTCGATCACCTTTTCGTTCTTCTGTACCTCGACCGGGTTGCCCTCGGCAATCTGCTTGCCGTAGTCGAGCACGGTGACGCGGTCACACAGGCCCATGATGAGCTTGACGTCGTGTTCGATGATCAGGATCGTGCGGTTGTCCTTGCGGATGCGGTCGATGAGTTCGCGCAGCAGGACCTTCTCGGTCGAGTTCATGCCGGCGGCCGGTTCGTCCAGCGCGATGAGCTGGGGGTCGGTGGCCAGGGCGCGGGCGATCTCGAGGCGGCGCTGGTCGCCGTAGCTCAGCGTGCGCGCCTTGTAGTCGGCGAACTTGCCGATGCCCACGTAGTCGAGCAGCTCCTGCGCGCGCTTGGCGATGGCCGCTTCTTCGGCCTTGAAGCCCTTGGTGCGCAGCATGGCGCCGAACACGCCGGAGTGCGTGCGGATGTGGCGCCCGACCATCACGTTCTCCAGCGCCGTCATTTCGGCGAAGAGGCGGATGTTCTGGAAGGTGCGCGCGATGCCGGCCTTGGCCACTTCGTGCACGGCCGTCGGCTGGTAGGGCTTGCCGGCCAGCTCGAAGGTGCCGCTGTCGGGCGTGTACAGCCCGGTGATCACGTTGAAGAAGGTCGTCTTGCCGGCGCCGTTGGGCCCGATCAGGCCGTAGACCTGGCCGCGCTTGATGGTGATGCCCACGTCCGAGAGGGCCTGCAGCCCGCCGAAGCGCTTGGAGATGCCGCGAACGTCGAGGATGGTGTCTGTCGTCATGTCTGTGTGTCCTTGGCTCACGGATTGATGGACATGGGACGCGATGCCGCACCCGGCACTTCGTCAGCGGGGCTGTCGATGCCCGGTGCGTGGGTCTGGAGCGTTCCGGGCGCCACGGCCGCATGGGTCGGGTCGACGGGCGCGCCGTTCTTCTTGGTCAGCGTCTTGCCGTGTTCGGGCGATGGCCACAGGCCGCGCGGGCGCATCAGCATGATGACGATCATGGCCAGCGCGATGAACAGCTGGCGCAGGATGGACGCGTCCAGGCGACCGTCGGTCATCGCCTGCAGCGGGCCGGCCACGTAGCGCAGCACTTCGGGCAGCGCGGCCAGCAGCACGGCGCCCAGGATGACGCCGGGCAGGTGCCCGAGGCCGCCGAGCACGACCATGGCGACGATCATCACCGACTCCATCAGGCTGAAGGACTCGGGCGACACGAAGCCCTGGAAGGCCGCGAACATCGCGCCCGACACGCCGCCGAAGCTGGCGCCCATGCCGAAGGCCAGCAGCTTCATGTTGCGGGTGTTGATGCCCATCGCCTTGGCAGCGATTTCATCTTCGCGGATGGCCATCCAGGCGCGGCCGATGCGCGAGATCTGCAGGCGGTGCGAAATGATGATCGTGGCCACCACGAGCGCCAGGAACAGGTAGTAGTACAGCGTGACCGAGGAGATCGTGAAGCCGTCGAACTTCCACGCCTTGCCGAGGTCCAGCCCCCAGAACTTGATGGAGTCGATCGCCGTGATGCCCTTCGGCCCGTTGGTGATGTTGATCGGCTGGTCCAGGTTGTTCAGGAACACCCGGATGATTTCACCGAAGCCGAGCGTGACGATCGCGAGGTAGTCGCCGCGCAGCTTCAGCGTGGGCGCCCCCAGCATCGCGCCGAGCACCCCGGCCACCACCAGCGCGAGCGGAACCACGATCAGGAGCGAGGTGTGCAGCCCGTTCGGGAACATCGCCTTGAACCACGGAAAGGTGTCCGAGAGGTGCGACGAGCCCATCAGCGCGTAGAGGTACGCGCCGACCGCAAAGAAGGCCACGTAGCCCAGGTCGAGCAGGCCGGCGTAGCCGACCACGATGTTCAGGCCGAGCGCGAGCATCACGTAGAGCAATGCGATGTCGGCGATGCGCACCCAGGCGTTGCCCTGGGTCTGCAACAGAATGGGCAGCGCCAGCACGGCGACCACGCCGAGGATGTAGAGCGCGAGGTTCTTGCTGTTCTTCATGGTGTGCTGCTCCTCAGGCCCGGTCCGCCACGCGCTCGCCGAGCAGACCCGAAGGCCGCAGCGTGAGCATCACGATCAGCACGATGAAAGCGAAGATGTCGCTGTAGTTGCTGCCCAGCACGCCACCCGTGAGGGTGCCGATGTAGCCGGAGCCGATGGCCTCGATGAGGCCCAGCAGAATGCCGCCGACCACCGCGCCGGCCAGGTTGCCGATGCCGCCGAACACGGCCGCCGTGAAGGCCTTGAGGCCAGGCAGGAAGCCCATCGCATGTTGCGCGATGCCGTAGTTGGAGGCGTACATCACGCCGGCGATGGCCGCGAGCACGGCACCGATGATGAAGGTGGCCGAGATGACCATGTCGGGCCGGATGCCCATGAGCGCCGCGACGCGCGGGTTCTCGGCGGTGGCGCGCATCGCGCGGCCGAGCTTGGTGTAGTTGACCAGCCACATCAGGATCACGAGCGAAAACGCCGTGACGCTGAGGATCATGACCTGCGTCGGAGAGATCACGGCGCCGCCCACGTGGATGGGGTCGGTCGGCAGCAGGTTGGGATACGCCTTGTTGGTCGGCTTCCAGATGATCATGGCCAGCGTCTGCAGCAGGATCGACACGCCGATGGCGGTGATGAGCGGTGCGAGCTTGGGGCTGTTGCGCAGCGGCCGGTAGGCCACTTTCTCGATCACGAAGTTGAGGCTTGCCGCGACGACGCAGGCAATGATCAGCGCAACGAAGAGGATCAGCCAGCCCGGTGTGTTGGGCATTCCGTCCTTCATGAGACCGATGATGGTCCAGCTTGTGAGCGCCCCCACCATCAGCACTTCACCGTGCGCAAAATTGATCAGATTGATGATGCCGTACACCATGGTGTAGCCCAAGGCTATCAAGGCATACATGCTGCCGAGAACCAGACCGTTGATGATCTGCTGCAGCAATATTTCCATAACGCGATTCCCTATGTGTTGCACCTTGCGGGTGCCATTCACCTACCGAGGCACCGGTTTGGCGCCACTGGCTTGACAAGCAAAAAACCAGCCAACATGTGTCGCCGGCAGATTTGGTGGGCGGGATTGTAGACACGCCCCGGCGCTGTTTTGGGGCGGGATGACCGGGGTTTACCCGCTCACTTCATGCTGTATGCGCGTGAAGTCATGCAGATGCGCAAACCTGTATCAGCGATCTGAATTTGTGTTGAGGCGACGCAGTTCGCGCAGCTTTTCCGCGATGCGGATTTCGAGTCCACGCTCGACCGGTTCGTAGAACACCTGGCCTTCCAGGCCCTCGGGCAGGTAGCGCTCGCCGGCGGCGAAACCGCCCTCCTCGTCGTGCGCGTAGCGGTACCCCTTGCCGTAGTCGAGCTCCTTCATGAGCTTGGTCGGCGCATTGCGCAGGTGCATCGGCACCGGGCGCGTGCTGTCTTTCTTCACCAGCGCGCGCACCGCGTTGTAGGCCTTGTAGACCGCGTTCGACTTGGGTGCGATGGCCAGGTAGACCACGCATTCCGCCAGTGCCAGCTCGCCTTCGGGGGTACCCAGCCGCTCGTAGACCTCGGCCGCATCGAGCGCCAGGCGCAGCGCGCGCGGGTCGGCCAGGCCTACGTCTTCGCTGGCCATGCGCACGAGGCGGCGCGCCATGTAGCGCGGGTCGGCGCCGCCGTCGAGCATGCGCACGAACCAGTAGAGTGCGGCGTCGGGATCGCTGCCGCGCACCGATTTGTGCAGCGCGCTGATGGTGTCGTAGAACTGTTCGCCGCCCTTGTCGTAACGGCGCATGCGCTCGCCGAGCACGCGCAGCAGCCACTCGTCGGTGATGTTCGTGAGCTTCTCGGCGCCGGCCGCGACCGCCAGGGTCTCGAGCGTGTTGAGCAGGCGGCGCGCGTCGCCGTCCGCGTAGGCGACCAGGCGGTCGATGGCCGCCTCGTCGATGGCCGGAACCGCCTGGATCGATTGCGCCTTGGCGACGATCTGCTTCAGGTCGCCTTCGTTGAGCGACTGCAGCACGTACACCGCCGCCCGCGACAGCAAGGCCGAATTGACTTCGAAGGACGGGTTCTCGGTGGTCGCACCGATGAAGGTGAACAGGCCCGACTCGACGTGCGGCAGGAACGCGTCCTGCTGGCTCTTGTTGAAGCGGTGCACCTCGTCCACGAAGACGATGGTGCGCTGCTGCGTGAGCCCGTCGCGCGCTGCCGTGGCCTGCTCGACCGCCTCGCGGATGTCCTTCACGCCGCCCAGCACTGCGCTGATGCTCAGGAACTGCGCGTCGAAGGCGTCGGCCATGAGCCGCGCGATGGTGGTCTTGCCGGTGCCCGGCGGGCCCCAGAGGATGCAGGAATGCGGCTGGCCCGACTCGAAGGCGATGCGCAGCGACATGCCCGGACCGAGCAGGTGCTGCTGGCCGATCACTTCGCCGAGCGTCTTGGGACGCAGGCGCTCGGCGAGGGGCTGGTGGGTGCGCGGGGCCAAACCGGGGACTGTCCTGCTGTGAGTGATTACTGCTTGAGCACGTCGGCGCCGGCGGGCGCCTTGAAGTCGAAGGTGCTGGCGGGCAAGGCCGGGTTCACCTCGACCTTGCTGAACTTGAGCACCGAGCGCTGGCCGAAGCTGTCCAGGATCTCGAGGGCCGCGAGCGCGTCACCCTGGAAGCCGACCATCACGCTCTGCAGCTGGCCGTCCTTGTTCTTCGGCGTGGCCTTGACCCACTGCAGGCCGTCGCGCTCGGGCGCGGCCTCCAGCGCGAAATCGGCCTGCAGGGCGCGCAGGTCGGCGGCCGAGGCAATCAGCGCCGCGGGCGTCGAACCCAGCGCCTGCGCCTGGGTGCGCTGCGTGACCTGGTTCAGGTCGGCGTCGTAGAGCCACAGCGTCTTGCCGTCGGCCACGATGCTCTGGGCGAAGGGCTTGCGATAGTCGAACTTGAATTTGCCGGGGCGATGGAATTCGAAGGTGCCGGTCGACGTCTTCACGCGGCCCGGCTGGCCCTCGCGCGGCGGGGCCGTCACGGTCTGGGTGAACTCGGCGCGGCCGGACTTGACGGTCTTCACGAAGGCTTCGAGGCTTTCGAGCCCGTCGGCCCAGGCACTGCCGGCCACGGTGCAGATCAGGCCGGCCAACAGCCAGAGGCGGGTTTTCTTCATGGGAGGTTCCTCGGAAAAACGTTGCTGCGATGCCCATCGACACTACCCGCCGCAGGTGCCGGCTTCTGTAGGCTTTCATGAAGATTTGCAGCAGCGCCGGTGCGCGTTTGCAAATTGCCTCTCAGCACGTAACCAGCCCTGCCGCGGTGGTGATGGGGGTCGTCGTCGATGGTGCGCCGGCGGGTCACTCCGCCTGGCGCGCGGGCACGAGGATCTCGCGCTGGCCGCTGCCGCTCATGGCGCTCACGAGGCCGGCCTTTTCCATGTCCTCGACCAGGCGCGCGGCGCGGTTGTAGCCGATCTTCAGGTGGCGCTGCACCAGCGAGATGCTGGCCTTGCGGTTCTTGAGCACGACCTCGACCGCCTGGTCGTACATCGGGTCCTTTTCGCCGTCGCCGCCGCCGCCGAGCAGGTCGCCATCACCGTCGCCATCGACCGTGCCGCCTTCGAGCACGCCCTCGATGTAGTCGGGCTCGCCCTGGCTCTTGAGGTAGGCCACCACGCGGTGCACTTCCTCGTCGCTCACGAAGGCACCATGCACGCGGATCGGCAGGCCCGTGCCGCTGGCCATGTAGAGCATGTCGCCCATGCCTAGCAGCGCCTCGGCGCCCATCTGGTCGAGGATGGTGCGGCTGTCGATCTTGGAGCCCACCGAGAACGCGATGCGCGTGGGGATGTTGGCCTTGATGAGGCCCGTGATCACGTCCACGCTGGGGCGCTGCGTGGCCAGGATCAGGTGGATGCCGGCGGCGCGGGCCTTTTGCGCAAGGCGGGCAATCAGCTCTTCGATCTTCTTGCCGACCACCATCATCAGGTCGGCCAGCTCGTCGATGATGACCACGATGTGCGGCTCGCGCTTCAGCGGTTCCGGATCGTCCGGCGTGAGGCTGAAGGGGTTGTAGATGAACTCTTCCCGCGCCTTGGCTTCGTCGATCTTGGTGTTGTAGCCGGCCAGGTTGCGCACGCCGAGCTTGCTCATGAGCTTGTAGCGGCGCTCCATCTCGGCCACGCACCAGTTCAGGCCGTGCGCCGCCTGGCGCATGTCGGTGACCACGGGCGCCAGCAGGTGCGGGATGCCTTCGTAGACCGACATTTCGAGCATCTTCGGGTCGATCATGAGCAGGCGAACATCGCGTGCCTCGGCCTTGTAGAGCAGCGAAAGAATCATCGCGTTGATGCCGACCGACTTGCCCGAGCCGGTGGTACCGGCCACCAGCACGTGCGGCATCTTCGCGAGGTCGGCCACCACGGGGTTGCCGATGATGTCCTTGCCCAGGCCCATCGTGAGCATCGACTTGCCCTCGTTGTAGACCTGCGAGCCCAGGATTTCACTGAGCTTGATCGACTGGCGCTTGGCGTTCGGCAGTTCGAGCGCCATGTAGTTCTTGCCGGGAATGGTCTCGACCACGCGGATCGACACCAGCGAGAGCGAACGCGCCAAATCTTTGGCGAGGCCGAGGATCTGCGAGCCCTTGACGCCGGTGGCGGGCTCGATCTCGTAGCGCGTGATGACGGGGCCGGGCGAGGCGAGCACCACGCGCACCTCGACACCGAAGTCCTTGAGCTTCTTCTCGATCATGCGCGAGGTCATCTCGAGCGTGTCGGACGACACCGTCTCCTGGCGCACCAGCGCGGCGTCGAGCAGGTCGACCTGCGGCAGCTTGCTGTCAGGCAGTTCCTTGAAGAGCGGCTTCTGGCGTTCCTTGACGACGCGGTCGCTGCGGGGGACCTCGATCATCGCGGGCTCGATCTGCACGGGCGGCGATGCGGGGCGGCGCTTGGGCGCGACTTCTTCCTCTTCGTCGTCGAAGCTCGGCTCGAGAGGGCCGGCGTCGCCGAACGTGGCCTCCTTGCTGGGGCGCATTTTCTTGGCGCGCGGCGCGGGCGCCAGCTCTTCCTCGTCGCCGGCGCGTTCGCGCGCGGCCTGCTTGCCCATGGCGATGTCGGCGGCCATTTCGCGCTTTTCACGGCGCGACTCGAACAGCGAGTACGCACGGGCACCGATGCGCTCGGCGATCAGGCTCCAGGAGAAACGGAACACCAGCGCCGAGCCGATCACGCCGCCAGCGATGGCGACCAGCGCCGAGCCCGTGAAGCCCAGCCAGCGCACGCTCGCGGGACCGACAAGGTAGCCGAGGGCGCCGCCGCCCGAACCCGGCAGGTGCGATTCGAGCCGGTACAGGCGCGACCATTCGAGCACCGCGCTCGCGCACAGCAGCAGGACCAGGCCGAACCAGAAAGCGAGGCGGCTGCGGTTGAAGCGGCCGCGCGGGGGCTGTTCGACCGCCGGCGTCGGTTCGCCGCCGCGCAGCCAGCCGGCCAGCGACGAGAGCCACGCGCGCAGGCCCGCCGCAAGGCACCACCAGACGGAATAGCCGGCAAGGAAGTAGCTGCCATCGGCCAGCCAGGCGCCGATGCGGCCGCCCCAGTTCTTGATCTCACCGCCCGTGCCCGAGGTCGACCAGGCGGCATCGGACGGGGTGAAGCTCAGCATCGCCAGCAGCCAGAACAGGAGGGCTGCGAACCCGGCGATCAAGGTGATTTCGTGGGCGAAGCGCAGGGCGCGCAGGCGCACGGGTTGCCCTTCGGCAGCGGAAGAAGAGGACGATTGAAGCGTATGGAGCGAATAGGTCATGAAAAGCACGGCGCCCGGCCCGAAAAAACGCAGGCCGGCCGCCCCGAACACTACAACAAAAGGCCGTGGACGCCGAAAGCGCCCGGCCTATGGGCTCAGGTCAGCGTCAGGAGCCGGTCCTTGATGATCACCGAGCCGTCTTCCTGGGACTGGACGAAACCGCGCTCTTCCAGGTCCTTCATGACGCGGCTCACCATTTCGCGCGACGCGCCGACCATCTTGGCCAGGTCCTGGCGGGAGATCTTGTCGCGGACCTTGAGGTTCCCCATGCCGTCCTGGCTGGCGAACTCGAGCAGCGCGCGGGCGACGCGGCCGTACACGTCCATCAGCGCCAGCGACTCGATCTTGCGGTCGGCGTGGCGCAGGCGCTGCACCAGGCCGCGCATGATGTTGTAGGCCATCGAGGAGTTCTCGGGCAGGCAGCGCGCGAAGGCGTCGCGGCCCAGCATGAGCACGTCGCACTGGATTTCGGTGCGCACGGTGGCCGAATGCGGCTCGTCGTCGATCAGGCTCATCTCGCCGAGGTAGTCGCCGGGGTGCAGCGTGGCCAGGATCACCTCGCGGCCACGGCTGTCGGCGCTCGTGACGCGGGCGCGGCCGGTCAGGATGATGTACAGCGCATCGGATTTCTTGCCCTGCTCCACGACGACCTCGGCGCGTTTGAAGCGCTTCTTGATGATCGCATCCGCAATGCTTGCGGACTGCGAGGCCGTCAACGACGCGAACAATGGAACGCGCCGAAGCAATTCAAGGTTGGACAGCATCGACATTAATCAATCCCTGAAACAGCGCGCGATGTGATCCTGATGCTGAGCCCATGGATTACTACAATCGCGCGCATTGAAAACACCGTGCACCCGGTGTTGAACCGGGCGGTGATACTCCCCACGTATCGCTACCACCCTGAAAATGTACACGCTGCCGCAGCGTCCATCCTAGGTTTTCTACTCATGTCCGCACCCCAACACGCCAAGGTTCTCATTCTGGGCTCCGGCCCGGCCGGCTACACCGCCGCCGTCTACGCCGCACGCGCCAACCTCCAGCCTTTGCTCATCACGGGCATCGCGCAAGGCGGTCAACTCATGACCACCACCGAGGTCGACAACTGGCCGGCCGACGTGCACGGCGTGCAGGGGCCGGAGCTGATGCAGCGCTTTCTCGAGCACGCCGAACGCTTCAAGACGCAGATCGTGTTCGACCACATCAACAAGGTCGACCTGAGCAAGCGCCCGTTCACGCTCACGGGCGACAGCGGCACCTACACCTGCGACTCGCTGATCATCGCCACGGGCGCATCGGCCAAGTACCTGGGCCTGGATTCCGAAGAGAAGTTCATGGGCCGCGGCGTCTCCGCCTGCGCGACCTGCGACGGCTTCTTCTACCGTGAGCAGGAGGTCTGCGTGATCGGCGGCGGCAACACGGCCGTCGAGGAGGCGCTGTACCTCTCCAACATTGCAAACAAAGTCACACTCGTGCATCGCCGCGACAAGTTCCGCGCCGAGCCGATCCTGATCGACAAGGTCATGGAGAAGGTGGCCGAAGGCAAGATCGTGCTGAAGCTGCACAACCAGCTCGACGAGGTGCTCGGTGACGGCACGGGCGTGACGGGCATCCGCATCAAGAACACGCAGACCGGCGCGACCGAAGAGATCACGCTCAAGGGCTGCTTCATCGCGATCGGCCATCACCCGAACACCGACATCTTCCAGGGCCAGCTGGAAATGAAGGACAACTACATCCTGACCCGCTCGGGCCTGAAGGGCTTCGCGACGATGACCAGCGTGCCCGGCGTGTTCGCGGCCGGCGACGTGCAGGACAACATCTACCGCCAGGCCATCACGAGCGCTGGCACGGGCTGCATGGCCGCCCTCGACGCGCAGCGCTTCCTTGAGGAGCACTGAGACCTTTCCCTGCGGAACGGGATACCGGCCCGCAGGGCCTGGCTTCCCGCTTCTGCGGCACGGCCAGCCCAGCCGGCCCTGAAAGGGCTATAATCCGAGGCTTTGCCGAAACAGGGCCTACCTCCCACCGGGAGTCGGGTTGCGGCAAATCCGGGGTACCGCCACCCGTTTCTGGCGAGGTCAAGCTGTAAAACACCCTGCAATCGCCCTGATTGCGCCGGTGCCAGCTGTTCAAGAAAGAGTGTCCACATGGCACGCGTATGCGACGTAACGGGCAAAGGCCCGATGGTCGGAAACAACGTTTCCCACGCCAACAACAAAACCAAGCGCCGGTTCCTGCCGAACCTGCAATACCGCCGTTTCTGGGTCGAGACCGAAAACCGTTGGGTTCGCCTGCGCGTTTCGAGCGCTGCACTGCGCCTGATCGACAAGAACGGTATCGATGCCGTGCTCGCAGACCTGCGTGCCCGCGGCCAAGCTTAAGGAGCTGAATCATGGCAACGAGCAAAGGCGGACGCGAAAAGATCAAGCTGGAATCCACTGCGGGTACCGGCCACTTCTACACGACGAGCAAGAACAAGAAGACGATGCCTGAAAAGATGTCGATCATGAAGTTCGACCCCAAGGCGCGCAAGCACGTCGAATACAAGGAAATTAAGCTGAAGTAATTCGGCCTGTTCTCCCCAAAAAACCCGCTGCTCACCCAGCGGGTTTTTTATTGCCTGTCGTTTTTGTGAAAGCAGAAAAAGGCAGGCACAAAAAAGCCAACCCGCAGGTCGGCTTCTTCACTGGGCAAGAGCAGCAGCGCGGGAGGCGCCGGCCCTTTGCTCTTCGTCAGGCGCGCGCAGCGCGCAGACGGGTCGAGAACTCGCGCAGGCCAGCAATGCCGCTGGCTTCCGCACGGTGGCACCAGGCCGCCAAGTCGGCCGCCAGCTGCTCGCGCGATTGCGAGGTGTTCAGCCAGAGCTGGCGCAGCTCTTCGCGCATCGTGACCATCTTGTCGAGCACCGGGTGCGCGGCACGGGCCTGCACCAGATGGGTGCGCGCCGAGGCGGGCACCTTGTCGTCGTCGCGATGCAGCCAGCGCTTGGCCGCCTTGAGCACCGACAGGTCGGCGCCCTTGGCCTTGAGCACGTCGATTTCTTCGCTGGTCGCACGGCGCATTTCGCGGGCGTAGCCGGCCATCACTTCGTAGCGGTTGGCAATGACGGCCTCGAGCGTCTTCTCGTTGGCCACGGGCTGGATGTCGCCCATCTGCATCTTCGGCGGCACCTTCTTGACCTTGGCCCAGCCAAGCTTCTGGAACACCTGGATGTAGACCCAGCCGATGTCGAACTCGTACTTCTTGACCGAGAACTTGGCCGAAGTCGGGTAGGTGTGGTGGTTGTTGTGCAGCTCTTCGCCGCCAATGATCAGGCCCCAGGGCATGATGTTGCGGCTGGCGTCGGCCGCCTCGAAGTTGCGGTAGCCCCAGTAGTGGCCGATGCCGTTGATGATGCCGGCGGCGGTGATCGGGATCCAGAGCATCTGGACCGCCCACACGGTCAGGCCGAGCGCGCCGAACAGCGCCAGGTTGATCACCAGCATCAGGCCCACGCCTTGCCAGCTGTAGCGCGTGTACAGGTTGCGCTCGATCCAGTCATCGGGCGTGCCGTGACCGTAGCGCTCCATCGTTTCCTTGTTCTTCGATTCCTTGCGGTACAGCTCGGCGCCGCGCCAGAAGACTTCGTCGATGCCCTTGACCTGCGGACTGTGCGGGTCGTCGGCGGTTTCGCACTTCGCGTGGTGCTTGCGGTGGATGGCGACCCATTCCTTCGTCACCATGCCGGTGCCGAGCCAGAGCCAGAAACGGAAGAAGTGCGAGGGGATCGGACCGAGGTCCATCGCCTTGTGTGTCTGCGTGCGGTGCAGAAAGATCGTGACCGCTGCGATGGTGATGTGCGTGGTGACGAGCGTGTACAGCACGACTTGCCACCAGGCAATGTCCCACAGGCCGTGTCCGAGCCATTGGATGACCGCGTTCAGAACGGCGGAGTCAGGAAGCATCATTGAGTCAGGTACTCCATGGCCACACGAAGGTGCAGCCTTCAGGTAACCCGCGATTTTAGGATGTCAGGGCCAAAACGAGGCCTTTTGTCCTTCTGTCACACCGCAGATTTACCCTAGTTTGGAGCCCCGCGCCTATTTCCGGTTCCACACGGCGGCAAAAAAGCCGTCGGTGGCGTGGCGATGCGGCCACAGACGCAGGTAGCGCCGGCCGTCTTCCCCACCCGCGCAGAGGGTTTCGGCGCCCTCCACCTTGAGCGCCTGGAGCAGTTCCGCGGCATCCATGGGCACGAAATCGGGGTTCGCGGCGGCAAACGCCTCGGCGATGGCCTCGTTTTCCTCCGGCAGCACGCTGCAGGTGGCGTACACCAGCCGGCCACCCGACTTCACGAGCCGGGCCGCGCTTTGCAGGATGGCGGTCTGCTTGGCCGTCAGTTCGGCCACCGACTTGGCCGATTGCCGCCATTTGAGGTCCGGATTGCGGCGCAGCGTGCCGAGCCCCGAACAGGGCGCGTCGACCAGCACGCGGTCGATCTTGCCGGCCAGGCGCTTGATCCGGTCGTCGCGCTCGTGGGCGATCGCGGCCGGGTGCACGTTCGAGAGCTTGCTGCGCGCCAGCCGCGGCTTGAGCGCGTCCAGGCGGTGGGCCGAGGTGTCGAAGGCGTAGAGCCGGCCGGTGTTGCGCATCGTTGCGCCGATGGCCAGGGTCTTGCCGCCCGCGCCGGCGCAGAAATCGACCACCATCTCGCCGCGCTTGGCGTCCAGCAGCAGCGCGAGCAGTTGCGAGCCTTCGTCCTGCACCTCGATGGCGCCGCGCACAAACGCATCGAGCTTGGTCAGCGCGGGCTTGCCGTCGATGCGCAGCCCCCAGGGCGAGAACGGAGTCACTACCGATTTAATAGCAGCCTTCGCAAGCTCCGCCTTCACTTCGGCCCGTTTGTCGGTGAACGCATTGACGCGCAGGTCGAGCGGCGCCGGCTGCTGCAGGCTCTCGACCATCGGCCAGAAGCCGTCGCCCAGCTGCGCCTTGAGCGGCGCGACCAGCCACTCGGGCAGGTTGTGGCGATGGCGTTCGAGCAGGTCGTCGGGCTTGACGGCATCGCAGTTGTCGAGCCAACGCTTCTCGGTGTCGTTGAGCGCGCTCTTCAGGAAGTCGCGCGGGCCGTGAAAGCCCAGGATCGCCATGCGGCGCTCCTTCGAACCGCTGCCCGAGGGCGACAGGTGATCGAACAGCAGCTTCTTGCGAAGCACGGTGTAGACGGTCTCGGCGAGCGTCGCGCGCTCGCGCGGGCCGAACTCGCGGTGGTCGCGGAAAAAGCGCGAAACGACCTGGTCGGCCGGGTGATCGAATTTCAGGACCAGGCCGACCAGATCGGCGGTGGCCTCCAACAGGGCTTTGGGATGCATAGCCCCGATTGTCTCAGCCGGCCGGCCTCGCGGCCGAAACGCCTCAGACGCCGCGCACCCAGACGGTCCCGAAGGCCTGCCGCTCGATGTCTTCCAGCGTGGGCGAGTGCCCCGCCCAGAGCACGAGCGCCGCGCCCGGCAAGGTCAGGGTCTGCTCTAGTTCGCGGCACAGGTGCCAGCGGTCCTCGTCGTCGAGCCCCGGCACCTCGACGAACACGATGTACGCCCGCCGCCAGGCGAACTCGCGCAGGTTCTTGCGCACCACCCACAGCCGCGACACGGGCAGGCAGCGTGCGATGTCGGCACGCAGCTCGCCCAGCTCGTGGTCGTTCAGGTCGTGGCGCGAAATCTGGCTGAAGAACGGCGTGTCGGTGATCTCTTCCCAGGCGCGCGCCTCGGCCTCCTCCGCCTCCTTGAGCCGCGCGCGCCACAGCTTGAGCCCCTGCTCGTCGTGCGGCCCGGCTTCGGGATCTTCGAGCGAGGCGACGGCGTTCTTGGCCGCCCACCATCGGCTGGCCACGCCCGACTGGTGCAGCCGTTCGAGAACCGCCAGGCGCTCGGCGCGCTCGCGCACGGGCAGCATCTGGGCCAGCCCGCGCAGCGCGCCCGGATGATCCGGCGCGATCCGCAGCGCGCTTTCGTAGCGCGCGCGCACCGGCGCCGCCGGGTCGAGCCGGCGCTCGGCGTCGGCCCATTCGACCATCTCGTCGGGCGTGTTGCGCTCGCCGCGGGCCGCCAGCACCGCGATGCGCTCGCGGATGCGCGAGCGGTGCGCGTGGTGCTGCTTCCAGTCGGCGGCGTGGGCGCGGCGCCAGGCATTGTCGAAATGCGAGATCCACTTGTGCTTGTCGGCCAGCATGTCGAGCGCGGGCCGCTGCGACCAGGCCGGCAGCGCCGCTTTCTGGTTCAGCGCTTCGAGCCGGTCGCGCAGCACCGGGTGGGTGTCGTCCAGGTCGCTCACGCGCCGCATCGCCTCGCGCAGCGCCTGGCGCGCGAACTCCTCGCTCGGCGGCGTGCGGGCGCGCTGCCGCAGGGCGGCGAACGGGCCGGGCGGCAGCGGCTCGCGCTCGGCGCGCGCCCAATGCCAGGGCCAGAACTCGCTCGCGTACCAGTTGCCCTTGATGGCGACTTCGGTGAGCGCGGCGGCGGCCACCGCGGTGCCGAGCAGCCGGCCCGAGATGCGGTCGGCCTCGTACTCGTCCTGGCGGGCCAGCGCGAAGGTCTTGGCGGCAAAGCGCGGAAAGTACCAGCGGAAGAAGGCCTGCGACACCAGCGCCATCACGCCCTCGTCGCGCTGCAGGCTGGCATCGAGCCGCAGCCACGACAGCCGCGTGCGGTAGATCCAGGCGCTCAGGCGGCCGTGGTTGCCGCGCAGGTGCCCGTATTCGTGGGCCAGCACCGACAGCAGGCGCTGGCGGTCCAGCATCATCAGCAGCGGCAGGCCGATGCTCAGCGAGTTGAGCGCACCGCCGAACAGGCCGAAGCGCGGCACCTGGCTGATGCTGGCGTTGAAGTTGTCGTCCAGGTAGACGCGGTGCACCGGCGGCCCCTTGATGCGCTCGCGGATGCGGTCCAGCGCCTCGAACAGCCCGGGCGCGTCGGCGCGCGTGAGCGGCTCGCCGTCGGGCTCGTCGAAATGCACCCAGAGCGCGCGCAGGGTCGCCCAGAACAGGCCCAGCGCGAACACGAGCAGCCAGCCGCGGGTGAAGTTGAAACGCCCGTCGGCCACCGAGACGACCACCCAGGCCACAATGCCCACCGCCAGCCCGAGGCAGGCCAGCACCCAGAGGTAGCCGAGCGCGGCGAACGCCGCGACGCCACGCCGGTAGCGCGCGCTGTCGTCCGCACTCGCGTGCTCGCTCAGGCGAACCAGGTGAACAAAATCCGCACGGTCCATCCGACTCCCGTCAAAGACTCATCCGACAGTTGTTACCGAAGAAAGAAGCCCCCGTTGAACGACGAAGACCTCCCTCCCCTGATCGAAACGCCCCCCGGTCGCTACCGCCACTACAAGGGCGGCGAGTACGACGTGATCGGCACCGTCCGCCACAGCGAGACGCTGGAGCCGATGACGCTGTACCGCGCCCTCTACGGTGCCCGCGGCCTGTGGGTCCGGCCCGCCGCGATGTTCGAGGAAACCATCGAGATCGACGGCCGCCCGCAGCGCCGGTTTACCCTGATCGACGCTCAGCCGCAGTGAACGTCCTTGACGCGGCCACGCGCGTCGACGCTGATGTTGAGCCGTCCGGGGTTGAGTTCCATCGTGACCGCCTGGTTCGGCTTGAGCACCCGCGCCGTGCCGGCGCCGGCGCGCGCACGTGCCGCGGCTTCGAGCTGAGGCGTCACCTGCTGGCCCACGGCAAAGCGGGCGCCCTCGGCGTTGCACTGGAAGACGGGTTCGGCCGGCGCGGCGGGCGCAGGCGCAGCGGCGCCCGGTGCGGGCGCGGGGGCCGGAGCGGCGCAGGCGGCCAGCAGGGCCGCGGTGGCCAACGTCAACAGTAGCGATTGGGTTTTCAAAGTTCTGTGCTCCCGAAAACCCAGCAATATAAACAACTTTAAGCTTTGTGACTCAATGTATCCAAAAGCCATCCAGCGATGGCGCGCGGGTACAGCAGGTGCTCCTGGGACAGCACCCGGGCAGCCAGCGTGGCCGCCGTGTCATCCGGCAGCACCGGCACCACGGCCTGCGCCAGGATCGGTCCGTGGTCGAGCTCCGCCGTGACTTGGTGCACCGTCACCCCGGCCACCTTGCAGCCCGCCTCGATGGCGCGCTGGTGCGTGTGCAACCCCGGAAAGGCCGGCAGCAGCGAGGGGTGGATGTTGACCAGCCGCCCCGCGTAGCGGGCCACGAAGCCGGGCGTCAGGATGCGCATGAAGCCCGCCAGCACCACCAGCGCCGGCGCGTGGGCGTCGACCGCCTCGGCCAGCGCCGCGTCGAAGGCCTCGCGGCTGTCGAAGGCCTGGTGCGGCACCACGGCGGTCGCGATGCCGTGCGATGCGGCCAGCGCCAGCCCGCCGGCCTCCGCCTTGTTGCTGATGACGGCGGCGATGCGCGCGCCGAAGCGCTCGGCCCAGCGGTCGCGCTCGGCGGCGCGCACGATGGCCGCCATGTTCGAGCCGCCGCCGGAGATCAGGATCACGATGTTCTTCATGGGAGGCCGGGATTATCCGTGCCCCGCCAACACCCCGATCAGCCTCCCGTCGACCCGCACGCCGGCGGGCTTGTCGCGACGCGGACACCGGATCGCAGCACGACCGTGCTAAAACTCGCAGTTCCGGAGACACCCCGCGTCTGCGGTGGACCGATCAACACAGCGAGGCACGCATGGATTTGAGCTTCACACCCGAAGAACAGAAGTTCCGCGAAGAAGTTCGCGCATGGGTCAAGGACAACCTCCCCCAGGAGATTTCGCACAAGGTGCACAACGCGCTCGAACTGACGCGCGACGATCTGCAAGGCTGGGCCAAGATCCTCGGCAAGAAGGGCTGGCTGGGCTACGGCTGGCCCAAGGAATTCGGCGGCCCCGGCTGGACCGCCGTGCAGCGCCACCTGTTCGAGGAAGAAACCGCCCTGGCCGGCGCGCCGCGCATCATCCCGTTCGGCCCCGTCATGGTGGCCCCGGTGATCATGGCCTTCGGCAACGCCGAGCAGCAAAAGCGCTTCCTGCCCGGCATCGCCAGCGGCGAAGTCTGGTGGAGCCAGGGCTACAGCGAACCCGGCTCGGGTTCCGACCTGGCCTCGGTCAAGACCAAGGCCGAGCGCAAGGGTGACAAGTACATCGTCAACGGCCAGAAGACCTGGACCACGCTCGGCCAGCACGGCGACTGGATGTTCAACCTCGTGCGCACCAGCAACGAAGGCAAGCCCCAGACCGGCATCAGCTTCCTGCTGCTGGACATGAAGTCGCCCGGCGTCACCGTGCGCCCGATCAAGCTGATCGACGGCGGCGTCGAGGTGAACGAGGTGTTCTTCGACAACGTCGAAGTGCCCGCCGAGAACCTCATCGGCGAAGAGAACAAGGGCTGGACCTACGCCAAGCACCTGCTCTCGCACGAGCGCACCAACATCGCCGACGTGAACCGCGCCAAGCGCGAACTCGAGCGACTGAAGCGCATCGCCAAGAGCGAAGGCGTGTACGACGACCTGCGCTTCCGCGACGAGATCGCCAAGCTCGAAGTCGACATCGTCGCCCTCGAGATGATGGTGCTGCGCGTGCTGTCGGCCGCCACCTCGGGCAAGAACTCGCTGGACGTGGCCGGCCTGCTCAAGATCCGCGGCAGCGAGATCCAGCAGCGCTACGCCGAGCTGATGATGCTGGCCGGCGGCCCCTACTCGCTGCCACTGATCCGCGAAGCCATGGAAGCCGGCTGGCAGGGCAACTTCCCCGGCGGCAACCCGGCGCTGGCACCGCTGGCATCGACCTTCTTCAACATGCGCAAGACCACGATCTACGGCGGCTCGAACGAAGTCCAGCGCAACATCGTGGCGCAAACCGTCCTGGGCTGAGGAGACACCAACATGGATTTCAATTTTTCGGAAGACCAGGACCAACTGCGCGACGCCGTTCGCAAGTGGGTCGACAAGGGCTATGACTTCGAGCGCCGCCGCGGCATCGAGGCCAAGGGCGGCTTCTCGCGCGAGGCCTGGGACGAACTGGCCGAGCTCGGCCTGGGCGGCCTGTACATCAGCGAAGACGACGGCGGCCTGGGCATGGGCCCGGTGGCCGGCATGGTCGTGATGGAAGAACTGGGCCGCGGCATCGTGCTGGAGCCCTTCGCGCAGACGCTGATCGCCGGCGCCGTGCTCGGCGGCTACGCCGACGCGGCCACCAAGGAAAACTGGCTGCCGCGCATCGCCGGCGGCCAGGCCCTCGTGGTGCTGGCCTACCAGGAGCGCAAGGCACGCTACCGCCTGGACGTGTGCGAGGCCACGGCCGTCAAGTCGGGCAACGGCTACTCGCTGACCGGCGCCAAGAGCGTGGTGCCCGTGGGCGACGAGGCCGATGCCTTCATCGTGCCCGCCAAGGTCGACGGCAAGATCGCCCTCTTCCTGGTCGAGCGCAGCGCCAGCGGCGTCGAAGCCCGCGGCTACGGCACGCAGGACGGCGGCCGCGCGGCCGAAGTCGTGTTCGACAAGGCCGACGCCACGCTGGTCACGGCCGACGGCCTGGCCGCGCTCGAATACGCGGTGGATGTCGGCATTGCCGCCACCTGCGCCGAAGCGGTCGGCGTGCTCGACAAGACGCTCGACGTCACGATCGACTACATGAACCAACGCAAGCAGTTCGGCGTGGTCATCTCCAGCTTCCAGGCGCTGCGCCACCGCGTCGCCGACATGAAGATGCAGCTGGAACTGGCACGTTCGATGAGCTACTACGCAACGCTCAAGCTCAACGCCCCGGCCGACGAGCGCCGCCAGGCGCTGGCCCGCGCCAAGTACCAGCTGGGCACGTCGATGCGCTACGTGGCCGCGAACTCGGTGCAGCTGCACGGCGGCATCGGCGTGACCGACGAATACATCGGCAGCCACTACTTCCGCAAGCTCACGCAGCTCGAGCTCACCTTCGGCGACACGCTGCACCACCTGGGCGAGGTCTCTGCCCGCATGCAGGACACGGCCGGCGTCTTCGCCTGACGGCTGTTTGTCGATAGCATCCAACGCCCGCCCGCCTTGCGCCGGCGGGCGTTTTCACTTGCGGGGCCCCAGCCCCCAGCCAGGAGAGAGACAGACATGCCTTCCCGCCGCACCCTGCTTGCCTTGGCCCTTGCCGGAAGCACCGCCGTCACCTGGCTGACCGGCTGCGCCACCTCCGCGCCCTCTTCCACCGAGCGCCCACCCATCGTCTTCATGCACGGCAACGGCGACTCGGCCGCGCTGTGGCAGACCACGATCTGGCGCTTCGAATCGAACGGCTGGCCGCGCGAGCGGCTTTTCGCCGTCGACCAGCCGAATCCCCTGGCCCGCGACGACGACGCCGTGGCCCAGCCGGGGCGCAGCTCCACCACCGAGTCGGCCGCGTTCCTGCGCGCCGAGGTCGAGAAGGTGCTGAAAGCCACGGGCGCGCCCAAGGTCGTGCTCATCGGCAATTCGCGCGGCGGCAACACCATCCGCAACTACGTGCAGAACGGCGGCGGCGCGGCCGTGGTGAGCCACGTGGTGCTGGGCGGCAACCCGGCGCACGGCATCTGGAAGGTGAAGGGCCTGCGCGAGAACAACGAGTTCTCGGGGCTCTCGGCCTTCATGCAGCAGCTCAATGCGCCCAAGGGACCCAACGGCGACGAGGTCACGCCCGGCGTGCAGTGGCTCACGCTGCGCTCGGACACCAACGACAAGTACGCCCAGCCCGACGGCCTGTGGATCGGCGCGCCGGGCCAGCCGACGAACATCGGCTTCGACGGGCCGGCGCTCAAGGGCGCCACCAACCTCGTGCTGCCGCGCGTGGACCACCGCGAGACCTCGTTTTCGCCCTCTGCCTTCGCGGCGACCTGGCGCTTCCTGACCGGCCATGCACCGGCCAGCACGGCGGTGGCGCCGGAATCGAAGGTCGTGCTCGACGGCCGCGCGACCGGCGCGGACAACCTGGCGCTGGCCGGCGCGCGCGTCACGGTCTTTGCGGTCGACCCGGCCTCGGGCGCGCGGCGCGGCGAGGCGGCGCACCAGCAGACGGTCGGCGCCGACGGTCGCTGGGGCCCGTTCAGCGCGCAGCCCGCCGCGCGCTACGAGTTCGTGCTCGACGTGCCCGGCCAGGGCACCACGCACATCTACCGCAGCCCGTTCGTGCGCAGCAGCGGCGTCGTCAACCTGCGGACCGAGCGCCTGGCGCCGGCCGAGAGCGGCGCGGGGGCGGTGGTCGTCTTCACGCGTCCGCGCGGCTACTTCGATGCGCAGCGCGACACGATGAACTTCGACGGCCAGAGCCCGCCGCCCGGCGTGCCGGCCCAGGGCGCGGGGCAGTCGAGTTCGCGGCTGCGCATCGCGGCCGGCGCGCCGCAGCGCACGGTCAGCGCCGAGTTCAACGGCGAGCGCCTCACCGGCCAGAGCTGGCCCGCCGCGCAAGGGCACGCGACGGTGCTCGAGCTGACGTACTGAACGGCCATGAACGACACGGCCCCCTTCGTCCTGACGGCGCGCGACGCGCGCGGCGTGGTCACGCTCACGCTGAACCGCCCCGCCGCCTTCAACGCGTTGTCCGAAGGCATGCTCGGCGCGCTCGAGCAGGCGCTCGGCACCATCGCCGCCGATGACACGGTGCGCGCCGTCGTCATCGCCGCGGCGGGCAAGGCCTTCTGCGCGGGCCACGACCTGAAGGAGATGCGCGCCGAACCCTCGCTCGGCTACTACCAGCAGCTGTTCGACCGGTGCGGCGCGATGATGCTGTCGATCCAGCGGCTGCCCGTGCCGGTGATCGCGCGCGTCCACGGCATCGCGACCGCGGCAGGCTGCCAGCTGGTGGCGGTGTGCGACCTCGCGGTGGCCGCCAGCGACGCGCGCTTTGCGGTCAGCGGCGTCAACGTCGGCCTCTTTTGCGCCACGCCTGGCGTCACGCTGTCGCGCAATCTGGGTCGCAAGGAAGCCTTCGAGATGCTGGTGACGGGTGAATTCATCAGCGCCGAGGAAGCGCGCGAGAAAGGCCTGGTCAACCGGATCGCGCCGCCCGAAGGGCTCGATGCCACCGTCGAGACACTGGTCGCCAGCATCGTCGCCAAGCCCCGCACGGCGCTCGCGCTGGGCAAGGCGCTGTTCTATCGCCAGCTCGAGACCGGCATCGAGGCCGCGCTGGCCGACGCCAGCCAGACCATGGCCTGCAACATGATGGACGAGAGTGCGCTGGAAGGCGTGCAGGCCTTCATCGAGAAGCGGCCACCGGCCTGGAAAGGCTGAAATGACAAAGGAGGCCGAGGCCTCCTTTTTTCTTGCGCGTCCGGTGTCAGATGTCGTGCAACCGGGACGACTGCGGCAGGTGCGCCATCAAAAACTCCATCTGGTCCGCCAGGATGCGGCGGTTGCGCAGGATGAAGTCCTCCCACAGGCTGGGCACATAGGGCGCATACAGCAGCGGCATGTTCGCCTGCTCGGGCGTGCGGCTGCTCTTGCGGTGGTTGCAGGGCTTGCAGGCCGTGACCACGTTCATCCACGTGTCGATGCCGCGCTGCGCGAACGGAATGATGTGCTCGCGCGTGAGTTCGTCTTCGTGGAAATGGCCGCCGCAGTAAGCGCAAATGTTGCGATCGCGCGAGAACAGCTTGCTGTTGGTCAGGCCCGGGCGCTGCGCGAAGGGGTTGATGCGCGGCACGCCCTTGGTGCCGATGATGCTGTTGATCGCGATCTGCGACTGCTCGCCCGTGATCGCGTTGTGGCCGCCACGGAACACGGCCACCTGCGCGCCCACTTCCCAGCGGACTTCGTCCGCCGCGTAGTGGATCACCGCCTGTTCCAGCGATATCCATGACTGGGGCAGCCCTTGGGCCGACAGCTTCAAGACCTTCACACACGCCTCCTCGAAACGAGAAAAACACGCAGAGACCAGAGACTCGGAATGCGTTGGCGACTCACGCCAACCCACCCACTGCGTCACAATATACCGGCTTTGTGACAAATCGGCCTGATTTGCCCATACGACGGGCATCAGGCGCTATCAAAAAGATACTCTCCCATGCAGGTTTTCCGCGGCTTCCGACACCCGGGCGTAGCTCCGGCCTGCGCCCTCACGATCGGCAATTTCGACGGCGTCCACCGCGGCCACCAGGCCATGCTGGCGCTGTTGCAGACCGAGGCCCGCCATCGCGGGCTGCCCAGCTGCGTGCTGACCTTCGAGCCGCACCCGCGCGACTACTTCGCGGCCGTCACCAAGAAACCCGACCTGGCCCCGGCCCGCATCGGCACGCTGCGCGACAAGCTGACCGAGCTGGCGGCCTGCGGCGTCGACCAGACCATCGTGCTGCCCTTCGATGGCCGGCTGGCGTCCCAGTCGCCCGAGGCGTTCATCCAGAACGTGCTGATCGACGGCCTGGGTGCGCGCTACGTGCTGGTGGGCGACGACTTCCGCTTCGGCGCCAAGCGCGCCGGCGACTACGCCATGCTCGATGCTGCCGGTGAAGCCCACGGTTTCGACGTCGCGCGCATGAACAGCTACGAGGTGCACGGCCTGCGCGTGTCCAGCTCGGCCGTGCGCGAGGCGCTGGCCGAAGGCCGCATGGCCGACGCCCACACCCTGCTGGGGCGCCCGTACACGATCTCGGGCCACGTGGTCCACGGCCGCAAGCTGGGCCGGGCGCTGGGCGCCTCGTCGCCGGGCAAGGACGACGGTTTTCGCACCCTCAACCTGCGCTTCAAGCACTGGAAACCAGCCGCCAGCGGCATCTTCGCGGTGTTGGTGCACGGCCTGGCCGACCAGCCGCTGCCGGGTGTCGCGAACCTCGGCGTGCGGCCCTCGCTGGACGCCAACGACGTCAACGCCGGGCGCGTGCTGCTGGAGACGCATTGCCTGGAGTGGCCCTCGCATCTGGGGGCCGAAGGGGCCTACGGTAAAATCGTGCGCGTGGAACTCCTGCACAAACTGCACGACGAATTGCGCTACACCAGCCTCGAAGCCCTCACCGCGGGCATCGCGAAGGATGGCCGCGACGCACGCGCGTTCTTCGCATCGACCCACGCCGAGACCCATCGCCAGACCACGCGCGACCGAATTTAGCCCTGCACGCCCCGTGCTGCCGCCCTTCGACAAGCTCAGGGCGAACGGCTATATCTTCCGCACCGACCGCTCAATGCAGTTCGGGCTGAGCCTGTCGAAGCCCCTCTGTTTCGCCGCACCCCAACATGTCTGACGCTGCTTCCCCCAAAGATTACCGTTCCACGCTGAACCTGCCCGACACCCCCTTCCCGATGCGCGGCGACCTGCCCAAGCGCGAGCCGGGCTGGGTGAAGGAATGGAACGACGAAGGCCGCTACCACCGCCTGCGCGACGCCCGCCACGGCGCGCCCAAGTTCATCCTGCACGACGGCCCGCCGTACGCCAACGGCCAGATCCACATGGGCCACGCGGTGAACAAGATCCTCAAGGACATGATCACCAAGGCGCGCCAGCTCGAAGGCTTCGACGCGCTGTACGTGCCCGGCTGGGACTGCCACGGCCTGCCGATCGAGAACGCCATCGAAAAGCAGTTCGGCCGCAACCTCAGCCGCGACGAGATGCAGGCCAAGAGCCGCGCCTACGCCACCGAGCAGATCGCCCAGCAGATGGTCGACTTCCAGCGCCTGGGCGTGCTGGGCGAATGGGACCATCCCTACAAGACGATGGACTTCGCCAACGAAGCCGGCGAGCTGCGCGCGTTCAAGCGCGTGATCGAGCGCGGCTTCGTGTACCGGGGCCTGAAGCCCGTGTACTGGTGCTTCGACTGCGGCTCCTCGCTGGCCGAGTTCGAGATCGAATACGCCGACAAGAAGAGCCAGACCATCGACGTGGCCTTCAAGGCGCACGAACGCGAGAAGGTGCTCAAGGCCTTCGGCACCGACCACACGATCCTGGGCGACATCTTCGCCGTGATCTGGACCACCACCGCGTGGACGATCCCCGCCAACCAGGCGATCAACCTCAACCCCGAGCTCGAGTACTCGCTGGTCGACACCGAGCGCGGCCTGCTGATCCTGGCCAACTCGCTGGTCGAGATGTGCATGACGCGCTACGCGCTCGACGGCAAGGTGCTGGCCACGGTCAAGGGCGAGGCGCTCGGCGGGCTCGAGTTCGAGCACCCGCTGTACGACGTGGATGCCGGCTACCGGCGCCTGTCGCCCATCTACCTGGCCGACTACGCCACCGCCACCGACGGCACCGGCCTCGTGCACTCGTCGCCCGCCTACGGCGTGGACGACTTCAACTCCTGCATCGCCCACGGCGTGGCGTACGACGACATCCTCAACCCGGTGCAGGGCAACGGCAGCTACGCGCCCGACTTCCCGCTGTTCGACGGCCAGAACATCTGGAAGGCCGTGCCGGTCATCATCGCCGCGCTGCGCGACGCCAACCGCCTGCTGACCACCGAGACCATCACCCACAGCTACCCGCACTGCTGGCGCCACAAGACGCCGGTGATCTACCGCGCGGCCGCCCAGTGGTTCGTTCGCATGGACGAAGGCGAAGGCGTGTTCACCAAGGACAAGGCGCCCAAGACGCTGCGCCAGACCGCGCTCGACGCCATCGAGCAGACCAGCTTCTACCCCGAGAACGGCAAGGCCCGCCTGCACGACATGATCGCCGGGCGGCCCGACTGGTGCATCAGCCGCCAGCGCAGCTGGGGCGTGCCGATCCCGTTCTTCCTGCACAAGGATTCGGGCGAGCTGCACCCGCGCACCATGGAAATCCTCGACCAGGCCGCCGACATCGTCGAGAAGGGCGGCATCGAGGCCTGGAGCCGCGTCACCGTCGAAGACATCCTGGGCGCCGAAGACGCACCGAGCTACACCAAGAGCACCGACATCCTCGAGGTGTGGTTCGACTCGGGCTCGACCTTCTCGCACGTGCTGCGCGGCACGCACCCCAACGTGCACCACGAGACCGGGCCCGAGGCCGACCTGTACCTCGAAGGCCACGACCAGCACCGCGGGTGGTTCCACTCGTCGCTGCTGATCGCCTGCATGCTGGAAGACCGTGCACCGTACAAGGGCCTGCTCACGCACGGCTTCACGGTGGATGCCAAGGGCATCAAGATGAGCAAGTCGCTCAAGAACGGCATCGACCCGCAGGAAATCAGCAACAAGCTGGGCTCGGAAATCATCCGCCTGTGGGTGGCCGCGAGCGACTACTCGGGCGACATCGCGGGCGACGACAAGATCCTCGCGCGCGTCGTCGACGCCTACCGCCGCATCCGCAACACGCTGCGCTTCCTGCTCGCGAACACCAGCGATTTCGACATCGCGAAGGATGCCGTGCCGCTCGACCAGCTGTTCGAGATCGACCGCTACGCGATGTCGCGCGCGGCGCAGTTCCAGGCCGAGATCCTCGCGCACTACCAGGTGTACGAGTTCCATCCGGTGGTGGCCAAGCTGCAGATCTACTGCTCGGAAGACCTGGGTGGCTTCTACCTCGACATCCTGAAGGACCGCCTCTACACGACGGCCCCGGGCTCACTCGCGCGCCGCAGCGCGCAGACGGCGCTCTGGCACATCTCGCAGGCCATGCTGCGCTGGATGGCCCCGTTCCTGAGCTTCACGGCCGAAGAGGCCTGGAAGATCGTGGGCACCGGCAAGCCGGGCGAGTCGATCTTCACGCAGACCTACAGCCAGTTCGCCGCACCCGACGAGGCGCTGCTCGCCAAGTGGGGCCGCATCCGCGAGATCCGCGACGGCGTCAACAAGGACATCGAGGCGGTGCGCGCCGAGGGCAAGCTCGGCTCGTCGCTGCAGGCCAACCTGCAGCTGAACGCACCGGCCGACGACCTCGCGCTGCTGGGCTCGCTGGGCGACGACCTGAAGTTCGTGTTCATCGCCTCGGCCGTGGCGCTGGCGGCGGGCGACACGCTGTCGACCGTGGTCACGCCCAGCACCGCGCAGAAATGCGAGCGCTGCTGGCACTACCGCGAGGACGTGGGCCACGACCCGGCGCACCCGACCATCTGCGGCCGCTGCACGAGCAACCTGTTCGGCGCGGGCGAATCGCGCAGCGTGGCCTGATGGCGACCGCACGTTCCGCCTCGTCGGCCTCGCGTTCGCGCGGGGCCAGCATCTGGCCCTGGCTCGGGCTGGCGACGATCATCGTGATCATCGACCAGTTCACCAAGACGCTGATCCTGGGCTACTACAAGCTCGGCGACGCGACCTACGTGACGAGCTTCTTCAACGTCGTGCGCGCGCACAACACGGGCGCCGCCTTCTCGTTCCTGGCCGACCATTCGGGCTGGCAGCGCTGGTTCTTCACGGCCATCGGCGTGGCGGCGGCGATCTTCATCGTCTGGATGCTCCGGTCGCACGCGGGCCAGAAGCTCTTCTCGTTCGCGATGGCCTGCATCCTGGGCGGCGCCATCGGCAACGTGGTCGACCGCATGATGCACGGCTACGTCGTCGACTTCCTGAGCTTCCACTGGGGCAACTGGTACTTCCCGGCGTTCAACGCGGCGGACAGCGCCATCACGCTCGGGGCGATCTGCCTGATCGTCGACGAGATCCGGCGGGTGCGCCGGGGCAAGTAAGCCAGTTCTCGACCAAAGGGGCCCACGGGCCCCTTTTTCTTTGGGCCGCGCTCTGCGCCCGCGGCCCCGGGGTTCTCCCCACTTCCCTGCCCTGTCATCGCGAAGTCATACTGCGCCGGTCCAATGTAATCGATTACATGAACCCCACCACGGACCCCGCACGATGAGCATCCAAGCAGTAGCCGCCCAGGCCGGGGTTTCCGTGGCCACGGTCTCGCGCGCCTTCAATTTCCCCGACAAGGTGACGCCGGCCACGCGCGAACTGGTGGAACGCGTGGCGCGCGAGCTCAACTACCTACCCAACGCCAGCGCCCGCACCTTGCGCACCCAGCGCAGCCGCACGCTCGGCGTGGTGCTGCCCACGCTGCTGAACCCGACCTTCGCCGAATGCCTGCAGGGCATCGCGCGCGCGGCCGTCGCGGGCGGCTACGCGATCCTGCCGGTCACCACGGGCTACCGGCTCGACGAGGAAGAGCGCGCCGTCCAGCTGCTGCTGGCGGGCAATGTCGACGGGCTGATCCTCGTGGTGTCGAACCCGTCCACCTCGGCCGCGCTGCAGCGCCTGCAGGCCGCCGGCGTGCCCTACGTGCTGGCCTACAACCGGCACGCCGACCATCCCTGCGTGTCAGTCGACAGCGAAGGCGCGGTGGCCGACGCGGTCACGCGGCTCGTGCTGCTGGGCCACCGGCGCATCGCGATGGTCAGCGGCACGCTGGCCGCGTCGGACCGCGCGCAGCAGCGCTACCGCGGCTACCAGCGCGGCATGGCCGAAGCAGGCCTTGCCGCGCCGCCGCTGGTCGAAGTGCCCTTCGTCGAGACCGCCGTCGATGCGCTGTGCGCGGAGCTGCGCCCGCGCAGCCGCCCCACCGCACTGGTCTGTTCGAACGACCTGCTCGCCATCCGCAGCATCCGCGCCGCGCACTTGAGTGGCCTGGCCGTGCCCGACGACCTCAGCGTGGTCGGTTTCGACGGCATCGCGCTCGGCGAAGACCTCACGCCCGCGCTCACCACCATCGCGCAGCCCAACAGCGACATCGGCCGCCACAGCGTCGAGCTGCTGGCACAGGCGATCGCCGGCGGCCGCGCGCTGCAGGCCGACGCGAGCCTGCTGCTGCCCCATGCCTTCCGAGACGGCGAGTCGTGCGCGAATGCGCGCGAAGACAACGACGCCGCACTGTCCTGACCCCACCACCCCTCCCAGGAGTTCTTCCATGTCCCTTCGCTTTCACCGCCTCGCCCGCCTCGGCGTGCTGGCCGCCGCCCTCGTCGCCGCCGGCGGCGCCATGGCCCAGACCGCCATTTGCTACAACTGCCCGACCGAATGGGCCGACTGGGGCACCCAGCTCAAGGCCATCAAGGCCAAGACCGGCATCACCGTGCCGGCCGACAACAAGAATTCGGGCCAGTCGCTCGCGCAGCTGGTCGCCGAAAGGGCCAGCCCCGTGGCCGACGTCACCTACCTCGGCGTGACCTTCGCGGTGCAGGCCGCGAAAGACGGCGTGGTCGAGCCCTACAAGCCGGCCGCCTGGAAAGACATTCCCGACGGCCTGAAGGACCCCGCAGGCAACTGGTTCACCATCCACTCGGGCACGCTCGGCTTCATGGTCAACGTCGACGCGCTCAAGGGCAAGCCGGTGCCCAAATCGTGGGCCGACCTGCTCAAGCCCGAGTACAAGGGCCTCATCGGCTACCTCGACCCCGCTTCGGCCTTCGTGGGCTACGTGGGCGCCGTGGCCGTGAACCAGGCGCGCGGCGGCACGCTCGACAACTTCAAGCCGGCCATCGACTACTTCAAGGCGCTGCAGAAGAACGAGCCCATCGTGCCCAAGCAGACCTCGTACGCGCGCGTGCTGTCGGGCGAGATCGCGATCCTGCTCGACTACGACTTCAACGCCTACCGCGCCAAGTACAAGGACAAGGCCAACGTCGCCTTCGTGATCCCGAGCGAAGGCACGCTGGCCGTGCCCTACGTGATGAGCCTGGTGGCCAAGGCGCCGCACGCGGCCGACGCCAAGAAGGTGCTCGACTTCACGCTGTCCGACGAAGGCCAGGCGATCTGGGCCAAGGCCTACCTGCGCCCGGTGCGCGCCAGCGCCATGCCCAAGGAGATCGAGGCGCAGTTCCTGCCCGCGAGCGACTACGCGCGTGCCAAGACCGTCGACTACGCCCGCATGGCCGACGCGCAGCGTGGCTTCTCCGACCAGTACCTGAAGGAAGTGCGCTGACCCGGCGCCGCGCGCGATGACACGCACCACCTCCTCCAACGCCTGGAACCCGCGCTGGCGACTGCTGGCCTGCGTCGCGCCGGCGGCCGTCTTCTTCGCGGCCTTCTGGCTGCTGCCGGTGGTGCGCCTGCTGGCGCTGCCGGCCGACAAGGGCGCCGCCACCTACTTCGCGGTGCTGACCGATGCGCGCTACCTGCACAGCATGGCCAACACCGTCGCGCTGTCGGTGGCGGTGACGCTGGCCACGCTGGTGCTGGGCGCGGCGGTGGGCATCTACCTCGCGCGCCATGCCTTCCCGGGCAAGCGCATGCTGCTGTCGCTGCTCACGCTGCCGCTGTCGTTCCCAGGCGTGATCATCGGTTTCTTCGTGATCCTGCTGGGCGGGCGCCAGGGCGTGGTGGCCGACCTGAGCGACGCGCTGGTCGGCGAGCGCATCACCTTCGCCTACGGCCTGCTCGGCCTCTTCCTGGCGTACCTGTATTTCTCGCTGCCGCGCGCCATCGCCACCTACGCCGCGGCGGCCGAGTCGATGAACACGCAGCTCGAAGAGGCGGCGCGTTCGCTCGGCGCCTCGAAGCTGCGCGTGGCGCGCGACGTGTGGATGCCCGAGCTCGCGCCCACCACGCTGGCCTGCGGCGCCATCCTGTTCGCCACCTCGATGGGCGCCTTCGGCACGGCCTTCACGCTGGCCAGCAAGTTCGAGGTGATCCCCATCACCATCTACAACGAGTTCACCAACTACGCCAACTTCGCGCTCGCCGCGTCGCTGTCGATCTCGCTGGGCGTCGTGACCTGGCTGGTGCTCTTCGTGGCGCGCCGCTTCGGCGCCAACCCGGTCGCCCGATGATGAAGACCCCTTCGCAACCCCGCGCCCCTTTCCTGCTCGCCGTCACGGTGATCGTGAGCCTCTTCATGATCGCGCCGATGCTGCTGTCGGTGATGGCCGGCCTCGTCAACAACTACAGCACGGGCCTCAAGAGCGGCCTCACGCTGCGCTGGCTCGGCGAGGTGTGGGAGAACTACGGCGGCACCGTCGGCTGGTCGCTCGCGCTGGCCGTGGCCTGCGTCGTGTGCACCGTGCTGATCGGCGTGCCCTGCGCCTACACGCTGGCGCGCAGCCGCTCGCGCGCGGCGCACATTTTCGAAGAACTGCTGACCCTGCCGGTCGCGGTGCCGGGCCTGGCGACGGCGCTCGCGCTCATCCTCGCCTACGGCCAGCTCACGGCCTTCCGCCAGAGCTTCGCCTTCATCCTCGTGGGCCACATCGTCTTCACGCTGCCCTTCATGGTGCGCACCGTGAGCTCGGCCTTCCAGCGCGACGACCTGCTCGCGCTCGAGGAAGCCGCGCGCTCGCTGGGCGCGAACTTCCGCCAACGCTTCATGGGCATCTTGGTGCCCGCCGTGTTCCCCGCCATCGTGGCCGGCAGCCTGATGGTGTTCACGCTGTCGGTGGGCGAGTTCAACCTCACCTGGATGCTGCACACGCCGCTCACGCGCACGCTGCCCGTGGGCCTGGCCGACAGCTACGCCTCGATGCGCATCGAGATCGGATCGGCCTACACGCTGGTCTTTTTCGCAGTGATCCTTCCCGTGCTGTGGGGCCTGCAGTACCTTGCCAACCTGATGCAGAAACGCCATGGAACTTGAACGCATCCCCGTCGACATCTCGAACTGCGCGAAGACGTATGCCGACGGCACGCGCGGCTTGCAGCCCACCAACCTCAAGGTCGAGGCCGGCGAAGTGCTCGCGCTGCTCGGCCCCTCGGGCTGCGGCAAGACCACGCTGCTGCGCCTCATCGCCGGGCTGGAAGCACCCGACGACGGCAGCCGCATCGTCTTCGGCGACCAGGACGTCACGCAGCGCCCGGTCGAACACCGCGGCGTGGGCATGGTGTTCCAGAGCTACGCGCTCTTTCCGCAGATGACGGTGGCGGCCAACATCGGCTACGGCCTGCGCATCCGCGGCGTGTCGCCCGAGGAAGAAAAACGCGCCGTCGGCGAACTGGTCGACCTCGTGCGACTGGGGGGCCTGGAGAACAAGCGCCCCGCCGAACTCTCGGGCGGCCAGCGCCAGCGCGTGGCCCTGGCGCGCGCCGTGGCCGTGCGCCCGCGCGTGCTGCTGCTCGACGAGCCGCTGGCCGCGCTCGACGCCAAGCTCAAGGAATCGCTGCGCGACGAACTCGCCGAGCTGCTGCGCCGCCTGCACATCACGGCCATCCATGTCACGCACGACCAGCAGGAGGCGCTGGCCATCGCCGACCGGCTCGCCGTGATGCGCGCCGGGCGCATCGTGCAGGTCGGACGCGGCGAAGACCTGTACCGCGCGCCCGCGCACCCCTTCGTGGCCGAGTTCCTGGGCCGGGTCAACCGGCTGGAGCGCGCGCCCGACGCCATCGCACAGGGCGTTGTCCGACTCGGAGGGTCGTCGCTGCCCTGCCCCGCGCCCTGGCAGCAGCATGCGACGCTGCTGGTGCGGCCCGAAGACATCGAGGTCGGCGCGCCCCCGCCCGGCGAGGCGCCCGGCTGGGGCCGCGCCACGGTCGAACGCCGCACCTTCCTCGGCGACCGCGTGCAGTTGCACCTGCGCCTGCAGGACCAGCCCGTGCTGGTGGCCGACGTGGGCCGCGACAACCCCTTCGGACCGGGCGACGCGGTGGGCCTGCGCATCCCGGCCGACCGCCTGATGACCTCGCAGGAAACCCGCGCATGACGACAACGAATCCCAACACCTTCCTGGTCCAGCTGACCGACCTGCACATCCGCGAGCCCGGCCGGCTGGCCTACGGCCGCATCGACACGGCGCCCTACCTCGCGCGCGCCGTGCAGTCGGTGCTCGCGCTGCGCCAGCCGCCCGACGCGGTGGTGATCACCGGCGACCTGACCGACTTCGGCCGCGCGGCCGAGTACGACCACTTGGCCGCCCTGCTCGCGCCGCTGACGATGCCCGTCTACCTGCTGCCCGGCAACCACGACGACCGCGACCAATTGCGCCGCAGCTTCCCCGGCCACGCCTACCTGGACACGGGCGCCGACACGCACGGCTTCGTGCAGTACTCGGTGCGCGTCGGCGACCTGCGGCTGCTCACGCTCGACACCTGCGTGCCCGGCGCCAGCCACGGCACGCTGTGCGACAAGCGCCTGGCCTGGCTCGAAGCCCAGCTCGACGCCTGCCGCCACGAGCCCGTGGTGGTCGCCATGCACCACCCGCCCTTCGAGACGCTGATCGGCCACATGGACGAGATCGGCCTGCTCGAAGGCGCCGACGCGCTCGAGGCCCTGCTGCGCCGCTACACGAACGTCGAGCGCGTGATCTGCGGCCACCTGCACCGCGCCATCGACGTGCGCTTCGGCGGCACCATCGCCTCGACCTCGCCGGCGCAGGCGCACCAGGTCTGCCTCGACCTGGTGCCCGACGCCGCCTCGGCCTGGACGCTGGAGCCGCCCTCGTTCCGGGTGCACGCCTGGTCTGCGGCCGGGCGCCGGCTCGTCACCCACCTGGCGGCCTCCGGCAGCTTCGAAGGCCCTTATCCTTTCCACGACAACGGAGCCCTGATCGACTGAAGCGTCTACTTGTGGAAAATGGGGCTGAAACGAATCAAAACGAAAACAAGAGAAAGGTCAGACCCCGCCCTCCATGAAGCACCTTCTGAATCTGCTTGCGGCCGTCGCCCTGCTGGTGTGGGGTACGCACCTCGTGCGCACCGGCGTGCTGCGCGTCTTCGGCGCCAACCTGCGCAAGATCCTCGTGCAGAGCATGCGCAACCGCTTCACGGCCGCGCTCTCGGGCATCGGCGTCACGGCGCTCGTGCAGTCGAGCACGGCCACCTCGCTCATGACCTCCTCGTTCGTGGGGCAGGGCCTGGTCACGCTGCCGGCCGCGCTGGCGGTGATGCGGGGCGCCGACGTGGGCACGGCGCTGATCTCGGTGCTGTTCTCGGCCGACCTCTCTTGGCTCTCGCCGATGTTCATCTTCGTGGGCGTGGTGCTGTTCATCACGCGCTCGGCCACCGTGGCGGGGCGCGTGGGGCGGGTGCTGATCGGGCTGGGGCTGATGCTGCTGGCGCTGCAGCTGGTGGTGGCGGCCACCGAGCCGCTGTTCTCGTCGCCGGCCGTGCGGGCGCTGCTGGCGTCCATCACCAGCGATGTGCTGCTGGAGATCACGCTCGGCGCCGCACTCGCCATCGTGGCGTACTCGAGCCTGGCGGTGGTGCTGCTGGTGGCGGCCATGGCGAGCTCGAACGTGGTGCCACTCGACGTGGCGCTGGGCCTGGTGCTCGGCGCCAACCTGGGCAGCGGCCTGCTGGCGGTGCTGACCACGGCGCGCTCGGCCGTGTCGGTGCGGCAGGTGACGGTGGGCAACCTGCTGTTCAAGGCGCTGGGCGTGGCGCTGGTCACGCCTTTCGTGGGGCTGTGGGTGCGCTACGTGCAGCCGCAGCTGCCGAACCAGACGCACGGCGTGGTGCTGTTCCACCTGGCGTTCAACATCGTGATCAGCGTCGGCTTCATCGGCCTCACGCAGTGGGTCGCCAAGCTGGTGACGCGCATGCTGCCCGTGCCGCCGCAGCCCGTGGGCACGAGCCGGCCGCACCACCTCGATCCTTCGGCGCTGTCGACGCCTTCTCTCGCCATTTCGAACGCGGCGCGCGAGGCGCTGCACCAGGCGGACATCGTGGAGACGATGCTCATCGGCACGCTCGACGTGATCCGCAACAACGACCTGCGGCTGGCGCAGGAGCTGCGGCAACTCGACGACACGGTGGACGAGCTGTACTCGGCGATCAAGTACTACATGACGCGCATTTCGCGCGAGGCGCTGGGCGAAGAGGAAAGCCGGCGATGGACGGACATCATCAGCTTCACGATCAACATGGAGCAGATCGGGGACATCATCGAGCGGGTGATCATTGATATCGAGGACAAGAAGATCAAGCCGCAGCGCAACTTCTCGGAAGCGGGGATGGCGGAGATCGTCGAGTTGCATCAGCGGCTGGTTGCCAATCTGCGGTTGAGCATGAGTGTGTTCCTGAACGGCAATGTGCGCGACGCGCAAAAGCTTCTTGAAGAGAAGGCGCGGTTTCGCGATCTGGAGCGGGCTTATGCCACTACCCATCTGGATCGGTTGTCGGATCGGACTACTTTGAGCATCGAGACGAGTTCGCTGCACATTGACTTGATCAGCGATTTGAAGCGGATCAATTCGCATATCTGTTCGATTGCTTATCCGATTCTTGAATCGGCAGGGGCTTTGGCGCCTAGCCGGCTGCGGGAGTCTCGGTTGGGGAAGATCGAGGGTTAGTCGTTTGATTGCCTGAGGCCGGGTCTCGCCCCGGCGGGCGACTCACTTTCTTTGCTTCGCCAAAGAAAGTAAGCAAAGAAAGGCGACCCTGCTGTCTGCGTCCCTCCGCTTCGCTGCGGGCAACCTGCGGTGCTCACGTTTCGCGGGGTCTCGCCCAAACTCGCTTCGCTCAAACAAGGGCGAGCCCTGATCCGCGAAACGCTGCGCTCCTCGGCGCATACAGAAGGGGTGGGGAACCTCACAGGCCTTTGCTTCGCTCGGCCTGGGAACACCGCAAGGCTCTGCCTCGTTTACCAGAAGTCTCCTAAAAGGCCGGCAATGCTCGGGGCTCCGAAGGAGTTCGACATGACCATTGTTCTGCCGCAAAGCGCGGTCGCCGCGTCGCTCGGGGTGCAGCAGCTCGCCACCGCGTTCAGTCCGGCGTTTTCGCACCTGCGCATTCTTCGCAACCTCATCATTCCGATGCCCTCCGGTTGCGCGGTGCCCACGGCGCGCATCGATGCGGTGATCGTGTGCGAGACGGGGGTGTACCTGTTCGAGATCAAGGCCTGGCGCAATGCGTTTGTCTATCGCAAGAAGTCAGACGAGGCGCCGCCGCGCTGGTTTCTTCGACTGCATGGCTGCACGCGGGCGCGCGAGGTGAAAGACCCGGCCTGGCAGGGCGGGCGCAAGACGACGCAGTTGCGCAGCCTGCTGCCGGACGACCTGCGGCTGCAGTACTTCGTGCTGCTGCCGTGCGAAGGCGTGGAGCTGGAGGGCGTGATGCCGGCTGCCGTGATCACGCAGCAGGACCTGCCGTACATCGCACGCCTGGTGCGCAACAACGGGCGCACGGCGCGCACGTACCCGCTGCTGGACGCGCAGGCGGTCGATCGCACGGTGCAGCGGCTGCTGGAGATCCAGGGCGGCCTGTCGCTGGAAACGCATGCGCAGAACTGCCGCGAACGCATCGAACGGCCTGCGGTGGCGTGGCCGGCGGTGAACGCGATGGGGTTGCAGTAACGACTGCTCACCAACCGGCCCTGCGCGCGGGCGGGCGTCCCACATTCCTCCGACATTGGTGAAGACCATGCGGTGATGAAGATTCCTCCCAAGTCCCTCGCAGCCCTTGCTGCGTTGTGCCTCGCGATGGTGGCCTGCCCGGCACAGGCCGCCGACCCGTTCACCGTGCAGGACATCCGCCTCGAAGGCCTGCAGCGCGTCGAAGCAGGCACGGTGTTCGCGACCCTCGGCCTGAAGGCCGGCGACACGTACAGCGACGACCGCGGCAGCGCGGCCATCCGCGCGCTGTTCGACCTGGGGCTCTTCAAGGACGTGCGCATCGACGTGAACGGCCGGGTGCTCGTCGTCGTCGTCGAAGAGCGCCCCACCGTGGCCGATGTCGACTTCGCGGGCACCAAGGAGTTCGACAAGGCGGCGCTGCAGAAGGCGCTGCGCGACGTCGGACTGGCCGAAGGCCGGACGTACGACAAGGCGCTGGCCGACCGCGCGGAGCAGGAGCTCAAGCGCCAGTACATCGGCCGCAGCCTCTACAACGCGCAGGTGGTCACCACCGTGACGCCGCTGGAGCGCAACCGCGTCAACCTGACGTTCAGCGTGACGGAGGGCGAGCCGGCGCGCATCACGCGGGTGCGCGTGGTGGGGCAACAGGCTTTCGACGAACGCACGCTGCTCGACCTGTTCGACCAGGACAGCGGCGGCTGGCTGGCCTGGTACACGAAGTCGAACCAGTACGCGCGCGCCAAGTTCGACGCCGACCTGGAAACGCTGCGCGCGTTCTACCTGACGCGCGGGTACCTCGAGTTCCGCATCGAGTCGACGCAGGTCGCAATCTCGTCCGACCGGCAGACACTCGAACTCACCGTCAACATCAGCGAGGGCGAGAAGTTCGCGGTGGCCGGCGTGAAGCTGGCGGGCAACTACCTGGGGCGCGAGGACGAGTTCAAGTCGCTCGTCACCGTGCGCCCTGGCGCGCCCTACAACGGCGAGGACGTGGCGGCCACCACCAAGGCCTTTGCCGACCACTTCGGCACCTTCGGCTACGCCTTCGCGCATGTGAAGGCCGAGCCCGAGATCGACCGCGCCCGGCGCCGCGTGGTGATGGTGCTGAACGCCGAGCCCGGGCGGCGCGCCTATGTGCGGCGGCTGAACATCGGCGGCAATGCGCGCACGCGCGACGAGGTGATCCGCCGCGAGTTCCGCCAGTACGAAGGCGCCTGGTACGACGGCACGAAGATCAGGCTGTCGCGCGACCGCGTCGACCGGCTGGGCTTCTTCACCGACGTGAACGTCGAGACCGCCGAAGTGCCGGGCAGCAACGACCAGGTCGACCTGAACGTCACCGTGGCCGAGAAGCCCACGGGCTCGCTGCAACTCGGCGCGGGCTACTCGTCGACCGACAAGATCTCGCTGAGCTTCGGCATCACGCAGGAGAACGTGTTCGGCTCGGGCAACTACCTGGGGCTGCAGGTCAACACCAGCTCGTACAACCGCTCGGTGTCGCTCACGGCCACCGACCCGTACTACACGAAGGACGGCATCTCGCGCACCTTCAACCTCTTTCACACCACCACGCGGCCCTACTACGAGGCCGACGGCAACTACAAGCTCGCGAGCGACGGCGGCTCGGTGCGCTTCGGGCTGCCGGTGAACGAGCTGGACACGGTGTACCTGGGCATCGGCGTCGAACGTTATTCGTTCACGCCGGGCACCAACGGTTCGTACACGCTGGTCAACGGCTCGTATGTCTACACGGCCACGCCGCAGGCCTACCTCGACTACTTCCAGTGCACCGGCACCGCGCCGAGCGTGGTGTGCGCGGGCAGAAACGTGGTGGGCATCCCGGCCACCGTGGGCTGGTCGCGCGACGACCGCGACAGCGCGCTGGTGCCCACGCGCGGGCGCCTGCAAAGCGCCAACCTCGAGCTGGGCGTGGGCAACGAACTGCGCTACCTGAAGACCAACTACCAGTACCAGCAGTACGTGCCGCTGTCCAGGCAGTACACGCTGGCCTTCAACGGCCAGCTCGGCTATGCGAAGGCTCTGGGCGGCAGCAGCTTCCCGATCTTCAAGAACTTCTATGCGGGCGGGCTGGGCTCGATCCGCGGCTTCGAGCAGAACTCGCTGGGCCCGACCGACGCGGTCACCGGCGGCTCGCTGGGCGGCACGCGCAAGGCGATCTTCAACATGGAGCTGACCACGCCCTTCCCCGGCGCGGGCAACGACAAGTCGCTGCGCCTGTACACCTTCTTCGATGCGGGCAACGTGTTCGCCGAACGCACGGCCAGCATGACCGACGCGCAGTGGAAGGCGCAGAACCGCCTGCGCGCCTCGGCCGGCCTGGGCATCAGCTGGATCTCGCCGCTGGGCCCGCTGCGCCTGGCGTACGCGGTGCCGATCGTCTACCAGAAGGAGGACACGGCCAACGGCATCGCGGCCGACCGCACGCAGCGCTTCCAGTTCCAGATCGGCACGTCCTTCTGAACCGGCCCGCACGCCCATGAGCCGCATCCTGCTGGTGGAAGACGGGCGCGAGATCGCGTCGCTGCTGCTGGGCCCGCTGCAGCGCGCAGGCCACGAGGTGGAGCAGCTCGGCGACGGCGCCGCCGCGCTCGACCGCATCCTGCACGCGCCGCCGGCGCTCACGCTGCTCGACGTGGTGCTGCCGCGCATCGACGGGCTGCAGGTGATCGCGCAGGTGCGCGCGCGCAGCGACCACCCGATCATCGTGCTGACGGCGCGCGCGCACGAGGCCGACCGGTTGCGCGGCTTCGACCTGGGCGCCGACGACTATGTCTGCAAGCCCTTCTCGCCGCGCGAGGTGGTGGCGCGCGTGCACACGGTGCTGCGCCGGCGTGCGCCGCTCGACCTGAGCGTGGGCATGGCCTCGCCGGCGGTGGCCTTCGACAGCGCGATGGGCCATGCCTGGCTGGAGGGGCGGGCCCTGGCGCTCACGCGGCGCGAGCTGCTGTTGCTGCGCGCGCTGTCGCGCGAACCGGGGCGCGTGTTCACGCGCGCCAGGCTGCTCGAAGCGGCCTTCCCCGAGGCGCTCGACGTGAACGAGCGCGCGGTCGACGGGCACATCAAGAACCTGCGGCGCAAGCTCGCGACCGTGTCGCCCTCGCACGGCTGGATCCGTTCGGTCTACGGCGTGGGGTTCAGCTTCGCGCAGCGGCCGGGCTGAGGGCCGACCTGGCCTTGCAGGCGCCGTGGCCGCGCGGCCCGCGGCCTTCGCTGGCCCTTTGCATGATCGGCGCCAGCGTCGACAGGCTGGCGTGGCGCACGGCCACCTGCCGCGCCTCCGCGCAGGCGCCGCGTGCCGCGACGCCGATGCCCAGCGCCAGGCTGCACAAGGCCAGGCCGCCCGCGCAGGTGTGGGCCAGCGCGCGCACCGCGGCGCGCGGCGTCATCCGCCAATCGGCAGGCGCGATGGGCGGGAGCGGCATGTGCAGCACCGCTCAGCCTTCCGTGCGCGGCGGCACCAGCGCGCGGATGCGGGCAAGGCCCTCGGGCGTACGCGGCCGCATCGGCCGCACGCCGCCCACTGGTGCCGGCCCTGTGCGGGGCTGCGGCGGGCGCTCGGTCACCGAGCGCGCGGCGGGGTCGACCACCAGCGTGAGCAGCGCGACGTAGCGCCTGCCCTCCTCGCGCACCGCGCCCAGCACCGTGTCGCCGGCCCGCAATGCGATGCCGTCGGCGCTGTTGAGCGTGTCGCGCAGCCGCGCGCGCTGGTAGCTGGAGACCTGCGTGTAGAGGAACTCGCTGAGCGCATCGGGCAGGAAGAACTGCGTCGTGAGCACGGCGCGCTCGCGGTGGTGCACCTTGACGTGGATGTGCGTGGTGCGCCCCGCGTACCAGCCCGGGTAGAGCGTGGCGAACACGGCCTGGCCGTGGCGGTCGGTGCGCTGGCTGCCGCGCAGGAAGGCCTGGCCCTCGAAGCCGCGCGTGCGGTCGTCGCCCTGCCCTCCGAAGCCGGAGTAGTTGCCCTGCGCGTCGCAGTGCCACAGGTCGGTGCGCAGGCCGCGCAGCGGACGCCCGGCGGCATCGAGCACGCGCAGGCGCACGTCGAGCGGCACGCCCTCGCGGCCGTCGGTCAGGTCGGTGCGGAAGTTCGCGAGGTCCAGGTAGTACGGGCCCTCGGTGGTCTGGGCGGTCAGCGGGAGCTTCTGCGCTGCTGCAGCGGCCCCGGGGGCGGACGCGGCCAGGCCCGCCGCACCGATCGCGGCCAGCAGGCCCCGGCGCCCGATCGCTTCATCGGCCATGGGCAGCCTCCTTCCTGGCAGGGGCTCGCACGCCCGAGGCCCGCGCCTCGGCCCAGACCACGAACAGCGTCCACACATGTGCGACGCCCCAGAACAGCGCCGCCAGCAGGAACAGCAGCAGGTCGATGTCGGTGTCGCCCGGGGGCGTGGACGGCGGCGCGGCGTGCCCCGGCGGGGCCCAGACGAGCGCAGCGGCGGCCAGTGCGCGGAAGGCGGAGGTGGAAGGGGCGCGGTGCGTGTCCGGTGTCATGACGGGCATCGTGCGATCCGAATCGGGAGAAATGTGGGAGAGGAGCGGGAAGGCCCGTCTCCCAGATTCCTCCCCAATCGGGCGCCATGATCGGCGGCTTGCCCACGCCATCCCCGCCCCCGAAACGCATGCCGCAGAATGCGGCCATGCCTCCGCCGCCGAGCCCATGCCGCGCCTGACCCTCTCCCGCAAGATCTTCCTGGCCCTGGCCGCCCTGCTGATCGTGCTGCTGCTGAGCTTCGTGGGCTTCTCGATCGTCGCGCTGCAGCGGGGCCTGGGCGCCTACGTGGCTGAGATCGAGATCCGCCGCATGGACTGGCTCTCGCAGCTCCTGCTGAAGCACTACACCGCCAACGGCGACTGGAAGAAGCTGCGCGACAACGACGACGCCTGGCACCGCCTGCAGCTGGGCCAGTCGGCGATGGTGATCGACGGCGCCGCCACGCCCGACGACCGGCGGCTGCCGCCCTGGTACGAGCGCCGTGCGCCAGGCACACCGGGTGACGGCGCGCCGCCGGCGGAACCGTCCAGCGGGCTCTCGCCCACCGCCTCGCCCCCTCCGCCACAGCTCGACCTGCTGCCCCGCCGCTTCCTGATGCCGCCCCCGGGCTTCTTCCCCGGCCTGGCCGGTCCGCCCGACTCGATCTTTCGCCGCCTCGCCGTGCTCGATGCCCACGGCGCGCTCGTGGTCGGCGCGACCATCGACCCGGAGAACGCCGCGCGCCGGCCGATCCGCCACGGGCGCACCGTCGTCGGCTACCTCGCGCTCGCGCCGATGCAGGGCCTGGAGAGCGAGGCCGACCGCGCCTTTCTCGCCCGGCAGTCCGGCGTGATCGCGCTCACCGGGCTGTGCGGCTTGGCCTTTGCGCTGGTGCTGTCGTGGCTGCTGGCGCGCCGCTGGTTCCAGCCGATCGATGCGCTCACGCAGGCCGCGCAGGACGTGGCGCGCGGGCGGCTGTCCACGCGCGTCGCGGTCCACGGCTCGGACGAACTCGCGCTGCTGGGCAAGACCTTCAACGACATGGCGCAGCGCCTGGACACGGCCGAGGCCTCGCGCCGCGCCTGGCTGGCCGATGCGGCGCACGAGCTGCGCACGCCGCTGGCCGCCATGCGCGCGGAGATCGAAGCCCTTCAGGACGGCGTGCGCACCTTCGACGAACGCACCGCGCTGCGCATGCACCGCCAGGTGATCCGCCTCGGCCAGCTGGTCGACGACCTGCGCAGCAGCATGCGCGAGCCCCAGAGCGACCTGCTGAAGGCACCGGTGTACCCGCTGTCGCTGCTGAAGGAGGCGCTCGACCACACGCGCGACCGCTTCGCGCAGCGCGGCATCGCGCTCGACCGCGACGCCCTCGACCGCATCGCCGCCTCGGCCCCGCCGGTGATCGACGGCGACGCGCACCGGCTGCACCAGGTCTTCATGAACCTGCTGGAGAACACGCTGGCCTACACCGACGCCGGCGGCCAGTTGCGCATCGGCGTGAGCGTCGAAGGCGCATGGACCGGCCATTGCCTCACGCTGGTGTTCGACGACAGCGCACCGGGCGTGCCCGAGGAAGAGATTCCGCGCCTCTTCGACCGCCTGTTCCGCGGCGAGACCTCGCGCAGCCGCGCGCTGGGAGGCTCGGGCCTGGGCCTGTCGATCTGCCGCGCGACCATCGAGGCGCACGGCGGCAGCATCGAGGCGGCGCCTTCGCCGCTGGGCGGGCTGCGCATGACGATCACCCTGCCCCTGGCGGCTTCCGCATGACACGCATCGTGATCGTCGAGGACGAACTCGACATCGCCTCCGTGGTGCAGGACTACCTGCGCCATGCCGGCTACGACACCGAGCACTTCGCCGATGGGCAGAGCGCGCTCGAACGCATCGTCGCCGCGCCGCCCGACCTCACGCTGCTCGACATCATGCTGCCGCGCCTCGACGGCATCGAGGTGCTGCGCCGCGCGCGCGAGCACACGGCGCACCCGATCATCATGCTCACCGCGCGCATCGAAGAGGTCGACCGCCTGCTCGGCCTGGAGCTGGGCGCCGACGACTACGTGTGCAAGCCGTTTTCGCCGCGCGAGCTGGTGGCACGCGTGCGCGCCGTGCTGCGCCGCACCGCGCCGGCGCCGGCCGTGGCCGCGCAGGGCGCGCCTGGCGATGCCCCCGGCCTCGTGCTCGACGACGTGCACTGGCGCGCCTCGCTCGACGGTACGCCGCTGAATCTCACGCGGCGCGAGTTCGGGCTGCTGCAGGTGCTGTCGCGGCACCCGGGCCGCATCTTCTCGCGCGCCCGTCTGCTCGAGCTGGCCTACGACGACACGGTGGACGTGACCGAGCGCGCCATCGACAGCCACGTGAAGAACCTGCGCCGCAAGCTCGGCGCGGTGACGCCCGCGCACGACTGGATTCGGTCGGTGTATGGCGTCGGCTTTGCCTGGGAAGCGCCGCCGCCGGCCTGAGCGGTCAGGCTAGTTTTGTCGAGGGGCTGCCGCGCGAATTTGCGTCGCCGTCTTCGCCCAGGTCTTCTCCAGCATCCGCGAAAGATAGGACGCCGACTCCCAGCCGACCTGCAGCGCGATGGACAGCACCGAGTCCCGCGTGGTCTGCAACAGGTACACGGCCCGTTCGATGCGCTGGCGCTGCAGGAACTCGAGCGGCGAGATGCCGTGCTTCGCGCGGAAGATCCGCTCCACCTGCCGGCGCGACAGCCGGTGCTGCTGGGCAAAGGCGTCGAGCGACAGGGGTTGCGCCAGATCGCGCAGCATCGTTTCGGCCAGCAGCTCGGCCACCCACAGCGCCGGCGAGGCGTCGCCCTCCGACAACGGGTTGGCGCTCAGGCGCGCGGCCTCCATCACGAGCGCGCCGCACAGCACGTAGTTCTCGCTGTCGCCCGCGCGGGTCGATTCGAACATCCGCTGCGACAAGGCGCCCAGCGCGGTGCTGCCCGCGCGCATGCCTTGCGGGGGCCGCACGACGCCCTGCGCCTGCAAGGCCGTGGCCCACAGCGCCGGGTCGACGTAGACCGCGACATGGCTCTGGCCGGCGGTGAGCGTGGTCGTCGAATGCGCGCTGCCCGCCGCGAACCAGACGAAGTGGCCGGGCCCGAGGCGCTGCGCCTCGCCCTGCGCATCGCCCACGCTGAAGCGGCCTGCGATGGGCACGAACAGCATGTCGCAATCGTGCACATGCGCGTCGGTGGCGTAGTGGTCGCGGGTGTTGGCGACCATCGTCGCCTGGTGAGACAGCCGTTCGACGAACAGCGATTGGCGGGGCGGCGGGTGGCTGGAAGTCAGTGGCATGGCCGTTCCTTGTCGCATTCGAAGCCGCGCATGTCGCAATCGGGCGCACGCGTTGGCGCGCGCTCCACAGAATCGGAAGGACCACTCCTGCAAGAAGACCCCATGACTACTCAACCTCTGCGCCGCGCGCTCCTGGGCCTGGCCGCCGCCGGTGCCCTGTACGGGCCGACCGCCTCGTGGTCGGCCTCCGATCCGGCCTACCCGGTGAAGCCGATCACCATCATCGTACCCTTCCCCGCCGGCGGCGGAACGGACGTGATCTTCCGTTCGGTGCAGCTGCGGCTGCAGGCTGCGCTCGGTGTGTCGGTCATCATCGACAACCGCTCGGGCGCGGGCGGCACCGTCGGCACGGGCTTCGGCGCGAAGGCGAACCCCGACGGCTACACGCTGGTGGCCAGCACCACGACCACCATCGCCTCGGCCGATGCGGTGTACCCCAAGCTCCCGTACGACCCCCTCAAGGACCTGGTGCCGATCGGCACCATCGGCACCACGCCTTTCGTGCTGGTGGTCACGCCCGCGCTGGCGGCGCGCACGGTGAAGGACTTCGTCGGCTACGCCAAGGCCAACCCGCAGGCGCTCAACTACGGCAGCATCGGCAACGGCAGCCTGAGCCACCTGGCGGGCGAACTCTTCAAACAGCGCACCGGCATCGAGATGACGCACGTGCCCTACCGCGGCGCCGCGCCCGCGCAGGCCGACCTGATGGCAGGCCAGATCCAGGCGCTGTTCGACAACCCGCCCGCGCTGCTGGCGCAGGTGCGCGGCGGCCGCATGCGGGCGCTGGCCATCAGTGAACCGTCGGCGGGTTTTGCCGACCTGCCGACCTTCGAGGCGGCCGGCATCAAGGACTTCAAGCCGCAGCTCTGGTACGGCCTGATGGCGCCGGCCGCCACGCCGCCGCCGGTGGTGCAGCGCCTGCGCGCCGCGCTCGACACCGCGATGAAAGACCCGGCCCTGCGCACCGACATGCTGGCCAAGGGCGTGACGCCGTGGAGCGTGCGGCCCGAGGTGTTCGAGGAACAGATCCGCGGCGACATCAAGCTCTGGGGCGGCATTGCGCGCTCGGTCAACGCGAGGGCTGATTGACGATGGCTGCGATTTTTTCTGCGCCCGGTTGCCGGAACATCCGCGTGTTCGTCGGCCCCGATCCATCCGTCGGCGGCAACCCCGCGCCCGTCTGGCTCGATGCCGACGCGCTCTCCACCGCGCAGATGCAAGAGCACACCCGGCTCAGCGGCCATGAGTCCGTCTTCGTGCTGAAGCCGACCACACCGGCGCACCGGCTGCGCATGCGCTACTTCGTGCCCAAGCACGAGATGGAAATGTGCGGCCACGCCACGGTCGGCGCGCTGTGGCTGCTGCACCGGCGCGGCGAATGGGACGGTGCGCCCGTCGCGATCGAAACGCTCAGCGGCACCGTCACGGGCCGACGGGTCGATGGCACGGTGCAGATCAGCCAGCCGCGCGCCACGGTGGAAGAGGTGACGCAACAGCGGCTGGTCGAAGACATCGCGCAGTGCCTGGGCATCGAGGTCGGGCAGATCGTGGGGCCGGTGCTCAACGCCGCCACCAGCCGGGTCAAGACGCTGGTTCGCCTGGCCGACACCGCGCAGCTGCACGCCTTGCGCGTCGACTTCGCGCGCGTCGAATCGCTCTGCGAACGTCTCGGGTCCACCGGGCTGTATCCCTATGCCATGTCACGGGACGAGACCGACACGGTCAGCGCACGGCAATTTCCGAAATCTTCCGGCTACCCGGAAGACGCCGCCACGGGCATCGCCGCCGCCGCGCTGGCCTGGGGCCTGCGCCACCTCGGGCTGGTCGGCCACGAGGCGCTGTCAATGACCGTGCGGCAGGGAGAAGCAATGGGTTCGCCCTCCGCGATCCACGTGGGATTGCCATGGGATGCGAACACGCAGGAAGGTTGCTGGGTCGGCGGCGAGGCCTGCGATGCGCAACCCGAAGATTTCTTGCTCGACCAGCTGTGCCCACCTGACGTGGCGCGGGCCAAGCCATCGGGTACTTACGCCACATTCGCGAGGGCCGGCAGTCTGCTGCACACGAGCGGCGTGGTGGCGCGCGAGAACGGCCAGGTGATCACAGGCCGGCTCGCAGGCCCCGACGATGTGGCACGCGGCCAGCGGGCCGCAGTGGCGGCTGTCGGCGCCCTGCTGCGCGCGGCACAGGACGAACTCGGCAGCCTCTCGCGCGTCGTGCGCGTCGTGGCACTGAACGGCTACCTCCAGGCTTGCGGCGATTTCAAGGACCACGCCCAGGTGATGGACGCGGCCTCTGCGGCCCTTCAACGGATCTTCCCCGATGCCCCACTGCCGGTTCGCACCACCGTGGGCGTCGCGTCGCTGCCTCGCGGCGGCGTGGTCGAGGTGTCGATGGTGCTCGAGACGCGCGACTAGGCCCGCTCCTTTCCGGCTTTTTCCACGGGAGGCAGCGCAGCGTGCCCGCTCGTCACCACCGCCGAGGTGGCGGGCCGCTTCAGCCCCAGCGCGCCTTCGAGCATCCGCAGGATGGTCTCGCGGGCCAGGTCGAAATCCGCTGGCTCCAGCGCCTGCTTGCCGAGCAGCATGCGCATCTGCCAGGCGAAGTCGGCGTAGGTCTGCGTCATGGCCCACAGCGTGAACAGCAGGTGCGGCACGGGCAGCGGCGCCACATCGCCGTTCGCCATCCAGCGGTTCAGCACGGCCGCTTCGGCGCGGAAGGCCGGTACCAGCTTGGCCTCGATGTCGTCGGCGCATTGCGGCGCCTGCGAAATGATTTCCTGCGCGAACAGCCGCGAGCCCGAAGGGTGGTCGTACGAGAACTGCAGCTTCTGCGTGACGTAGCGCTCCAGCGCGGCATGCGGGTCGAGGTCGGCGTCGGCCAGGCGGTTGAGGTTCGACAGCCACGAGTCGAGCACGTCGTTGAACACGCGGCTGTACAGCGCCTTCTTCGAGGGGAAGTAGTACAGCAGGCTCTGCTTGGAGATGCCCGCGTCGGCCGCGATGTCGTCGACCGACACGCCGCCGTAGCCGTGCAGGGCAAAGCGCTCCTGCGCCACCGCGAGGATGGCGCTCTCGAGGTTCTGGCGGCGGGCTTGGCGCTTCACGGCGGGAGGACGCGCCGCAGTTCGCAGGGGGGGCGCAGCGCTCATGGGTTCTTCATCCGCGCCAGGAAGCGCACCAGTCGCTCGTCGCCGCAGTGCGCGACGTTGAAGCGATACCAGGCAAAGGGCTGCGGCATGTCGCCGAAATCGGTCGCGGCCGCGAGCGGCAGGCCCTGCTTGCGCGCCTCCTGCAGCACCGCATCACCCGATGGACGAGGCTCGCTGCCGGGCGGCCAGCCTGCGCAGAGAAAGGGACCGCCATCGGGCACGCACAGCGCCTGCAGGCCCGCGCCGGTCAACAGCGACAGCGTGCGCTCACCGGCGATCTTCAGCGCGGTGTTGAGCTTCTGCAGGAAGCGCGGATAGCCGGCATCGGCCAGCACCTCGCAGGCGACGCGCTCCTCGAACTCGCTCGGGCCGAGCGTGGTGTGCAGGCAGCGCAAGGCCGCATCCTCGACCCAATGCTGCGGCAGCAGCACATGTGCAAGCCGCAGCTTGGCCGAGAGCGTGGTCGACACGCCACCGACCTGCGCCACGCGCTGCAGCCCATCCATCGCGGCAAGGCTGGGCGCCTGCAGCGGCGACAGCCCGCGCCAGGTGTCGAGCTCGATCACGCGCAGGTCGTGCCGCTCGGCCGCCTGCAGCGCCTGGTGCGCGCCCTGCGGGCTCATGCACACGCCCAGCGGATTGGAAACTGCCGTCGACAGGAACAGCAGGCGCTGGCGGCTTGCCGCAGGCAACATCGCGGCATGGCTGTCGAGCGCGGCGATGTCGAGGCAGCCGCCGCGCCGTGGCACTTCGAGCATGCAACGGCCCAGCGTGCGGATCAGGCTGCGCAGCTGGCGCGGTGCGGGCGACTCGACCAGCACCGCGTCGCCGGGCTCGGTCCAGGCCTGCAGCAGGCACATCGTGGCGCCGAGGCTGCCGGCGGCCGTCATGACTTGTTGCGGGCCTAACGCGGGCAGCTCGGCGCGATGGCGCGCGGCGATCAGTTCGCGCAGGCGCGGCAGGCCGAAACCATGTCGCGTGCCGCTGTCCCATTCGGGGGCCGAGCGGGCCACGCGGCGCATGGCTTCGCGCACCAGGTCATCGCCCCGGTATTCGGGGGGTGGCGGGCGGTCGTGGGCCGTGGCGGTGTCGGTCATGCGCGGCACCGCATCGGCGTCGTCGGATGCAATGCGCGCAGGCCGGTGCAGCACGTAGTAGCCGCTGCCCGGCCGCGAGGCCAGCACCGAGCGCGCGCGCAAGGCGCTGTACGACTCGGTGACGGTGAAGGTGCTGATGCCCAGCTTGCCGGCCAGCGCGCGCACCGAAGGCATCTTGGTGCCGGGCGCCAGGCGCCCGTCGATGACGCGCAACTCGACGCCCACCACGAGGCGCTGCGCCAGCCCGAGGCCGGGCGCGGCTTCGTCCATGTCGCCCATCAGGCCCTGCATCCAACCGGCACCGGCGGGCGCCGGCTGGCGCAGCGCCGACGCGTTGCTTGAACTCTGCATCACCGGGTCTCCTTGAGAAACGCATGCGGCCTGTCTGGACAGGGTTTGCCCTGGACAACTGTGCTGGGGAGTGCACCAAACAGCATGGTCGGCAGCGGCAAACACTTTCTCGTGCGCCGCGCCAACTGTGTATGGGCGGCACCCCTCGTTTGCTGAATCATCGCGACATTCGACCACTTGGTCAAACTTCATGAGGGCTCGATCTCTCATGTCGCACACGGTTACCCCACCACGACCTGGAGCTTGAAAGCCCATGAGCAGCACGATGAATCCCGTCGCGCCCAGCGCGCACATTGCCTCCGATGTGCGCGCCGGCCGTCTCGACCCCGCGCAGTACGCCAAGAACTTCTGCGACGCCCACCCGCCGCTGAACGTGGTGCAGGCCAACATCGAGGCCGAGCGTTGCTACTACTGCTTCGACGCGCCCTGCCAGACGGCCTGCCCCACGGGCATCGACATCCCGACCTTCATCCGCCGCATCGCCGACGGCAACCTGCGCGGCGCGGCACGCACCATCCTCGAAGAGAACCCGCTGGGCGGCATGTGCGCCCGCGTGTGCCCGACCGAGGTGCTGTGCGAGCAGGCCTGCGTGCGCAACAGCAACGAGAGCAAGCCGGTCGAGATCGGCCTGCTGCAGCGCCACGCGACCGATGCTTTCTTCGACGCGCCCGGCGCGCCGCTGTTCGTGCGCGCGGCCGACACGGGCAAGCGCATTGCCGTCGTCGGCGCGGGCCCGGCCGGCCTGGCCTGCGCGCACCGCCTCGCGGTGCTGGGCCACCAAGTGACGCTGTTCGACGCGCGCCCCAAGCTGGGCGGCCTGAACGAATACGGCCTGGCCAGCTACAAGACGGTGAACGACTTCGCGCAACGCGAGATCGAGTGGCTGCTGTCGATGGGCGGCATCGAGGTGCGCAACAACCAGGCACTGGGCCGCGACCTGCACCTGGATGCGCTCGCCACCGAATACGACGCCGTGTTCCTGGGCCTGGGCCTGGCCGGCGTGAACACGCTGGGCCTGGGCGAGCAGACCGGCGTGCGCGACGCGGTGGACTTCATCGCCGAATTGCGCCAGGCCGCATCGCCGGCCGACGTGGCCATCGGCCGCCATGTGGTGGTGATCGGCGGCGGCATGACCGCCGTGGATGCGGCCGTGCAGTCGCGCAAGCTCGGCGCGGAAGACGTGAGCATCGTCTACCGGCGCGGCGCGGAAGCCATGGGCGCTTCGGTCGACGAGCAGAGCTGGGCCAAGGAGAACGGTGTGCGCATCATCCACTGGGCCGCGCCCAAGGCCCTGCGTGCCAAGGGCGGCGTGCTGCGCGGCATCGACTTCGCGCGCACCGCGTTCGTCGACGGCAAGCTGGTCGAGACCGGCGAAGCGCTCGCACTGCAGGCCGACATGGTGCTGTGCGCCATCGGCCAGAGCTTTGTCGCGACGGCGCTGGAAGACAGCGGCGTGCAGCTGCAGGGCGGGCGCATCAGCACCGATGCGGAATGCCGCAGCTCGCTCCCCAAGGTCTGGGCCGGCGGCGACGCGCGCTTCGGCGGGCGCGACCTCACGGTCGAGGCGGTGGAAGACGGCAAGCAGGCCGCGCTGTCCATCGACCGCCACTTGCGCGCGGCCTGACACGACAGCGCCCTCTCTTCCTTTCTCACCTCTCATCCGAGCGCGCCGTGGCGCGACAGGAGCAATTCACATGGCAGACCTGAGCATCGACTTCGTGGGCATCCGCAGCCCCAACCCCTTCTGGCTGGCCTCGGCGCCGCCGACCGACAAGGAGATCAACGTGGTCCGCGCCTTCGAGGCCGGCTGGGGCGGCGTGGTCTGGAAGACCGTGGGCGAAGACCCGAACGTCGTCAACGTGCACGGCCCGCGCTACGCCGTGTCGTATGCGGCCGACCGCCGCGTGACGGGCTTCAACAACATCGAACTGATTTCCGACCGCCCGCTGCGCACCAACCTGGAAGAGATGACGCGCGTGAAGCGCAACTGGCCCGACCGCGCACTGGTGGCGTCGATCATGGTGCCGTGCACCGAAGAGGCCTGGAAGAACATCCTGCCGAGGGTCGAGGACACCGGCTGCGACGGCATCGAGCTGAACTTCGGCTGCCCGCACGGCATGAGCGAACGCGGCATGGGCGCGGCCGTGGGCCAGGTGCCCGAGTACATCCAGATGGTGGCCGAATGGTGCAAGCACTACTCGAAGCTGCCGGTGATCGTGAAGCTCACGCCCAACGTGGCCGACATCCGCCCCGCCGCGCGTGCTGCAAAGAAGGGCGGCGCCGATGCGGTGAGCCTCATCAACACCATCAACTCGATCATGGGCGTGGACCTGGACGCGATGGCGATGTTCCCGCACACCGACGGCAAGGGCTCGCACGGCGGCTACTGCGGCCCTGGCGCCAAGCCGATCGCGCTGCACATGGTGGCCGAGATCGCGCGCGACCCGCAGACGGCGGGCCTGCCGATCTCGGGCATCGGCGGCGTCTCGACCTGGCGCGACGCCGCCGAGTTCATCGCACTGGGCAGCGGCTCGGTGCAGGTGTGCACCGCCGCCATGGTCTACGGCTTCAAGATCGTGCAGGACCTGTGCGACGGCCTTTCGAACTTCATGGACCAGAAGGGCTACGCCAACCTGGAGCAGCTGCGCGGCCGTGCGGTCGGCAGCATCACCGACTGGCAGCAGCTCAACCTGAACCACGTCGACAAGGCGGTGATTCACCAGGACCTGTGCATCCAGTGCGGCCGCTGCCACGTGGTGTGCGAAGACACCTCGCACCAGGCCATCAGCGCCACCAAGGACGGCATGCGCTTCTTCGAGGTGAAGGAAGAAGAGTGCGTCGGCTGCAACCTGTGCGTGTCGATCTGCCCGGTGCCCGGCGCGCTGTCGATGCGCACGCTGAAGGCCGGCGAGACGGACGCGCGCACCGGCCACCCGGTGGTCGGCCACTACGCCAACTGGACCACGCACCCCAACAACCCGATGCGCACCGGCAGCCCCGCCTGAACGGGATATCGAACAAGCGAGTGAGTGAGTGAGTGAGTGAGCAAGTGAATGACCAAGCCCGGCGCAGACCGGGCGGCGGCGGGAGGGGAACGACCACACGGCCAGAAGCACGACACACGTGCAGGAGAAAACCCACATGACGACCCCACAGCACGGCGGCGCACCCACCGCAAACCTCTGGAACGAGGACCTGGCGCCCACCACACTGGCGCAGCGAACGTGGCGCTGGTACCACTTCGCCGCGCTCTGGGTGGGCATGGTGATGTGCATCCCCGCCTACATGCTGGCGGCCAGCCTGATCGAAGGCGGCATGTCGTGGGGGCAGGCGGTGCTGACCGTGTTCCTCGGCAACGCCATCGTGCTGGTGCCGATGCTTCTCATCGGCCACGCGGGCGCGAAGTACGGAATTCCCTACGCGGTGATGGCGCGCGCCTCGTTCGGCACGCGCGGTGCGCGGCTGCCCGCCTTGCTGCGCGCCATCGTGGCCTGCGGCTGGTACGGCATCCAGACCTGGTTCGGCGGCCAGATGATCTACACGCTGGTCGGCGTGCTCATGGGCCAGCCGCTGGGCGGCGACAAGCTGCCGATGCTCGGCATCAATGGCGCGCAGCTGGTGTGCTTCCTGATCTTCTGGGCCATACAGCTGTACTTCGTGGTGCACGGCATCGAATCGATCCGCCGGCTCGAGACCTACACCGCGCCGCTGAAGATCATCGTGTGCATCGCCCTGCTCTACTGGGCCGTGCAGCGCGCGGGCGGCCTGGGCCCGATCTTCGACCAGCCCTCGCAGTTCGAAGCGGGCGGAAAGAAGGCCGGCATGTTCTGGGCCGTGTTCTGGCCATCGCTCACGGCCATGGTGGGCTTCTGGGCCACGCTGGCATTGAACATTCCCGACTTCACGCGCTTCTCGCGTTCGCAGCGCGACCAGGTGGTGGGCCAGGTCATCGGCCTGCCCGCGCCCATGGGCCTGCTCGCGATGATGGCCGTGATGGTCACCTCGGCCACGGTGGTCATCTACGGCAAGGCGCTGTGGGACCCGGTGGACCTGGCCAGCCGCATGACCGGCGCCGCGGTGCTGCTCGCGCTCATCATCCTGCTGATCGACACGGTGAGCGTGAACCTGGCGGCCAACCTGGTGGGCCCGGCCTACGACTTCTCGGCGCTGAACCCGAAGAAGATCTCGTACCGCACGGGCGGCTACATCACCGCCGGCATCGCCATCGTGATGATGCCGTGGAAGGTGCTGGAGACCACGCAGGGCTACATCTTCACCTGGCTCATCGGCTACTCGGCGCTGCTGGGGCCGGTGGCCGGCATCCTGATTGCCGACTACTACCTGATTCGCCGCAAGGAGCTGGACGTCGATGCGCTCTACCGCGAGACCGGCGCCTACAGCTACGGCAACGGCTGGAACATGGCGGCCATCGTCGCCTTCGTGGTCGGCGTGCTGCCGAACATCCCGGGCTTCCTGAACGCCGCCTTTCCGTCGGCCGTGCCGTCGATGCCCGAGTTCTTCAAGACGATCTACACCTACGCCTGGTTCGTCGGCGTGGTGCTGTCGGCCGTGGTCTACATGGGCCTGATGAAGGCGCGCGCGCCGCAGCTTCAGGGCCTGGCCCCGCCCCTCAAGAACCCCAGCTGAAGCAAGAAAGAAAAGGAACCCACGCCATGACCGTTCTCATTCGCGGTGGCACGGTGGTCAACGCCGATGCCGAGCACCGTGCCGACGTGCTCTGCCAGGGGGACAAGATCCTCCAGGTCGGCACCGACCTGCAGGTGCCGGCGGGCGCCGAAGTCGTCGACGCCGGCGGCGCTTACGTGATGCCCGGCGGCATCGACCCGCACACCCACATGCAGCTGCCCTTCATGGGCACCGTGGCGGCCGACGACTTCTTCAGCGGCACGGCGGCCGGCCTGGCCGGTGGCACCACCAGCATCATCGACTTCGTGATTCCCGACCCGCAGCAGTCGCTGATGGACGCCTTTCGCATGTGGCGCGGCTGGGCCGAGAAATCGGCCGGCGACTACAGCTTTCATGTGGCCGTGACCTGGTGGAACGACAGCGTGCACAAGGACATGGGCACGCTGGTGCACGAGCATGGCGTGAACAGCTTCAAGCACTTCATGGCCTACAAGAACGCGATCATGGCCGACGACGAGATCCTGGTGAAGAGCTTCCAGCGCTCGCTGGAACTCGGCGCCATGCCCACGGTGCATGCGGAAAACGGCGAGCTGGTCGCGATGCTGCAGCAGCAACTGCTGGCACAGGGCATTCGCGGGCCCGAAGGCCATCCGCTGTCGCGCCCGCCGATGGTCGAGGCCGAGGCGGCCAACCGTGCCATTGCCATCGCCGACGTGCTGGGCGTGCCGATCTACGTGGTGCACGTGTCGTGCGGCGAAGCGCTCGACGCCATCACCCGCGCCCGCGCACGCGGCCAGCGCGTGTACGGCGAAGTGCTGGCCGGCCACCTCGTGGTCGACGAGAGCGCCTACCGCGACCCCGACTTCGCGCGCGCCGCCGCCCACGTGATGAGCCCGCCCTTCCGCTCGCGCGAGAACCAGGCCATGCTGTGGCGCGGCCTGCAGGGCGGCAACCTGCACACCACGGCGACCGACCACTGCACCTTCTGCGCCGAGCAGAAGGCCGCAGGCCGCGACGACTTCACGAAGATTCCCAACGGCTGTGGGGGTGTCGAAGAGCGCATGGCCGTGCTGTGGGATGCCGGCGTCAACGCGGGCCGCCTCACGCCGTCGGAGTTCGTGCGCGTCACCTCGACCAACGCGGCGCAGCTGTTCAACCTGTACCCGCGCAAGGGCGTGATCCAGCCCGGTGCCGACGCCGACATCGTGGTCTGGGACCCGAAGGCCACCAAGACGCTGTCGGTGAAGACGCAGCACTCGAAGAGCGACTTCAACATCTTCGAAGGCCGCCAGGTGACCGGCGTGCCCAGGCACACGGTGAGTGCCGGCCGCTGGGTCTGGCGCAACGGCGACCTGCGCGCCGAGCCGGGCACCGGCCGCTACCTCAAGCGCCCGCCCTTCGCGCCGATGTTCACCGCGCTCGAACGCTTCAAACAGCAGCACGCGCCCACGGCCGTGGCGCGCTGAACCCCCAAGGAGTCATACATGAATGCAGCAGTGGACACGCAGGTGCTGACGATCAACGGCGAGCGCCTGTGGAACTCGCTGATGGAACTGGCACGCATCGGCGCCACCCCCAAGGGCGGCGTCAAACGGCTGGCGCTGACCGACCTCGACAAGCAGGGCCGCGACCTCGTGGTGTCGTGGGGCAAGGCGGCCGGCCTGAGCATCACCGTCGACAAGATCGGCAACGTCTTCATGCGCCGCGAAGGCACCAACCCCGCGCTGCCGCCCATCGTGTCGGGCAGCCACATCGACACGCAGCCCACCGGCGGCAAGTTCGACGGCAACTACGGCGTGCTGTCGGCGCTGGAGGTGGTGCGCACGCTGAACGACCAGGGCATTCGCACCGAGGCGCCCATCGAAGTCGCGTTCTGGACGAACGAGGAAGGCTCGCGCTTCGTGCCGGTGATGATGGGCTCGGGCGTCTTCTGCGGCGCCTTCAGCCTGGAGCACGCCTACGCCGCGAAGGACACCGAGGGCAAGACGGTGCGCGAAGAGCTGGAGCGCATCGGCTACATCGGCGACCAGACGCCGGGCGACCACCCCATCGGCGCCTACTTCGAGGCGCACATCGAACAGGGACCGGTGCTGGAAGATGCGGACAAGGTCATCGGCGTGGTGCCGGCGGTGCTCGGCCTCTCGTGGTACGACTGCGTCGTCACCGGCATGGAGGCGCATGCGGGTCCCACGCCGATGCATCTGCGCCGCGATGCGCTGCAGGTGGCGACGCGGATCATGCAGGAGGTGGTGGCCATCGGGCTGCGCTACCCACCCTACGGGCGCGGCACGGTCGGCATGGTGCAGGTGCACCCGAACAGCCGCAACGTGATTCCGGGCGAGGTGAAGTTCTCGGTCGACCTGCGCAACGTGAGCGGGGAACTGCTCGACCGCATGCACGGCGAGATCCTCGCCTTCGTCGAACGCACGGGGCGCGAGACCGGGTTGGGCGTGACGATCGAGCGCGTGTCGTACTTTCCGCCCTGCCCGTTTCACCCCGATTGCGTGGATGCGGTACGCCGCGCGACCGAACGGCTCGGCTACTCGACCATGGACGTGGTGTCGGGCGCGGGCCACGACGCGATCTATGCTGCGCGGCTCGCGCCGGCCGGCATGATCTTCGTGCCCTGCAAGGACGGCATCAGCCACAACGAGATCGAGGACGCGCAGCCCGACCACCTGACGGCCGGCTGCAACGTACTTCTGCACGCCATGCTCGAACGCGCGAAGCGCGTGGACTGACGCCCATACGCTCGCGGCGGCGCTGCCGTTACTGGTACGCCGCCAGCTCCTGCTTCGCGATCGCGTTGCGGTGCACCTCGTCGGGACCGTCGGCCACGCGCAGGTGGCGCTCGTAGGCGTAGAAGTGCGTGAGCAGCGTGTCCTGGCTCAGGCCCATCGCGCCGAAGGCCTGCATGGCCCAGTCGATCACCTTCACGCAGTTGTTGGGCGTGAGCACCTTGATCATCGCGATCTCTTTCGCGGCCACCTTGTTGCCGACGGTGTCCATGCGGTAGGCCGCATTCAGCACCATCCAGCGCGACTGCTCGATGAGCATGCGCGACTCGGCAATGCGCTCGCGCCACACGCCCTGCTCCGACAGCGGCTTGTGGAAGGCGACGCGCGACACGAGGCGCTGGCACATCATCTCCAGCGCGGCCTCGGCCATGCCGATGGCGCGCATGCAGTGGTGGATGCGGCCCGGGCCGAGGCGGCCCTGCGCGATCTCGAAGCCGCGACCCTCGCCCAGCAGGATGTTCTCGACCGGCACGCGCACGTTGTCGAACACGATCTCGGGGTGGCCGAAGGGCGGGTCGTACATGCCCAGCAGCTGCATGTCGCGCACGATGGTGATGCCGGGCGTGTTCTTGGGCACCAGCACCATCGACTGCTGCTTGTGGCGGTCAGCGTTGTCGGGGTCGGTCTTGCCCATCAGCACGAAGATCTCGCAGCGCTCGTTCATGGCGCCGGTGATGTACCACTTGCGCCCGTTGATGACGTACTCGTCGCCCTCGCGGCGGATGCTGCAGCGGATGTTGGTGGCGTCGCTGGAGGCCACCTCGGGCTCGGTCATGGCGAACGACGAGCGGATCTCGCCGGCCAGCAGCGGCGTGAGCCAGCGCTCCTGCTGCGCCTTGGTGCCGTAGCGCGCCAGCACTTCCATGTTGCCGGTGTCGGGTGCGGAGCAGTTGAAGATTTCGGCGCACCAGTAGCGCCGGCCCATGATCTCGCACAGCGGCGCGTACTCGACATTGCTCAGGCCCGGGCCGTGCTCCGACTCGGGCAGGAACAGGTTCCACAGGCCGCGCTCGCGCGCCTTGGCCTTGAGGCCGGCCATCATCGGCAGCTCGGCGTAGGGCCGGCCGGCGCGGGCGTTGGCGGCCAGCTCTTCCTCGCGGCGCTTCTCGTTCGGGTAGACGTGCTCGTCCATGAACTTGAGCAGCTCGGCGCGCAGCGCGAGCACCCGGGGCGTGAATTCGAATTGCATGTCGTCTCGTCCTTCTTCCAATGTGCGGTCGAAGATACGTCGCGATGCGGATCGGGACGGTCGTTCGCGCGACAGCACGAACACCGCCCCTGCGCGAATCAACGTGGGGTTGGCAGTGCCGTCGCGAGCGCGGCCAGCGCCGCCACCACCTTCTGCACCGACTGCGCGGCGCGCGCGTCCTTCAGCGTGCCGTCGGCCTCGAAGGCCTCGTTCGCGCGACCGAGCGCGAACTGCTGCGGCGCCACCAGCATCGCGAAGGCCATCTGCAGGTACTGGCGCAGGAAGTTCATCGAGCGCAGCGCGCCCAGCGGCCCGGGCGAGGCCGACAGCAGCGCGGCCGGCTTGTTGGCCGTGGCGGCCAGCCCGCCCGCGTGGCCCTCACCGGGCGGAATGCGCGACAGCCAGCTGAAAGCGTTGATGACCAGCGGCGTGGGAAAGCCGTTGTACTCGGGCGTGACGATCAGCACGCCGTCGCTCGCCGCGATGGCGCTGCGCAGTTCGTGCGCGCCGGCCGGCACGCCCGAGGCGGCCTCGAGGTCGCCGTCGTACACGGGCAGCGCCAGCGCGCGCAGGTCCATCTCCGTCACCTGCAGGCCCGCCGCGCGCGCGGTGGCCGCGGCCACAGCCGCCAGCCGGCGGTTGAGCGAGCCGTCGCGGGCGCTGCCGGGAATGATCAGGATGCGGGGACTGTCCATGCGGGGCTCCTTGCCGTGCGTTGAAAGAAGAAGGAAAGCCGCGCCGCACGTTTCGCGTGCGGCGCGGCGTTCGTCAGTGTCGCATCGAGAGGATCAGGCGCGCTGCGAATCCAGCTGCTCGCTGTTCGTCACGACCTCCTGCGCCTTCATGTAGCTCTCGATCAGCAGCTGGTAGGGCGGGAACACGGCGCTGTAGGCCTCGGCCCATTGCGCGGCGTCGTCGCGGTGCCAGGTCTTCTGCACTTCGGAGCACACGCCCGCGGTGTCGATCGGCACCACGCCGGCCTGCACCACGCGCGCCAGCGTGATCTCCTGCGCCATCTTCGAGTAGGTGCCCGAGGCGTCGATCACCGCGAACACGCGGTAGCCCTCGTGCACCGCCGCAATGCTCGGGAAGGCCATGCACACGCTGGTGATGGTGCCGGCGATGATCAGCGTGCCGCGCCCGGTGGCCTTCACGGCGGCCACGAACTCGGGGTTGTCCCAGGCGTTGATCTCGCCCTTGCGCGCCACGTACTGCGCATGCGGCGCGTACTTGTGCACTTCGGGAATCAGCGGGCCGTTCGGCCCCTGCGGCACCGAGGCGGTGGTGATGACCGGGATCTTCGCCAGCGTCGCGACCTTGGCCAGCGTGGTGACGTTGGAGCGCAGCTCGGTCATCGGCATGTCCTTCACGGTCTGGAACAGCCCGCTCTGGTGGTCGATGAGCAGCATCACGGCGTCGTCCGGGTCGATGACGGGCTTGGCGCCGTTGAAGTTGGCGACGGTGTTCGGTGTGGTCATGGGGTGCTCACTTTCCCTGGGTCAGCTGCGTGTAGCTGGTGATGAGGTTGCGGTAGTCGGGGATGTGGTTGGAGAACAGCGTCCCCAGGCCCTCGATGTCGTTGCGCCAGTCGCGGTGCAGCTCGCAGGCCACGCCGAACCAGGACATCAGCTGCGCGCCGGCGGCCGACATGCGGTCCCATGCGGCCTGGCGCGTCACGTCGTTGAAGGTGCCCGAGGCATCGGTGACGACGAACACGTCGAAGCCCTCGGCCAGCGCCGACAGCGCCGGGAAGGCCACGCAGACCTCGGTGACCACGCCGGCGATCAGCAGTTGCTTCTTGCCCGTGGCCTTCACGGCCTTGACGAAGTCCTCGTTGTCCCAGGCGTTGATCTGGCCGGGGCGCGGGATGTAGGGCGCGTCGGGGAACTGGGCCTTCAGCTCGGGCACGAGCGGGCCGTTGGGGCCGTTCTCGAAGCTGGTGGTCAGCACCGTGGGCAGCTTGAAGTAGCTGGCGATGTCGGCCAGGGCCAGCACGTTGTTCTTGAACTTGTCGGGGTCGATGTCGCGCACCAGCGAGAGCAGGCCGGTCTGGTGGTCGACCAGCAGCACGGCGACATCGTTCTTGTCGAGACGGGTGTAAGGCTTGGACATGAGAGGCTTCCTTTGCGAGGTTGAATGCCGGGGAAAAATGGCCCCCGATGCATGTCCGTCAGCGTAAAAGCGCACCCGAAAGTCCGGTAGTCGGCGAAATTTGCCTGCAGCGTTCCACCCGATGGACGATGGCAACACCCGTGCGCGCAGGTCGGATGAATTCGCGCCCGCCGGAGCCGATCCCTCGCGGCGGGTAAAATACCCCTACATGTCCCGCTGGTTTGCCGCTACCGTCCTCGCTTTCATGCTGTCCTGCTACGGCTTCGCCGTGCTCGCGCACGGGCTGGTCGGCGGCCACCATGTGACGTCGTCGTCCGGCGAACGCCAGACCGTCGCGACGCTCGCCGCCTCGCTGGCCGATGGCGGCGATAAGGACATCGGCAAGACATCGTCCGAAGACCCGTCCGCCATGGACGAAGCCGGCTCCGAGCACGCCGAACTGGTCGATGCGCGTCCCCACGCACGCAACCTGCTGGTGCTGTCCGCGCAACCGCCGCGGCTGGGCTCCACCTCGGTGCTCTCGCCGCTGCTCGACCGGCCCAAGCGGCCACCCCGGCCCCACGCCCTCCTCGCCGCCTGAGGCCGCGCGGCGGCGAGCGAACGCCTGAGGACTGAAACAGTCCGGGCGTTTGCGCTCATCCGATCCGGCCCGTCGCCTGTTTAGCGCGACGCCCCTGCCCCTTCTTTTCAGCCGTTCGACGGCCCCGCCGCACGTGTCATGCGACCCGTCCGGCCCTCTCTCTTTTTTCAGGATTTTTCGATGAACTCCAGCCAATCGGCCTACCCCTCCAGCTTCGGCGCACCGTTGGCCTCGGTCCAGGAACGCAACCGCGTTCTGCGCAACACCTACTGGCTGCTCGCGCTGTCGATGGTGCCCACCGTGCTGGGCGCCTGGCTCGGCGTGGCCACCGGCCTCACGCGCGCCATGTCGCCGGGCATCGGCATCATGGTGTTCCTCGGCGGCGCCTTCGGCTTCATGTACGCCATCGAGAAGACCAAGAACTCCGCCGCCGGCGTGCCCGTGCTGCTGGCCTTCACCTTCTTCATGGGTCTGATGCTGTCGCGCCTGGTCGGCAGCGTGCTCGGCCTGTCCAACGGCGCCAGCCTGGTGATGACCGCCTTCGCCGGCACCGGCGGCATCTTCCTGGGCATGGCCATGCTCTCGACGGTCATCAAGCGCGACATCTCGGCCATGGGCAAGTGGCTCTTCGTGGGCGCCATCGGCCTGCTCGTGGTGGGCATCGCCAACGTCTTCATCCAGTCGAGCGCGCTGATGATGACGCTGTCGGTCGCCGCCATCGGCATCTTCTCGGCCTTCATCCTGCACGACCTGAAGCGCGTGAAGGACGGCCTGGAGACCAACTACATCTCGGCCACGCTGGGCGTGTACCTGAGCCTCTACAACGTGTTCCAGTCGCTGCTGGCCCTGCTGGGCATCGCCGGCGGCCGCGACGAGTAAGCGCACACAGAACGACAAGCAAGGAAGGAAACACCATGCGCCTCACCACCAAGGGCCGCTTCGCGGTCACCGCGATGATCGACATCGCCCTGCACGGCCGCTCGGGCCCCGTCACGCTGGCCTCGATCAGCCTGCGCCAGCAGGTCTCGCTGTCGTACCTGGAACTGCTGTTCGCCAAGCTGCGCCGCAACGGGCTGGTCGAATCCACCCGCGGCCCCGGCGGCGGCTACTCGCTCAGCCGCAAGGCCGCGGAGATCACGGTGGCCGACATCGTGCTCACCATCGAGGACCTGGGCGCCAGCAAGATCCGCCCGCGCGCCGCCGGCTCGGCCGACGAACCCGGCCGCTGCGAGATCGACGACCTCTGGGCCTCCGTGAACCTGCGCGCCGTCGAGTTCCTGCGCTCGATCTCGCTGCAGAGCCTGGTCGACGAACAGAAGGCCAAGGGCGTGCAGCCCGCCACCAGCGCGGCCGCGCGCCGCACCACGGCCGTCGTCGGCTCGCCGGTGCGCAAGCCCTTCGTGGTCGACGCGCCGAACTCGGTGTTCGCACTGGGCCGGCGCCACAGCACGAGCAGCTGACGGCCAGCGGCGCGGCCGCTGCGCCGCGCCTTGAAAGACCGGGCCGCGCGACCTAGACTGGGCAGTGAGGGCACCCGCGGTGCCGGGGGCCAAGGAGCCTGCCATGTACAAGCGTGTTCTCGTCGCAACCGACGGCTCTTCGCTGTCGGACAAGGCGGTGGCCGCGGCCATCGACCTCGCGTTGCTCACTGGCGCCGAGTTGGTGAGCGTCAACGTCGCGCACATCCAGCCCTATGGCTACTTCGAAGGCTCGATGCTGCTGAATCAGACGGATTTCGAGGCCAACCAGAAACACGTCGAGCAGGCGGCCCAGCGCGTGGCCGATGCGGTGCGCGACACCGCCCTGGCCAAGGGCGTGCGCCGCGCCGACGCGGTGGTCATGAAGTCGAACCAGGTGGCCGAAGCCATCATCCACGCCGCCAAGAACCAGGACTGCGACCTGATCGTGATGGCCTCGCACGGGCGCCGCAGCCTGGCCCGGCTGCTGCTGGGCAGCGAGACGCTGCACGTGCTGACGCACTCGCACATTCCGGTGCTGGTGCTGCGCTGAACTGAACGAACCCAGCACCGCCCGCGCGGTGCGCGGGGGTTATCGCGTGGCGGCCGACTCGACGGTCTCGACGACCGTGCGGCCGGCCGGCGGGCACGACGGCCCGGCATCGCGGCCGAAGCAGCGCGCGGCCTGCGTGCGCGCCTGGGCTTCCTGCGCGTGGCGCGCTTCGGCGGCCCCGACCTGGTAGTCGAGCAGCCACTTCATGAGCAACAGCATCGCGATCACCAGCCCGAGCGCCACACCCAGCAGGGTCGTGCGCCAGTTGCGCGGTCGCGCCGCAGACGGCGCGCGGGCCGGTGCGCTGCTCTCCATCGCGGTGAAGCCGGCAAGGCTGCGGGACGCACCACCGTCATGGATGCGGCGGCGGGGTGGTTCGGGGGTCGCGGAACGCGCGGACACCGAGGTCTGCGCGCGCTTCACGCGCGGCGCATGGGCAGTGTCCGAAGGCAGGTGACGGGCAGGCATGACGGGGGCGATTATGAACGCCTTGCGCCCCCGGTCCGTGCGTCAGGCACCGACGCCGAACGCTGCGTGGTACCGCACGTCGCCGACCGGCCACGCGCCGTGGAACAACACGGCCTGAAAGTATTCCGGCGGCACGCCCGGCAGCACCAGCCCGGGCCGCACGACGAAGCCGAAGCGGCCATAGAAGGCCGGGTCGCCCAGCAGCACACAGCCTTGCGCGCCAGCGTCGCGCAGGCCCGCCAGCGCCGCGTCCATCAGCCGCCGGCCGATGCCCTGCCCCTGGCGCGCGGGCGCCACCGAGATCGGGCCCAGGCCATGCCAGCCGGTCGTGCCGTCGGACATCGCCACGGGCGACAGCGCCACATGGCCGACGATCTCGCCACCGTCTTCGACCACGAGTGACAGCGTGAGCTGGCCGGCCGCGCGCAAAGCGTCGACGATGAGGTGCTCGGTGCCGTCGGCATGCGCCGCGCCGGCAAACGCCGCCACCGTCAGTTGCCGGATCGCGGCTTCGTCGCCCGCTTGCTCGGGGCGCACCACCGGCCCCGCCTGCACCCGCCGCGCGGCCTCCACCTTCTTCTGCGTGTCGGCATCCACCAGCGCCCGCATGGCGCGAAACAGCGGCCGGCTGCCGGTGTGCTTCTGGCCGTAGCCGAGGTTGAATTCATAGTCGAAGTCGGGCGGGTTCGCGCCCTGGTTGTGCTGCAGCAGCGTCTCGAGCTTGTCCAGCGCCTTCACCGCGCGGGCTTCGGGCGTCTCGGCCTTTTCGTACTCGTCCCACAGCGCCAGGATGCCGGCGCGCAGCGGCGCGTCGAGCGTGCGCGTGAGCAGCTGCAGGTCTTCGCGCTCCTGCGCGCTCTTGTCGGGGTGCGCGGCCTGCTCGATGGCGGGGATGTCGCCGTGGATCGCCTCGCCCAGGTCGTGCACCACGCACATCTTCAGCACCTTGAGCAGGTCGAGATCGGCCAGCTCGTCCTCGAAGGCCATGGCCATGAGGCACAGGCGCCAGCTGTGCTCGGCCGTGCTCTCGGTGCGGCCCGAGGCCGTGTGCGCGCTGCGCAGCACGCTCTTGAGGCGCTCGGCCTCGCGAAGGAAGTCCAGCCTTCCCCTGATCTGATCGATGTCCATCTCGCAGTCTCGTTGGTCCTGAATGAGTTCAGGCCGAGCCTACGCGATCCGGACGCGGGCCGTCGTTGCCTACAGCGCCGGCCCCAGCCCGATCGGCGCAGGCACCGCGTTGACGATGCGCGTGAAGAGCGACGCATACACCTCGTCGGGCGCGGGGTGGTTGGAGAACAGGTCGCGGTTCTCGCCGAAGGCCGCGTCGAGCTCGCGCCAGTCATCGGCGCTGAGCACCCGCTCGGCCAGCGGCAGGATCTCGCGTTCCTCGTGCGCCATGTGCTCCAGGTAGAAGCTCACGTACTCGTTCATCGCCTGCTCGAAGGCCAGGCGGCGCGGCTCGCCGAGCATCTCGAAGGCGAGCAGCGCGTGCTCGACGTGGCGGATCTTGCGCTCGCCCCAGGCATGGTCGTTGTCGAGCTTGTCCATCAGGTCGCGCGAGATCGGCGTGCAGGCGCGCAGCCGGGGAAAGAGCAGCTCGGTCTCCTTCGGGTGGTGGCGCTTCTCGGGAAACTCGTCCACGTAGAACAGCATCGCGCGCAGCGTCGCGAAGTCGGGCATCGTGCCCTTGCGGCGGTGCTGGTCGAGCAGCATGACGATGGAACGCAGCATGGCCGCCAGCGCGGCGTGCTCCTGGCGAATGATCCGGACGGCGGCATGTGTCATGGAGGGGTCTCCTTCTTTCGAAGGCCCCAAGGGTCGCAAGTCCGACGCGGCCCAGGCTTGTTCCAGATCAAGGCCCGTGCACGCAGCCAGGCACAGACTGGCATGGCATCTCCTCTTTCTCATCAACGCACCCTGGAGGTTCCACACCATGTACCAACGCATCCTGGTTCCCGTCGACGGCAGTTCCACCTCCGCCGAAGGCCTGGCCGAAGCCATCCGCCTGGCAAAGCTCACCGGTGGCCGCCTGCGCATCGTCCACATCCTCGACGAGCTCTCGTTCGCGCTCGGCATGGACGTCTACGTCGGCCATTCGGGCGACTGGCTCGGGGCGCTGCGCGCCAACGCCGTGACGCTGCTCGAGAAGGCCCGCGCCCAGGCGCAGGAAGCGGGCGTCGAGGCCGAGGTCGTGCTGCGCGACGGCTTCAAGGCCGGCGCGGTCCACGACCAGGTGGTGACCGAAGCCGTCGATTCGAAGGCCGACCTGATCGTGCTCGGCACGCACGGGCGGCGCGGCCTGAGCCGCTGGGCCATGGGCAGCAGCGCGGAACACATCCTGCGGGTGGCGCCCGTGCCGGTGCTGCTGATCCGCGCGCCCGAAGCCGCGGCGAAGGTGGAGTCCGAGCGCTTCAGCCTGCCGGACGGGCAGGTCGCGAACCAGTAGGCCGGCCACCCGTCGCCGGTTTGACGGGGCCCGGCACCGCGCCCAGAATGGCCTGCTCCGCTCGCGGCTTCTTTCGCGCAAGAGCCGCCCGCCCGTTCCCCGTTTCAAGGAGCAGCGCCATGAGCTCACCCCAGCACATCCGGCAGTCCATGGACACCCTCGCGAGCCACTTCGCGACGCATCCCCAGGACGCCCTGACCCAGGACAAGCCGGCCACGGCCACGCTGGTGTCGGGCCTGCACTTTCGCGTGACCGGGCCCACGGGGGAATCCATCGCGACCGACATGCCGAAGGCCATCGGAGGCAAGGCTGAAGCGCCATCGCCCGGCTGGTTCATGCGCGCCGCCCTGGCCAGTTGCGAAACGACCGTGATCGCCATGCGGGCGGCACAGCTCGGCATCGCGTTGACGACCCTCGAAGTGGTCGTCGGCAGCCAGTCGGACAGCCGCGGCTTGCTCGGCGAGCCGGCCTCCGTGCCCGCCGGCCCCAGCCGCATGCATGTCGCGGTGCGGATCGCCGCGGACGGCGTGCCGGAGCAGGCGTTGCGCGACCTCGTGCACTGGGCTGAGGCCCACTCCCCGGTGGGCAGTGCGCTGCGCCGGGCCGTGCCGCTCGAGGTGGCGGTGCAGGTCGGGCCGGCCTGACGGCACCGGCGAAGGCCGTCCTCAGGCGTAGGAACGCAGTCGCACCGCAAAGGCCGCCAGCGGCGCGATGCCGCTGGCTTCGGCGCGCTCGCACCAGTCCTGCAGCCGCTTCACGAGCTGTTCGCCGGTGGCGCCCGAGCGGCTCCACAGCGCGGTCAGCTCGCGCCGCATCGCGTACATCGTCTCCAATGCTTGCGAGGCCACCAGCGCTTGCGTGAGCTGCGCATGGCGCGTGGCGTCGAGCGCCTTCTCTTCCTTGCCGAGCCAGGGCCGCGCGGCGCGCAAGGCACGCGCCTTGTTCGGCGCGAGCGCATGCACCCGCGCCAGCTCCTCGGTGCAGGCCTGCTTCAGCGAGCGCGAGTAGTTCGACAGCACGTCGTAGTGGTGCCGGATCACCGCCTGCACCGTGAGCAGGTCGACGGTGGCGCGCGGCGTGGTGAGGCGCGGCTTCGGCGCCAGGTGCTTCACCTTCGCCAGACCCAGCGCCTGCAACGCGCGGATGTAGACCCAGCCGATGTCGAACTCGAACCACTTGTTCGAGAGCTTGGCCGAGGTCGGGAACGCGTGGTGGTTGTTGTGCAGCTCCTCGCCGCCGATCAGGAGGCCGATGGGAAAGATGTTCGTGCTCGCGTCCGCCGCGGGCCAGTTGCGGTAACCCCAGAAGTGGCCGATGCCGTTGACCACACCGGCGGCCCAGAACGGAATCCACGCGATCTGCACGAGCAGCACCAGCGCGCCCGGCAGCACGCCGAACAGCGCCATGTCGATCAGGCCCATGCAGGTGATGCCCAGCGTCTGGTAGCGCGTGTACAGCCGGCGCTCCAGCCAGTCGTCGGGCGTGCCGTGGCCGTAGCGGCTGAGCGTCTCGGGGTTGCGCGCCTCGGCCACGTACAGCAGCACGCCGCCCCACAGCACGCGCTTCAGGCCCACCACCTGCGGGCTGTGCGGGTCGTCGGGCGTGTCGCACTTGGCGTGGTGCTTGCGGTGCACCGCGGCCCATTGCTTCGTGACCATGCCCGTGGTCATCCAGAGCCAGAAGCGGAAGAAGTGGCTGGCAATGGGGTGCAGGTCGAGCGCGCGGTGCGCCTGGTGGCGGTGCAGGAAGATGGTGACCGAGGCGATGGTGACGTGCGTCAGCGCCAGTGCGGCCAGCAGCACGCCCCACCACGGGAGATCGAGCGCGCCCGAGAAAAGAAAAGATGCCATTCGTTCGTACCTTCTGGACCCTGTGGACAACGGGCGCGATTCTCGGAAGCGCCCCGCCCGCGGGCCTTGCGCCAGATCAACGGCGGGCGCTGCGGCTGCCAGAGCGGCGCCTTGCGTGCTACGCTTCCCGGCTCCCTGCGCCCTTCCCCGTGGCGCCGGCGTTTTTTCTCCCAGCCCCCGCATGACTTCTGCCCCCCACATCGCGGTGCTCGACGACGAGGTCGACATCACGCTGCTGCTGGCCAACTACCTCCAGGGCCACGGCTATCGCGTCACCCAGATCCACGACGGCGCGGCGCTGCGCTCGCTCATGGCCGCCGACCCGGCCGACCTCGTGCTGCTGGACCTCGGCCTGCCCGGCGAAGACGGCTTTTCCATCGCCCGCCACATGCGCGAGAACTGGCGCTGCGGCCTCGTGATCGTCACCGGCCGCGGCGACCCGGTGGACAAGGTGGTGGGCCTCGAAGTGGGCGCCGACGACTACGTGACCAAGCCCTTCGACCTGCGTGAGCTGGCGGCGCGCGTCAAGGCCGTGCTGCGGCGCCTGACGCCCGACGCGTCGGCGGCCGCAGCCGCCCCCACGCCGCCCGAGCGCCTGCGCTTCGCCGGCTGGTGCTTGGACACCGCCGCGCGCAGCCTCAGCAACGCGCAGGGCGAGGCCGTGGCGCTGACCACCGGCGAGTTCGACCTGCTGTGCGCCTTCGCGCGGCACCCGGGCCGCGTGCTCTCGCGCGACTTCCTGCTCGAGCAGACGCGCGGTCGCGAGGCCGCCCCTTTCGACCGCACGATCGATGTGCAGGTCGGCCGGCTGCGCAAGAAGATCGAGGCCAACGCCGACGATCCGCAGCTCATCAAGTCGGTGCGCGGCGCGGGCTACATCCTGGTGCCGCCGGTCACCCATGGCTGACGCCAACGCACCCTCGATTCCCGGACTGCCCTCGGGCGTCGAGGAAGGCAGCGTGTTCCGCTCGCTGTTCGCCGCCTACCCCGATTCGCTGCTGGTGGTCGACCAGTCGGGCCGCATCGTGCTGGCCAACCCCTCGGCCGCCGCCATGCTCGGCTACGCGGCCGACGAGCTCGTGGGCCTGAGCGTGGAAGCGCTGGTGCCCGACAGCATCCGCCCGCGCCACGCCGCCTTTCGCGAGGCCTACGGCCGCGCGCCGCGCCCGCGCCCGATGGGCACCGACATGGAACTCGTCGCCAAGCGCAAGGACGGCAGCGAGGTGATGGTCGAGATCGCGCTGAGCCCGCTGCAGAACCAGGGCCTGCCCTTCGTGGTGGCCGCGATCCGCGACATCGGCGCCTACCCGCGCGTGAAGCAGGCATTGCAACGTGCGCGCTACAGCGAACACCTGGCGCAGCTGGGCCGGCTGGCGGTCGACACGCGCGACCTGCAGGTGGTGCTCGCGCAGGTGCCCGACATCGTCGCGACCGCACTGCAGGTCGAGGTGGCCATGGTGTGGCTGCTCGACGGCAGCCAGCGCGAGTTCCGCCTGGCCAGCGGCGTGGGCCTGGTCGCCGACGAGAGCGTGGGCCTGCGCATCGCCAACCGGCCCGACACGCAACCCGGCTACGTGCTCTCGCAAGGCTGCCCCGTCGTGGTCACGGACTACCGCGAGGAGCGCCGCTTCACCGTGCCGCCCGCCTACCTCGAGGCCGGGCTGGTCAGCGCGCTGGCCGTGCCTCTGTCCGACCGGGGCCGCGTGACCGGCATGCTGTCGGTGCGCGCCACCGCCGCGCGGCGCTTCGGCGACGAAGAGATCCGCTTTCTCGAATCGGTGGCCAGCCTGCTGGCCACCAGCCTGCAGCGCGTGCAGACCGAAGAGGCGCTGAACCACGCCCAGCGCCTGGAGAGCGTGGGCCAGCTCACCGGCGGCATTGCGCACGACTTCAACAACCTGCTCACCATCATCCAGGGCAACCTGCAGGTGCTCGAAGAGCTGCCGCAGCTCGCGGCCGACGGCTACGCGCAGCAGCTCGTGGCCGCCGCCGCGCGCGCCAGCCGGCGCGGCGCCGAGCTCACGGGCAAGCTGCTGGCCTTCTCGCGGCGCCAGATGCTGCAGCCCGACGCGGTCGACGTGCGGCAGATGCTGCACTCGCTCACCGACATGCTGCGCCGCACGCTCGACCAGCGCATCCAGATCGAGATCGACGCCGACGACCCCTGCCCCGCCGTGCGCGCCGACCCGGGCCAGCTCGAATCGGCGCTGCTGAACATCGCCATCAACGCGCGCGACGCCATGCCCGAGGGCGGGCGCCTGCACTTTCGCGCCGAGGCCTGCGACGCCCTGCCCGCCACCGTGCGCCAGGAACTGAGCGACGCCGACGCCGGCCGCCGCTTCGTCGCGCTCTCCATCGCCGACAGCGGCACCGGCATGACCGACGCGGTCATGGAGCACCTCTTCGAGCCCTTCTTCACCACCAAGGAAGCCGGGCGCGGCACCGGCCTGGGCCTGAGCACGGTGTACGGCTTCGTGAAGCAGTCGCGCGGCGCCATCGCCATCGACAGCAAGCTCAACGCCGGCACCACCGTGACGCTCTACCTGCCGCAGGTCGAGGCCGAGGTGGCGAGCGCTGCAACACCTGCCGATGAAGACCCGATAGAAGTTGAAGCCGAAGCCACGCTGGCCCCGGGCCTGCGCGTGATGCTGGTCGAAGACGACGCCGAGGTGCGCCAGGTGGTCCACACCTTCCTCACCACGCTGGGCTGCGAGGTCGCGACCGCCGCCAATGCCGAGCAGGCGTTGCCCGCGATGGCGGCCGAGGCCACGCCCTTCGACCTGCTGCTGAGCGACATCGCGCTCGGCCCCGGCATGCGCGGCACGCGGCTGGCCGCCGAGGCCGTGCAACGCCAACCCCGGCTGGCGGTGCTGCTGATGTCGGGGTTCTCGGCCGAGCTGCTCGACGCCGACCGCGAAGCGCCGCCGGGCTGGGAGCTGCTGCGTAAGCCCTACTCACGCAGCGAACTCGCGCGCGCGATGGCGCGGGCGCTGCTCAACGTCGCTTCTTACTGAAGCATCGCCGGCGCCGGCGCCAGGCAGCGCTGCACGAAGGCCGAGAGTGCGCCCACGTCAGGAATCTGCACCTCGCGCCGGCCCTTGGTGGCAAAGCCGATGACCTTGTCGCGCGCCAGCCGCGAGAGTGCGCGGCTCACGCTTTCGAGCGTCATGCCCAGGTAGTTGCCGATTTCGGCGCGCGTCATGCGCAGCGTGATCTCGTCGGTGCGCATGCCGCGGTCGGCCAGCGACTCGGCCCAGTAGCGCAGGAAGTCGGCCACGCGCGCGTCGGCCGGCAAGGTGCACACCGACATCAGCGAATCGCGGTCGTGCGCGATCTCGCGGCTCATCGCGGCGTGCAGCATCTGCAGCAGCGCGGGGTGCGTGGTGCAGGCGGCCAGCAGCGATTCGTAGGGCACGACCCAGACCTCGCCCGTGTCCATCGCCACCGCGTCGCACACGTAGCGCTGGCCCGCGATGCCGTCGAAGCCCAGCCAGTCGCCGCGGAACTTCAGGCCCACCACCTGCTCGCGGCCATCGGCCGAGAGATTCACGATCTTGAAGAAGCCCGAGTTCAGGATGTAGAGGTTGCCGAAGCGTTCGCCGGCCTGGTAGATCACGTCGCCCGTGTGCACCATGCGGCGCTGCGGTTGCAGCTGCTCGGCCAGCAGGCGCAGGCGCTCGGCCGTGCGGCGGCCCGCGTCTTCCTTGTGCACCGTCGGAAGGGGCCGAAGCGGGAGGATGGGGTTGGGGCGGGCACTCGTGAGCATGGGGATTCCTCGGCGTTCTGTCTTGTGTAGCGTTGCCTGCGATCAGGCGATGTCTCGATGCTAGGAAGCGCGAGGCCCCGCAGTGACAACGGCCCGCATCGGTGCGTAACGTCGGGTGAATGCTCTGTGTCCGGCGTGTAACAGCGGGGCGCTCCTTGATGTGCGTCAAGGCCGGCGCGGCCGGGGTGGCTAGCCTCCGCGAGACACATGTCGAACCTTGCCATGCACCCTTCCACCGCCGCGCTGTCGCCCCAGAGAGAGGCCAGCCTGCTGGGCCGTGCCCGGCTGCTCCAGCGCGCCGCGCTCGACGGCGCCGCGCCGCCGCGGCTGCTGCGCGGCAAGAACCTCGGCCTGCTCAGCGAGACCGGCGACAGCGCCGCGCTGGCCCTGCTGCGCCAGGCCGCCGAGGAACTGGGCGCGCAGGTCGCGACCATGCGCTCCAGCCTGTCGACCGACACGCCGGTGCAGGAGCTGCAGCACACGGCGCGCATGCTCGGCCGGCTCTACGACGCCGTGGCCTGCGAGGGCATCGACGCCGCGCTGGTGCGCCAGATCGGCCAGCACGCGGGCATTCCGGTGCACGACGGCGCGGCGGCCGACAGCCACCCCACGGCCGCGCTCGCGGGCCTGCTCGGCGAGCGCACGGCGGCGGCGGACAACCGGCGGTTCGTGCTGCAGGCGCTGCTGATCGAGAGCATCGCCTGACGAGATAGCGCGTCAGCCGCACCAGTCGGCGATGCGGTGGCTCAGGTCCATCCACAGCGCCTGCAGTGCCACCGCTGCCAGCAACACCCCCGCCAGCCGCGCGCCCCAGGCCTGGCGCGTGCCGCTGTCGCCCCATCCGCGCAGGCGCTGCCACAGCCACGGCGCGGCGAGCAGCGACACGCTGCTGCCCAGCGCGAACAGCGCCATCGTCGAGGCGCCTTGGAGCGGCCCATTGCCCAGCGCGGCCAGCATGAGTGCCGAATAGAGCAGGCCGCAGGGCATGGCGACCCACAGCGTGCCGGTGGCGAGCACGCCCAACAGCGAGCTGCCGGCCATGGGCCGCAGGCGTGCTTCGAGTGCGCGCCCGGCGCGCTGCGTCCACAGCGGCTGGCGGCCCGCGACGGCGAGCACCGCGCCCCAGGCGAACACGAACACATGCAGCATCACCCACAGCGGGCGCCAGGCCGCAACCTGCGCGCTGGCTGCGCCCAGGCCGTGCAGGCTCGCGGCGGCGATGGCGCCGGCGGCGGCGTAGCTCGCCATGCGGCCGAGGTGGAAGGCGACCGGTGCGACGAGATGCATGGCCTGCGCCGGCCTGCCCACCGGCACGATGCGGATCACTGCCGTCGACACCGCGCCGCACATCGCCACGCAATGCGGCCCGCCCGCGAGCCCCATCAGCAATGCGGCGCCGGCGAGTGCGGGTGAGTCCATCGAATCAAACCACGCGCGAGAAGCGCGTGCGCGTCGCGGCGCAGTAGCGGTCGAACACCATCGCCACCGCACGCACGAGGAACCAGCCGGCCTCGGTGACCTCGATGGCGCGCGGCGACAGCCGCACCAACCCCTGCTCAGCCATCGGTGCCAACGCGGCGCGCTCGGGGGCGAAGTAGTCCGCAAAGGCGATGCCGTGCGCGGCCTCGACGGCGTCGAAGTCCACGCGGCCCCGGCACATCAGCGCCATGATGACCTCGCGGCGCAGCACATCGTCGTCCGACAGCGCGAGCCCCTTGACCACGGGCAGGCGACCCTGGTCGAGCAACGCGTAGTAGTCCTCCAGCGTCTTCGCGTTCTGGCTGTAGGTCGCGCCCACGCGGCCGATCGCCGACACGCCGAGCGCGACGAGGTCGCCGTCGGGTTGCGTGCTGTAGCCCTGGAAGTCGCGGTGCAACCGCCCCTCTCGCTTGGCCACGGCCAGCGGATCGTCGGGCAGCGCGAAGTGGTCCATGCCGATGTAGACGTAGCCGGCCTCGGTGAGCGCCGCAATCGCGCGCCCGAGCATGCGCACCCGCGTGGGCGCGTCGGGCAGTTCGTCGGCCGCGATACGCCGCTGCGGCTTGAAGCGCTCCGGCAGGTGGGCGTAGGCATACAGCGCGATGCGGTCGGGCCGCAGTTCGCGGATCTGCGCGAGCGTGCGCTCGAACGAGGCGTCGTTCTGGCGCGGCAGGCCGTAGATCAAATCGACGTTGATCGATTTGAAACCCAGCGCGCGCGCCGTGTCCATCAGCGCGAAGACCTGCGCCGCCGGCTGGATGCGGTGCACGGCCTGCTGCACGGCGGGGTCGAAGTCCTGCACGCCGAAGCTCAGGCGGTTGAAGCCGAGCGCGGCCAGCGCCGCGAGGCGATTCGCATCGACGGTGCGCGGATCGATCTCGATCGACTGCTCACCGCCCGGCACGAAGGCGAACGCGCGGCGCAGCAGGGCCACCAGTTCGCCCAGTTCCTCATCGTCCAGGAAGGTCGGCGTGCCGCCGCCCAGGTGCAGCTGGCCGGCCGGCGCACCGGGCCCGAGCTGCGCGACCTGCAGCGCCACTTCGCGCGCGAGGTAGTCGAGGTACTGCCGCCCGCGCTCGCGGTGCTTGGTCACGACCTTGTTGCACGCGCAGTAGTAGCACAACGATTCGCAGAACGGGATGTGCACATACAGCGACAGCGGTTCGCCGGCCGCATCCGCGTCGCGCCGCACGTGCAGCGCCTGCGCGTAGTCGTCGGCGCCGAAGGTCTCGACGAAGCGATCGGCCGTGGGGTACGAGGTGTAGCGCGGGCCGGGCACGTCGAAGCGGCGCAGCAGCTCGACGGGCAGCACGGACGGGGTCTCGGGAACGCAGGCCAGGGGCAAGCTCATGACGCAGTCTCTTTCTCGGACGGCAGCGCCAGCAGCGTGGTGCACGCGCTCGAGGCCGCCGCCATCAGCCAGAACACGAAGAAGGACACGGTGTAGATGCCCTGGCGCGACATGCGCAGCGCATCCGCGCCGCAGTACGAGTGGATCGGATCGATCATCGCGAACACCAGCACCTCCATGCCGCAGGCCACGAGGAACGACGGCCACAGGATGCCGGCGATGCGGCGCATGGCACTCACTGCGCGCCCCTCCTGGGCACCGGCACATCGTCCTCGGGCGTGGCCGCGTGGTTGCGCCCGGCCTGCGCCGGCATGCGCTTCTTGTCGGCCAGCGTGCGGTTGATCTCGATGCCTTCGCGGTAGTAGTCCTCCGACACCAGCACCTCGGGCGTGCGCAGCGCCAGCCACACGGTCGCGATGCTCGCGAGCACCACGGCCGCGGGCCCCGCGATCACCAGCCAGACCAGCGGGTAGCGCCACCAGGGGCCTGAGGTCGCGGACGCGTTCATCGGCAGGGCATCGTTCATGGGAAGACCTTTCAGCGCGGCACCAGGAAGACCGCTTTTTCGGAAACCTGCGCCGCGCCATCCGCCTGCCGGATGTCGAAGTGCACCGTGTGCGAACCGGCCGGCGCGGCGCCGTAAGGCACCTGCAGCCGCACCGCGACCCAGCGCGCCTGCGCGGGCTCGACCTCGATGGCCTCGTCGGGCGAGGCCACGCTCAACCCGTCGATGCCGCGCGCGGCGATGCGGTAGTACTGCGTGCGCTCGGTCGCGTTCATGATCTGCAGCCGGTAGACGTTCTCCAGCCGCCCGCCCTCGACGATGCGCGCCAGCGAGGCGCGGTCGCGCACCACGTCGACCTTCAGCGGCGTGCGCGCGACCAGGCTGGCGAGCAGGCCCGCCACCAGCAGCGCGAGCAGCGCCGTATAGATCAACACGCGCGGGCGCAGCACGCGGCGCCACAGCTGGCGGCGCGACCAGCCGGCCTCCATGCCGTTCTGCGTGTCGTAGCGGATGAGGCGCGGCGCGTAGCCCATCTTGTCCATCACGCTGTCGCAGGCGTCCACGCACAGGCCGCAGCCGATGCACTCGTACTGCAGGCCCTGGCGGATGTCGATGCCCGTGGGGCACACCTGCACGCACAGGCTGCAGTCGATGCAGTCGCCCAAGGCGGCGCTGCGCGGGTCGACGTTCTTGCGGCGCGGTGCGCGCGGCTCGCCACGCCGCGGGTCGTAGCTGACGATGAGCGTGTCGCGGTCGAACATCGCGCTCTGGAAGCGCGCGTAGGGGCACATGTACTTGCACACCTGCTCGCGCATGAAGCCGGCGTTGCCGTACGTGGCAAAGCCGTAGAAGAACACCCAGAACACCTCCCACGAGCCCATCTGCGTCTGCAGGAAGGCCATGCCCAGCTCGCGGATGGGCGTGAAGTAGCCCACGAAGGTGAAGCCGGTCCACAGCGCGATGCCGATCCAGACGAGGTGCTTGAAGGCCTTCTTCACCAGCTTCTCGAGCGAGAACGCGCCGGCATCGAGCCGGATGCGCGCGCTGCGGTTGCCTTCGATGCGCTGTTCCACCCACAGGAACATCTCGGTGTAGACGGTCTGCGGGCAGGCGTAGCCGCACCACAGGCGCCCGGCCACGGCCGTGAAGAGAAAGAGGGAGAGCGCGCTGATCACCAGCAGGCCCGACAGGTAGATCAGGTCCTGCGGGTACAACACCAGGCCGAAGATGTAGAAGCGCCGCGCGGCCAGGTCGAACAGCACCATCTGCCGCTCGCCCCATTCGACCCAGGGCATGCCGTAGAACACCAGCTGCGTGAGAAAGACCATGGCCCAGCGCCAGCGCGCGAACAGGCCCTGCACGCTGCGCGGGTAGATCTTCTTCGTCGCCTCGTACAGGCCGACCTCCGGCGCGGCGGCGGGCGGCGCACTGACGATCGGGATGACCGTCTTGCGCGTCATGGCGTCCCGGTCGCAGGGTTGGACATGCCCCACACGTAGGAGGCCAGCAGCTTGATCTGCGCCTCGGTCAGGCGGCCTTCCTGCGCGGGCATGGCGCTGTGCTTGCCCTCGTTGATGATCTGCACGATGGCGGCCTCGCCGTAGCCGTGCAGCCAGATGCGGTCGTTCAGGCGCGGGGCGCCCAGCGCCGGGTTGCCCACGCCGCCGATGCCGTGGCAGGCCGCGCAGGCGGCGAACTTGGGCTTGCCCAGGCCCGCGCGCAGCGAGTCGTGCGGCTCGCCCGACAGGCTCAGCACGTAGTTGGCGACGTTCTTCACGTCGTCGGGCGTGCCGACCATCGCCGCGGCCGGCGGCATGGTGCCGATGCGGCCCTTGGTGATCGATTCGACGATCTTGTCGGGCGTGCCGCCGTGCAGCCAGTCGGCATCGGTGAGATTGGGAAAGCCCTTGCTGCCGCGCGCGTCGGAGCCGTGGCACTGCGCGCAGTTGTTCATGAACAGGCGCTCGCCGATGGCGCGGGCCTGCGGGTCGCGCGCGACCTCCTCCAGGGGCATGGGCGCGTAGCGCGCGTACACCGGCGCCAGCGCCTGCGTGGCCTTGGCCACGTCCTGCTGGTACTCGGCGCGCGAGCTCCAGTCGTTCGTGCCGCGGAAGCTGCCCAGGCCCGGGAACACGGCCAGGTAGCCCAGCGAGAAGACGATGGTCAGCACGAACAGGCCCACCCACCACAGCGGCAGCGGGTTGTTGGCTTCGCGCAGGTCTTCGTCCCACACGTGGCCGGTGGTGTTGTCGGCGTCGGAGGGCACGCGCTTGCGCGCCGTGAGCCACAGGAGCAGCACGCAGCCCAGGATGCTCAGCAGCGAGGCCACGGCCACGTAGCTGGACCAGAAGTTATTGATGAAATCGCTCATCGTGGGGCTCCCTTCAGTCCTGCTCGAACGGCAACCGGGCCGCTTCGGCGAAGCGCTGCGTGTTGCGGCGCGAGCAGGCCCAGGCCACGATGCCGATGAAGACGACGAAGCAGGCGATGGTGGCGGCGATGCGCAGGGTGGTGATGTCGGTCATGGGGCGTTGCCTGTTCTTTCTTCTTACTTGAGCGCCAGGCCCAGCGACTGCAGGTAGGCCACGGTGGCGTCCATGTCGGTCTTGCCGGCGACCTCGTCGGCGGCCTTGGCAATCTCTTCGTCGGTGTAGGGCACGCCCACCGTGCGCAGCGCGCGCATGCGGGTGGCGATGCTGCCGGCGTCGACCAGCCCCTTCTCCAGCCACGGGTAGGCCGGCATGTTCGACTCGGGCACGAGGTCGCGCGGGTTGTTCAGGTGGATGCGGTGCCACTCGTCGCTGTACTTGCCGCCCACGCGGTGCAGGTCGGGGCCGGTGCGCTTGCTGCCCCACTGGAAGGGGTGGTCGTACACGAACTCGCCAGCCACCGAGTAGTGACCGTAGCGCAGCGTCTCCGAGCGGAAGGGGCGAATCATCTGCGAGTGGCAGTTGTAGCAACCCTCGCGCAGGTACACGTCGCGGCCGGCCAGTTGGAGCGGCGTGAGCGGCTTCACGCCCTCCACGGCCTCGGTGGTCGACTTCTGGAAGAACAGCGGCACGATCTCCACGAGGCCACCGATGGCCACCACCAGCAGGATCAGCACGATCATCAGCAGGTTGTTGGTCTCGACCTTCTCGTGCGTGAAGCCGGTGGCGGCGGGCGCGGAGTTCTTGTTGTCTGGTGCGTTCATCGTGCGTCCTCAGTGGCTTCAGGCATGGGCGGCGGCAACGGCCGGGATCTCGGCGCGCACCGAGCGCCCGGTGATCACGGTCATCCAGACGTTCCAGGCCATGACCAGCATGCCGCCCAGGTAGAGCACGCCGCCGATCACGCGCACCAGGTAGTAGGGGAAGGTGGCCTTCACGCTTTCGACGAAGGTGTAGGTCAGCGTGCCGTCGGCATTGATCTCGCGCCACATGAGGCCCTGCATCACGCCGGCGATCCACATCGCGGCGATGTACAGCACGATGCCGATGGTGGCCATCCAGAAGTGCACGTCGATGGCGCGCACGCTGTACATGGCGAGGCGGCCGTACATGCGCGGGATCAGGTAGTAGAGCGACCCCATGGTGATGAAGCCCACCCAGCCCAGCGCGCCGGAGTGCACGTGGCCCACGGTCCAGTCGGTGTAGTGGCTCAGGGCGTTGACGGTCTTGATGGACATCATCGGACCCTCGAAGGTCGACATGCCGTAGAACGACAGCGCGACGATCAGAAAGCGCAGGATCGGGTCGGTGCGCAGCTTGTGCCAGGCGCCCGAGAGCGTCATCACGCCGTTGATCATGCCGCCCCAGCTGGGCGCCAGCAGGATCAGCGAGAACACCATGCCCAGCGACTGCGTCCAGTCGGGCAGCGCGGTGTAGTGCAGGTGGTGCGGGCCGGCCCACATGTAGGTGAAGATCAGCGCCCAGAAGTGCACGATCGACAGCCGGTACGAATACACCGGGCGCCCCGCCTGCTTGGGGATGTAGTAGTACATCATTCCCAGGAAGCCGGCCGTGAGGAAGAAGCCCACGGCGTTGTGGCCGTACCACCACTGCACCATCGCGTCCTGCACGCCGGCGTAGGCCGAGTAGCTCTTCATCCAGCCGGCCGGAATGGCCGCGCTGTTGACGATGTGCAGCAGTGCCACCGCGATGATGAAGGCGCCGTAGAACCAGTTGGCCACGTAGATGTGGCGCACCTTGCGCAGGCCGATGGTGCCGAAGAACACGATGGCGTAGGCCACCCAGACCACCGCGATCAGGATGTCGATGGGCCATTCGAGCTCGGCGTATTCCTTGCCGCTGGTGTAGCCCATCGGCAGGCTGATGGCGGCGGCGACGATCACCAGCTGCCAGCCCCAGAACACGAACGAGGCCAGCGCCGGCGCGAACAGCCGCACCTGGCAGGTGCGCTGCACGACGTGGAAACTCGTGGCCATGAGCGCGCAGCCGCCGAAGGCGAAGATCACCGCGTTGGTGTGCAGCGGACGCAGGCGGCCGTAGCTGAGCCAGGGAATGCCGAGGTTGAGTTCGGGCCAGGTCAGCTGCGAGGCGATGATCACGCCGACCAGCATGCCGACCACCCCCCAGACCACCGACATGAGTGCGAACTGCCGCACGACGGTGTCGTCGTAGATGGCCGCGGGAGGGTGCGTGGTCTGCTGCATCGTGGTGCCCGTAGATGTGGTTTGCGGGCAGTGTCTGCCCGCGTCGCCCGGGCAGGCTTGATGCAGATCAAGCCATCAATCGGTGCGTCAGTCGTTGTTCAGGATGCGGTCGCCTTCGACCTCGATGTCCTCGAACTGGCCGCGTTCGATGGCCCACCAGAGGCCCCCGAGGATCGCGAGCACGAGCACCACCGACAGCGGCACGAGCAGGAACAGCACGTCCATCTCAGGCCACCACAGCCTTGCCGGGCGCAGCGAGCCGCGCCGCGTTGAGCACCACGAGCAGCGAGCTCGCCGCCATGCCCAGTCCCGCGAGCCACGGCGGCAGCCAGCCGGCCACGGCCAGCGGCACGCACACGGCGTTGTAGGCCGCGGCCCAGAACAGGTTCTGGCGCACCACGCGCAGCGTGCGGCGCGCCTGCGCTACTGCCGCAGGAATCGCTTGCAGCGCATCGCCGAGCACCACGAAATCGGCACGCGCGCGCGACAGCGGCACGGCCCGGCCGAAGGCGAACGAGGCGTTGGCACGCGCCAGGCTCGGGCCGTCGTTCAGGCCGTCGCCGACCATCGCCACCTCGCGCCCGGCCGCCTGCAGCTGCCACAGCACCTCGAGCTTGTCTTCGGGTGCGCAGTCGCCCTGCACCGCCGCGATGCCGGCCTGCGCGCCGATGGCACGCGCCGCGTTCTCGCGGTCGCCCGAGAGCAGGCGCACCGACAAGCCCTGCGCCTGCAGCGCCGCCACGGCCTGCGTGGCGTCGGGGCGCAGTTCTTCGGCGAGCACGAAGCTGGCGAGCCAGCCCTCGTCGTCGCTCAGGTGGATCTGCGCCGCATCGACCTGCAGCGGCGGCACCTCGCAGAAGGCCGCCGAGCCCAGGCGCACGGGGCGCGCGCCGTGGTCGTCCACGGCATCGCGCCGGTGCAGCGAGGCCGCTACGCCCTGCCCCACCGTCTCGCGCAGCTGCGTCGCCGACCAGGCCGGCGGCGCGCGGAACTGCGCCTGCCAGGCATTGACGAGCGCGCGCGCGGCCGGGTGCAGCGACAGCGCCGCGAGCGCCGCACCGATCTCCAGCGCATCGCCGGGGCGCAGGCCCTGGCGGCAGTACACGCGTTCCAGGCGCGGCGTGTCCCCCGTGAGCGTGCCGGTCTTGTCGAACACCACGGTGTCGACGCCGGCCAGCGCTTCGAGCGCCTGCAGGTTCGACGTGAGCACGCCGCCGCGCGCCAGCGCACCGGCGCTCGCCAGCATCGCGGCCGGCGTGGCCAGCGACAACGCGCACGGGCAGGTGACGATCAGCACCGCCACCGCGACCATCAGCGCCTTGCCGGGATCGACCGCCCACCACAGCGCGCCCGCGCCGAACGCGCAGGCCAGCACGGCGATGAGAAAGGGCCGCGCCACGCGGTCGGCCAGCCGGGCCAGGCGCGGCTTGTCGAGCGCGGCGTTTTCCATGAGCCGCACGATCTGCGCGAAGCGCGTGCCCTCGCCCACCGAGGCGATGCGCACCTGCACCACGGCCGAGAGGTTGTGGCTGCCCGCGAGCACGCGGTCGCCGCAGGGGCGCGGCACGGGGCGCGACTCACCGGTGAGCAGCGCCTCGTCGGCGGTGGTGTCGCCGTCGATCACCGTGCCGTCGGCCGGAAAGGCCTCACCGGGGCGCACGCGCACCACGTCGCCCGCCGCGAGCCGGCGCACCGCCACGCGCGTCCATTCGCCGTCGGCCCCAAGGCGCTCCACGCTGTCGGGCAGCCGGTGCATCAGCGCTTCGAGCGCGCCGGCCGTGCGGTCGCGCAGCCGCGCCTCGAGCCAGCGGCCGGTGAGCAGGAAGAAGACGAACATCGTCAGCGAGTCGAAGTAGACCTCGTGTCCCAGCGGCCCCGTGGGGTCGAAGGTGGCGGCCGTGCTGACCACGAAGGTGATGACGACGCCGAAGGTCACGGGCAGGTCCATGCCGACGCGGCCGATGCGCAGGTCGCGCCAGGCGCTGCGAAAGAAGGGTCCGCACGAGAACAGCACCACGGGCAGGCTGAGCACCCACGAGGCCCAGCGCAGCAGCTGCGCCGCATCGGCCGTCATGTCGCCGGGGCGCGCGACGTAGGCCGGGTAGGCGTACATCATCACCTGCATCATGCAAAAGCCCGCGACCAGCCAGCGCCACAGCGCCATGCGCAGTTCGCGCGTGCGCGTCTCGCGCGCGCTGCGGCTGCCAGCGGGCAGCAAGGGGTAGCCCGCGCGGGCGCTGGCCTCGAACCAGCGCGAAGGTCGCGTGGCCGTGGTCGACCACACGACGCGCGCGCGCCGGCTCGCGGCATTCACCTGCACCTCCGTCACGCCGGGCACTTGGGCCAGCGCGGCCTCGACGGTGAAGGCGCAGCCCGCGCAGTGCATGCCCTCGACCGCCACCTGCGATTCCCAACGGCCCGTACCGGCCTCCAGCGGGCGGCCGAACGCGGCCCACTCGGCGGGATCGTCGAGCAGCTGCCAGGCGTCGGCGCGGGCATCGGCCCCCGCGGACGATGGAACGGACGGAAACGGCGCGAGCGCGGCGGAAGCTTGCATCGGGGCAGGCTAAATGCCTGGCCGATGCAAGCGTTTGATCTGCATCAAGGTTCGTTGCGGCGGCCGGGGCCGCGCAGGACCGTCAGTCAGGCAGGCGTCTTCGCGAGCTCCACCGGCGGCGTGCCGGCCTTGAACATGCTCGCCAGCTGCTTGCGCAGTTCGGGCGTGTCGGTGTGGCCGTGCACGGCCACGGCGTGCTGGACGGCAGCGTCGAGCAGTTCGCCTTCGGAGTCGGCGCAGAGCGCGACACTGCAGTTCATCGTGCTCGGGTACTCGCGGCAGTCGATGTATTGGCGGGACATGGCGCCTCCTTTGTCCTTACGGACGTGCTTCGAAGATCAGGTTGAAGGGTGTTTCGCTGGCGCGGCGGAAGTGCGAGAAGCCGCCCTGCGAGACGACGTCGCGCAAGCGCGCTTCGCCGGCCTGCGCCCCCAGGCACAGGCCTACTTCCTGCGAACGCGAGGCCGGCGTGCAGATGAAGCTGGAGGCCGAATAGAACACGCGCCCCACCGGGTTGATGTTGCCTTCCAGCCGGTCGTTGGCAAAGGGCTCGACGATCATCCACGTGCCCTGCGGCTTGAGGGTGCGCCGCACGTGCGCCGCCGCGCCGACGGGGTCGCCCATGTCGTGCAGGCAGTCGAAGACGGCGACCAGGTCGTAGTCTTCGCCGGGGAAATCCTTGGCGCTCGCGACCTCGAAGCGCAGGCGCTTTTCATCGTCGACGCCGGCCTTGCGCGCGGTTTCGCGCGCACGCTCGATCGACGGTGCGTGGTAGTCGAAGCCGACGAAGCTGGATTGGGGATAGGCCTGCGCCATCAGCAGCGTCGAGGCGCCGTGCCCGCAGCCCACGTCGGCCACGCGCGCGCCGCGTTTCAGCAGCGGCTCGATGCCTTCGAGCGCCGGAATCCACTGGCTCACCAGGTTGGCCGCGTAGCCAGGCCGGAAGAAGCGCTCGGTGCCATGGAACAGGGCCACGTCGTGCTCGTGCCAGCCGATGCCCAGGCCCGTGCGCATGGCCTGGACCATCTTGGGAATGATCTTGAACTGCGCCACTGCGATCTGGAACGCGCCGGGCACGAAGGCCGGGCTGCCTTCCTCGGCCAGAGCGAAGGCCTGTTCCTCGGTCAGCGAGAACAGCTCGCCTTGGGGGTCGTACTCGACGTAGCCGCTGGCGGCCTGGGCCGAGAGCCATTCGCGCAGGTAGCGCGGGTCGGTCTCGGTGCGGCGGGCCAGTTGCTCCGCGGTGGCGGGGCCTTCGGCCAGTGCCTTGTACAGGCCGAGCTGGTCGCCGACGACGATGGTGGCCGCATGCATCACGGCCCCGATGTCGTGGACGAAGTTACCCATGAACGCGTTAAGCCGTGTTTCGTCGATGGCCATGTGTATCCCCTTCGTCGACAAGCGACTGGCGCGCCCGCTGCCTGCCTATACTGAATTCGAGGCAAAGGGCCTGCGAGCATCCTGTCTCTCGATGCGTGCGGGCGCCATACGCAGCAATGCGTATGCACCGTGAAAGGGCATGCCATGACGCACCTGTCGCGCAACGATTGGGCGAGCGCGCTTCGCCTGCTGGACAAACTGGAGTCCGGCCATGTGCCCGTGCGGCATCGCAGCGCCGACGCGCATCCCACGCGCACCACCCGCCGCATCGCCAAGGCGCCGGGCCGGCGCGAATTGCGCCGCGCCGCCCAGCAGGCCGACTACTGCAGGCGCGTGGGGCTGGAGCATGCGATGGCGGTGGCCTTCCTGTACCGGCTGGCCTGCCGCACACCGGCGCCGTTGCCCGATGCGCAGCCAGCCGGCCTCACGCCGCGCGAGGGCGATGTCATGCACTGGCTCTCGCAGGGCAAGACCGATGCCGAGATCGCCGCCCTGCTGACGATCAGCCCCCGCACCGTGCACAAGCACCTGGAGCATGTCTACGTGAAGCTGGGCGTCGAGACGCGCACGGCCGCCGTGATGCGCGCGCTCGCCATGGGCCGACCTGTCTGAAGAAGAGAGACCGGCTCCTTCCCCCTACTCGATGCGGAAGACGAACTCCTGCGTCGCCAGCACCTCGGCATCGCCCGTGGTCTGGCATTCGTAGCGCATCACCGCTGCGCGCACGGCCGAGTGGTACACGCGCGGCCCCGACAGGAAGCGCACCTCCTGCACATGGCCGCCCTTGATGCGCACCTCGGCCTTGACCACGCCGCCGATGCCTTCGTCCATCGCCTTGCGCGGCATCTCGGGCTTGACCTGCCGCGGGCAGGCCACCGCGATGTCGGTGGTGGTCGCCTTCGGCGGGGCCGGCGGCGCGGGGGGCGCCGGCGGTGCGGCCGGCGGCGGCGGCACGGGCTCGGTGTTCTGCACGGCGGTGATCGCGGGCGCCGACGTGGCCGGCGGTGTCACGGCCGGCGGCGGCACGTAGGCCGGGCGCGGCGGCGGCGGGGCCTTGGGTGTTTCCTGGCGCACGATCTTCTTCGGCGGCGGAGGTGGCGGTGGTGGGGGGGGCGGCGGCTTGATCTCGCTGATGATGGTCGCGTCCATCGGCTTCTTGATCAGCTCGACCGTCTGGCGCGCCAGCCCCGACACGAGCGCGTAGCCCACGCCGACGTGGAACAGCACCATCACCGCGATGCCCACGGGGCCGAAGCGTGATTTCGGGTTGAAGTCCTTGCGGGAGCGCTTCATGGGATGAACTGCTCCGCGCCCACGATGCCCAGCTTGCTCACGCCCGTGCGCTGCGCCGAGGCCATCACGCCGGCCACCACTTCGTACTTGGCGCGGCGGTCGGGGCGCAGGTGCACCTCGGGCTGCACCGCCTGCGCGGCGACCTGCTCGAAGCGCCGTTCCATCTCGCTGCGGTCGGCCAGCGGCTCGCCGTTCCACTGCACGACGCTGAGCGCGTCGATGTCGATGCGCAGCACCTCGGGCTTGAGGTCGCTGGGCGGCGGGTTGCCCGTGGGCATGTTCAGGTTCACCGAATGCAGCTGGATCGGGATGGTGATGATCAGCATGATCAGCAGCACCAGCATCACGTCGATGAGCGGCGTGGTGTTGATGTCCATCATCGGCTCGTCGGAAGGCGTGCTGCTGCGCCGCCCCTGCTTCTGTTTTCTTGGCATGGCTTGCTTGTCTCGTCTCAGTTGCGCGCGGGCGGCTCGGTGATGAAGCCCACCTTGGCGATCCCGGCCGCCTGGCAGGCGTAGATGATCCGGCCCACCGGCTCGTAGTCGGAATGCCAGTCGCCGCGGATGTGCACCTCGGGCTGCGGGTTCAGGGCCGCCACCTTGGTGAGCCGCGCCACCAGCGCGGGCGTGCCCTGCACCGGCGTGTCGTACCAGTAGGTGCGGCCGGCGGCGTCCACCGAGATCACGACGGTCTCGGGCTTGCTCTCGCGCACCTCGTTGCGCTCCTTCGGCACCGCGACGGGCACCGAGTAATTGACCACCGGGATGGTGATGAGGAAGATGATCAGCAGCACCAGCATCACGTCGACCAGCGGCGTGGTGTTGATGGCCGCGATGGCCTGTTCCTCGTCTCCCCCGGAAGCCGGGATGTTCATCGCCATGGCGCAGTCCGCTTATGTGCGCGGGGCGTCAGGCCGCGGCGCTGCCGGCCAGGATCACGGAGTGCAGCTCGCCGCTGAACTCGCGCACGTCGTCCATCACGGTGATGTTGCGGCGCAGGAGCCAGTTGTAGCCCAGCACGGCAGGCACGGCCACGGCCAGGCCGATGGCGGTCATGATGAGCGCCTCGCCCACCGGGCCTGCCACCTTGTCGATCGACGCCTGCCCCGCCACGCCGATGGCGGTGAGCGCGTGGTAGATGCCCCAGACCGTGCCGAACAGGCCGACGAACGGCGCGGTGGAGCCCACGGTGGCCAGCAGCGACATGCCGTTGCCCAGGCGCCGCTGCACGCGCTCGGTGGCGCGGTGGATGCACAGGTCGACGAAGTCGGCGAAGTCGACCTTGCCGCGCAGGCCGTCGTGCTTCTGCGTGGCCTGCATGCCGGCGTCGGCGATGAAGCGGAACGGGCTGCCCTCGGCCAGCCGCGCGGTGCCGGCCTGCACGGTGCCCGCGTTCCAGAACTCGTTGTCGACCGCGCGCGCCTGGCGGCCCATGCGCATCTGCTCCAGCAGCTTGGTGACGATCACGTACCAGCTGCCCATCGACATGATCGCCAGGATGGCGAGCACGGCCTTGGCCACGGCATCGCTCTGCGACCAGAGCGCGCCCACGCCGTAAGGGTTGTCGACCTTGGCGGTGGCGGCCGGCGCAGCAACCGGGGCGGCGGGCTTTTCGGGCACCGCCACGGGCGCCGACGTGGCGGCAGCAGCACTGGCCGCGGCCTGCGGTGCGGCCGGCGTCTGGGCGCCTGCGAGTTGCGGCGCGCTGCCCAGGCCGAGGGCCAGAACAAAGGGCGCGGCCACGGCCGTCAGCCGTGCAAGGAATGTCTTCGTCATCGTTGTCTTCTCCAGAAAAATAGATTGGCTTCAGGCACCGGCCTGCCAGCCGTGCGCCTTGTCCCAGACCGCCTGCACGCCGCTGCCCGCGCCGTCCACCACGTGGTAGCGGTCGTAGGGCGCGGCCGTCATGCAGGCGTGGTGCGGCAGCACGCGCACGCGGGCGCCCAGGGGCAGCGCGCGGAACATGGCCTGTGCGTCGTCATCGCCTTCGCAGGCGATCAGCCCGTGCTCCTGGTGCAGCTCGGCCACGCACAGCCCAGGCAGCGGCACCGTGCCGTCGGCCCGGCACACCAGCCCGAAGCCCAGGCCGGCGCGGAACTCGGCCGCCGACTGGTCCTTCGACAGCGCGAGCGCGCCGGCGTCGATCAGCACGCGGCGCGAGCGCGGGTTGTGGCCGATCACCGTGGCCAGCACCGACAGCGCGATCTCGTCCACGCCGCAGATGCCGCGCGCCGCCTGGTCCAGGTCGAAGAAGGTGTAGACGCCGGGGCGCATCTCGGTGACGCCCTCGAGCGACTGCGCGCACACGGCCGTGGGCGTGGAGCCCACGCTCACCACCTCGACCGGGATGCCGACCGCGCGCAGCCGTTCGGCCGCATGCACGGCGCCGGCGCGTTCTGCCTCGGCGATGGCGCGGATCGCCGTGCCGCCCTGCACGTGGTAGCTGTGGCCCGCATGCGTGAGCACGCCGGCCAGCGCCAGCGATTCGCTGCGCTGCACCTCGCGCGCGAGCGACAGCAGGCCGTCGTCGCGCGGACCGACGCCGCCGCGGCCGCCGCCCGTGTCGATCTCCAGCAGCACGCGAAAGCTGGCGCCCAGCGCCCGCGCGCGGGCGCCGGCCGCCTGCACGGCCTCGACCGAATCGGCCAGCAGCGTCACGCGCGCGCCGTGCGCGCGCTGGATGTCGTGCAGCGCCTCGATCTTGTTCGCGTCGATGCCGACGGCGTAGGTCAGGTCGGTGAAGCCGTGGCGCGCGAAGTAGGCGGCCTCGGCCACGGTCGACACCGTGAGCCCGCCGGCCTGCCCGCGCGTGGCGCGCCGCGCCACTTCGGCCGACTTGGCCGTCTTCAGGTGCGGGCGCAGCGCCACGCCGTGGCGCGCCGCGCGCTGCGCCATCGCCTCGCAGTTGCGTTCGAGCACGCCGACGTCGAGCAGCAGCGCGGGCGTGGTGAGTTCGGCCAGGGGCGTCATCGGCCGGTTCCGGATGCGATCTGCGCCATCACGCCGTCGATCTCCTCGGCCACGCGCTGCACCAGCGGCGGCAGCAGCACCAGCGTCATGTGCGCGGCGCCTTCGATGCACGCCAGGCGACGTTGCGTCGACAGCGCCGCATGCGCTTCCTGGAACTCGGGCCAGCGCTGCTGCACCGCGGCAATGGCCGGGTCGGCGCCGGCCGGCAGCGGCTGCTGCCTGGCCCACAGCACGGCCAGCGGACGCGAGCCGAAGTCGGGCGACGCGGCCGCCTGGCGCGCGACGTGCGGCAGGCCGCGCACCTCGGCCACCATGGTGTCGAGCGCTTCGGGCGTGTAGGTCGCCTTCATCTGGCGCAGCACCTGCGGCATGTCGGCGAACAGGGCCTCGATGGGCGCCTGCTCCGGCGGCGGCGGGCCGCCGGCCTGGAAGTCCGCGCGCTTGACGCGCTCGGCCGCGAACTGCGATTCGGGCGGGTGCTCGTACATCGCGAACTGGTCGGGGTGGCTGGCATCGAGCATCACCACACCTGCGACCTGTTGCGGGTACAGGCCCGCGTAGACCCGGTTCAGCAGGCCGCCGAGCGAATGGCCGACGAGCACGATCGGGCCCGTCACGCCGGCGGCCTCGAGCAGCGCATGCAGGCGGTGCGCGGTGCGCTCGCCGTCGAAGGGCGCGTCGTCGGCGTCGCTCCAGCCCATGCCGGCGCGGTCGTAGCTGATCACCGGGTGCTTGGCCGCCAGCGCCTGCTGCAGGCGCGCGTAGGTCGGCGAGGCGCAGCCGCCGCCGGCCTCGATGACGAGCGTGGGCTGTGCGGCGCTGGCCGGCACGGGGCCGCTGCGCTGCAGGTGCATGGCGCGGCCGTCGATGGTGTAGAGCTCGCCGGGCGCGGCCATGTGGTGCGGGCGACCGGGTTGCTCCACGCGCGGCCAGTAGTCCAGGTCGCGCACGCGGTACGGCAGGTTGGCGAAGTCGGTGCTCAGCGAGGCCGGCGTCGACACGTACAGCACCGACTTGGCCAGGGGCCCGAACTCCGCGTGGAAGTGCTGCGCCGACTTCACGATGACCAGCTTCTTGGCCGCCAGGTCGATGCCCAGGCCCGTGAAGAGGTCGGCGCCGATGACCTGGTTGCGCTTGCTGATGAGCACGATGTCCACGCCGTCGGCCGCCTGCACCCACACGCACGGGCCCATGGGCGTGCGCACGCCCGACAGGCCGCCCTGCGAATGCGCCTCCACCACGTTCATCACGGTCACGTGCAGGTCGATCGGGTTGCCCGAGGCCGGGCCGCACTTGCCGCCCAGGCGCAACTCGAAGCTCGCGCCCACGCCCGCGTCGCGGCACAGCTGCACCGCGCCCAGGTCCCACACGCCGCCGAAGGCCACGTCGCCGATGCCGCGCTCGACCACGGCGCGCAGCATGAAGGTGCTGTCGCTGGTGGCGCCGCCGCCGGGGTTGTCGGCGGTGTCGGCGATGACCACGGGGCCGCCCTGCACGGCCATGGCTTTGGCGAGCGTTTCCTCGATCGAGAGCGAGGGCACGCCGGTCTCGTGGCGCAGGTCCCAGAAGCCGCGGCCGAGTTCTTCGGCGAGCTTCGCGGCCAGCGCGGGGTCGTTGTCCGTCACCACCCACAGCTTGGCGCCCGACTCGGGCACGTCGGCCCAGGGGAAGCCATGGCCCAGCGACACCGAGAGCACGCCCGGCAGCTTTTCGGCGTCCTGCATGCGGCGCACGAAGCCGGCCATCGGTTCGCGCGTGGTGTGCCACTTGCCGACCATGCGGCAGTCGTGCACGGCCGTGACGGGCTTCACGCGGCCCTGCGCGGTGTCGACCACGATGCGGATCAGCTCGGTCAGGCGCTCGAAGGCATCGGTGTGCGGATATTCCTTGTAGCAAATGATGGCGTCGGCCGTTTTCACCATCTTCTGCGTGAAGTGGCAGTGCAGGTCGAGCGACACGCCGATGGGCACGTTCGGCCCGACGATCTCGCGCACGCGCGTGATCACGTCGCCTTCGCAGTCGTCGTAGCCGTCGGCCACCATCGCGCCGTGCAGCACGAGGATCACGCCGTCGACCGGGCCGGCCTTGCGCAGGTCGTCCAGGATCTCGTCGCGCAGGCGCTCGTACACGCTGCGCACGGTGCGACCCAGCGGCTGCGCAAAGGCCAGCAGGCTCTCGACCGTTTCATGGCCTTCGGCGGCCAGCTGCCGGCGCACTTCCACCGCGTACAGGCCGTAGCCGGTGGCGTCGCGCGTGCTGGCGTCGCCGCGGAAGATGCCGTATTCCTCGTAGCTGCCCAGGCCGGTGGGGGCCGAGACGAAGGTGTTGGTCTCGGTGGCGAACAGGGTGGTGAAGAACTTCATGCGCGGGGCTCCTGGCGGGCAAGGTGGATGTTTCGCGAGCGCGTGGTGGCAAACAGCAGTCCCACGACCCGGCCGCCCTTGCGCTCCACGTTGAGCACCGATTTGCCCAGCTGGGCCAGCACCGGGTCGACCGAGGCGAGCGTGGCCACATCGGCCGACAGCGGCGTCAGCACGCACGCGTGCTGGCCGTGGCGGCCCTGCACGGTGAGCTGCAACCTGCCGTCGACCAGCACCATCCGCGCGGTGGCGTCGAGGTCGGGGCTGGTGTAGTCGCCGCACAGTTCGTCGGCGAGCGACGCGGCATCAGGCGCGGTCTCGGGCAGGCGCTCGAAGCGGCGCGGCTGGCCGCCTTCGTGCAGCACGAAGGCATCGGGTGCGCGTTGCGGGTCGATGTCGGTGGTGTCGATCACGAGGTCGTTCGTCGGCAGGTCCTGCAGGCCCAGCCAGAGCTTGCCGTCGCCCTGGTTCAGGGGCCTGGCCTCGCCGGCCTGCCACGACAGCGCCAGCTTGCCGGCCACGTCCGCAAAGCCCAGCAAGCCGCCGGTGGAGGGTGCGTGGTAGCGCTGGCCGGGCAGCGCGGGGAAGGCGCTGGCCAGCGGGCGCACCTCGGGCGGCGCGAGCGCGTCGCCCAGCAGCAGCTCGATCACCTTGAGGGCCAACGCCGACGGCGACACGGGCGCGCCGTTCACCATGGCGATGATGTCCAGCCCGTGGCTGGGCACGCTGATCATCTGCGACTGCGCGCCGAGCACGGCGCCCGCATGGTGCACGATCTCGACGCCGCGGTACGGGTGGCGCGCGAGGCCGAAGCCGTAGTTCACCTGGGAGCCCGACGACAGCGTGGTGGGCGCCGACAGCAGCGCCCAGCTCTTCGCGCTGCCCACGATCTTCTCGCTGCCGTGCATGTGGGCGAGCCAGCGCAGCATGTCGTCCGCCGTCGACACCAGCGAGCCGCCGCCGTCGAGTTCGCACGGGTACAGGCCGCGGCGCCAGCCGCCGCCGGGCGCGGGCATGTACAGGCCGGCCATGCCGGGGACCACGTCGAGGTCGGTCACCACCGACGAGGTGTCCGCCATGCCCAGCGGGTCGAACAGGCGCGCCTTCAGGAAGTCGTTGAAGCTCTTGCCGCTCACGCGCTCGACGATCTTGGCCAGCAGGAAGTAGCCGCCGTTGCTGTAGACCATGTGCGTGCCGGGCTCGAAGTTCAGCTCGCTCTGGCGCGCCATGGCCGGCAGGCCCGGGCCGGGCAGCGTGAACGTGAGGCCGTGCGCAATGGCCCACAGCTCGTCATGGCCGCGCCAGCCGCTGGTGTGCGTGAGCAGGTGGCGCAGCGTGGGGCCGTTGGCGCTGAGCTGCGGCAGCTCGGGCAGGTACTTCTGCACCGGGTCTTCCACGTCGAGCAGGCCGTCTTCGGCCAGCAGCAGCACGGCCATGGCCGTGAAGTGCTTGCTGGTGGAGGCGATGCGCATGCGCGTGGTCGGCGTGAGCGCCACGCCCATCTCCAGGCTGGCCATGCCGACGGCGCGGCGGTACAGCAGGCGGCCATGCTGCGCGATGGCCAGCACCAGGCCGGGCGCGTCGCTGCGGTTCAGGGGCGCCACCAGCGCGTCGATGGCGGCCAGGGCGGAGGCGGTGTCAGGAAGAGAGGCTGAAGGGTGTGGTTGTGACATGGAGGAACAACGAACGATGAAAGGGGGAGCGGAATCTCGAGGCAGCCGGCTCAGTTCGGCTTCGCTTCGCGCATCAGGCGAACGAACGGGCCTTCGGCGGCGCGCAGCACCATGGCGCCCAGGCTGCCGCCGACCAGCGTGGTCACGACGATGGACACCGCCAGCCCGTTGGGCATCGACTTGAGGGCGTCCGACAACATGCCGACCACCAGCGGACCCACCACGCCGAAGGGCAGGCTGGCCAGCGTGAGCATGGCGATGGTGCGGGCGCGCAGGTGCGGCGGCGCCGCGTCCTGCAGCACGTTGGGCAGCAGCACCGCGCTGCCGATGAGCGGCACGACCAGGAGGCCCAGCAGCGCGAAGTTGTGGTTGGCCGAGCTCGTGAACAGCAGCAGCGTCGACATCAGCGCCGCCGAGAGATTGCCCAGCATGATCAGGCGCAGCGCCGCGGCCGGCCCCATGCGTGGTTGCACGTAGCGCATCGACAGCACGCCCAGCAGGCCGCCGGCCACCGTGCCGCACAGGAAGGCCAGGCCCATGCCCTGCCCCATCTGCACCGGCGTGACGCCGTAGGTGCGCGCCGTGAGGATCGGCAGCCAGGTGCCCAGCGAGCTCAGGCCCACGCTGGTCAGGCCCACGCCGACCACCAGGCCCGCGAAGGTGCGCCAGTGCTGGCGCAGGTGCTGGCGCAGGGTCGTGGCGCCCGGTGCGTCGGCGGCCGGTGCCCCCGGCGTTGCTTTGGCTTCCAGTGCGCCGCCGCGCGGCGTGCGCCGGATCGACAGCACCAGCAGCGTCACCGGAATGCCGGCGCTGGCCAACACGAAGAAGGTCAGGCGCCAGGCTTCGAGCTGCTGCATCGCGACCGGCAGCCAGGGCCGCAGGTCGTCCGTCAGGTGCACGATGGTGCCGCCCAGCAGCGCGCCCAGCGCACTGCCGAAGATGGCCGACAGCGCGAACACCGCATTCGCCAGCACCCGCTGCGCGCGCGGAAACAGGTCGGGGATCATGCTGTTGGTGATGGGCGTGAGGCCCGCCTCGCCCACGCCCAGGCCGACGGAAGCGACGAACAGCACGCCGTAGTCCATGGCCGTGCCGCGCATGGCCGTGGCGGCGCTCCACAGCACCACGCAGGCCGCGAGCACCACGCGCCGGTCGTAGCGGTCGCTGAGCCAGCCCAGGGGCAAGGTGGCGATGCCGGTGAACAGCACGATGCCCGCGCCCTGCAGCAGCCCGAGCTGCGTGTCGGACAGCGACAGCGTCTGGCGGATCGGCTCCGTCAGCAGCGTGAGGATGACCTTGTCGATCGAGCCCAGCACCGTCGCGATGATGAGCACCGCCAGCGCATACCAGGCGCTGGTGGGCGCCTTGCGGGTCGTTTCCAGGGCCGCAGGGGCGGCCGCATCCAGCGGCATCGGTGCCGCGAACGGTGGGAGGCCCGACATGTCAGAACGGAACGTTGACGTTCACGCCGATGGTGCGCGCGGGCACGAGCGCCGCGGTCACCAGGTTCGGGTTCGCGTTGAGTCCGGTTTCGATCGACACGATGCCGCGCTTGTTCGTCAGGTTGCGCACGTAGGCCGAGACGCTGAAGCGCTTGAAGTCGATGCCCGCCTGCAGGTCGACCAGCGTGTAGGCCGGCATGTTGATGCTCGGAATGGCCGTGCTGCCGCGGTAGCCCGCATCGCGCTTGCCGGTGTAGCGCGCGCTGATGCCGACGTAGGCCGGGTGGTCGGCGAGGCTGAAGTTGCGCGTCACGCCCAGCGTGGCGGCAAAGCGCGGCGTGTGCGGCAGGCGCGCGCCGGCCTTGGCGCCCAGGCCCTTGGCGTCCTCGGTCAGGCGCGCATCGACGGCCGCGGCATTGGCGGTGAAGCGCCATTCCTTGCTGGGCTTCCAGTTGAGCGTGACCTCGCTGCCCTTGATGCGGGCCGCGCCCGCGTTGGTGACGAACACGAAGGCGCCGCTGCGCGTGGGCTGCTGCACGCCGGTCCACTCGATGTCGTACAGCGCCGCCTCCAGCGACAGCGTGCGGTCCAGCAGGTCGGCCTTGTAGCCCAGCTCGTAGCTCCACAGCGAGTCGGAGTTGTACATCGGCTGCACCACGTTGCGGTCGGTGTCGGCCTTGAGCACGTTGGGACCGCCGGGGCGGTAGCCGCTGGCCGCGCGGAAGTACATGGTGCTCGTGTCCGACAGCGTGTACTTGGCCGCGGCCAGGTAGGTGGTCGGGCTTTCCGACGAGGTGCCGGCGGCACTGGCGGCGACCGACCCGACGAGCTGGCCGGTCTGGCGGCTGGCGTACTTCTGGTTGTTGCGCGCCAGGCGCACGCCGCCGGTGAGCGAGAACCTGGGCGTCACGTTCCAGGTGACGTCGCCGTAGGCCGCCTCCTCGCGGTAGCGCGAGGACTGCGTCGAGGTCAGCAGGCCGAGGCTGCGGCCCCCGATCAGGTTGGCGTCCATGACGCCGTTGTTGCTGCCGCGTTCGCGGTTCAGGTACAGGCCCGCCAGCCACTCGATGGTGGTGCCCGAGCGCGAGGTCAGGCGGAACTCCTGGCTGACGCGGTGCTGCTCCACGGCGCTGTTCACCGGCACCGAGGCCACCGGCACGCGCAGCGCGCTCAGCATCGGCCCGTAGCGGCCGGTGACGTCGACGGTATTGTTGATCTTCACGTCCTGCGCGGAGGTGATCGAGTTCAGGCGGGCCCAGCCGAAGTCGTATTCCACGTCCAGCCCGAACAGCTGCGTGAGGTTGCTGTACGACTCGTTGGCCGACAGCTGGCGCGTGCGCTCCCGCGTCCAGGGGCGCAGCGTGCGCTGGTCCATGTCCTCGAAGCCCAGGCCCTTGCGATGCACGTCCTGCACGGTGCCCGTGAGGCGCACCGTGAGTTCGCGCGTGGGTGTGAGCAGCAGCGAGACCCGGCCGCCGTCGGTGTGGCCGCGGTCGATGTTGCGCCCGCGCGCCAGGCCCGTGGCGTCGTAGCTGCCGCCGAACTGGTCGGTGAAGGCGGCGAAGCGAACGGCCGCCACGTCTTCCTTGAGCGGCACGTTGAGCACGGCGCCGGTCGTGAAGCCGGGACCGCCGCCCTGCGTCCACGAGGTGCCCAGCTTCACCGAGCCCGCGAACTCCATGGTGTCGGGCTGGTTGGTCACGTACTTGAGCACGCCGCTCATGGCGCCGGCGCCGTACAGCGTGCCCTGCGGGCCGCGCAGCACCTCGATGTGGCTGAGGTCGAGCATGCCCATGTCCAGCGGCGTGTTGCCACCGCTCGCGCCGGCCGAGCTCATGCCGGTGGCCACGTCGTCCACGTACACGCCCACGGTCGCGATGCCCTGCACCGGGCCGGTGGTCAGCCCGCGCATGGTGAGCGTGCCGCCGACGCTGCCGCTGCTGGTGAGGTTCACGCCCGGCTGCTCGGCCACATAGTCGGCCAGGTTCTTGGCGCCCGCGCGCTCCAGCGCCTGCGCCTTCATCACGTTGACCTGCATCGGGATCTCGCGCACCGGCTCGCGGCGGCGCGTGGCGGTGATGGTGACGCTGTCGAGCGACTGCGGCGCCTCGTCGGCCTGCGGCTTCGCAGCAGCGGCCGTGTAGATCACGATGGCGCCGTCGTCACCGCGGCGCGTCTGCAGCGGCGTGCCTTCGAGCAGCCGCGCCAGCGCGTCCTGCGGCGAGAGCGCACCCTTCACGCCGCGCGTGGCCACGCCCTTCACGTCGTCGACCTTGTAGAGCAGCTGCACGCCACCCTGCGCGATGTAGGCGTCGAGCGCGGTCTTGAGATCGCCGCCGCTCACGTCGAAGCCCTGCGGCGGGGTCTGCGTCTGTGCGTGCGCGGCCATGCCGCTGGCCAGCGCCCACGCGCCGCCGATGACCCACGGGCGCAGTGCGCCGTACGTTCGCTTCTTCTGGGGCGGCAGGCCGGTGCGGGGCGCGGTGCGATTCATTGTGTGTGTCTCCAGCGTGGTTATTTGTTTGGGTACCCACTGAGACGAATGCCCCGTCACATTCCGGTAATTTACGGATTCGAAATTCTGATTTCGTTGCCGCTCTCATGCGCGGCAAGGCCGAAGCCCTGCTTCAGAAGCCCCACGAAGCCGCTCATGTTGTTCGCATCGAAGCTGCCGCCGATGCGCACCTGCGCGATGACCGGGTCGGCGATCACGAGCTTGCGCAGGTTGTAGCGGTTGAACTGCGCGGCCGCGTCGCCCAGCGTGGTCTGGTCGAACACGAGCTTGCCTTCGCGCCAGCTGAGTTCGTCGTCGACCTGCTTGGGTGCCTTGGACATCACGAGCACGTTGTCGGCATGCGTGACCGCGGCCTGGTTGCGCGTGAGCACGGTGGGCTCGGCGCTTCGGGCATCGGGCTTGGCCGCGGCGATCTGCACGCGCCCTTCCTCCACCGTCACGTTCACCTGCTCGCCCTGGCGCCGCACGAGAAAGCGCGTGCCCAGCACGGTGATGCGGCGGTCGCCGGCGATCACGACGAAGGGATGGTTCTTGTCGTGCGCGATGTCGAAGTAGGCCTCGCCCGCATCGAGCCACACCTTGCGCCCGCTGTCGTTCACGGCCGTGCGCACCTGCGTGGCGGTGTTCAGCGTGAGCTTCGAACCGTCGGACAGCGCCACCGACTGGCGCGCGCCCACGGCCGTGGCGTAGTGCTGGCCGCGTTCTTCCTGCGTGTACTGCCAGCCGAGCCAGGCTGTGCCAGCCGCGGCCACGAGCACGCCGGCGGCGATGCGCTGCAGCGAGAAGCGCGACAGGCGCGGGGCCGGCCGTGCGGCCTGCGGTGCGGGTGCCGGCACCGGCGCCGGCGTGGGCAGGGGAATGGGAATCGCCGGCGTGCGCAGCGCGCCCAGCCGGTCGCCGCGCTCCCACGCGCTGGACAGCCGCAGCCACGCCACGCGGTGGGCGATGGAGGCGGCGATCCAGGCGTCCAGCTGCTGCTGGTCGGTGTCGGTCCAGTCGCCGCTGTCGCGGCGGGCCAGCCAGTCGGCGGCCAACGATTCGATGCGCTGGGCTTCGCTCATGGTGAGAGCCTCCGCTCGTTCTGCGCTCGCCCGAAGGCCTTGGTGTCCAGCTGCACGCCGCCCGACAGCAGGGCGTCGGCCAGCGCGCGCACGCCGCGCGAGACCTGCCGCTCGACCGTGTCCTCGGTGATGCCCAGCTGCGTGGCGACCTCGCGCTGCGAGAGCCCGTCGATCTTGCGCATCTCGACCACGCGGCGGCACTTGGAGGGCAGCGCGTCGAGCGCCGTCTGCAACAGCCGCAGCTCGCCGCGGCCGGCGGCGTGGCGTTCGGGCGTGAGCTCGTCGGCCGAGAAATCGAGCGCGTCGAGGTCGGCAATGATCTCGATGGAAACGATCTGCGCGCGCCGGGCGCGGTCGATCAGCAGGTTGCGCGCGGTGGCAAAAACGAAAGGCTTGACCTGGTCGGGCATGGATCTGGAGGCGGACTCGTAAATGCGCACGTAGACGTCCTGCCGCAGGTCGGGCACTTCGGCGTCGTCGCGCCAGTTGCGGCGAAGGAAGCGCGTGAGCGCGGCTTCCATCGGCAGCACCTCGCTGACGAACCAGGCATCCAAGTCACTGAGAACCACGAAGCGCTCCTGGAAATTGAAGGGCCGACACACAAAGCGGCAGGTCGCCGGGATTGGCGACAGACAGTGAGACGAACGGCCCGAAGATTTCCGGTAACGCGCGAAGGCCCGCCGGCGAAATTTCCTTGAATTCCCATGCCCGGCGGCGGACCCGGAAATTCTAGAAGGCCGGGCCCGAGGGCTTTTCCCCCTTGCCCCGTTACCGGAAAGTGCGCTCGAACTCGTCTCACCGGGGGCAGAAGAAAAACCAATTCGCGGAAACACAGACCGACATGATTCGAATCCGGAGGCAGCCCCCCACCTTCCTTGCCCTCTTGCTCACCCGCCCCCGCCTCGCCCTCGTAGCCGCCGCCGGCCTGCTGGCGACGGGGCTGGCCTGCGCCCACGCGCGGGAGTTCGACGTGAAGGGCGGCGAGCTGCGGCCCGCGCTCGACGCCTACATCGCGCAGTCGGGCGTGCAGCTCATCTACAAGATGGAAGACGTCAAGGACCTCTCGACCCGGGGCATCAGGGGAAAGATCGCCGCCGACGCGGCGCTGGAGCGCCTGCTCGACGGCACGCGCCTGCGCGTGCGGCGCGGGCAGGACGGCGCGATGGTGCTCATCGCGCCGGCCCGCTCGCCCGCGGCCGCCCGATCGGAGCCGCCGCCGCGCGTCGAGTAATACGATTGGTTTCCCTCGCGCACCTGCGCAACACTCCGGCCCCCGGGAACCCCGCGAGATGCACCGCAATGGCGCGCATTTCTCGCACTTTCTGACACACTAGCTGCGCAACGCGCGAAGGGTGTGTGCCGTGCCCCCCTGGCCGGCCCGGCCGGTGGTCCCCGCCGCTTCGCTGCACCGCCTGCACGACGCCCATGAAACTCTTCGCGACCGCGAAACGCCGCATCAGCCTGAACACGCGCCTCAGCGTCGGCGTTGCGGCCGTCGTGCTGGCCACCACCTTCATCATCGCCACGGTGGCGCTGCACCTGGTCAAGAGCCGCATGCAGGCCTCGATCGCCAACGAGGAGTTCGCGCGGCTGTCGGCCATCGCGAGCGCGGTGGAGCAGAAGTTCGCGAGCCGGCGCATCCTGCTGAAGACGATCGCCGAGAGCGTGGGCTCGCACGGCATCACGAACGCCGCGCCGCTGCAGGCCTTTCTGGAAAAGCACCAGTCCCTGCGGGCGGCGTTCGACAACGTCGCCTTCCTGGACACGGACGGCGAGCTGGTCGCCAACCTGAACGGCGCGCGACAGATCGGCAAGGTGAACGTGAAGGACCGCGCGTACTTCAAGGACACGGTCGCCGCGCGCACGGGCGTGATCTCCGAGCCTTACCGCAACCGGCTCAACGGCCTGGCGCAGGTCGCCATCACCGAGCCGGTGCTCGATGCGGCCGGCCGGGTGCTGTTCGTGATCTCGGGCTCCATCAACCTGAAGGACCGCAACATCCTGGGCGAACTGGCCGACGTGCGCTTCGGCCAGACGGGCTACGTGTTCATCACCACCGCGGACGGCATCGTGATCGACCACCCGCTGGCCGACCGCGTGCTCAAGCAGGCCAACATGGCCATGGCCGACGACGCGCCCGACCTGGACCGCGCGATCGGCGGCTTCGAAGGCACCATCGAAGGCGTCAACCATGCAGGCGTGCCCGGCCTGTACGCCTTCAAGCGCATCCGCCAGGCCGACTGGATCATGGGCTCGATGTACCCGCGCCACGAGGCCTTTGCCCGCATCGACGCCATCGAGCGCACCGCGTGGATCGGCGCCATCGTGCTGGCGCTGCTGGCCGGCGCGCTCGCGCTGGCCGTGGTGCGCCAACAGCTGCGCCCGCTCACCGGGCTGCACCGCCACATGCTCGACGCCCACGCGGCGCCCGCGCAGGCGGCCGTGGCGCGCACCTACCCGGACGACGAGATCGGCGACCTCTCGCGCACCTTCGACCGGCTCATGCAGCAGCACCAGGCCAGCGAGAAGTTCCTGCGCGACATCACCGACAACCTGCCGGCCATGATCTCGCACGCCGACGCGCAGGGCCGCTACACCTTCGTGAATGCGCGGCTGTGCGAGGAGCTGGGCTACAGCGCCGAGGAGCTGGTGGGCCAGCCCGTGCAGAGCATGAGCGGCCTGCACGACGACCCGACGCTCGAGCACAACCTGCGGCGCGTGCTGGCCGGCGAGGCCGTGTCCTTCGAGCGGCGCGGCGCCGCGCACCGCGACGAGGAAGAGCACTTCTTCCAGACCGACTTCATCCCCGAGCTCGACGCGCAGGGGCGGGTGTGCGGCTACTACGCGATGACCTTCGACATCACGCAGCGCAAGCACATCGAGCTCGAGCTGGCGCACAGCGAGGCGCAGATCCGCACCATCGCCGACAACATTCCCGCGCTGGTCTCGCACGTCGACGCCGCGCTGTACTACACCTTCGTCAATGCCAAGGTGCGCACGCTGCACCACGGCCAGCCGCTGGTCGGCCAGTGGATGCCGGCCGTGCGGGGCGCGGCCGATTTCGCGGTGGTGCGGCCCCACATGGAGCGCGCGCTGGCGGGCGAGACGGTGATCGTCGAGAAGGCCGGCGACGCGGCGCTGGGCATCGGCGACCGCACCTTCAAGGCCCACTACATCCCCGACCAGGACGCCGAGGGCATGGTGCACGGCGTGTTCGCGATGACCTTCGACATCACCGACGAAGTGAACATCCGCCGCGCCCTCACGCAGCAGGAAAAGCGCCTGCGCGACGTGACCGACAACATCCCCGCGCTGGTCGCCTACTTCGACCGCGACGAGAACTGCCTGTACGGCAACAGCCGCGCGCGGCGCATGGCGGGCCTGGACGAGCGCGCGCCGCTGGACGGCGTGACGCTGCGCTCGGCCGTGGGCGAGGCGGTGTATGCGCAGCACACGCCCCACCTGCCCACGGTGCTCGCCGGCAGGGCGACGCAGTACCCGGTGCAGGTGCCGATCGATGACCGGGAGGCGCACTTCCAGGTGAACCTGATTCCCGACAAGGACCTGGCGGGCCACACGGCGGGCTTCTACCTCATGACCTTCAACGTCACGGCGCTGAAGGAGGCCGAGCGCAAGCTCATCGAGCTGGCACGCATGGACGTGCTGACCGGCCTGCCGAACCGCCTGGCCTTCAACGAGCAGCTGCCCGCGGCGATGTCGCGCGCGCGCCGCGCCGAAGGCGGCATGGCGCTGATGTTCCTGGACATCGACCACTTCAAGGCCATCAACGACACCCTCGGCCATTCCACCGGCGACGGCGTGCTGGCCGAGTACGCGCGCCGCCTGCGCGCCAGCGTGCGCGAGACCGACACGGTGGTGCGCCTGGCCGGCGACGAGTTCGTGATCGTGCTGGAGAACGTGCACTCGCAGGACGCGGTGGCGGGCGTGGCGCACAAGATCGTCTCGCAGATCGCGGCGCCGGCGTTCCCCGTGGAAGGCCGGCGGCTGGACGTCACGACCAGCATCGGCATCGTGTTCGTCGAGACGGTCGATGCCAGCGTCGGTGCCGGCGAACTGCTCGCGCGGGCGGACACGGCGCTCTACGCCGCCAAGTCGCAGGGCCGCAACCGTTTCGCGTTTTACCGTTAGCGTCGGCACACCCGCCGCACCCCCACAACCACCAGGAGATCGATCCATGGCAGCCACCGAAGTCGTCATGCCCGAACAGCTCGTGCAGGAGCTCGACCTGCAAAGCCGCATGCCGATCGCGCGCATCGGCCAGGCGCTGATGTCGCTGGGCATGGTCACGCAGGCGCAGCTCGACGCGGCGCTCCAGCAGCAGCAGCGCGAGCCCACTGTGCCGCTGGGCGAGACGCTGGTGCGCATGGGCGTCGTGAGCCGGGGCCAGCTGCAGACCGCGCTGGTGCGCAAGATGGGCTACCCGCTGGTGAACCTGCATGTCTTTCCGGCCGCGGCCGACGCGCTGCGCAAGGTGGGCCACGAGGCCGCGCGGCGCCTGCAGGTGATGCCGCTCATGCTGCACGGCGGGCGCCTGGTGCTGGCGCTCGACGACCCGGTCAACCGGCACGCGGTGATCGACGAGGTGGAGTTCATCGCGCAGATGAAGGTGCTTCCCGTGCTGGGCCAGTGCCTGGACCTGGACGGCGTGCTGCACAAGGCCTACGAGAAGGTCGGCCAGGTGGCGGCCGAGCGCCCGGTGGTCGACATGAACGACCCGATGCGTCCGCTCGAGTTCGACATGACGGGCACCAGCACGCTGCTGAAGACGCTCGAGAAGGAAGAATCGGCCGCCGCGCCCGCGGCCGGCGAGCCGCCCGTGGAGCAGTCGGACAACTCGCTGGTGCGCATGATCAACAGCATGATCCTCGAAGCGCACCGCGAGGGCGCCTCCGACATCCACATCGAGAGCGACCCGGGGCAGGAAAAGACGCGCATCCGCTTTCGCCGCGACGGCCGGCTCTACACCTACCTGGAGCTGCCGCCCAGCTACCGCAACGCGGTGGTGGCGCGCGTGAAGATCATGTGCGACCTGGACATCAGCGAAAAGCGCAAGCCGCAGGACGGCAAGATCAACTTCTCGAAGTACTCGCCGCAGCACCGCATCGAGCTGCGCGTGGCCACCATCCCGACCAACAACGGCCTGGAAGACGTGGTGATGCGCATCCTGGCCTCGGCCAAGCCCATCGCGCTCGATGCGCTGGGCCTGTCCGAGCGCAACCTGGCGCAGTTTTCGCAGGCGGTCGACCGGCCCTACGGCATGGTGCTGTGCGTGGGCCCGACGGGCTCGGGCAAGACCACCACGCTGCACTCGGCGCTCATGCGCATCAACACGCCCGAGCGCAAGATCTGGACCGCCGAAGACCCGATCGAGATCACGCAGCCTGGCCTGCGCCAGGTGCAGGTCAACCCGCGCATCGACTGGACCTTTGCCAAGGCGCTGCGCGCCTTCGTGCGCGCCGACCCCGACGTGATCATGGTCGGCGAGATCCGCGACGCCGAGACCGCCAGGACCGCCATCGAGGCCTCGCTCACCGGCCACCTCGTGCTGTCGACGCTGCACACCAACAGCGCGCCCGAAACCGTGACGCGCCTGCTCGACATGGGCATGGACCCGTTCAACTTCGCCGACTCGCTGCTGGCCGTGCTGGCGCAGCGGCTGGTGCGCTGCCTGTGCCCGCAGTGCGTGCAAAGCCGCCCGGCGACGAGCGAGGCGGTCGAGGAGCTGCTGGCCGACTACATGCATGCCTTCGGCGCGCAGGACACGCCGGCCGCGCGCGACGCCGTGCGCGCCGAGTGGGTGCAGCGCCACGGGCGCGACGGCCAGCTGCAGACCTACACCAGCACCGGCTGCAAGCACTGCAACGACACCGGCTTCCGGGGCCGCGTGGGCATCCACGAACTCATGGTGATGTCGAGGGAGCTGCGCCGGCTGGTGCAGGGCGGCGCGCGCGCCGAGGAACTGCAGGACGCCGCGATGCGCGAGGGCATGCGCACGCTGCGTCAGGACGGCATCGAGAAGGTGCTGGCGGGCCGGACCACGCTCGAGGAAGTGCGCGCGACCAGCAACGTCTGACGCACAAGGTCCGAGGTCAGGGAAGGCTCAGGCGGCGGCGTCCCACGCCACCGCCGGCAGCGTGGCGATGGCCGGCCGCGCGAACAGGTAGCCCTGGAACAGCTCCACGCCGATCTCGCGCAAGGCGCGCACCTCTTCGGGCGCCTCCACGCCTTCGGCGATCACGCGGATGCGCAGCTCGTCGCAGGTGGCGACGAAGCCGCGCACGATGGTCAGCCGCACCGGGTCGGCATGGATGCCGCGGATCAGGCTCAGGTCGATCTTCACCACGTCGGGCTGGAACGCGGCCAGCAGCTCGAAGCCCGCGTAGGCGGCGCCGAAGTCGTCGATGGCCGAGGTGAAGCCGTGGCGCTTGAAGGCGCGGAAAGTGTCGGCCAGGCCGTGCAGGTCGCGCACGCGCTCGCCCTCGGTGATCTCGAACATCAGCTGGCGCACGGGGAATTTGCAGCGTTTGGCGGCGGCCATGGCGGTGCGGAAGCACTCGGCCTGCCCCGCGACGTCGTTGGGCATGACGTTGAGGCTCAGGCGCGACTTCATGCCCAGCCGCGAGGCGATCTCGATGGCCTTGACGCGGCAGGCTTCGTGGAAGGCGAAGCGGTCGACCGGATCGACGCGCCCGAGCACCTCGGCGGCGCCTTCGCCCGAGAGGCCGCGCACCAGCGCCTCGTGCGCATAAATCTCGTGCCGGCCCAGGTCCACGATGGGCTGGAACGCCATGGTGAACCCCGAGGCGAGGCCAGCAGGCGCGGCATCAGCATGTATTTCGGCGATCACGTTGGATGGACCTCGCGGGCAAGGTTGCAATGGCGTTGGATGGCGACTCCCAAGAGCGTAAATGTAAACGGTTCTATACACCGCACGCACCCCCCCTCCGACAAGAGGTCGCGCCCCATGAAGACATCCGACCTAGGCCCGGCCCGGGCTGTAGACCGAAATCACTCATGAGCTCTCCCGGCCTCGAAAAAATCTGTAGCAAGCTGTCGACGACAGGGCTGCGTCCTATGTCCCATCGGGGAGAGATTGGTTAGAAAGGGGGCGCCCACTACTGGAAACGGTGGGTGGGTTTTCACTGTCGTTCCCGGGTTTCCAGTCACCGATGAAAGGTCCCGTCCGATGCGCCACCAGCCTCGCTCCCTCCTTCGCACACTGGCCCGTACCGTGCTGCCCGTCGGTGCCTTGTTGACATTGCTGCCCGCGCAAGCGGTCACCACGACCACGACCTTCCAGGTCACAGCCACGGTGCTCAAGGCCTGCCTGATGACCACGCCGGCCACGCTGGCGTTCGGACCGTACGACCCGGCGTCGGCCACCGCGCTGGCCGGCACCACCAGCCTGAACGTGACCTGCACCTTCGGCACGCCCTACTCGCTCGGCCTGAGCGCGGGCGGCGGCTCGGGCGCGACGATCACGAACCGCCTGATGACCAGCCCCACGGCGGCCGCCGGCAACAACACGCTGGGCTACGGCCTCTTCAAGGACAGCGCGCACCAGACCAACTGGGACAACAGCGTCGCCGGCACCGGCTACGTCGGCAACGGGACGCCCCAGACGCAGACGATCTACGGCCTGATTCCCACGGGGCAGTACACCGCGGCGCCGGCCATCGACTACACGGACACGATCACGGTCTCGCTGACCTATTGAGGGCGCCGTTGACCGCCTTCACCGCAGGCCGCCACGGCATGCGTCGCGCCCTGCTGCCAGTCGCATGGGGGGCCGGCCTGCTGCTGGCCGCCCTTGCTCCCGCTCCCGCCGCGGCCACCAGCCTCAGCGTGGCGCCGCTGCGCATCGTGCTCACGCCGCAGCGCCCGGTCGCCTCGCTCACGATGGGCAACGCCGAGGACACCGAGGTCGCCGTGCAGGCCGAGGTGGTGGCGTGGTCGCAGCAGGACGGACGCGATGCCTACGAACCCACGCGCGACGTGCTGGTCAACCCGGCCATCTTCCGCCTGCCGCCGGGCGGGCGGCAGATCGTGCGCCTCGGGCTGCAGGTGCCGGCCGACGCCGGCGAGCGCAGCTACCGCGTCTTCCTGCGCCAGCTGCCGCGCGACCAGGCCCTGCCGGCGGACGGCGCCGAGGGCGCGAAGGTGCAGACGCTGCTGCGCATCGGCGTGCCGATCTTCGTGCCGCCGCTGCAGCTGCGCCGCGCGCTGCAATGGTCGCTGCAGCCTTCTGGGCGCGCCACCGGCACGGCAGGCACCGCCTGGCGGCTGGTGTTCGACAACCAGGGCAGCGAACACATCCAGGTCACGCAGCTCGTGGTGCGCCGCGAGGACGGCACCGAGCTGCTGCGCAAGAGCCTGTCGCAGTACGCGCTGGCCGGGCAGTCGGCCGGCATCGACATCGAACTGCCCGCCCTGCCGCCCGACACCCGGCTGCAGGTCGAGGCCGCCACCGATGCCCCCGAGGCGTCGTCCAGCGCCACCGTGCGCGTGCCCCGTGCGCCCGCCACGCCACGCTAGCCTCTGGGTCTGCTGCGGCTGGCTGGGCCTGCGCGTGGCCTGCGCACAGACCTCACCCGCTGACATGGCGGGCGAGGTGCAGCCCGCGATCCTCGATGTGCGCATCAACGGCCTGAGCCAGCCCGCGCCACGGCCGCTCTTGCGGCGCGGCGCCCAGCTGCTGGCATCGGCGCCCGACTTCGCGGCCTGGCGCCTGGTGCGGCCTGCGACCGCGGCGCTGCAGCGCGATGGCACCGACTACTACGACCTGCGCGCGCTGCCGGGCGCGCAGCTGCAGCTCGATGAAGGCGCGCAAAGCGTGGACCTGAGCGTGCCCGCCGAGGCGTTCACGCTGGGCACCGTGCATGCGCACGCGGGCGACCGACCGCCGCTGTCGGCCTCGGCCTTCGGGGCCTTTCTCAACTACGACCTGGCCTTGCAGCACGACCGCGAAGGCACGCGCGCCTCGGGCTACTTCGATGCGGCAGCTTCGGGCGACTGGGGCCTGGTGGGCACGAGCCTCGTCGCCGGCCAGTCCGCGTTCGGCGGGCGCGGCACGACGCGGCTGGACAGCTACTTCCGCCGCGACGACCCCGCGCGGCTCACGCGCCTCACGGTGGGCGACACCATCACGCAGGCCGCCGCGTGGTCCACGCCCTTTCGCTTCGGCGGCGTGCAGTTCGGCACCCGCTTCGGCTTGCAGCCCGGCTTCATCAGCTACCCGATGCCGACCCTGCGCGGCGGCGCGGCCGTGCCGTCGGCGGTGGAGGTGTATGTGAACGACACGCTGCGCTACCAGCGCCGTGTCGATGCCGGCCCGTTCGCGCTCAGCGACGTGCCCGTGCTCACTGGCGCGGGCGAGATGCGCTTCGCCGTCACCGACGCGCTCGGCGTGCAGCGCACCGTGACCACGCCCTACTACGTGAGCTCGAACCTGCTGCGCGCGGGTCTGTCCGACTACTCGCTCGAAGCCGGCTGGACACGCCTGCGCTACGGCGAGCGCAGCTTCGACTACGGCCCGCCCTTCGTCGCCGGTACCTGGCGCCACGGCGTGAACGACGGCGTGACCGTCGAGGCGCGCGGCGAGGCCAGTGCGCGCAGCCAGACCGCGGGCGCGGGGGTGACCTGGGTCTGGGGCACGCTCGGCGAACTCTCGCTGCACGGCGCCGCCAGCCGCAGCAGGGACGGCGACAGCGGACGCCTCTGGCGCGCCGCCTACACGCGCACCAGCGACGAGTGGAACTTCTCCGTGAGCCGCCAGGTGGCCAGCCGCGGCTTCACGCAGATCGCCTGGCACGACAGCCCCGTGCACACCGACGCACAGACGCAACTCTTCGCGGGCCGCTCGCTGGGCCGCTACGGCACGCTGGGCGCGAGCCACACGCGGCTGCGCTACAACACCGGCGAGCACATCGGCGTGACCACCGCCAGCTGGTCGATCAGCCTGGGCGGCAACGCCTGGCTCGGCACCTCGGTGGCCCACACGCGCCAGGACGGCAAGCGTTCCATCACCTCGGTGAACCTGAGCCTCAGCTTCACGCTCGGCGAGCGCCAGCACGCCACGCTCTCGGTGCAGCATCAGAAGCCCGGCGGCCACTCGGCCGTGGCCGAGTGGGTGCAGCAGCCGCCCAACGACACCGGCTGGGGCTACCGGCTGCGCGCCGCCGACGGCGAGAACGCGCGCAGCGAAGCCGCGGTCGATTGGCGCGGTCGCTACGGCATGCTGACGGCCGAAGCGGCACGCGCCCAGGGCCAGACCGCGGTGCGCCTGCGCGCCAGCGGCGCCGTGGGTTTCGCGGGCGGCGTGGGCTTTGCCACGCGCCAGTCGGACGACGCCTTCGCGCTCGTGACCGTGCCCGGCGCCGCCGGCGTGAAGGTGTACCGCGAGAACCAGCCCTGGACCACCACCGACAGCGAAGGCCGCGCTGTCGTCTCGGGCCTGCGCGCCTATGAGCCCAACCACATCAGCATCGACAACGGCGACCTGCCGATCGAGGCACAGGTGCGCAGCGACGTGCTGCGCGTGGTGCCGCGCTACAAGGGCGTGGCGCAGGCCAGCTTCGACATCGCGCGCGACGCGATCGCGAACGTCACGGTGCTGCTGCCCGACGGCAGCCCGCTGCCGCCGGGCATCGACGTGATGCGGCCGGCGCGCGGCACCTCGCTGCTGTCGGGCTTTCGTGGCCTCGTGTCGGTCGACGACCCGCAGCCGAACGAGCGCTTCGAGGCGCGATGGAAAAGCGGCCATTGCCGCTTCACGCTGGGCGAGCCCGACCGCGCCGCCGGCGCACTGCCCTCGATGGGACCTTACCGATGCGAACCCGTGCCGTCACCGTCCCCGCGCTGACGGCCGCACTGGCGCTGGCGGGGCTGCTGGCCCCGGGCGCGTCGCTGGCCGCTTGCTCGGGCGTGGGGGTGTTCACCTGCACTGTCACGGTCACTGCGGCAACGCCATTGGCCTTCGGCAACTACGATCCCGCCGTTGCAACGCCCAAGGACAACACCACGACCATCACCGTCGTCGGCAAGGTCACTTCCCTGGTCGCCCTGCTGGTGAACCTGTCCTACACGATCGGCCTCGACGCGGGCTCGGCCGGCGCCATCACCAGCCGGCAGATGGTGGGCCCGGTCAGCAGCACGCCGCTGGGCTACAACCTCTACACCTCCAACACGCACGGTACTGTCTGGAACGCCAGCAACGTCTCGGACAGCTACAACATCACGGCCTCCGTGCTGGGCACGACGGTGTCGAAGGACTACACCGTCTACGGCCGCATTCCACCCGGCCAGTACGTGGCACCGGGTCCCTACGGCAGCACCATCACGGTGACCGTGACCTACTGAAAGCTCAGCCCTTCAGCATGCCCGCCAGGCGCTTGGCGATGAGCTCATCGGCCTGCGCCATGATGCGGTCGATGAGCTCCGCGCAGCTGGGCACGTCGTGGATCAGCCCGGCCACCATGCCGCAGCTCCAGGCGCCGGCGTCCATGTGGCCCTCGGTCATCACCTTCGGGTAGATGCCGGCGACCTGGTCCATGATGTCGTCGATCTTCAGCGTGTCGCCCTTGGCGCGCTCGATCTCCATGAGGCGCTCCACGCCCGCGTTGTTGATCACGCGCTCGGTGTTGCGCAGCGAACGCATGATCAGGCGCGTGTCGAGCTCCGAGGCGTTGACGATGGCCTGCTTCACGTTGGCGTGCACCGGCGCTTCCTTGGTCGCGATGAAGCGCGTGCCCATGTTCATGCCCTCGGCGCCCAGCGCGAGCGCGGCCACGAGGCTGCGGCCGTCGGCCATGCCGCCCGAGGCGACGAACGGGATCTTCAGTTCTTCGGCCGCGCGCGGCAGCAGGATCATGTTGGGCACGTCGTCCTCGCCGGGGTGGCCGCCGCACTCGAAGCCGTCGACGCTCACCGCATCGCAGCCGATGCGCTCGGCCTTGAGCGCGTGGCGCACCGAGGTGCACTTGTGGATCACCTTGATGCCCGCGGCCTTCAGCGCCGGCATGTAGGCCTCGGGGCTGCGGCCCGCGGTTTCCACGGCCTTGATGCCGCCTTCGACGATGGCCGCGATGTACTCCGGGTACGGCGGCGAGGCAAAGGTCGGCAGGAAGGTGAGGTTCACGCCGAAGGGCTTGTCGGTCATCTCGTGGCAGCGCGCGATCTCGCGGGCCAGCAGCTCGGGCGTCTTCTGCGTGAGGCCCGTGATGATCCCCAGGCCGCCGGCGTTGGAGACGGCCGCGGCCAGCTCGGCGAAGCCGACGTAGTGCATGCCGCCCTGGATGATCGGGTGGCGGATGCCGAAGAGTTCGGTGATGCGGGTTTTCAAGGGAACGTCCTTTGGTCGGGGTTGCTGGGAAGGAAAGAGAGAAAGAAAAATCAGGGCGGCGAGATGACGCGCAGCACATCGCGCGCCATCGCCTTCATCCATGCCGTGTCGCTCTTCAGCGCGGGCTCGGCGAAGGTCTTGGCAAAGGTGGGCCGCGCCATCTTGGCGTAGTTCAGCGTGCCGAAGATGAGCGTGAGCACCACCACGGCCGACAGGTCGTCGCGCACGAGGCCGGCCGCCTGCGCCGCGGCCACCAGGCCCAGGCTGGCTTGCAGGAAGCCTTCGAGCGGCCGGGTCTGCGCATGCTGGATGCGCTCGGCGTTGTCGAGCAGTTCGCGCGTGACGAGCTTGAAGCCCGTGGGCCGCGCGTGCATCCACTCGACCTGCAGCGCGACGAAGGCCTGCAGCCGCGCGGGCAGGTCGGGGGCTGCCTCGACGCGCTTGCAGATGCGCGCCGTCAGGTCCTCGGCCTGCTTCTCGAGCACGGCGCGGTACAGCACCTCCTTGCTCGCGAAGTGATGCAGCAGCCCCGGGTTGCCAACCTCGCAGTCGCGCGCGATGGCCGACAGCGACGCGCCCTGGAAGCCGTGGTCGGCAAAGTGCTGCTCGGCGCGCGCGAGGATCGTTTCTTTACGGGAAGGGGCAAGGGTGGCCATCGGGCGGTTCTGGAAGCGTCACGCAGAAGAGCGCATGCCGCGAAGACGCGACCGGCGATCAGACGCGACGCGCGCCATTCTTTCTTGTGTCTTGTGGTCTGGTTGTTGCACGCGCGACACCCTCGCGCGTCAGCGTGCGGCCGGCATGGCCGCCACCTGCTGCGCGAGCTGCGCATGGAAGCGCGGCGCGCTGTACTCGAAGGTGCCGAAGCTGAGCGCGTCGTTCGCGCCCGACGCCAGCCCGGCCTGGATCGACTCGGCCAGCGCGTAGTCTTCCGCGAGCGTGCGCCGGTACAGCGCGACGTTCGCGTCCCAGTGCGCGGTCGCCTTCTCCGAGGCCGGCGCCTCGGGAATCAGCGTGAGCTCGTGCACGCGCGTGCGCGTGGCGCCCAGCGGCTCCAGCATGCTGAGCTGCGCGTGGTCGGGCTGCACGAGGATGGTCGTGTTGGGAAAGAAGAAATAGGTCAGATTGCCGTAGCGGCGCGGATCGAAACCGGTGGCATCGGGCCGGTGTTCCTGGAACTTCGACTTGAGCAGGTACAGGCGCCGGTTCAGGTCGAACTCGTCGATGACCTGCAGGTTGTGCAGGAACATGTGGGCGATGGTCTCGCGGTGCGCCACCTTGAAGTGGTAGGCCTCGAAGGAACCGTCGACCAGCAGCTTCCAGTTGGCTTCGACCTCGTACGTGCGCGGCGCATAGGCCACGGGCGCGTGCAGCCCGGCCAGCGACTCGAGGTTGTCCATGAGCGCGCCCAGGTGCGCGCCGGGGTCGCTGTCCGCCTGCGACGGATCGCACACGACCCAGACCACGCCCGCGCGCTCGACGGTGGCCAGCCGGCGCAGGCCCGACTCGTCCTGCTTCAGGCAGGGAAAGCCGAAGGACTCGGGCACGCCGCGCAAGGCGCCGTCGGGCTTGTAGGTCCACGCGTGGTACGGGCAGACGAAGGCGCGCGCCTCGCTGCCGCTGCCCTCGGGCACCACGCGCGCGCCGCGGTGGCGGCACACGTTGAGAAACGCCTGCACCTGCCCGTTCTCCTGGCGCACCAGCAGCAGCGGCACGCCGGTGTGCGTGAGCGACAGCCAGGCACCGGGCGACGCGAGCGACGCGCTGGCGGCCACCGGCTGCGGATGCCGCTGCAGCAAGCGCCGCTCGTCGCGTGCGATGGCCTCGTCGGTGTACTGGCCGACCGGCACGCGGTCGCCCTCTCCTTGCGCGTCGGCGCGCCCGGCCTGCAGGGCCGTGGTCGCTCGGCGATGGAGTTCGGCTGCGAAGTTCTCGCTCATCGGGGGCTTTCGGTTCGATGCGATGCAGCCCGGCGAGCTGCGCGATCGGCCCAGTCTACCGACTGACCAGTCGGTACGTCAACCGCCCCCCCGGGAAGCGGTGGAAGCGGTATCAGGCCGGCTTGCGCAGGAAGCCCTGCTGCGCCCCATTGCGGTTGGGCGCGAAGCCGTTGGCCTGCAGCGTCTCTTCGGTGGTTTCGTAGAACACGCCGATCTTCATGATCTCGCGCGCCTGCTGCGCGGTGGCGATGGGGCGGCCGAACTCGGTCGCGATGCGCACGAGCTGTTTGATCTGCTCGACCGAGCTCATCTTGCCGGTGCGGGTCTGGTTCCACAGCACGTCCTCGATGCCGCAGCGCACGTGCAGGCCCAGGGCGATGCCGATCATGTTCACGGGCAGCACGTTGAGCACCGAACTCTCGACAGTGACCACCGCACCGTCGGGTGCAGCGCGCAGGAAGTTGGCCAGGTTGTAGATGTTCGCCTGGTCCATGCCGCCGCTGATGGCCACCCAGTTCATCACCAGCGGGCCCTTGTAGACGCCGCGGCGGATCATGCGTTCGATGGTCTCGAAGCTGTTGATGTTGTAGCACTGGAACTCGCTCTGGATGCCCGCGGCCGTGAGGCGGCGGATGTGCTCTTCCACCCAGCTGGGGTTCGAGGGCACGATCATGTCCCGGTACGTCGAATACAGCCGCGGGTCGCCGCGCGACAGGCCCTTGAAGTCGTCCAGCCCCGCGTGCTCGGTCACGTTCATCTGCGTGGTGTTGACGGTCACCGTGACCTGGTCGGGCCTGGGCGTGAGTTCGGCCAGCATGTGGCGCGTGTCGTCGCTGAGCCACTTGGCGGCGGCACCGTCGTCCTCGGGCGCGAAGCTGATGGAGCCGCCCACCTGGATGACCATCTCGGGCACGCGGGCGCGCACGCCGGCGATCAGTTCGTTGAACATCGACAGGCGCTTGCTGCCCTTGCCGTTGGCCTCGCGCACATGCAGGTGCAGCACGGTGGCGCCGGCTTCGTAGCAATCGACCGCCTTCTGGATCTGCTCTTCCATCGTGACCGGAATGTCTTCCGGAAAGTCGGCGGGAATCCAGCCCGGCGCATAGGGCGCGGCCGTGATGATCAGCGGCTGCTGGTTCTCGGGATACAGGTGTCCGTCGAGGAAGTTCATGGGGTTGTCTCCGGTGAAAGGGTTGCGCTTGCAGCCAAAGTTTCTGGCGCAGCTGCGAAAACTTCTTGCTCATCGGGGGCGCGGTTTTGTCTTTCTGGGGCATTGGAACGGCGCGTGCAAAGACAGGTTTTGCTGTCGCGATCCGGTAAGTGGCCGACGCGTGGCGCCAAGCATTCAGCAGCGGTGGCGCCACAGAATCCGCACGCCTTTGTCTCTTCCACCTGAGGACGAACCATGTGTCTGCATCTGCTGCGAGCCTCCCTTCTCTTCCTGGCCGCGCTGTGCTGCGGCACGGCCTCGGCCCAGGCCTGGCCCGACAAGCCCATTCGGCTGATCGTTCCCGCGCCGCCGGGCGGCATCTCCGACGCGGCGGCGCGGCTGCTCGCCGAACAGCTGCGCACGAACCTCGGCCAGACCGTGCTGGTGGACAACAAGCCGGGCGGCTCCGCCGTCATCGCCGAGCGCGCGCTGATGGCCGCGCCGGCCGACGGCTACACGCTGATGGTCGGGCCGTCGAGCGTGCTGTCCGACATTCCGCTCACGGTGAAGACGCCCTTCGACCCGCTCAAGACCTTCACCTACGTCGGCGAGGTGACGGGCATGTTCCATGTGCTGGTGGCCAATGCCGGCTTCCCGCCGAACACGGTGAACGACCTGCTGGCACATGCCAAGGCGCATCCGCGCTCGGTCAGCGTGGCCAACCTGAGCACGGGCACACGCTCCAACCTGCTGGGCGAGATGCTGCGCGCGCGCAGCGGCAACGACATCCTCGTGGTGCCGTACAAGGGCTCGGCGCCGGCGCTGGTCGACCTCATGGGCAACCAGGTGCAGCTCACCTTCGAGGTGGTGAGCAACGTCACCTCGCTGATCCGCAGCGGCAAGATCAAGGCGCTGACCGTGGCGTCGTCGAAACGCTCGCGCTTCCTGCCCGACGTGCCCACCTTCGGCGAGCTGGGCCTGCCCGACTTCGTGATGCCCGACGCGAGCGTGGGCGTGTTCGTGCTCAGCAGCATGCCGCCGGCGCTGCAGGAGAAAATCCGCGCCGAGGTGGCCCGGGCCGTGCAGGCGCCGAAGTTCCGCGAGGCGCTGCTCGCGCAGAATTACGATCCGCCGCGCGAGGCGACGCTGGTGCAGCTGCGCCAGACGCTGGACGCCACGACCGCCCACAATCGGGCCATCATCGAGAAACTGCAACTCAAGATCAGCCCCGAGTGAACGCGGGGCCCTTCCCACAGCCACCATGAAGCACCTCGGTCGACTGATGCGCAGCGCGAGCCTCAGCGGCTACGTGGAGCTGGTGCAGTCGCTCGGCCGCGACCCGCATGCCTTCATGCGCACCGTGGGGCTGAAGGCGCAGCTGCTCGAGCACCCCGAGACGCTGATCCCCGGCGACGCCGTGCGCGAGCTGCTCGAGATCACCGCCCGCGCCACGCGCACCGAAGATTTCGCGCTGCGGCTGGCGGCGCAGCGCAAGCTCTCGGCGCTGGGCCCCATCAGCGTCGTGCTCAAGGAAGAGCCCACGCCGCGCGACGCGCTCGACACGCTGGGCCGCTACCTGAAGCTGGTGAACGCCTCGCTGAGCTTTCGCCTCGAGGACACGGGCGACATGGTCATCATCCAGGAAGACCTGCTGCCCAGCCCCGGGCTGCCGATGCGCCAGTCGATGGAGCTGGCCGTGGGCATCATGTTCCGCATCCTCGGCGAGCTCATCGATCCGCAGTGGCGCCCGCAGCAGGTGTGCTTCACGCACCGCCCGCCGGCGGACATGGCGGCGCACCGCGCCTTCTTCGGTCGCAACGTCAAGTTCAACCAGGATTTCAACGGCCTCGTGTGCCTGGCGGCCGACCTGCGCAAGCCGCGCGAATCGGGCGACCAGGGCGTGGCGCGTTTCGCGCGCGAGTACCTCGAGGCCGCGCTGAAAGACCGCGGCGAGAGCACGCGCGAAGCCTGCCGAGAACTCATCCTGGCGCTCATGCCCGGCGGCGGCTGCACGGCGCAGGAAGTGGCGCGGCACCTGCGCGTGGACCGCCGCACGCTGCACCGCCGGCTCGAGGCCGAAGGCCTCACCTTCAGCCGCCTGCTCGACGACGTGCGCTCCGACCTCGTGAAGCGCCACCTGCGCGACAGCGACCTTCCGCTGAGCGAGGTGGCCGAACTGCTGGGGTTTTCGGGGCCCAGCAGCTTCAGCCACTGGTTCCGCCACCACTTCGGCTGCAGCGCCTCGCAGTGGAGCAAGCAGACGGCCGGCGCGGTGGCTCAGGGCGCGGTGCGCGCGTTCTGAACCAGGTCTTCGTGGCGCAGGGCATGCGCGATGCCCTCCAGCAGGCGCCAGGCGGCGTGCGTGAAACGCCTCGTCATCGCCATCGTCCTTCTCAGGCCGCCTTGCGCAGGAAGCCCTGGTTGCCTCCGTTGCGGTTCGGCGCGAAGCCGTTGGCCGCGAGCGACTCTTCGGCCGTCTCGTAGAACACGCCGATCTTCGAGATCTCGCGCGCCTGCTGCGCCGTGGCGATGGGGCGGCCGAACTGGCGCGAGATGGCCACCAGCTGCTCGATCTGCGCCACGGTGCCGATCTTGGCGGTGCGCGTCTGGTTCCACAGCACGTCCTCGGTGCCGCAGCGCACGTGCAGGCCCATCGCAATGCCCATCATGTTCACGGGCAGCACGTTGCGCACCGAGCTTTCCACCGTGAGCACGGCGCCGTCGGGCACGGCGCGCACGAAGTTGGCGAGGTTGTAGATGTTCGGCGCGTCCATGCCGCCGCTGATCGCCACCCAGTTCATCACCAGCGGGCCCTTGTAGACGCCGCGCCGCATGAGCCGTTCGACCGACTCGAAGCTGTTGATGTTGTAGCACTGGAAGGCGCTCTGGATGCCGGCCTTCGTGAGGCGGCGGATGTGCTCCTCGACCCAGCCCGGCTGCGCCGGCACCGTCATCTCCTTGTAGGCCTCGAAGATGGCGGGAATCTCGCGCGAGGTGCCCTTGAAGTCGGCCAGCTCGGCGTGCTCCGTGACGTTCATCTGCGAGGTGTTGACCGTCACCGTCACCTGGTCGGGCGTGGGCTCGAGTTCGGCCAGCATGTGGCGCGTGTCGTCGCTCAGCCATTTGGCCGCGGCGCCTTCGCTCTCGGGCGCGAAGCTGATCGAGCCGCCGACCTGGATGATCATCTCGGGCACGCGTGCGCGCACGCCGGCGATCAGCTCGTTGAACTTTGAGAGGCGCTTACTGCCCTTGCCGTCGAGTTCGCGCACATGCAGGTGCAGCACCGTGGCGCCGGCGTTGTAGCAATCGACCGCCTTCTGGATCTGCTCTTCCATCGTGACCGGGATCTCGCCCGGGAAGTCGGAAGGAAGCCAGCCCGGTGCATAGGGCGCGGCGGTGATGATCAGCGGCTGCTGGTTTTCGGGAAAGAGGTGGCCGTCGAGGAAGTTCATGGCGTGCGTCTGTCAGGTTGCGAGGCGGGGGGGCGGATGCGGAGCGATGTTCAGTACGGCACGTCGCCGACGATGCCGGCGCGTTCCATCTTTCGTGGCGCGGGCCAGTAGTCGTTCAGCGCGTAGTGCTGCGTGCTGCGGTTGTCCCAGACGACCACGTCGCCCGGCTGCCACGACCAGCGCACCTGGTACTCGGGAATGGTGGCGCGGCTGAGCAGGTAGTTCAGCAGCAGCGCCGCGCCCGGTGTCTTGTCGATGCCGTGGCGCACGTTCTCGGGGGTGCTGTAGTTCACGAAGTGCGTGGTGAAGCTGCCCACGTAGAGCACCTTCTCGCCGGTCTCGGGGTGCGTGCGCACCACGGGGTGCTCCACGGTCGGATGGTCCTGGCCCAGCTTGAGGCGCGCTTCCATCGGCATCACGGCGCCGAACGAATGCTCGATGCTGGCCTTGGCGCGCAGCTTGCCGATCTTCTGTTTGATCTCGTCGGGCAGCTCGTCGTGCGCCTGCACCATGTTCACCCAGATGGTGTCGCCACCGACCTCGGGACACTCGATGCAGCGCAGCACCGCGCCCATCGCGGGGCTCTGGCGCCACAGGCCGTCGCAGTGGTAGGTGTTCTCGTAGCTGTGCTTGTTGTCGCTGCGGTAGATGCGCACGAGGCCCGGGTGCTCGGGGTCGCTGCCGACCACGGGGTGGTCTTCCAGTTCGCCAAAGCAGCGTGCGAAGGCGACGTGCTCGGCGCGCTCGATGTCCTGGCCGCGGAAGAAAAGCACCTTGTGCTTGAGCAGCGCGGCGCGGATCGACGCGAAGCACTCGGGGTCGCGCGAGGCCTCGCCCAGGTGGACGTCCGAGATTTCGGCGCCGATGGACGGCGTAATGGGTCTGATCTTCATGAGAGGTCTCCGATGGAATGGCGCGTGCCGCTCAGTTCGCCTGGATGCGGTACTTCTTGACGATGGCCGCGTTGCGCTCGGACAGCGCCTTCGTCTCGGCGATGAGCGCGGGCGTGTCGACGCTGAGCTCGGGCTCCAGGCCCACGTCGAGCAGCTTCTGCTGCACGGCGGGCGCCTGGCCGGCCTTCTCGATCGCGGCATGGAGCCTGGCCATCACGTCGGCCGGCAGCTTGGCCGAGCCGATGAAGCCGACCCAGCCGCGGAACTGCAGGTCGGGGTAGCCCAGCTCGGTGGTGGTGGGCAGGTCGGGCAGGAAGCGCGAGCGGGTCTTGCCGGTGAAGGCATAGGGGCGCAGCTTGCCGGCCTTGATGAGCGGCATCGAGGTGAGCATGCCGTCGAACATCAGGTCGACCTGGCCGCCCAGCAGGTCCTGCAGCGCGGGCGGCGAGCCAGGGTAGCCGATGTGCTGCAGGTCGAGCCCGGCGCGGTCGCTGAGGATGAGGCCCGCGTACTGCGACACGGTGCCGGGACTGTAGCTGGCGAAGCTGGCCTTGCCCTTGCGTGTCTTCAGCTCGGCGACGAGGCCCTGGAAGTCCTTGGCCGGGAAGTTCGCGGCCGTGACGAGCACCACGCCCGAGCGCGCCACCGAGCCGATGGGCACCACGTCCTTCAGCGGATCGAAGGGCATCTTCACGACCTGCGGCGTCTCGGCCAGCACGTTGCTCGCGGCCATCACGATGGTGTTGCCGTCGGCCGGCGCCTGCAGCATGGCCTGCAGGCCGATGGAGCCGCCCGCGCCGGGGCGGTTCTCGACGATCACGGGGCGGCCGATGTCCAGCGCCATCTGCTGCCCGACGACGCGGGCGACGATGTCCATCGTGCCGCCCGGCGGCGCGGGAACGATGAGCTTGATGGGCTTGTCGCCCAGCGCCCAGGCCCCGAGGGCCATCGAGCATCCGACCAGCGCCACGGCGGCGGCGCGTGCAAATTGCAGCAGTTTCATGGGGTGTCTCCGGTTGTCGTCTTGCAGGCCTCGGTGGGCCGATGCCGCCAGTATCCGGCGCACCCCGCCCGCATTTCTTGCTTTATTGGGGCATCGATTTGCCAATTTGGGACATCGCCAAGACCACGCTTCCCGCCGCTGCCACGCGCCGCAAGAATCCGTTCCATCCAGCCCCCACACACCCCAGGAGACGCACCATGAACCAGGCCATCCGCTTCCACGAGACCGGCAGCGCCGACGTGCTCAAGCTCGAACACGTCGAGGTCGGCGATCCCGGCCCGGGCCAGGCGCGCGTGCGCCACAGCCTCATTGCCGTCAACTTCATCGACATCTATTTCCGGACGGGGCGCTATCCGCTCGCGCTGCCCAACGGGCTCGGTTCCGATGCCGTGGGCGTGGTCGAGGCCGTGGGGCCGGGCGTGACCGACATTCGTGTGGGCGACCGCGTGGGCTACCTCATCGGGCCGCAAGGGGCGTATTCGCAGGTGCGTGTGATGCCGGCCGATGTGTTGATCCCGCTGCCCGATGGGATCTCGGACCGCACCGCGGCCACATTGATGATGAAGGGCATGACGGCGCAGTACCTGTTCCGCCAGGTCTATCCATTGAAGGGTGGCGAGACGATCCTGTACCACGCAGCCGCCGGTGGCGTAGGTCTCATCGCCTGCCAGTGGGCGCGCGCCATGGGCGTCACCATGATCGGCTCCGTGAGCACCGACGAAAAGGCAGCGGTCGCAAAAGCCAACGGCTGCACGCACACCATCGTGACCTCGCGCGAGAACATCGCCCAGCGCGTGCGCGAGATCACCGAGGGCAAGGGCGTGCCCGTCGTGTACGACTCGGTCGGCAAAGACACGCTGGAAGCCTCGCTCGATTGCCTGCAGCCACGCGGCACGCTCGTGAGCAACGGCACGTCGTCGGGCGCCGTGGTCCTCGACACCAAACTGCTGGCCGCGAAGGGCTCGATCTGGCTCACGCGGCCGGCGATGGTGCACTACATCCATCCGCGCCCGCACATGCTGTCGATGGCCGACGAACTCTTCGACCACGTGCTGGCCGGCCGCATCGTGAGCGAGCCTCAGCAGAGCTTCGCACTGGCCGACGCCGCCGAGGCGCACCGCGCCCTCGAAGGCCGCAAGACCACCGGCGCCACCGTGCTCGTGCCCTGAGAACTGCCACGTGCGGACTTGCGATGTCCTCCCTGGTCCGCGCGGCAAGCCTCACCCACTACAGCGAGGTCGCCCGCGCCAGCGGCCTCGACCCGGCGCGCATGCTCCTGGACGCCGGCCTGAACCCCCGCGTGCTGGACGAGCCCGACCTGATGATCCCGGTCGACCGCGTCGCCGCGCTGCTGCAGGCCTCGGCCGAGCGTTCGGGCAACGACAGCTTCGGGCTGTGCATGGCCGAGGGGCGGCGGCTGTCGAACCTCGGGGCCGTCGGCCTGCTGGTGCGCGAGCAGCCGACGCTGCGCGATTCGCTCGACGTGCTGATGCGCTACCAGCCGCTGCTCAACGGCTCGCTGTCGCTGATGGTCGAGGCCTTCGGCCAGGTGGTGGTCATCCGCGAGGAAGTGCAGCCCGGCAAGGCGCACCGCGCCACGCGCCAGCGCATCGAACTGGCGCTGGGCGTGATGCTGCGCCTCTTGCGCCAGTTTCTCGGCACCGACTGGCAGCCCCGGCGCGTGTGCCTGGCGCACCCCGCGCCGCGCGACCTGCGCACGCACCACCGCGTGCTGGGCGCGGCCGTCGCGTTCGACCAGGACTTCCACGGCATCGTCTGCGCGCGCGACGACCTGGACGCGCCCAACCCTTCGGCCGACCCGGCCATGGCGCGCTATGCGCGGCAACTGCTCGACGCGGCGGCGCCTGCGCCCGGCGACGCGCTGCCGGGCGACGTGCGGCGCGCGGTGCTGCTGCTCCTGCCCAGTGGGCGCTGCAGCATCGCGCAGGTGTCGGCGCACGTGGGCGTGGAATGCCGCACGATCCAGCGCCGGCTCGCGGACGACGGGCAGAGCTTCTCGGCCATCGTCAACGACGTGCGCAAGGAACTCGCCGTGCGCCATGTGCTGGAGGGCGACCGTCCGCTGGCCGAGGTCGCGGGCCTGCTCGGCTTCTGCGCGCCCAGCGGGCTCTCGCGCTGGTTCCATGCGCAGTACGGCTGCAGCGCGAAGGCCAGCCGCGCGCGGCGGGGGGCGCCGCGCCGCGCTTCGGCCTCGCGCGATTGACGTGGAGAATCGGGCCCGTTCTTCCCTCCACGAGCACGAACGAGCCTTGGCCACTTTCCCGCCCCCCGATGCGAGCGGCGCCCCGCGCGACCTGCTGCTCAAGGTGACGCCGCCCCGTGTCCCGCGTCACCTGGTCTCGCGCGCGCGGCTCCTGTCGAGCGCCGACGCACTGCGCGACCACGCCGTGTGCGTGGTGCAGGCGCCGTCGGGCTTCGGCAAGACCTCGCTGCTCGCGCAATGGCGGCTGGAGTACCTGGGCCTGGGCGTGCCGGTCGGCTGGGTCTCGGCGCAGAGCCAGGACGACCCGGGCCGGCTGGTGCAGAGCCTGGCGCTGGCGCTGCGCGTCGCCATGGGCCGCCCCGCGTTCGGGCGCAGCCTGTTCCAGGACGACCGGCCCGGCACGCTCGGCAGCGTCACGGCGCTGCTGGCCGAGCTGGCGCAGGCGGCCTTGAACGTGGTGCTGGTCATCGACGAGGCCGACCGCCTGCCGCCGACCTCGCGCGAGGCGCTGGCCTACCTGCTGCGCAACGCGCCGCCCAACGTGCGCACACTGATCGCCACGCGCCCCGACGGCCGGCTCGACATCGAGGACCTCGTGGCCTACGGGCAGTGCGTGGAGATCGGCCCGGCGCTGCTGAAGTTCAGCCTCGACGAGACACTGCAGCTGGTGCAGGCGCGCTTCGGCGCGCGCGTCGACCGCAACACCGCCGCCCGGCTGCACGAGCTGACCGAAGGCTGGCCGCTGGGCCTGCAGCTGGCCACGACCATCATCGCGCGCGGGGCCGACGCGCACGCCGCGCACACGGTGCTGGGCGACATGACGGCCGCCGCCGGCGAGCTGCAGGGCGAGCTGGTGCGGCTGCTGCTGGTCAACCTCGACCCCCAGGATCGCGACTTCCTGGCCCGCATTGCCGTGCTCGACCTGCTGCACCCCGAGCTGTGCCGCGCCGTCTCCGGCGTCGACGACGCCGCGGCGCGGCTGGCGCGGCTGAGCAACGACACGCCGGTGTTCGCCGCCGCCGAAGGGGGCGAGTGGCTGCGCATGCATGCGCTGGCGCGCGACGTGCTGCGCCAGCGTTTTGCCGCGCTCGACGCCGCCGAGCAGGTGGCGGCGCATGCGCGCGCGGCGCAGTGGCTGGCCGCGCACGAGCTGCTCGACGAGGCCGCCCACCACGCGCTGAGCGCGGGCCAGCACCAGACCGCCTACGAGCTCGCGGAGCGCAGCCTGTACGAATCGCTCATGCGGCGCGGCCGGCAGGCCACGGTGCTCGAATGGATGGCGCAGATGCCCGCCGACGAACTCGACCGCCGCCCGCGCCTGCTGCTGGCCGCGGCATGGACGCTGGCATCGAGCGAGCGGCATGAAGAAGCCGGCCGCTTCGTGGCGCGCATCCTCGCGCAGCCCGGCGTGAGCGATGCGCTGCGCTGCGAATGCGCGCTGATCCTCGGCGGCGCCGCCGTGTTCGCGGACGACCCCGACCGCTTCGTCGAACTGCACGCGCCCTGGACCGAGGCCGTGCCGCTGACCGACCCGCTGCTGCTGCAGTCGCATGCCAACCGCATGGCCTACCGCGCGCTGCTCGAGGGCGAGCCGGCGCTCGCGCGCCTGCGCCAGCAGCAGGCCCTGCGCGGGCACCCCGGCCACGGCGTCGACTACATCCGGCGTTGGAGCGAGCTGGTCATCGGCCTGAGCTACGCGTGGGAAGGCCAGGTGCTGCTGGCCGAGCAGCTGCTGCGCCCCGCCGTGGCCGGCGCCGAGGCCGAGATGGGCCGGCGCCACCGCTTCAGTTGCAACCTGGCCGCGCTGCTCGCATCGGTGGCCTGGGAGCGCGACCTGCCGGGCGACGCCGCCACGCTGCTGGCCGACCGCCTCGACGTGCTGGAGCACAGCGGCCTGCCCGAATCGCTGCTGCAGGCCTACCGCACGGCGGCGCGCATCGCGGCGGCCGAAGGCGCCGAGCACCGCGCGCTGGAACTGCTGGACGCGCTGGACGCGGCCGGTGCCGCGCGGCGCCTGCCGCGGCTGCGCATCGCCAGCCTGGCCGAGCAGGTGCGCCTGCATGCGCAGCGCCACCGCGCCCAGACCTGCCGCGAACTGTGCGAACGCATCGACGCGCAGCTGGCCGACCCCGCGCTGCCGCAGGGCCCGCTGTGGCGGCGCAGCGTGGAAGCGCTGCGCGACGTGGCGCGTGCCCACGCAGCCATCGCCGCGCGCGACTGGCCCGACGCCCTCGCGAAGCTGGCGCGTGCCGACGAACAGGCGCGCCAGCGCAAGCAGGGCGGCCTGCACATCGAGCTGCTGGGCCTGCGCGCACTGGCGCTGGAGCGCTGCGGCCAACCGGCGCAGGCGCTGCTGCGCGAGGCCATGGACCTGGCGCGCGCCTACGGGCTGCAGCGCGTGTTCTCCGACGCGCACCCCGAGCTGGGCGCCTGGGTCGGCACGCTCGCGGCCGAGGGCGCGCAGGCCGAGATTGCGGTGGCGCCGCTCGCACCTGCCGTGCCGCTTGCACCCGCGCCTGCGGCACCGGCATCGCCCGGCACCGTGCTCACGCCCAAGGAGGGCGAGGTGCTGGTGCTGCTGGCGCGCAACCTGTCGAACAAGGAAATCGGGCGCGCCATGCAGGTGGGCGAAACCACCGTCAAGTGGCACGTGAAGAACCTGTTCGCCAAGCTCGACGCCGGCACGCGCACGCAGGTGGTGCAGCGCGCGCGCATCCTGGGGCTGCTCGCCGCCGGGCACTGAGGGCTCGCCGCCAGGCACCGAGGGTTTCTCCCTCCCCTCCAGGGCCACCTCCCCCTCCTGCGAGGAGGGGGCGCGCGCAGGGGCCCCGACCTATTCTTGCTCCCAGCACGGTCACCGCCGCACAGCGGCACCCCACGACCGGCACAGGAGACAAGACAATGGGTTCCACGATCCAGCCAGGCCTCTCGAACGGGGCCCCCGCCGTGCACACGCGCGGCCTCCAGGTCCACCCCGTGACCTGCGCCATCGGCGCCGAGCTGCGCCACGTGTCGCTGGCCGAGGCCTCGCGCGACGCCGGCCTGGCGGCCGAGATCCGCGCACTGCTGGTGCAGCACAAGGTGCTGTTCTTCCGCCAGCAGGAGCTCACGCGCGCCGAGCACGTCACGTTTGCCCGCCACTTCGGCGAGCTGGAGGACCACCCCGTGGTCGGCAGCGACCCCGAGCACCCGGGCCTCGTGCGCATCTACAAGAACCCCGAGACGCCGGTCGACCGCTACGAGAACAGCTGGCACACCGACGCCACCTGGCGCGAGAAGCCGCCCTTCGGCTGCGTGCTGCGCTGCGTCGAATGCCCGCCGGTGGGCGGCGACACCATGTGGGCCAACATGGCGCTGGCCTTCGAGAAGCTGCCCGCGCACATCCAGCAGCAGATCGCCGGGCTGCGCGCGCGCCACAGCATCGAGGCCACCTTCGGCGCCGCGATGCCGATCGAGAAGCGCCTGGCGCTGAAGGCCCAGTTTCCCGACGCCGAGCACCCGGTGGTGCGCACGCACCCCGACACGGGCGAGAAGATTTTGTTCGTCAACGGCTTCACGACCCACTTCACCAACTTCCACACGCCGGCCAACGTGCGCTACGGGCAGGACTACCAGCCCGGCGCCGCCCTGCTGCTGGCCTACCTCGTGAGCCAGGTGCAGATCCCCGAGTACCAGGTGCGCTGGCGCTGGCAGCCGGGCGACGTGGCCATGTGGGACAACCGTTCGACCCAGCACTACGCGGTCATGGACTACCCGCCCTGCCATCGAAAGATGGAACGCGCCGGCATCGTCGGCGACGCGGTCTTCTGAGCGGGCACGTCCTGCGCCCTCTCCCTTCCTTCTTCCTTTCTCCCGAGGTCCTGCCATGAACTTTCTCGACGGCCATCTGTTCCCCGAAAACCAGCAGCCGCTGGTCATCACCGCCGCGCCCTACGCACCGTCGTGGGTGCCCGCCGACTTTCCGGAAGACATTCCCGTCACGATGGCGCAGCAGATCCAGAAGGCGGTCGATTGCTACAACGCCGGCGCGACGGTGCTGCACCTGCATGTGCGCGAACTCGACGGCAAGGGCAGCAAGCGGCTGTCGAAGTTCAACGAGCTGATCGCCGGCGTGCGCAAGGCCGTGCCCGAAATGATCATCCAGGTCGGCGGCTCGATCAGCTTCGCGCCCGAGAGCGAAGGCGCCGCCGCCAAGTGGCTGAGCGACGACACGCGCCACATGCTGGCCGAGCTGGAGCCCACGCCCGACCAGGTGACGGTGACGGTCAACACCTCGCAGATGAACGTGGTCGAGCACTGGGACGACGCCGACACCCGGGGCACCTCGATGGAAGACCCCGAGGTCTACCGCGCCTACAAGGAAATGACCGTGCCCGCGCAGCCGGGCTGGGCCGAAGAGCACATCCGCCGCCTCACCAAGGCCGGCATCCAGAGCGCCTTCCAGTGCTACAACATCAACAGCTTCGACTCGGTCGAGCGGCTGATGCGCCGCGGCGTCTACAAGGGCCCGCTGGTCATGAACTGGGTGGCCATCGGCGGCGGCATGGACGTGCCCAACATCTACAGCCTGGCCAACTTCGTGCGCGCCGTGCCCGACGGCGCGGTGCTCACGGTGGAAAGCTCCATGCGCAACGTGCTGCCCGTGAACATGATGGGCATCGCCATGGGCCTGCACGTGCGCTGCGGCATCGAGGACAACCTCTGGAACCAGTCGCGCTCCGCCAAGATGGGCACGGTGGCGCAGGTCGAGCAGCTGGTGGCCATCTCGCGCCAGTTCGGCCGCCCCATCGCCACCGCCAAGCAGGCGCGCGAGATTTCCAAGATCGGCGTGTTCTACGACACCGTCGAGGAATCGCTGGCCGCCAACGGCTTCGCGCCGAACCGCAACGGCGCGCAGCAGGGCTTCCTGCGCAAGGCGGCCTGAGTACCCCACACCCCGGCACCAGAACACCTGGAGACATCGCGATGAAAAAAACCCACAACATCCTTCGCCGCCTGAAGCCCTGGGCAGCCGCCCTGGCCGCCGCGCCCCTGCTCGCCCATGCCTGGACCACCAAGCCCGTGCGGATCGTGGTGCCGGCGCCCGCGGGCGGCACCATGGACGTCGTGGCCCGCGTGTTGTCCGACGCGATCTCGGCCGAGATCGGGCAGCCGGTGATCGTCGACAACAAGCCGGGCGCCGGTGGCGCCATCGGGGTGCAGGCGCTCAACAGCGCGCCGCCCGACGGGCAGACCATCATGTTCATGGTCAGCAACATCCTGACCGAGATTCCCCTGGTGATGAAGACCAGCTTCGACCCGGTCAAGGACGTGAAGCCGGTGACCATGGTGGCCCGCTCGGCGATGGTGCTGGTGAGCGCGCCGTCGGTGCCGGCCAACGACCTGAAAGGCCTCATCGCCTACCTGAAGACCGGCAAGGGCAGCCCGGGCAGCTACGCCTCGTACTCCGCGGGAACCAGCTCGCACTACGCCGGCGCCATCTTTGCCCGCAAGGCGGGGCTGGACCTGCAGCACGTGCCGTTCCCGGGCTCGCCGCCGGCGCTGCAGAACCTGATGGGCAGCCAGGTCGACATCCTGTTCGACGGCATCGTCACGTCGCTGCCGCTGATCAAGGCCGGCAAGGTGAAGGTCTTCGGGGTCGGGGCCAAGACCCGGCTGGCGCAGCTGCCGGACGTGCCCACGATGGCCGAGCAGGGCTTCGACGAGATCGACTTCTCGAACTGGGCCGGCGCCATCGTGTCGGCCAGGATGCCCGACGACCTCGTCAAGCGGATCAATGCGGTCCTCACGAAGGCCGCCTCCTCGCCGAAGGTGCGGGAGCGGCTCATCGCGCAGAACTTCGTGCCGATGACCAGCGAGAGCCCCGAGCAGCTCGCGAAGATCACGCACGACGAGTACGAGCGCAACGCGCGGATCGTCAAGACCTACAACATCCAGCTCAACCAGTGAGGGCGCAGGCCGACATGACCGCTCCCACCGTCCTCATCGTTCCCGGCCTGCGCGACGCCGTCGCCAGCCACTGGCAGACCCTGCTCGCCGCACGCCTGCCGCGCGTGCGCGCGGTGCCGCCCATGGGCCGCGACGACCTCGACTGCGCCGCGCGCGTGGCGGCCATCGAGCGCGAGGCGCAGGCGGTCGAGGGGCCGCTGGTCATCGTGGCGCACAGCGGCGGCGTCGTGATGCTGGCGCACTGGGCGCAGCGCACGCGCCGGCCGGTGCGCGGCGCCCTGCTGGCCACGCCGCCCGACTTCGAGCGGCCGATGCCCGAGGGCTACCCCAGCGTCGAGGCCCTGCGCGCCGGCGGCTGGCTGCCGGTGCCAACCGGGCCGCTGCCGTTCCCGAGCATCGTGGCGGCCAGCCGCAACGACCCGCTGGCGCCCTTCGATCGCGTGGTGCAGATGGCGCAGGGCTGGGGCAGCCGCCTGGTCGACCTCGGCGAGGTCGGCCACCTCAACCCCGCCTCGGGCTACGGCGAATGGCCGGGCGCGCAGGCCTTCATCGACGAACTCTCGGCGGACTGAGCCCTTTCTGCCCGCCTGCCCTTCCTACCGAAAGAAACTCCCCATGGTCCAAGCCATCCGCTTCCACGAGACCGGCAGCGCCGACGTGCTCCAGCTCGAACACGTCGAGGTCGGTGAACCCGGCCCGGGCCAGGCGCGCGTGCGCCACAGCCTCATCGCCGTCAACTTCATCGACATCTACTTCCGCACCGGGCGCTATCCGCTCGCACTGCCCAATGGCCTCGGTTCCGACGCCGTGGGCGTGGTCGAGGCCGTGGGGCCGGGCGTGACCGACATCCGCGTGGGTGATCGTGTGGGCTACCTCATCGGGCCGCAGGGGGCGTACTCGCAAGTACGCGTGATGCCCGCTGATGTGCTCATTCCACTGCCCGATGGGATCTCCGACCGCACCGCTGCCACATTGATGATGAAGGGCATGACGGCGCAGTACCTGTTCCGGCAGGTCTATCCGCTCAAGGGCGGCGAGACGATCCTGTATCACGCAGCCGCCGGTGGTGTGGGCCTCATCGCCTGCCAGTGGGCGCGCGCGATGGGCGTCACCATGATCGGCACTGTCAGCACCGACGAGAAGGCTGCGGTCGCCAAAGCCAACGGCTGCACGCACACCATCGTGACTTCGCGCGAGAACATCGCCCAGCGTGTGCGCGAGATCACCGAGGGCAAGGGCGTGCCCGTGGTGTACGACTCGGTGGGGAAAGACACGCTCGAGGCTTCGCTCGACTGCCTGCAACCGCGCGGCACGCTGGTGAGCAACGGCACCTCTTCTGGCGCCGTGGTTGTCGATTCGCAGGTGCTGGCCGCCAAGGGCTCGATCTGGCTCACACGGCCCGCGATGGTGCACTACATCCATCCGCGCCCGCACATGCTGTCGATGGCCGACGAACTGTTCGGCCACGTGCTGGCCGGTCGCATCGTGAGCGAGCCCCAGCAGAGCTTCGCGCTGGCCGACGCGGCCGAAGCGCACCGCGCGCTCGAAGGCCGCAAGACCACCGGCGCCACCGTGCTCGTGCCCTGAGGTTTCCATGACCGCCTTGTCTGTCGCTGCATGGCCGGCGCGCGGCCGCCTGCTCTTTCCGGGCGTGCTCGCCTGCGCGGTGGTCGCCGCCGCGTCCACCTTTTTGTCGCAGCACTACGGTGCGCCGGTGATGCTGTTCGCGCTCATCCTCGGCATGGCGATGAACTTTCTTTCGGCCGAAGGCCCGTGCAAGCCCGGCATCGAGTTCACCGCGCGCCACGTGCTGCGCTGGGGCGTGGCGCTGCTCGGGCTGCGCATCACGGCCGCGCAGGTGGTGGCGCTGGGCTGGCACCCGGTGCTGCTGGTGGCGGTGTCGCTGGTGCTGACCATCGGCGTGTCGATGGTCGTGGCGCGGCTGATGGGCTTCAACGTGCTGTTCGGCCTGCTCAGCGGCGGCGCCACCGCGATCTGCGGCGCCTCGGCCGCGCTGGCGCTGGCCGCGGCGCTGCCGCCGCATCCGCTGAAGGAACGCGCCACGCTGTTCACGGTGGTGGGCGTGTCGGCGCTGTCGACGCTCACGATGATCGCCTACCCCCTGATCGCGCGCGCCCTGGGCATGGACGCGCACACGGCCGGCGTGTTCCTGGGCGCCACCATCCATGACGTGGCGCAGGTGGTGGGCGCGGGCTACGGCATGTCGCAGGCCACGGGCGACACGGCCACGCTGGTCAAGCTGATGCGCGTGGCCGCGCTGCTGCCGGTGATCCTGTTCGCCGTGATGTTCACGCGCGCCACCGGCAAGGCCGTGGGCGGCCAGCGCCCGCCGCTGCTGCCGTGGTTCGCGGTGGCCTTCGCCGCGCTGGTGGCGCTCAACAGCACGGGCTGGCTGCCGCCCCCGCTCACCACCGCGGGCAGCGACCTGTCGCGCTGGTTCCTGGTGGCGGCGATGGCCGGCATCGGCATGAAGACACAACTGCGCGAGTTGGTCGACGTGGGCCTCAAGCCGGTGGTGCTGATGGTCGGCGAGACCATCTTCATCGCCGCGCTGGTGCTCGCGCTGCTGCGCCGGGCGCCCTGACACGCGTTTCGAATCCCGACGACGACACACACCTACAACAACCAGGAGACAAGCCCATGAAGAAAAAGACCCTCATCGCCGCCGCGGCCGCGACCCTCGCGGCCGGCGCGTCCCTCGCCCAGTCCTCGCTCACGCTGTTCGGCGTGATGGACGCGGGCGTGAGCCACTACCGCACCACCAGCAGTTCGTACAACCCGCTGCGCCCGGCCGAACTGCGCCAGAGCCAGACCGTGCTGTCGCCCTCGGGCAATGCGTCCAGCCGCATCGGCTTTCGCGGCACCGAGGACCTGGGCGGCGGGCTGGCCGCGAGCTTCTGGCTGGAGGCGCCGCTGAGCAACGACACGGGCAGCGGCATCACGAACTTCGGACGCCGCTCCACGCTCAGCCTCAGCGGGCCCTTCGGCGAAGTGCGCCTGGGCCGCGACTACACGGCCTCGTTCTGGAACGACGCGGTGTTCGACCCCTTCAGCGTCAACGGCGTGGGCACCAACCTGATCGCGGTGGTCAACAGCAACATCGCGGCCTCGCGCGCGCTGGCCACGGGCGGCCTGCTGAACGGCGGGCTCTCGGCCGGCACCGACAGCTACCTGCGCACGAGCAACGCCATCAGCTACTTCCTGCCGCCGAACCTGGGCGGCTTCTACGGCCAGGTGCAGTACGCGCTGCACGAGAACACCAAGGTCAGCAACATGCCCGACAGCCCCTCGCAGCGCGGGCGCTACGTGGGCGGGCGCATCGGCTGGGCCAGCGGCCCGGCCGACGTGGCGCTGGGCTACGGCGAGAGCACGCTGGCCAGCGCCGCCGCGCAGAGCGAGAAGATCAAGAGCCTGAACCTCGGCGCCTCGTACGACTTCGGCGTGGTGAAGGTGTTCGGCGAATGGTCGCGCGTTCGCGACGTGCGCCACAGCGCCACGCCCTTCGCCAACGGCGCGCTGCACCTGAGCGACCGCTACGACGGCCTCATGGCCGGCGTGAACGTGCCGCTGGGCGCGGGCGTGGTGCGCGCCTCGTATGCGCGCGTGCGCTTCGTCAACGGGCTGGGCCTGCCCGACGGCAATTCGTCGGTGAACAAGCTGGCGCTGGGCTACGTGCACAACCTGTCGAAGCGCACGGCGCTGTATGCCTCGGTGGCGCGCATCCACATCGCCAACGGCCGCAACAACCCGACCGTGATGGGCGTGACGCCGCTGGTGCTGAGCCTGCCGGCGATCTTCCCGCAGCCGGCCTACGCGACCACCAACGGCATGCAGCCGCACCGCGCGCTGGGCTACGACGTTGGTATTCGCATGGTGTTCTGACGGCCTGACAACAGCGGCGGCGCCCCCGCGCCGTCGCTTCGGTGTGGCACGATCCACGGATGCTTCAACCGTCCCGCCGCATCCCGTACCGCACCTGGCCGGGCGCGCTCGCGATCCTCCTGGCCATTGCCGCGTACGTCGGCGGCCTGACCTTCTGGAACAACCACACGCCCGGCAGCCGGCCGTTGCCCGCGGGCGAGACGGTGTCGGTCGCCCACGCACGCTTCGAGCCCGCGCCGGGCTGGCAGATGGACGTGTCGCGCTCCAAGGCCGGCCAGTCGCTCATGCTCTTCAAGGGCGGCCACAAGTTCCTCGTGACCACGCGCCTGTGGATGGGCGGACCCGACGGCCCGATGGTGCGCCAGCAGCGGCTCATGGAGCGCGGCCAGGGCCTGACCGTCGAAGGCGACGTGTCCGACTTCGTCACCGGCTGGGGCCTGCAGGGCAAGACCTTCGCCTACTACGGCGCCAAGCTCGCCGGCCGCTTCTGGCAGGTGGTCGACACGCCGCGCCGCTCGCTGGTGCAGATCGACGTGTACGGCCCCACCGACGGCTTCAACGAAGCGCTGGCCGACGCCCGCAGGATGCTCGACTCGATGGACCTGGAGGCACCGCTGTGAGCACCACCACCGAAGCTCCCGTCGCAACGCAGGAAGACGCCGACTGGCCGATCGGCACCGACTCGTTCTTCCAGCCGCAGCGCGCCGCGTTCTGGCTGCTGGCGGCGCTGATCCTCAACGGGCTGTTCTACACGGTCTCGATGTTCTCGCTGGGCTTTCGCGTGGTGCCCGTCACCGCGCTGCTGGGCCTGCTGGTGTGGGGCGGCTACACGGCGGCCTTCGTGCTGTTTTTCCGCACGCTCGACCTGCTGGAGCAGCACCCGCCCGAGGCCTACGTGCTGGCCTTTGCGTGGGGCGGGCTGGGCGCGGTGTACTTCGCGGCGCCGGCCAACATCGCCATCCAGAGCCTGTGCGCCAAGCTGGTGTCGCCGGAGTTCGTGGCGACGTGGGGGCCGGCCATCGCAGGGCCGATCACCGAAGAGTTCCTGAAGCTCGCGGGCGTGATCCTGCTGGTGCTGATCGCGCGCAACCAGTTCGAAACGTACCTGTCGGTGCTGATCGTCGGCGCCATGGCCGGGCTGGGCTTCCAGGTGATCGAGAACCTGAGCTACACGGTGAACAGCGCCGTGAACTTCCCGCTCGAGAACCAGGTGTACCCGGTGCTCTACCACCTGCTCATGCGCGGGCTGCTGAGCGGGCTGTGGAGCCACGCGGCCTACACGACCATCGCCTCGTTCGGCGTGGCGTGGTTCCTGCTCAACCCGCAGCGCTCGATGGCGGCGCGCATCGGCTGCGCCCTCTTCTACTTCGCGCTCGCGTGGGCCATGCACTTCATCTGGAACTCGCCGCTGCTGGAAGACCGCTTCGACGACGGCTTTGTCGGCATCGCGCTGCTGCTCATCGTCAAGGGCATTCCAGTGGTGATCGCCGCCGCCTTCGTCTGGCGCGCCGCCGCGCGCGAGAACGGCACCTACCTGCATGCGCTGGCCGCCTACTTCGTGCCCGAGCGCGAGCTGATCCGCGACGACGAATGGGTGCGCCTGGGCGCGCCGCTGCTGCGCTACCGCGTGCGCCGCGACATGGGCAAGGAATTCGGCAAGCGCGCCCGGCGCCTGAAGGCACAGCTGCAGCGCGAGCAGCTGCGGCTCATCCTGAAGGCCGGCACGCACGGGCGTGGGCCGCAGACGCGGCGCCATGAAGTCGCGGTGCGCCGCCTGCGGGCCGAGCTCGACCTGCTCACCCGGCCGCAGGGCTGAGGGCCCCGTTCGCTTACTTCGCCGGCAGGTACAGGCGCGGATCGACGGCCTTGCCGCGGTAGCGGATCTCGAAGTGCAGCTTGGCGCGGCCGCCCTCCGCCGGGCCGATCTCGGCCAGCTTCTGGCCGCGCTGCACGCGCTGGCCCTGCTTCACGCCCACGGTGCCCACGTTGGTGTAGATCGACATGTACGAGCCGCCGTGGTCGACCATGATCACGCTGCCGTAGCCGCGCATCGTTTCGGTCGCGGCCACCGAGCCGGCGCCGATCGCGTGCACGGGCTCGCCGCTGCTGCCGCCGATGTCCAGGCCCTTGTTGCTGTTGCCGTTGAAGCCGGCGATGACCGCGCCCTGCGTCGGCCAGCCCCAGTCGCTGCGCCGCGAGGCGGGCGGCACCACGGGGTCGCGCTCGCGGGGTGCGGGCGTGGGCTTGGCTTTTTCTGCACTGCTGCTGCTGCCGCTGCTGCGCGGCGGGGGCGTGGCAGCCCCCGTCGCGGCGCCGCCGGGCGGCACCACGCGCAGCACCTGCCCGGCTTCGAGCTGGTCGGGGTCCTTGATCTGGTTCCAGCGGGCGATCTCGGCCGTCGTCCGGCCGTGCCGCTGCGCGATGCGGTACAGCGTGTCGCCCGTCTGCACGACGTACTCGCCGGGGCCCGCCACCGGCGTGCTGGGCGTGGTGGAGCATGCGCCCACCAGCAATGCCGCCGTCAACGCGGCGCACGCGCCCCATCTTCTCCCTGTCACAACCACGCGCTGAGTCCTTTCTGATTCATCCGGATCGCGCGACCTCGCGGGGCGAGGCGCGCCTGAACAATCCGGCAAGGCTACCAGCAGTCGTTGCGCGGACATTGCGTCCGCGGGAGCGTCCCTATTTCTTCGGCTGCAGCAGCTGCTGCAGGTTGGCCATGTTCTCGTTCAGGCGGTCCTGCACCACCTTCCAGCTGTTGTTGCGCGCCTGCGCTTCCAGCTGCGCCAGTTCGCGGAAGTTGTCGACGGCCTGCTGCACGCCGCGCTGCGCGACCTCGGCCTGCCTGGAGATCGCGTCCTTGCCGGTGGCGTCCTTCAGCGCGTCCTGCCACTGGGCCAGCGTGTCGCGCAGGATCTCGCCGCGCCGCTGCGCCAGCGACTGGATGCCCTCGTAAGCCTGCCGGTTGGCCTCGGCCAGCGCCTCCATGTCCTTGCGCTGCCACTCCACGAGCGCGCCGACGTCCACGCCGGGTAGCTTGAGCTGCTCGATCAGCTTGCTGAAGTCTTCCATCGACGGCAGCGCCGTGGGAAAGAGCGGGTTGGCGTTGGCTGCGGTCTTGCTGGTTGCCATGAATTGAATCTCCTTGGTGAGTGAAATAGCAGGTAACAAAAAAATCAGGCCGTCGCGAGCTGCGAGCGGCGCGCGGCGGCGGGCCGCATGACGAGCAGCAGGACCACGCCGGACGACAGCCACAGCCCGATCGCAAGGAACATGCTGTTGTCCGAGCTGCCCGAGGCGGTGGTGATCCACGCGGTGATCACCGGCATCACGGCGGGCCCGAGGTTGCCCAGGCTGCTGATCAGCGCGATGCCGCCGGCCGCCGACTTGCGCGGCAGGTACTCGCTGATGGCCGCGAAGAAGATCGGCGTGTTGGCCGACTGGCCGATGCTCATGACCGCGAGGCCCGCCAGCGCCAGCACCAGGTTGCCGCCGCTGAAGACCGCCACCAGCAGGCCCGCCGAGGCCAGCGCCACGCAGAAGAAGAAGTGCTTGCGCCGCTCCAGGTGCTTGTCGGAACTGCGCCCGACGAACACCATGCCCACGGCGCCGAAGACCGCCGGGATGGCCGACAGCAGGCCGACCATGAACACGTCGCCCACACCCCAGTTCTTGATGAGCGTGGGCACCAGGAACACCAGCGTGTAGTTGGCGCCCAGGAACAGGAAGTACACGAAGGCCATCGTGAACACCTTCGGGTCGCGCAGCAGCGCCCAGAACGAACCGTGCGAGGCGGTCTCCACCGCATGCGGCTCGTTGTCCAGGTGATGGCGCAGCGCGACCTTCTCGGACGGCGTGAGCCAGTTGGCCTGCTCGGGCTTGTCCTTCAGGTAGAAGAACGCGACGATGCCGAGCAGCGAGGCCGGCAGCCCCTGCACCACGAACAGCCATTGCCAGCCGTGGTGGCCGCCCAGGCCGTTCATGTACTTCATGATCCAGCCCGAGAGCGGGCCGGCCAGCAGGTAGCCGATGGCCGTGGCCGTCATGAAGATCGAGATCACCTTGCAGCGCCGCGCCGAGGGGTACCAGTAGGTGAGGTACAGGATGATCCCCGGGAAGAAGCCCGCCTCGAACGCGCCCAGCAGGAAGCGCAGCACGTAGAACTGCGTGGTGGTCTCCACGAACATCATGGCCGAGGCCACGAGCCCCCAGCAGAACATGATGCGCAGCAGCGTCTTGCGCGCGCCGATCTTCTCGAGCATGAGGTTGCTGGGCACCTCGAAGAGGAAGTAGCCGATGAAGAAGATGCCCGCGCCCAGCGCATAGGCCTCGTTGCTGAAGGCCAGCGTCTGCTTCATCTGCAGCTGCGCGAAGCCGATGTTGATGCGGTCGATGAAGGCGACGATGTAGCAGAGGATCAGCAGCGGCAGCAGGTGCCAGCTGACCTTCGAAAACAAAGCCTCGTCCGCCGCGCTGTACGGCGCGCGGGCGGGGGCCTGCGCAGAAGTGGGAGTCATGGTCTTGCTTTCCTTTGGGGTCGGTCGGTGAAGGAATCGGCGGGAAGGCTAGGCAGCGGCCGCGGCGCGCTTGCCCTTGGCGGGAGCGGCCGTCTTGCGCGGCGCGCGGGGCTTCTTTCTGGCGGGTGCGGCAGCAGTGGCAGCCGCACGCGGCTTGGCGGCGGCCGGCGCCTTCGCGCGGCGCGGGGCCTTGGCGGGCACGGCCTCGGCCTGCGCCTCTTTCGCGACCGCCGGCTTGGCCGCGCTCTCGACGCTGGGCAGCCGCTCGATCTGCCGCAGCGCCGCGCGCAGGTGGCCGATCAGCTCGTACGACTCTTCCTGCGACAGGATGCGGCGGCAGGCCGTGAGGCCGAAGTCGAGCGAGCCCGCGTAGCTCTGCACCGTGATGTTCAGCGCGCTGCCGTGGTACGGGATCGACACCGGATAGAAGTGCATCATCCGCGCGCCCGCCACGTAGAGCGTGGCGCCCGGCCCCGGCACGTTCGAGATCAGCACGTTGGCTGCGGGCGGCACGCGGCGTGCCAGGTTGGAGCGGCCGTACAGCGACGCCAGGCTGGTCATGAGCCAGGGCGAGCCGGTGATCGGCATGTCGACGCCGAGCACGGGCTTGAGCTCGCGCACCACGGCCTTGGCCGCCTCCGACGAGGCATGGATCGCCTTGAAGCGCTCGGCCGCGTCGCCGATGTCGGTCGCCAGGTCGACGCGCACCATCGACACCTGGTTGTTCATCGAGTCGTCGCCCTCCGCGCGCAGGCTCACGGGCACGCCGGCGATCAGCGCTTCTTTCGGCAGCAGGTTGCGCTCTTTCAGGAAGCGCGCCAGCGCCTCGCTGCACATTGCCATCACGATGGTGTTGACGGTGCCGCCCACGCGCTTGCCCAGCGCCTTCAGTTCATCGAAGGGCAGCGACATCGTGCTGTACGAGCGCTGGTTGGTGATGGCGTCGTTGAACATGCTCTTGGGCGCCATGCCCAGGCTCAGGCGGCGCTCGCCCTTGCCGGTCTGCTGGCTCGCGAGCACGCTGCCGGCCGCCGTGAGCGCGCGCGCGGCCGCCGGCAGCAGCTCGGCGAGCTTGCGGTACTGGCGCGCCGAGTTGGACACCGCCGCCTGCAGCAGCTCGGCCACGCCGAGCTGGTAGTGGCTGCCGCTGCCGCGCTTGCGGCGCGCGGGCGGCACCTCGCGCATCTGCGCCGTGGTGTCGTAGAGCACCTTGGCCAGCTCGGTGCCGGCCTTGCCGTCGACGCCGCTGTGGTGGGCCTTGGTGTAGAAGGCCACCTGGCCGTTCTCCAGGCCTTCGATGACGTACATCTCCCACAGCGGGCGGCTGCGGTCGAGCAGGCTCGAATGCAGGCGCGCCACGAGGTGGTGCAGCTGCTCCATGGTGCCGGGGCGGCGCAGCGTGAGGCTGCGCACGTGGTAGTCCAGGTCGATGTCGTCGTCGTCGATCCACACCGGCTCGGCCAGCTCGAAGGGCATCTGCGCGAGCTTGCGCGTGAGCACCGACGCCAGGTGCAGCCGCTTGCCCAGCATGCCCTTCACGTCTTCGTAGTAGTCGCCCCGGTAGCCCTCGGGCAGGTCCAGGAGCATGAGACTGCCGACGTGCATCGGCGTCTCGGGGGTTTCAAGGTGCAGGAACGACGCGTCCATGCTGCTCAGGTGGTCCATGGCGTGGCCTCTTTCGTCGGTGGGATCGGTGGGAATTGGGAAATGCGCGCTCAGGCGGTGGCCGCGGCGACGGCCTGCTTGCGCAGCTCTTCGTCCACGAGGTCTTTCTTGGAGAGCTTGCCCACCGCCGTCTTGGGCAGCGCGGCGCGGATCTCCAGGGCCTGCACCATCTCGTGCTTGCCCACGCGTTCCTTGAGAAAGCTTTGCAGGGCCTTGATGTCGAAGGCCTCGGCGCCGGGTTTGAGCGTGATGAAAGCCTTGGGCGACTGGCCGCGGTATTCGTCGGGCACGCCGATCACCGCCACCTCATGCACCGCCGGGTGCTGGTAGATGGCCTCTTCGAGCACGCGCGGATAGACGTTGTAGCCGCTGCACAGCAGCATGTCCTTGCAGCGGTCGACGATGAAGACGAAGCCGTCCTCGTCCATGTAGCCCACGTCGCCGGTGCGAAAGAGGCCGTCGAAGGTGGTGCTGTCGGCCGTGGCCTCGGGCTTGTTCCAGTAGCCCTTCATCACGTTGGGGCCCTGGATGCACATCTCGCCCTTCTCGCCCAGCGGCACGTAGCGCGTGGGGTCCTCGAGGTCGAGCATCTTGATGACCACGCCCGGGTGCGGAATGCCGCACGAGCCCGCCTTGCGCTGGCCGTGCGCGGGCGAGAAGGTGCCGGTGGGCGAGGTCTCGGTCATGCCCCAGCCTTCGGCCAGCCAGGTGCCGGTGATGGCGCGGAAGCGCTCGCCCACCTCCATCGGCAGCGGCGCGCCGCCCGAGTTGCACAGCTTGAGCGAGTGCAGGTCGTACTGCGGCGTGTCGGGGTCGCCGATCACCGCGGTGAACATGGTGGGCACGCCGCAGAAGGTGGTGAGCTTCTTCTCGGCGATGTCGCGCAGCGCGGCCTTGGGGTCGAAGCGCAGGTGCTGCACGATCTCGGCCGCCAGGCGCACGCCCAGCAGCAGGTTGACCGTGAGCGCGTAGATGTGAAACGGCGGCAGCACCGCGAGCAGCCGCTCGGTGCCCATCTGCAGCACGGGCGGCGTGCCCGACTGCGTGATCACCACCTGCTCGCAGGCCGACGACAGGTTGGCGTGCGTGAGCATCGCGCCCTTGGGCAGGCCGGTGGTGCCGCCCGTGTACTGCAGGATGGCCAGCGCCTCGCGCGGATCGCCGATGGGGTGCAGCGTGTAGCGGCCGTCGTTGTCGAGCAGTTCGGAAAAACGCAGGTGGTGCTCGTCGCCGGAGATCTCGACCGTTTCGTTCTTCGCCTTCATCTGCGCGGCCACCTGCTCGGGCGCGCCCGTCATCTCGGCGAGGTTGCCGACGATGAGCTTCTTCAGCCGCGTCTTGCCGAGCATGGCGGCCATCTGCGGATACAGCGCGGCCAGGTCGAGCGTGATGAGGAAGTCGGTCTGGCTGTCCTCGATCTTGTGCTCGAGCACCTTCGCCGCATCGAGCGGCGAGTAGTTGACCACCGTGCCGCCCGCCTGCAGCACGCCGAACAGCGCAACCAGGTAGTGCGGCGTGTTGGGCAGGAACAGGCCGACGTGCACGCCGGGGCGCACGCCCAGGGCCTGCAGCCCCTTGGCGGCGCGGTCGACCAGCGCGCCGAGCTCGCGGTAGTTCAGCCGCTTGCCCATGAAGTCGATGGCCGGCCGGTCGGGGAAACCGGCCACGGCATCGGCCAGGATCTGCTGGACCGAGGTGGGCGTGATCGCGTGGTCCCACGCCACGCCTTCGGGATAGGAAGCCAGCCAGGGCTTGCTGTTCATGTGCGTCTCCAGGAAGTGAACGGGTGGGTGAATGACTGACTGACGAAGCGCGTCAGGCGGCCTTGCGCACGTCGCGGTGCGGATCGAGGTACAGCAGGCGGCGCAGGCCTTCGCGGCGGAACGGCTTCCACTCGCCCTCGGGCTGCGCGAGCCGGTCGGCGATGGCGTAGAGCACCACGGGGTTGTGGCCGAGGCCGCAGTGGCTGCCCTCGACCTCGATGTTTTCCGAGGTCGCGGTCTCGCGTTCGCGGCAGCCCTGCCAGGCCACGATGCCGTCGCTGCGGCTGTAGATGGCGCTGGCCGGCACGGGCGGCGGCGTGCGCATGCGCTCGCGCTCGGGCCAGTCCTCGACCTTGCGCTCGCTCACCATCTCGTACAGCCGCCACGCGTTGCTCGCGCGCGGCTCGCCGGCGAACGGGCTGCCCAGCGTGATGACGCTGCGCACCTGCGAGGGTGCGCGCCGTGCCAGCTCGCGTGCGAACACGCCGCCCAGGCTCCAGCCGACGATGCTCACCTTGCGCTGGTAGCGTTCGTGCAGCTCGGCCAGGCGCTCCTGCATCTGGTCTTCCACGCCGGGGCGCGGGCCGAAGTTGGGGCCGAGCTTCCATCCGTGCGCGCGGTAGCCGCGGTCGCGCAGGAAAGCGCGCAGCGGCTGCGTCGAGGCATCGCTCGCCGAGAGGCCGGGCAGCACGAGCACGGGATGCCCGTCGCCCGCGGGCGCCATGCGCAGCATCGGGGCCATGGTGAAGAACGCGGACAGCTCCGCCACGGCGCGCCACTCGAGCATCAGCAGGCGGCGGGACGGCGGGGCCATCGAAGAAGATTCGGTCATGGTCATCTCGGGAGTGGAGGGAAAGGGAAAGAGAAAAAAGAGAGGCGAAGAAAAAGCCCGACGTGCAGACGCGATGCACACGGCTACCCGGTCGGGCGGTCGTTCGAGAGAGGATCGAGGTCGGGGAAAAGGGTTGACGGCGCCGCGCAACGGCGGCGCCCGGCCTGTGCGGCGGCACGCATGCATGGTGTGAACCCGCCGCGTACGTCCAGTCCGTGCCGAGCATGCCGGCACGCGCGAGGTGCATCCATGTGTTGTCTCCTGTCGGCCTCGTCCGGGCCTTCAGCGAGGCTCGGATCGGGCACTTTGTTGTCGTTGCTCTGGGCGCCATCTTTTCGCGGCGACGTCGACAAGAAAAGGTGCGATGCGACCACTTCGCGGTGATTTCGGGACGCGCATTTAAACGACGCGCAGGCGTGACTCACAACTGCGAACAGATGTGTGGATCGACGGCCACGCGAACGCCGCACGAGGGCGCGCGCGTGGGGATCAGCAGTGATTCACGATGCCCGATGCGGCATCGCGCGGGCGTGGCTCAGGCCTTCGCCGCGCGGTAGTCCTGCGGGCTGCGGCCGGTCCAGCGCACGAAGGCGTGGCGGAAGTTCGAGGCGTCGCTGTAGCCCAGCCGCTCGGCGATTTCCTCGGTGGTCATGCGCGTGGTGCGCAGGTACTCGATGGCCAGCACGCGGCGCACATCGGCCAGGATGCCGCGGTAGGTCGTGCCTTCGGTCTCGAGCCGACGGCGCAAGGTACGCGGATGGATCGACAGCTCCGAAGCCATCGGCTCGATGGTGGGAAAGCGCCACGGCATGTGGTCGATCAGCGTGCGCCGCACCACCGACGAGACACCGCCCGAGCGCGGCAGATCGGCCAGCACCTGCTTGCACATCTCGCTCACCATCGCATGCGTGACCGAGTCGGGCAGCCGCGAGGGATGGCCCACCCACGGCGAGCCCACATGCAGTTCGTCGCGCGGCTGGCCAAACGCCACGGGGCAACCGAACAGCGTGCGGTAGGCGCTCAAATCTTCGGGCTCGGCAAAGCGCACGTGCAGTGCGGAGAGGCCGAACGACGGACCGAAAAGATCGCGCCCCAGCCGCAGGTGCACCGCAAAGGCGAACTCGAGCGCGAAGCGGTACAGCGGGTCTTGCGGGTCGGACGACAGCAGCACCTCGTAGGGCAGCACCGCGGTGCCGCCGCTGCAGGTGTACGACACCGGCCCGGCCACGGGGCCCATGACGCGGTTGTACTTGATGGTGAAGTCCATCAGGTCGGCATGCGTGGGGCTGCTCAGCAGCCCGTAGCCGTACATGCCGTAGGCCGTGAGGTGCATGCGGATGCCCGCGCGAAAGGCAATGCTGGGACCGGGCGCGAGACGCACCGCGTTGCGGAAGACCACGGCCGCCTGCTCGTAGGAAATCCGCGTCGCCGGTGCGCGCAGCTGGTCTTCCGTCAGGCCACTTCCGCTCAGGGTTTGTTCCGGTGCGATGCCTTCTTCGACCAGGGTGGCGACGATGGCTGCGACGCGCTGGGGTCCGTAGACGCGTGACGCGAAGTCGGGTGGCGAACGATGCACGACGATTCAATCCCTTCAGAACACATGCCTTCGATGGCGAGGCCGCCACTGGCCTCGCACTCCAAGGTCGTCGCAGGATATCGAAGCGTTCTGCACGCGCAGACTCGGAGTTTCCCGATAGCGCCAAATTGTCCCGAAGTCACTCCCGGTTGGTCTGAACGAACCTTTCTCGCGCTGGTGCCCCACGGAAAGATCGTCCACGAAACACCGTCCCGGCCGCAGGGCACAAAGCGCAACGCGCGACGGTTGCCTTTCGCTTCTCTTCCTTTCTCTCCCCTTCCTTTTCACCGCCACGCCCCATGCAACGCGACCCCTCTTCCCCTTCGTTCGCTTCGTCCAACGGCATCGAGTTGGCCTACGACTGCTTCGGCGATCCGGCGGCGCCACCGCTGCTGCTCATCATGGGCCTGGGCACGCAGATGATTGCGTGGGACGAAGCCTTCTGCGAGCGCCTGGCCGGTCGCGGCTACCGCGTCATCCGCTTCGACAACCGCGACATCGGACTGTCCACGCGCCTGAGCGCCGCGGGTATTCCCGACGTGGCCAAGCTGCTCGGGCAGGCACTGGCCGGCGTGCCGGTGAGCGCGAGCCAGGTGCCGTACACGCTGGCCCACATGGCCGACGATGCGGTCGGCCTGCTCGATGCGCTGGGCATCGATCGTGCCCACATCGTCGGCGCCTCGATGGGCGGCGCCATCGGCCAGGAGATCGCGCTGCGCCATCCGGCGCGCGTGCGCACGCTGGTGTCGATCATGGCCACCAGCGGCGCCCCCGACCTGCCGCCGCCCCAACCGCAGGCGCTGCAGGTGCTGCTCACGCCCACGCCGCTGGACCGCGATGGCTACATCGCGCGCCAGCAGCAGGTGATGAAGGTGCTGCGCGCCGGCTCGCATCCGGACGAAGAGGCGCTCGATGCCGCGCGCGCGGAACGCAGTTTCGAACGCGGCCTGCACCCGGCCGGCTACGCGCGCCAGCTCGCGGCCATCATCGCGTCAGGCAGCCGCAGGGAGCGGCTCGCGTCGCTGAAGGCGCCGACGCTGGTGATCCACGGCGATGTCGATCCGCTGGTGCCGATCGAATGCGGGAAGGACGTGGCGCGCCACGTGCCCGGCGCGAGGATGGTGACCATCGAGGGCATGGGCCACGCGCTGCCGAAGGTGACGTGGGCGCCGGTGATCGATGCGATTGCGGGGCATGCGGTCGAGGGCCGCTGATCCATCGTTCAGTCGGGCGCGTGCTCCCGCCTCCAGGCCTGCGCATGGCCCAGGAAGGCGCGAAGCTGCGAGGGCCGCACCGGCTTGACGAGCACCGGCAGGCCGGTCTCGCGTGCCGCCGCCAGCGAATCGCCGCCGACGTCACCGGTCACGATCAACGCGGGCAGGTCGGCTTCGTTCAACGCAAGGCGCAGGTCCGCGATGGCCTGCAGGCCGCTCGCCTGCGGGCCGAGCCGCAGGTCCACCACCAGCGCATCGGGCCGGAAGCCGGCCTGCAGGCACGCCAGCGCGCCCGCCATGTCGCTCGCGGCGCGGACCTCCGCTCCCCAGGAGGCCAGCAGCCCTTGCAGCGCCTGCAACGAACTCTGGTCGTCGTCGAGCACGAGCACGCGCGCGGCCAACGCGGCAGTCGATGACGCGGCGAGCCGCTCGACGTCCTCCCCCCGATCGCTCTCGGCCGCATCGGCCAGCGGCACCTGCACGTCGAACGTGCTGCCCTGCCCCGGCTGCGAGCGCACGGTCACGCGCAGGTCGAGCAGTTCGCTCAGGCGCTTCACGGTCGCGAGGCCCAGGCCATAGCCCAGGCGGCGGTCGCGCGCGGGGTTATCGATTTGATAGAACTCGTCGAAGATGTGCGGCAAATGCTCGGGCGCGATGCCGATGCCCGTGTCTTCGATGGCCAGCCGCAGCCGGCCGTTGTCGACCCGGCCGCCGATCCGCACCGCGCCCTTGTGCGTGTAGCGGATGGCGTTCGCCAGCAGGTTGGTGACGACGCGCGTGAGCAAGGCCCGGTCGCTGCGGACGGTGGCAGGGTCGATGGCCAGCTCAAACGTCAGCCCCTTGGCTGCGGCCACGGCCTGGTGCGGCCGGCAGCAGTCGCGCAGCAACTCGTCGATGGCGAAGAGCGACCACTGCGGGCTGATCGATCCGGCATCGGCGCGCGTGATGTCGAGCAGGTCGTCCACCACGTCGGTCATGCCGTCGGCGCAGGCCACCAGTTGCTCGGAGAGCGCCTGCACCTGCGGCTGCGTGCTGACCGTGTGCAGCGTCTGCGCCAGCAGCGCCATCGCGTTGAGCGGCTGGCGCAGGTCGTGGTTGGCCGAGGCAAAGAAACGCATGCGTGCCGCCACGGCTTCTTCGGCGGTCTGTCGGGCCGAACGGCTGCGCTCGTTTTCGGCGCTCAGCGCGGTCACCAGTTCGGCATTGCGCCGACGCTGCGCCTGGATCTCGTGCAGCGCGCGCGAGAGTTCGCGGGAACTCAGCAGCGTATAGACGCCGATGAGCGTCACGATCAGCGCCATGGCCAGGTGGTAGCTGCCGCCGAACCAGATGTCGCGCAGCACCAGCGGGCCGAGGATGAGCACCACATAGGCCATGGCCGCCCGCCCGATCGTCGAGAGGCGGATCGCCCCGCCGAGCGAGACCGTCACCATCGCGATGTGAAGAATGGCCTCGGCCTGCGCCGGACCTTCGTGCCACAGCAACGCACTGAGCACGCCCCAGAGCAAGGCCAGCAACTGGTTGCTGGCCATGACGGGCCACACCATCGCCGCCAGGTTCGCGCGCAGCCCGGGGCGCACCGCCCAGGCCAGCCAGAGGCCCATCCGCGCGGCGATGACCAGGCCATAGACGACGAGCCACGCCCGCACCCGCGGGCCGTCGGGGCCCGCTGCGTATTCGAGGTAGCAGAGCAAGCCGCCGACCGCGGCCAGCATCCACGACCACGGCGTGGAGCGGATCATCTGCGTCAGCTGCTCGAGTTGCAGGTCCGACAGGGTCGACCACGCGCGGATGCGTGCGTTCGGGGCGGGCGCCACGGCCTCGTCCGCCACCACGTCGGCGTTGGAAGGCGTCTGCACCGGAGACGACGCGCTCATCTCATTCCTCCGCCAGCCACAGCCCGGCGCGCCGCGCCTGGACCAGCAGGTGGGTGCGGTTGCGCGCATCCATCGTGTCGAGCAGCGCCGTGATGTGGAGCTTGACCGTGCGCTCCGCGATCGCCAGCTCGGCAGCGATCTGCTTGTTCTGGCGGCCTTGCGCTACCAGCAGCAGCACTTCGAGCTGGCGCGGCGTGAGGCTCGCGACCTGTGGGCCGGTGCGCGAGGCCAGCACATCGAAAGCCTCGCCACCGGCGGCCACCTCGTCCAGCGCCGCCGCGATGTGCGCCACCGAGCGCGACTTGCCGATGAAGCCCGCTGCTCCCGCAGCGCGTGCGCGGGCGGCGAGTGCGGGTTCTTCGTCGCCCGAGATCATCAGGCGCGACACGAGGGGATGCCGGGCACCGAAGAGACGCAGGCCCTCGAGGCCGTCTTCACCGCCCAGGCGGTAGTCGATCAGCACGATGTCGGGCGCGCATTGCGAGGCGCGCGCCACGCCCTCGGCCAGCGAGAGCGCGGTCTGCACTTCGAAGTCGGGACGGGCGTGCGTCAGCGCATGCGCAAAGCCGACACCGAACAGCGGGTGATCGTCGACAAGCAGGAGTTTCATGGTGCCGTGATCCTCGGGTGCGGGCCCGGCCCGCGCCCTCTCCTCGTAGGGCGCCATTGTTGTCTACGCCGGCGCGTCGGTGCCACGCCGGCTGTCGCGAAGCCTCAGTTGCAGCGACCGGCAGCGCGCAGCAGCGCATTGCACGCCGGTGCGGGGCTGGTCGTCGGCCGCGTGGCGGGGCGGCGTGCGGACGCGGGTGCGTCGCTCTGGCGCATCTCCTGGCAGATGGCATCGCTGACCACCCGGCCCACGACCGACACCGAACCCTCCACATAGCAGCTGTAGACCCGTCCGCCGTCGGTGCGGGCCTGGAAGGTCGTCTGCACACCGCTGTCGGCCCGGTTCGAGATCGTGAACGCCTGCGGCGGCAGGCCCAACGCCCGCGAGGTGTTTGTGACGATGGCGTCGTCGGTCACGGCATGCGAAGCGCAGCCACCCGCCAAAACAGCAGCGATGAGAAGCCAGGGCAGGCAGAAGAGCGTTCGTGAAGAGGTCATGCAGGGAGCCTATCGGGACACCTTGCAACGGCCCATAGCACCTTCGGGCAGGTGCCCGAAGGTGCTATGGGCCGCACGCGAAGCCGTCCCTACGATCCGCCCCTCTTGAACGAACAAGCAAGCACAGAAGGCGCCGGGCCCCGGCGCCAGCGGACGAGGAGGAACACGGACATGACGAAAACGAGCAGCTACGGACGGTGGATGGTGTGGACGGGCGCGCTGGCCCTGCTGGCGGCCTGCGGCGGTGGTGGCGGCGGATCGGGCGGCGGCGCATTGCCGCCGCTGGGCATCTTCCCGCCCGCGCCCCCGCCGGCGGCAGTGACGCATCGACTGGAGGTCGGCATCACCGGCAACGGCCGCGTCGGATCGCAGCCCGCGGGCATCGACTGCACCGATAACTGCAGTGCCGATTTCAGCGCGGGCACCGAGGTCGTCCTCGCGGCCACGCCAGCGGCGGGGCAGGTGCTCGGCAGTTGGGGCGGTGCCTGCAATGGCAACGCCGGCACCTGCACCGTGCGGATGGACGCGGCACTCGGCGTGACGGCCACCTTCGTGGCCGCACCGCCCGTGATCGGCTGGGGCGATGCGTCGGCGCTGTCGGCCGGCGGTGCCAGCCTGCCGAAGACCGCGATCGACGCGCAAGGGCGCGCGCTGGTCGTGTGGCGCCAGATCGAAGGCAGCTCCCAGGTGGACCGCCTGTGGGGCAGCCGCTACATACCCGGCAGCGGCTGGACCGCGCCGCAGCGCCTCGAGGCCAACGCCGGCGGCGTGCGCGACATCCGCGTCGCCATCGACAAGCCCAGCGGCCGCGCCGTCGTGCTGTGGACCCAGCTCAGTTCCGTGACCGGCTACGACCTGTGGGCACTGCCCGTCGACCCCGCGGGCGGCTGGGGCAGCCCCGCGCTGCTGGAGACCGGCACCGGCATCGTCGGCAACGCCAGCGTGGGCATCGACGCCAATGGCAACGCCGTCGCCGTGTGGTCGCAGATCGGCCCGGCCACGCGCTTCAGCATCTACGCCAACCGCTACACCCCGGCTGGCGGCTGGGGCACCGCCGCGCTCATCGAGACCAACGAGGTCGTGGGCAGCGTCGACGGCGACCCGGCTGTGGTGGTCGCGGGGTCGGGCGAATCGGTCGCGGTGTGGAAGCGCTCCGACGGCAGCAGCGCCTCGCTCTGGACCAACCGCGCCAACGCAAGCGGCACCTGGACCACAGCCACCGAACTCGTGCCCGACACCGGCACCGACCACTCCATCGGCGCCCACGACCTGGCCATCGACGCCGCCGGCAACGCCCTGCTGGCGTGGGGCCAGGCCGACCTGCCCGGTGGTAGCAATCAGTGGGAGAGCGCCGTGTGGTTCAAGCGCTTCTCGGCAGGCGCGTGGCAGAGCAGCACCGCACGCGTGGGCGCACCCTTCGTCGCCACGCAAGCATTGCTGAGCACGCCCGTGCTGCGCATGAATGCAGCGGGTGCGGCGGTCGTGAGCTGGGGGCGGCTGGATAACGCGCTCATGGCGGCGACGGCGGCATCGGGGGCCGCGTTCGGCGCGGACCGTGTGGTGCGGGCGGCGGCTCCGCAGGCGTTGGCAAGCTTGCCTGCTGTGGGTGTCGACGATGCGACCAACGCGCTGGTGGCGTGGGCGCAGGGCAATGGGGTGGGGACCAGCGATCTTTATGCGGCCCGGCACACGCTGGTGGATGGCTGGGGGACGCCTGTGGCTCAGGAGGGCACGGACGAGATTGCGACTTCGCCGGATCTGGCGATGAATGAAGTGGGGAATGCGGTGTTGGCTTGGCAGCAGTTTGAGGCTGCGAATGGGACGCGCATTCTGGTGCGGAGGTACGGGTCAGGGAGGTAGGTTGCGTGAGGGGGCAAACGGCTTGCCCTGATCGCGCGCCTGCGTGAGCAGCAGGCTGATGGCGGAGAGTGTGGCCGCATCTCGCGATTACGCAGACTGACGCAGAGCAGCCAAGAAAGCCACATATATCGAGTATCCATGCGGCGTTCCAGCCCATCCCGGTCACGCAATAACCCGCAGCAGCACGCACCTCAGCGCAAAATAAAATGGGGGTAAGATTGTACGGTGACCAAGCAATTTCAGCTCACCGACCCTGCGATAAAAAGCCGTAGCAAAGCACCCGGCCGCTACCTCGACGGCCACGGTCTTTATCTCCAAGTCGCTGACGGCGGCTCGCGGTCTTGGATACTGCGCTACACCCTAAACAAGAAAACCAGAGAGATGGGTCTGGGCTCCGTGGACGACTTCAGTTTGGCGGAGGCTCGCGTCCGAGCGCGTGGCTATCGGCAGCTGGTCGCGGACGGCATCGACCCGATCGATCACCGCGCACGCGAACGTTCCGAGTTGGCCGTGAAAGCAGCCGAAGCCGAGCGTACCAATCGGTCGTTTCAACAGTGCGCAGAGGAGTTTCATGCGGCGAACGCTGACTCATGGAAAAACGCCAAGCATGCGGCGCAGTGGATCAACACCCTCAAGACCTACGTATTCCCCAAGTTCGGCGACGTGCTGATCGGCGATGTCACGCGCGAGCACATGCGACTGGCGCTGCTGCCGATCTGGAAGACCAAAGCGGAAACCGCCAGTCGCGTTCTGGAGCGCATGCACAAGACCATCGACTACGCAGCTGGCATCGGATACTGCAACGGCTTCGACAGCGAGGAATGGCGCAAGCTCAAAGCATCGCTGCCAAACAACAAGAAGGAGCGCAAGGCCGTCAATCACCCGTCATGTCCGCATCCCAAAGTCGGCGCCCTACTCCGCGATGTTCTGGACGGACCATCGACCGATATGGTCAAGCTCGCGTTTGAGTTCATTGTCCTGACAGCATCTCGGTCCGGTGAAGTGCGAGGCGCGCTTTGGTCGGAGATCGATTTTGACGAGCTGCGATGGACGGTGCCCCCGGAACGGATGAAGGGAAATCGACAACATATCGTTCCGTTGTCCCAGGCGATGGTGGCCGTGTTGCGGCGCGCGCATGAACTTCAACCGTCGAGCAGATCGCCCTTTGTCTTCCCGAATCCCAAGGGAGTGCCATACAGCGACATGGTGTTCACGCAGTTGCTGCGACGGATGAAACGCGACTACACGATGCACGGCTTCAGAGCGAGCTTCCGGACCTGGGGAGCAGACATCGCCGACTATCCCCGCGAAATGCTGGAGGTCGCTCTGTCGCACACCGTCGGCGACGCCACGGAGCAGGCCTACAACCGCTCCGACATGTTGGACAAGCGGCGCTCGCTGATGCAAGCGTGGGCAGACTACATCGTGACCACTCAAGACCAGCCCACTGGAGTTCAAGAAGTGCAGCCTGAAGATGCCATGGCAGCAGAAGCGCAATGACTGTCGACACGGCCTACGTTCCCGCTCATCCGCAACAAAACTATGGCACAGAAGAACTCGCGTAAAGCACTGCTCGTCAGCGATATCGTTGTCGGGGCCATTGCCACACAGGCAAAGCAGTTCGCGGAAGCTGGACGTCGCTGCCTTGGTGATATGACGCATGGAGCGATCCCCGGCCCGATCATCCCCGGAATCGTCTGCATGTCCTTCTCAGTTGAGTTGTGGTTCAAAGCCCTTGGCTGTCTCAGCGATCCCGTGGGTGAAATACCCACCGGACATAATCTGTTGGCTCTCTTCAACAAGCTGTCGAGCGACATTCAGGATGCGCTAATTGCCCGGTGTGGACAGACACGGGCGCCGTTCCTTCGATCCTTAGAGGAAGACGCGAGAGCGTTCGAGACTTGGCGCTATTCTTACGAATGGGCTGCACGACAGCCGATCTCCCAGGATGGCGTCGACCTGATGACTGTCAACATGCTGCTTACGGACGTCCTACCCAACGCAAGTGAACAGGTGTACGACGAATTCAAGTGAGCTGTGTCAACTGCATTGCACCCTACCCGGTCAACCGCAGCTCACGCCCTCACCAGAAGCGCCACCACGCGCTCATGCCGAAGTTCCAGCAGCCTGGTGTCCTGCACATCAGCCTTGACTGGCCGGTAGCTGAATCCTTGGCGGCGACGAAGCTCTTTCGCAAGAGACGCACCATCCGGCTGCAGCTTCAGCGGCACGTCGCCGACGCGGGGCTTCTGTATCGGGCCGCTTGCGATGTGTGGGACGCCTCACACCTACGCGCCGTGGAATCCGTCCAAGCCGCAGTGGACCAGCTTGAGTCAGTCCAGGATTGCGAGTTGGGCGGATGTCGCTATTTCTTCGGCGTCGGCGTGGGTTTGTTGCCGTAGTCCCGTTTCTCTTGTTTTTCCAAGTCCTTCATTTGCTTGGCAGCGTTCTCGTTTCGCGTACCGGTTTGTCCTTCGCGCACCGTGCCCTTGACGCCTTCGTGCAACTCTTTTGGAAGATTCTTGCTCATTGCGAACGAAGTTCCCGCACAGAGCAGCAGCAGCGAACCAGCCATGACGACTTTCAATGATTTCACTTGAGTCTCCTTTTTCGCGTCCGAGTTGGACGACGCAGTATCTGAAGCCGGCCAACGAATGACATCCCCAATTTGAGTGAGGTGCTCGTAGTCACCTGTAACGAAGTCATTGCGAAGTCCTCACAATCACTGAACCCGCCTTCATCTGGACCAAATACTTCTACAGCGTCACCCACTGTGGGAAGTCCGGTGCCGGCCGTTCATGGGTGAGCTAGAGTGCATAGATCAACGAGGAGATTTGGACGTGCTGTCAAAAAAGCTTTCAGATATTGACGAAACGCTGCTGCAACGAATCTGTGAGGATCGGTGGCCTGAATCAGAAACACTCGAATTCAAGCAGATCCTCCCCAAAGCAGGCGACAACGCCACAAAACAAGAATTCGTCAAGGACGTCTCTGCTTTCGCCAATTCCGGCGGCGGCGACCTTGTGTACGGAATCTCTGAAAAGGACGGCGCAGCTCACACACCTATTCCGCTTATGGAGCCCTTCGATGGAGTCACACGACGACTGGAACAAGTGCTGGAGGCCGGCGCAGAGCCTCGCATTCGGGGGATTCAGTTCCATCCAGCAGCTTTCGCGAGCGGGGGCTACGTGTTGGTGATGCGAATTCCTGCTTCCTTCAACGGCCCCCACCGCTGTATCGGTGAGCGCCGTTTTGTTATGCGTGCCAACTCCAGGACTTCCGATATGTCGTATGACCAATTGCGAAACGCATTCGATCGCACTGCAACCCTTGTAGACCGTGCTCGCCAGTTCCGTGCTGATCGCATCGCTGAACTCGCTGGTCGAAGTACCTGGAAGAGTAGAACACTGGGACCGATTTGCGCTCTGCACATAGTTCCACTCTCTGGCTTTTCCGGAGGAAAGACAGTCGACTTAACCAGCCTTCAAGCGGGAAACAAGTTCATAGGTCTGAGCGCATGGCGAACAGGTGGGTGGAGTACGACATACAACCTTGATGGACTTGCTGCTCATACGCCGGTGCTTCCAGGCATCGAGCTAGCGGGGGTAAATCAGTTCTATCGGAATGGCTCGATGGAAGCAGTTTATGCACTCGGGGAACGCGCAAACGACGACAAACGACTTCCAAGCACATCGCTAACAGAGTTCTATCGTGAGGCCGCAGATCGATTCTTGCAGTTGTCCCGCGAACTAGGAGTCTCCGGGCCCGCAATCATCGGTGCGACGTTACTCCACGTCGAGAACTACGAGTTTGCCATCGGTCACAGCTACAGCGCCCTGAGCCGAATGCTGTCCGATCGCGAGCATCTTGTTCTACCGGAAACGTGGATCGAGGACACTTCTCTAGAACTGTCAGTTGATGAGATCATGCAACCGATACTTGACGTTCTTTGGCAGTCCTTTGGAGCTGATTCCTGCCTTTTGTACGACGGTGGCGGCAAGTGGTCTCCAGGTCGTACCTACTGACAGCTGCAGGTCGTGTACCGAGGGAACTGCGTCACGGAAAGAAGATTTGAGCCTTCTTCCATCTGGTGTCCTCCCATGCCTAGGCTGAATAGCTCACTCGTAACTGACGCTCATTCAGGAAAATCTTCGGACTATTCCTGAAGCTGCTGCAATACGTCCCGCTTGCCCAAGCTTCGCACAGACGCCAAGGATTCGAGTTGAGCCGCGCGTGGCCGGGCCTTGCCTTGCTCCCAGTGATAAATCGTCTGCCCCGAAACGCCCACCAGCTTGCCGTAAGCCGCGGCGGATAGCCCAAGCTTGCTGCGATGCGCGGCCAAGCGACCGGCGCTGAAGCGGCGTGCCGGCCCTTGCTCAGCCGACTCCGTCGCATTGGGTGCTGACCGCACTCGTTCCGAACCCTTGCTGACCCGTCGCAGCTCTTTTTGCAAGCTATCGATCTGGCGGCGCAGCGCCGCAATGGAGCTACGGTGCTGCGCCGATGCTTTCTTGAGCGTTTCGAGCTCTGTGCGAACCTCCTTGCGGGCTACGCGGGAGATTTCGGCTTTCAGAATGGATGCGATATTTGGCATGCCCGCATTGTGCAGGCCAAAACCTTAAGCGTCGAATTCTGCTTCCTCGGCAGCCTCAGTGACAGTTCGATCAACCAGAGAGACCTGGAATACGACGCCGTAGATCGACTTACTCTTCGGCTCCTGGCGTGAATCCCCGATTCGTTTGTGAATGCATTTCACAATGACCTGCTGATGATTCGGCAACTCTGCACTCTTCGTGAATCGGATCGCCTCGATCTCGTCGGCCAACTCCTTCACGATCCGCGCGACCTCTGCTTTCGAACGTCGAAGAATCGTTACCAAATAGCCGTGGCGCCAGCGCTTACGGCCGGCGTCTAGAGCCGCCATCGAAATGATGCGCTGCGCGTCGCCAATGATCTTGGTGCCACGCTTCACCTCGATGATGTAGCGCGGAATGCCCGTCTGCTTGTTCAGAAGCACAACGTCAAAGCGAGCGGTTTCCTTGCCGATCGCGATCCGGGCATCCACCACCTGCCGAGACGAGTTCTCGTACATGGCCGCCGGATGCTCCAGCCTGAATCTCAACGTCGGGAACGCAGTGACCAAGCCCTGCGCAAGATTGACGTTGATCAAGTATTCCGGTGCATCACGAAGATCGCTGTTCGGGTCACCCTGTTCGGCATACAGGCGTGCTGTTCGCTCAAGTACATCAAGGATTTCGAGTCGGATCGCCGAGCGGTGGGCTGTCTTTACAGGGGCATCAAGCATCGTGGTGGCTTCAAGTGGTCCGTATCATCGGGGTTGCTTCCGCAAGGTATTCAGGCAATCTCTCAGACTTCAGGTTCTGGCTCGACTAGGAGAACCACCTACGGACATCGTGGCTGTCTGCTCGGTACGTGGCCGCGCACGTCACCATGCCATCTCGATACGGCCCACGAGCGTGGCAGACATGGTCTATCACTTTTTTTGAGGATGCCGGCCTCACAGGTTCTGCTTGAAGAAGCCGACCCAATGCGGTACGGCGACAAACCGGCCCTTCCAGTAGCCCGAGTGGTAGATCGTGCTCTTGCACTTGGCGAACATCGGCGCTGAATCCGTGCCCGCCATGGTCTCGCCGCTGTTGAGTTCCTTGACCGTAGAGCCCTCGATCAGGATGTCGCACTTGGCGTAATGTGGCCCGAAGTTGTTACGCTGACGCTTATACGGCGCATCGAAGCTGTGGCCTTCCCCTTCGAGCACCACGATCTTGGCGTTGCCGCCGCGCTCGTTCATGTACGGCACATAGCGTTCGCAGTACCGGCTCGGTGTCTCGTCATCGACCTCACCGGTGATGAACAGAAACGGTGTGCCGACATAGCCGTCCCGGTTGGCATTGCGGAATCCGCAGTAGCCGTACATGCCGACCACGGCGTCCAATGGCTGCGCCTTGAATGGCTTGCTGTACAACCGCGTCATGTTGCGGTCCGTGAACTCGTGTACCCATTTCTGGACCAACAAGATCGCTGCCGCCCCGCCCTGCGATTCGCCGATGCTTCCGATCTTGGTGAAGCCCTTGGCGCGCAGCAGCTCAGCCGCGGCCAGGCTGTCGAACGCTTCGTTCAGCTCGGTACCGCCCTTTGCAGCCGCTGCCACATAGTTGTCGTGCGTGACGCCGACGCCGCGCGGTGTCCAGTGGTCAACTACCAACGCCGCAAAGCCGGCTTCGCGCAAGCTCTTCACATAGTCAAACATGCGCGCATCGATGCCCTGCGAACCATGGCTGATCAGCACGATCTTGCTCTGGCTCGGCTGAGCGAACAGCAAACCCTTAGCTTCGAGTCGGTTGCAGACATACGGCGTGCCGGCACAAACCATACTCGACCAGGACAACGGTTCGGCTGGCCCGGCCGGTGTCTGCCGATACGGCAGGTTGTCATCGCTCTGCGCTGCACTCAATGCAGACGCGGCCATGGCAACCGCACCGATGACAGCTTTGACTTTGGTCCACATGGGTGTTCCTTTGGTATTGGATGTGAGCTGGCCGGCGGCTGATGGTGCCGACGGCGGCGCGCATAGCCAGCGATTTGATGAAGGTCCGCATCGCATCTGACGCAGCGTCCAGGCAATGGCCGTACGGAGAGCGGGCGATCGCTACATCTTTGTGCGCCGCGCGTCCGTTGCCTTTCGCTCGCGCTCAGCCACTTCATCCGCCTGGCGGTAGTAGTCCAGCATCGCCTTTGTCTTGATGAGAAGCACAGGCGCGTAGCCTTTCTCATCGCAGGAGTAGTTCGGGTAACTCTCGTACGTGCAACTGATGAGATGTATTTGCCCCCATGGCCGAACCCAGACGAACTGTTCTGTCTCGATTCTTGGCAATCGAGTATCAAACGGCCAGAGCTTCCATTTCATTGGCTCGCGTGCTTCTGGCTTGACCCCTAGTTTTTCCGAAACACGTCGAGCAAGTTCTTCGAACTTCTGCTTTCGGGTTGCTGGCTTCAGTTGTTCGCTCAGATTTCGAAATGTATTGACTCGAAGCGTTGCCTCTTGAATCACACCATCGCTAGTGGTCTGAAGCTGGACCTTCATGGCGTCGGTCAGCCAAGCGGGACCACGTTCCTGGTCGACTTGGAAGTCGTCTCGCCACAGCCGAGTACCCCCGAGGCTGTAGTAGCTTTCCGACCTCCAACTCTGGCGTGGCGTGACTCCACCGATGGTGAAGCCGAAGAACGTCCGTTCGTCCAGGCTGGATGGCGGCAGCGTCTGAGCGCTCGCGCCGAGTGAAGCTGCCATCAGCAAGAGGGGCGCCAAGTACCTGGAACGGCGGCTCATCGCTTGAACCCCATGACCAGCGAGATAACCAGCGTCATCAGGAAGCACAGGATCTGCTGCGTCGAGCCGATCGGCGTCGTCAGCGTGTACAGGTAATACACCGACGTGATGATGATGCCGGTCTTGAAGTTCTTGGGGAACGTCTTCACCGTGCCTTTGGCGTCGTAGAGCATCGGACCGGTCAGCGCGATCAAGCCGGTGACCGCAGGGACCGTCAGAAACGAAGTGATCACAAACCAACGGCGACGGAACCACGGCACTTGTGAATATGCGCTCGGCGTGCCGGCCAACGGTGCAGCTGCGGTCGCTCCGGTCGCGGCGGCCACGACTTGTGGTGCGCCGCATTTGGGGCACGTCGGCGCCGTTTCATGAATCTGTGCGCCGCAGCCGCGGCAGTGCACGAACGTTGTCATCGAAGTTCTCCTCTTCAGTTGTTAAAGATTGGCGAGACAGATCAGCAGAGCGATGCCTGCCGTCACGAGACCAACCACGGCGACGATGCGGCCGGGTTTCTGGTGATAGATGCTCAGAACGCCGCAGGCGATGGCGATGAGCGAAAGACAAAAGCCGCCGAGCAACTCGTCGCGGTCGGCTGGACTTCCGTCGCTCAGGAGGCCCAACAGCGTCAGAACGCCGAGCACGCACGAGACGATGGCCAGAACCAGACCGCTGGCCGGCTTCGAGACAACGCCGTTGGCGGCATCTCGCTGCGGAGCACCGCAGTGGGGACATGCCGTGGCCTCGACATGCAGCGGCTGGCCGCATTCGCGGCAATGAACGAGACGCATCGGCACCCTCCGTTCTTGCAATGAGACGTGGCAGTCCCGAAAAGCTACGTTATTCGTAGTATCTAGATCATACAAAAGTTACGAATCTCGTAGTCTTTTGCGGGCTACGAATGTCGGAAGCAGAGAAGCAATGGGGCCGTCGGCTGAAACAAGCGAGGCTGGCGGCGGGGCTGTCTCAAAAACAGCTCGGCATTCAGGCTGGCATAGATCAATTTGTTGCAAGTACGCGTATCAACCGATATGAGCTGGGCGTTCACAAGCCCGACTATTTGACAGCGCAAAATCTTGCTCGTGTGCTCGGCATATCCGCAGCTTTCTTGTACTCGCCCGAGGACGATATAGCCGCACTCGTTTTCCGATACAGCCAAGCGAACCGATCACAGCGCGCAGCCGTTCGAAAACTGCTGGAGGAGCTTCCAGCGCCACCATTACTGGGCCCCTGAGCCCCTGCAGGAACAATGAATCAGGTGTGCTCAATTCGTCGCCCTTCCTCCGCGACCAGCAAGCACCCCATCATTGAGCGCGACCGAGATCGCAGACATCAGCCTCACCGGCTCGCTGTGACCGGCACTTTCGTAGCGCCATTCCACCGACTTGCGCCGGCGCTCGAAGTCAATCGGTCTGTCGATCTTCAGCATCCCGTTGCAGCACGAGAACGGCGGTGCGTCAGCTGACGGATCGAGCGCCAGCAGCGAATCCACTGTGAACTTCTGGCCGACCATATGGCCGCCGCATCCGACGCCCAGCACAAAGTGACGGTATCGGCCGTCCTTGAAGCTCTCGTACGCAATCAGGACCAGCTGTCCCTTCTTGAGCGACTCGACGGCGAACTCATCGACGCCGTGGTCGAAGCCGTCCGCTGACCGGACAGTGAGCGGCAGCTCCATCGCTTCAAGCGCGTCCACCACATCTTGCGCGTACGCCCCTTCAAGCCAGCTATCGCCCAGCACCGCATAGAGGTCTGCGGCCACGCCGTACTTCCGGTGAGCCATGGACAGCAGCGCGGTACGCTTCGCCACGTCGAGGATCACCAGTGCCATGGCAAGGCAGTGCAACGCACAAGCGCTATCCATCTCACTCTGACGAATGTGGACCGAAACCGGATCGAGACGCCGGCTCTTGGTCGTCAACACGTTTCCGACATTGAGAGCCGCGTGGTACCGCTGGACGCGAAATCCGCTGTTCATCGAACGCGCCACGTCAGTACTCGTCGGAGCAAAGCAACGTCGTGCTCGACCGGTCGGCTTCGCTGATGCACCACACAGTCGGCGTCCGTCGCCGTTCTTGCTCGGTCATGCGTGCCAGCGTCTCCGCATCGAGCAACCGGAACACGGAGAAGATGCGGCCACCGTCGGCCAGCGCCCTCACGTTGCTTGCCGCATCGTCAGTACAGACGTCGCCCCAATCGCCGCTCTGGTGCCGCACCAGCAAGCACGCGGGGCCAACTCCGTGTTTCTCCAGCAGTTCCAGAGCGCCTGGCGTCGCCAGTGCTCGGCCGAGCGCGAATAGCGGTTGAACGTTCTGCGGTGCTGCTGGCGTGCAACGGTGCTTGCGAATGTTGGGGTCTAGAGGATTGCACATGATTTTCCTTTCGATGGCGGTGATGAAGTAATCGGAATGGACGTGTGTCGGCCTTCAATCAGCAGACCGGATGGACACGTCGAGACATAAAAAAAGCGGCCTGAAAGACCGCTTGTTCGGGATGCCGGCTGGCGCACTAGCTGGCAGCGGCATACAGTGCCTGCATCAATGCCAGCACCGTCACCGGCTCATTGCGTTGGCCGTGTTCGACGAAGCAGCGTTGGACCGCCCGCTCAATGGCGTCGAGCGGCAGATGAGCAACGAGCGGCTCGCACTGCGCATCCGGCACCTGCCAGCCGGTGAGCCACGTGATGGCCGCTGAGATGTTGGCTGCGGTCAGGGGACGTCCGCTCAAGCTGGCGATGAACACGTCTGCCACTGGCCGGTCGAACCACTCGAGGAGCGCTGCATCCGGCACATCGTTTTGCGGCTCCAGCGACCAGTGCGGTAGCCGCGGCTCCAGCAGGTCGAAGAGCAATGCGTTCTTGGATCGGTGGACGGTCTCCAGCACTTCGACCAACGTGTCGCTGACCTCCAGACACTGGGACAGACTTGAGGGCGCTCGCTGCGTCTCCGTCAGGATCAAGCGCATGGCCTGTAGTCGACACGGCAAAACCAGACACTCGGCAACCGCAATGACCGGCTCTTCCAGCAGGATCAACAGCGCTTCGATGACATCGGCCCAGTTCTCACACGGCACGCATCCGAGCACTCGATTGAGCACGGCTGGATGCTGCGTTTCGGCGCAGTACGCCCAGAGCAAGAGCTTGCGCTCGACCGGGGTCAGATGAAGCAGTTCCGTCAACCAGCTGAGATTTCGAGCCACGGCGCATTCGCGATCAGGTTCAGGTACGGCCAAGGCCGCGATCTCGGCGGTGAACGACACCGGGTCAATCAAGGGCTCGGCAGGATGATCGGCAGGCAGCAGGAAGCGTGGAATGTCGAACGAGCAAATACGGACGTCGGCGATGCCAAGCTCGGGGGCAAAGAAGCTCTGGACATGACGCGCCGCTCGCTGGAACTCATCGCCATCGACCAGGCGATGCAGATTCATGCCAAGGGTCTGAAGCATCCGGGCCGCCTGGGCTTGGCGAAACGCCACATTGCGGGGGTGCTCAGGTACGGTAAACGGCAATACAAGGGGCGCAGCAACGAATGCTTCGGGCACGGCTGCGCCACCGGACAAGGTGTCGGTCATAAAAGGCTCTGGGGATGGGTGAGAAACAGGACCGTCAGACGCGCTGGCGCCGGCCACAACAAGGTGGCCGTCGAACGGTCAGAAACGATCAAGAAAAGTGAAAAGCGACGGTAGGAAAACCGCCAATGACCAGGATTTCGCGTCGAGCCAGCGCAATTGGCCGCAGACTCGAAAATCGGCAAAAACCAGAAAAACCGCTGAAAATACGCTATTTTTTAACCGGAAACGGTGGATTTCCAGAAAATCCGGCTATTTTCTCCATTTTATCATAAATTTCGATAAAATTTAATCAATTGAGATTCGAAGAAACCGCCGCCAAATTGAGCGGAAAATCAATTAAATCGCCCGCATTTCAATTGCAAACCATCAGCTCGACGTTCTAAACTATTCCGATTGCAACACACCGTCTCTGGAAGAGAAAATTGCAAAGCAAGCGCCACTTCGAGAAAACTGCCTTCTCAAGCATTTCACTTGCCATGCTGGTAGCCGCATCAGTTCTTGGCGGCTGTTTCTTTGGGCATGGCAAGAGCATCGATCACGAGGCATTGGTTCGGCCGCAAGCGGAGGACGGCTACGTCATCGAATTTCGAGAAACCGCTTGGCCAACAGGTAACGCACACATGCCCTTCGACTTCACGGTTTACGAGAATGACTCCATCTACGAGTTGAAGGTGCCGAATTTGGAGGGGGTATTCGAAGCGAAAGACCTGGAAATCTTCAAGTGTGGTCAGCGACTCTTCTATACACAAGGAACGGTACGACTCTCGAAAGAGCAGATGGTCGTGTCACTCGCTGTGGAATCTGTACGCGGCACAGCCCATGAGCCGCCGATAGGATCGTTTCGACTTGTCCATGCAAATGAACAGCAAAGGCGTTGCGAGGATAGAAAGCGCTGACGCAGTGAGCTCTCACTTATTCGTAGCAATATTCTTGAGCACACGAGTTAGATTCGGTCATGATCAGTCATCGATCAGGCTTCTCTGAAAAGGTATGGTCAAGTTCTATCTAGGCGCAAAGATTGACGCAGTTCTCCACTTCGTTGAAGGAGCCGTCTCGGTCGGTCTTGTTTCTGGGGCAGCTATGGCTGCGGCCATTGGGCAGTTGATTTTGGGAGGCATCCTAGCCTTGTTGGCGATCGGCATGTTCTTGCGTTTCAAGCGAGGTCGAGTCAACAAGTGAACATCTCGGCCAGCGGTCGAGCCTCGGCACGTCGCTCCACTGATCTCCTTCACGAAGAGCGATAGACCAATCAAGCAGAATTTCGGAGCATCAGTGTCCTTCTCGCGCTTGCTCATCTGGCTTGTTGCCCTCTCGTCGTACGGAGCACTCACTTACGTCACGTGGGGTTGGTTCACTGGAACGCCGATTGGTGCGGCGGGGATCGGTTTTTATTTTGCTATTTTCTTGGGCGCACCTTGCTTGGTAGGCCACGCGGGCCAGCTGTGGCGAAAGAACTTATTGGTCGGCACTACCCGGATTGAAGCTATCGTCTGTGCTGCTTTCCCGATTGTGGTTCTGATTTTTCTGGCCATTCTTGGGATGTCCCACAGGTGAATAGAAGACCTCCGAGCTCAGTGCAGATCGACCCTCGGGCCGACGGGAAAATCGAGCCAAGAGCGACGGCCCGCGATGCAAATGAGAGAGAGAGAGAGAGAGAGAGAAGATGCGACACACGGCAACTTCGCTGACAGTACTGCTTCTTTCGGGATGCGGAACAATTTGCACGGCGGTAGAAGACGGCAAGGGGTGCGCAAAACTTGCCCCCTATTCAGGGACTCGGGCATCCGCGCAAGGGCATGCAACGCAATGGGACGTTCCGCTCTCGCTTCTTGGGGATACCTTGCTTTTGCCAATCACTATCCCGAAGATGCTTTTCGGCAGTTCGGCCGATGAGGATGCGAAAAATTCAGCACCGCCTCAACCGAAGCCAAATCGCGCATCGACGATTGATTGAACACTGAGTATCCGATGCGACGTGCGTTTTTTCTGCTGTTCGCGCTGGCCCCTATCGCTGCGCTCGGTAGTCTCCCAATGCAAATGACCGTCGCCGACATGGCGACGGAGGCCGATCATGTACTCGTCGGCCATGTAGCCGGCGTCGATATGGTTGACGGCAGCGGCAGTTCAATCATGGATGACCAAGCCCGCACCGGGCCTGGTTCGAGCAATGTCATTCGCCTTCGCGTGGCAATTGACGAGCTCCTGATCACGAATGCTGAACAAGTTCCGAAAGTGCTGCTACTCCCCCTCGATCCGTTCATGCACTACAGCCTCGGGCAGATCAAGTTAGCTCACCGAGGCGATTCGACGCCGAGATTGGTGCTCTTGAAGGGGGCGGGTTTTTCCAGTCTGAAGCCGGGCATCTTCTTTCTGCCGCTGAGGGAAAAAGACGAAGTGCTCCGAGTGCGTGGCGCGGCGCACCGATAACTCTGGACGTAGATACAGACATGAATGATGCATCGTCCAACACGAACGAGTTGAACTCCGCCGCCTCCTATCTGCCCTCGTTGCTAGCGGCGAGCGAGGCGCTGGACGACGATCTTGGAAAGCTGCTCAGCAAATGTCGGGCTCGCTCCAAACGCGGCGTCATCGCATTGGCGCTCTGCAATACAGCCTTCGAGCACGCCTTGAGCCAGCGGCTGCTGCTGGAAGCCGGACTCACCGGCACAGCTCTGGCTCTTTGCAGACTGCAATTCGAGGCAGTAGTCCGTGCTGCTTGGACTGCGCAATGCGCGAATGATGAATGGCTTAAGAAGTTCACGACGCCTGTCGAAGGAGAAGGGCATCAGGAGCCGGCATCTCAGCTTCCCATCGCGACCATGCTTAAGCACTTTGAGCAACAGGCGCCACACATTGCTGCCGAGTTCTCGCGCTTGCTGGGAACGATCAAGGCAATGCACTCGTTCGTGCACAGCGGCTCGCAAGCGGTTGTGCACGCGCTGATGCCGACATACCCGGTGGAGAATCTGACGGCGGTGGTCTGGAACCGGAATCTGCTCCAGTTGTACACAGCGAATGCCGCAGTCATCGGCGCACAAGATCAGGGGCTGGTGCCTCGCATGCGGCTGCTTCGAGAAAAGCACGGCAAGTGCATGCCCCCGGCTCCATCGAGATCGCACGTGGGATAGCAATCCAACCAAGGGGCCGACCAGCTCACTCGGGAGACCCCCGATCTATTCGGTCGCATCTCTGCCGCGTCCGTGCGACCCACAGCGTTCGTAGTAGTCATCGGTTTAGATCGCAACAGACAGCCGTAGTGGCGTGCAACGGCGGCTTGAGGCATCATTCCCGTGTAGGAGGGAAGTTCGCATGCAACCCGATACGGAATTGCGCAGGGCGCTGGAAGCGGTTCGCGGCCTCTCGGAGCAAACGTAAGCCGTCAATTAACCACGCCCTTGTTCAGGGAGCGATGAGCTGTGAGGCTACGTGTCCATGTAGAGCAACATGGACATGTAGAAATGACAGAGCAGTACGCAGAGTTGAGAAGCCGG